>Ga0210039_1000021_pt1 | contig 243418 bp, 218 predicted proteins | sample CryGeyCG2114_250_3_FD_185460 | JGI IMG/M metagenome (GOLD analysis project Ga0210039, IMG submission 185460) | Groundwater microbial communities from aquifer - Crystal Geyser CG17_big_fil_post_rev_8/21/14_2.50 (SPAdes) (version 2) | ecosystem: Environmental > Aquatic > Deep subsurface >...
CGAACCGAAGCGACCCTCAAAGCTTTTTCTGTCAAATTTTAGTAACTTCATTGCCTGCTATCTTTGATGTAAGATAACATATAAAATACTGAATTACAAGTAGTTGAGAACTAAATAAGTAACCCTACTTAATTAATTAACTTTCTAAGACTAAACAATACTGATGAAGTTAAATACATTTCACTAAACTTTTGAAAGTGATAAACGTCAATCATTCGCGACTTCTAAAACACCAAACATGAAAAATATTTTTTTAGCAAGCACTACGAAAGAACTAGTCCAAAGAATTAACAAGCTAACACCAACCTCTAAACCATTATGGGGCAAAATGAACGTAGGCCAAATGTTGGCACATTGCAGCGTGACTTACGAAATGGCCTTTGAAAATAAGCATCCTAAGCCCAAAGGCTTGATGAAATTCATTCTCAAAAACTTCGTCAAAGGAATGGTAGTAGGTGAAAAACCATATAAACGAAATTTAAGGACTGCTCCTGCATTTCTGATGACAACTGACAAAAACTTTAATGATGAAAAATTGCGCCTCATCAATTACCTCAAAAAGACCCTCGATTTGGGAGAAAAGCACTTCGACCAGAAAGAATCTCTTTCATTCGGCAAGTTAAGCACAACGGAATGGAACAACATGTTTTACAAACACTTAGACCATCACCTCACTCAGTTCGGGGTGTGATGTCTAAATTACTCGATTCTATTTTCTAAAAAAGTTTGCTCATTTGTCGCGCATATCTATATTTGCAACTCTATTTATAATTAGTCTAAATAAATAATGAATCAGAAAGTCCGAAATTTTAGTCGTAACTGGCACCGAGATATTGCCTATGTATTTGTAGGTTTAATCATATCATTTTCTATCTCTGGGATAGCACTCAATCACAGACCCACTTTTAACTCGCGCCAATACACTTACCAGACCGATCCACTTCAACTCAACCTTACTCAAAATCAAGACGAAATTACTGAGGACTACGTCAAAAGTTTGATTCCTGAAATCGGAGTAGCCAATGAGTTCAGAACTTTCAGAATACAGAATGGAAAATTGAGGATCTTTTTAGAAGATGCCTTGGCAGAAGTTGATTTGAAAACAGGCGAAGGCGAAACACAGTTTTTTGGCAGAAGATTAGGCCTGGCAGAAATGGCCGATTTACACCAAACCACCAACCCCTATTGGGTGTGGTATTCCGATATCTTTGGCATTGCCATGATTTTTATTGCCTTAAGCGGAATGTTCATTTCTGGTGGCAAAACGAGTTTTAAAAGAAGAGGATGGTATTTGGCATTGGCTGGAATTGCCTTTCCGCTAGTTTTCCTTTTCCTTTTGGCCTAACAAAAGAGGAGTGCCAATTTAGAATTGGCACTCCTCTTTTGTATTCTCCTCAAATGCTGAATGATTATCGCACCACTACTTTAATGACTTTCTTCCAGTTATTCCCTCTCAAGTTCACCAGAAAAACTCCTTTCAATTTAGCCGTAGCTAAACTTACTTCATTTTGAGAAGCTTTGATTGTGGAGTTCAAAATTGAGGAACCATCAATTGAAGAAAAAGAAAGTTGAATCGCATAAGTCCTCTCGGGTAATTTTATGCTAAAATCCTCTCCATTGACAACAGGATTTGGCCCAAAGCTTAATTCTGGAATATCGTCATCGTCAATCCCAGTGACAATTCCCTGAAAATAGCTTTCAGCAAATTCGAATACTTTCGGAGCTAACTGTTCTCCTATAATTCTACCTGGAATATCATCCGCAGGCGGATGAATTCCTCCCCAAATTCTAGACAAACTAGTTTGATCTGAGGCATCGCGATAAGTAGCCCACTGCAAAGTCACATCCACACTCGGCCCCTCTTCAAAAACTAAAAACTCATTTTTTGGAGCAATAAACTCTCCTACACCTCCAGGGAAAAACTCACTGCCTGTCAATTCAGCCAAAATAACCGCTGCTGTTCTTGAAAAAGTAGAGTGACCTGAGATATAACCCGCAAAAGGAGGCGTAACAAATGTCGGTCTTTGGTAAGGCCACCAATTATCGGCCAAAATCCAGCCTACACCCGCCTCGTCTATTTCTGGGTTCTGAATATAATCGGGTCCCCTCCAAGTGTAGAGTTTTATTTTTCCCACATGCTCGTTACTTGAGCCTGCCAGAGGATCCCCAGCTTCAACTAATTCTATCAATCCTTCTTTCAGAGTAATTCCTTGCTCTGCATTGTACGAAGGTAAGTTTGGATCACTTGATTGCCCTTTGGATGCCATTGCTCGGATGGCACTAATTGGGCGAATATAATCGTACCATCCCTTTATTCCCCAAGCAGTAATGGCGGCATCGTGCATTGCTCCACCCAAAAGAAAATAAGCCTTAATATCCCACTCTAAATCGTCAAGAATTTCGCCTTGGCCTTTGAATTTTTTGACTAAAAGGGGATGGTCGTTAACATAGTTCAGTATTGTAAACCAGTGTCCAGGAGGAGTTTCGGACGCTGGCCCATCGGCCCAAAACTCCGCTAATACGCGGGTATAGTCACCGCGAGGCACAATATTTGGCGCGTAGGGCAAATTAGTAACTGGGTTCACGCTATGGCCTTGTCCGGGATCTCCCCCTTCGCGCTCATTATAGAATGCTCTATACTCTGCTAAGTTTGTTGGTAGACTTTCGATATTCCCACCACTCGCAGGCGATATGTCCCACATTACACCGTCAGAAGGATCTAAATGAGAACCCCAAATAGAAACCAATTCAAAATTCCAGCGATAATCATTTTCCTGCCCCTGAACAGATGACTCATCTTCAATATAAGGAGGGCTACCAGGGTCTCTATACACATGGTAGGCATCTCCATCTCTCTCAAAATTGGATTTATCCCCATTTGTTAGCGAAAATGGCATAACATTTCCCCACTCCGCCCCCAGAAAATCGCGCGCGCCATCACTTACAACATTCCCACTTTGATCTATAAAAACAGATAAAGCTAGTGGCTGCCATCTATTAAAATCTGTAATAAGTGCGTTTCCTGAGGATGTTGGAGCCAAAGGATCATTAACAGGTTCATAATAGAAGTTCACGTAATCGAATTCTTCGTTAGCCCCATCCTGCAAACCATAGTTGATATAACATTGCGCAATGTAATTCCCCAAAGCTGCTGGCGAACCTGTGCTGTAATTAGTGCTGGTAATTGAAATATCATAGCCTAATTCCTGCATTTTAGCTTCTGCCATGGCACGAATTTCAACCCGATCAGGAGCAAATTCGAATCGATGCAGCAACATGCGGAATGCCGCATAGCTTATGGCCTGTTTGCGTTGATCGGCCAATGGCACATTTGAGAAAGGAAGAAAATTATTGAGCTCGCAACCGAACCCATTTACTGAGTTTCCGGTCAAATAAGTAGCAGCTTGATCATCATAAATAGCCCAAGCGTCATACATAGCGGCAGAAATCTGGAATAAATTCCTAGCGTGAACAGTCGGCCTGGCCAGATCTCCACGAATGGCAGCTAGCAAAACATCATTCCATTGACGTGCCACGGAATGGTTTTGTGCCATGAGCTTAATACTAATGACCGAAAAAATCAGTATCAAAGGCATCAGTAGGTAGGTTCTTTTCATTTCCTCAAATTTGAAAGAAATTTAACCATAAATTTTTTAAATGAACTTTAGGCCTCTAACAAACCGCTATCGGGCGATTTCAGCTATTCTTAAACAGGTTTTTATCATGAATTGATTTTCATTAGCTTGAGCCCAAATTTAGGTTATGAAAAAGTATCTTCTCATCCTTTCTCTTTGTGCAATTCACCTTACCTCCTTCTCACAAAAGCACCAAGACCGCTTTAATGCCATTGATGTTCAGCATTACCGATTCGAAATCCAATTGAATGATGAATCCAACAAAATCAATGGGCTAGCGCAAGTCATTATTCGCTTCAAGAAAGACCTGAATATCTTCGAATTGGACCTTATCAATCAAGATGGCGATGGTACAGGAATGAAAATCATAGCGCTAATGGAAGGAACTGCTAAAGTGCCATTTGAGCATATTGGCAACAAAATCAATATAAAAGCAAGTGCCAAAGCCAATGATCTCAAAACCTACACCATTGCCTATGAAGGCATTCCAAAAACAGGGTTGATAATTTCAAAAAATAAATTTGGTGACAGGACCTTCTTTGGCGATAACTACCCGGATCGTGGCCAACATTGGTTGCCCATTGTTGATCACCCTTCCGATAAAGCGACTGTGGAGTGGGTAGTTACCGCACCAAGCCATTATCAAGTGGTGGGCAATGGCAAATTAGTTGAACTCACCAATATTAATGATAAAACCACGCTTACGCACTGGAAAACTGATGTCGCCCTACCCACCAAAGTAATGGTAATTGGGGCAGCCCGTTTTGCCATTCAGCATGTAGCAGATGTTTACGGCACTACCGTTTCGAGTTGGATTTATCCTCAGGACAGAGAAAAAGGCTTTTATGATTACGCTCCTGCCGCGCCTATTTTGGATTGGTTCATCAACCATGTGGGCGATTATCCTTTTGCAAAACTAGCCAATGTGCAGTCCAAGACTCAGTTTGGAGGGATGGAAAATGCGGGTAATATCTTCTATTCCGAAAATTCTGTTACGGGCAACCGAACCATTGAAGGCCTTTTGGCCCATGAAATCGCCCACCAATGGTTTGGCAACTCAGCATCAGAAGGCAACTGGCACCATGCTTGGCTGAGTGAGGGTTTTGCTACTTACTTCACCATTCTTTACACGGAACAAAAACATGGCAGAGCAAAGGCTTGGGAAACCGTTATAGCGAATCGGCAACAAGTCATTGAATTCAGCAAACAGAATAGAGTGCCAATTGTAAATACCGCAATTGAAAATTACATGCAAATCTTGAATGCCAATACCTACCAAAAAGGGGGCTGGGTTTTGCACATGCTGAGAAAAGAAGTGGGTGACGAAATATTTTGGGAAGCAATCCGCCAGTATTATGACAAATACAAACTCTCCAATGCACTCACAGATGACTTAAAGGACGTATTCGAGCTAGTTTCAGGAAAGAACTTAGACACATTTTTTCAGCAATGGGTATACCAAGCTGGACAACCCCATATTGAGGCGACTTGGAGTTTTAAGAACGGGCAATTGGATTTAGAAATCCTTCAAAAACAGTCAGAAAACTTTGTTTTCGATTTAGAAGTAGAAATTGCCTACGCTGATGGTGCTACCGAAAGAAGAGTCGTAAAGGTGGAATCTAAAAAACAATCCTATAAACCTAAACTCAAAGCTACTCCAACAAAAATCACGCTTGATCCAGATGCTTGGTTGCTCTTCGAAGGTGGTTTGATTGAAAAATAGGTTGAAGAAAACAAAAAGGATAAATTGCAGCTCAATTCAGCGCAATGGAAGTAAAAGACAGTAATGGCAATATTTTAGAAGATGGAGATTCTGTCCATGTCACTAAAGATTTGAAGGTGAAAGGAATGAATACCACTTTGAAACGAGGTAACTTGATCAAGGGAATTCGTTTAACGGGTAGCCCTGACGAGGTAGAATGCCGAGTGGGCAAAAGCCAGATCGTTTTAAAGACAATGTTTTTGAAAAAGGCCTAAACCACCTTTTCAATCTTGATTTTCTTCCCACCAAACTCAAAGCTTTGATTTTCGGTTTTCCCCAGCATTAACCTACCAACAGGTGATGCTGGCGAAATGGCAAAGAAAATCGCATTCTGTAATTCTATTTGGCCCAGAGAAATCGATATAAAATAATTGGCTGAGGTAGTAAACACCAAGCTACCAATGGCAATGGCCTCATTTTTTTTATTGGTGTCAATCTGATTCAAGGCCATTTCCATTTTTGAGACTTCACCAAGTTGCGTCAGGAGTTTCTCTGTTTCCAAGTGCATCATGGCCCTTCCGGTTTCGTACTTATCGCCAGCGCTACTTTTGGTTTCGTCATTGGCAGAGGCTTGGGCATTCGAAAGTGCCTCTTCAATTATTTTCCTTCTTTCTTCTACAGCTTTTAAGCAAAACCCGTACAAAGCCGTTTTCAAATTGATCATAGGTTAGATTGGGTTCAAAGCCAAAATTGGTAAATGTATTGATTTTATGCTTGCTGACTGGTTTGCCTTGACAAGCATCCGCAGAAGCCTTTAGGTATTTCTCCATTCAACTTATAGAAAGCTGTCTTCGTCTCAATAAAGAGCCAACTCGGAAATACGATTAAAACCTTGCGGCCAAAAGCAAGCTCAAATCCTTGAAGGCCAGATTAAATTTTTTCGCAATACTCAAATTGGTGGTGCTGCCTTTATAGGCATAAACCCCTTTGTTGAACCAGCTATAATGGTACATCATTTCTTCAACCCCACCGACATCTGCAATTTTGAGTAATACTGGTGTAAGAATATTGCTCAAGGCAGTTGTTGCGGTGCGGGCAGCACGCGATGCAATATTGGGCACGCAATAATGGATTACATCATATTTAGTGAAAGTAGGTTTTGCATGTGAAGTGCATTCCGAAGTTTCGATACAGCCACCTTGGTCGATGGATACATCAATAATCACTGAACCTGGTTTCATGTTGGCAACCATCTCCTCTGTCACCACGCATCTTGCTCTTCCTTTTTCGGCCCTAAGTGCTCCAATTACAACGTCCGCAGACCGCAACGACTGGGCCAAGGTGGCAGAATCTATGGTAGAAGTAAAGGCCTGATTGGCCAGCTTATGCTTGATTCTTCTCAATTTATAAATTTCATTATCGAAAATCCTTACTTCGGCACCTAAGCCCAAAGCCGCCCGAGCAGAATACTCTGCCACGGTGCCAGCCCCAAGAATAATCACCCTTGTTGGCGGAACACCCGTAATACCGCCCAGAATCACCCCTTTGCCACCAGTAATAGTGCTCATCAACTCAGAGGCGATTGGAATAGCAAGGCTTCCTGCCAATTCGCTCATGGCGTTTACAATGGGTAAACCGCCAGCTTTATCCTCCAGCATTTCGAAACCAATGGCGTGGATTTTTCTTTTGTTCAAAGCTTCGAAATAGTCTGCAGACTTGCTTCCAGTTTGAATAGCAGAAAAGAGGATGACGCCTGGCTTCATCAGCTGAATTTCTTCGGGAGTTGGCGGTTCTACTTTAACAATTAAGGCAGCTTCAAAAGCTTCCTTATTGGAGTAGACGATTTTAGCTCCCACTTCGCTGTACTCATTGTCGGTAAAAAATGCTTGTTTACCAGCGCCTTGCTCTACCAATACTTCATGGCCATTGTTTACTAAAATGCCTACTGCTGCTGGAGTAAGCGAAACCCTGTTTTCTTGAAAAGAAACCTCCTTTGGAATGGCAATGGTAAGCGACTTCCCTCCCGACTTTACCTTCATTAGTTTTTCTTGCGGGTAAAGGCTGCCTTCTAGTGCCAATTCTGCAAAACCCGTTTTCTTGCCTTCAGTCATGTTTCGTAAGTTTAATCATTCTCGATTCATCCCCTTCTACCTCAATTTCAATTTTAAGGTATTCATCTGGAATCAATTCACTAATATTTTCAGGCCACTCAATCAAACAGAGATTTCCCGAATAAAAATATTCCTCTACACCAATATTCAAAGCTTCTTCGGCTTGCGATACCCGGTAAAAATCAAAATGGTATATGGTTGCTCCACTGTCAGTTTCATATTCATTTACCAGCGAAAAAGTAGGGCTTTGCACCAAGTCTATCACCCCTAGTTCGGCACACAATGCTTTTGAAAAAGTGGTTTTACCAGCCCCCATTCTGCCCATCAAAAGCCAGATTTTGTATTCCTTACCGAATTCAATCACTCGCCTTGACAAAGTGTTCAGGTCATCCAAGCCTGTTGACTTTAGCGTAAGCTCTGCCTCCATTAGCCCTTTTTCGAATTTAGCGAAATAAAAGGAATTATCATTTCGTCCATCGAAATGCCCCCATGCTGAAAAGTATCTTTATAGTACTTCACATAGTGATTGTAATTGTTTGGATAGGCGAAAAACACATCTTCTGCTGCAAAAGCATAAGAAGTCGAAACATTGGGTTTTGGCAGATGCAATTTCTCAGGGTTACGCACTGTATAAATTGAATTGCTCTCTTTATAGCCTAAGTTTTTACCATGTTTGTAGCGAAGGTTGGTATTCACATTTTTATCACCAGCAATCTGATGTGCCTTTTTTACACGATAAGTGCCGTGGTCAGTAGTGATCATCACTTTCAAGCCCTTTTCACTGATCATTCTCAGCAAATCGAATAATGGAGAATGTAAAAACCACGATTTAGTCAATGAGCGATAGGCCGATTCATCTGCTGCCAATTCCCTAATCATTCTCATATCCGTACGCGCATGGGAAAGCATATCCACGAAATTGTAAACCACAACATTCAGGTCATTCTTGAGTAAATTATTGAATTGGTCGTTCAGCTGCTTTCCTTGTGAGGAATGAATGATTTTATGATAACTGGTCTTTGCTTGGATTCTGAGTTTGTCTAATTGCCGCTTTAAAAATGCTTCCTCATTATTATTTTTCCCTTCATCATCGTCTTCATCATTCACCCATAAATCGGGGCTATTTTTCGACATTTCCAATGGTAATTCTCCTGAAAAGATTGAATTCCTCGCATAAGCTGTTGTTGTGGGCAAAATAGAATAATAGGCTTCCTCAACTTCTACATTGAAATAAGGCGTAATGTCTTCTTCAATGGTTTTCCATTGATCGTACCGAAGGTTATCAATAATGATCAGAAACAGCGGTTGACCATTTAATGCTGGGAAAACCTTTGTTTTGAGCAGATTATGCGAAAGCATTGGCCGCTCAATATTTGGGTTGTTCAGCCAGTCTTCGTAATTCTCTTTTATGAATTGAGTGAAGTGGCTATTAGCTTCAATCTTTTGCATTTCTAGCACCTCAGCCATGCTTTTATTTTCTGTCTTATCAATTTCTAATTCCCAATACACCAACTTTTTATGAATCGCAATCCATTCATTGTGGTCCATATATTCATTATAGGCCATGCTGATATTCCTGAAATCCTGCTGGTATTCTAAGTTTGTGCGTTCGGTTACTAACCTTTTATTGTCAAGGATTTTCTTTACGGAAAGCAGAATCTGGCTAGGATTCAGCGGTTTGATTAAGTAATCGGCTATTTGAGAACCAATGGCCTCTTCCATGATACTTTCTTCTTCGCTTTTGGTAATCATTACCACGGGCAGAGAAGGTCTTCTGTTCTTAATATATTTGAGCGTTTCGAGCCCAGTCATCCCAGGCATATTTTCATCCAAAAAAACCACATCGAAGATTTTATTTTCTACCGACTCAATAGCATCTGCTCCACTCGCTACTGGAGTGATATCGTAGCCCTTCGCGGTAAGAAATAAGATGTGTGGCTTAAGCAGGTCGATCTCGTCATCGGCCCATAAAATATTATATCTTTGCATAGTTGGAATTTAGCAACAAGGTCGAATTTAACTGAATTAACGCACAAACTTTGAACAAAAGGAAGATTATCAACGATCCAGTTTATGGTTTTATCACAATCCGAAGCGAATTGGTTTTTGACATCATTGATCATCCTGCTTTTCAACGTTTAAGAAGGATAAAACAGCTTGGTCTTACCGAACTTATTTATCCTGGTGCCCATCATACTCGTTTCCATCATGCCCTCGGTGCGATGCATTTAATGGGGGCTACTTTAGAGAATCTTCGGAACAAAGGAATTGAAATCACCGATGAAGAATTCGAGGCTGCAACAATCGCCATTTTACTTCATGATATTGGTCACGGCCCATTTAGTCATGCTTTAGAATATAGTTTGCTAGAAGATGTTCCTCATGAGCATTTGTCAAGGATGATCATTTCACTATTGAATAGAGAATTTGATGGTAAGCTTTCCATGGCGCTAGAAATCTTCAACAACACCTATCCAAAGGTTTTTCTATCAGAATTAGTCTCAAGCCAGCTTGATATCGATCGACTTGATTATTTGAAACGCGACAGCTTCTTTACCGGAGTTTCTGAAGGCACAATTGGCGCAGACCGCATTATCAAAATGCTCGATGTACACGAAGGCAGGTTGGTGGTTGAGGAAAAAGGAATTTACAGTATTGAAAATTTCTTGAGCGCTAGAAGGCTCATGTACTGGCAGGTTTACTTGCACAAAGCGAGCGTAAGCGCTGAAAAAATGCTGATTGCCATTATAAAAAGGGCACGAAAACTCAGCAAAAAAGACAATTCAGTTTTTAGCAGCCCGGCATTAGCTGTGTTTCTGAACGAGAATATTGGCATTGAACGCTTTGCTGAAGATGCTACTGTACTTAGCGCTTTTCTGCAACTTGATGACTATGATATTTGGGGAGCCATAAAAATATGGGTGCACCACAAAGACCCAATTCTTTCGAAGCTTTGCGGAATGCTGCTCAACCGGCAACTATTTAGAATCACCATCTCTAACGAAGCACCAAGCAAAGAGCAGATCAAAGCAGATAAAGCGAGTATTCAAACCTATTATGATTTAGAGGCAAAAGATGTTAAATATTTCTATTCTTCTGGGCAATTGAGCAATAATGCATACATGGCTTCTGATAAGGAAATATTGATCCTATCTAAAAATGGAACAGTGCGCGGAGTAACCGAAGCAGCAGATTTACCTAACATTAAGGCCATGAGCAAAATCGTGCGTAAATACTATCGATGCTGGCCAAAAGACATATCTTTGTGACACCCAAAATTTTATGAATGGAATTATCAGTACAGCAAGTTGCCCAACTTCTTGATGGCAAAGTAGATGGAGATGGTTCACAGTTGGTGAATCGGCTAGAAAAAATAGAAGAAGCAACCGAAGGCAGTATTGCTTTTTTGGCCAACCCCAAATATACCGAGTACTTATATAGCACAAAGGCAAGTGCCATTATCGTAAAATCCGACTTGGAATTGCGTAGCCAGATCACACCAGCACTTATTCGAGTTGAAGATCCTTACTCTAGCTTTTCTAAATTGCTGGAAGAATACCAAAAAATGATGGCTGTAGAAAAGACAGGAATTGAACAGCCTTCTTTCCAAGCCAAATCAAGCCAAACTGGTGAAAATGTCTATTTGGGTGCATTTTCTTATTTGGGTGAAAACGTCAAGATTGGCAAAGGCTCTAAGATTTATCCCAACTGCTTTATCGGGGATAATGTAGAAATTGGAGAAGGTACTATTCTCCATGCCGGTGTAAAGGTTTATGCGAATTGTAAAATAGGTAATCATTGCAAACTACATTCTGGTGTAGTCATTGGTAGTGAGGGCTTTGGTTATGCACCCCAACCCGATGGTACTTTCAAAGCTATCCCACAAACGGGCAATGTGATACTTCACGATTATGTAGATATTGGTGCAAATACGGTAATCGATTGCGCTACAATGGGCTCAACGATCATTAATCAAGGTGTCAAAGTTGATAATTTAGTGCAAATTGCTCATAACGTTGAAATTGGAAAGAATACAGCGATCGCTTCACAAGCAGGAATTTCGGGTAGTGCGAAGATTGGCGAAAACGTAATGATAGGTGGGCAAGCTGGAATCACAGGTCATTTAAGTATTGCCAATAAAGTGATTATAGGACCCCAATCAGGCGTTCCAAAAACCATTAAAGAACAAGGTATCTTCACAGGTACACCCATAATGGATCACAGAGATTTCTTAAGAGTAAGTATTGCGCTAAGAAGGCTTCCAGAATTGATCAATAGAGTGACTCAGCTAGAAAAAAAGAGTTAAATTTATCGAATTTTTGTACAGCAAATGAAGAACAAACAACATACGATCAAAGAACCGGTAACGGTATCAGGCGTAGGTTTACATACGGGGGTAATTTCTAACATGACTTTCGTCCCCGCACCTCCAAATCACGGAATTAAATTTCAAAGGACTGACCTTGAATTTCAGCCCATTGTAGATGCCGATGTTGACTATGTGGTTGATTTATCCAGAGGAACAACGATTGAACACAATGGCGCTAGAATCAATACGGTGGAACACACCATGGCTGCTTTAGTGGGCTTGGAAATCGATAACGTGCTCATCCAAATCGATGGGCCCGAACCTCCAATCATGGATGGCAGCTCCAGAATGTTTATCGATGCCATAGAAACCGTTGGAACTACAGAACAAAACGCACTCAGGAATTTCTTTGAGGTAACAGAAAGCATTCGCTACAAAGATCCAACACGAGATGTAGAAATTGCGGCACTTCCGCTTGACGATTTTAGAGTAACAGTAATGGTGGATTATAATTCACCTGTCTTAGGCAGCCAGCATGCCTCACTAAACCATATTAGCGATTTCAAAAAGGAGATTTCTTCTAGCAGAACCTTTTGCTTTCTTCACGAATTGGAAATGCTCTACAAAAACAACCTGATCAAAGGTGGCGATTTAAATAACGCAATCGTGATTGTGGATAGAGTGGTCAAGGATGATGAACTGGATTATTTGGCCAGTCTATTCAATAAACCAAAAGTGCATGTTAGAAAAGAAGGAATTCTCAACAATGTTGAATTGCGTCATAAAAACGAACCAGCACGGCACAAACTTTTGGATGTAGTTGGCGATTTAGCCTTAGCGGGAAGGCCCATAAAAGCTCAAATATTAGCCGCAAGACCTGGACATGCAGCCAATGTAGCTTTCGCTAAAAAGCTCAAAAAAGAAATGATGGCCACCAAAAATTCCGCCCCCGCTTACGACCCAAAATTGGAGCCTGTGATGGACATCAATCAGATCATGCAAATTCTACCACATCGCTATCCATTTTTGTTGATTGATAAAATCATTCACTTGGATGATACCATGGTGGCCGGGATTAAAAATGTAACCATGAACGAGCATTTCTTTTTAGGGCATTTCCCTGGAAACCCAGTAATGCCAGGCGTTTTGCAGATTGAAGCAATGGCTCAAATTGGAGGTATTTTGGTATTAAACACCGTTCCAGACCCAGAAAATTATACACCTTATTTCTTAGGCATCGACAAATGTAAATTTAGAAAAATGGTGATCCCAGGGGATACCCTGAAGTTTAAATGTGAACTCACCGCACCCATTAAGCGAGGGATTGCTCAAATGAATGGAGCAGCTTATGTGGGAAATACACTTGTTTGTGAGGCATCTATGACCGCTAGAATCGTTAGAAATCAATGAATCAACCTTTAGCCTATATCCACCCAGAAGCTAAAATAGCTCGCAATGTGGTGATCGAACCATTTGTAACCATCAGCAAAAACGTTGTCATTGACGAAGGGACCTGGATAGGCCCTAACGTCACGATCATGGAAGGTGCTCGTATTGGCAAGAATGTTAAAATTTTTCCAGGAGCCGTAGTATCGGCTGTTCCTCAAGACCTAAAATTTGGAGGAGAAGACACTACCCTTGAGATTGGTGACAATACCGTAATTCGAGAATGCGTGACCCTCAACCGAGGAACACACGCCACCAATTCAACCAAAATCGGTAAAGACTGCCTAATCATGGCTTACACTCACGTGGCACACGACTGTGTGATTGGTGATAATTGCATCCTTGTCAATGCCGTGCAACTGGCTGGCCACGTCACAATTGAAGATTGGGCAATCATAGGCGGTGCGGCAGCAGTTCATCAATTTGTAAAAATTGGTGCACACACCATGGTTTCAGGTGGTTCGCTTGTCCGAAAAGATGTGCCCCCATTTACCAAAGCAGGTAGAGAGCCTTTAAGTTATGCAGGCATCAACTCCGTTGGGCTAAGAAGAAGAGGTTTTGCGAATGACAAGATTGCTGAAATTCAAGAAGTATATCGCTATATCTTCCTGAAAGGCCTTAACAATTCAAAAGCATTGGACTTGCTCGAGCTCGAAATGCCCCCATCGAAAGAAAGAGATGAGATCATCAATTTCTTTAGAAACTCCGATCGAGGTGTCATGAAAGGCTATACCGCCAGATAATAATGGTCATTGAGGTTGAAAAACTTGGCAAAAAGTACGCGAAAGAGTGGATTTTCAGGAATCTTGATGCTCGCTTTGATGCCAAATTTTCATATGCTATTACTGGACCAAACGGAAGCGGAAAATCTACCCTGATTCAGATTTTAAGTGGTGCATTTCTTCCAACAGAGGGTACGATTAAATACTCCCTTCTTGGCAACAGTATTCTCGAAGATCAGGTTTATTCGCATTTAGATATCATTACTCCTTATTTAGAGCTGATTGAAGAATTTACTTTAGAGGAGTTCCTAAGTTTTCATTTTAAATTCAAAAAGTTGAAATCTGGGATAAGCCTAAACGATTTCATTGCGCTTGTTTATCTTGAAAATGATCGCTCAAAATTGATTCAGAACTTTTCGAGCGGCATGAAACAAAGGCTAAAGTTAGGGTTGGCTTTTTTCTCTCAAAGTGAAATTTGCCTACTAGACGAACCCACATCGAACCTCGATGAACAAGGAATTGCATGGTATCTTAAACACATCAAAGCAATTTTGGCCGAGAAGCTCGTTATCATAAGTTCAAACCAATTAAAGGAATACGATTTCTGCGATAAGATTATTCATATCCCAGATTTCAAGTAAAATCTAAGGAAGAAAATTAATGTTTGACCAATAATGATTATAATTGAAAATTAAAATACCGTACAATGCTTAAAATAAAAAATATCGCGCTTTTAGCCATCTCAATGTTCACGATTGTTTTGTTCTCCTGCGGAGGTGGTGGTGGCACAGATCCGCTTACTCCTGAAGAGCAAAGGTTACTTGATTTGGCTGGATCGGCTTCTGGCGTTACCTATACAGCAAGTAGCATTACTTTTGAGGGTTCGCCTGCTACTGGATTCGAAAATTTTCGTTTGACTTTCCAAGGTACAGCTACAAGCAAAACTTATTCTACTGTGGATGGCGACCCTGTTTTCAGCGCATCTGGTTCTTGGGCGTTTAATGGCACAAACATCAACCAAATTGTAATCGACAATAATACTTCAAATGTATTCAACATCAGCAACTTCAATGCGACCGCTGGCACTTTTACGCTGACGGTAAATTTTGTAGCCAATGGTGGTGTCGCAGCTGGTACTAATAGCACCAATGGTACTTATGTTTTCAACCTTGAAAAACAATAGCCAACCCAAGATTTAAATTAAAAGGCCGATTCAGAGAAGATCTGAATCGGCCTTTTTTATTGAATTGAACTCTAGGATTAGCCAAGCGCAACAACTCCCGGTAATTCTCTTCCTTCCATATATTCTAAAAGCGCTCCACCACCAGTTGAAACATATGAAACATCATCTCCATGTCCCATGGAGTTGACCGCTGCGGCTGAATCACCACCTCCAATTAGTGAAAAGGCACCACCTTTCGTGGCTTCGATAATGGCTTACACCCTGGGTGTACCGTTTGGTTTTTAAAATGTAAACAACAATCCACTTACTTGTTGAAATTTGTGGAAAACATAAAAACTTAACGATAATTATCTGCTATTAATTTTATCATCTAATATAACTCCATTAAGATTAATTCGGTCACGCATTTAATCCGCACCAATTTGTTTTTCATGCTTACTCCTGATCTTTTCACCAAACGCTTTGACGATTACCTATACTTGAAGAAAAGATTAGGAGCTCGTAAAACATTAGGAGCTTTCGAATTTCATATATAAAAAATTGCTTTATACATCAAATTTAAAAATACCCCCCCTCAATATTTCTTAATTAAATTAAACTTCGTTACTATTACGTCATAACTGATCATAAATATCAGATCATTTGCAAATGATAAACGTACTCTGTACACTTTCTTGAAAGGTGTTTGTCCCTTTGGATTATCTCAAAGCAATTGGAGTTACTCCTTAAGTCAGATTAGGAAGATTTTCAACCGATTATGCTATCATATGATGTTAGCATTCAAAGTTTAAACAGGTCATTAGATCATATATCTCTTATCCTATGTCTCTAATGAGTAATTCTATCTTTCATAAAAACTAAATTTATTTACGAATGAAAAGAAAAATTAAATTTCTATCGATTATTGCCATCGTTATCTCTGGACTTAGCATACCTACTTTAGGTAATGCAGAATGTTGGAACACTGTATTTTCAGATGGCTCAATGCAAACAGTCTGCGAAGACGGTACTGTGACCTCACATTCGACTTTACAGCCAAATGGCGGTTGTGCAGGTGCAGCTGAAGATTGTCACAACATGACCTTTTCAGAATGGTAATAACGCTTTGCTATTTTCTCTAGGGCTTATAAGACCCTAGGGGAAATAATTAAAAAAAATTCTATGCGCTATTTTTATATATTATTCTTGCTCATTTGCCTCGTTGGAGTTTCGTGTAGTTCTAGCTCTAGCAATAATAAATTCGATTCAATTTATAGTTTTCAAAAGGTCGATAGCCTAACAATTGACTTGGACGAGAAAACATCTTTTGAATTTAGAAACATCCATTATTTCCAAAACGACTCATTGGAATGGCTGGTCACATTGAACGAAAATATCAATGGCTTAAACATTTACGACTTAAACTCTAGTCGTCTAGTAAGTCAATTCTCAGTCCCTAGATCAGGACCTCACTCAGTTCCTAGTTTAAATGGATTTACCATTATATCTCCAGATTCTATTTTTCTGTACACTAAAATTAGTATTAGAAATATTGAAGTTGTGAATTATTTAGGTGATACTGTTGCAAATATAAGGGTATCTAACCCCTTGGACGTGGCAGAGCATGGGCAACCCATACTAAATCATGTATCGAATAACCCAGGCCCTACCATATTTCGTGACAATAAATTATATTTTTCAAAGTGGCCTCTCTTTGACTTTAGTATGGCGCAAAACATAACCAAAGAATATTCTCTTGAAGCCGTAGTTGATTTAAAGTCATTAAGAATAAGTGAAATGAACGTAAATTACCCCGAATGGGTGCAGTATAAAGGATGGTATACAAGTTACCTACTAAATGGTAAAACCATGAATAGCCGTGGAGATTTTATTTACACTTTACAGGGAGATGACAGTATATCAGTTCACTTTAACAACGGTGAAAAAAAGAGGTTTTATGCAGGACTGAGTAAAACGGGCTCAGAAAAAACACCAATAACAAAAAGAACTCAAAAAAATAGAGAAATTGAAGATGTTATGTCCACGACCATTTACTGGGGGATGTTATATGACAAGTATCGAGATCTTTATTACCGTATAGCTGACAATGCCATTCCATTTACTTCTGAACACAGAAGTATCATGTCAGTCCTCGAAAAGCCTTTGAGCATTATTGTTTTGAATAATGAATTTAGCAAAGTTGGAGAGTACGATCTACCCAAAAACATATATTATTTCTATGGCATTTTTATTGGAGAAAATGGGCTTTATATCCCTAGACTTAATTCCAAATACGCAGGTTTCTCAGAAGATTTGGTAACCTTCTCAATCTATAAGCCTTATAAAAATGACAACTAAGTTTAAACTTTTAGCTCTGGTCATTATTGCCTACGGTCTTCTAGGATGTACTCAAAATGAAGAGGAAAAGTTAGAATCATATTTTCAAGAGCTAGGGAGAAGCATAAGTTCCTATAAGTATGTGGCAATAATCAATGTAGATGCTTGCTCCTCTTGTTCAAACATAGTGATGGACTTCTTGGCCATAAATTCCGATAATAAAGATTTACTGGTTATACTATCGTCCATTTCTTTAAAAAAAGCAGGTCTTATGATCGAGGGATATTCTGGTAAGACAGTAATATTAATAGATAGTAACCAATTAGCGCTAAAAAAATATCATTTGATTCAACTAAAACCTGTTATTTATGCTGTTCATGAAAATTTCTTGTCCCAAGAGGTTACCTTATCGGATCTTGGCCAACTTTGGGTGGAAAAATATTTCGATAAATAAGGGGTTATTTTCTATCTATCTTCTTGCCTTATTTTGCACTATGGCTTGCACTTCTGACAAAAGAAATGCTAAATCCACCAAATTTCAAAAGATAGTGGCTAAACCAACTGTGTTGAGAGAAATCAAGATAGACTATGAGCGACACTTCAATGTCAACAAACTAATTATTGAAGATGACCTACTTTATATCTTACAACCATTTATGGGCAAAGCTACCATTATCTCGTTATCCGATGGTAGAATAATAAATGAGATAGCCCTTAGAAAGACTGAACCTAAGGGAAATGAAATTTATTTAAAAGGTGGAATCGCAATTGATATAAAAACGGATAAGAATAAACACTATGTCTTGGAAACAGGTACTCCAAAAATACTTGAGTATAATTCTAGTTGGGATTTGATCAATACTCACCACCTTAGTATTGATTATTTTGTATACGGCCCTCCTGGTATTTTCGAACTAATTGATGGTGAATTGATTATCTCTACTATAGATGACTTTCAAGGTAGGATTACCTATGGTAAGCGATCATTGAAAGCCGATGATCCACTGCTGATATCATACAACCTGAAAGAAATGGAATTGAAAGAGGTTATCAATGCAAAAACCTTTCTACAAGGCGCTGAAACGGACTCAATCCCCTTCTTCAGCATGACCACTTATGACGGAGAGTTTTACTTTACCTCAAAATATGACGCTTCACTGCACAAGTTCAGCAAAAACGGCAAGTATATTTCAAAGGACAAGTCTTATGCAAACTATATTGGCTTTAAAGAAGGTATAGCGAATTCAAATAGAGACCTTGGAATCTTCGATGTTTTTATTGATTCGAAAAATTTGACCTATTTTATTGAGAGAGAGGCTACCGATAATGAACTTTCGAAATTTGAGGTAGTTTCCTTTGACCTTCAAAAAGAGACTTATTGGGAGTTTGAACTTGACAAAAACAATGTTTTGCTTTCTTTTAAAAATGATCAGCTGCATTACCTCAAACAAACGGATGAAGGAAACACCATCGTTACCTTAAAATTCGTGCATTAGTTATTCTTACCAGTCTGGTTATTGATATCAATACAAATAATCGAAAAAGGCCGATTCAGATGATCTGAATCGGCCTTTTTTATTGAACAGGGTTTATCAAATTAACCCAAAGCAACTACTCCAGGCAATTCTCTTCCTTCCATATATTCTAAAAGTGCACCACCACCAGTTGAAACATAAGAAACATCATCACCATGTCCCATTGAGTTAACTGCTGCTGCTGAATCACCTCCTCCAATTAATGAAAAGGCACCTCCTTTTGTGGCTTCGACAATAGCTTCCGCTACAACCTTAGTTCCGTTAGCAAAATTCGACATCTCGAAAACGCCCATCGGTCCATTCCACAAAATGGTTTTAGATTCTTTTATAGTTCTTGCAAATACTTCAGCAGCTTGGGGTCCAATATCTAAACCCATCCATCCATCTGCAATGGCATTGTTCATACTAATTTCTGTATTTGCGTCATTACTGAAAGCATCTGCCACCACGGAATCAATAGGCAGCATCAAGTTGACGCCCAAAGTCTTAGCTTTCTTTATCAAATGAATGGCCAAGTCTAGTTTATCTGCCTCTACTAGTGAATTACCAATACTACCACCCATTGCTTTAAAGAAAGTGTATGACATCCCTCCACCAATGATCAGGTTATCAACCTTGTCTAAAAGACGCTCAATGATTAATATTTTATCTGAAATTTTAGCACCTCCCATAATGGCAGTGTAAGGCTTTTCAGATTTATCTAATACTTTTTGGGCATTATCTAGTTCCGCTTGCATTACATAACCACAACCTTTCTGATCGAAAAATTGAGCGATGACAGAAGTTGAAGCATGGGCTCTATGAGCTGTGCCGAAGGCATCATTAATGTAAATATCACCATGCTCTGCTAAGGATTTGGCGAAATCAACATCTCCTTCAGTCTCTTCATTGTAAAATCTTAAGTTTTCTAGCAAAAGGATTTGGCCAGGTTTTAAATTAGCAGATTGCTCTTTGGCTTCATCGCCAATGCAGTCTGTTCCAAACAAGACTTGAGTATTAAAAACATCGCTCAAATGTTTCACTAAAGGTCTTAATGAATTCTTTGTATCAGGACCTCCTTTTGGTCTACCCAAATGCGACATAAGTACTACTGAACCTCCATGGTTCAAAATGTAATTGATTGTAGGCACAGCCGCCTTGATTCTTGTGTCGTCAGTTATTTCAAAATTATCATTCAGAGGTACGTTAAAATCTACCCTGATAAGGGCGCGCTTACCTTCAAAATTGAAATCGGTAATATTCTTCATAGTAGCATTATTTTATTTGGCCGAAGCCCGTTTTAATCTATCATTAATCGCCCTTCCTAATCCAAGGTCTGGCACAAAATTGATAACTATAGTGTGAAGATGAGGAATTTGATCTAATGCTCGTAAGCTTGTAAATAAATTTTTAGCGGCTTCATTCAAATCTTCATTTTGGGATAACAAATATTGATCGTTAAGATCAAATCGCAGATCAAAATCGGAAAAACCTAGATAACCAAAGCCATGAGTATTAGCAGGCGCTAAACTTTCAAATTCATCAATGGTAATAATATTTTTAGAGGGAGCGTAATGACTCTTTAACATCCCCGGTGCCTGAGGTTGGGAACTAGAATGGGCGTTAACAATAACCTTCCCTACTACCTCTTCTATATCTTCTACAGAAATTCCACCTAACCTAAGCACTGTTGGCAAGTCTTCCTCAAAACTGACAATCGTAGACTCTAATCCGACACTGCATTCACCACCATCTAGAATATAATCAATTTGATCGCCCAATTGATCTTGTACATGCTGTGCTGTAGTTGGGCTGATATATCCAAAAGGATTAGCGCTTGGAGCTGCCAAAGGGTATGACAATATGCTCAAAAGCTTTCTTGCTAATTCATGCTGAGGCATTCGAATTGCAACTGTATCTAATCCAGAAGTGACCAAATCTGGGATTATCTCTTTTCTTTTTAAAAGTACAGTGAGTGGACCTGGCCAAAAAGCGCTCATTAATTTTTGAGCAAGTTCAGAAACCGGCTCAACTAACTCTTCCAGTCGATCAAGACTATGAATATGAACGATTAGTGGATCAAAAGTAGGACGGTTTTTAGCTTCAAAAATCTTAGCAACCACCTTCGCATCGGTAGCATTGCCAGCCAAACCATAGACCGTCTCGGTTGGAATAGCGACTAACTTACCCTCGTCCAGTAATTGTTTTGCTTTGGCAATATCGTCACCAATAATTGCCACTATTGAACACAGTTTTGTGCTATGGCATCACTAGCGCCTTCAAAAGCCAATGACTCTGCGCTTGCCAGATACTGACATCCTTGAGTACGATTATCTCTAGCCAGCTCTGCGAGCCCTAACCAATAATAGGCTTCTGCATATTCAGCATTGATCTCTATTGCCTTTTTTAAATCGAAAATTGCATCATCGGGATTATTGATTCGAAGTTCTGCCTTTCCTTTATTTAAGAAGATGAGTGCATTCTGCGGTTCAATCCTCAATGCAAATTCAAAATCGAAAAGGGCACGATCAAATTCTCCGTACTTAAACAAAATTGCACCGCGGTTGATGTATAAATCCGCCACATTCGGCTGCAAGGCTATGGCACGATCTAAATCAACCATTGCTCCGTTGTCGTTAGCGAGCATTCGCAGTGTATTTGAGCGATTATAAAAAGCACGATAGTCTGTACTATCAACATTTATCGCCTGATCGAAAGTCAAAACCGACTCTTCAAGTTGGCCTATCCTTAACAAAGCCACTCCTTTGGCATTAAGTGCTGTATAGTTGTTGGGGTTTTTAGAAAGCGCTTTATTAAAGCTTTTGATGGCTTCTGCATACGACTCGGTTGCCATTAAATTTCTTCCTTCTTCTACCAGTTCAGTCTCATTTTTGCCACATGAACTGATTGTGAAGGTAAAAATCACAAACAGAATAATTTTTGAAAGCGCTTTCATTTCGATCATTTAGGCCGCAAAGATAAGCTTCACTTTGAGTAAGTGAAAGTATTACTAGTAATTGGTGAGGATTACTCTTTGGGCTACAATCTCATCTAAATATTCAAGCCTGATGATATAAACCCCAGGGGCTACCTTTTGACCCTGCGCACCAGTCCCATCCCAAAAAATCTCATTATCTCCTTCGAAGCCAAAGCCCAGGGCAATGGTTTTGATAACTGCACCTTGGTCGTTGTAAACTCTGGCCCTGATCGAACCTGTTGTGGGAACGCTGAAATTGAGCGCGACTGTGTTGGTGAAAGGATTTGGGAAGGCATTTTTCACCACCAACTTAGTCCCCGTTGAGGTGGTGGGGTCTGGGCTAACATTTGAAATTTGACCTTCAAAAAGGCCATTCCCATGGGTTGCTGCCACAATTTTCCCATCAAGCCTTCTATAATCAATCATGTTGACTGGCGAATTTCCAATTGACAATTCTCCCTCTTGCTCCCAACTGGTATTCTGACCATTCATCGCAGTTGTGCTAAAAACACCAATACTCGTGGCTAAATAAATCTCTCGGTCACCATTGGTTTTGGGAACAATTTTGGCCCATCGTACAGAAGGCCCATTTCCAGTGCCATCTGGGTTTTCTTCAAGATTACCAGAAATATCCTGAAAGCTTTCTCCACCATTATTCGAATAAAATACACTTGGAACTTGATAATTAGAGAAAACCACAATCAACTCGTTGGCATTTTCTGGATTGACCGCAATTGAGTTTACATAAGCACCTTCACTACCAGGGAAGTTGGTAATTTCTGAAACGCTGTAGCCTTCGGAATGGGCATTATCCACCCTGAAAACTTGCCCAGCTGAAGTACCATAATAGAGAATATCGCTTGGCACAGTTGAGATTTCGAGGGCAGACACTGAACCTTCTGCAATACCTGTGTTCGTCAGTTTTTCCCAGTTCACGAAAGTTCTATCTTGAGAGCCAGATGGCACTTGGCTAAGATTTCGGTTTCGCCAGACAAATTCACCTCCGGCATAATACATTCTATTGCCATTGAATACATCCAGAACAAAGGGATTGATAAAAAGAATGGGCTGCGAAGGGTTTCCGCCAGCACCTAAGGGATCAACCCTTGCAAAAGAGGTGAGGGCAAAGTCCTCATTGAAGGTAAGCCGGTACACTTGCCCATTTTGAAAAGAGGAGTAATAATAAACGCCAAAGCGCGTGGTTGCGGTAAAACCACCATCGCCACCAATTACCCTGACCCCAGCTTTTGCGGTATTAAAACCAGTGAGTATGCTACCGTTGTCTTGCAATCCGCCCAAGGCGAAATCATCGTTTGGTGATTTACTGACGGCTATGGTATAAAACTGTGTCGTGATCATACCATTGTTCAATGACTCGTAGCGAACAATATTCTCTAAATTATTCTGTGTTTTGAAAAGCCCACCGTCATTGGCAGTAATCATCACATTGGGATTTGAAGGAAGAAAAACCGCCTCGTGTTGATCGGGGTGATGACCAAAGTAAATGGAACTTCCATTATCGGTGGGATTATAGCCACCAATCCAAGTGGTCGCTCCGTTGGTGCTGAACCCCGTGGTGGAGCGATACAAATTAGTGCCGCCAATGAACACAGTATTCTCATCGGCTGGATGCACCGCAACATATAAATCGTAAGAGTTTTGAGAATCAAAAGCTTCGATTTCATTGCTACCATTAGGCAGATTTCCCGAAAGATCCTGTACAACCTGATTTTGTGCATTGTATTTTCTTAACTCATGGCGATTTGCTCTATCCGTTAAAAAATACACCGTGTTGGGGTTACTTGGAGAGGAACCTACTTCGGTGCGCCTAGAGCCATCCAAATTAAGCCCCGGTAATTTAGCCCAATTTGCCCCATCGTTCGATCTATAGATTCCGCTCAATAAAGACAATTCCCCATTTTGATTGGTTTCACTGCTCAAGGTGGCATAAAAAGTACCATTGGCCGTCCTATGTATATCCGTGTAAAAAATGGAGGATAACTCATTCAGGTCGGTGTTTGGCGCAAGGTTCAAGCGGTCATCACCTAAAACGGTTGTCCAAGTCAATCCGCCATCGGTTGACCTAACAATTCCACCAAAAATGGCCGCAATAATTTCGTCATTGGCGCTATTTGGATTAATCTCTATATCCCAGACATACATAAATGGTGAGGAAAAATTCGCAGGATCGTTCGCTTGTGTGGAAGCCAATGGCTGCCAAGACCTGCCCCCATCAATGGATTTGAAAATCCCATCGCCACGAAACGGAGCTCCTGGTGCACGAGTAGAATTGCCCACAAGCTCTCCAGTGCCATAGTACCAAATATTCTGTTTGCCTGGACGTGTATCTTGTACAATGCAGGTTACACTTTGCAAGTCACTGTTGCTAGTCGTTTTCACCCAGCTTTGACCACCATTTTCTGACCGCCACATTCCACCAGAAATTCCACCTGCTAGAATGATGTTCTCATTCGTTACATCAAGCGCCAAAGCCCTTGTTCTGCCCCCAAAGTTATTCGGCCCTAAAGTTGTCCAATTCAATGCGTTCGAGGCTTGGCTACCCTGCTGATCAGCAGCACTGCGTTGAATATTTCTCAAATCTGCTTGAGCAGCCATTTTCTTGGCGTGTGCTAATTCTAGCTTCCGCATGTTACCCGGCATGGTACCCGTATTTGGATTCACCAGCATTTGCGTTAAATACTCATTTCTCTGCTGAACATTTTCTCTAGAAAAAATTTCTGATTTGGCCTCAGGTGCGGTTACAATTGGGGTTTGCTTTTCCTTTTGTGGAGCAAAAGTAAGAACAAGTGAAAAAACGACCCAGCACGTGATCAGGCCAATTAGCAAACTAGATTTATTCGGAAGATTCATTAGGGCTAAATATAGCGTACAAGGTTAATTTATTTCAGCTTAACGACCTAAACAGCCAAAAATTTCTCGCTTTTTGCATACATACGGATCAAAGAGCCTTCATTGGCTATCATAGAAGGAAGTTTTTGTAAAGGAACCCACTCAACCGAATTCGACTCGTGGTTGGCAAGGGGTTCAGCGCCTTTAGGGGCTTTCAGCAAAAACCGAATATCAAAGTGCTCGTGTTCAGCTACTTCCTTTCTTTCGGGAATGGTATGAATGTCTAAGTCAAAGATTTCGGGTTGAATGAATTCGAAGCCCTTTATCCCCGTTTCTTCCTCTGCCTCTTTGAGTGCCACCTTCCGAACGTCTTCTTCTCCATCAGCATGGCCTCCCGGCTGAAGCCATTTATTCAATTTGGCATGGTGCAAAAGAATCACAGCGGTGCATTCATGGTTGATGATCCAAGCAGAAGCCGTGATATGCCCTGATAATAAAGACCGATCAAAGCAATGCTCATGCCTTAATAGATCAAGGAAGCGCATTTTATACGCTTCCTCAGCTGCAAAGTCACTGTGATAGGTTTTGATCTCGGAAATTAGCTTTTGTCTTAATTTAGAGGCCATCGCTGATTACCACATTGGCTTTATTGAGTTTCCCCTTTTCTAGTTCCGTGATAATTTCACCCGCCCCAATATTGTCCATATCACCCTTTTTGGCCAAAACATAATAAGCGATGGTTTCTACTTTTTTAAAGGTGACCTGACCTTTGTTATTCGTGATTTTGGTTTCTTGAACAGGGTTTTTCTCTGCATCGTAATCCAGTTTATTCTTATAAATCGTGACCTTGGCACCGGGCACAATATTGCCCAATTCATCGATTACAGTAATCTTAAGGTTGGTTTTAAAAATTTGGTCGAAACCAGAATTTGCAGTTCCGAAGGACAAAAAGAATAGGCTTAATGACAGTGTTAATAGTTTCATTTTAGATTGTTTTCTTGGTTAAATAAATAGCTTTTCGATTAACTCATCGAAGTTCAAAGCTTTTGAATACATACGGTCTTGATAGATGTTGGCCATCAATTTTATGTAACTGGGCTTTCGATCGATCAAAACGTATTCGATTAAAATATTGCCATACAACTGGTTGAATTTATTTTTTTCGAGCGGTTCGGCTTGAGGCTTCAAGTACCATTTCTCAATCACCTCTTCATAAGTTTCTCTATCGATTATCCTTCTGTCTTTTTGAGCCAGTTTGTAGTTAAAATCAAGGGCTTTCTCTTTGAAGAAGTCAAACAAATTTCTGAACTCTTCTTTCGTCTTTTCTTGATTAAAACTGATTGCAAAACCATTTGAATAGGGAGATTCCAGCAAATGCACATCTAGCTGAGCTGTGATGCCCTTCTTCTTCAATTGATAGGAATTGTAAACTTCGGACATTAAGTGACCCGCCTCTTCCGAGTTAATCCAAGCATTGTAGCTTTCCAATTCTTGCGTTGTTCGCTCCAATGGCTCATGAATCAACTCCTGACCTACAACAGCCCTTTCTGGAAATAACTTTTTGAATACGTCATCAAAAAAACTCATGCTTTTATTTTAATAGGATTACTCCTGCTGTTTCGAAATGTTCTTCTTTGAGGGCCTTATTTTTCCGAATTCGTCAAAATACAACAGCCCATGGTCGATCAATTCTGAGGCCAAGGTGGTAAACACCTTTACATTTTCTGGAGCCAAAACATCAATTAGCTTTTCAAGATCAAAATCATGAGCATCGACAATGATATTCATGATCTGCTGATGATATTTCTTTCTCAGGCCATCTTCAACTTCTTTTTTCTTGTGCTCAACACAATTGTCGCAAACTCCACAGCGATCATAATTGATCTCTCCAAAATACTCCAACAATTGCTGAGTTCGACAACGGTCTTCATTGTGCAAATAGGCAATTACTGCCTCCATCTTAGCATAAATCAACTTGCGCCTACTTTCAATTTGATGGCTGTCGATATTGAGTTGGTCTACCGAGGCTTTGGGCAAAAGAAATGTGAGCTGTGGCTGGTCCTTTTGCGGAAGGTACTCAAGCACATTTCTTTCCTTCAGGTGGATAAAGGTTTTCTTCAATGCGTCTAACGTAATTCCCAAGGCAGCTGCAATATTATTCTCCTGAATTACAATCGGACTATTGTATACTTCTCCACCATAAAATCGCAAAATGGCCTTGATCAAAGGATCAAAAACTGCGTTGGCGATTTGAAATTCATACATTTCGCGCTGATTGATATTGAACATCAATCGCGATGGCTGATAGAAAGATTCGCTCAATAGAATCAAACCTTGAGACTCCAAAACCTTGATTCCATTGAAAATCTCGATAGGATTTCGCTCGAAGTTCTTGGAAAATACCTGGAAATCGAAATCGAAGCTTTCTGTCGGATGACTGCCATTGGCCAACTGATAATAGTTTCCCAGCATTTGATAAACTTCCTTGATGAGTTTCACTTCTGGCAGTGAATTCTTTGTTCGTTCTCTCAAATCCTCGATGTCCTTTTGATGGCAAAGAATTACTCCAAAAGCCTTCTTCTCGTCTCGCCCTGCACGGCCAGCTTCCTGATAATAGGCTTCCAGGTTGCCAGGCAAGTCCATATGGATCACCACGCGAACATCTGGCTTATCAATTCCCATCCCAAAAGCATTGGTCGAAACAATCACTCGGGTCCGATTATGAATCCAGTCTTCCTGTTTCTTGTTGCGCTCCTCATGGCTTAAGCCTGCATGGTAAAAATCAGCATGGATTTTATGTCGAAGCAATAAATGCGCAATCTCTTTGGCGTGTCTTCGCGAGCTTACATAAACCACCGCAGAGCCTCGAATGCGTTCCAATATCTCTATCAGTTTCCGTTCCTTATGCTCTTCAAAACGCACTGAATAAGAGAGATTGGCCCTTGAAAAACTCTTGGTCAATACCTTTTGATGCCTGAATTCAAGCTTGACCTGAATATCTTCTTTTACTTTTAAAGTAGCCGTGGCCGTCAATGCCATTACCGGCACTTCCGGTAATAATTCCCGAATGGTGGCAATTTCTAAATAGGCCGGCCTGAAATCATAGCCCCATTGCGAAATACAATGGGCTTCGTCTACGGCAATTAGATTTACTCCACGTTTTTGATGGGCGATCTTTATCCTTTCCTGAAAAAGCTCTGTTTTTAAGCGTTCAGGAGAAACATAGAGGAATTTTACGTCTGAGTTGACACAGTTGTCGAGTAGATGATCAATTTCTCTCTTCGACATTCCCGCATGAATTGACTCGGCTGAGATACCTCGTTTCTTCAGCTGATATACTTGGTCCTTCATTAAGGCAATCAAGGGCGAGATTACAATGCAAAGCCCATCATTCACCATGGCTGGCACTTGAAAACAGATTGACTTCCCTCCACCTGTAGGCAACAATGCCAATACATCATTACCTTTTAATGACGCTTCTATGATGTCTTCTTGCAAAGGCCTAAAGGCATTATAGCCCCAATACTTTCTTAATATGTTTAAAGCCTCAGACATTCAATTGAAGATAGGTATTAATTAAGCTTGCGAGAAATTGAGTGGCCTACCAAACTACTTTTTCTTTGTTCAAGAAGGCCGCAATTCCTTTTTGACAATCCTCTGAAGCACGCGCTTTCGCATTCATTTCAGCGGCATAATCAAGTCCTTCGGTCAGGCTCATGTTTTGCACGCCTGCAATCATCTGTTTGGTGAAGGTCATAGACTGCCCAGAGTTCTTTTCCACTAGCGTTTGCGCAAATTGTGCAACTCTTTCCTCTAATTCCATTGGATCTACAGCATGATTGATCAAACCTAGCTTTTCGGCTTCTTCGGCAGAAATCAATTCGCCAGTTAACAGCAGTGATTTTGCCTTGCCCTCGCCTATTTTTCTAAGCAGAAAAACCTTGACAATGGCAGGTATAAAACCAATGCGCACTTCGGTGTAGCCAAACTTGGCCACGTTAGCTGCAAATGAAAAATCACAAACCGTGGCCAAACCTGAACCACCCGCAATGGCATGGCCTTGAATTTTAGCGATTACTACTTTAGGGTGAAGGTAAATTTGCTCGAAAAGCGACCTCAAGTGATTGGAATCGGCCAAGTTCTCTTCGAAACTATTGCTTTGCAAAGATTGTAAATAAGCCAAATCGGCCCCAGCACAAAAAGCCTCTCCTTCGGCAGCCAGTACAATGACTTTGGCATTTTCATCAGTTTCCGCTTGACTAAATGCAGCCTTAAGTTGAGTAACTACCTCTGCATTTAGGGCATTCCTTTTTTCAGCCCTGGTAAGTGTGATGGTGGCAATTCTATTGGCGACTTCGTACCTGACAAAATTCATTCGTTCCATACTTTAGAGAAAAACCCATCGCGATAGATGGAGTGTACTTTCAAATTTAGGCTTTCTGCCTGACTTGTGAGCTTATCTGCTAAGAACTTACGGTTCGATTTGTCGATAATCAAGGTTTTGAACTGAATTTTACCGACCAATTTTTCTAGGTCATTAATACAGTCATTGGAAAGGATAAGGAAATCAGCTGCTAGAGGTGCGCTTAACTCAACCTCTGCCACTCCTTTTGATTTTAGTTGAAGGAATGTTTTACCTTCGAATACTATCCAACGATTCCCATACATTTCATTCACTTTTAAGTTCAGCTGATCGTCCTTTGGTGAGAGACTACTCCCAGCAGTTTGGCGCATTGGCAGGAGATGAAACTTAATTCTATCGGTATCATGCATAAAGGTGCTATCGGCAATCAATTGGCTCTTATTGTCTTTTCTGAAATCTAAAACGGCCTCTCCAGCAACGTCTAAAACAGAAAATTCATGGTTCTTGAATCCTCGCCAATGTAGGGTTTGGCTGATCGCAAAAGCCAGACAAAAAGCCAAAGACCAATTTAAATATTTGAACTTTTTGATTGCGAAAAGAGAAATCAACATTAAAATGGCTGCATAAACAAGCCAAGTTTCTAAGGTAGTCAGGTGTATGCCTTCAATCGTACTTCCTGGGATCTGCTTCACACCAAAAACCATTTTATTGACTAAAACCACAAACTTTTCAGAAAGCCAATTGATGGCATCTCCTAGATAAGGAATGTTGCCAAATGTCAACACTAGTAAACCCATAATGAGCATGGCAAAAGCTGCAGGAATCACAAATAAATTCGAAAACAGAAAGTAAGTGGGAAATTGGTGAAAGTAAAGAATACTCAACGGAGCAGTCGCAATTTGTGCCGCCAAAGAAACACAGCTGATTTCCCAAATCTTATCGAGCCAATGATTATTTAAATCCAGCAGTCTGTAGAACCTTGGCTGCAAATAAACGATTCCGAATACTGCTAAATACGAAAGTTGAAAACCCACACTCATGATCAAATAGGGATTCCAACAAAGCAAAACAAAAGCAGAAGCCGCCAGTGTATTGTAAATACTGCTATTGGTATTTTTGGCTTTCGCGATAGCCACAAAAGAAAACATGGTAACCGCCCGAAGCACAGAGGGAGACAACCCTGTGATAAATGCGTAGGCCCATAACAACAAGATACTGATTGTGGCCATCCACCACCTTCTTTCCCAAGAATTGAGTTTGATCCGCTTGAAAAACAAGAGGATGATTCCATAGATAATCCCAACATGCAGCCCAGAAACGGCCAAGACATGCATGGCACCTGCCGCAGAAAACGAAGCCTGAAGCTCATTATCGAGTTCATCTTTGACCCCTAAAGTAATTGCCAAAAGCACTGCTCTCGCATCCTTATCTTGAATATGGGCGCTCAACAAATCCGCACACTTGTTTCTGGCTTTAATTGAATATTCGAAAGGTTTTTGCCACCAAAAAACTCGATGGCCTACCAAGTGAAATGCTTCACCTACGAACTGTTGATGGAAGATATTATTATAAACGAGGTAATTCCGGAAATCAAATTCCCCTGGGTTTTTTGGCCCTTCAGAAAGGTTGGGGCTCCCTTTGATCAAAAGAATGTCTCCAAATTCAATTTCAGCACCAAGTGCCCGATCAATATAAACGTTCACCTTGCCCGAAGCACTTCTCCATTCTTGGGTCAGCACTTCGATTACTTCAACTTTTAGGTTAATGGATTTAGCCTTTAGCGCAGGTTCTTCTACTACAATGGCCCTATAAGCCATTATTTCACCGCTAATTTTCGACAAGTGGTCAGGTTGATTATCGGCCCGATGTTGCTGAAGCCTGAGAAACCCAGCCAAGAAAAGGAAGCTGAAAGCAAGAAGGAAAAGCAGAGGTTGAAAGCGAAAGGAGCTCTTGAAATTCAGGAGCAAGTAGGCCAAGGCAATCGTAATTAACCAGCCCCAATGCATTGATAGACTCTCATGTGCATAATGATAAACAACCACGCCTAAGATAAACGCTAGCGCAAATCGTATAAATGGAAATTCATTAAAAGTCACATAGTCAAATTAGATACTTGATTGATCATATCAAAGTAAATATCGACCCTAATTATTTTAATGTCGACCGCTCATAAAATTTAAAAATAGCGTAACAGACATGTGAGATAGGGACTCGCCTACATAGCCTACATTTAAAGTTGAAAAGCTAAGTCATGGATCTTTATAATTATTTAAAAACCAACTCAAAATACAAAGTTGATGAGGTGGTGAAGCACATATCAATATCTAAAGATCAGCATATCTATATTCCGGGTCAGTCTACTCATGCCATTTTCGAAATCGTACGCGGTGCAGTGAAAATTGGTAGCTATGGGAGTCAGGGAAGTGAAATTACTTATGACGTTCTTAGCTATCCAGATACTTTCGGAAATCTTAAGTACCTGAATGGTCAATTTTTTGAATTTGCCAAAACCTTGACCGCGACCAACTTGAGAAGCTATCAGCTTGACTTTTATAAGAAAATCATTGTTGAAGACCCCGTAGTTTCCGAATGGTTTAACAAAAATACTGTGAGAAGATGGAGTATCGCTGAGGCCAGATTATTTAGAATTCGATCCGCAGGAAGTTTGGAGCGCATGAAAATTATTTATGACGATTTGAATAGAGTGTTTCTTGATGCTGAAAACAAAAATCATAATCTTTTTTACCTGCTCACTAAACAAGACCTTGGAGATTTAACTGGAATGACCAGACAGACGGTAAGCCAAACTTTAAAAAAACTTCTTGGCCCAAGTTTAAAACACTCTGCATAGATAAAAAAATCAAGTCTTGATTTTAAGAATCAAGACTTGATCAATAATCATCATCTTTTCAGAATGCCCGGAAATAGTACTCCATCAGCGGCAGTAAAATCTAACCCAAGCAAGGCCGCAATTATTGGGGCAACATCTTCTAAGCCGATTTTGTGTACAAGCTTACCTTTAGTAACACCCGCACCCCAAGCCACAAAACCAGTTTCAATTTGTTTGAAATCTGGAAAGTATCCGTGTGTTCCACCTGAACCTCTTTTCAAATCATCGCCAGAAGCTGAACCCGACATAGCCACACCGGGAATGGGAGCAATTGCCAAAAATGCATTCGGATCAGCACCCACTTGCGCCAGTTCTTCTTTCGACACCACCCTGAAAAGCTTTTTGGTTTTTTCAGGTAGGTCATTCAAAATCTGCTTTACCTGAGTCAAGGTTTTAATATCCTTTGGATCTTTCAACATCAAAAAAGCGGCCGCACCAGAAGTGTGAAAAGCAGCTTTCCAGTTTCCTCGGTCTTGCGCAGTAGACATTAGGCCTGCATTGGCCAACCAAACATTCGGGCTCAAGAGTGAGTGCACATCCACGAAACCGTGGTCTCCAGAAATAATAAAAGTGGTATTCTCCAAAATTCCAGCCCTCTCTGCTGCTTCCTTTATTTTACCAATCGCTCGGTCTGCCGCAGCTACAGCAAATGGCACCATTTCGCCATCCCTACCTCCTTGGTGCTGAAAGTGATCAGTACCAATTAAGTGTAAAGCAATGAAATTAGGTTTATATTTTTCCAACACATAAGCGGCCATTTCACCAGTTCTATCTTCTCTGTTAAAAAACTCACCATTGAAGGTGTTGTTATTCATTTTTCCTAATACTTCCGTTTCAAGTTCTTCAAAAAAACCATTTGGAACATCCTTGTCGCGCATAGGCTCAATGCGATCAGTTCCTTCTTTCAAATACCAGAATTCCGGAATATTATAGTCTATGGGAGCATCTACCGAAACAGGCCAGATAAAGGCCGCAGATTTCATTCCCTTCGCTCGAACAGCATCCCAAAGGGTCGGTACTTTTATTTCGTTTTCATACCAATACCATGCGCCAGTCTGGCCTTTTTCTTCGAACGGAGAATTATAATAAATACCATGACGAGCAGGCTTGGCACCAGTAATGAGAGTAGTATGCGAAGGGTAAGTCACAGAGGGATAAACACCTCGAACGCCTTCTGCTTTTGTTCCATTTTCTGCCATCCATTTCAAGTTTGGTGCTGGCCATTTAGCCTCCATGTAAAAATCTGGGCGAAAGCCATCAATTGAAACAAGAATAACATGCTGAGCGGCTTGTTGCGCGTTGGCAACAGCACAAATCATTAATAATAACAATACCAATATCTGTTTTTTCATTTTTTAAAACTTTTAAATATGAAAGAGCAGGTGCCTCAGCACCCACCCTTATCACTCCTAATCCACTTAGAATTGAAACTTATTTTCCGAAGGTATAACGAACACCCAATTGCAGTCTCCATGGAGTTCCACCGATTGGTTCATTAGCTACACCTGTTTGTACTGAATAATTGTAAGATTGTGAGGCTTGATCAAAGCTTTGAATCCTCATCAATTGCTGATTTCGACCATAATTATGCGTGTTGCCCTTCGACTTATTCAGGAAATTGGCAAAATTGAAAAGGTCTGCTGAAAACTCTAGGCCGTGATCTCCTGGTAAGGCCAACTTCTTCACTAATCTTAGGTCGACATTGGCAAAGAAAGGGTTGACTCCTCCATTTCTTTCGGCAAAGCCACCAAAATTATCTCTTAGATACTCCTTGAAATGTGCTGGCACCTCTGGATTATTCAAAATGGTGTTGTAGCCATCGATTATTGATTGAGGTGTGCTTGGATCGTTTGGATCAAATATATAGGCCTGATCATTTGAGGTCACAAAATCACCGTTTGCACTGCGGTTCGTGGCAACTACGAAGTTGAAGGGTGCTCCACCTTCTCCAGTCAAAGTTGCCCCCAAAACAAAACCATGAAAGGAAGGTGTTGCGGCATTGACTACAAGTTTCTCTCTAAAATTATTTTCAGAAATCCCATAATTCAAATCTCTTGGATCGCCTTCAACAGGGAGAAAAGTTGAGGTATTGGCCACACAACAATTATAGGATGAATTGTCCTTGGCAACATTTCTGGTGTAGCTGATATTAAAATAACCATCCTTACCCAATCTTGCTGTACCTGTCAGTATTAAAGCGCGCTGTCTTAAAATACCGTCAGATTCTAAAACCAAGGCACGCCCAACCTGATCCGAAATTCTTCCATTTAACCAGTTCGTTTGGGCGTTGTTAGTGATCGTATTGGCAGGAACGAAAACTTCTCTTCCTTCATTGCCAGTAACAAAAAATGGTTCGTTCACAAGGTTTGCTTCTTGATAAACATAGTTGTTGGTAGTGTTACTAATCAAGAAGTTAGCCGCAAGCGAAAATCTATCGTGAAAGTAATGAGTGTAGCTAACATTGGCTTTGGCCACTGTTGGCACTTCAAAATTTTCTCCAACGGCATTGATTGTACTGAATGGAACTTGGCCATCTGGTACTCCTGGCGCAGTGCTAGGGTCTTGCCTGTATAGCGGGAAATTTGGAGTTGGAACATCCGCCCCAACAACATCTATAGCTCCCAGTAAAGTCCCTGAATTTTGAATGTTGTTAACTTGTGCATAGTAATGCGGTTGCGCATTGAATATACCGCCACCTATTTTGAGTATATCAGAATCCTTTCCTCCTACATTCCATATGGCCTGTAATCTGGGCTGGATGTTATTCAAATCTTGTGGCCGATTGTCGGTCCTGATGCCCAGTTCATTAAACACAGTTTGGTTGAACTCCGCAGCTTCTGTGAAAATTGTTCCATCCCAACGGACACCTGCAATTACATCGATATCCGCGTGCACCTTAAACTCAGCTTGTGCAAAGAAAGATAAATCAATGACAGTTTGCTTTACAATTGGTAGTCCTTGCAATGGCACCTCTCTTGCATAGCGGTTAGCGTCTAGATTATCAAAGTCATCCAGTGAATCAAAAAAGAACCTTCCATTTTGCTCATTCGACAACAGTGTTTCCAAATAGGTAATCATGTTATCTGTTCCGAAAGTGAAATTCACATTACCGCGGGTCAAGTAAGAGGTATTTGTGAATTGCAGCATATTTTCAAGGTTGGTTTCCGGAGTAAAACGCTGTCCGCCCAATTGTACAGAACGGGTAGCCGTTGTACCATTTGGCAAAACAGACTGAACATTAACTATGGCCCTTGGTATATTTGAAGATGGCAATTGAGGATTCGGCACAAAGGCCCTTTCAGCATGCTGATATTGCAATTTGAACTCATTAGTGAAATTGGCATTTACGGCCGATCTAAGTGAAATCCCAAAGGTATTCTCTTGTGATTCGAAGTCGGAGTAACTTTCTGCTAAGTTTACATTCGAGTTGTCATTGGTATTAAAGGGGTTGAACCATTTATTATAATTGTTTCGAATAGTCAATCTATGGACTGGATTCAATTGCCAGTCAATTCGGGCAAAGAATGTGTTGGCCTTTGATTGGGTGTCAAACTGACCTAGTTGTTGATCATTGCTTAATCCATATTTGGCACGTCCAATAGCCAAAAATCTATCTAAGTTCGCTTTAGTTATTCCAAGGCGATTTTCATCGTCTTCAGTTCGGATGTCTGCTAGAAAAAGAGGCGAGTTAGCGTCTTGTTGTTCATAGACAGTAAAAAAATGAATTTTGTCTTTAACAACTGGCCCGCCTAAACTAAAACCAAACTGAGTATTACTGAAATCTACATCTCTTTGATTTTCTCGAATATCCAAATCATTCTGAAGCCTGTCGTTTCTATGATAAACAAACGCACTTCCTTGAATTTCATTAGTCCCGGATTTTGTTACTGCTTTTACCGAACCACCACCCTGGCGACCTTCAGTTACGTCATAATCGTTGGTAGAAACTTCGAACGTCCGAATGGCTTCTTGAGAAATCGTATATGGCCCTCTGCCTATCTCACCAGCGGTCAATGTATTTCGGGCATTTAACCCATCGATTGTAACATTGGTTGATGTTCTTCTTTGACCTCCGAGATTCAACCCACCACCACCCTGTAGTGGAGAAAGGCTTATCAGATTTGTAAAATTTCTCCCTTCTGTCGGAAGATTTTGGATTTGTTGCGCATCAATCAAAGTAGATTCACCCTGCCTATCGATGGATGATCGAATTTGCTCTCCCGTAATCTCAATTGTTTCTAACTCTGTAACTGATTCATCTAAGGTAAAATTGATCTTCAACTGATCGCCTTGGCCTACCTGAAAGCCCGACTTCTTTTGAGAACCATAACCCACAAATGACACCGTAACTTCATAGGGCCCACCCAATGGTAACTGCTGAAGACGATACTCTCCAGCCGAATTGGATAACGTTCCGGTTTGAAATCCTGTAGAAGTATTTTTTAGTACAATAGTAGCTCCCGGAATGGTTCCGGCATCTTTACTTTTTATTATGCCTTGAATAGTGGCATCTGTAGCCTGTCCGAACAGTGATGAGGCTAGGAAGCATGTGAAAAAAGCAATCACTAAAGATCGCCTTAAGCTTGATGTTTTTTGGTAGAGTCTTAGTTTCATTGAATTTAATTTTCCGCGAAACTATACCCTCAAAAAAAGGCCTTGTGTTAACTTTTAACATTTGCCAAAAGGTTAACACAAGGCTAACTAACCGCTATATCGAGATGATAATTACTTAATAATGCGGAAACAAAAACTTAAACCACCTTCTGCATTTCGAAATGCTCGATATTGGCTTCCATAAACATTTCTCCAACTTTCTTGAAATCGTATTTGGCATATAAAGGCATGGCGGTAAGTTGTGCATGAAGATAAATCAGTGTGCCTGGCTCGTTGTAATGAAAAAGTACATCGGCCAGAACTGTTGAAACCAATCGCTTGCCTATTCCTGCGCCCCTAAATTCTTTAAGCACAGCAAAGCGTTCTAATTTTATCCCTTTGGCTGTTTTTCTATACCTGGAGGTTCCTGCAACCTCATCTTGGTAATAAGCAATGAAGTGAGTCGATTCCTCATCAAAACCATCAAATTCTTCATCACGATCACATTCTTGCTCCTCGATGAATACTTTTTCACGAATAGCAAAAGCTTGATCAAGCTCTTCTTGGTGCTCTACTTTTTTGACCCGTATCATTGTTTTCTTGATGTTTATCGTAAGCTTGAATAATTTCTTTGACCAATTTATGCCTTACCACGTCATTTGCATCTAAATCCACACGAGCGATCCCTTTGACTCCCTTCAGTATTCTGAGTGACTCCCCAAGCCCTGATTGTTGGTTACGTGGTAAATCAATTTGAGATATATCACCCGTTACAATCACCTTAGAGTTCGGACCCATGCGCGTCAAAAACATTTTCATTTGCATGGCGGTGGTATTTTGGGCTTCATCCAATAAAATGAAGGCATTATTCAAAGTCCTGCCCCTCATGTAGGCTAAGGGTGCAATCTCAATCACTCGGGTTTCTTGGTAAAACTTTAGCTTTTCGGCTGGAATCATTTCATCCAAAGCATCATAAATTGGCCTTAAATAAGGGTCAATCTTTTCCTTCAAATCCCCAGGAAGAAATCCCAAGTTTTCGCCAGCTTCTACGGCCGGACGGGTGATGATGATTTTTTTAACCTCTTTATTTTTAAGCGCCTGAACGGCCATAGCCACTGAAATATAGGTTTTACCTGTCCCCGCAGGGCCTACAGCAAAAACTAAATCATTCTCTTCTACTGCTTTTACCAAGGCCTTTTGATTATCGGACTTAGGTTTGATTACCCCACCCTTCGTTCCGTAAACCAACACACCATCTTCATGACTCGCTTGATTGAACTCAGCTTCGCGCTTGATGTACGATTTGACATTATCATTCGTCACCTTACCAAATTTATGGTAGTGCTGAACCAAAGTGTTTAGGATATCATTGATCTGAATGATATCAGATGCATTTCCTTGAATAAGAATCTCATTTCCGCGAGAAACAATCTTGCTTTTAGGAAAAGCAGAGGCTACTTCTTTGATGTTCTCATTAGCGACTCCAAGGAAGTCGACCATCGCAATGTTTTCGAGTGTAATTAATTTTTCTACCAAATGCTTAACTATGTTTTTGTTAGTTGATTAAGCCTTAAAATTTTCAATACTTTTGCTATACACAAACTTAGAGATTTTAACCGAATAGTCCTTTATGGCCTTAGTCACTTTCACATCTGATTTTGGACATGCTGACCACTACGTGGCAGCAGTAAAGGCTGGTTTACTCTCAAAAAATTCATCTCTTAATATTGTGGACATTAGCCACAGCATAAAGCCTTTTGACATTGCTCATATGGCATTCGTGGTGGGAGCCGTTTTCAAGGATTTTCCAAAAGGCACTGTCCACGTGCTAGGAAGTAACGTTGGGCAGGCCGATCGAGGTTCGTATTTAGCTGCAAAAATTGAAGATCATTTTTTCGTAGCCCCGAATAACGGAATCTTAAGTATTCTTGGCAGCAAAAGTCCAGAAATTGTTACTGTGCTCGATACGCTGGCGGAAAGTACCTTTCCTCAAAGGCATGAAATCATTGATGCGGTGATTCATTTAGCCGACAATAAGGAATTAAGTCAACTAGGCACTGAAACCACAGATTATGTTCAGTTGATGCTCCGCCAACCAAGAGCTACTCGTAAAGAAATCGCTGGCCATGTGATTCATGTAGACCACTATGGTAATTTGGTTACCAATATTAAAAAACAGGATTTCGATATTTTAAGCAAAAGCAAAAATTACAAAATCGTTTTTGGCAGAGATACAGCCAATAAAGTCCATATAAGTTATCATGAGGTAGACCCAGGAGAAGTGGTGTTTCTCTTCAACAGCCTGAATTTATTAGAAATCGCGATAAATCAAGGCAATGCTGCCATGCTGCTTGGTTTGAACTATGATAGTCCAATTGCAATCCAATTTGAAGAATAAATGCTGATCCGAATCGTAAGAATGACTTTTAGGCCCGAAGAAGTGGATGCTTTTCTTGAGCTTTTTGAGCAAACCAAAGAAAAAATTCGCCATTTCGAGGGTTGCTCGCATTTGGAATTGATGCGAGATTATAATCAACCAAACGTGTTTTCGACTTACAGCAAATGGCGCAGTCAAGAAGATTTGAACAATTATAGAGCGTCCGCTTTATTTGCTCAAGTTTGGAAGGAGACGAAATCCAAGTTTGCGGAAAAGCCAATTGCTTTTTCGTTGAAAGAATTCGTGAAAGTGGATTAAAACTTTCCGACCACTAAGTATTGTTTGTTAAATAATCTTTACTCATTTTTGCAACCCCAATACAACACCTGCCCAGGTGGCGGAATTGGTAGACGCGTTGGTCTCAAACACCAATGATTTCACGATCGTGCCGGTTCGACCCCGGCCCTGGGTACAAAACCTCTCGAATTTCGGGAGGTTTTTTTATTGATTACAATCCGCTAGCCTACTCTTGATTTCTCCGTAAATTGCTGCTTATCTTCTAACCAAAAACAATCTTCATTACAATATGTCTATCTCAAAAGAGTCTGAATTAATTGGTATGAAAAAAATTAGCGAAGTAGTGGGCACTACTTTAAAACTAATGAGAGAACACGCCCAAGTGGGCATGTCCACCAAAGAATTAGACGATTTCGGAGGGCAGATTTTAAAAAGCCATGGCGCCAAGTCTGCCCCCTTTGAAACTTATGGCTTTCCGGGCTATTCATGCATCAGCGTGAACGAAGAAGGGGCTCATGGAATTCCTTCCGACAAGAAAGTCTTAAAAGAAGGCGATCTTATTAATATTGATGTTTCTGCTGAACTCAATGGGTTTTGGGCCGATAATGGTGGTTCTTTTGTTTTAGGAAAAGACATCCATAATCATCAGCCTTTGGTGGATGCTTCTAAAAGCATTCTCCACAAAGCGATTCACAGTATTAAAGGTGGGGTGAAAATAGCGGACATCGGTCAGATAATTGAGACCGAAGCAAAAAAATCAGGGTTTAGGGTAATTAGAAACTTAGCCGGTCATGGGGTCGGTAGAAGTTTGCACGAGTCGCCTGATAGTATTTTGAATTACAGAGTAAAAAATAATCACCAAAGGTTCAAGAAAAACACCACCGTGGCGATTGAAACATTTATTTCCACCCGCTCTACCTTGGCCGTTGAATTAAGAGATGGTTGGACATTGGTGGGCAATAAGGGAGGCTACATCACCCAACACGAACACACCATTTTAATTACAGACAATCAACCCGTTATTCTTACTGCGTGTAATGGCATTTGGGATTAAATAGCACTGTTGAGTTTGACTGCATTCACTTTTTTGTGAGAAAATATTTTATCTTGAACTATGGAAAAGGAAATCGTAAAGGAATATTCAAACGGTGAGCTTACCGTGATTTGGAAACCAGCCAAGTGTATTCATGCCGCAGAATGTGTAAAGGCACTTCCTGAAGTGTATAATCCAGCCGAAAAACCTTGGATCAAAGCTGAAAACGCCTCGACCCAAGCACTGAAAGACCAAATCGCAAAATGTCCTTCTGGTGCCTTGAGTTATAAAATGAACGAAAAAGAAGACCAAGAATCGGCTAGCTTAGAAACAAAGGTGGAAGTTTTGGCCAATGGCCCTTTATTGATTTATGGAACCCTGCATGTAAAAAACAAAGACGGTAAGGAAGAAACCAAGAATAAAACCACTGCTTTTTGCCGTTGTGGGTCGTCAAACAACAAGCCCTATTGTGATGGCAGCCATATTAAAGTGGAGTTTAGGGGATAAAGGGATATTCTAAAATCTTTCTGATTACTGCACGTAAATCCTTGCCTCAGAGTACAAATCATAAACTGCGATGATGGCACTATGGCTAGCTGACTCTCCCCACATGGGGTATTTCCGAATCAATGATCGGCTTTCAACATATTCGGCATGATAGTCCGCTTCAAGATCGTCCCAAACCACAAGCATATATTCATAGCGCATTTTGCTTTCCCTGCCTTGTTCAAGCCACTCCTCAAAGGTATCTTCTTCTAAAGATTTGGGATATTCTCTACCATCAAACATAAATTCTTATTCTTTTCTAATGACCAAAGAAGTTGCCTCCAGTAAGCCCTTGGATTCCAAGGTTTCTCTTAAGCGCCTATGGTTCTCCCAAAATTTATCTTCAATCTTCTTCATCAAACGCTTATGTTCAGGTAAATCTTTGATCTTGTCTGTAAGTGGATCATATGGAAAAAGAACCACCCAATACATGTAGTTCTCTTCCTCAGAGAACAATTCCAAATAGTGAAGTGCCTTGTCAAAATCATCATGATGTGCGTAATAGACGGAAAGAGCTAAGTTTTTATAGATAGATTGATCGTTTGAAATGAACTCAAGGTAGTCACTAAAATATTCCTTGGCTTTATCAACCTTCCCTACTTTTTCGAAAACAAAGGCAATTGTTGCGTTCTCTTGTCTATAAATATCAAGTTCGGCCGCCTCTCGCAATTTTATAAACTTGGCGTAGTAGTAATGTGCGCTATCAAAATCACGGTTGAAATAATAAGCCTTTGCCAAGTCTTGCAGTATATCCAATCGGGTAGTGTCCTTTTTCCATTCCGTAAGTACAAGACCTCTCGTTTCATCCCAATCATGATTTTTCCCATATAACATATATGCCTTAACATATTTAGAAAATGGATTCCATGGGTTATAATCCAAAGAAATGTCAACGTATTTCAGGGCCTCCTCTACAAAACCAGTTTGAATTAAAGCATTGCTCAAATGTAAATACAGGTAACTTGTAGTAACAGAATCATAGGCTGCTACATTTAATTGCAACCCTTTGAGGGCGTATTCCAAATATTTCTCAGTATTTGGGCTATAGTTTGCATAAAAATTTGACAGCATGTTGATCACTTGAGCTGAGTTGGGATTGTACTCCAATGCCTTTTCCAAATAAGGCACCGCTTGTACAAATTCCTTATTGTTCAAGTAATATAAAGCCTTAGACAGTAAAGCATCGTCAAGCTTTGGATCGTAAAGCAAAGCCTTATCGGAGTGATTATTAAGCTCTGCCAAGTATTGCTTTTCCTCTTTAAACAAGTCCAAGAAATAATAGCATATGGCCATACCTGCATGGGCTTTGGCAAATTCAGGATCTAAATCAATGGCTTTTTCGAAGTAGCCAATCGCCATGCGATAGCCCTCATCTGTAGCCTTAATGTATTCATTCTGCCCTTTTAAAAAATAATCGTAAGCTTCCAGGTTGTTTGTGGGTTGCTTCTGTATCAGATTTTGCTCTTCAGGAGTAATTATCGCGTTAATTTCAGCAGCAATACTGATGGCAATTTCCTGCTGGAGTTCGAAAATACTAGTGATCTCTCGCTTATACTGTTTGGCCCAGAGGTGCTTGTCGGTACCCGCCTCAATCAACTGAATATTCAACAATATTTCATTGCCTATTTTTTGACCACTACCCTCTACAAAATAACTCACATTCAATTCTTTACCGATTTCAGGGATCGACTTGTCTGTATTCCTGTACTTCTCTGAAGAAGTTCGACTGATCACGCGCAAGTCTTGAATCTTCTGAAGGTTGTTTAAAGTAGATTCCAGTAATCCATTGATCAAGTAGACATTGGTTGAATCCCCACTATCATTTTTGAAGGGCAATACCGCAATGGATTTTTCTAGTGGCACTAGCGATGGTTGGCTCGAAGGTTTAGCAACGAAATAAGCTATAACAAGAACAAGCGCGGTAAGCGCAGCCAAAATCCAAGGAATTCTACTTTTCTCATTAACTGGCCTGTCTTCAACTTGATCAACAATTGGTTACTCGATCTTTCTTTTACTGGCTTCTCCTGGTGGAAAACCATATTCTTCGCGAAAGCATTTTATAAAATACGAAGTGCTGCTAAAACCAACGGCAAATGAGACTTCGGATACATTCTTTGAAGAACTCTGCAACAACACCACTGCTCGTTTCAATCTGACTTGACGAATGAACAAGCTGACCGAAAGACCGGTAGATTTCTTCAGCTTTCGTAAAAGATTCGAGCGACTCATGTTGATCGCCTCTGCAAGTTCGGACACACCAAAATTTTCATCGGCCAGATTCTCTTCAACAACACTCGTGAGTTGACTCAAAAAATCTTTATCCTGATGATTAATCTCTAGCATAAATGGAAACAAAACAGCCTACAAAGGAAGCAATTATTCTGCGAAGCAAAAAACACTCAACAGTGCACAAATCAGGAGTTTAAAAATGCGTTTGCATCATAGTTTATATCGATGCATCATAAAAACTATGATGTCGCCAAACTTGATATTTTAATCAGCATAGCTTTTAACCCACCCTTTGAGCTTTCTATCACCTTTGTAGAGAACAATTTCAAACAATAAAAGGAAAAATCAGAATCATGAAAACTCAAGGAAAAAGTCTAAGTAAAATTTGGTTAGCAGGCGTCATCTGTTTGTTATTTATTGGTGTAGCCTGTGGCAACAAAAATGAGAATACAACAGAAAAAGCAACTCCCACCGAAAAAGTAAACGCACCCAAAATCGACATTCATACAGCTGCGCTCACAGGAAATTTAGAGGTAATTCAGCAACACATTAAAGCGGGTTCAAACCTCAATGAAAAAGAAGCATTCGGTGGCTCAAGCCCATTGATTTCGGCAGCACTATTCAATAAGCCAGAAATAGTAAAAGCACTGATTGAAGCGGGAGCCAACATCAATCAAGTGAATAACGATGGTTCAACGGCCCTGCATTCATCCGCTTTCTTCTGCAATACAGAGGTAGTCGAAATACTTTTGGCACACGGTGCGGATAAAACCGTCAAGAACAATTTTGGATCTACAGCATTAGAATCGGTTGCTGCGCCATTTAGTTATGTGAAAGATATGTACATCATGTTCGGTAAACAGCTGGCGCCCATGGGCTTAAATGTTGATTTAGAGCAAATCGAAAAGACGCGTCCAATCATCGCTGAAATGCTTAAGTAGACATAAAACAACAAAGGTCAAAATCTCAAATAAAATGACAGCAATCAACACTAGAAGATATGATATAGACTGGATCAGGGTAATCGCCATAGGCTTACTCCTTATCTACCATATTGCAATCGGATTTCAGCCATGGGGGCTTTTCATTGGCTTTATACAGAGCGAAAACTCCCTTGCCTCCATTTGGACCCCCATGTCTATGCTGAATGTTTGGAGAATTCCCCTTCTATTTTTTGTAAGTGGGATGGGCGTATTTTTCGCCATTCGAAGAAGGAATTGGAAAGCACTGATCAAGGAAAGGACCGGAAGAATCTTAATTCCCTATTTATTCGGAACAGCCTGTATTGCTCCTCTGCATATCATCATTCTTCAGCATTATTATGGAATGAAAATGACATACATATTCAATCCAGGTCACTTATGGTTTTTAGGAAATATCTTTGTTTACGTGCTAGTGCTTTCGCCCCTCTTCTTTTATTTGAAAAAGCATGAAAATGGTAAAATCGGCTTAGCTATCAAGAAGGTGTTCCAAAGTCCATTTGGATTTGCCGTGATTGTATTGTCATTGATTGCTGAAGTTTTACTCGTCCAGCCAAACCCCTATGAGCTTTATGCGCAAACATGGCATGGCTTCTTTCTAGGGCTTTTGGCGTTTCTGTTTGGATTTTGCTGCGTATACAGCGGAAAAGAGTTTTGGGATTTTATCCTAAAATGGAGATGGGTCTTGATTTTGGTAGCTGTGGGACTTTATGTCTTCCGTTATATAGAGTTTAACCTTCAATCGCCTGATTATTTAATGGCCACTGAAACCTGTTTTTGGGTGTTCTCAGTTTTTGCTTTTGGCTACAAACACCTGAACAAGCCGAGCGCAGCTTTATCCTATTTGAGCCAAGCGGCTTACCCAATTTATATTATCCATATGGCCTTTCTTTATTTGGGATCATCTTTTATTTTCCCATTGGCCATACCTGTAGCACTACAATTTGTTCTGGTTGTTGCCTTTACATTTGTCGGTTGTTTTGGATTTTATGAATTGGTCATCAGAAGGGTTTGGTTTTTACGACCTCTTTTTGGTCTCAGAATGAAGGACAAAACTGAATAAGTTAAAAGTTGGTTATCTCAGGATAACCAACTTTCCAAAACCTTGTTTGCTAAATCCCCTATCTCCTTTGGTAAAGCGAGCGCCTAATTCTTGGCCGTTAGCCTTGAGTTTAACTCGGTAAAGGTAAGTGCCATTGGCCAATTGATCTCCGAATTCATCACGCCCATCCCAAGCATAATTTGTAATGTTATTGCCGATTCTAGTCGGTCCCAATTCATCTTGTGTAATCTCTCGAACTACTCGGCCTGCCACAGTGAAAATCTGAATCGTAATTTGATCGGGAACCTCTGTGCCTGTTAAAGTAAATACAAAGCGGGTACTTGAAGAGAATGGATTAGGATAAGGATAGAAATTGGTAACTGTGGATTCGTTGATCACTTCGAAAGTAATGGAATAAGGGCCAATTCCAGACTGATTACCAGAAGCATCAGTCGCTTCTACCTGGAGCGTATACATTCCATCGGCCAAACCTTCTGGCTTAAATTGAACCCTAAAATTACTGTTTTCAGTCGCTGGACTAAAGGTGACATTGGGATCAGAAAAATTGATCCTTTCCATCTGACACAAGTCGCAAACCGTGCCGAGCATAATATCAATGCCTAAAGTATCTGTTTTGAGTAAAAAGCGGTTGTTATCTCTCAATTCTAGCGCAATCAAAGGAGTTGGTGAAACGATATCACCGTCCAAGATATTCACCCCATCGAAGGTTACATCAACTGCTGGATTGGTTTCATCGCGCAAAACGTTGAAGAAGCCATCGAGCCGAATTACATTGTTGTTGAAATATTGTTCGAGCTCACCGCCATTATTCACGAATACTTGCAAATTATTAAGTCCTATTTTTCCCTTGGTTTCAATCGGAAGATTAAAATCTACCGACTGCCCCGCAGCAACCGCTGGAATTTGAACGGTGGCGGTGACCTCCTCGCGTGTATTCTGATTGAACAGAATGTAGCGCACCTCTAAGGGGCCTTGAAAGGAATATTCAGAAATATTGGTAAACCTAAATTGGGCATTAAACGGCTCTCCCTCTTCCAATTCAATGCCTGTATTTTGGTCGTTTTGCAGAGATACAACTCCTTCTGGAACACCACTGAAGGCAACCGACCAATTTTTTAATTGAGGAGGGTTGGCCAAAGCCCTGTCTGCCATGATCACATAAAACCTCAAAAATGGGTATCGAAGAGGGTCTATGGAGCTTAAGTCGGCCTGATCGAAAGTAATCTGATTAAAAAGCACCGTTTCCGTTCCATCAAATTCCACTCCTACAATGTCAAAAATGAGTTCATCTGTTTCTCCCAAATCAATTCTTTTATTGAACTGCCCCCATGCACTCGCAGGCCCAATGGTTGGTGAAATAACACTTCCGCTATCAATACTCGCCACAATCGAGGCGTCAAAAGTGATTCTGGCCGCCCTTGAATTATCGTTGGCTCCTATGGGCGACCCCACAACTTCTTGCGCCTGTCCTGCCACCTGCCCTTTTCTGCCATACATGATATAAGGTTCACCAGTCTGCAAACTGTTCAATGTAAATCGGCTCGCACCCACTCTTTCCATATCATTTTTTACATCATCTCTCCAAGCATCGTAACTCAGTTCCCCGACACTGAAGAAGAGCACAAAATCCTCCGCATCAACGCCATCGATGTATCGCCTCATCAGACCTTGTGAAGGATCAATGTTGATATCTGAGAGTGCATTATTGGTGAAGGAATTGATAAAGCTGGGCGCTCGTCCACATTTTAATGGATCTTCTTCATCAAAAACGCCATCCGTCTGCAATACAAAGTAAGGCTGACCACTGTCCTTATTGAAAGCAATGGCATTGAATGTACTCAAACCACAAGGATTTGCTGGGATAATCGCCTGCCCGTTGATATTCACTACTACATCTGATGCCCGCTGTCCGCTGGCGTTTTCCGATCCGTAAGTTTCGACTTCAATTGTTGTAGTAGTACCAGCAAATACCCAAATATCACTTGTGCTGCTCTTTGCTACAGAGCTCAATCGTAAGTTTTCGAATTGATCAAATTCCGTTTGCGCCCATCCTCTTGTGCTGTTTTCAATAAAAGTGAAAGTTGAATTATCCCATGGAATGGGATCAAGCACCTGTTCATCCTGAAAAACACTTCTCCAATAGTATTGAATGGTATCGTTGACGGTTGCTGGCAAAAGATCCATTTGAATTGAAGCGATGCCCTTTCCGCTCAGGGTATTAGATTTTAGCCACGGACTATCAAAAGTATTAACAGTATCGATTTGAACCGTAAAATTTCTATCATTCAAACGTAGGTCAGCCGATTGCACAACCAATTCTACACTGGTGGTATTGATGGTTTGAAAATTAAAAGGTGCTGTATTGAAAGTTCCATTTGCAGGGAAAAAGAAAGAGGCTTGAGCGGAATTATTGAACTCGCTCCCTTCGTTAACGCTCCCTTCCAAGTCTAAAAATATCTCGAATTTGTTTTCTCCAAAAAAATCCAATCCCTGATTGCTGATCTCATAGAACACCGTGTCTTGGTACCTGATTGGCTTTACTTTTACTGGCGGCAGATTGACCACCGTTCCATCTTGTAAAGTCCGATTTACGCTTACTGACACAGAATCTGAACTGGTCCTTCCCCCATTGTTGACGATAACGCCCAATTTAAAAAAGGGAGAGGATGCCGTAATCTGCCGTCCATCGCTGGAGCGTAAAAACACATCTTCGGAACGCACAATATAATCCACCTTATCATGACCGAAGAGTGGAACTGCGGGATCTCCTTGAAGTAAAATTTGTTCCGCAGCCGCATTGTCAGTTTCGTCAATCAGCACATTGGTGCTCAAATAATTCTTTATCGCCTCTCTTTGGATATTTCCTATGGATTGGGTCATCCAAAGTGTATCTGCCAATAGCTTATAAAACTCTCGAGTATAATCCCTGAGTGAACTGGCAATTCCAACGTCTGAGTGTGCAATAAAATTTGTAGCTCCTTTGTTTCTGGCCGAAAGCCAATCCTCACCAAACGAACTTCTATCAAAAATTTCGCCTCCACGACAACCATTTACAATGAAGGCGGTGTACCTGCCTTGATTGTTGTAACCATTGCTGGGGTCCGTTACGGTCCCAATATCAATGTCTGTAAAACTGGAAGACGAATGCCCAAAAAAGGTAATGAGTCCTACGCCCTTATTAACTTCCTCAGCAATGTTAAAACGCTGATATGCATTGTTTGTATTTTTTGAAATGTTGTTCACGTTAGCGCCCAGAAAGTCGGAAGAAACTTGATTTCCAAAGCCTGTGATAAACTCCCTGAACCTTACCAATTCATCCGAAGTCAAGCCCCCACTCAACTGTACAATATTCTTTGTCCAGGGTGAATCCTTGATGGTCGCTTCTTTTTCTATGACCTTGTCTAAATAATTGGCTACTTCCTCCGCTGTATTGACGGAAAGTCGCCCCACAGGTATGGTTGGAACTCTCGAATTATCCGTCAGGCCTTGGGTGTAAAGAATATCCGAACCCGGTGCTCCCATGGTGGGTACTAAATCCCTTCGCGAAACGGCCAAAGGATTAGGCAATCTTTGGACTTGATTATCTACCCTTCTGGCCCTTCCAATAATGAACAAATACTCTGGATTACTATTTCTATAAGCGTGTCTCACGAATCTTCTAATGGCCAACGGAGAGTATTCACCATAGCTGAATTCATCAAAAAGTGTGGTCACATCAGCATAGAGCACATTGAAACTCCCTCCGTCAATAGAACTTCGATAGTCAACATAAGCTTGTACTGGGTCTTCGTATCGGCCGTCCACCGCCTGTCGCAAAACGGGATGCGAAATAATGATGTAATTATTATCGGCAACATTATCATAATTAAAGTTAACTCGCTCGGCTTTAGCGGGAACAAATTTAGACCGGCTTTTCATTAGCACTTGCCGTATCTCATTGCCGGACCTAACTACCCCAGTTAACAAGTTATTGGATAAAGAAGTAGTGCTTTTTCGAATGTTTCTATAATCGGTAATGTCATAAAAATCAGCCTCTTCCACGACATTCTCGACCTGAAGAAGACTGTTGCCTGCTTTGGTTGGAAGATAAAAAATCACGTTTTCTCTGGCCTGAGCATCTATTTCTTGAGGAAAAGTCAATCTCATAAAACCTACCGCTACCCTATCGTCAGGAATTTCAGGAAATCCGACCGCTTCTACCCTAACCACCAGTCTGCCTGTAGACGAAACATCAGTCCATTCAATTTGCGTAGACCTGCTCCCGAAATTACTGTAGTTCAATTGAATGTTCTCGATCACTGGTCTTAGGTTGTCTGTATCTGGCCCCACGTGCACTGTAGTATTATGCAGTCTATTATTAAAGCCTACAATCTGTACGGTAAACCTTGGGGTGCCCTCGCTTTGAACCCCAAGCGAAACATTATTGAATACAAAATCCCTGAAAGTTTTACCGCTACGCAAAGTAAATTCGTTGCGCATGATCGTGTCGCTCACAAACATTTGACCGCGATCATAGCGAGAAGATTTCACCTCCCCATTTGGATTTCCAATCGGATAATACTGGCCAAAAGAAAACTCAGAGGTATAAACATTGAGAATTTCATTGTTGTGGAAGGCAACAGGCGAAAGGCCAGCACTTGGCTCATTCAAAACCTCCATTCTTTTACCCAACCCTTCTGGGCTGGCGGTCAAGAAAAACGCTGTGGTATCAGAAAAGAGGTTATAAAACTTATGAATTTGGTCTGAAGGAAAGTTAAACAATTCAGTGTCTTGCGTACCATCATTCCGTTTACCGAAAAACTCCAAATAATCTCCAGTATCAAGACTTCCGTCATTTCCATCATTCACGTAAATGGCCACTTCTTGCCCTCGATGGAATAATTTTAACTGACTTGGAGCTACATTGGTGAAATCAAAACCAGCTTCAAGCAGGGATTCGTAGGTGAGTCTATGGATATCGTCAGCACCCGTCTTGATCTTATAATAAGTCTGATCATAATCAATCCATTCATTTCCAGCAACTTGAGCTTCTACTGTTTGAATCGAAGCCAAAAGAAACACAACAAATGCCAAAAAGCTATTTATCCTTTTCATCCTTTTCTCTTCGTTTATTTCTTGCATACATTCCTGGAAGGGCTTCCAGAGAATAACTTAAACTGAATACATGTGAATAAGGCGACTCTGCCACATTCCCGATGTCCGTAAGGGCATAATCAATGACCAAATCCTCTAGCTTAAACCCTACTCCCATATTGGGTTGAAAAGTCCAAAAAGTTTGCTCCGAAGCACCTTCCTGCCTAGAAAATTCTTTTATCCTTTGAAAATTACCTATTCCTAATCGGAAGAAAAATTGATGTTCATAGTCGAACTCAAAACCCAACTGAGGTTCAAAAGAAACCAAACCAGTTCTTACCAAAACATTTCTTCGTCCATCAAAAGTAAAAACCAAATCCGCAGAGCCTAACACACCAATTTTATCATTAATCTCGAAAGACCGAGAAGCACCTACAATCATTCTTGGCAAAGTAAGCTCCAGAGAATTGCCTGGCAGAGCATTATTGGTTTGATTAAAAACCGCGGCCAAGTTGGCCTGGTTGATCGACCAAGAATTGAACGTGGTGGAAATATCACGCAACATGACACCAAAATTCCAATCGTAATAACGATACTTTACAGCCACATCAATTCCAAAACCCCAAGCATCAGCAAAATCACCCACTTTTCTTCTGATCACCTTTGCATTGCCTCCAATCGTCAAACCTCGACCAAAGGGTTTGCCAAAGATAAGCCCCACCGAACGTGCGTATGAAATGATCAAGGCATAGTCCTGAGCACTGAAAAAGTCGATGTTGTCATAGTTCAATCTACCATTGTCATCAAAAAGAAATCGAGTATCTGGGATGTCATCAATCCCCAGTCGAATCAATGAAAAAGCTATATGGCTATCTGTATCGACCGCAGTAGCGTAAGAAATGTAGTCGTAATTGGCAATTCCGCCAAAATAGGCTGCATGTTGGGCGGAAAACTGATGCCTGTATTCGATGTCCGTAAGGGCTGCTGGATTCCAATAACCTGCAGTAGCATCATCGGCAACAGAAGTCATGGCGTTTGACATGGCGAGTGCGCGTGCACCTACCCCAATGGCCAAGAATTCATTACTATATTTTGGTGTACTTTGGCTGTAAAGATTTGGCGAAATAACCAAAAGTGAGGTAATTAACATCCAACACAGCCATTTTTCAAGGTTATTTCTCACGATAAGATCGTATCCCTCCGTTATTCAAAATTCAACATATTTACTTTTAAGCGCTGCTGCCTCCAAGACAACTCTCTTAAACCATAAATATTTTAATGACCCACTACAAAGAAAGCAAAAAACATTCAAACAAACTCCAAAAGGCGATTTTTAACAATTTAGTAAACAAGGTAATATTTTTTATACAGTACTATGCAACACATAGTACCTTCTTACGTATATTTGTGCATGAAAAGGTCGCACATCTTAAATAACTCAAGATGAATTTAGAAAACACACAGGTCCAAATGCGGAAAGGAATTCTTGAATTCTGTATCCTTAACATCATTTCGAGGGGCGAGATTTACGCCTCCGATATGCTTGAGGAGCTTACTTCCGCAAAAATAATAGTGGTGGAAGGCACGCTCTACCCACTACTTACCCGGCTTAGAAAAGCAGGTTTATTAGAGTACAAATGGGTGGAATCGAATTCTGGCCCACCACGAAAGTACTACACAATTACGGCTACAGGCACGGACTTTTTGAATAACCTGAAAGCCACTTGGTTGGAACTGGTCGAATCAACCACACAAATCATCTCAAAAAACAACTCATAATTCTGCTGTCATGAAAAAGAATATAAGCATAAATATCAGTGGCATCATATTTCATATCGAAGAAGACGGTTTTGAAACATTAAAAAACTATCTGGATTCCATCAATAAATATTTCTCTACCTACGAAGACAGCGAAGAAATCATTGCTGACATTGAGAGTCGTATTGCAGAAATTTTCTTGGAAAAACTCCAAGAGGGCAACCAAGTCGTGTCCGCAGAAGACGTCACGGCCCTGATAAAAACCATGGGCAATATTTCTGATTTTGAGGCCATAGAAGAGGAGGATGATTTTGAGTCTACTTCAAAAACAAAGACCTCTGAAAAAGCCAAGAGCAGTGATAAATCCCGATCTGAACAAAAAACATCTGATTTTAAGAAGCCAAACAAACTCTATCGTGATTTACAAAGAAAAGTACTTGGTGGAGTCGCCTCTGGTATAGCACATTATTATAACTTCGATCCACTATGGCTTCGGGTCGGCATCTTGTTTGCCATTTTCGGCCTGTTCTTTTTGGGGCCAATAGGCGGTACTGTTTTCTTGGCCTATATCATCATGTGGATTGTTACCCCTGGCAATGAGCATTTGGTTGAAGATAAAAAGATCAAAAAACTATATCGCGATCCCGATGAGCGTGTTCTAGGCGGGGTGTCTGCTGGATTGGCAAAGTACTTTCATACCGAAACCATGTACATCAGGATCCTATTTATCTTTTTGTTCTTCGGGTTTGGCATGGGCCTTATCGCCTACATCATTCTTTGGATCATCACGCCAACGGCCAATTCCTTAACGGATAAAATGCAAATGAAAGGCGAGCCAGTGACTTTGTCTAATATTGACTCGAACATTAAGAAAAGCAAAGAGCCAACTTTTGGCGCCAAAGATGAAGGAACATTTACCAAAGTGCTGCTTTTTCCTTTTAGATTGATCGGGAAGATATTCTCAGGAATCGGCCGTGCCTTTGCTCCATTATTATTGTTCATTGTGGCATTTATCAGGGTAGTCACCGGCCTGATCATTTCAGGCACTGCCCTTTCAATCATCATTTCTATTTTGGCCGTTGGCGGGGTGCTTTTCGGACTTTATAATGGAGATTGGTGGATGTGGGACAATGACTTTGCTTACTTACCCATAGAAGTATTCAGGGCCACCGTTCCCGGTATAGGCATCTTCTTCCTTATCATGGCTTTGTTTATCCCGTTCCTCTATTTGCTTATTGCAGGCATTACCGTGATTGCAAAAAGGAGGGTAATGAGTAGTGCAGTTGGCTGGAGTATTCTAGGATTTTGGTTTATAGCAATAATAGGAGCTGCCGCAACGCTGCCTAACTTTGTTCGCGACTTCCGAGATGAAGGGATCTACAGAGTAACCGAAGATTTAGCAATCGAAGCTGATACATTGAGCATTGGCGTGAATGAAATAAGCTCAGGTCTATTCAACAATTCAAACTTCCGATGGAGCAGTCGTGACTGGTCAAGCGACAGCCATTACACCTCTGATTTTACAGATTTGGACATCATGATGAGCTCAGATGATCAATTCAGGGTAGAAAAAAGATTCAGAGCGAGAGGTAGAAATTTCGAAGATGCCGAAAAAAATGCACAAGGTCTGGTATACAACTATAAAGTAGAAGGCAATAACATCATGTTCGATTCTGAACTCACCTTTCCTAAAGGAGTAGAATTTAGGGCTCAAGAAGTAGATATCACCTTCTATATACCTGAAGGCCGACCATTTAAAATTGAAAGAGGAATGAGAAACCTTTTGGATTACTTTAAATATGATCACACATGGTGGGAAGTTTACAACAATACCTGGATGTATGTTGACGGTGACCTCACCTGCGTTACTTGCACGGATTCAGAATCGATATCGAGAACGGACGATTCCAGCCAAGGCGCTCATCATATTGATTTAGAAGCATTTGATAAAATAGACATTAGCAACGACTTTCTCGTGGTAATAAAAAAGGGAGAAGATTACTCGCTCGATATCGAAGGACCTCAAAACAAGATAGTTCCAGTCGGATTAAAGGTAGTAGATAACGCGCTTAAAATATCTGGTTCAGATTTCAGATTAGACGAGGGGGAATCAGATAAAATAACCATCACAATAACGACTCCCGAATTAACGAGTGTGACCGCCTTCAACAAAGCAGAAATTAGTATTTCTGAATTTGACTTGGGAAAATTAAACTTGAATGTTCATAACAACGCTAAGGTATCATTGAATTCAAAAATAAAATCCTTGTCAATGTTCTTAATGGACGACAGTCGACTGAATTTAGAAAATGACATTCAAGATCTGTTGGCCTTCTTAAGAGACGATTCTCGTCTTTACGGCTATGACGCTTCCATACAGTCTGTACAGTTAGAAGCTGATAATGACGCTAGAGCTAGGCTTAATGTAGAAAAGGAACTCATTGTTACAGCAGAGGGTCGCTCTTCCATCAGTTACAAAGGCAATCCGCGTTTAGAAATCAAGGGACAAAGCACCGCTGCAAGCATCAGCAAATATTAAGTTTCTTATCCACTCAATTGCCCATCAGCAGTCGTATTCGATTTTATTGAATACGCTGCTGATTTTTTAATTCATTCAAAATCAAAAACTTTAGGCTTAAATCGAACGATTTAGGCCTATTTCAAACAAAAAATTCTAACCCCAAGCAACCTTATTTATTATTCATACATCTACCTTGTGAATCAACCAAAAAATGCTTCAAATCAAAAAGTCCAGGTCTGAAGAAAAGCTCATAGAAGCTTGCCGAAAAGGAGATCGGAAATCTCAACGAGAGGTATACGAAAAGTATGCCCCGTTGATGTATGCCGTCTGCAGAAGGTACGTTATGGAGCTTCAAGAAGCAGAAGACATTCTGGTTTGTGGTTTCACGAAGGTCTTTCGGAAAATCGATCAATTTAAAGGCGATGGAAGTTTCGAAGGCTGGATACGAAGAATCATGGTGAACGAATCGTTGACCTACATTCGGAAAAACAAAAGCATGTTTTTGGAAGTAGAGATTGAAAAAGCAGAAAGAGAGCCCGATTATGCACAAATGCACAACCAACTAGAGGTTGAAGATTTGCAGAAAATAATCGATCAGCTGCCGACAGGATACAAAACCGTCTTCAATCTTTACGCCATAGAGGGCTTTTCTCACAAGGAAATTGCAGAAAAGTTGGGAATCAACGAGAACACTTCGAAATCCCAATTGAGCAGAGCTAGAGTACATTTGCAAAAATTGTTACTCCAAGCAGAAGATGTTATGAACAATAAATTAATGCGAAATGAAGGGTAATGAAATTGACGATCTGTTCAGGGAAAAATTCGGCCCACAGAAAATCACCCCATCGGCTGACCTTTGGAACAAGGTCGAAGGCAATTTAGATAATAAGAAAAAGGGCATTTACCTTTGGCTTAGCATAGCTGCGGGCATACTCATTATATTCACTATTGGTAAATTGGCGCTCAATAATTCAACCAATCAGGCTAATAATCCTGAGCTTCAGGCCAATGTAAAAGTTGAAGTTCCTTCGAATAATAAAGAAGTTGCCATGCCTGCTAAAAGCACTGATGCGACCGATAATGCCACAAATACAGCTGAGGCCAAATCTGATAAAGTTAGTCCAAGTCCGAAAGTCCAAGATGCTACCCATCCACTTGTCGCGAAAACAACATCAGATGCTCCTCAAAAAACATTGGTGAACGAAAATGTTGATCAATCAATGAATAGAGCACTCGTAGCCAGTATCAGCAAAATTGATATCAGTCAAAGTGTAGCGCTGAGCGTATCAATAAACATCAATAAACCGATGATTATGCCACTTTCTGTCATGGATGTTTCTAAGGCTGATTATGATGTAACAGATATTGAAACCTCCAAAAAGAAAAAATTCAGTATGCTCGATGGCATCCTCACCTTGGCCAAAGGGGTGAACAATGCCAAAGAAACGCTGTCTGATATCCGTACCGTTAAAAATGACTTTGTGAGCAAAGAATTGAAATATGGTATGAGTACCGAAACAGAGCCCGAAGTCAAAACCCCTAATTCAAAAGACGAAAATTAACAACTCATCATATGAAAACAACATCTACAAAAGTCATAGTTATGCTCATTCTGGTCGTCTCGAGCATGACTCACCTTAAAGCACAAGATCAATTCAATCCTATTGATTTTACCCCTTCGCCATCTACGCTAGAATTCAAGAAGTTCAATAATGACTATTCTTGGATTGCAGACACTTCTGTTCCAGAAGTAACTTACCATGCCGAATCTTCTCAAAAGAGCCGAAAAAGCAATTTATGGGATCGCAGTTTTGACATTGATAATTACTACCCAAGAAGGGGTACAGATGGTTTCGTCAATATCTATATTGGTTTAAATAACTATTTAGAAGATGGTGATTTACCAAATAGCAGCTCCATTTACAGCCTGAATCCCCTCGGCTCTTGGTATGCTGCCCTGAACTTCGATAACGTCACTCATTTTTTTGGCCCATTGTACCTCAATTGGGGAATTGGGGTAAGCATGCAAGATTTTAGTTTCGAAAATACGCGTGTTGAAGTTTTGATAGATAAGGACAATCGCACGATTGATTTTGTGGAACGCAATGATAGGGTAGGCAAAAAGAGTAAAATCAACACTACTTATTTGAACGTTCAACTCGTTCCTACTTTCTCTTTTGGTAGATACAGGTCCTTCCGCGTTGGAGCGGGTGTATATGGTGGATACCGCATCGGCAGTCATGTAAAGTATAAGTACGATGATTTGAATGGCGACAATCAAAAGGACAAAATCAAAGACAACCTATTCCTTAATCCTTTCAAATATGGAGTAAGAGGGCAAATGGGCTGGGGTTCCTTTGACATCTTCTTTAATTACGATTTAACCGAAATGTTCGAAGAAGACGCATCAGCACCAAGATTGACACCTGTCACCTTCGGTGTAATATTCTAAAACAACTCAAAAATTAAAATATCGCAACAATGAAAAAGCAATACAACATTCTATTGATTGCCATTGGATTCCTTTTGGTCAATCAAACCTTAGACGCTCAATGGCGATGGGGAAGATACAACGATTTAGAGCGCTTGGATACGGTGGTCAGCATTCCAAGAAGCAACTCTAATAGCATCTATATCAGTGATAATGATTTCTATTTAAGATTTGGCTTCTTGGGTTTCAACCTAGAAGTTGAAGATGATTGGGATTCAGATTGGAGATCCAGAAGAGGCAGGCCTCGAAATTTCGAATACTTTGAGCGTCACGATCATGGCACATTAAAAAGTCTGGATTTCGAAATTGGCTTAAACAATTTTCTAAACAACGGAGATTTCCCCTCTTCGAGTGATCTGTATCAAGTAAAACCCATCGGATCTACTTATGTGGCTTTGAATTTAAAGCATACTACCTCCGTGAGTGGCCCTTTGTACCTGGATTGGGGTGGCGGCTTTAGCTGGTACAATTACAAATTCGAAAATTCAGCGACCCGTCTTGATCCAAATGGTGGTCAATTGAATTTCGTTGAAGAAAATAACATCGGAAGCTCACTAAAGAGTAAACTCAAGGTTTCTTATCTCAACTTTATGGCCATACCTATGTTTGACTTTAGCCGAGGCAAAAGATTAGTCAGAAAGTATGAAGAAGACGATGTAAGGATTTCATTCAGTCACAAAAAAGGCTTTCGAATTGGTGTTGGCCCTTATGCAGGATTGCGTTTAGGCAACAAGGCCAAATATATTGAAAGGACCGATGGCGACCGTGATAAAATCAAAGGCAAGGGCGGCTATTTCTTGAATGACTTTAGATACGGAGCCAGACTTCAAGTCGGTATTAATGGATTTGATATGTTCGTTAATTACGATTTCAACGAGCTTTTCGAAAACGGCAAAGGCCCAGAATTGAACCCTATCAGTATAGGAGTAGTGTTCTAGCTGAAACTTTCAGAGGGTGACTAATTATTAATGATAGCACTCTCTGACAATATGTGTGATGAACAAAATGACTTAAAATACTCGTGCCTATTTCTTAGAAAAGGATAGCATATAATATTCAAGTTGCTCTTCATTAAGTTGTACTCTTTTCCGAATGTATAATCCATCCTTGCCGACAAAGTCTACAATGCCGAAGCGATTAGGTAAAATAAATTCATCCAACTTTTTTAAGTCTAAATCATAAATAACTAAGAAGTGACTCTTACTATCATGCGATTCGGATGCAGCAGGGCTATAAACTCTATAATAGACTTGATTTTTTTGATCAAAAATCATTGGCCCATAGAAGGCAGTCAGGTTATTATACTCGCCAAGTCTCCGTGTCAAATTTGATTCATTTGGCATAAATTCGTCAAAACTCTTGGCCTCAGAGCTGGCAAATTCAAATTCACTCACTTCTAAATTAAGAGTACTAGTCCGCTTATCAAGGATATAAATATCTCCTGTCTTATTAAATGTAATTAACAGAGTATCAGAATTTGGTATACTGAGAATATAAGGGGTTAAAGCAAGCTCAACATCGTATGCATCAAGAGTAACCAATTTATTATACTTCAAAAGATTTGAGGGCAATGACACTTCCATGAGTCTCCCATTTTTATTATTCCAGTCAATATTTACTAAAAATGGATTGAGATTGCTGGATTTTTTTGAATCACTCTCTTGTTTCAACAAACTTGAAACTCCTAAAAAGATTGACTCATTTGTAACATCAAAATAATTATTACCTCCCTTCATTTTTGGAGCTTCAAAGTCAATGTAGTAAGCACTCCAATCAACACCAGATATGGCATCAACTTTATTAGACTCAAAATAATGTTGGCTAATTATATTACCATTAAAGTCAAATTCCTGAATTCTAAGATTTGAAATCACAATGATGGTATTACTTTTAGGCCTGAAAATGAAGCCTTGGATATTCGATACGGCATGAGGTCCAGAATCAGGAAGAACGATTGTATTTTCAACCTTCCTTGTTTTGAGATCAAAAACATAAATCGCCCCATTTTGACGATTAAGGGCTAGAAATTGTTCCTTAACGTTAGTGTTCAAATAAGTAGCATTTGAATAAACTTGAGAAGCTTTCGAGTCCAACGAGATTACCAAAGAGTCGACAGAAATTTCAAATGTTGACGAGTAAAATTCATTAATCTTTCCTCTTTCACAAGATTGAAAAAATATAAAGCCTAGAATAAGAATTATTTGGTAAACCTCTAGTTTCAGTTTCATATTAGAATCTTAATTCTGCTGGTAAAACATTTAAATCTACCAGCAGAAATGTCTAATCAATATTTTGACGAATTAGGCCCTGTAAATCTTAATCTTGCACGATTCCAAAGACTTCCTTCATCATCACAATGCCTAATTGTGATAATATCACCCTCCGCGCAATTCTTTTCTGTATCTGACAAAATTGCCTCATACATATCCCAGTCACAGGCATAGTAAGTTCCGTTACAGCCCGGAGTACCTCCAAGCGCACTCATAGCAACTGAGCTCATAGCAAAAAGAGCTACTGTAAATACTAACTTCATGTTTTTTTTCATAGTAATTATATTTTGTTGGGTTAAAAAGATTCTAACTCAAATGCATAAACATATCAATTTCAATATCCCAGTCAATATTGGTCTATCATCGAATTTTCAAAAGACGAATTGGATGATAAAACATTTAGAGAATAGTCATATACATTTTGTTTAGAACCTAAAGCGTGATTAAACTACTAATTTTAATTTTGAAAAAAAAAAATAAAATGATGAACTACAGATAGTACGTAGAAAATAACAGATAAAGAGCACTGAATAACACTTCCTGTAATATTGTCCTTAATTCTAAACTCTAACTATTTACCGTTCATTTTTAATTGATTTAAAATGGTTTTGATATGTTCGTTAATTATGATTTCAACGAGCTTTTCGAAAACGGCAAAGGCCCAGAATTGAACCCTATCAGTATAGGAGTAGTGTTCTAACAAAACGCATCATAAAAAAAGGCCAATTAGAACCCACTAATTGGCCTTTTTTTGTGCCTCTAATTTCCTTTTAAGATAGAATACTGCAATAAAAGGAGCAACGACAATTAATAAACATAACACCAAAGAAACTGATGCAAATACTACTCGCCAACTATCTTCAGGTGAACCATAATATTGATAGATCAGTCGCAAATTCTTTACTGATAAATAAACAAAATATAAACTACCCCCCGTGAGTGTAACTTTCTGAAGCCAATTCATTTTCTTGGCAAATGCACTGGCTGTTTGAGTCAAACTGACTGTTGATTTTTTCCCTCTATCCATTTTCTTTCTTCGCCCTTCAACTTAAAAAATTTGATGAAATATTTAGGGCTGGGTCGGTTCGATGTAATTAAAATCAGAAACAAAGAAAATACGATCGCATAAACCATATCTCCTTTTTCGTAAAGCCCATAAGCGCCAATTCCCGCCCCAAAAGACCAGAGAATATTCCTATAAATGATCGGCCACCTCAATCGTTGAATTTTCAAATCAAGCTCAGGTATTGATTCTAGTGCCTTAAGTAAATCCTGCTTCCAGGTAAATGAAGTTCGCATGAGAATGTAGCCAATTCCAGCCACCATTACACCATGAAAAAGAATGTCTGGATCTTCAAAAAAAACGGATCTTAACCCTCCAGCGCTTTCACGCTCCAAAAATGCAAACCCGAAAAACAGCAAAGGCAATAAAAAGATCAAATAAACAATGGATTCAAGCCTTTTTGAAAACTTATCGATATCAAATTCTGGATTATTGAGTTGCATTGTTAATTGGGTACTTGAGCTATAAACAATCACTTGCTAACGAACGTTAGTATGCTTATATTCGCAGCAAATGGAAACTGTTGTAAAGAAAAGCAGAAAGCAGCAAATTGAAGAAAAAGCTACGATTCTTTTTCAAGAAAGAGGCTATGCTGCCACTTCGATGCGTGATTTAGCTCAAGATTTAGGCATTGAAGCCGCAAGTCTTTACTCGCACATCAAATCTAAGGAAGAAATTTTACAAAAGATATGCTTTCGAATGGCCGATGAATTTTTCAGTGCATGGCGCGAAGTAGAACTAGAAAACTCAAGCCAAGCAGCAAAAATGGAAAAGGCCATGATTGCACATGTAAAGGTAATTACAAAAGATACTGACGCTTCTGCCGTTTTCTTTAATGAATGGCGACACTTAAGCGAACCTTTCCTGAGCGAGTTTCTCGGAATGCGCGATGATTACGAAGGGCGATTTAAGAAAATATTAAGAGATGGAATGGCCTCTGGCGAATTCAAGATTGTAGACGAAAAGTTTATGATGCTCACCCTGCTTTCATCGCTCAACTGGACACACAATTGGTATAAGCCTGAAGGAAATTTAACGCCAGAAGAGATTGGTAAACGCCTTTCAGGCCTATTGTTAAACGGATTAAAAAACAGATAATATTATGTACGGAGGTGGAAACGTATTCGAAACAATGAAGGCAACGGCCTTAGCTGACGAAGATCCAATATTATTAGCAGCATTTGAGGCGCGAATTGATCGTGGTGAAAAAATTGAACCCACCGATTGGATGCCTCAATTGTATCGTAAGCAGCTGATCAGAATGATTGAGCAGCATGCTCATTCAGAAATCATCGGTTCATTGCCCGAAGGCACTTGGATTACAAGAGCACCAGGTTTTAAAAGAAAGCTTGCCTTAATGGCGAAGGTTCAAGATGAAGTAGGGCATGCGCAATTGCTCTACTCAGCGGCAGAAACCTTGGGCAAGCCACGCGAAGAAATGATTACTGATTTGATCAACGGCAAATCAAAGTATTCCAATATTTTCAATTACCCAGCCTTTACTTGGGCGGATTCATGCTTTATTTCTTGGTTGGTAGATGCTGGCGCGATTGTAAATCAAATTGCCAACTCAAAAGGTAGTTATGGCCCATATTGCAGAGCGTTGGAAAGAATTTGTGCTGAGGAATCATTCCATTTAAAATATGGCCACCATTGCGTAATTCACTTAGCGACTGGTACTAAAACGCAGCGTGAAATGATGCAGGCTGCTGTAAACCGTTGGTGGGCACCTATGATGCATTTCTTTGGCCCATCTGATAAAATTTCTGTCCACTCAGAAATTCTAATGAAGTGGAAAGTAAAAATGGCATCGAATGACGAGTGTCGTCAGCAATTTTTGGACATGTACGTTCCCAAAATTTGGGAGCTTGGTTTGACGGTTCCTGATGAAAACCTGAAGAAAAATACAGTCACTGGCGAATGGGAATTTACCGAACCCGATTGGGAAGAATTCAAAAGAGTGATCAATGGTGATGGCCCGTGTAATGCAGAACGAATTGCAGTAAGAAGAACAGCGGAAGAAAGAGGCCGCTGGGTGCGCGAAGCATTATTAGCTCCAAAAGCAAAATACGTTGCGCCTTTGGCATAAATCACAATTATGATTTTAAAATCCTTAGATCCACGAGTAACTCGGCTAAGCATCGAGCTCTCCCCAGACGAGAGCTCAGTTGCTAAAGATGGCCTAGATCAATTTGAAACTTATGAGGCCTTTGTTCAATCAAAGGAAGGAAAACCATTCGAACATGCCGGCCCTGTCCATGCACCCAATGAAGAAATGGCTTTCCTTTTTGCCAAAGAGCAGTATAGCCGAAGAGGTATGTTTTGCAACGCCATTTGCGTGATCAAAACTGAGAACATTAAAGTTTCAGAATATACTGATAATGGTCAGGACATCTACAATCTAGTGACTGACCATCCTTCGGGGAATGAGAACGAGAGTTTCGAGATTTTCCATTTGATGAAAAGAGGGAAACAGCATAAACACGAAGGCAGCGTGCTTGCCAAGGATTTTGACGATGCAATGGCCATGGCAAAAAAGGAATTCCAGTCTGATAAGCCAGTATTCAATGTTTGGATTGTGAAATCAGCACATATAATGGCTTCGGAAGATGAAGACAAGGACATTTGGGATACGCTTAAAGAAAAGCAATATCGCGAAGCCACAGACTATAAGGCGGCAGATAAAATTAAAGCATTCAAAGAAAATCAGGCTTAAATGAACACCGAAGCATTAAAAGATTTACTCTACAAAATGGCTGATGATCAATTGATTCTTGGTCACAGAAATTCTGAATGGACGGGTTTTGGCCCTCTTTTAGAGGAAGACATTGCTTTCTCCTCTATGGCTCAAGATAAGGTAGGTCAGAGTTGGCAAATTTATAAGTTACTGAACGAGCTTGGAGAATCTGATCCAGATACAGTTGCATTTATGCGCAATGCCGAACAGTTTCACAATTGCCAATTGGTAGAATTACCCAATGGTGAATATGATTTCAGCCTAATCCGTCATTTTCTATTTGATACTGCTGAAATGATAAGATTCAATCATTTAGCTACATCGAGCTATGCCCCTTTGGCATTATTGGCAAAAAAAATCAAGGGAGAAATTAAGTACCACACGATGCACGCTAATATTTGGGTCAAGCAATTGGGCAGTGCAACTGAGGAGAGCATAATAAGACTTCAAACCTCCCTAGATTCTGCTATGCCTTACGCATTGGGCATTTTTGAGTCGTCAAAGTTCGAGAAAGAACTCATCTCGGAAGGCATTTTCAGAGGAGAGGAAACCGTGAAATCAGAATGGTTGACCCAAGTAAAATCCATTCTTGAGCACACCAAGTTAACTATGCCGAACATTGAGACTATTACTCCTGTTTTTGGTGGTCGATATGGAAAACACACCGCTCATTTACAGCCGCTATTAGACGAGATGTCTGAGGTTTTCAAAGAAGACCCCACTGCGGATTGGTGATTTAGTTAGTAGGGGAAACGAATCTGGAGAAGTTGAGTTAAGACCACAATGAGTAAAGTAGGGAAGATAAGTGAAGAAGAAATAAAGGTTTGGCTTGAAGAAGTCAAAGACCCAGAGATTCCTGTACTTTCTTTGAACGATCTTGGTGTGATCACTGGCATTGACATCGCTGATAATGGAAAGGTAACCGTCAACATGACACCTACCTTTACTGGCTGCCCGGCCATGGATGTGATGAAAAGCGATGTGGAAGACGTGCTTCGCAAAAAAGAAATTCAAGATTTTGAGGTGCGATTGACCTTCGAGACACAATGGAATTCAAATATGATTTCTGAAAAAGGCAGAGCAGCGTTGAAGAAATTTGGCCTAGCCCCTCCCCCTCAACACAACCTGATTGTCGACATTGATCTTTTAGAACATGCGATTTGCCCACAATGCAATAGTGAGAATACCGTGATGAAATCACCCTTCGGCCCTGCTTTGTGCAGATCACTTCATTATTGTAATAACTGTCACCAAGCATTCGAGCAATTCAAGCCGCTTTGATCAACACTTCTCCCAAAGCGAGTCTACAAAGTAATTTTCTCTGTCTGTGAAGTTTCGTACAATTCTAAAGCCTGCATTTTTCGCGAAATCTTCGATCATTTTCAATGAGTATTTCTGAGATACTTCTGTATGAATGGCTTCCCAAGCCTTGAAATAATAAGTCTTTTCTAAAGCCTGGATGGTTACTTCCTGGTCTTTTGTGCTTACTAAATGACTTCTAGTCTCACCTGTAACGGGATTGTAAGTTGGAAAATGAGTGAAGGCCTCCAAATCAAAATCTGCCCCGAGTTCATTATTGATCCGATTGAGTAAGTTGATATTGAATGCTTTTGTCACGCCTAATTGATCGTTGTAAGCGTTAAGAATCACATTGGGATCTTTCATTAAATCAAAACCAATCAAGAGTAAATCGCCTTTGCTCAAGTTCTCTGATAATTTAGAAAGAAACTGTTCAGTAGCTGTATTTGAGAAATTACCAATATTCGAACCTAGAAAGAGCACTACCTCCTTTTGGCAATGATTCTGGTTTAGTTTCGAAAGTGCATCAAAATAGTCGCCCTGTAATGGATTTACCTTTAGTTTTGGTAATTCCTTTTCTAAATCACTGTTAAGTAAATCCAGTACGTGCTGCGAAATATCAATTGGTGAATAATTGAAATCAATGCCCGATGCTACAAAGTGTCTTAACAATACTTTTGTTTTTGTTCCATCACCAGCCCCTAGTTCAATCAAGTTAAACGATTCATCGGCACCCAAGAAACTCCTGAGCATAGAGGCTTTATGCGTATCAAAGATTTCGAATTCGGCACGAGTGAGGTAATATTCACCCAAACCCATGATGGTTTGAAAAAGCTTATCGCCTGCTTCATCATAAAAATACTTTGATGATAGACATTTAGGACTGGCTGAAAGACCTTTATCAATGTCTTTGGCAAAAGTTGAAAGTGAAGCTTTGGTATCAATCATGAATTAAATATTGTGGGCCAATCTGATACCCGTGAAATGCCAACGCAACTGAGGATGGAAAAAGTTTCTGTAGCTTGGTCGAATATGATTTCTGCTTGTGGCATAGGAGCCGCCTCTTAACACCATTTGGTTGACCATGAACTTCCCATTGTATTCTCCAATCGCTCCTTCTGGCTTCGCATAATAAGGATAAGGCAAATAAGCACTGTTTGTCCATTCCCAAGCATCGCCATAAAACTGAGTATTGTTTCCTTTGCGAGGCATTGGTCTAAAGTTTCCATCCTCTACAAAATTGGCTTCTACAGGAACCTGAGGTTCATACATTCGGCAAGCTACTTCCCACTCAAATTCAGTTGGTAAACGCATGCCTTTCCATTTGGCAAAAGCATCAGCTTCATAAAAATTAATATGTGTAACTGGCTCATTTGGATTGATCTCTTCAAGCCCCGCCATAGTATAGTGTTTCCAAACACCATCCTCTTTTAGCCAATAAAATGGTGCTTTGATCTTTTCCTTCTTCACCCATTCAAAACCTTCCATCAGCCAGTGATTAAAATCTTGGTAACCGCCAGCTTCAATAAATTCCAAATATTCACCCGCTGTGACCAATCTATCTTGAATGGCATATTTATGGAGAAAAACTTTGTGAACGCCCTTCTCATTATCAAAGTGGAAACCCTCTTCTTGATGGCCAATGGTATAAATACCTTCGTTTACCGTCAAAAAATTTACTGAGAGATTGGGTGGATAAATCGGACTGTTAAATGACTTATAAGCGGGAAAAAGCGGATTAATCCCTAAAATGTGTTTGATATCATACACCAATAATTCTTGATGTTGCTGTTCGTGATGAAGGCCAATCGTCAAAACTTCGATCATGTTTTTGTCGAGCTCAATATCACCAGAGAGTAATTCGCTCATGTATTGATCTACATAATTGCGATAGGCAAAAATCTCATTTACCCAAGGCCGCGACAAAGCCCCTCTTTCTGAACGGATCCAACGTTCCCCTTCGGTTTCATAATAGCTATTGAAGAGAAAATGATAGTCCTTATCGAATACTTGGTAATTGGGCATCGCCACTTTCAATACAAAATTTTCGAAAAACCAGGTGGTATGGGCCAAATGCCATTTGGGAGGACTGACTTCCACTACAGGCTGCACCACAAAGTCCTCTGGTTGTAAGGGTTTACACAATTCATGCGTAAGCGATCTTACAGTCATGTATTGGGTTAATAAAACTTGGAGCTGAGAGGGTTGATCTTTAATCAGGCTCATTTTATGGAAGACTTAGGTTCAAAGAAGTTCAAACATGAATGTCGGAAATGATGCCCAGACATTCAATTTGAAATCACATTAATTAAGACCTAACTCTTCCTGAAAAGGTTCAAAAATAGTCGTAGAAATGACTAGCCAATTTCAATTACCACACCATCGGTCAATGGATGACTCACGCATGGCAACACGTAACCTTCGTTCAATTCTGCCTCAGAAAGCCCTTCATCTTCGTCCATTTTGACCTTTCCTGAAAGACATTTACCTCGGCAAGCCGTGCACAAGCCGCTTTGACAAGAAAATGGAAGATCGATATCTTCTTCTAGTCCGCGTTCCAAAATTGTTTCACCTGGCGCAACAGAGAATTTGTGCTCTTCACCATCATATATAATGGTCACCTCTCTTGTGATAATCTTATCAGCATCAGCAGCTGGAGCCTCCTTCTTGCTTAAGTCAGAAGTAAAGCTTTCTTTGTGCACTTGAGCCTTGGGGATCGACAAGGCAGCCAAAGCCTGCTCAACAATATCCATCATCGGGCCTGGGCCACACATAAAGTATTCTGTATGATCAGAAGAAAACTGAGGTAAATCGGCCAATGCGGTTTTAATAATTTCTTGTGTCAGGAATCCTCTATGACCTGTCCAGTCTGCCGGAGCTTCACCCAACACATGAATTACCCTAAATCGATCTGCATGTTCAGCTTCCATTTTCTGCAAGCTGGTTTTGAATATGATTGAATTCAAATCACGGTTGGCATATACCAACGAAACTTTCGAATTTGGTTCTTGAGCTAATGCCGACTTGGCGATTGACATCAAGGGTGTAATTCCACTTCCGCCACCAAAAAGGACAATATGACGGCTATTGGCAGGGTCAAAATCAGTGGTAAAATTCCCAATAGGCTCAAGCACTTCTATCGAATCTCCAGCTTTGAGATTCTGGTTCAAGTGGTTGGACATTAAGCCACCTTCCACTCGTTTTACCGTGACTGCAGGAGAAGGATCTACAAATGGCGAAGTACAAAGGGAATAGGCCCTGCGTTCTTTCTTTCCATTAATTTCTGCTATCAAAGTAAAGAATTGGCCAGATTTGTATTGGATAGCGCCACTTTCAGGTTGCTCAAAGTAAATGCTAATCGCATCAGCAGTTTCTTTTACCACTTCCTTTACTTTCAAATTTAAATGTCCCGCCTTTACCGATGGAATCTCTTTTTTCTCCTCTTGCTTCTTCTTGAATAATCCGAATGCCATGCTCTATTCTTTGATTTTAAACCACTAGTTAATTAACCCATAAAGGGCCTTAACAGTTTTGCGAGTGCAAAAGTAATCATGTTTAATTTAAGGATGAATTCTTATTCCAATTTACCTCTAGACACAAAGACAACTGTTGGCGAAATAAAACCTCAAACTGACACATTTTTGTATCTTTGCGCTTTCTTTTTATTCCAGAAACATGAATCTGAATACACTCACAGCGATTTCCCCTATTGACGGACGTTATCGAAAAGTTTCCAATGCACTCACGCCCTATTTCTCAGAATTCGCACTGATTAAATACCGGGTTGAGATTGAGGTGGAATATTTCATAGCACTTTGTGAGTTACCACTTCCACAACTTGTTTCGGTAAAAGAAGATCAATTTGACGGATTAAGAGAAATCTATAGAACCTTCTCTGAAGCGGATGCTCTGGCCATCAAGGAAATTGAAAAAACGACCAACCACGATGTAAAAGCGGTTGAGTATTTTTTAAAAGATAAATTTGCTTCACTCGGCCTTGGTGAAACCATTGAGTTCATTCATTTCGGTTTGACCTCTCAAGACATTAACAATACCGCGATTCCTCTTTCTATAAAAAGAGCAATGCACCAAGTGATTGAACCTGCTATTTTGGAAGTCAGAAACCAAATCAAAGCAATGGTTGATATGTGGAAGGATGTAGCCATGTTGGCCAAAACCCATGGACAGCCCGCCTCTCCTACTCGCTTGGGTAAAGAAATGGAAGTATTTGCCAACAGAATTGATGAGCAGTTGATTTTGCTTGGGGATATCCCATTTGCCGCCAAATTTGGAGGAGCAACTGGCAATTTCAATGCACACCATGTGGCCTACCCAAAAATTGATTGGGTGGAGTTTGGGAATGATTTTGTAAAGGATGTTTTGGGCTTGCATAGAAGCCATCCCACTACCCAAATTGAGCATTATGATCACTTGGCCGCTTTATTTGATGGTTTAAAAAGAATCAATACGATTCTCATTGATTTTTCGAGAGATGTATGGCAGTACGTTTCTATGAATTACTTCAAACAAAAAATCAAGGAAGGTGAAGTAGGTTCTTCGGCAATGCCGCATAAAGTGAATCCAATTGACTTCGAGAATGCCGAGGGCAACTTGGGCATGGCGAACGCTATTTTCGAGCATCTTTCAGCCAAACTCCCTATTTCAAGATTACAACGGGATTTAACAGACTCCACCGTGCTTCGTAATGTGGGCGTTCCCTTGGGGCATACTTTAATCGCGCTTAAATCTTTGGAAAAAGGGATTACCAAATTGGAATTGAACCAACAAGCCATTGACGCTGATTTGGAAGATAACTGGGCGGTAGTGGCTGAAGCCATTCAAACTATCTTAAGAAGAGAAGGCTATCCAAAACCTTACGAAGCGCTTAAAGGCCTAACCAGGACCAATCAAAAGATCACTTCAGTTGTGATCAAAGAGTTTATCCAAACCTTAGAGGTATCCCCAGAAATAAAAAATGAACTGATGCAAATCAGTCCATTTAACTATACCGGTTTATAAAAAAAGCCCCGAATTCGGGGCTTTTTTTTATTTTCTTTCGATAACTGAATCCGTTTTTGGATCGTATTCTAGTAATTCGTTATAGAGCAATTGATTGTTTTGGAAATCATATAATGTCAAAGCCCTTAACTCGTAGTACGCACCCCAATACTGCTGTAGGGCCGAAACATAACTTCTGATTGCGCTATCCTTATTCGTTCTCGCTCTTGCCAATTCAAGAATTCCAACCTTACCAGCCAAATATCTTCCATTTGTAATTTCGAAACCTTTTAAGGCAATCGCCTCACTCTTCTTAGCCAATTCTATTTGCTCGATAATCTGGCGGAAGTTTCTTACAGCATTAGAGATTTCTTGATCAAAATTGATCATGTCTTGCTCAATATTGAATTCATTGAGCTTTTGCTGCTCAAGTGCCTGATTCATACGCGCTTTATTTCTTCCACCATCAAGTATAGGCAGAGCAAAAGTCAAGGTTACTTGAGAACCTGCAGCGGTATTATCTCCATCATAAACTCCAGAAAGACTATTGGTTTGCGCACTATTATACCCATAAGACGCAATTAAAGAAGCGTTGAACCTTCGGGCCCTTGCCTCGGCAACAGATCTTTGCGCTGCCAAACGCTGCACCTCAAAACTCAAATATTCAGCTCTATTATCCTTTGCATACTTCAGCGCTGTTTCATAATCAATTTCAAAATCAGGAACCTCAAGCGGAGCAACCAATTCAAGGTCTACATTTTCGCTTAAACCAATAAAACTTCTCAATTCCAGCGATAAGGATTGAACTTCCAATTGTGCTTGTTGAGCATCACTCTGAGAGGTTAGTAAATCTAGTTCGGTTTGAAGTAATTGATCCTCAGTAGAAGTACCAATATTGTAGCGTCCTTGTTCTACTCTAAAAACGGTGTCGTTGGCTTGCTCATTTTGTCTTGCAATCTGAAGGTTCTTTTGCTGAACCAACAATCTAAAAAACAATACCGCTGCAGTTTGCGAAGCTTGTTCTAACTCCTGTACATAGCTCCTCTTGCTTTGCTCATATTGCAAGGGTTGAATTTGCCTATCCCATTTGAACGGGTTGACAGCGAATAATGGTTGCTCGATTGAAAAACCAACGGGATCACCTTGATAACGCGTGAAATCATTATCGTAATCATCGAATCTGGCCAAGCGTGAATTAAATGAAACCGTAGTGTTGGTCCAAGGCAAAACTTGCTCCAATCCCAAACTAAGGTTAGAGTTATTCTGATTTACCGATCTAAATGCCACCGACCCATCATTCTGGGCTTGTGCAATGGTTCTATTTACATAATTAGGGAGTGTACCTCTTACTAAAAGTTGAGGTTTCAATTGAGACTTGTACACCTGATAGCTCCAATAGCCTAAAGTTCGCGAAGTCTCCGCTCTTTTGGCATTTCTTGAGTTTTGACGTGCCAATTGGATTACTTCTTCAAGGGTTAACACTTTTTTCTCTTGCGAAAATGATAATTGCGTTAGACCCAGAAGAAAAATTGAAAGTAAAATGACCTTTTTCATGAGTTTTTATTCGTGTCTTAAAGATGTAATTGGATCTTGGCTTGCCGCTCGTCTTGCTGGAGTAATTCCAAAAATAAGACCCACAGTAGCCGCAACTCCAAAGGAAATAACAATTGAAGCAAAACTGATTTCAGTTGGGAAATCGGCCAGGGAAGAAACAGCGAATGCTAATCCTATGCCTAAAATTACCCCTATAATGCCTCCTGACACTGAAATAAGCACAGCTTCAAATAAAAATTGTGATACAATATCAGAAGACTTAGCTCCAATTGAAAGCCTTAAGCCGATTTCTTTTATTCTTTCCATCACAGAAGCCAACATAATATTCATAATTCCAATACCCCCAACTAAAAGGGAAATGGCTGCAATGGCCGCTAAAACGATATTAAAAATATTCTGAGTTCTTTGTTGCTGTTTCAAAAGCAATTCCGGAATGGTAATTTCATAATCTACCACACCGAAGTGTCTGCGCTCGAGCAACCTACTCATGACCTCGGCAGTGGAGCTAAGTTTGGTCGATTCTTCAACTTGCACCACCAGCCTATCGATTTGATGATAATTTTTGGGTGCACTATCCTCATCGCTGCTACCAGATGAAGTAATGACCGCGAAGCCCCCTCCAAAACCACGGAAACTAGTGCCGCCAAAACTCTTTTTCAATCCAGAACCTGTCACTAAATCGCGATTAATATAACGCACAAGAACGGTTTGGATTGGAGTATACACATCCATATTATAGTCACGAATACCGAGATTCGTAATTGCTTTTTCTGAGATGAACCTCTCTTTGAGCACCCCAATTACCTCTAGCCACTGCGAACCCACTTTGATTTTCTTACCCAAGGGATTTTCCTGTGGAAAAAATTTAGACTGAATGCCCTTTCCTATAATACAAACTGGAGCCCCAACCCTCAACTGAATATCGTCAAACATTTGGCCTCCATCCATTTCGAAATTGGCCACCTCAAAATAGCTAGGCTCTACGCCAACTAGCTTTGAGGACCTGCGGATTCCGTTTTTGATGATGTAGGTTTCCAAAAGGATTTCTGGGCTTATCTTTTGAATACCCGGAATGGACTCCCTGATGTTTTCCACATCAAGCAACTTTAATCCTGGAGAAAACTTCTTTTTATCGTCCTCATCTGCCTGACCTAGCTGCTGCTCTACCTGCTCTACTACTGGCTGAACGATGATGTTATTCACACCTACTAATTCAATCTGCTCCAAAATTTCCTTTTGTGCACCATTTCCAATTGCAAGCATTGCGATTACCGCAGCCACACCAAAGATAATCCCAAGCGCTGTAAGCAAGGACCTTAATTGGTTGGCCAGCACCGCTTCCAGCGCTATGTAAAAGTTAAATAATAGACTTTGCTTATTCATAATGCTTAGTCTTTTGTTTGACCAGCTCGTCCTGCTGCGGCACCCGCTGCACCTGTGGTGCTGGCTGGTCGTTGCCCTCCTACACCGGCAGGTCTCTGACCGCCTCTTTGGAACATTTGCTGCATTTGAGATGGGTCTGTAATTCCTCTGTCTTTCAATCTCTGAATCATTTCAGGTGACATTGGGCTACCATCAGGCATTTTCCATTCTAAGTCACCTCCTTCTGGAGCTTCAGGAGCGACTTCGTATTTTTGCATTCTAGTTCCATCCAATTCTGGAATTAGTTTAGGCCCCTTGCCCGACATTCCATCAGGCATACTCAAATAGAGTACATCGCCTTCTTCAACACCCATTTCAATCACGGCATCATTGCTATTGGTCAAGCCTACCTTGACTTCTTGAAGCACTCCACTCTTTTTGATTACATAGTTGATTGAGTCGTTATAAACATGTAAACACTCTAGTGGAACATGTACCACATCTTGCAAATTTTGAGTGATTACGATATTACTCGTAGTCATTGAAGGTCTCAATTCCGAGTCACGCTCATTCACACGCACAATTACCTCAAATACCTTTGCATCTGAATTTGGGTTTTGCTGACCTACACGGGCCACACGCGATACTTTTCCTGAAAGTCTTTTATCCGGGAAAGCGTCCAAGCCAATTTCTACTGGCTGACCCACCTTTACTTTACGAATGTCTACCTCATTAATGAAAGTAGTTGAAATCATGCTAGAAAGATCTGGAAGTTCAGCCACATCTGGTGCGAAAGTATTAATCTGTGAACCTTCAACAATCCTGTCTCCACCAAAGCCTTTGGTATAAATTACCATTCCGTCCTGAGGGGCGTAAATGGTGAAATCCTCCAATAGTTTCAACCCTTTGTCGTAGCGGTCTTGCCTCCTGTTCAAATCGGCAGTTTCTTCAATCATTTTTGATTTCGCTTGCTGCTTTTTCAAGGTGTAATTTTCTATGGCTCTTTCTTTGTCTCTCAAAAGCTTTTCGAGCTCATTCTCATATTTTTTTACCGTAGCTGGCGGCTCATATTGCGATTGCTCTAATTGAAGTTTCTTCTCTTCGATGGAGTAGTCGAGATTAATAAGTTTATCTCGCTCACCTCTCAAAGTCAAAGCAGTATCAATTTTAGCATTGTCGTATTCTGCGATTTGGGCGTCTAGTTGATCCTTTTCTGCTTGGATTTTTTCATAAAGCTCTCCTTTATCCAACTCCGCCACGAATTCACCCTTCCTCACTTGAGTGCCTTCATCGACCAGTTTTTGAATGGTCATGTTTCTAATATTGAAATCTCGGGCGGCAATTGGCCCTACGATTTTTGTAGAACGCTCTGCAGACAATTCCCCAGTTGTGGTTACTTCAACTTTGAATTCACCTTTTTCTGCCGTAGCAAAAAGCGAAACCCCATCCTCTTTGGCTTCTGGATTAAAAACGGTCAGGGCAACCACTATGGCAGTGATTACTACTAGTCCGATAATGATGAGTTTTTTTCTCATGACTCCTTCTATTGTTAGTTTTAAATGTTTGCGAAATTAGGTTGAATAGTGCTGATAACATTTCCACATAAAAAAGTATGTCACCACTAAAATAAAATGGGAAAACGCCATTTACGAATCAAAATCAAACTATTCTAATGCTTAACTGCAAAGTCAGTAGGTTGTTTCAGTACTTTCCAACTTGGTTTAGATGATCATGGTGACGCAAAAGTTTAACCGACACGGACTTCAATTATTGGAACGGTGAATATATGGTGCAAGCACCTAAATGTTCATTTCAATGGTGGCCAATGGTTTCGGTCTTAAACTATATCTTTGAGCAAAATTAATGAATGAAAAAACTTATTAGTTTCTTTTTGCGAAAAGTGCCCCGAAAATACCTTCAGCTCTTTAGCCATCATATTTTGAAAGTGGTGAGCCTATTTATGCGGGGAAATAATGTTACCTGCCCTATTTGTGAAATAAGTTATCGCAAGTTTCTTCCCTATGGCCGATTGCACCCCAGGCCAAATGCGCTTTGCCCAGATTCATTGTCGTTAGAAAGACACCGGTTAATGTGGCTGTATTTAAAGCAGCGTACCAACTTTTTCACTGCTGATTTGAAGCTTTTACACATTGCCCCAGAGCTTTGCTTTATCGATAAATTTAAGGCAATGCCGAATATCGACTATACTTCGGCAGATTTAGAATCTCCATTAGCAGACATTAAAATGGATGTTCACGAAATTCCTTTTGAGGACCATACTTTTGATGTGGTTTTTTGTAATCACGTAATGGAACATGTTGATGATGACATCAAAGCCATGAGCGAGATCAATAGAGTGCTTAAACCTGGAGGATGGGCCATAATACAATCACCGCAGGATTATAGCAGGGATGAAACGCTCGAAGACCCAAATATTACTGACCCTAAAGACCGCGAACGCATTTTTTGGCAGGATGATCATTTGCGACTTTTCGGCCTCGATTATGGTAAACGCTTAGAAAAGGCAGGATTCAAGGTGACTGAAGATCGATTCGTGATGGAATTGCCAGCAGAAACCGTAAGGAAATATGCGCTGCCAGCAAAAGAGATTATTTATTTCTGCGCGAAAGGCTGATTCCCTCGGGGATTCACAAGTTCGTTGATCATACCCATGCCATAACCAATGAGCTGAGTAAAAGCAGCCGCTACGCTGAAAAAACCAATCTTCAAATTCCTGTATTGCAGCGATGCATCCAAAAAAAGCGCTAAAGTAAAGATCGCTATGGCTGAAGCACCTAAATAGAACAACAAGGGACTAATCCAGAGCAAGATTGGCCAAGCAAATAGCCCCAAAACAAAGCATGTTGGAAGCAGATGGACCAATTTTAGTTCTCCCGGAACAAGCTTATTTACATTAATTCTCGCCCTACCAAAAAAATGAAGTTGCCTGTAGAATTGGACAAAACTTGTTCTTCTTTTATGAAACACAAAAGCTTCAGGAATCAGGCCAGTTTTGAACCCTTCTTTGATGATTCGAATGCTAAATTCGATGTCTTCCCCCATTCGGGTAATTCTATAGCCTTTAGTTTTTTCAAAAACAGCTTTTGAAATCCCCATATTGAAGCTTCTAGGGTGAAAAGTCCCCACGTGCTTCTTATTCCCCCTGATCCCGCCTGTCGTAAAGGGAGAGGTCATGGAATAGCTAATGGCTTTTTGAAGAGGTGTAAATGAAGTATGCGCTTTATCAGGGCCACCAAAAGCGTCTAGTTGGTTTTGGTTCAAGGACTTTTCAACTAATTCGAAGTAGTTTTCAGGAATCAAGCAGTCTGAATCGAAAACCACAAAGTAGTCTCCTTTTGCTCTTTCGAAACCATAATTCCTGGAGAAACCTTGTCCTGAATTTTCTTTGAAGAAATACTTGATATTGAGTTGCGACTGAAATTTCGCAACCACTTGGTCACATTTCTTTACAGAACCGTCTTCAACAATGATGACCTCGAAATTTTTATAGGACTGAAGCACTAAGGATTGGAGCAGTTCATCCACTTCATCAGGTCGATTGAAAACGGGAATGACTACCGAATAAAACCTCATGATTTTTTGACGCCAATGGAATCTTCTAAAATATAGTCATTGCTTCGATGAGAATTCATGGTCATCATTTCGCCTAAAAACCCAGCCAGAAACAATTGAACTCCTACAATAATGGCCGCAATGGCCAAAAAGAATAACGGCTGGTCGACAACATCGCGGTAAACATTGGTTTTTGTAATATATATAGCTCTAATTTTTACCCAGCCAATCCAGCCTACGAACAAAAAGCCCAACATGAAGGAGATTGTACCCAGTGTACCGAAAAAATGCATTGGCTTTTTCTTGTACCTAGAAACAAATGAGATGGAGATTAAGTCGAGAAAACCATTGATGAAGCGTTCGAGACCAAACTTGGTAGTGCCATATTTCCTAGCCCTGTGTTCTACTACTTTTTCTCCGATTTTAGCGAAACCATTTCTTTTCGCAATGACAGGGATATAGCGATGCATTTCGCCATAAACATCCAAGGTCCTTACCAAACGTTGATCGTAGGCCTTCAACCCACAGTTAAAATCATGCAACTTAATTCCCGAAAGTATACGGGTGACTCCATTAAAGAATTTGGACGGGATGGTTTTGGAAATAGGGTCGTGCCTTTTCTTTTTCCAGCCCGACACCAAGTGATAGCCCTCTTTGATCATTTGATAGAGTCCTGGAATTTCATCAGGACTGTCTTGGAGATCGGCATCCATGGTAATGACCACATCGCCAAGCGCATGTTTGAACCCGATATTGAGCGCTGCGGATTTTCCGTAGTTACGATTGAATTTGAGCGCTTTAATTGGATAATCAGCAGCCAATTTTTCAATGACTGCCCACGAGCCGTCCGAGCTCCCATCATCTACCATGATTATTTCATAAGTTAAGCCGTGTTCAATCATGACACGGCTTATCCAATTTGTGAGTTCTGGCAATGATTCCTCTTCATTAAAAAGAGGTATAACTACTGAAATTTGTATCAAAATGTTAATATTCGTCTTCTCCGTTTTTCATTATGGCAGAAACAATCGCTCCCCATATTAATCCACCTAATACCACAACGACAACCCCTAAAATCAGTCCTAATTCTGGGTTTGAGAAACCAGACATGAATCGTGAGGATTGCTCAATCTGCTCTTCAGTCATTCCTTGTTCTCTCCAAGTATCATTCATGATCTGTTTCATTCTTTCCATATATTCAGGATCGATGAATTTTATGTAGATGTAGCTTATCACTGATCTCATAACTCCAGCGATTGCAGCAGCCCCAAGGCTTATTCTGAAACCCTCTCCAAATGACATCAATCCGCCATTTTCAGTTTTGAATTCCTTACAAGCCAAAATGTACATTGCAATGGCAATTACAATATTGACAATTTGCAACCAAGAAGGTTGTAGTTCCATGAGCATAGGAATCAAATTAACGACCGTACCTATTGCGCCATAAATGATCCCCCATTTTTTGATGACTTGACCTGTTGTGATTTGTTCTTCCATGATTTCTTTTTTAAGGTTGATGGTTTGAAATTAACAATTTTTCGAAAGTAATGGATAACCCAAGCTACGAAACCAGATTTTACTTAAACGTTTTAATGCAAGGATTAGCGAGCTAAATCAAGCCTGATGCGTTCTGAGAAGAACGCTGAAAATGGGCGTCAGTACCAAACCAATCAACAAACGTTTAACAAAAGCATCAATCACCAAAACGCCAATGGTGGTATTTTGAAGTTTCGAGTATTGATCTAAATAACTCTCTTCACTTAAACCAGCAACAATCATTTCTCGTCTTGACACCAAATCTTCCAGGGCTAATTTGATATACTCCCCTAAAAAATCAGGTTCTACCCACTGCATGAGCACGAAAAAGAAGAGAGAAAAACCAGCCGCAATCGTTAAATACACAATAAAACCAACGGTCATTCCTTGATAAAACCTAAGTGCTCCATTGTTTACGCTGTCTTTATAATCCTTAATTGCTAAAAAAAGAAATACCCCAATCACAAAGACGTCCAACAAGAACGAAACAAGATTTCGCCATGGCTGCTGCCCCATTATATAAAACACCACAAAAGCTAAAACGGTGAATAAAGCAGCCACCACACCATATTTAATGGCGAGTTTGCTTAGCGCAGGATTTACCTTAAACATGCTGAATAAGGTTACCATTGTTTACAATACCCACTACTTTCCCTTTTAAACTTTGATTGATAAAGGGAGAAGCCACAGACTTTGATTGATTCGTGGCGGCATTGTATTTCCATTCCAGAGCAGGAGAAAATAGAGTAAGATTGGCCCTTTCACCTTCTTTAATCATGGGAATTTCTAAACCTAGAATTTTCCTTGGGGCAATGGTGATTTTTTCCAATTGACTTTCGGCACGGTCTCCAAAAGCCTTCAATAAAGCTGGATAGAAGGTTTGAAGTCCAATTACACCGAAATCAGCCAAATCAAATTCTAGTTGCTTACTTTCTTGGTCGTGTGGCTGGTGGTCGCTTACAATTACATCAATCGTACCGTCCAAAACGCCTTCAATCAAAGCTTGCCTATCGGCTTCTTTCCTAAAAGGTGGATTAACCTTAAAATTGGTGTCGAAATCGGATAAGTGCTCATCGGTGAAAATCAAATAATGAATTCCGACATCGGCAGTAACATTTAGGCCTTGTGCCTTGGCTTCTCTTATTCTTCGAACCGCTCCGGCCGAAGAAATCAAACTGAAGTGGATTTTACCCCCCGCATATTTTAATAATTCCAAATCGCGGTCAATCATGATTTCCTCTGCGAGTTCTGGCATTCCCTTCATGCCTAAGCTTGTGCTCATAATTCCTTCATGCATCGTACCGAAGGCCGTGAGCATTTTATCTTCGGGCCTATTGATGAGCACGCCACCAAAAGTCTGAAGGTACTGCAAGCTCTTAAGCAAAATATCGGTATGCCAAATCGGCTCTGTACCATCAGTAAAGGCTACTGCCCCGGCAGTATGGAGATCGATCATCTCTGTCAAATCCTTACCGTGACAACCGAGGGTCACGGCTGCTGCTGGATGTAAATTCACGGTGGCGGTTTTGTTCCACTTGTGGAAATAACTGATGCTATTCTTATTCGAGATGACAGGATCTGTATTTGGCAAAACCAGAACTTCCGTAAAGCCACCCGCAGCTGCCGCAGCAGCGCCAGAGTCCAAATCTTCTTTATGTTCTTTACCAGGATCGGGAATGAGCGATCGCATATCAAACCATCCTGGCGAAACCCTAAGGTCGGGCTGTTCAATGACCAAGCCATCAAAATCTATGTGATCATTGATCTTTTGAATGAAGCCGTTATTAACGAGAATGTCTTTAACTAATGAATGATGGGGAGATGAAGGATCGAAAATCTTTGCACCACGGATAAGGAATTCCATATCACAAATATCGGATTAAAATTATTTCTGCAAAAAGAAAAAATAAAGACAGCATCAGGGCATATTTCCATAGCTCAATTCCCTTCACTCCTGAAGTCAATTCACGGTCAACATCGATGGCCTCTGATGCGCTAATGACATAGATATGTGGGGATTGTGCTATTTCTGCAAGCTCATCCGAGGAATACCGCAGCACAGAAGATTCAGATTTTGAGGCATTAAAAGCCAATGTCCCAATCTCTTGATCGCCTGCCTTCAGTTGATAACTGCCTGCACTAAGCTCATCTTTAGGCACCTCCAAAATTAAACTCTTACCAGAAATCCGCTGATCTGGTGTTATTTTCTTATCTCCATTCTCCAAAGTCAGAATGTCGTCCGCAGAAAGTGCCACTTCTAATGGATAGACTATCGTTTGTTCGTCTGTCAAATAATAGGGCCTGGATAAGTTCACTTTACTGCCCAAAGCAAGCTTGTACATGATTGGAACGAAAAGCGAATGGCTCGGAAAACCTGTGGCAGTGTCGCTAAAATCTGTAGAGAAAAAATAAACATTGCCTTTGGGTGCGGCAGCCTTGGATAGAAAATCGCGACCATTTTTAAAACTTAACACCGCCAATTCACTATTCATTAATCTAAATTTATTGGATGCATCAGGCATTGAAATGGACTCATTTTGTGCTTCGAAAATGCCATCGAAAAAGGGATTTTGAAAGTTGGGTTGTGCCAATTCAAGCCTTTCCTCTGAGTCATTTCTTACAGAAAGCCCAAGCTCCGCATACATTTGAGCTGCGCCTTCTTCAGAAGGGATGATCAGCACCGTAGCATTCGCCTCGAGCACTTTATTCAGAGACGCAATAAGTTGATTGGAAAAATTTGGCAATTGATTCAAAATGATGATATCGGCCAAAACCAATTGTGCATTGTCCAAATTGTTGATATCGAAGGATTGATAATTGAAGAGTTCATTCTCATCAAAAAGCTGCTTTACATAGGGACTTGATTTTGATCCTCTTACCTCATGAACCGCCACCTTTTCTATATTATTGAGCGTAAGGTTAAAGTCATTATCGAAAAGCACCTTTGGATCTTCTAAAGTGATTTTAACTTTATTCAAACCGTTGGCCTTGGGATCAATTTCAAAAGTATACTCTTGTGTACCATTTGCCGAAACATCGATTTGAGCAGTGCTCGCCAGCTGATCACCATAAAAAAGTCTGAGGTTTACCTTCTCAAAGTCTTCAGTTCCTTCATTTCTCACTACCACTTTCAGCTCATTCTTCATTGCTCCCATCAGAAAGCTATTGGCTAAATAAGCTGTATCGAAGTATAGATTACTGCTGATGTCACTTTCAACCGGAAGCAAATAGTAATTTCGGGTGGTGTCATTGATAATTGGATCAAGGGCAATCTCCTGGTTTTTCTGAAAGTCACTGACCAAATAAACATCGCCTCTGAATGAGCTTGCCGCAATTCTTGATTGGATTTCAGCTGGGCTGCGACCGATTCCTGACAATTGCATTTCTGTAAACCTGTCCTTCATTGTTGCTGCCGTATAGCTCGTATTGAGAGAGTTACCGTAGCCGTTTTCTAAGAATTTGAATTTTGCCGATTCTGGATAAGCCCCAACGACCCCATTTGCCAATGAAAAAGCCACATCAAATGCAGATTGTTGGTTATTGACCGGCATGTCCATGCTCATGGAGTTATCTAGGTAAATCAATGCCTCATCGCTCAATTCAAGTGTATTGTTCTTGTCTTTAAAGATGGGTTGGGCGAATGCAAAAATCAGAAATGAGATAAACAGCAGCCTAGAAGCCAGTATCAAGAGTTCAACAGGTTTTCTCTTCGAAGAAGTTTCTTCTTTCACCCTCTTAAGCAAGGCGATGTTTGAAAACTGGATTTTTTTAACCCTTCTAAAATTAAAGAGATGGATGATCACAGGAATGGCCAACGCCAACAGTCCCCAGAGCAAAAGGGGGTTGAGAAACGATAAAACGGAGTAAACTGTCAAAGCGGGTTAATTATGCTAAGCTTTAAAACCATAACTACGCAAAAATTGATTTGAATATACAGTAAGCAGCGAAATTTATTCGAGTGGTTAAATTAATAGGTTTTGATGAGTGCTGCCTGCAACATCAAATTTAAAATTCATCAGGATAAAATTTGCTATACATCATAATACGATGTATCATTGTTCTATGTATTCACGAGAACTATTAAAAGGCATACTCAAACCCATTATTTTGAAGCTACTTTCCGAAGAAGAAAAAATGTACGGTTATGAAATTGTACAGAAAGTAAAGGAAAAAACAGAAGGTAAATTACTGATCAAGGAAGGCTCTCTTTATCCAACCCTTCACGCGCTTACTACTGAAGGATATTTAACTACAGAATCAGTAATAGTAGATAGCAGAACAAGAAAATACTACTCGCTCACAAATAAGGGGAAGGGTTTGGCAATACCAGCAATTCAAGAATTGTTCGACTTTCAAGCGACATTGAAGCTCATATTTGGCAATAAAAATCCAGCTATCTCATGATCAATCAAGCACAAACCAAAATTATACGGGACTACCTTTTAGGTGAAGGATTCACCCATGTGGATTTGCTCGATGATTTGGCTGATCACATTTCGTGCAAAATCGAAATGCTTCTCACGGATTCAGACATAAGCTTCGAAAATGCACTTTTGATAGCACGACAGGAGGTGATACCTGATTATGCCCTTCAAATTGAAGATGATTTAAAATTTCTAACCACTAAAAAACAAAATACCATGATTAAGAAACTCGCATTTATTGGAGGCTACGCAAGTGCAGTATGCCTTTGTTTGTCTATTCTCTTTTTTAGTCAGTCATTACTAGGTTCAAAAAGATCTCAACTGAAAATAGAAGCCACACAAGTTGAAATGATGATGGAAAATCAGATGAATGGAGAAGTATCAGCTAGCAATATCAGCTCAGATTTGACAGAATATCACAGACGTAATCTCATCTCATCTTTCAATAAATTTGAGATGGCCGAGACCTTCCTTATCATATCATTCGCGCTATTTGCTGTGTTCTATCTCCCGTATAAGTTCTACAGCAACTATCAAAGGACTGATCAAGAATTCTATCATGCATAATCAAAAAAGGCCTCGCTAATTATTTAGCGAGGCCTTTTCGTTTTCTAGGTGCAAATATTAAGCTGTTGCCTCTTCAGGAGCATAATCCTCAACAGGAATACAGCTGCACATTAAGTTTCTATCGCCATAAGCCGAATCGATTCTTGCTACTGCTGGCCAGAACTTGGCTTCTTTTACATATTCAGCAGGCCAAACCGCTTTCTCTCTAGAATAAGGTCTCTCCCATTGGCCTTCAAGCACCATGGACTGTGTATGAGGCGCATTTACCAAAACGTTATCCTCTTGGCTCGCCATTCCGTCAGCAATCTCTCTGATTTCTTCACGGATGCTCAACATCGCATCGCAGAAACGATCCAATTCAACTTTAGATTCTGATTCTGTTGGCTCAATCATCAAAGTTCCCGCTACAGGGAAAGATACTGTTGGCGCATGGAAACCATAATCCATTAGTCTCTTCGCAATATCCGTCACCTCAACTTTATAAGCTTTGAAATCGCGACAATCCACGATCATCTCATGAGCACACCTGCCTTTAGAGCCTGCGTATAAAATTTTATACTCCTTCTCTAGTCTAGCCTTAATATAGTTAGCATTTAGAATGGCGATTTTAGTCGCATTGGTCAATCCTTCGGCACCCATCATAGCGATGTAGGCATAAGAGATGGTCAAGATGCTGGCACTGCCCCAAGGCGCTCCAGAAATAGACGTAATCGCATGCTCATTTCCCATATCAACTACTGCACTACCTGGAAGGAACGGTGCGAGATGAGATCTTACTCCGATTGGGCCCATGCCTGGCCCACCTCCACCATGAGGAATACAGAAAGTTTTATGAAGATTCAAGTGGCAAACGTCAGCACCAATGATACCTGGGCTGGTCAAACCAACTTGAGCATTCATGTTAGCTCCATCCATATACACCTGACCACCATGCTGATGGATCAATGCGCAAATATCTTTGATGCTTTCTTCGAAAACTCCGTGGGTAGATGGATAAGTCACCATCAATGCCGCTAAGTTTTCGCTATTTTCTTCAACACGAAGTTTAAGATCATCCATATCGATGTTTCCGCGCTCATCGCACTTCACAAGTACTACGGACATGCCCGCCATTACTGCTGAAGCTGGGTTAGTGCCGTGTGCAGAAGTAGGAATAATGGCCACCGTTCTGTGATGATCTCCTCTGCTTTGATGATAAGCACGGATTACCATAAGCCCTGCATATTCTCCCTGAGCACCAGAGTTGGGCTGTAAAGAAACATCATCAAAACCAGTGATTTCAGAAAGCCAATCTACTAAATCATTGAACATCATTTGATATCCTCGGGTCTGGTAAAGTGGTGCAAATGGGTGAATTCCACCGAATTCTGGCCAAGTAACAGGGGCCATTTCAGCCGTGGCATTCAACTTCATGGTACATGATCCTAACGAGATCATTGAATGTACCAATGACAAATCTTTACTTTCTAACTTCTTGATATAACGAAGCATTTCATGCTCAGAATGATACTGATTGAACACAGGATGTGTCATAAAATCAGTAACTCTTTCTAGTCCATTTGGTAATTCAACTTCTAAGTCAGAAGCTTCTTTATCCAAATCGAACTTCAAAACTTGACCAGTAGCTTCGGCAAAAACCGCAAGAATAGCTTCAATGTCTTCAACTCGAGTCGTTTCATCTACCGCAATACCGATATCTCCATTTTCGAAATAGCGGAAATTCATTTCAGCTACTTCTGCTATGGTCTTAATCTTATCTGCTAATGAAGATTCTGCTTCAATTCTCAAGGTATCAAAATAGACTTCATTCAATTGTTTGAAGTTCAATGAGGCCAAACCTTTTTCCAACAACTTCGCGAAGCCATGAATTTTTAAAGCGATATGCTTGATTCCTTTAGAACCATGATATACGCCATACATTCCAGCCATTACACCAAGCAATACCTGAGCTGTACAGATATTAGAAGTTGCTTTTTCTCTTCTAATGTGCTGCTCTCTTGTCTGAAGCGCCATTCTATACGCCTTGTTGCCTTGGCTATCGATAGAGACCCCGATGATTCTGCCGGGAATTTGGCGCTTAAATTCATCTTTAGTAGCGAAGTAAGCCGCGTGCGGCCCGCCATAGCCCATTGGCACACCAAATCTTTGAGTAGTACCCACCACAGCATCGGCACCCATTTCTCCCGGAGGGGTTAAAATGGCCAATGACATTAAATCAGCAGCAGCGGTCACGAACACATTGTTTTCATGAGCACTTTCTATGAAAGATTTAAAGTCTAAAACTTTACCGTCACCAGCAGGATATTGATAAAGCACACCATAAAGGTCGCTTCTTGTAAGATCAAGTTTATCAATTGGCCCTACTTCTAGATTGATTCCAACAGGGTTCGAACGTGTCTTTAAAAGATCAATGGTCTGTGGGAAGGTATTTTCATCTACAAAGAAAGTATGGGCATCTTTCTTTTCCTTTTTACGCTGGCCCGAGAACATGAACATGGCTTCTGCTGCCGCAGTAGCCTCATCTAACAAAGAAGCATTGGCGATGGCCATGCCCGTTAAATCCATCACCATCGTTTGAAAATTGATCAAAGCCTCTAATCTGCCTTGGGCAATTTCTGCTTGGTATGGAGTGTAAGCCGTGTACCACCCTGGGTTTTCTAAAATATTTCTTTGGATTACGCCAGGAACAATGGTGTCATAATAACCCATTCCGATATATGACTTGAACAACTTGTTCTGCGCGGCAATGTGTCTTAAATCCTTTAAAAACTGAAATTCCGATTTTGGAAGAGGAAGGTTGAGCGGTTTAGCCATTCTAATGCCCGCTGGCACAGTTTCTTCAATTAAAGCATCAAGGCTCGAAAGGCCTATCTCTTTCAACATTTCTGCCACTTCAATTTGATCCGGGCCGTTGTGTCGGTCTTCAAATTTTTGGGTCTTTCTTAAATCAATCTTAGTCATATCCTGTCCTCCAATAATAGGTAAAATCTCTCCTTTCAAAAGATGCACAAATGTAAGAGACTAAGGTTTGAAATCCTTAGTTTTCTCACCAAAAAAGTCTGACCGTCAAAACCTAAAAGTAGGCCAGCAGTGTAACTAATCTGATGTGCTTTTAATTATTTTTCTAGCTTTGAAAAATTAAAAAACTACAACATTAAAACTTAAACTCAATGAAGAGATTATTAACACTCTTAGCAGTGATTTGTTTGGCTTCATTTTCTGCTCAAGCACAAGACAAAACAGCAGTAAAATATGCCAGCACAATTACTCCACAAGACATGAAAGCGAAGCTAAGTGTTTTGGCTTCTGACGACTTTCAGGGAAGAGAAACAGGCACTCCCGGCCAAGAAAAAGCCTCAAAATTTCTTGAAGATTTTTATCAGAAATTAGGCCTCCAAGCACCAGTGGACGGTACTTACCGACAGAAATTCTCGATGTTTCAGTCAGATTGGTCAGATGTTTACATCAAAACGAAGAGCGGTAAAAAAGTAAATGGAAAGGACATTATCTTTTTTGGTAATGCTAACATGGCCAAGGAGTTGAAACTTGCCACAGTATTTGTTGGCAAAGGCGAAACTTTGGACAATATGGATGTTAAAGGCAAAGGTGTTATCGCCATGGCCAGCTCAAGAGAAATGCTCGAAAAGTTGAATGCCTCTGGTGCGAAAGCGGTTTTTATCATCAGTGCCGATGACGAGCAATTCACCCAAACTTTACCAAGACAGGCAAGAAGAGCTCTGTTAAGTAGACTACGTTTCGATAAAGTGGCTGCAGCTGACGAGAGCATGGTTTTTTATATCACCAAAGCTATCGCAGCAGAAATGCTCAACAGCTCCGCAGACAAATTAGAAGCTGCGGCCTCAAATCCTGCTAGTATAAAACCTCGCAGCGTGAGTTTGAAGGTGACCGAAAAACTCAAAGAATTAAAAACCGAAAACATGGTTGCCTTTTTGGAAGGTACCGACCTGAAAGATGAGGTATTGGTGATTTCTTCACACTTCGATCACATTGGCCAAAACGAAGATGGCACCGTGATTAACAATGGTGCTGATGATGATGGTAGTGGTACTACCGGTGTTATGGAAATTGCAGAGGCATTCGCTCAAGCGGCCAAAGAGGGAAATAAGCCAAGAAGAAGCATTTTGTTTCTAAATGTAACTGGTGAGGAAAAAGGCCTTTTGGGTTCTGAGTACTATTCTGAACATCCACTTTACCCAATTGAAAAAACTGTCAATAATTTGAATATTGACATGATCGGAAGAGTTGATCCTGACCATGAAAATGATAGAGATTATGTTTACGTGATCGGTTCGGAGAAGCTTTCTAGCCATTTAAAAGTAATTTCTGAGTACGCCAACATTACCTATACTGGATTGAATTTGGATTACAGATATGATGACCCAAATGATACCAACAGGTTCTATTATCGATCTGACCACTACAACTTCGCCAAAAAAGGCATTCCAATTATCTTCTATTTCAATGGTGTTCATGCGGACTATCACAGACCAACGGATACGGTGGATAAAATCGAATTCGATGTGATGGCAAAAAGAGCGCAGCTCGTTTTCCACACAGCCTGGATTCTGGCCAACAGAGACCAAAGAACTCCTGTGGACAGAGAAGATGACATGACATATAATCGTTAATTAAGATTTTAATTTTGATTGAAAAGGTTACTTTCGAGTAACCTTTTTTTATGGAAAATACGCTACATATACTTAATGGAGATAGCTCCAAGCTTAAATTTGAACAAAGCAGAATAAAAGGCACTGCAACTGTTTGGAGAGATGTACTCAGTGATGGCCCAGTAAGTATTGACTTTGCGAGCCCTGATTTTTGGCAATCGAGAAAAACATTTTTCAGTTCGTTTTTTGGCGTAATCAGTCTCCGATATGAGCAAGATGTAATTGCTGAGTTCAAAAAAATTCAAAAATTCAATGCTTATGATGAGGTGGTACTTTGGTTTGAATATGACCTCTTCTGTCAAATTAATTTGATCGCACTTTTACATTGGTTTAAAAATCAGGAAATAAAAGCCCCCAAAATATCCCTGATCTGCGTGGGATGGGAAGAAGGTTTCGAAGGCTTAGTTGGGCTTGGGGAAATCCCAACTGATGATTATCCGTCACTTTATGAACGCAGAAGAATCTTGGGAAGCAACGATTTTAACTTGGCTTCGGATGCTTATTTGGCCTATTGCTCGGAAGACCCTCGAGATCTTGAAACTTTCATTCTGCTACCATCCAATGAGTTTCCTTATTTAGGACTGGCCTTTATGGCGCATTTAAAAAGATTCCCATCTTCGAAAACTGGTTTTAATGTTATTGAAGAAAAAATAATGGAGCTGATAAATGAGGGAAATACCAATCTCAAATCTTTGATTAGAGAGTTATTGAAATGGCAGCACCTTTTCGGGTTTGGTGATCTTCAATACCTCAAATATTTAGAGAATTTGAAACCAATCTTTAAAGACTTCGAAAACCTAGAACTTAAAAGAGATTTCGACTCAAGCATGATAAAAAGAGATTACTATTTGGGTGGGGCAAATGCTTCCGACTGGCTTTGGGATGATGAATTACAAGAAATTAAGCTGAAGGCCCATTCATAAGCCTTCAACCTTTTAAATTTCGACTTACTGCTTACTTAACCTCACTCGGCCATCACCAGTTCTAATTTCTATTTTGGCGTTTCCGCCAGCCAATTTTACTAATGAGCGATGGTCGCTTTCCTGTAGAGTTTCGAAGTCCGAACTGGTTCTTAAGCTTCCATCGTCTTTTAACACCAGAAATTCTCCACCACCTTTAATCACCACAAAATCCACTCGGGCATCCTCTGCTTTAATGTCATAAATACCATTGTCAGCAATTGCGGTTTCCAAAATCACGCTACCGTCCTGAACATCCATTTCAATTCTATCAAAATTTCCCTTTCGGATGTCCACATCACCATCTTCAATATCTACTGAAATAGCACCGTTACCACCCTCTACTTTCAGATCGCCATCTTCCAATTTGAATTGAAAATCGCTACCGTGACAATCAATCACTTCGATATCACCATCTTCACTTTCTATTGAAATTTTGCCGTCAATATTTCTGATGATGTAATCATCATCTTCACCTTTTACCTTTAGCGAAACGCTCCTTGGCAATTCAATATTAATGGTATAATCCGTTCTGGAATATCCCACTTGAACAGTTACCCCTCCTCTTCTGCGTTCGGTTAAGTAAAGGTTTCCAGCCCTATCTTCAACATCGAATCTAAATTCGTTGCGACCAGAAGAAAAGCCACGTGTTTCAACTACGCGATCAATTTTAACATGGGCATCGGTTCGTGAAGAGCCCGTAATGTTGACATTCGCATCCTCAGAATCTAAGTACAAAGTGCCATTAGTTGCAATGGTATAGGTTTGGTCTAAATGGTATTCACCATCTTTCTGCGCATTTACTGCGAAAGTAGCCAATAAGCCGACCAGACCCATTGCTAAGCTTCTATTCAATCTTTTCATGTTGTTTGAGTTTTTGTTTGTGCTAATTTATTATAAATGAAGTATTTATCATTTTCTTCTGCTCGATTTTTTTGTCTTAACCCTTTGCTTTTTATCCTTAGTTTTTGAACTGGCAGAATACTTATTCTTCTTTTCATGAAAGGCGCCTTTGAAATCAGGATCCTCCCTTTTCTTTATATTATCTATTTCGCGAAGCATTTCTTGCGCCTCAATAAAAGGTGTTTTCTCAATTATCACCCTCGCTGGAATTTCACTTCTATTAATTGGCGTTTGAATTAGTTTTTCGATTTCTGCAATGGCAAATAGCTCCAATGGATTAGCAAAAGTTATGGCAATTCCGGCATTATTCGCTCTACCTGTTCTTCCGATTCTGTGCACATAGTCTTCCGTGATTATTGGCACATCAAAATTAATCACATGACTCACCATACTTATGTCCATACCTCTCGCTGTAACATCAGTGGATACCAGCACACGTACATTACCTTCTTTGAATTCGCTCATGGCATTGATCCGTGTATTCTGACCTTTATTGGCATGAATCACACGTATCGGCCCAAGTCCTCTTCTATCTAAAAACTTGGAAACATTATCGGCATTTGTTCGAGTTTTGGTAAAAACAATCACCCTGGTGAACTCGGGTTCATTCAGGAGGTGTTCTAATAAATTGATTTTAGTTTTGAAGTTGGGTACTTCGTAAAGTTGCTGGTCAATCGTATCCACAACACTGGCCTGTGGTGCAATCTCTACCTTCTCAGGAAATTCCAGAAACTCTTCGGTCAAAGTAATCACCTTGTCGGACATTGTGGCGGAAAAAAGCATGTTTTGCCTTTTGATTGGAACAATCTCCAATACACTCCTGATTTGACCCGCAAAACCCATATCCATCATTTTATCGGCCTCATCCAACACCATAGTTTTAATGGTTTTGGTATGGATAATTCCTTTTTGATAGATATCAAGAAAACGCTGCGGTGTACTTACAATGATGTCGACTCCAGCTTGAATTAACTCAATCTGGGGCTTTGGCCCTAGCCCTCCATAAAGACAAACTATCCTTAAGTCAGTATATTTAGCAAGTGCCTTGGCACTCTCCTCTATCTGCATTACCAATTCTCGAGTTGGTGCTAAAATCAATGCCCTGGCATGTTCGCCTTGGGCGAACTTTAGTTTCATCAATATTGGCAAAACAAAGGCAGCTGTTTTCCCCGTTCCAGTTTGGGCTATACCAAATAAGTCATGGCCTGCCATTGAAATGGGGATTGCCTTTTTTTGAATAGGCGAAGGTTCAGAATAACCCAAATCATCAATCGCATTCAAAAATTGACGGCTTAATTTTAAGTCTTCGAAGGAAAGGTTTTCTTCAACCATAGATTGCGGAGGAAATAATTGGTAATAACTTGCAATTACGTTAACCCACTACACAATAAAAAACTTAGATATGTCTACCCTACTGATACTTAACGGAACCATTGTAAATGAAAACAGAATATTTCAGGCTGATCTATTGGTGAAAAATGGTTTTATAGAGAAAATTGAAAGGGATTTGCAGCATTTGACAGCAGATAAGATTATCGATGCCAGCGGTCTTCACATCTTTCCGGGCTTAATAGACGATCAAGTCCATTTCAGAGAACCTGGTTTAACCCATAAAGGGAATATCTATTCTGAATCAAGGGCTGCCGTAGCTGGCGGGGTAACCTCTTTTATGGAAATGCCTAACACAGTTCCGAATGCTTTGACGCAAGAGCTCTTGGAGGACAAGTATCAAATTGCGGCACAAAACAGCCTTGCTAACTACTCCTTCTTTATGGGAGCATCCAATGACAATATAGCCGAGGTGCTCAAAACCGATCCAAGAAAAGTTTGTGGGATTAAAGTTTTCATGGGTTCTTCAACAGGCAATATGTTGGTGGATAACCAACTTACACTAGAAACTATCTTTGAAAATGCACCTACTCTGATTGCAACGCATTGCGAATCTGAAGAAATAATTCGTGCAAATATTCTCAAGGCAAAACAGCGCTATGGCGAAGATGTCCCTGTGAATCAACACCCAATTATCAGAAGCGAAGAAGCTTGCTATGCCTCTTCATCTTTTGCCGTAAGTCTTGCTAAAAAGAAGGGCGCTAGATTACACATTCTTCATATCTCCACGGCCAAAGAGCTTGAATTATTCGACAATACAATCTCTCTGAAGGATAAAAAAATTACGGCTGAAGCCTGCATCCATCACCTTTGGTTCTCTGATCAAGATTATGCCGAAAAGGGAAATCTCATCAAATGGAATCCTGCAGTTAAAAAGATCACTGATCGTGATGCAATATTACAGGGGGTAATCGATAATAGAATTGATGTTATTGCCACCGACCATGCTCCACATACCTTAGAAGAAAAAGCGAATAGCTATTTTAAAGCACCTTCGGGCGGGCCACTGGTTCAGCACTCTTTAGTAGCGCTTTTGGACCTATATCATCAAGGGAAAATTAGCCTCGAAAAAATTACCGAGAAAACAGCGCACTCAGTTGCCGATCTTTTTCAGATTGATAGAAGAGGTTACTTAAAAGACGGATATCATGCAGATATTGTCATTGCAGATTTAAGTCAACCTTGGACGGTTGAACGTAAAAATATTCTTGCAAAATGCAATTGGTCTCCTTTTGAAGGTCACACCTTCCAATCGAAAATCATGCACACTTTAGTATCTGGAAAACACGTTTACGAAAACGGATCTATAAAAGAGATGGGTTCGGGCGTGAGGATGGAATTTAATCGATAAATTCACACAGCAGAGTTTGCAAATTTAAGTCGAACACTTACATTTGCATTCCAATTTAAATGGTGGTTGTAGCTCAGTTGGTTAGAGCATCGGTTTGTGGTACCGAGGGTCGTGGGTTCGAGCCCCATCTTCCACCCCAAAAGCTTCTCTTCGAGAAGCTTTTTTCATTTCTAGTCTAGATATTTACCTTTCAGATAACTGAAATTCCGATTTTTAGAATCGGAATTTAATTGATCTCTATAAAAAGCATATCTTAGTAACTATGGAACTCGACCAACATCCAGGTAAAAAAATACGATGGATCATTGATACTTATGAAAAAGGCAATACTGCCGAGTTCGCACGCAAAATTTCACTCTCTGGCCCTACAGTAAAATCATACTTGGATGAAAAAACTAAACCTGGATATGATGCAATTCAATCCATCTTAAGGGTATATCCACAAATCAATTTGAACTGGTTTATCCTAAATCAGGGGCCAATAAAAAGAGAGTTAAGTGATGATGAACTTGATATCCTAGAAGAAAACCATCGATTGAGAGAAGGTATAAAGGAACTTTACAAAGCCTATGTTGAAGGAGGAACTTAAGCGTCTCTTCTGATTTTATCGAGAATAGCCTGTGCTTTCAAGGCACGAACCTCTCTTACTTTTTCAGTCTGTACTTTTAATCTCGTTTTCCCTAAAAGCATTTGGATTTGATAAATGAGAATGGTCATAATCAAGGCGAAAATCAATCCAGCAGGCCAAAATTGCTGAATTAAGGCTATTCTCTCAGCCTTCTCTTCCCTGGCCCTCATGAAATTATCAATCTTGGTATTAAAAGCTTGAAGGCTTGGGTTATCATTTTGGTTTCTTTGAACCAGCATCCAATCCTGAATATTGGCAGTGTAGAGATTGCCATAATTGAGCGATTTATCAATATCCGATCGCAGATACGCCTTTTGCAGCCAGTCGTAAATTATGAATAAATCAGGCTCAGCATCTATCTTATCAAAAGTACTTAGGGCTGTTTCCCAACGATTGATGGCTGCATCGGTATTTCCTTTCTTGAATTCCAATTCACCTAAATCAAGCATTGTAATGAATTGGGATCTTGGCGTTGAATATTCCATTTTGAGTGCAAGGGCCTCTTTAAACCACTTCTCTGCCGTCTCCAGATTATTTAGTTTGGAGTAGGTCACTGCCAAATTCTGCAGTGCAATGCCCCGAGTTTCAGGAGCTACATTCTTATTAAAAGCTACCAAAGAAAAAAACTCTTGTGCCTTCAGGAATTCCCCATTCCTGTTTTTTATTAGACCTAACTCATTTAGTGCTCTAGCCAAAGAAACTGTATCTCGCCTATACTCAGATTCCTCCCACATCTCTAAAAGAATCTTACCAGCTCCTTCATAGTCACCGCTATTCTTCATTTGAATAGCCAAGGAATAAGGTAAATCTACCAAATACGACATATCTCCATTCCCTTCGGCAATGAGCCTATAACGCTTGACATATTTCTTGGCCGCTTCGTATGCTTCCTTATAAAACATCGCTGACATTTGATAATCGGAATATCTTGACTTTATAAATGCCAGGTTATCTAGGATTACAATCTTATTATAAAGATCAACGGTATCGCATTTCTGAAGATATTCTAAGGCGTCTAAAAAGTTAATATAAGAAGACTCATAGTCACCCAACTGAATGCCAACAGAACCCATTGCACTTTTGGCCATGACCATGCGATATGTATCTTTTCTAGTCTTTGCAAAATCATAGGCACTTTCCAAAACTGAAATGGCTTTGTCAGTATTTCGATTATCCAATTCAATAAACGCAGTATTAATCATCTTGTCAAAATCAGATTGACTAAATAAAGTCAATTGAATAAGACATAAAAAGACTGTTAATAAAGAAATTTTGTTCATAGAATTCAAACCAAAAATAGAGACACTGAAAAAACAGGACTATTTAAGTTCGAATAAAAGAATTTTAGTTTTTACATCCAACAAAAATTGGATATAAATCAATTAAGATCCAGACCCAGTTCTTGGTCTCCTAGGCTTGATAATAATAGACTCTTCGGTCTCACCTCTGGCATCATCAACATCGACAGTTACACTTGGAACAACTGGCTCCGGAACGGTATCTAGATTATCTGAACAACCGACAGCAAAAATGGCAAGGATGGATAGGGCGATTAACTTTTTCATAAGTGAACAATGTTTAGTTGAGATTCGAATATACATAATTATATAAATCAAATTCAAATTTTTTATCACTTATTTTTTATTTCGTTATAATATGCAAATATTGTAACGATATGCTAATTAAACCTATGTTGCTTGTCGTCACTGAGTAGCGCCACAAATAAAAACAAATTAAAGATTTGAGAGAAGAGAATTAGGGAAAGGAAGAATGAGTAAAAATAAGAAAATATATCTTACTGCCACTCAACAATTCAAGCAAATTTACCTGAATTATGATCGATAATACTATTTTCTAATTCAATCAAAATATTTTCCCTAGACAAAAAGTCGTTAGTGAAGTTGGATGAGTTAAAGTAGGAATCACTTATTTTAACAACACTGCTTGCTTTACTCAAAGGCTTAAAGTCGCCTATTTGCACATTGTTCGACTTCTCAAAGCAATTTTTAAAAATCACCTCATCTGCGGTTATATTATCAATATTGAGATTAGAAAATTGACCGAAAGTGCCTAACTCGAAGCGGCCCGTCTTTAAATTTTTTACAGTGATATCATTAAAACGCTCTGGGCAAAGGAAGAATCTGGATTGATTGGCATTCCTTTCCCCATTGTTCATGATTTGAGCCTGGTCCAACAGATTCTCACAACCAATGTGCAGCACGTCTATTTTATTATTATCCTTTATAAGGAGCGTATTGATTTGGGAATCTGCCAGCAGCAGTTCATTAAACCATTTATTGCGACTCACCAATAGTTTATCTATGATGCAATTTTTGAACTGAATGGATTGAATGCCGCTACATGCTATTTCAATGGTTTCAAAAGTACAATGGTTGAAAATAACATTAGAGGAGAGGTCCAAATCACTAAAAAAAACAGACTTAAATCTTGAATTACCGAATTTCAAGGTGTGCGCGGAGCTACAGCGCGAATTCTTGATCCTTACATCTTCAAATATTCTGAAAGAAAAACCATTGATTAAAAATTCATAGTCTTGACCAGATAATATCTTAAAAAAACTCGATTGATCGATGCTCCTCATATGATTGTGGTTATTTTTCCTTTCAATAAGATTATACCTTAAAGCCGGGTGGATTCAAGGAAAACACTTCTTCACTAGAAAAATTTCGAGTCTCATCATGAACAAAACAGATTTCGTTCAGCGCATGAAAGTACACAAGGGCATAGACTATTCCAAACTAATTCATTAGTTAATATTTTTACCTATAATTGCCGTTTCATTTTTGCACCCATTGGCCCATGGACGAGGCTCAAACCTTATTGTTTACCTAATATCATTTGGCCGATTTATGATACCGCCTAGTGATTAAATCTATAATCACTTGATTTTTAGTTTTTTAACTTGTTAATTCACACTACAAGGAATGCTGTACTCCAATTCCTTGAAGAGACTTATTCGTTTTAATACAATTAATTAGGCCCAAACCTATGCGTACAGTTTTTTCTATTTCTGAGGTGATGGAAGCTCCTATCCATCAATCTTATGTCACTCAACAAATTGAGGATTGGATTAACACGAATAGCTTCTTCCATCATAATGGCCTAGTTTGGCAAATGGGTATTACCGATAGCGAGAATCTTTGCCTTTTGGAAAAACAAATAAGAGGTGACTTAAATTGCAAACATTGGAAGAACTGGAGAACGGATTCTTTCAAAGAAGCAATGGAGGTAATTAGAAATTTGAACAAGTTCCCTCAAGTTTTCAAATCGCCTCATAATAATTACACCAATAAAGGTTTTTGTATTTTCATCTATAAAACCTGCATCCCAAAAAATAGCCAATTGTTTTATAGCCTTCACTCGTGAAGAGTAGACTGGAAAATTTGAAATATTTAACTGATTTGGCTTAAAGTTTAGCATTCGTTTGGCTATCTTAAACCATGCAGCATTCCTTTTTTGATTTTTTCAATTTGAGTTTCGAAAGTCAGATCAAAAGACTTTATCGAGAAGGTGATTTTATCGTTGCTATTCGCTATTACGGTTACAAGATCAATCTCTACCTTTTAGATGATTACTACCTAGAGGTTTTCTATAATCACAAACTCGATAAGATTGAAAAAATTGAATTACTTGATTTTGCTCATTCGAGGATGAAATTTTATGCAGATCAGATTGCGTTGCCTTCTTTTGCCAAGGCCAATTCCTGAAGCTTTTCGAATGCCTTTAATACCTGTGGGACTAACAACCGATTTCCATCATTATGAACAAGCAGGTCACTCTTGGATTTTCTAAGCTCGTCATCCACCTGCTTGGATAAAATATCTCGAATTTGCTCCTTACTTCGATGGGCATCTCTCATTAATACGCGCTCAATTCTCAATTTCTCAGGCGCCAAAACCGTAATGAGATAGTTCATGCTCTTATAAGTCTGGTTTTCAATTAACAAGGCAGCCTCCTTAAGCAATATTTTGTGCTCGTTAAGCTGAGCCCAACGCTGGAAATCCCTTGCTACTGCCGGATGAACAAGTGAATTGAGTTTTTGAAGCTCTGAATCCACTTTGAAGACTCGATCCGCTAAATATACCCTGTTCAACCCTCCATTCGACAGATAACTCTTTTTACCAAAACACGAAATTACCTCATTTCGTAAAACCTCGTCTTCTTTCAACAATAGCTTTGCTCTATCATCTGCATAATAGACAGGCACACCGAGCGTTTCGAAAATTCTACAAACTGTAGACTTTCCAGAACCGATGCCACCGGTGATTCCAACAAGAAAGGGCTTATTCATATATCACCTTCACTTTTGGCTGACTTATTCTAGGATTCATCATTAGAGAACTCTTCGGACGTAATTCTATCGGAATTGTAGAGTCACTTTTCTGCAATTTTCTAAAGTCAACCACCAATTCGACCTCCATTGAATCCGCCTCCTGTGAAAGCTTACTATTCCATTCATAATACAGTGTAACGGTAGATGGGTTAATGTTGACTGACCCCCTATTAAAATTTAGTCTCTTCAATTCCACTTCTCTCGATAATTGCAAAAATTCGGTCACCTCGAATGTTACATTTACTTCATCAACATTGGTTTTAACCAATTCGCTCTTGATACCAATAAGTGGTACATTTTGATTCACATTCTTACCTACAACCCCGTCCCCAAGCCTCAGGATGTATGGGCTTTGAATTGTATCGATTACTGATTTAGGGCCTGTTACAGTTATTTTGTTAGGAGTCAATTCAATGTCTGAAGTCCTCCTTAAGTTGGGTTCAACACTTAAAAAAGTAGAATCAAAAACCACATCAATCTCTCTTCGACCTAAAATATCAATATTAAACTTAATAGTGTCCGCTAAAATGTAGTTGATCTGCACGGGATCAATCAAGGGTGCAATTTCTTGTCTTAGTGCAGCCGCCACTTTATAGTTTTCCCTTAAAGGATCTTCAAGTTCAATGATCAATGGCTCCATTCCAAAACCAAATGATCTGGTCATCAGGTCCCATCCGCCTCCAGCGACCTCAAGCGCAATTCTATCTGGCATTTTTGAGATTGCTACAAAAAGCGAATCATCATAAACTACCTCGATCGGATAATTAATTTGGGTAACATAGTCTGGCTTATTAAGGGCACTAAAAAACCAAAAGGTGGTAGATATTATGATACATAATATTACCACCTTCAATTTTTCGTCCTTTGAACTAGGCGCGTTGAAAGAGCCTTTTAGTTTTTCAATTATTTCTTCTGCACTTATCAATCACTCCTAAGCTTTATCAGCCAATTTTTTACTTGCTTCTAAAGAAATAGCACTTTTCTCAAATTTGATTTTAGCACCTTTCTCAACATCAAGGGTGATGGTATCTTCGTCCATTTCGGCAATTCTACCATGAATACCGCCAATGGTTACGATTCTATCTCCCTTTTTGATGTCATTAATAAAGTTCTTCTGATCCTTCTGCTTCTTCTGTTGTGGACGAATCATGAAGAAATAAAACACGATTGCGATACCTCCAAACAAAAATAACTGTTGAATCCACCCGCTACCACCTGCTGCAGCCTGTAATAAAATACCTTCTATCATCTATATATTTTTAAGGCGCTGGAGTTGTTGCAGTTTGAACAAACCCTCTGAGGCTCAATCTCACTTGTTTTGGATTAGTATTGGCAACTACTGTAATCACTGGGCTTTGTTGCCCGTTTTTGCCTTTACTGTCGTATCGAACCACAATCTCACCAGATGCTCCTGGGGCAATCGGCTCCTTAGAATAGCTTGGTATTGTACAGCCACATGAAGCTGAAGCGCTTTGAATTAACAATGGCTCTGTACCAGCGTTGGTAAACTTGAAGGTATGGTTCACCACCTCACCCTGCTGGATTGTACCAAAGTTATGGAGTGTGTTTTCCCATTTGAAAGCAGCATTGGCTGCAAGATTCTCCTCTGGGTTATTGGCTACAGTTGTTGCAGGAACGCTTCCATTATTGCGGACTATGCCTCCATTTTCGAGTTGATTTACTCGAGTTTCTAGGTTGGCAAGTCTTTTTTCCATGTCGGCATTACCGCAAGAGGTGGCCATCAAAGCCACAGCCAAAAGGCTCAATAGAGTTAGTTTAATTTTCATGATCGTAATTTTTAATTTTTGTCTCCTGATTTAATTTGACCAATGAGGTCATCGACATCACTCAAAAGCTGTTCAGCTTTTAGGCGTGCTTCTGACACCACCTTTTGGCCTTCTTGCTTCGCCTCTGAGGAAGTTTCGTGTTTTCCATTAACAATGTCCTCAATTAGCTCTTCAAGTTGTTTTTTGTATTTATCTAACTGATAAGAAAGTTTATCTCTTGTATTAGACCCTTTATCGGGGGCATATAAAATACCAATGACAGCTCCTGTAGCTGCACCCAGTAAAAACGCTAAAAAGTTACTTCCACCTCTGCTCATTAAATTTCTATTTATTATCCATTAAACCCCGGCCGCTTTTCTTGAGCATGCCGGTAGTCTTTAATTCAACACTGATTACATCCAATATCCCATTGATAAATTGCTTGCTCTTTGGGGTACTGTAATTTTTTGAAAGCTCAATATACTCATTAATGGTAACCTTTACAGGGATGCTCTGAAAATTCAGCATTTCTGCAATGGCCATTTTGAGAATAATTTGATCTGTGATGGCCAACCTATCCACCTCCCAGTTCTTCGTTTTCGCAGCAATGATATCACTGTATTCTTGATCCTTGTCTACTGCTGATTTGAATATTTTTTCAAAAAAGCCTTTGTCTTCTTCCCAATTATTCGAAAAATCTGGAAGGTTGAATTCCTTCGGAATACTGTCTGCCTCTAAATCACGAATGGAGCGACTTACTAAACTTCTGGCAATTGCTTTGTTTTCTTGCCAATAGATGTCCTTTTCTTCGAAATAAGAAAGTATCATGTCAATTTTGAAAATCACTTGCTTTACAATGTGATCCACAATGTTTTTATCGTCTTCGAAAGTCGGATTGGCCGTTCTTCGGTAGGCGTTAAAGGCTTCATCCTTCTTTAATACATCCCTGTACCAACCTTTATAGTTCTCTTCCTCGTCTTCCCAGCTGATGTTCTTTTTAACCAAAGCCACTTGCACCTTTGAAGAATTCCTGAAAAAGTCGATAACTTTGTTCTTCGAAAAATTGAAATCCCCTACCAATAATCTTTCTGGGGAAATCTTGATTTTTTTATCGGCTTCTACCTTTGAGTAATCAGCTAAGGTAATGAGCAGACTTGTTACCTCTAAAAAACGATCGACCAGAGACTCAGCATCTTGAATCATAGAGGAGAGCATGTGCTCAAAGTCCTTCTTTTGATTTGCGAGATAGTTCTTTTGAACTTTGTTGGCCACAGTATGCGAAATTTCTTCAATCACCTCTGACGGATCCAATGGACTTCCGTTGATTTTATGAGCGAAAACTCTTTTGCATTGTTGCCTTTGCTTTTTTAGCAAGTCACGATCTTGAGCTTCCATCGAGTTAAGGTCGGGCTGAAAAGCCTCATCAATTTCGGCCAAACCAATATTATAGTTGGCTTCTTTGCATTGACCATAAGCGAACAAAGATTGCATCGCTTTTACTCTTAATGATCGTCTATTGAGCATTTCAAAATTTTAAAGAACGTGTAAAATTAAAAAAAGTAATAGGGAGTTATAAAAACTCCCTTTGAAATTATTAGAATGAAAGTTTAACCCTTCCAACATCTTCGATTCTCTTTTCGGCCAACAACATGGCAGCTTCTTGTGCTGGAATTCCATCGTTTTCGGCCTTGTTTAAAATACTTGTACAGGTATCGTAAATCTTCTCTGTCCACAAATATGCTAAATCGCTGTTATAGCTACCGCTTAATTCACCAGAAATATTGATAATTCCACCTGCATTTACCACGAAATCGGGTGCATAAACAACGCCTTTATCAATTAACATATTTCCATGGCGCACTTCATCCTTTAATTGATTGTTTGCTGCACCCGTAATTATAGCGCATTTTAACCTAGCAATGGTATCGTCATTGATGGTGGCTCCCATGGCACAAGGCGCATAAATATCTGCATCGATGTCATAAATTTCGTCCATGCCTACGACCGTGGCACCTGATTTTTCAGCTACTTTTTTAAGTCTTTCTTGGTTAAGATCTGTGATAAAAACTTTAGCCCCTTCTTTGGTAAGGTGATCTACCAAGTGCATGCCAACGTGGCCCACACCTTGTACAGTAACTTTTTTACCCTGAAGTGAATCTGAACCATAAGCTTTTTTAGCAGCCGCTTTCATTCCCATGTATACTCCATACGCTGTAACAGGCGAGGGATCTCCGCTACCTCCCATTTCTACAGGCAAGCCCGTAACATGTTTGGTTTCCATACCGATGTGTACCATATCGCCAGTGGTCATGTTCATGTCCTCGGCAGTAATATATTTTCCGCTTAAGCTATTCACAAACTTGCCGAATCTTCTCAAAAAAGCTTCATTCTTAAGTTTTGATGCGTCACCAATGATCACGGCTTTCCCCCCTCCAAGGTTAAGTCCTGATATGGCCGCTTTATAGGTCATCCCGCGTGATAGTCTTAGGGCATCAATCGCTGCTTCTTCTTCGGAAACATAATTCCACATTCTTGTGCCTCCCAATGCAGGACCCAAAACAGTATTATGAATACCAATGATCGCCTTTAATCCAGTAGGTTCGTCATGGCAAAAAACCAATTGTTCGTGGCCTAACTTGGCAGCTTGCTCGAAAACTGAGATACTTCCCACTTTTTCTTTTTCGTTTACCTCCACCATTGTTGTCAATTTGTAGTTTACTTTATCTTTGCCACATCTCTTGCAGATTTGGCTCTTTCTATTGTGGGCAAAAGTAAGCGAAAAGTTGAATAATTCTAAAGAATAACTGACAACGGGCAACCTTATACAGGTCGGTTGTGTTAACAAAAACGTGAAAGAACTTAGCCACCTTAATAAATACCTCTACAAGTACAAGCACCTGCTTATTCTTGGTATTATCTACCTCGTAGCTTCTAATTACTTTGCTATTTGGCCTGCCAAAGTGGTGAGGTATGCCATTGATTATGTTACCGAGAGTTTTGCGCTTTATAATGTTTTTGAAGGTGGACAATTGAGCGAAAATCTCTTCGATAATTTGGAGGTTGGGGTACTTATTTTGGGCGCAGCCATTATCGTAATGGCCTTATTAAGAGGTTTTTTTCTTTTTCTGGTACGACAAACCATTATTGTGATGTCTCGCAAAATTGAATATGATCTAAAGAACGAGATCTATGTTCAATACCAAAATCTTCCATTGAGCTTTTATAGAAAGAACAATACAGGTGATTTAATGAACCGTATTTCAGAAGACGTAAGCCGTGTGCGCATGTATTTGGGGCCTGGCATTATGTACGGCATCAACCTCCTCGTACTTTTTCCGATGGTAATTTATGAAATGCTAAAGGTGAATGCAGAGCTTACTTTTTATGCATTATTGCCATTGCCTTTACTTTCGGTAAGTATCTATTTTGTCAATAACGTGATCAATAAACGATCGGAAGAAATTCAACAAAGTCTGTCCTCCATGTCCACATTTATTCAAGAGGCATTTTCTGGCATTCGGGTTATCAAGGCTTTTGTGAGGGAGAAAGATTCGGTCAATAATTTTGAGAAGGAGAGCGAAAACTACAAGCACAAATCTTTAAAACTGGTGTTCGTCAATGCGCTTTTCTTTCCGTTGATCATGGGATTGATTGGCCTGAGCGTTATTCTCACCATCTACATTGGTGGCAACCAGGTAATCAATGGCCAAATCACTTACGGAAATATCGCTGAATTTGTGATTTACGTGAACATGCTCACCTGGCCCGTAACCGCACTGGGCTGGATTACAAGCATCATTCAAATGGCCGCAGCCTCGCAAAAAAGGATCAATGAATTTTTGAAAGTAGAAAACGACATTGTATCCAAGGAAAACCTTGAAGTCGAAATTGCTGGAAATATCCGCTTCGAAAATGTGAGCTTTACTTACCCTGAATCTGGAACAAAGGCCTTACAAAACGTTTCGTTCGAAGTAAAGGCTGGTGAATCCATTGCGATTATTGGCACTACGGGTTCTGGCAAAACCACAATTGCCAACTTGATTGGACGAATGTACGATGCCGTAGGTGGAGAAATTTTTATTGACGATAGAAGTATCAAAGATTATAATTTGGCAAAACTGCGCTCTCAGACTGGTTTTGTTCCTCAAGATGTTTTTCTCTTTAGCGATTCTATCGAAAGTAATATAGCCTTTGGTGCAGATGGTATTGCCAAGGAAGACATTATTCAGGCTGCCAAGGATGCCGACCTTTACGACAACATTATTGAATTCCCTAAGGGCTTCGAAACCATGTTGGGCGAACGCGGAATTACGCTTTCTGGAGGTCAAAAGCAGCGGGCTTCAATTGCTCGTGCTATTGTAAGGAATCCTAAAATTTTAATTCTGGACGATTCTCTTTCAGCGGTTGACACCAATACAGAAAATACAATTCTCAACAGCCTTGCTAAAATTATGGAAGGCCGAACCTCTGTCATTATCTCCCACCGCGTTTCATCAGCCAAACTTGCCGATAAAATCATTGTGTTAGACGATGGAAAAATCATTGAGCAAGGTACCAATGAATCCTTGTTGGCTGCCAATGGCGTTTATAAAGAGCTTTACGAAAAGCAATTGAATCAAGAAGAAACAGTTGATTAAAGCCTGATATTATTTGCTTTAATTCGATTTGATTGGGCTGTCTATTTCCAAAATATTGGTAGAAACATATTTTTCAATGGTAAACAATTCTGTTGAAAGCCCCTCTTCCTTTGCTTTTTGGCTTATTCGTTCTTCAATTGTAGCTGCACCAGGTATTACCCAATTATGAGCTTCTATTCGTGCACGAATGGCCTTTTTAGATTGGATGCTTATTAATTGATAATCTTCTGGCAATGTGAAATCTTCAGTTGCCAGCATAACCCCAATAAATAGTTTGGTTTCGCCTTTGGCCAATGTGGTGTCGTTGTAATGCATAATAGTTAGAATACCAGGAAGCTCTTGAGATTGTGTTAATTCTTTAGCTTCAAAAAAATAATCCTTTATTTCCTTCGCATCTGATTTTCCTTGAAAAAGCTTACCCGCGACATTGTAGCCATCAACATCAACAACAGTAACTTCTACTGAATTGAGCCCACCCATGTAAACATAAGTCCCTAATCCACCCACTACCAAAACTGCCAAGGCTATTAAAAAAATCTTCTTCATAATCTAAATTGAAAGCACTTCTTTGTATTGCATCTTGTAAAGGTTGGCATAATATCCATTCTTATCCAAAAGTTCTTGATGCGTTCCTGTTTCCTTTATTTCCCCTTTATCCAAAACAATGATCCTGTCCGCATTCTGGATGGTCGATAATCTATGGGCAATCACAATTGAAGTTCGGCCCTTCATCAACTGCTCAATGGCATTTTGAATCATTTCCTCGGTTTCGGTATCCACAGAGGAGGTAGCTTCATCGAGCACAATAATTTGAGGGTCATATACCATTGCCCTCACAAACGAAATCAACTGTCGTTGACCAACCGAAAGGGTCGATCCTCTTTCCATTACGTTGTAGTCAAACCCACCAGGCAATCTTTCAATAAACTTCTTCGCCCCAACAAGCTTGGCAGCTTGTTTGATCTTATCGTCAGATATGTTGGGATTACCGAGGGTTATGTTATTTCTGATCGTGTCAGAAAAAAGGAAAACATCTTGGAGGACTACTCCAATTTTTTCGCGCAGTGCAGACAAATCATATTCTTTCAAATCATGTCCGTCAATTTCGATCGAACCCTTATTGATTTCATAAAACCTGCTGAGCAAACTGATGACCGATGATTTTCCAGCCCCAGTGGCACCCACAAGCGCAATGGTTTCTCCCTCTTTTGCTTGGAAAGAAATGTCCTTGAGCACATACTCCTCTTCATTATAGGCAAACCAAACATTCTTGAACTTTACCTCTCCACGAAAATCTTTCGGCACATAATCCCCCTCATCTACGATATGCTCATCGCTATCTAGTAAATCAAAAATTCGATTGGAACTTACAATTCCCATTTGTAGTGTATTGAACCTGTCGGCAATCATTCTTATGGGCCGGAAGAACATTTGGAGGTACATGATAAAAGAAATAATTACGCCAGGCGCCATGCCCGAATCACTGAGGATGCCACGCGCACCATACCAAACCAACATGCCTATGGCCATGGCTTGGATAATTTCAGCGACTGGAAAATAAATTGCATAGTAGAGCACCGACCTGATATGTGCCTTTTCGTGCTCCTTGTTGATCTCTTTAAACTTTTCGTATTCCCTTTTTTCGGCATTGAAAATTTGAACAATGCTCATCCCTGTAACATGTTCTTGCACAAAGGAATTAAGGTTTGAAACAGCATTACGAACGTCATTGAAAGTGACTTTGATTTTTTCTTTAAAAATGTAGGTACTGAAAATAAGCAATGGAAGGGTAGATAAACTGATCAAAGTGAGCTTCCAATCCATGTAGAACATAAAGCCCATAATGAAGACGAGTTGTAGCATGTCGCCAATTAAAGCGGCAACCCCCTCGCTGAAAACGTTGGATAGGGTTTCTATATCCGAAACATTCCTTGTCACTAATCGCCCGATTGGGGTTTTATCAAAAAACTTTAGTTTGAGCCTTAAAATATGGTTGTAAAGTTTGATTCGAATGTCTTTGATGATGGTTTGGCCCACCCAGCCCGACAAGTAGGTATGCGCATATTGCACCACAGCGGATAAAATAAGGTGAAGTACCAATATGATGAGCATCGTCACCAAGCCGGAATAATCGCCTTTTGGCACATAAACATCAATGGCTTGTGCAACGATCAATGGACGGATAGGCACCAATACCGCCAAAAAAAAGGTCAGGAACACCAACAGATAAAACTGCTTCATGTAGGGTTTTGCAAAACCGAACAGGCGTTGAAGCACCTTGAAATCAACGATATTACCTGTTTTTACTTTTTCCTTTTCCAAAAGAACTATTTTAAATATACAGAGTCGGGGTAAGTTATTTTCGACAGGAATAAACCATGCGCAGGTACTGCCCTTCCAGCGGCCTTTCGATCTTTCATTTCAATAATCTTAACAAAATCTTCGGTACTAAGTTTACCCAAACCTACCTCTAATAAAGTTCCAACCAAAGCACGCACCATGCCCCTTAGAAACCTGTTCGCAGTAACGCGAAAAACCAACGAATCGTTCTCCATTTGCCAACGGGCTTCTTTAACAGAACAAAGAAAATTATTTACTTCTGTTTTCACCTTACTAAAACTCTCAAAATCATACATCCCTATCAATTTTGTTGCAGCTTCATTCATTTTATCAATCGCCAAAGGCTTAGGGAAGTAATAGCTGAGCTGCTGTTTGAAGGGATTTTTATGGGTATGAATAAAGTACTCGTATGATCTTTCAACAGCATCGAATCGCGAATGAGCTTCGGTATTTACTTCGCAAAGGCCATTAATGGCGATGTCTGAAGAAAGAAAGCTATTCAGTTTGAACATGAATTGAAGCGTATCAAGCACCTTTTCCGTGTCAAAATGGGCGACCTGTTGCTTGGCATGTACACCAGTATCTGTTCTACCGCTTCCCATGATGGGGGTAGGCGAGCCAAGCAATTTGGTGAGTGCATCCTCAATTTCAGCCTGCACAGTTGCCGCATTATTCTGAATCTGCCAACCATGGTAGTTGGTTCCGAAATAGCTGATGTCGAGGAAATAGCGCAATTTTTAGAAGTTAGAAATTAGACTTTAGTAGGTAGATTTAGGAATTAAAGAATCGTATCAATTTTTGACATATCGTATCAACTTCATTCATTAAAAAAAATCTTATCTCCATAATACTGTTTGTGATAAAACAATTCGAACTCTTCTCATTCTACCGATTATCAACTTTAAAGAGTTCGGTTTTCGTCAAAATTCTAAGTACTAAGTACTAAATACTAACTACTTACACTTTCTCATAAATAATGGCCGCGCCTTGGCCTACACCGATGCACATGGTTGCCAAGCCATATTTTACATTGGCTCGTTTTTGCATTTCGTGCAGCAGAGTGGCCGAAATTCTGGTACCGCTTGCACCCAATGGATGACCTATGGCGATAGAACCCCCATTAACATTGACAATAGACGGATCAATGCCTAATTCTTGAATACAAGGTATCGCTTGAGCTGCAAAAGCCTCGTTGATTTCGGCTAAATCGATGTCATTAATGGTTAAGCCTGCCCTTTTCAAAGCTTTTTGAGTGGCCGGAATTGGCCCCACGCCCATAAAATCTGGACTTACCCCTGCAATCGCAATGGATACCACCCTGGCCATTGGTTTTAGATTGAAAGTTTTTAAAGTGGCTTCATTGACCATTAAAGAAGCCGCTGCGCCATCATTAATTCCAGAGGAATTTCCTGCGGTGACTGTACCATTTTTTTTAAATGCCGGGCTTAAAGCTGCTAATTTTTCTATCGAAGAAAGCCGTGGATGCTCATCCTTATCAAAAACTAAAGCGTCTCCTTTTCTCTGTGGGATTTCAACAGCTGAAATTTCATTGTTGAACTTACCTGCCTCATGGGCAGCTTGATATTTCAATTGCGTATTGTGTGCAAATTCATCTTGTGCCTCTCTACTCACTTTCCACTTTTCTGCTACGTTTTCAGCAGTTTCTCCCATGGCAAAAGGATAATGCAATTCGGAAAGCTTAGGATTGATAAATCTCCAGCCAATGGTCGTATCGTACATTTCAGTTGCTCTGCCGTAAGCAGTGTCAGATTTGCCCAAAACGAAAGGGGCGCGTGTCATGCTTTCCACTCCCCCTGCAATGTAAGCACCAGCTTCGCCCAACATCAAGGCCCTTGAAGCGTCCATGATGGACTGCAAGCCTGAGGCACAAAGCCTGTTCACGGTGACTCCACCCGTTTCAATTGGTAAACCAGCTAAAAGCAAAGCCATTCTGGCCACATTTCGGTTGTCTTCTCCGGCTTGATTTGCAGCGCCAAAAATAACATCTTCCACGAATTTAGGATCGAAAGAAGGATTACGCGCGATCAATGCTTTGATAACGTGCGCTGCCAAGTCATCTGGCCGAACGGAGGCTAAAGTACCCCCGAATTTCCCAACTGGAGTTCTGAGTATATCGACAATGTATGCTGTTTCCATTTTTGAATTTTGGATTGATGATTTTCGAGGTACGAAGTAACTCAATTTAGACACTAAGGTAAAACCGTTTCTACTAAATCATAGCTCGTTGGTAATCCTCATGATAGTCTTATGGTTAAAATTTAGATGAAATCGTAATTCCAACATCTTCCATCGTAAATCGATTTGGCTATCTTTGCCCAAAACTTATCAAGATCATGTTACAGCGCATTCAAAGCATTTTTTTATTCGGAGTTTCACTATGTATGGGCATGGCCTTGGCTTATTACATCTGGGGCGAAGCTAATCCAGAGCAAACTAAGGGCATTGTTTTCTCCGCTATCGACATGCAAATTATTGATTTTGGCGCTGGTACTGCCGACAGATCTGATGATCAAGTCTTAGAAACCCAAAACACTTGGTATTTAGCTGCTTTGGCCATTGCTGCATCGTTAATTGCACTTATTTCCATTTTTCAATTCAAAAATAGATTGACGCAAATGAAATTGGGAGCACTTAACTCTATGCTAATGGTTGCCTTTTTGGGGATTTGCTTTTATAAAGTCAATCAATTCGAATCGCTAGTAAATCCACTAGCGCAAGGCAATTTCCAGTTGGGATTTTTCTTTCCGGCAGTAGCTTTGGTATTGAATGCCGTTGCCAACCGTTTTATCCGAAAGGACGAAAAGTTAGTGAAGTCTGTGGATAGGATTAGATAATCAAAAGTCTTAGTCTTTTATCTCCTCTAGTTTCAAAAGCTTAAAAGAGAAATAGTCTTCTTTATTAACCTCGTTTTCGGGGTGGTTCATAGAGATGTAAAGTCCCTCTCTGCCCACAAAAGCATTATTAGGGAGATAGGCCTGATTTTCAAATAGCTTCTCTGTGATGACTTCCAATTGTTCGTTCAACACCATAATCGCAAATGATTTTGGATAAACCGCTAGATCACGGTATTGGCTGGGGTCTATGTTTTCTAATTCAGGAAAGCAAAAACGATAATAAACCCTTCTTATCGGATCAAAAATCAATGCTCCATAGTGTTGAGAAGTAGTGAAATACCTACCTCGATCCATCGCTGTTCCCTCTAATGGCAACCGCTCAAATTCATCTTTAAAGAATTTACTTTTCGCTTCTTTCTTGATCGATGGCCCATTTTCTAATTCAGCAGCATAAATATTATGATCACCGAAGAATGAATAAACGATTCTATTTTCATCATTGGCCATACTGAACTCAAAATGCTTTTTAAAGTCCGCCCAGTAATCTGATGGATAAAAAAAAGGATGTTTCTTTGATTCACCCGTCTTCAGATCAACACTATAACCTAAATTAGTCGTTGCTAACTCTTCATTTGATTTAGTGGTATAACTCCCTGGAGGAAGCGCCTTAAAGAAAAAACTGCCTTTATGAATAAAAGGGATTGAAGAAAATTTTGTAGAGGAGATCATTGGGACAGAATAACCCAATGGTTCCTTGAATCTATACTTGCTGAGAGAGTCATTCTCAAGGTTGACCATAAAATAAACCGCCCCAGCTGAGTTGAAAAGAAAAATAGAATCTAGATTCTGAACAAATACGCTACTCAAATTACCAACTCCTTCAGCGCCCTCTCTTTCGAATGTTAATGTTTTTAGAAGTGATGCTTTCTTCGTTGAATAGATTTCGAGGGAGTTATTAAATATGTTTACCGAAAACAGCAAGTCATTCTCACCTCCATTTTGATCCAAATAAGAATATAAATAGGGACTTATATTGGATGTAGCGGAGTCAATGGGGATTTCTAATATCTCATCCGTAACTAGAAGTTCAAATTCAGTATTGAGCTTTTCCTGAGTTTTAGAAGCACAACCAACGGATACACAAATAACAAATAGGACTATGAGTTTCCATTTTGAATTTGTCATTGCATAAGTTATCCGTTGAGCCTATCTACTTATTAATGGTAGTAATTGCAATCTTGAAAATCAGATTGGAATTTGCTGGTATAATTCCCGAAGCCGAATTGGCGTAGCCATAAACTGATGGAATAATAAAAGTACCCGCCCCTTCTTCCTCAAGCAATAAAGTACCAATTTCGAAACCAGGAATTACCATGCCACGGCCTATGATAAATCCGAAGGGAACGTAATTTCGGTTTTCGTTAAATATGTTATTATCTCTGGCCTTTTGCTCATCGCTGGTGTCCACAAAGGTGCCATCCAATAAACTGAGCTCGTAGTTGACGTAAACGGTATCGCCAGAAGCGGCTTCAATGTCATTGCCGTCTTCATTGATGATGTACCTCATTTTGGAATTGGGCTCTATTTCAACCGTAAGATTGTTGGCGGCTACATAAGCATCGATCAACTTAAGGTCAATTTCTAATTGAAGTACTGGATTGTAGGGTTCTGGTAAATCTTTCGAACAGGATTGAACCATCACAATGACCAACATTAAGCTTACCAAAATTCTTGTTACCGTATTTCCTTTTAACTCCTTCATGCTCAAATTTTAATTTCTTTAACAACCTCCAATTTTGACACGACCTGAATTGTTTTAGTTGTATCCGATTTGCAAATATACATGCCTTGAGGCTTGAAAAATGTTAAACTTTCTGAATTTTAGTGGATAAGAAAACTGGAAGACAAACAAATACGGCCACCATTGAAAACACCAGCCCGCCAATGGTACCAATGGCCAAAGCAAACCAAAAAACTTCGTTTTCTCCCTCCATTAAAAAAGGAATCAATCCAAAACAGGTAGATAGAATGGTCAGCAAAATTGGCATGGATTTACCTAAAACAGAGCGCAAAACCGCTCGATTATACTGCTTTAAACTTGTGTTATTTAAATCGTTGACAATGAAAATTGCCGCATTCACCACCAAACCACCCAACATTACAAAGGCCGCATAGCCCCCTTGATCAAATGAAAAATCGAATAACGAAAAAATTAAGAAAAGGCCTATAAAGGAAATTGGAATGGTGATTATGATGTAAAAGGGTTGTTTCAGGTTTTCGAAAAGTATGGCACAGATAAAGAAGATGCCCAAAATCAAATAGCCCAATAGGCCATATTTTCGCTTTTCTTTCGCAAACCTGAAGTAATTATCCTGCACATCAATTTGGTAACCCACTGGCAAACTCAACTTCATTTCTTCTATCACCTTATCACGGTATTGGGCTCCAAATTTGGGCGATCCCAGATAATCAAAAGCCACCAATCGTAAGTATTGCCTGTCCTCCTTGTGGATTTCGTTGGCAGTTTCTTCAAAGCTCAAACTCGCATAATCACTCACTTTTAACAACCTGCTGGTATCGATAGGCAAGGCCTCTTGCATCAAATCGTATTTCGAGAAAGCCTTGGCATTATTTGATTTCACAAAAATTGGCAATCGCTCTTCGTTATAATTGGCAGCAGCCGAAGCCCCATTGGGCAGCGTATAATCCGAAATGACACTTACGATCTCACCACGGCTCACCCCCGCCCTGGCCAATCTATCGACATCAAAATCCATTACATACTCGCTGCTTTTGCCCATTCCATAGCCCATTTGCTCATTGGTATTTACCACTTGGATCCTTGGGTGACTCAGCAGTTTTTGCGCCATCACTTCGGCTTGCCGATCGAGTTCATCATAGTTATAGCCCCGCATTCTAATCCTGAAACTCGGGATTTCATCGCGTTCACCGCCCACGCTAAATCCTCTGCCCACCCCGTAAACCGACCATTGCACCCCAGTTAAATCTACGGAACGCGCCTGCAGCCTCCCTTTGAGCTGATAAGGCAGTGCAGAATACTCATATTCTGGCTCGAAAGTAATTTCTACTCTGCCGGTTCGGTTGTTTACGTAGGTGATGAATTTATCAACCCCCTTTACCCCTTCTAAATACTCTTCCACCTTAGAAATCACAAAATTGGCATCTTCTAGTGTTGTGCCCAATGGCAGTGTGGCCTGCACCGTAAGTCGGGTTTGTTCGGCTTGGCGATAGTAATAACCTTCATAAACTTCGGTCATAAATTTTCGCAGGGCACCGCCAAAAATTTTATCAGTAATCGGTCGGATTTCGTCCTGATAAGTATCGCTACCGATAGACTTATTGTACCAATCCTGACCCTCCCATTGCACAGGCAGTTTGAAAACCGGTAAGCCAAAGGCCAAGATGACGAGCACGATAAAGGACTTTCTAAAACGAACAAAAAAACCAATTACTGTACCATAAGCCTTGAACCATTTGACCTTTCTTCTGAGCTGCGCGATTGAGAAAAGCTGAGCCCTTTGCAACTGCTCTTTGAAGAGAAGTTGATATAATGCGGGGGTGAAAAATAGCGCTATCACCAAAGAAACCGCCAAATTAATGGCCACCACAATTGAAAAATCGGTCAGGTCCCTGCGGTCTTCTTCTGGCAAGAGCAGTACCATCAAAAGCGCCATTATGGTGGTAAGCGAGGCCGCCAACAGCGCCACAAAAATATTTCTGTTCTTTTTGCGATACATGTGATCGAGCATCACAATGGCATTGTCTACAATTAACCCGAAAGAAATGGTGAGGCCCGCTATGGAGAAGATATGCAGCTCAACATCCAATGCATAAATGATAATCGCAGTGATACAAAGGTTGATGGCGATACCCAAAAAAAGCGTGAAAAGATATTTCACTTTTCGATTGATCAAAAAGATAAAAACCAACAGAATGATGACGGAAAGACCCGTTCTATTGTAAACCTTGTCCATTTCCTTATTCAAAAACTCGGTATCGTCCCGCTCCAAGAGCACTTCCATTTCTGCTGGTAAAGTAGGCTTCAGCAATGCTATTTCATTTCTGATTTGTTCGGCCAATACAATTTTATTCACTCCTTCGCGGGCGTAAATACTCAGGTTAATGGCATTTCGCCCGTTGATGCGCTGATAACTTGTAGGCGATTGCTCCTCAATAAAGACCTTGGCCACATCTTTCAAAATCAAGTCTTTGCCTTCCATCTTACCAATGATAGCTTGTTCTAAACTTTCTAGGCTATTGATCTCGGACGAAGTTCTAAAGTAAAATTGCTGTCCAGCCGCATTTTTGACCAAACCGGGATAATTGACATCCTGAAAAAGGTTTAAGCTGTTCACAATGTCATTCTTCGAAAGGCCATAGCGCAGCATCATTTGAGGATCAAAATTGACAGTGATTTGCAAATCATTGGCGCCAGTAACCTCTACCCTTTTTATTTCCTTGATGGCCGATAGTGATTTTTGAATGTATTCTTCTACATCCTTTTTTATTTTGTAGGATGCATAGGGTCCATTGACCGAGTACAACAAAATAGGTGATTCTGCCTTGTTTTGTGTTTCGCCACCCCGCTGCTCTACCCTTGGGTACGACATATTTTCAGGGAGTTTTTTATAGATATTTCGAATGACCGCATTGACCTCAAACTTTCTAAACTCCATGTCTTCTCCCTTATCGAAAGAAAGCTCAATAGTACCTTGATTGTACCTAGAAATGCTATACACTTTATTGATGCCCTCGATTTGCGAAATGGCATTTTCGAGAGGTGAAGTAGCCAAACGCTCCACAATATCAGGCGAAGATTTGGGCAGTGTGTAAGTGATGGTAATGGCCGGCTTGGTATAGCGCGGAGTAAAATTAATATTGAGCTTAGGAATTAACGCAACCCCGACCATGGCCAGCACCACAAATACAATTACCAATCGGAAGGGTCGCTTCATTGTTGAAAGATATTAGATTCAGATTTACAAACCCAATATTTATAAATTATAGATGATGAAAGTTCAAAAACAAAATCAAAGCGCGAGACTATGCGAACACTGCTTCGTTACGATTTACAATTGAGTATGTTTCAACTACTAATTTGTGCTTATCAATTTTATTTAGTCTTTTTTTTACAAAATTCATTTGAAAATCAAAATAAACTTACTACATTCAACTTGCCTTTCAGTACCGGTATGAAAAGGCAAGGGTTATAAATCCACCCTCCAATTCGGGAAGAGATAAATATTAAATAATTATCACTATGTTAAAAATCAAATATTTTCTAGCTTCGATGACTTTCGTTTTTGCGATCTTCTTCTCTCTTAACACCTATGGGAGTTGTGAGGTCAGTTCAGTTGAAAGTGAAAACACTGGACATTGCCGAAGAGAGCCAGGAGGGACTGCAGATTTATGTTATGGTTATGGCACAGGGCCAGCATGTAGCGGCAGCATACCAGTAATTGGATAATTTTTTAAAAAAACTAAGTGAAGAGTACGAAATTTCGTACCCTTCACTTTAAAATTACATTATGAACTTACGAAAACACATATTGCCCTTATTCTCTCTAATTCTACTCTCTTGTAGCACAATCTCGGAGAAAAATAATAACAATGAGGCAAATTCCCAGAATAGTAAAGCGTTGACCAGTACTGGCAATATTGAGTTCCCTTTAGACAGTCTAACGGGTTTCAAAAGTCTGTCCTTTTCAATTGATCATTTAAACGATTCTAGCGAAACAGTATCATTTATCAATAGACAGACTAACTCATTGTACGTCTATTCTTTAGCAAATAAACAAGTTGAAAAAATCCATAAATTCGATATGCAAGGCCCCAAGGGAGTTGGTGCTTTAGCGGCTGGCTCTCATTTGATCCATAATCGAGATTCCATTTTTATCTACAATCCCAATTTAGGGACACTTTTTCTATTTAACGGAGACACTCAATTGACCAATAAATTCAAAATAGTGGATTTTAATAATTCCAACCTCCAAATCATTCCCGAACCTATAGGATTGGCTAAATTTCAGATTGTTGGTAAAGAAATATTTTTTCCTTCAACATTGGCACAGCCATTGAATGATTATTCCAATACACCCAGTCAAACTATAGTCAATATTGTAACAGGCGCGATACGCTATGATTTTGTTTTTCCAAAAATTTATTCCGAAGCCTATTGGGGTGGCTCCTTTAAATACTTCTCTACGCTAGCTTTTGACGGTCAAAATATCCTAATCAATTTTCCAATCGATGAAAACATTCATATTCGAAACATCGAAAACCAAACCAATTCAAAAGCAAAAATTCCGTCAAATCAAATATCCGCATTCGAGCCGATGGATGAGGATATTAAGTTTGGGACCAAACCTAGGGATGACTCCTTTTATCAAAAACAAGATTTATACAGCTTCTCCAATTCAGATTTTGCGGGTCTGCTATATGACCAATTCAGAAACGTCTATTACAGGATTGTCTATGCTCGACCGACCTTAGAGGAGGTGAAGGGTGGTGATTGGATTCCCGATATATCCATAATAACATTTAATCAGCAGTTCCAAATACTTTCAGAAATTCTGCTTGAGAAAGAAAAATATGACCCGTCAATGATAGGTGTCTCCAAAGATGGATTGCTAATTGCCCGTAAAGATCTTTATTCAAATGACGAAAACAATTTAACCCTTGAGATATTCAAACTACAATAGTTCTTACATCATTATACTCATTCTTTTGCTTGTGTTATCATGCAACAAAACCGAGGATAAATTGATACTCCTTAATAAGCAAATTAGAAAAATTAACCCTTCACTTCTAACTTTTGATCGAATTATTATAATTCCAGGTGAAGGTTGCGGGGGTTGTATTTCAAGTGCGACAAGTTATATAATTAGTGAAGAAATACCTCAAGACCTACGTATTCATACTGTTTTCACTAATGTCGGTGATTATAAACTTTTCAGAAATCAAATAGGATATCAATTAAACCCGGAAGATTATTCACTTGACAGTAGCAACTATCTACGGTTAGATAAAATATCGTCAATATACCCACAATTAATAATCATTGAAAAAGGCAAGATAATTGGTGCCATTGACTTTGATCCAATTGCTAACCCAACACTGAAAAATCCGTTGAACTAGTTTAGCCAATTTCACTAGATAACCACCAGTCTATATTTTAGATAAGAAAGAATCTGTTTTTCATTCTCAAGAAATAAGTAATATTTACTCTCAAGATAAACAACTGTAGCAAGGATAGGAGGAATGGGGTACTCTCTAATTTTTATATAACTGACTTATTAGTTTAAAATTCAATATTTAGCCCTATTTTTGGCTATTATGAAACATTTTTTTTCGATAGTGATTTTAATGCTACTGTCTTTAGCTTGTCAACAGCAAAAAACTGTAGTTGAAGAGCCTGATCTTGAGGCCTTGCGCAAAGAAGTAAAACCAACCGAAGTGGCTGTGGCCACAGCTGAGTACAGGCCTTTTGAGTTTCTGGTCAATGCTACAGGCACCATTGAGTCGGTATATGAGCTCAAAATCAATTTCGAAACCAGCGGATACCTCGAAAAACTATCGATTCAAAATGGCCAAAGGGTCAAGAAAGGTCAGATCATCGGTCAACTTGAAAACCGAAACGAAAGATTTGCCGTGGAAAAAGCCAAAGTTGCTGTTGAAAAGGCTTACCTCAACTACAGGAATGACTCTATCACCAGAGGAACTTCTATCAACAAAGACGTTATCAATACTTTCGAATTGAATTCAGGCCTAAAGGATGCTCGAATCAGCCTTCGCGAAGCCGAAATCAATCTTGAAAACACTATTTTAAAAGCACCTTCAGACGGTGTGATCGTGGATTTAGAATTCAAACAGGGCAGCTTAGTTTCTGCTGGCAATACCCTGTGCTCCATATACGACCCCAACAATTTAACACTCACCGCCAAGGTATTGGAAACCGACTTTGGCTTTCTCAGGTCTGGTCTTGTTGCAGATGTTTTTCCTTTGGCCCGCAGGACCCAATCCTTTGTGGCCCATGTTTCGGAAATCAATCCACGGGTAGATGAAAATGGAATGATTGAGGTAAAACTCAAATTAAAAGATACCGAGGGCTTGTTGCCCGGCATGAATGCCAATGCCATTGTGCGTGTTCCTCAAGCCAAAAACATTATTGTGCCACGAGAAGCCTTGGTAATCAAAAGCGGCAAAGAAGTCATTTTCACTTTAGAAAATGGTTTGGCGAAATGGAAGTACGTGAAAACTGGTTTAGACAATGGCGTGGACATTGAAGTGCTGGAAGGCCTAGAAGATGGCAATAGCGTGATCATCAGCAACAACTTGCAAATTGCGCATGACGCAAGAGTAAGCATTGCGACTCAAGAACTTTCCACTTCGAACAATTAAGTCAAATGGTTAAATTTTTAATCAATAGACCTGTTGCCGTTTTCCTGAGTTTTTTGGGTATTCTGTTTTTCAGTTTTTTGGCGCTGCGCGAATTGCCAGTTTCGCTGCTGCCGAGCATTGAAGTGCCTTCGATCATTATCAAGGTAAATTACCCCAATAACCCACCTTCGGTCATCGAAAACAATGTATTGCGCTCGATCCGATCGGAATTAAATACTTTGAACAGTCTTAAATCGGTAGAAAGTATTGCACAAAGCGAAACAGGTTTAGTGAAACTTCAATTCGACTTCGGCACTCGCATGGACCTGGCTTATATCGAAATCAACGAAAAAATTGATCGGCTCCAAGAGACATTGCCACGCGATATGGACCGCCCTCAGGTGGTCAGAATCAATACTTCGGACATTCCCATCCTTAGAATTCAGGTAATTCCAAAAGCTGGCACTGACTATACCGAAGTTTCAGAATTGGCAGAAAGGATTTTAAAAAAGAGAATCGAACAAATCCCTGGAGTTTCGATTGTAGATATCAATGGATTTCAGGGCAAATACATCAGCATTACCCCTGATTTGGATAAAATCAGGGCATTCAATATTGCTGAGCAACAGATTGATCAGGTGCTTCAAGGCGCCAATCAAGAATTGCAGCAGCTTTCAATCAAGGATGGCCAATACCGCTATTTCGTTAGAATGGCCAATCGACTGGACGATTTGGATGAAATCGAAAAACTGCCCATCATTAATACCGAAGGAGATGTAATCACCTTAAAAGAAATTGCAGACATCAATTTCGAGCCTGAAAAAAGACTGGGGTATCACCTCAGCAACCAAACCGAAGCCTTGGTAATTACAGTGCATAAGCAGGCGAATGCAAAAATGACAGCGCTTACACCGCTGCTGTATGAAGCCATCGAAAATTTTAAAATCGATTATCCATCCACCGACTTTGAGGCCACCCAAGACCAATCACTATTGCTCAATGCGGGCATAGATAATTTAAAAACCAGCTTGATTTATGGCGGAATTTTCGCCTTTGCCGTGCTTTTTCTTTTTATGGGCAATGTACGAATGCCAATCATGATGGGCATTACCCTACCTATTTCGCTGCTGATCAGCTTTCTATTTTTCTTTGCTTTTGGCCTTTCCATTAACATTATTTCACTGAGTGGTTTGGCGCTTGGTTTGGGGATGTTGATTGATAATTCAATCATCGTAATCGACAATATTACCCGCAAGCGAAAAGACGGCCTAGATATAGTTGCCGCCTGTATTGAGGGCGTCAATGAAGTGATGACGCCACTCATCAGCTCGGTACTTACTACGCTTGCCGTTTTTGTTCCTCTTGTTTTTCTGAATGGGCTTTCTGGTGCACTTTTTTATGACCAGGCGCTTTCCGTTACGATCATTTTAGGTACCTCCTTGATTGTCTCCTTTGTGCTACTGCCGCTTTTGTACAGAAAGTTTTTCGAAAATGTCAAAAAACCGATCAAAGAAGACAGCCTTATTTTTATAGGCATTCTAAAAATTTATAAAGCCATTTTTAAAGTGGTTTGGAGATTTAGAACCGTCAGCCTGCTTATTCTTTTGGCGCTTATTCCTTTGGCTTATTTTCTAATTATCAAAGCAGAAAAAACAGGATTACCGGAAATAGAAAAAACTGAAACATTGGTTTCGATTCAGTGGAATGAACCGCTAGATGCTGAAGAAAATAAAAAGCGCGTGACAAACATTTTAGAAAATATAAGCAGCGACATCACCAGTGAATCTGATATTGGCCTGAAACAATTTTTGTTGACCGAGCAAAACAATTCTGTCGAAACTGCCGAGGTTTATTTGAAATCTGAGTCCCCCGCTGATAAAATCGTTTTGGAGGCCAAGCTGATTACCTTCTTAGAGAGCAACTATACGAATGCCTCTTTCCAAGTGGAAGATGCGCCCAATGCTTTTGACCAGATCTTCAATTCAAATCAGAAATTCTTTATTGCCAAGTGGAAGAAGTTGGCCGGGGGCGAAAGGCTGAACGAAGACATGTTGGCCTCGATCCAAAAAGAGGTAAGCCAAATTTCGAATGAGCCGTCTAGACTCGGCAGTGGCTTTCAGTTTGGAGAATCCATGGAAGCCCTGATTGACACCCGAGCCTTATCGTTTTATGGCATTTCAGAATCCGCTATGAAAGAGGCCCTTTCTAAAGCATTAGAAGGTTATTTGGTGACTGAAATCAGACGGTTTGGAGAAGTGACTCCTATCAGGATTCAGCGTGGAAAAGATGATTTCAGATCGAAACTGAATGGAATATCTGTAACAGGTAGAAAAAACCAGCAATACCCTCTTTCCAATTTTGTCACCTTCCAATTTGTGAAGGATACCAAAGCAGTAACAGCCGATAGAACTGGCGTTTATCAAAGCCTAGAATGGGAAGAATTAGATGAAGCCACAATTGAAGCATTAACCGCCCAACTTCCTGGCAAAGCTGCTCAACAGGGTCTTACGATTGATTTTGATGGTAGCTATTTTGAAGGCCGCGAAAACCTGCAGCAGTTGATCTTTATTTTGGTGATTTCCGTTTTGCTCCTCTACTTTATTTTGGCTGCGCAATTCGAGTCATTGGTACAACCTTTAATCGTAATCCTCACTTTGCCTTTGGGTATTTCAGGCGCTTTGATTGTGCTGATGCTTACAGGCGGAACGCTCAATGTAATGTCGGCCATTGGGATTATTGTAATGTTGGGAATCATGGTGAATGATGCCATCCTTAAAATAGACACCATCAATAGATTGAGAGAGGAAAGTATCAATGAGCAAATCATAATTTCCAAAAATCAAATACTAGAAAAGGCAATTGCTAAAACGGGCGAGATTCGCCTTAAGCCAATTCTAATGACTTCGATTACCACCATTCTAGCCTTATTGCCAGTGGTGTTCTCATCAGGTATTGGGGCTGATTTACAAAGACCGCTAGTTTACACGGTAATTGGTGGGCTCACCATTGGCACTTTCACCGCGCTGTTCTTTGTGCCGCTGGCTTATTGGGTGGTGGGGAGGAAGAGGTAATAAAAACTGATATTAGGAAATAGGTTCTTTTACTTATCTACTGACCAAATCCCTAATGTACACATCTAGTTGCCTCTATAGTAAGTAAAGTATAAAGGTCATAAATAAGCCAAAACCATTCTTACAAGATAAGATTGATTCTGATGCCTCTTCAATTGAGTTGTTCAATTTTCTAGCAGAAAATATTAGGCCAAGCAAAAGAGATAAAATCAGAAAAAAATATATCTCACAACTATTGAATTGATCTTCTAACTATCCGTGCCACAAGGATTCGAGTTTCTTCCTTGTTGGTATTCTGCTCGAGAAAATAATATCTATTTTCAAAGTCTATATATAAAAGACTACCAATGTTTAAGTTGCCTACCTCTAAATCTGGATATACTTTAGTAATGCCATTTCGAATATCGTCTAAATTAAATACCTGAAGATAATATTTGGACCTATAATCACCTTTCATAAAGGTCAGATAATCATCTGGAATATCTGGATTATCACCAAGAGGTGCACTGTATATTCTAGAAAAATTTCTTCCTGTTTTTGTCTTAAAGACATCGTTGATCTTTTGATTATATCCATTAATTTTTCTATCGATTCTTGCGTAATTCATTGTTTGCTTTGAACCAAATTCATTACCAACAGCATCAGGGAAGTTTCTAGGGTTAGTTGAATATGATGAAAGCTCCTCTAGGTCATGACCATAAAAATAAAGGTGTTCATCGTGTGCGAAAACTGCCAAATAAGCTGAATCTAATTTTCTCACATATGGAATATTTCCGCTCCAAAAAAGGTATTTTCTGTATGGACTATTTATTGGATAGCTAAGTCCCTTTCTTACTTCTTTGCTCTCTAGGTTAATTTGATATAACAGGGTATTTTTTTTATAAAAATCCCTATCAGATGAGTAGTAGTAATTGCTATAACCAGTTAAATCGATAATTAAATTCCCCGAACCGTTCTTATAAATGTCAACAATTTCAGTATTTCTTTCCGTTGATATCTCAGGGACATAATTACTAATTTTCCAAGTGTTAATGATAATAGATTCTTCATTGAATAAAACAACTTTATTGAATTCTGCATCAAAAACAAAAACAGAATCTGCATTTAAAATTTTCATGTCAGTAATCCGATTAATTCCATTTGGCTCGTTGATACTTGGCAAAACCATTGTTTTTAATAGCGATCCATTTTGATCAAACTTATAAACAGCAAGACCTGGACCATCGTGTGCCCAAAAGCCATTTATAACCCCATTCTCATCAGTAACAATTTTTATTGACCAAAGAAGTTTATACAACTCATCAATTACTATCGTGTCTTCAACTTTTAGAACAAAGTCTCCATTTTCTACAGGGTTAATGACTTCAACCAAATTAGAATTCGAACTATTTATGCCACAGGAATTCAGCATTAGAGCAACAAAAATCAACCCGTATATTCTTCTCATCATTATGTAAAATCAAGTTGACCCTAGATGAGGGTCAACTGTGTAAAGTATGTGATTAATAACGCTATTATCATTTGTCTGGTGGAGTACAACTCACTGCTGTACATGCCCCATCAGGGTCACAAGTTGTGCAATCGTGTTGTGGTATACCGTTAACATAAGTGATAACCCATTTTGCTTTTACATCTCCGCTTCCACCTGCGTAAGCATAAGATTGATTACTTAAGAAAAGTAACACTAGCAAACAGAATAAACTGCAGATAGCATGTATTTTAAAATTTATTTTTCTCATGGCTTTAAATTTTACGTTAATATTTGTTTTCTATTGCTCTGGAGGCGTGCAGCTCGTCACAGTACATGTCCCATCAGGGTCACAAGTTGTGCAATCCAAATGCGGGATATTATTCGCGTCATATGTAATAACAGCCTTGGCCTTGGCATTTCCAGCACGAGCAACTGCATCATTACTGATCCCAAAAAACAGCAACAACAGAAAACTTGCTATTAGCAATAAACTAAATTTCTTTATTTTTTCTCTAATCATGATTTCAAACTTAAGTTTTCGCGCCTACTCTGGATATTGGGTTTTCGGCATCGCCCTTTTGTCAAGCAAAAAAGCGGTAAAACAGGTTGTGCACCACCATATTTTACCATTAGTAAAGCCTACTCTCAATAAGGTTTTCGGCTACCCCTTTTCATTTGACTGGTTAATGTTACATATCATTTGAATAAATGTCAATACCCCCCTGAAAATATTTCAAAAAAAATTCATGTTCTGTACCATTTTGTTGCAATACGCTACGAAAACAAGGATTTTAGAGTGTAATATTTTTTTGTTAAAATTTGGTACTTGTCGATTGGATTACAAAAATCAAATTCCAAAAAACAAAATCTCAAATCACAAATCACAAATTCCAAAAAACAAGTCCCAAGGCTCAAAACTCAAGACTCAAACTTCAAAAGTACACCTGTTAGGCTAATCACCGACACCAAAGACCAAAATTCTGTCACCCTGTCACCCAAATTGGCTTGGTATGGCATTTGTCTATTGGCCACTAGAATTAAAAAACTGACAAAATAGCCATGCAAGAAAAAGGTACAATCTCGATTCACACCGAGAATATTTTCCCAATCATCAAGAAGTTTCTTTATTCAGATCATGAGATCTTTTTAAGAGAATTGGTATCCAATGCAGTCGATGCCAGTCAGAAAATCAAAAGGCTTGCTGCCCTTGGTGAATACACTGGCGATCTAGGCCAACTTCAGGTAGAAGTAAGTGTGAACAAAAAGAAAAAAACGATTACCATCAGCGATTCCGGTCTTGGAATGACGGCTGAGGAAATCAAAAAATACATCAACCAAATCGCTTTCTCTGGCGCCAGTGAATTCGTTGAAAAATTCAAAGATGCTGGAGATGCCAAAGAGATCATCGGTAAATTCGGTCTTGGTTTCTACTCTGCCTTTATGGTGGCGGATAATGTAGAAATTGATACGCTTTCTTATCAAGAAGGAGCTGAACCTGCCAAATGGATTTGTGATGGTTCTACTGAATTCGAAATCACCGAAGGAAAAAGAAAGACGCGGGGTACTACAATTACACTCCATGTCAACAAAGATTCTGAAGAGTTTTTAGAGGAATCTAGGATCCAAAACATACTTACCAAATACGCCAAATTCCTTCCTATTGAAGTAAAATTTGGTGAAAAGGACAAGTCGGTTGAAGACGGTGAAGACAAAGACGGTAAGAAAAAATGGAAAACGGTTAAAGAGGACAACATCATCAACAACACCACCCCGCTTTGGACAAAAGCACCGGCTGATTTGACAGATGAAGATTACCTTAAATTCTACAAAGAGCTTTATCCATTCTCTGAAGATCCATTGTTCTGGATTCATTTGAATGTGGATTATCCATTTGAGCTAACAGGAATTCTTTACTTCCCTAAAATCAAAAACGATTTCGAAATTCAAAAAAACAAGATTCAGCTTTACTCTCGCCAGGTATTTATTACAGACGAGGTGAAGGATGTTGTGCCTGAATTCTTGATGTTATTGCATGGTGTAATTGATTCGCCAGATATTCCTTTGAACGTTTCGCGAAGCTACTTGCAATCAGACGGTAATGTGAAAAAGATCAACGCTTATATCACCAAAAAAGTAGGTGAAAAACTAGGCGATCTTTTCAAAAAAGAGAGAGAATCGTATGAGAAGAAATGGGATGACATTGGCCTGTTCGTGAAGTACGGTATGATTTCGGAAGAAAAATTCTATGATAAAGCGAAGGACTTTGTTTTGGTGAAAAACACTGAGAAAAAATGCTTTACGCTAAAAGAATACGAAACGCATATCGAATCAAATCAGGTAGATAAAGACAAAAACAAAATATGGCTTTATGCGACAAATCCTGCCAAGCAAGATGCGTTCATCAGCTCAGCGATTGATAAAGGTTATGATGTTCTTGTTTTTGACACGCCAATCGACAGCCACTTTATCAACCATATGGAAATGAAGTTGGAAAACACGCAAATCAAACGCGTAGATGCGGATAACATTGACAAGCTGATTGATAAAGACGAGAAGCGCGAAATGGTAATTACGGATGAGCAAAAAGAAAGTCTGAAAGGAATTTTCGATACTGCCATTGCTAACAAAACTTATACAGTAGCAGTCGAGGCTTTAGCGCCCTCAGATGCGCCTGTATCGGTAACCATGCCTGAGTTTATGCGCAGAATGAAAGACATGCAAGCCACTGGCGGAGGTGGTTTCAACATGTTCGGTTCAATGCCAGATAGCTATAATGTAACCGTAAACGGAAACCATAAACTAGCCGATAAAATCTTAAACGCTTCTGAAACAGAAGCAAAGGAAGGTTTGGCTAAACAAGCTTTCGATTTGGCCCTGCTTTCTCAAGGTTTGTTAGAAGGAAAAGCCTTAACGGACTTTATCAAAAGAAGCACAGCGATTTTAGGAGAGTAATCTCAATTTTAATAAAAGCACAAAAGCCTCAATTCAGCAATGGATTGAGGCTTTTTTTTCGCTGTCACCCTGCACTTGTTTCAGGGTCTGCCTGTTTGCTGTACACTTCTCAACTCTCAGATTCTGCAAAAGCACACAAATCAAAAACCTAATTTTTTGAATTTATCTTAACTATCACTCTAGTATATTGAGGGATACTGAGACAAGCTCAGTAGGACTGCTAGTTTTGAGCTCAGCACTTTGATCAACCTCGGATATACCCCGCTGGCGGGGCAGGGGTGGATTGACGAATATTCTACCTTCCTTTCACAAGTTCTCAGAAACCTGTGATAGCTGATAAACACAATAACTAACAGCAAACAACAGTGCCAATAACCAACAGATACTGAGACAAGCTCAATATGACTGCTAGTTTTAAGGGCTTCCTGCCCGTAACATTAATATAAATCAAAACCCGTCAAAGTTCCCAGCATCAGTTATTACTCAAACACATCAATACATCAGCCCTTCAACACATCAACACTTCAACACCTCAACACCTCGCCACATCTCCCGTCCGCCACCGAACAGTAATGTTCTATACAGTACATGATTCTCATGAGATTCCTAAAAAAAAATAGGTATTAAAGGCATTAAACGCGGTTTTATTCTTGGCAAGGCATTTGGAAAGAAGCCAACTCAAATACTTAATTTAAGGCCATGCTAAAGAACATGTTGAAAGTTGCGCTTCGAAATGCCAAGTGCAATAAACAATTCACCATTCTAAATATTGTAGGATTGTCCATAGGCATTACGGCCTGTCTATTGATCGCACTATTTGTGCAGGACGAGGTATCCTATGACAGTTTTCATAAAGATGCAGATCAAGTTTATCGTATCAATCAACCTATGATTTGGGGAGATTGGAACACAGATTTTGGCTCCACAGGCCCTAACGTTGCCATTGCCATAAAGGAAGATATTCCTGAATTCACTCAGGTCACCCGAATTCATGATTCAGGTGAAAATTTAGTCACCTACCAACCTTTAAACGCAGACCCTATTTCTTTTAAGGAAGCCAAGGTTTATGCAGCCGAAGACAATTTTTTTGAGCTCTTCTCATTTCCAATTTTAGAAGGCAATCCAAAAACAGCACTCACAGCACCATTAAGTATCATCATCACCCAAAGTACGGCTATAAAATATTTTGGTGAGGAAGACCCAATGGGCAAAACTCTCGAAGTAAGGCAAGGCGAAAATGCTGGGCCATTTAAAGTGACAGCTGTTTTAGCAGATATTCCAACCAACTCACATATCCAATTCGATATGATGACTTCCATGAGTACTTATCGATATATCAAAGCCCGCGAATGGACATGGATTTGGACAACTTTCGTTACATATGTTAAGGTGGCTAAAGATGCCGATATCGAAAGCATTCAAGAAAAACTAAATGCCATTCCACCTAAATGGGCTGCCCCGGCAGTCGAACGTGCTTTTGGCGAATCCTATGCGAGTTTTGTCCCAGAAGGCAAAGAATGGACTTTGAGCATGCAGCCCATTCGCGAAGCTTACCTACACTCGCCTGTTACAGGCAATAGAATTGGCCCATCTGGTAATGTGGCCTATGTAAAAATCTTCGGTGCGGTTGGTATTTTAGTCTTGATTCTTTCCTGTATCAACTTTATGAACCTCTCCACGGCCCGCTCTGCTGGCAGAGCAAAAGAAGTTGGCGTAAGAAAGGTATTGGGGTCGGGTAGAAAATCCATTGCCAATCAATTCATTTTTGAATCTATAATGTTTGCTGCGGTTGGTACGACAATCGCCTTGATCCTTTGTGAATTGTGCATCAACTCCTTCAATACCATTGCCAATAAAAATTTATCGCTTTATCAGGAGCTTCAAAACCCATTCTTTGCAGTTACTTTGGTGGTGTTCATTATTGGCTTGGGCTTTATCGCTGGTAGCTATCCAGCTTTTTATCTTTCTTCTTTCAAACCTATAAATGCACTAAAAGGAAAATTAGGAAATGGATTTAAAGGAAAAGGGATTAGAAATGCCTTGGTTGTCTTTCAATTCACTGTGTCCATCACCTTGATCATCAGCACTACATTTGTGAGGCAGCAGATCAACTATATTGCTAATTATGATATCGGTTTCGAAGATGAAAACATCCTGCAAATCCATAATCTAGAATTGCTCAATCGTTCTTCAATCGAAACCTTCCAAAACAGACTGGCACAAAATCCAGCCTTTACACAAATCGGTTATTCCGATTTAGTGGCTCCAAATATTTTTAACGAAGACAAATACAAAGCCGAAGGACCAGAAAATACGCCTGTTTCCATCAACCGTTTAATTGTTGATGAGGATTATCTTGACTTACTCTCTCCTCAATTTATAGTCGGAAGAAATTTTGATGATACCCGCGCTAGCGATAAATATGCCATTGTACTTAATGAATCGGCAGTAAAACTTCTCGGCTTTGGCAGCAAGGAGAGTTATGATAAGGACAGTCCAATTGGGAAACATGTTACATTTCCAACTTCAGAAACCATTAAATTCGAAGTGATTGGCGTGGTGGAAGATTTCAATTATAACAGCCTCAGAATGGCAATCAGCCCACTGATGATTGCGCATAAAACAAATGATGAGCTCTACAACATTGGAACATCTTATATTTCTGCGAGAATAAACCCCAACATGGTGGGTTCGGGAGAGCAGCTGCGCCAACTGCTTGATGAAGTACAAGCCGAGTTGCGCAGTTTAAAGCCTGGCCTACCTTTCCAATACAGCTTTATGGACCAAGACTTTGAGAGCAGTTTTAGAACTGAACAACAAATGATTCAGGTACTCAATGTTTTTACGGTCATGGCTTTGAGTATCGCCTGTTTAGGTCTATTCGGTTTAGCCGCCTTTACTTCGGAACAAAGAACCAAAGAATTAGGCGTCAGAAAAGTTTTGGGTGCCAGTGTGAAGGATATTGTTGTGCTCTTTAGTGGCGAATTCACAAAATTGGTGATCATCGCAATTCTTATCGCGTCACCTTTGGCTTACATCGCTGTCAAATCATGGCTTGGAGCATTTGCCTACCAAACCCCAATCACGGTGGCAGCTTTCATTTTTGCGGGAATCGGAGCTTTATTAATTGCATGGGGCACCATTAGTTTTCAATCCATAAAATCGGCTTATCGAAATCCGGTAGATGCTTTGAGGGATGAATAAACTGAAAGTCAACTATTGCCATATTGACGACTTTGGATTTTTGAAAATCGGAATTCATATATCCTATCGGTAGATTTTTCGAAGGCCTAGCAAATTTCAGACAATAAAAGCATCCATAAAACGCTTCTTTCCCTGACGCAGGAAGGGTCTAAAATGTAATTTAGTTCCTTCGTTCCGATGCCTCGGAACTCAGGATAGAAAACTACAAAACAGCTTTTTACTAATACCGCAAGTAGTTGATAACAAAACAAATGGGCCTCCATACTTAGTTAAGCAATACCCTTCACCTGCTGTTCTTGCTTCCTGTCGTATTTCCAACGCTTATGTGACCAAAGATAGTCAGAAGGATTTCTGGCTACGGTATCGGAAAGCAGATCGGCAAACTTTTGAACAATTTCTTGCCCCCCTTTTTGATAAGGCGGCTTCATCACTTCCTTAAATTCTGTCTGATAATATCCTCTAGCCAAACGAGTGGTCTCGGAATAAAAAACAGGATAATTAACCAGCTCTGCTATCTTTTGAGGCCCAGTATAAAAGGCCGTTTCTTGATTCAGAAAGTTGATCCAGTACTTATCCGCGCCAATTGACGGAAGTTGATCGGCCAAAATACCAATGATCCTTGCCTCATTCTTTTTCTTGATGATCTGCCTGAGTGCGGAATCCTTAGGTATTGCTACTCCTCCATGCTTTGTTCTCAGCCGCAGCATTATTTTATCGAACCTAGCATTTTTGATTGGCTTGTATAAAAATTCCATTGTATAACCCATTTGCCGGCCAATGGAAAATGCTGGCCATTCCCAATTGGCCGAATGTCCAGAAAGCAAAATAACGGGTTGTCCTTTGTCTAAATACTTCAACATCAAATCAGCGCCTTTTAGAGGCACGCGTTTGACCCAATCTTCCTTTTTGAATTGATAGGCTTTCATCAATTCTAAGAATACATCTACAAAGTTGATATAGAATTTTCGTTCTTCCTTTCTTATTTCTTGAAGGGACATTTTGGGAAATGCCGCGGTCATATTTTGCCTTACAACATCTCTTCTATAGCGAAAAACATGATACAGCAAAAAAGCAACGAATTTTCCAATCGCATGAAAAACAGAGAGTGGAATGAAGCAAAGGGCTTTGACCAAAAACATGTATTATTTATTATAAATCAGTTTTTGCAACAGTTGAGATATATTGAAGAGTTCCAAAAAAAACGAATTCCAACTATTAATTTGAATTACTATTGAAACAACCAAAGCACAGCATTTTCAAAATCAGATCTCCAGGTCCTTTCGTTGTGCTCACCATTTGGGTCAATAATAGATTGTAGGTTTTTTGAAGGATGCCCCTTGGCCAAAACCAAATCCACCATTTCATTCATGGGGTTGACCATCATTTCGCCTTCTTTTTGCCCCACAAAAAAGTACAGTCTTGCATCCTTCCTCATAGGTTTTTCTTCCACAATTTCGAAGGCGCCTCGGGCATACCAATAGGATGGGGAGTAAATACCTGCTTTGCCGAAAACCTCTGGATATTGGTAAATGGCATAATGACTGATCAAACCTCCCATTGAGCTGCCCATGATGGCGGTGTGTTCGCGGTCTGATTTCGTTCTGTAGTTTTTGTCTATCAATGGCTTTACCACATCCACGATAAACTCCATGTATTCTTTGCCTTCAGCTTTTCCATACTGTGCGTTTTCCCAAGGACTCAATTCACTCATTCTTTTTGCTTGCCCATTATCAATGCCAACCACAATCAACTCGAATCCCTGCTTTTCATAAAGTTGATCCAAGATTTCGTCTACTCCCCATTCACCCACAAAAGAAGTTGCATCATCGAACAAGTTCTGTCCATCATGCATGTACAGCACAGCATAGTCCTTTTTAGATTCGTCATAGTTTGGAGGAAGATATAATCTTATGGCCCGGCTTCTATCCAAACCGGGCATTTCAATTTGGTTAGGTAAGATACTTACATTTTTAGAAGCGGTAGATTTTCGTTCCTGAGCGCATATTGACGATGATAGCAGAAGTAAAAAAAGTAGAGACTTAAATTTCATAAATGGGTGCTTGAAAAAAAATTTGAATTCAATATTGGCCTTTTTACGCAATTCCAGAACAATTGACTAAAAAAACAGAAAAAGTTTTAGCCTCCTAAATCCACTTCAACAATTCACTCCGTAAGTATGCACGGTATATAACAAAAGTGTTTTAGTTAGTTGCAAAGCCGAGAATTCAGACGGAATCTCGGCTTTCATTTTGCCCTTTTAGAAAGAAGGTCTACCTTCAAACAAGCAAATTCTAGCATGAAAAAGGATCAAATCTCAAAGGCGCTCATTACCACTTATACCGATTTCAACAAGGCACTGAACGCCCTAAATTCAGATGAATTCGAGTACGCTCCTGAGGGCAAATGGTCGGCAGGCCAACAATTGGAACACCTCATTAAAAGTACATCTCCAGTCATCAAAGGCTTAAATTACCCAAAGTTCCTAATCAGTTATAAATTCGGCAAAGCCAATCGCCCTTCTAGAACTTTTGAGGCTTTGGTGGAACGATACAAGGAAAGGCTATCAGCAGGTGGAAGGGCTTCCGCACCTTATGTACCAAACAAAGTCAGTTTCGAAAAAAAAGAAAAGCTACAAACACAGCTTACACAAAACATTGAAGCCATCAATCACAGGCTGAACAAGTGGAGCGAAAGCCAAATGGATGAGTTTGTATTTCCGCATCCACTTTTGGGTAAATTAACGGTACGCGAAATGATGTACTTTACTATCCATCACGCGGATCATCACAGGAACTTGATCAAAATCTACCTTAAAGGGGTTTAATTCAGAAACTTAATACAAACCGGGGAAGGGACTTCTGCAATGAAACCCGTCTTTTCTAGCAGTCCTGTTGTTTGATTGATCTTGAAAGTGACGATAGTGCCAGAGTCCTGATTGGCCACTAAAAGAAAATTTCCTGAAGGATCAATTTCAAAATCTCTCGGAGTTTTTCCATCCGTTGAGAGGTGTTGAATAGGCGTTAACTTTCCACTCTCATCAATAGAAAACACAACTACTTCGTTTAATTCGCCTCGATTCGAAGCATACAGAAACTTACCATAAGGATGAACTTTGATGGCCGCGCTTGCAGCCTCTCTTTCTTCTCCTTCAACCCGAGTAGAAACACTTTGGAGGGTATTGCTAAAGCGCGATTTCTCGCTCAATTCCATTGCTAAAATCGTCCCGGAAAGCTCATTCAACACATAAACCAATTCCATTTGAGGGTGAAAAGCCACATGCCTTGGGCCAGATTGTTCGGGCAGCACATCGTACGTATTCATCTCATTTAAGGTAAGTGAAAGCGTATCTAGTGCATATTCATAAATTTTGTTCGCTCCTAAATCAACCGCAAAAACCAAATTTGAGTTGGGCATTGGGAGAATCTGATGGGCATGAGCCGCTTCTTGCCGTGGGTGCGCTGACTGACCATCATGCTTTTTATAAGAAAGGGCTTCTCCAATGAGTCCATCTTCCAAAATAGGGTGTAATTCAACTGAACCGCCAACATAATTGGCTGCCATAACAAAGCCTCCAGAATTATCGAGACTGATATAGCAGGGGTATTGCCCTAAAGCGTTGACTTCATTCAAGAAGCTCAGCGTTTTCAATTCAGGATCATATTTTAATGCTGTCAAGCTGGCGTAACCCTCCTCTCCACCATCAAACTCATTGGCCGCGTAGACATAATTACCATTTTTTGCTACGGTAATGTAAGATGGGCTAATGATCTTATCTGAAGTTGAAACATAGGTCAGTTCGCCTGTTTTTTGATTCATTTCATAAACATAAACACCCTCACCTTTGCCATCCACATGACCTTCCTTTCTGGTATAAGTTCCAATGAATAACACTTCCATTTCAGTAGCCATAGTGGTTTTGTCGGTATCCTTAGCTTGCTTATTTGATTGGCAACCCACTGATAAAAACAAGCAGAGTAAGAGCAGTAAATTCCTCATTTATAATTTCTTAAGGGTCACCAAAAGGTCATTCAATTGATCATTCGTGAAATCATAGTGCGTTACAAACCTGATCAACTGTGGGCCAAAACCAAAAGCCAAAACACCATGCTCTTTTAGCTTAGCCAAAAATATTTCATTGGTGTACTTATCACCGATTCTGAAAATCAAAATATTCGTTTCGCAAGGATAGATTTCATCTACATAACTCAGTCCCTTCAAAACATCTGCAATTGTCTTGGCAGCCTTATGGTCTTCGATCAGTCTTTCAACATGATTTTCTAAGGCATAAAGTCCAGCAGCGGCAATGTAGCCCGCCTGGCGCCAAGCACCGCCCATTACTTTTCTTACCCGTTTGGCCCTTTTTATATGGGCTGCACTACCCAAGAGCAAAGAACCCACAGGAGCGCCTAAGCCTTTTGACAAGCAAATAGAAATGGTGTCGAATGCTTTACCATAATCCAATGCATTTTGACCTGTAGCAATCAGTGCGTTGAAAAGCCTTGCACCATCTAAGTGAAAGCCCAATCCTTTTTCTTCACATACTTTTTTGATGGCCAGTATTTCATCGAAATCATAGCAGCTCCCGCCACCTTTATTCATGGTATTTTCTAATGAAACAAGTCTAGAAACGGGCGAATGAATGTCATCAGGCTGAATCGCAGCACGAACATCCTTGGCCGTTATCATCCCTCTTTCACCTTCCAAAAGCCGGACTGAAACACCAGAATTCGACATAATCCCACCGCTTTCATACATATATATATGCGAGTACTTGTGGCAAATCACCTCGTCTTGAAGAGTGGTATGCAAACGAATGGCGATTTGGTTGGTCATTGTCCCAGAAGCGCAATAAAGTGCGGCTTCCATTCCGAAAATTTCTGCCGCTTTATGTTCAAGCGCTGCAACGGTTGGATCCTCTCCAAACATATCATCACCCACTTGGGCATCCATCATAGCAGCATGCATTGCCAATGTAGGTTTGGTCAGTGTGTCACTTCTTAAATCAATCAAAGGGAAATTATTTAGGTGATGAATCTAGGAGTAAATTCAAGGAAGAGCAAGAGAAATTTTCTGAAGGGAAAGTCTATAAAGTCATTTTCCGGCCAAGAACCATCTGCTCTTGGCCGGACAATCTCCGTTTCAACCTAAACATTATGAGACTCGAAGTAAAAATCACTTCAAAATGACCTGACCGTCTGTCATTATTTGGGTGTGTAATCTCCTAGCATCGTTCGGAGCTTGACGAGCTCTTGCTTGATGTTATAATTTGTTTGAGCAGGGACTTGTTTTAAAAAAGCCGCAAAATGCTTTTCCAAAACCAGCATCATCTCTTCCTTACTCTCCACACCACGCTGAGTAAGCTTTATTTTAAATGATCTGCCATCTGCTTCATTTCCTTCCTTCTCTATCCACCCATTCCTTTCCATTCGCACCAGCATGCGAGAGATGGACGGCAAATCTTGCAGCGTAACCCCACTGATTTCGGTTGGGGTTACGCTGCCGTGATTCCAAAGGATAATCAAAACCTGCCACTGCTCGGGAGTAACCGAATACCCCTTCAAAGCCCTGATCAACTCCCTATGAAAGAGTAGATAAGTACGGTAAAGATTATAGCCAAGGTTGCTATTAAGGTGAAAGAGAGCCTTGTCGAAACCCATCATAATGGTAATTCTGACTCAAATATACTCAAATTACTTGTCTGCACAAGTAATTTTAGAAAAAATTTGCTCATACTTTGATTTTAATTTTTGAACGATGGGAAGAAAACGCAAAAACCCCTCTCAGTACCTATAAAAGGGCATTGAGAGGGGTTAAAGAAGTATAGTCTTGATTATTTAGGACCCTTAACCGTCTTCTGTTCTAAATCGCTCAACTCTAAATTAAGGGCTTTGGTAGAAATTTGTGTTTCAATAAAGGAGAGCGTAAGGGAACCTAGTAATAAAAACAGGCTTGCTCCAAAAATGTAATCTGCTAATTGTTGTCTATGCAAGTACATTAGCACCATACTGAGCACACATGAAAAAAAGCTAAGGATTCCTAAAGCCTGCATATTCCGGATCAATAGTAATCGGGTCCTAAGATTCTTGATTTGCCCCAGGACTGTCTCGGAGGGTTCATTCAGATCTAGGTAACGTTGGCGCAAGCCTCTGGCCAAGGTCGCCAAAGCCACAAAACGATTGGTATAGGCCAGCAACAACAGTGTAATTGCAGGAAAAAGTAGCGCGGGGGTGGAAATATCAATGTTCATTGTCCGTCCCTCGAATCTTCAAAACGTTTCTCCCGCTCTTTCTTACTTTGGATTTTTTTATCGAGAGTTTGTCGCCAAACTAATATTAACACAACTAAACCAGAAGGATAAAGCACAGTCTCAATTAAGTACTTCGCCATGACAGGGTCATTAAAGTTTTCTAGACCCACGAGGTACTGCAAAGACAAGCAAGCAGCAATCACCACCACAAGTAAGCCCAAGATCCTTTTTTCCATTTTCAAATTCATTCGGCAAAAATACTGAAGATTTAGCACTTCTTGGGCACAAAAAAAGCGACACCCCGGAGGAGTGCCGCTTTCTATATGCTAAATGAAATAATTACTGATTGGCTGAAGCAGCTACTCTCGCGCTTGCTTTCGCTCTGGCCGATTCTTGTTCTTTATCGGCAGATTTACCCAAGGTTTTCTTAGTCAAATCAACCACAATTGGCGTTGCGATAAAGATTGAAGAGTAAGTTCCTACAACGATCCCTATAAAGAAGGCAAAAGAGAAGCCTCTTAATACCTCACCTCCAAAAATGAACAATACAAATACCACAATAAGAGTGGTCATTGATGTGATCAGCGTTCTATTGATGGTAGTGTTGATTGAATCGTTGAAAGTGCCGATCAAATCTCGTGAGCCTTTCAATTGCAGATTCTCTCTGATCCTGTCAAACACAACCACGGTATCGTTGATTGAGTATCCCATGATGGTAAGCAAAGCTCCAATGAACACCTGGTCGATTTCGAAGCTAATACCGAATAATCCAGCAATTGCAAAAGCAGCTAATACTACCAAAGCATCGTGAATCAAGGCAATGATAGCACCGAGCGAGAATTGCCATCTTCTGAATCGTACTAAAATGTACAAGAAGATCGCTAGAATTGCCAAACCGAATGATTCGATCGATGAAGTCTTAATATCATCAGCAATTGTAGCGGTTACTTTCGAAGAGCCGTTGATGGTGAATTGATCCGCACCTAAAGTGGTAGTACCATCGATAAACGTTTTGTTTGTGATTTGCTGCAGCGCATTGGTCAAAGCCAATTTAACCTCAGCATCTGCTTCAGTAGATTCTTCCTCAATCATATATGAAGTAGTGATTTTCAAAAAGTTGCTTGAGTTGTAAGTTTTCACTTCCAAACCAGACTCTTTAAACGTCTCAACGCCAGAAAGTGAAGCTTTAAGCTCAGAAGCCACCATTGGCTGATCAAACTCTACCACGTATGAACGTCCACCTTTAAAGTCTACACCCAATCTCAATCCATTGGTTGCCATCAGTACAATACCCACTGCAATCACGATACCCGAAGAAATGTAGGCCAATCTGCGCTTTCCGAGGAAATCAATATTGACATTCGTCAACCAGCCTTTAGACATAGGGGTGTCGAAAGTTACTTTACTGTCATTTCCTTTTCTCGTCATCCAAGTAATGATTACTCTAGTAATGAAAACGGCAGAAAAGAATGAACAAATGATACCGATCATCAGCGTAACCGCAAAGCCTTTTAATGGGCCTTGACCAAGGATATAAAGAATCACACCGGTTAAAAAAGTAGTAACGTTCGCATCTATAATAGAGCTATAGGCCTTTTTGTAACCAGAAGAAATTGCCTGAAGCAGTGGAATACCATTTCGCAACTCCTCTCTGATCCTTTCGAAAATAAGTACGTTCGCATCAATGGACATACCAATGGTGAGCACTATACCCGCTATACCTGGCAATGTTAAAGCCGCACCAAGGTTGGCAAGAATACCAAGAATAAAGAAGATGTTGAACAATAAAGCCACATTGGCCACAATACCACCTTTGGCATAATAAAACACCATGAAGATTACCACGATGGCCAATCCACCTAAGATGGAAGTTACACCTTGTCTTTGAGCCTCTTTACCCAAAGTTGGACCAATTACAGCTTCTTCTACAATTTTGGTTGGCGCAGGAAGAGAACCAGCTTTCAAAATGTTAGCCAAATCGTCTGCTTCTTCTACTGTGAAGTTTCCCATGATTTGAGAACTTCCGCTAGGGATTTCACCATTCACATTTGGTGCAGTGTAAACATAGTTATCAAGTGCTATGGCAATACGTCTGTTGATGTTAGAACCTGTTAAATTCTTCCATTTTTTAGCACCAATTGCATTCATTTGCATGCTTACTGCTGGTCTTGCTCTTTCGTCCAATGACTGACGAGCATCTGTAATTACTTCGCCTGTCAATGGAGCCTCGCCATTTCTACCCGTTTTGATAGCAAGCAATTCAAGTAACTCAGTTCCCTCTTCAGCTTTAACAGACCACAAGAATTTTAACCCAGAAGGAAACAATCTTTTGATGGTCTCATTTTTCAACACTTTGTTGATCTCTGAAGTATCGGCAAGGTTATAGAAGAAGCCTTGGGTTGGTCCCTGTCTCATTAAAGAGAAGAATTTAGACTGCCCTGGTGTGGCCAAATCATCTTCCGCTGTTTTTGTAGTATCTCCAGCCAATTGTGCTTCTAAAGAATTTTCCTCAGCACCTACTGGCTTTAGTTCTTGACTTAAGTCTGTAGCAGGCTTATTCGCTTTCTCAGCCGCTTCGATTTTGATCAAAGCATCGTTCATAGCAGAAAGGGTTGCTGAAATCTCGTTCGGTTCGCTTACTTCCCAGAATTCTAACTTCGCTACACCCTGAAGAAGCTTACGTACCCTTTGTGGGTTATCTACACCTGGCAATTCAATCTGAATTCTACCAGTACCCGCAAGTCTTTGGATATTAGGTTGTGAAGTACCAAAACGGTCAATTCTAGTTCTTAAGATTTGGAAAGCACGATCGATGGCATTATCAACTTCTTCGTTGATCACCTCCATTACGTCAGCATTGCTAGAACCGAATTCAATACGGCCTCTATTGCCTGCGTTAGCGAAAATCTTGCTTAACTGACCACCAGAAGTAACATCGCTATAAGCATTTTCAAAAAGTGTGGTAAAACCTTCTTGTCCACCCTTTTGGGCTTCTTCAGCCCTTTGAATGGCCTCTCTAAATTGAGGATCTTTGCTGTTTCCTGATAAGCCTTCGATGATCGCAACTGGAGAAACCTCTAGTGTCACGTGCATACCACCTTGTAAATCGAGCCCTAAATTCAGCTCATATTCTTTGATTTCTTGGTAGGTAAACTCTGCGCCTAAAATGTTGAGTACAGGCTCTCTCCATATTGAATCTAGATAGGCTTGCTTTTTGGTTTGGTTAATTATGCCTGATTCATCTTTGGCATAATCAAGTGCATCTTGTTGAATTCCCCTTGAGAAAAAAGTGATCCCTAGGTAATAAAGACACAGTGCAGTGATGACAATCGTCAAAAAAACAATGGTATTCTTATTTTTCATTTCTGTTTATGGTTTATAATTCGGTGTGGATGAACCTTTAACTATTAGATTCAACCTAAATAATTCAACTGATTAGAAAATCCACTTTTGAAATCATCAAAAGCGGAGTGTGCCTCAAGGGGCGTTTGGGGAAATTATTTGTCTGAAGAGGTTAATATATAATGGGGAAGCAGAGAGCGCAACCGTTTGGTAAGGCACTACATTTTCCTCAGACTCTCGAATTACTGAGCAAATAAATACGGGCACAAATGCCTGAAGCTCGACTGTCGAAGAAGGCATGGCCAACTCGCAGGTATATTCATAAACTACTTTTTGATCGCCATTTTCTGCCGTGTCTTCTGATTCTGCATTTTCGATATCAGCTGAAATCTTTACGCAGTGGTAATCTATTACCTCTTGCGCTACCACAAACACGGCCACGAGAATTCCCATCACAAAGAAAAGTGACTTTTTAAAACTGGATATCTGCGACTTGGTATTCATAAAGCGGGTCAAATTTATGTAATTGACTTTACAATTACACTTTATGTTGATTTATTTTCGACTGTATAAATGCCTTCACCACTTCTGCGGCAATTTTGAAATCGGTATTGTTAGGAATTACTAAATCAGCCTCTTCCTTATGCGGAGCAATGTATTTGTTGTATGACGGCATGATATGGTTTTCGTACTTATAAAGCACGTCATCGGCATCGTAGCCACGTTCCACTCTATCTCTGGTGAGTCTGCGTTGAAGTTTAATGTAATCTTTGGCATCTACAAAAATCTTGAGGTCCATCAACTCCGCAATTTTCTGATAATGGAAGATAAAAATCCCCTCTACCAAAATTACAGGCTGAGGCTTTCTAACAATCTTCTTGGCATTCGCATTTGGATTGTTAAAAGTGTACTCTTGTTTTTCCACGGTCTGCCATTTGCTCAAAGCAAGCAAATCACTGGCAAAGTGTTCATAGTCAATTGACTCTGGGCGGTCGAAGTTAAATTCTCCATTTCTATCCACCAATTGATGTTCTCTTGGGCGATAATAATCATCCTGGCAAATGCTCGTTACCCCCGAGTTAAAACTCTCTAGCAACTGGCGAAGAAAACGGGTTTTTCCAGAGCCACTTCCTCCAGTGATCCCAATGATATAAGGCTTGTTCTCAGACATTTTGCAAAAGTAGTAAGCTAAGCGGATTTACTTTCTTTGGTCTTCAAAAAATTAATGAGTTTATCAAATGCCCTTTTTCTATGGCTAATTTGGTTTTTGATTTCGGAACTCAATTCGCCAAAAGTTTGATCATAGCCTTTTGGAGTAAAAATCGGGTCATAGCCAAAACCACCCTCTCCCTCCATATTTTTTATGATTTCTCCTTCGACAATACCCTCGAATTGAAATGATTGACCATTTTCCATGTAGGTAATTACCGTTCGGAATCTGGCAGAACGGTCTGTTTTGTCTTCAAGAGCGGTTAGCAGTTTTTGCATATTGTTGAAGGAATCGCGTTCAGGACCAGCATACCTCGCAGAATATACACCCGGAGCGCCATTTAAGCTATTTACCTCCAATCCCGTATCGTCCGCAAAAACAGGGATATTGAATTTAGCATGCACATATGCTGCCTTTTGCAGGGAATTGCCCTCCAAAGTATCTTTTGTTTCTTCTAATTCCTCGAAGCAACCGATAGATTCTAGCGAAAGCAATTCGAACTGGTCGCCCAATATTTCTGATATCTCTTTGAGCTTATTTTGATTGTTGGTGGCAAAGCAAATCTTCATTGGTTGATTTTAAGGTCATTAAACAAAAATGGACTGATTTTACCAATTCAGTCCATTGAAACTATAGAATGTAGATGGATTATCTTATGCTCAATACCCGAACATCAAAAACGACTACCGAATTGGCTGGAATTTTAGTCCTTGCCGTATTTCCAAAACCTAATGTAGATGGAATGAACAAAGTGGCTGTAGCTCCTTTATTCAAAAGTTTAAAACCAATGTCCCAACCACGAATTACATCTCCCCTGTCTACCACAAAGAAAAAATCGCCTTGTCCTTCGTTTGTATCAAATTCAGTCCCGTCCAACAAATAACCTGTGAACTTTACCTCTACCGAATTTCCAAACGCAGCATTCGGTCCTTCTCCTTCCGAAGTGATAATGTAGCGCAGTCCGCTTGAATGCGTTTGGGCTACTAAATTGTTCTGATCTAAAAATTGCTCGATCAATGTGGTATCTCTGATGAACTGTTCTTCGGCATCGTAAACATCATCTTTTTTGCAGCCGCTCATCGCAAGTGCAATCATCCCAAAGATCAGTAAAGCTTTAACTACTTTCATAGAATTGAATTCTTTCAATTAATTACTCTTAACGTCAATCACCTCTATATCGAATATTACTACCGCATTGGGCGTAATTGGCCCTGGTCGGGGATTTGCCCCAAAAGCCAAGGTAGAAGGCAAAAACAACCTTGCCTTGCTGCCTTTATTTAATAAAGGAATGGCTAAGTCCCAACCCTTTACTACCGTTCCGGCCCCAACTTCAAACTCATAAGGCACATAAGGTTCGCGTCTTGTATCATAAATATTGTTGGCTTCGGCCACTGCCTTTTTGCTGGTGTCTATGAAAGTACCGTCCAAAAGGGTAAGTACGTAATCAATTCTGGCCAAATCACCAGCAGCCGCCTTTGGCCCAGTGCCTTCTTGGGTCATAACGTAATAAACTCCCTCTGGCGTCTGCTTTGCTTCTAAACTATTTTCGGCCAAGTGAGCTTCGATAAGCGCTTTGTCCTTCTCAAGCTGAATCGCAATAAGTTTGTCATTTTCTGCTTGCAGGCGGTCGGCTATCACTTGCTTATCATTTATTTCTGTGACTCGAACTTGCATGTACACAGACTCGGTAGTGTCGAAATCGGTGGCTACTCTCGAATTGGTCAGCACAAAATATTCTTCTAAGCTGAATTTTATATGAGCGCTATCCCCTTCACCCAAAAGCAAAAGCACATCACGCAAATTTGGGGGAGCATCTACATATGGATTTAATCTAAAGCCTCCTGCTGGCTTAGGTTCGGCTACCACAGAATCCTTGTAGACGCTTTTTAACTCTAAAATCATGATATCGTTTTGAGTGGCCTTTTTGCCTCCACGATCGTCAATCAGCTTATAAGCCAAACCTGATTCTAGCTCAATAAATGGCTTTTCCTTTGAACAGCTATAAATCAAAGTCAGCAATAAAACGAATGCGAAATATTTTTTCATTATCTAAATTTTAATGGCTTTTGGCAATTTTGAATTCACTGAGGAAGCTTTCTCAATTTAGATTGAGTAATTCCTTCTCCAGCAAAGGTCTATAATCTTTTATTACTGTTTTAAATTTCTCAACGGTTTCTTCTAAAGTCCACTCTGTTTTTCCACCAGCAGCATTTCTATGTCCACCACCATTGAAATAGGTGGATGCAATTTCATTCGCTGGAAAAGCCCCAATGGACCTGAAGGAAATTTTAACCCCATCCCCAGCATCTTTGAACAAGACTGCCAAAACGATTCCATCTAAAGACAAGGCATAATTCACTAAACCCTCAGTATCGCCCGTTTTTGATTCAAAACGGTTCAACTCATCATTGGTAATGGCGAAATAGGCAGTATGGTATTCTGGAAGAATTTCTAGTTTTTCGCTTAAAGCGAAACCGATAAAACGCAGTCGATTCAGCGAATTTCTATCGTAAATATTTTTGGCCACCTTGGCATTATCCGCTCCAATGTCAATTAATTGGGCTACCACCTCATGCACATTTTTGGTAGTATTTTGATGACGAAAGCCACCAGTATCTGTCATTATCCCCGCATAAAGGCATTCCGCAATGTCTTTGTCGATCAAATGTTTGTCGCCAAATTCAACGATCAACTGATAACACAATTCACAGGTAGAGGCTGCTTTGGTATTCCAGAGTCTGTAGTCTGCAAAATCCTCTGGGTCCAAATGATGGTCGATATTTACCTTAAACGCTTTTGCATTCCTCACCATTTCGCCCATTTCGTTGATGCGGTGCAGCACCGAAAAATCCAGTGTAATAATGACCTCAGCATGCTCAACAAAAGCTTGAACTTGTGCAGCAGATTCTTCTGAATAGACAAGCACGTTTTCGTTGCCTTTCATCCAAAACAAAAACTCTGGGTAATCACTTGGCGTGATAACTTGCACTGAATGACCCTTTTTTATCAGGTAGTTGGCTATTCCCAATGATGAGCCCAAAGCATCTGCATCGGGCTTGTGATGCGTAGTGACCACAATTCGGTTGGGTTTTTTTAGCTGATTGATTAAAGATTCTATCTCCCGCATTAACAACAAATACCACTCAAGCGGTATGAAAGTAAGGCGGCAAAGTTGATAAGAATAAGATTCAAAAACAACGATTTTAACAGGCTTTAACCCATCGTTAAGTTTGGTAAAATATTCAGAATCAGGTGAGAGCAATCAGATTAATCTTCTAATTTTGCACCCGAATTAGAAAAATCAATAATATCTAAAAATAGAATGGCAACAAACAGAACGTTTACGATGATCAAGCCTGACGCAGTAGAAGCAGGCAACATTGGTGGAATTTTAAGAATGATCGAAGAAGGTGGTTTCAAGATCGTTGCAATGAAATATGTACAACTAAGTGCGCAAATCGCAGGTAAATTCTACGAGGTACATAGTGCAAGACCATTCTATGGTGAGCTTTGCGAATACATGTCTTCTGGCCCAATTGTAGCTGCAATCCTTGAAAAGGAAAATGCTGTTGCAGACTTCAGAAACTTAATTGGCGCGACCAACCCAGCTGAGGCTGCTGAAGGTACGATCAGAAAAATATATGCAAAATCAATTGCTGCTAACGCGGTACATGGTTCTGATTCTGATGAAAACGCCCAAATTGAAGGAAGTTTCTTCTTCTCTCAATTCGAGAGGTTTTAACTTAAACATAACCAGATTCAACTCTTAGTAAAAAGCCTGACCTTTAAAAGGTCAGGCTTTTTTGTTGTTCACATCTCAAAAAGTGCTGTTTATCTAATTAAATAAAAAATATTAGTTACACTATTGCTTATTTCAATCATATTCAATATAATTTATCCATAATTATCATTAAAATTATACTAAATTATTTGCAAATAATTGAAAGCCATCGGTTCAATCACAAGATTGATACGCCCAAAATAGGGTTCTAGGAAAAATTTAGTTCACAAAAAAAAATCGTTATGAAAAACAATCTAAAAACTCGTAAATTCTCGACCTTTTTGTTAAGTCTTATTTTGACTATTTCGTTGGCACTTCCTAATCTATCCTATGCTCAAGAAGCTAACGATGGTGAAAGGACTCTGAAAGCAGGTCACTGTTGGCTAGATGGAAAACCCAATTGTAGAAAAAAGAAGGAGGGCAACGAATGCAGTCCAAGAAATCACTGCTCGGCTCAATCTTATATCACGGCCATTGCTGGAGTACTTGCTATCGGGACGGCCGCTGACGCCTTAACCAAATGAATAAAATTGTCAGTTATATAGCCAGCATAAGCATATTAATTTATACTGGCTGTTCTAATCAAGATGGGTCTCGATTCGACCCATCCTTGATTCAATCCGTGCAATTAAGTAACGAGCTTTCTCTTCAATATTATTCCTCCGACACGCTTAGCATTGATAATTCCTTTATCGGTGACTACCTTGATTACCAAACTATTGAAAGAAATGATACCAATTTTTTAGTGGGCATCAATGCACGAGATCATGCACTAGACATTATTAACCTGACCACAAAGACATCAGAAAACCAGATATATTTTCAATCAGAAGGACCAGATGGTATTGAGGGCGGAATAGATGGTTTCTTTTACCATAATAAAGACACGATTTTCATCCTCAGCATTGACGAAAACAGCATTCATTTAATGAATGATAGAGCTCAAAAAATAGACGAATTTAATTTCGATCAGCTTCCTCTCCCTGACGGCTTTTCTAATTACGATGTATATGCCGATCAAGGGTTGATGAATGGCCCTTATTACAATAGTGAGGATAAAACCTTACAGTTCTATACCTACAGATGGGTGGATCCAAGTAAGGATAATTATGATTATCAGGCATTTGCTAGTTATTCCATCGTTGATCGGGCTTTTAAAACGATATATGGTAACTATCCTGACAACTATAAAAAAGGGGTAAATTATTCTCTATACAATGATCCAGGCTTACTTACTGTAGGGGACACTTCCTATGTATATTTCGGTACTTCCTCAACAATTCTCTGCTATGACAACGTTAACGGAGAGCTGTTTTCAATAGGGAATTACAGCTGCGAACATTGGCCCGGAGAACCCCAAAGCCTTCCTCGAAATGCAGACTTCCAACAGGGGCAGGATTGGTTGACTTCTACTGCCGCTTATATTTTCTTGCTTTATGATGAAGACAGAAACCTTTTTTATCGCCTAATGAAGCACTCCCAACCTGTTACCAACAGTGCCAACTTATTTAACCCGAGGTGGTCGGGCAAATGGTGCATCGATATTTTTGACAAATCCCTTAACCCGATTGGACACTCCGCAATTCCATCTAAATGGGCTCTTCCCGCTATCTCATTTGTAAGCAATGGTGACTTATGGTTAAAAAATCCCTCAAGTGAGGTAGAAGAAGGGGCTTCGCTTTATCATAGAATGAAAATTCAGGAAAATGAAAAGGATTAAACCCGCCATCATATTACTGTTAATCATATCGGTGACCAACTGTAACGTTGATAGAAGCAACACCTATTCCGATGCCATTCAGCGATACTTCAATGAGGCTCTTGAGGTTGACCAACAATTACTTCAAGAAAATCCCAACGTGCTCATTATCCCGATAGGTGGCTGTAGCCCATGCCTAATTGAAGTAATGAATCATCTGTCACGGCTAACCCTCAAAAACACTTTGCTAGTAATCGTTGATCGAACTTTAGACCACGATATCATAAATTTGGAACAAAAGTTGTCTGCTGTTTATCCTATTGTTAAAGACCCTGAAAACCGGTTGATGTTATATAGGACAAACATCAGCAATCCTACTCTGCTCAAGTTCGATGGGAAACAAATTACGGTAACCAGCCTTACTTTAGACAATTATGAATACGTTTTACGGAAATTTAATGACGACTTATGAAAAAATCTGTATTACTACTTTTTGCTATTTTTAGTACCTCTTTGAGCTATTCACAAGATCAAACACTACCAAAAAACCTTGTTTATGCAAATGATAATCTTGCATTTGAAGAAATCGTGGCTGTTGGAAATTATAAACTGCTGAGGATTACTCCTGACAGGCAGCAAAACAAACGCTTTATCTACTTACTCGATGAACAGAATTTAGTCATAGACACCATGAAAGTAATGGGCAACGATAGGTTCCTTATTAGGAGTGACTCAAATTTCACTATCAGGGCATTAAGTGAATATGTGAATTTCAAAATAAGCGAAAATGGGTTAATCGCCACATCTGGCTTTGAGTCAAGGTATAAGTTTAATAGTCAAGTAATTGATCCCATTTTCATGCTTAACAAACAATTATTTGGAAGACTTTACCTTGGAAACGACTGCTCTATTTATAACTTCATGACATTTGACGTAGTCAAAACAATGTTATACCCGAAAAACAATTTCCAGGACTACAACCTTTATCAAATAGATAGCTTAATGGTTTTCGATGAAAACACCTCCTTTCTCAAAAACAATACACCAGTAGATAAGAAAGATTTAATTAAGCCTGTACTCACTAAATCCGATGTTTGTTTGGGACGTATTCAATCCCCGTATTATGGGTGGAACAGCTATAGCCTCAACGGAAACTCTTTCTATATGTATGAAAAAAGAGCGGCAACTATTTATCATTTTGATATCGAAAACGAATTTGAAGTCTTAAATAAATTCGAACTACCCATTGATGATAAATCCACAGAAGGCTGGAAATACTTATTCGATTATAATAGAAAAGAACACTATGCTGCAAAAAGAATTGAATTGCCCGATACGGAGGAAAAAAAGAAAAAGAAACGCAATACACCTCCTTCTTATGAATATCAATTGTATAGCATTGACATGGTGAACAATAAAATGAAGGCACTTTTCAAATTAGGCTTTGATCCAAAAATGATTGACAATAAACTGATTTACGAAATAGTAAGCGAATCAAAAAAAGGCAGTGCTGTCTATTTCCACCCAATTGATCCAAATTACGAATATAAAAAAAGTACCCTAGTCAACTATTAGGATAATTTTCATTTTGAAATTAGGAAGCCACGTTCGGTCGCTTTTTTTATACCCTCTTCACAATTACCCTCTTGATCCAATTGGGTAAAATCAGTACACCTGCTATTTTTCTAAAGATAGATTCATCAATTCAATCCGTTTTTGATCTTGCCAATAAAATAGTAACGAGTACATATATGAAAGCGATCTAATGGCTGCCATTTTTCCAGAAGGCCCGCTATGCCCCCCTGACATGGATGTTCTAAGTAAAAGAGCATTGTCGTTCACCCTGTTGGCTCGAATCTTTGCCACTAACTTTGCCGCTTCCCAGTACCCCACTTTAGGATCGTTTAGAGAAGTAACAAAAGACATATTTGGGTAGCTTTGAGGCTTAACATTCTCATAAGGCGAATACTCCAGCATATACTTGAATTCATTTTTGTTTTTCGGGTTGCCCCATTCCGAAAACTCTTCGCTCGTCAGTGGTAATTTTTGATCTAACATAGTATTAATGGGATCAACGAAAGGAACATCTAAAAAGACTCCTTGCAATAAATCAGGCCTTTGATTGACAACTGAAGCCAAAAGCAAACCACCTGCACTGCCGCTATTTGCATATACTAGATCTCTATTGGCGTAGCCTTCTCTCACTAAAAAATCAACTCCATCAATAAAGTCATTCATTGAGTTTTGCTTATTCATTTTTCTTCCACTTTCATACCAATCTGAACCCAATTCGGATCCACCTCTAACATGAATATATGCGTAAACCACTCCCCGAACTAACAAAGGAGCCATGCTCTCATTGTAGGATAAGTCACCTTGAATACCGTAAGCACCATAAGTCTGAATTAGAAAACTTCTATTTTGGATATATTTGTCTTTTGTACCGAAAAACACCATTGATATTGGGATATTAGTACCATCTCTGCCTTCCGCCCATAATAGCTTAGTCTTTATAAGATAATTCAATGCAAACTTTGGATCAACCAACCTCTTACGCTGGCTTTTATTTGTTCGCAAGTGATAAGAAACCCGAGTAGTGGGTAAATCTGGGGCGGAAACGTAATAAATTAAGCTATCGGGGTCTTTCTTTTTTCCTAGCCCTATTGTGAAGACTTCACCAGGATTCTCTTTGATTGTATAAGTTTTTTGAGATGATCGATCTAGCACTTCGATTCTCTCCATCATTTTTTCCTTTTTATGGAAAATGAGGTAGTCATTATAAACTTCATAATCCATTAACTGTACTCCATTTCTTCCCGCCAATAATTCCTCCCAATTATCAAACTGAAAACTTGCAGTATCCGTCCTCATTAATCGCTTGTCTGGTGCCTCAATATTGGTCATTATATAAAATGAATCGCCTTGATTATTAAAATTGTAGGTCTGATTTGGAACGGCCTTTTTCACAAGTTGAAAGTCAGGCACTCTTATGTCTCTAGTTATATAAAGCGCATTGGAGTTATTAGAAGACGTATTTAGAATCAAGTAATCACCAGTACTAGATCTACTTAGGCTTATCCTAAAAGCAGGATCCTTTTCTGTAAAATAAGTAACATCGTTACTGAAAGGCTCGCCAAGTTCATGAAACATAAGTTGATACGGCCGATTTGTATTCTTTTCTAACCTGATATAAAAATATCCCTCAACTCCCTTAGACCATAAAAAATTAGTGACCCTAGAAATCGAATCTTTTAAGAACTCATCTGTCTCAAACTCCTTTATCATCGTGGTGAAAACGTTTCGCCCAACCGTGTCTACTGAATATGCTAAATATCTATTATCTGGACTTACAGAATAAAAGCCCAACTTAAAATACTCAGAGCTATCTGCCATTGCCGTTTGGTCGAACAACAACTCTTCTTTAGCACCCTCTTGAGTAGATTTTCTGTAAATCGTTGAATATTGATTGTCTCCCTCATATTGAGACCAATACAAATACCCATTTTTTTCTATGGGTTCAGATGGTTCATTATCTTCGGTAAGAACAACTAACTCTTTGGTTATTGTCCTATCCATTTTCTTCAAATCGATGAAGTAATTTTGAGCGAAGGCATTCTCAGCAGTTAGATAGTCCATCACCTCCTTATTCGACTTTGGCCCCTTAGTATCCTTCAACCAAGCATAATCATCCTTCAGTGTCTCTCCATGAAGTTCGATAGTTTCTGACCGAACCATTGCGATAGGAGCCGCTATGGCTGGATCCCTTACATGCTTTAAAATAAATTGCTGTTCTAGTTTATTTTCTCCCTCCATGTCCTTCCGAACACTCTGCTCAATTTGTGCGATTGGATTGTTCCTCTCATATTCTTTCCAAAAATCTTCATTGAACTCAACACTATGCTCATAAAGTGCATTAAAGTCTGAATTCGAAAAACTTTCTACCCTATTAATTGTGCCCTTTTTAATTCCATAATCTGTTACAAACAATTCAGAGACCGTAGAATAAGGAGTTGTAGTTTGCTTAACAGTATCTTTTACAATGAATTGATCTACTTTCTTTATTTTTTCAACCTGCCAGCGTTTACCTACTTTCATGTAATCTACATCTACATTATAGCCATAATGCTTAATGTTCATTTCTTGCAAATTGCATATATGCCTACGATAGTCTTGTTCGACACCGTAACTCATTTTTTTTATGGTGTAACTTTCCTGATCGATATAAATTGAACCCGATAAGATGTCCGTTCTACTTATCCGTTTGTTTTTTGCCTGATCGGCCATAATTCTCTCTAGACTAGACGGCTTCTTTACGGGGGAAAAACGAACAACAAGATCCCAATCACCATTCTTGTCTGGCAATTCCAATAGCTCAAATTCATAGTTTTTAAATTGCTTTTTATCAGTGATATAACTAATATATCGCACAAGGTCCTTGCTCAGAAGAGCCAATGGCCCTCCCTCTATGTTGGCCTGTAATCCTTCCTTGGTAAGATTGAGACTTGACCTCGAATCATGAACTTTGACCCTATCCTGCCAAGATGTATTATGACCAAAATGATCATGTAATCTTTCTCCTGCATTGGTTGAAAGAATGAAACTTGAACTAAATAAACCAACAGAACCAATTCCCGAAAAGCCCATTCCTTGCCGAAAGCGCTTGCCGTCATAGCCACTTTGCTGAAAAGTTGTGGAAGCATCTGCAAACTTGATCGTTGCTCCATTTTCTTCAATTCTTTCTCGATAATAGGCATCGAAGTAAAAGGTGTTTTGAGGATAATTATTGTCTAATCTCCTAAGCGCCTTTTTCAGTACTTTCAAAGGGTCTCGTTCACGCCCTCGTTGAACAATGACCTCTTCTAGTTGTGCCACATACTGATCTAAAATTATTCTATTTTCGATTCCTTCCTCAAGAAAAGCAACTGGCATTTCTTTGGTAATAAAGCCTACGCTTGAAAAGACCAATGTATCTTTTGCATATGCAGTAGGTATTTTTACTGCAAAATGTCCATCCTCTTCTGTGATTGTACCCAAGGCAACTCCTTTTAAGCGAACTGTGACGAATGGAATCAAGTCATTGCTTGCTTTTTCAACCACCACTCCCTTCAAACGAATTAAATCTTGGGAATAAAGGAGAGATTGTAAGAAAAACAGTAAAGTAAAAGACAATAACCTGATAGAAACAACACTACAACCTTGGACTAATTGAATATTTACCATAAAAGTGATTTTTACATGATAAGTATAAACTAATAATCCTCAATTTCAAATTAATTAACCTTAGTTAACACCCTCTTGATCCAATTGGGTAAAATCAAAGCTCCAATGATTAAGTAGGGATAAAAACTGAGCAATCGCCAAATCAGACCTCCTGCAAAAGTGTAGTCTCCCAAAAACTCCCCAAAAAAGGCTGGAAAAAGATATTCTGCTGTTCCTGCGCTACCCGGGGACGGTGAAACCAACATGACTAACCACATTACCAAATGCCTGCCGACCATTAGTAAATGCTGCTCGATGGTCAAAGTGACAAAACCAGAAACTAACATATTAATGACAAAATACTTCATGATCCAAACTGAATAGGTCAAACCTAATAGCTTCAGCCAATAACCCACATGTTTTCCACGAAACTCCTGCGAAGCGGCATACAACTCATTGGCCCTATTGCTCAAAACCTCACTCCCTTTTTTCATCCATCTTAAAGAGGCAAGCCACAGCAACACCCTTAAAATAAACTTTGGGAAAAATAAAATGGCAGCGGCCATAAAGCTGGTGTAATAGGCCACTAGGCCATAACTGAGATAGAAAAAATAATCAATACCATTGCCTAGCTCATTGAAAACTCCTTCTGAAGGCGGTAGTACATTCCCCTTGCTCAACAGATAAGCCAATGGAGCGGCAGAAAGGAAGAATATATTATCCAATAATGCCAAAAGCATGGCGTAGGCGAAGGCTTTGCCCAAACTGACTCCTTCTTTATAGAGCACGAAGATGACCAAGCCCATAGGGCCGAATAACGGTGGTGTAACGGCAGTGGCGAATTCCCACAGCAGCACTATGTAAAGGGCAGCTTTCCAAGAGAAAGCACCTTCTCCCAAAACTTTAATTCGAGTTGTGTTGAGGCCATCCTTAACGGCCAAAACCAGCAAGGCCAATAGAATTGCAGCAATTGAAACCTCTGCCATCAAAAAAAACGACTCTTGCGTGAGGTTTTTATCCCGAGCGGCCACGAAAACCACAAGCGCCAAACCAATGGCAACTGAAAGCCAAACTCGCTTTGGGCTGAGCGCCTTTAGGGCTTTCTCTTCATCCATTGCCATTATTGATCGACAAGTGTTTCTTCGATCTTTTCAATCCAAAAATTATTGAATCCCTCACCAATGTGCAGTGTTATTTCATGCAATTGCAGCAGGTCTAAAATAGATAGAAAATTAAATATGACGGCTATTTTGCTGGGTTGTATTGCGATCAACTCCAAAAATGAAAGTCTAGGTTTTTTAACCAATTCATTCAATAGGAACTCTCTTTGGCCAGCAATGGTGTAAGGGAATTGCACCACCTCATGAGTAGGCTTGTCTTTGATCAAATCGTAGCGGGCAATTACTTTTTGATAGACCTTGAGCAATTTATAGAGATCAAGATCTTGAATTTCAGATTCCACATCGCCCCCAGAAGCCAATTGTTTTAATTCCTTGGCAATGTTCCCTCTGGCTTCTCGTTGCATTCGGTCTTCCTCTAATTGGCTTAGGGCTTGGATCACCGATTTATACTTCTTGTACTCCAACAGATGCTTCACCAATTCTTCCCTTGGATCAATTTCATTGCCCTCTTCGTCTACTACAGGCCTTGGCAAGAGCATTTTGGCCTTAATGCGCATAAGGGTAGCCGCCACCAAAATAAACTCACTGGCGACTTCAACATTCATTTGTTCTAACTCATGCAGGTAGTTGAGAAAATCTTTGGTGATTTTGGTAATGGGAATATCATGAATATCCAATTCATCGCGCTGGATAAAAAAGAGCAGAAGGTCAAATGGGCCTTCAAAAAGCGGAAGTTTAATTTCGAAACTCAACGAATATCAATTCTTGACTATCAAATATATAAGGAATGAACAAAGGAAGCCGATGAACCAGAAATAATTTCTAATTTTGTGACTTTCGAAAACTGGCCCAAACAATTTTTGACCCTATAAGTTCTTTTGTCATTTAGATTTATTTCATGTTGATACAACCGGGACCTCTGCTTAGCGAAATTAACTCTCCAGACGATCTGAAAAAACTAGATCAGGCAAGTCTGGTCCAAGTTTGCGATGAATTACGTCAGTACATCATCGATAATGTTTCTGTGTATGGAGGTCATTTTGGCGCTTCTTTAGGCGTTGTTGAATTGACGGTTGCGCTTCATTATGTGTTCAATACCCCCACCGATCAATTGGTTTGGGACGTTGGGCACCAGGCCTATGGCCATAAAATATTAACTGGTAGAAGGGATAACTTTAATACCAACAGAATTTACAAAGGACTTTCGGGCTTCCCAAAAAGAAAAGAAAGTGAATATGATGCATTTGGTGTAGGCCACTCCTCTACCTCTATTTCTGCGGCATTGGGCATGGCCGTTGCCAATCAATATAAAAAAGACAATCGCCACCATATTGCAGTAATTGGAGATGGCGCGATGACAGGTGGTTTGGCTTTTGAAGGCATGAACCATGCTGGCGTTTCCAACAGTAATCTTCTCATTATCCTCAACGACAACTGCATGTCGATCGACCCTAATGTTGGAGCGCTAAAAGACTATTTAACTGATGTTACCACTTCGCATACTTATAATAGAGTAAAAGATGAAGTCTGGAATTTGCTGAGCAAGTTTTCAAAATTCGGAAAGAGTGCTCAGGAAATAATCTCGAAAGTAGAAAACTCAATGAAGACCATGCTTTTAAAACAAAGCAACCTTTTTGAGTCGCTCAACCTAAGGTATTTTGGGCCAGTAGATGGTCATGATGTACATCATTTGAGCCATGTATTGAAAGATTTGATGGACATTCCGGGGCCGAAAATTTTACATTGCGTTACGGTAAAAGGAAAAGGTTATAAGCCTGCCGAAGAAGGAAATGCCACCAAATGGCATGCCCCTGGTAAATTCGACAAAGTAACTGGCGAAGTTTTCAAAAAAGTAATTGACAAGCCAGAGCCTCCAAAATACCAAGATGTTTTTGGTCACACTTTAGTGGAACTGGCTGAGAAAAACGACAAAATAGTGGGCATAACCCCTGCCATGCCTTCTGGTTCATCTATGAATATCATGATGAAAGCGATGCCAGACCGCGCATTCGATGTGGGCATTGCCGAGCAACATGCAGTTACATTTTCAGCAGGTTTAGCCACTCAAGGCTTGATTCCTTTCTGCAATATCTACAGCTCCTTTATGCAAAGGGCTTATGATCAAGTCATTCACGATGTCTGTATTCAGAATTTGCCTGTCAACTTCTGTTTGGACCGTGCTGGTTTTGCTGGGGCTGATGGTCCAACTCACCATGGTGCTTATGACATTGCCTACATGCGATGCATTCCGAATATGATTATCGCTTCACCCATGAATGAAGCAGAATTAAGAAATCTAATGTACACCTCTCAATTGCCACGAGAGGGTGATGCATTTACCATTCGATACCCAAGAGGAGAAGGCGTGATGCCCGAGTGGAGAACAGCCATGGAGAAAATAACCATTGGTACAGGTCGCAAAATTTCGGAGGGTAAAGAGGTCGCCATTCTTACTATTGGGCACATTGGTAACTATGCCGTCAATGTGATCAAAAAGTTGAAGAAGGAAGGTTTAACCCCAGCCCATTACGATATGCGCTTTGTAAAACCATTGGATGAAGAACTTTTGCACGATATTTTCAAAAACTTCAAGAAAGTGATCACTGTTGAAGATGGCTGTGTTGTTGGTGGTTTTGGCACTGCCATTCTCGAATTTATGGCTGAAAATGGTTACCAAGCTCAATTGAAACGCTTGGGAATTCCAGATGCGATCATCGAACATGGCACACAAGAGCAACTTCATGCGGAATGCGGATTTGATGAAACAGGAATCGCCAATGCAGTAAGAGAATTGATGGGCGTTAAAGCCGTCATTGCTCCTTATGCCCACAATTAATTCCATAACTAAAGGTTCAGGATTTCCAGTGGTGCTTTTGCATGGCTTTTGCGAAACAGCAGAGATGTGGTTTCCTTTTGCGGATGCATTGAGTGAGCATTATCAAGTTATTTGTCCTGATCTTCCCGGCTTTGGCAATTCACCTTTACCCGAAGATATTTCGATTGAATCCGTAGCAGATGACCTTGTCGAATACCTGCAGTCATTGGACATTCAGCAATTTGTTGTGATTGGTCATTCTCTAGGTGGTTATGTTGCTTTGACCATGGCCGAGAAATATCCAGAAAAAGTCCGTGGTTTAGGCCTGCTCAACTCCAATGCTGTGGCAGATGATGAGGAAGGCAAACACAAAAGAGATAAAGCACTTCTTTTCCTTAAAAAACATCCCGTTCAAAAATTCATCGAACCCTTTATTCCTTCTCTCTTCTACGAAAAGAGAAAAGATGAACTGTCTGTAGTAATTACACTAGCCACCAAAATTGGTTTGAAATCAAAGCTTGAAACGGTCAGGGCTTATACTTTAGCGATGAAGCATCGAAAAGATCGCTTCGAAGTGTGGAAAAACATCGCAGGTCATTGCCTATTTATTGGCGGCATGAATGATAGTCGCATTCCTGCAGAACTCTGCGAAATGCATATTGAAGCTCGCACCAAAATAGATGGCTACATTATTCCTGAAACTGCTCATATGGCCATTTATGAAAGGCCTAGCGAGACGGTTCAGATGATCAAAGACTACTTGCTCAAAGTCATTTAATTGATGCTTGGCGCTTGGGAGAGCCAACTTCAATCAATCAAAAAAGTCAATTGAAATTAAATGGCTTGATCTAGCAGTTGAGATAATTCTCGCCCAGTCATCATTCCAGCTTTCTTCCAAAGTTCTTTGCCTTGTTTGAAGAGCATCATGGTAGGAATACTTCGAATTCCAAACCTTTGGGCCAAAGGCTGGTTTTTGTCCACATCAATTTTGATGATTTTGACTTTGCCCTCGTATTTCGCTGCTACTTCTTTAAAAACTGGAGTCATCGCTTGGCATGGCCCGCACCAATCCGCATAAAAATCTATAAGGACAGGAGTATCTTGGTCGATAAGTGTATCAAATTTGCCTTTCATGATCTAAAAATTGAACACCTCTAAAACCATAGGGCTTATCCCTTTGTTCCCTTATTTTTACAAAGTTTAGCATTCATTTTAAGCAGTCATCCATGCATCAATTCGATTTTACAGACCCGCTCAACTTCCTTGTCTTGACTGGATTGATGTTTTTAACCGTGGTATTCCGTTACAGCCTAGTGGCAGGCATTTTCTATTTGGTTTTTTATGTCATCGACCCCGTGGATTTTAGGTCGAGAAAAATATTTCCTGCTCAAAAAAACACTGCCCAGTTTAGAAGCGAAATTTTCTGGTCAACATTCACCTCATTGCTATTTGCATTGGCCGGAGCGGGAATGGTTTTAATGTGGCAAAAAGGATATACTGCTATCTATGAAAATATCGAGGATTACGGTTGGTGGTGGATTCCTGTAAGTTTTTTAATTGCTGCGCTTATCCATGAGACCTATTACTATTGGCTACATCGATGGATGCATCGACCCAAAATTTACCGCTTGATCCACAAGGTCCATCACGATAGCCATATCACTTCTCCATGGACAAGCTTTTCATTTCATCCTGGAGAAGGCGTTTTGCAATCGCTCGTCATTCCAGTAATCATACTCTTCCTTCCGATGCATTATTGGACCATTGTAGCCTTGCTCACTTTCATGACCATTACCAGCGCTATTAATCATTCCAATGTAGAAATCTACCCTAAAGGCTTTCACAAACATTGGCTAGGCAGATGGATGATTGGTGCAACCCACCATAGCCTCCACCATACCCAATACCGATTCAACTATGGTCTCTATTTTACCTTTTGGGACAAATGGATGAAGACTGAGAGTGATAAGTATAAATCCAATTTTGAAAAATTTACAGCGCTTAAATAGGTTGGGAGAAAGAAGTCCGAAGACCGAGGACCGAAGTCCGAAGACGGAAGACTGATGACCGAAGATTGAAAATTGAAAATTGAAAATTGAAATAAGCGGCCAAGGCAAAGGATCAAGCAGCCATAACCCCCAAGCCTCAGGCCTTCTTTCCCTGAGGCACGAAGGGGCTAGTGTTGGGAGACCCACAAAAACTAGTACAGTGCATAAGTAGAATTTCTAATTATAAAAACGACCCTCTATGAAACGTGTCCCGAAAGGCATGTTTTTATAGCAATTGTAATGCTTTCGTTCTTTTAATTTTTCTCTTGCCGCATTAGATGAGACACACTCTTTGACATACTTCGATTGTGCGGTTGGTCTTGCGTGGCTTGGCAATGTGTGTGGCTCAGTACGGAGGAATCAATCATTAATTTTTTTGATAAACTTTTCTATTCCTAAATCGATCAACCTAAACTCAACATCTTTTGTGCAAGCTTCAAAAGTTGATTCTGTTTGGTGGAAAGAAGCAAATACAATTGATTGAGTGTTGGCATAAGATCCAAGCCTTTTTAACAGCAAATGGAAGTCATTATCACCTGTGTCTTGGTGCTCTGGCTCATCAAGAATAAACAAGTTTGGATGGTTGCCTTCAAATCTTTCAGATGTTTCTTTTAAGGCAAGTGTATAACTCCAAATTGCTCGGGTAAAATCACTTGCGGAAGAATCAAATTTTAGTGAATATCCTTCAACTGCTGGCAATAGTGTTTCTCTTGAAATACTAATTCCATCAAGTGCTTTACTACGGTAGTGAAAATCCACTAAAAGCGATTTAAAGGATTGCTCTAATTCTGTTATTTTCTTGTGATCAAAATGGGATAGCGATTTTGGTAGTTTTTTCTCTTCGCCAAGAATTTGAACCCATTCATCAGATAGCATTTTAAAATCTTCCTGAAATGAAGCTAGCTCATCATATTTCCTTCTGTACAAATCAAGTCTTGACTTCAATTTTAAACGGTTTTCTATGAGTTCAACCGAAGGCATACGATTATCGCTAACCAATTGAGTTTTCAGCGTTCTTATATTACTTCGTGTTTCAGAAATCTTGTTGTTTAACCTTTCAATTTCCCGTTCTAAATCATCAATATCACTCCTGTGATTATTGATGTATATTTTGATAAGATTTATTTGGGCTTTCAAATACTCCAAGTTTTCTTCTATCTGCATTGGCACAATCTCAATGTCCTTTGGAAGTAATGAATCATTTAATCCTTGACTACAGTAGGGGCAATTATCGTGTGCAATAGCAAAGCCTTCATCTGCACCTTTCTTTTTCACTTTTAAATGATATTCATTTTGTACCTTATCATTCTCTAATTCCGACAACCGCTCTTTAAATGAATTATACTTGCTTATCGTTAGGTTTTTTCTGTTGATTACGGATGAAAGATTAATTGACAACTGACTTAGTTGCTCGTTCAAATTGTTTATTTTCAATTCACTCTCTACTGCTTGCTCGCCCACATTTGGAATGTCCAAATCGCTGATTTTGGAAAATTCATCTTCTAAGTAACTTATATATTCAGTTAAATTAAAAGTTCTTTCCTCTGTTACATAAACTAAGTAAACTGAATTCTTTGATTCTATTATTTTAGGCTGATTTGTAACTCCTCTAATTTCACAAGCTATCTGATGAGCCAAAGACTTAAACTCTGTGTATTTATTCCTCCAATCCAAAATCAAGTCATTCTTATCTTGCTTTAATTTTGATTTTCGTTGCTGTATTTTCCAAGAGTCTAAATTCAATAGAAACTCTACCGCTCTTGTTTCCTTATCAAGTAGTGCGTAATATGGAATTGTCGCAAAAAAATCTGACCAACCTGCTTTTTGTTCAATGACAAAGCCAGGAAATATATTTTGCAAGTATAATTTCCGTTGACTTCCATCTTTATATTGAACATTAGGAAGTTCCCAGCCAATTAACTTTTCCAAAAAGGAATGAAACCCAAAGGCATTATTGCTGTCTGCTGCACCTTTGTCGTGAACATACATTGGTGCATATTCATATTGATTAGGAGAGGTTAATAATGGACCATCAAAAACCTCTACCAAACCAGAGTTTTTTGATTCACTAGAAATGTATCTCTTTACTGTTGCAATAGATGAGCCTTCAATTTCCAGAAGAATATTCGATTCAATTACTCTTGCTTCAATTTGGTTTTCATTGTTTAGTATCTCACTTTTCAGAACCGATTGCATTGTTTTTTCATTCTTGCCTCCGATAAGTTCTTCTAAACCCAAGCAATAAAGAATTGACTGAAATAAGGTACTCTTTCCAGTGGAATTAAAACCTTTGATTATTGTAAGGCCATCATTAAATTGAATTAAAGGCGTTCCATAAACTCCCTTGTCGGTATTGATATTTATTTTTAAGGCCTTAATTTTAAGCATTGTTCCAATGGTTTACTAAGTTATTTATAATTCTTTCAGGTATTTTCTTTCCAACAAGTTGGAGCACTTGCTTTTCATTAACGAAAAGCGTCTCATCCTGAATTAATTGCCCTGCAAATAGTTTTCCCTTTTCCAAAAGTTTGTAACTGCCATTTTCAAAATCAATTAATTTTTCTGCATAGGCAAGGTTTAAAGCTCTATTTAAAGTGGATTCAATTCCGAAAAAGTGAAGCTTTTGTTCGTAGTTAGTCGTTACAAATTCTTTAAGGCTATTCATATTCTCGTATGATTTCATTGCCCAAGAAAAAAGGTGAAGTTTCAATAAGCTTGCTTTGCCAGCATATCCATTATAGTGCAGAATCAAAAGAATTTGAGCCACTTTGTACATTGGTCTGTAACTTGGGTAAAGTGGCGTTTTTCTTTCTGTAAATGATATGTATTTGTTTTCTTCCATTTTAGCTAAAATCTAATGAACATTCCAGAATCCAGTAAGAAACTAAATAAGCGGACAGTTCCTCCTTGTTTGATTCAGATAAATAATGGAACTCCTTATTTATCATTGCTCGAACAGTATTTTTTATCTCATTCAATTTCTCATTGTTATCTTTAACTGGAATCAAACTTTCTGCTTTTATCCGTTTTCCAAGTGTGTTTTTTACTCGAATAAATTTCTCATATTGTTTGTCAAAAGAGTTAGACCATTGTTTTAAAATACCCTCACCAATTATATTGAACTCAATTTGTGAATCCGTTAGTTGGATAATATTATCTGTATAATCTTCCCCATTCCTCGGGTATAATTTTGCGTTTTTACGTAACCCATTTTCAACAAATGTATTATTCTCATAGGTTGCCTTAAATTCTTCAATAGTTTGGGTGGAAGGCTCAGGACTTTGAAAGTCTAATTCCTGATAATTCATTGGATTAACTATTTTTCCAGAATCAATTATGTGGGGTATTTCAGGAAGAAAATACTGATAATCTTTAAGCCCAATTTGGAAGTCATCATCAATAAAATCCAAATTCCAACTTTTCACTAGGTTCTCTTTTGTGTTACAGTGGAGTATTAATTCTTTAGATTTTATTAGAGGAGTTGTAAAATGCCAAATTTTGATTTTGCACCCATTTAATATTGTTCTTAATTTATCTTGATAGTCCAACAGCTTTTGAATATCACTGGTGATTTTATCCCTTTGATGTTCGTAAAGTTCTTTGTCTGTGTATTCCTTTTCAGGGCAATAGCATTGATACGCATCACCATTTGTATTAAATCCGTCAAGACCATAATCGCCTCCTGAATCGGCAGGAACAGATTTAAAGTTTTGGTGCTGATGTTTAATTTTCAAACAGCTTTGACAGAAGTCTTCCCATTCGTCACCGTCTGAAAATGTTAAACCAATATTTGGTAATCTTATCATAACTCAAATTCTCTTTTAAAGCGTTGGCGTAAAATAGGTTCATTAGTTTTTTCAGCGTTTGCCCTTGTTTCGGTAAAAACCAAATATTTTTGTGTGTTGCCATTTCGAATGAAGCCCAACAACCTATTACCATCATCGATCATATCCTCTTTTTAAGTCTTCAATCTAAGCGTTTCTCATCAATAAATAAACTACTGCTTATTGAAAAAATAATACAAGACTTTAGTTTCCCATCAAACTGTCAAAACTGCTCTATTTCGATTATAGAGAAGGATTTTATGGAAGTTGGAAGACCGAAGACCGAAGACCGAAGCCTGAAGTACACAAGGTCTGACCTTCGGTACCGGCCTGTTGATGAGGAAGTTGGAAGCCCGAAGACCGAATACAGCAGTACTCAAGGTCGGCACCGCAGGTCAGACCGGCTGATAAGGGGGAAGGAAAAATTAAACTTGGTCTCGGAAGCGGGGTTATAATTTAAGGGTAGGCACAAAAAAAAGAGTCACCCCCGTTGGAGCGACTCCCTTTCACCTAAACACCTGGGTAACTAACTACTCATAGTGAACCTCACGGTTCCTATACCCAGACTTATCTTGAACCTGCCGTAAACAGGTATAAATATCTTAATTGAATCTTCTTGATTTTTTGGGGATTCAGGAAGATTAACATCATTCCCTAATAATACTCCGAGCGTTCGATTTGCCCTACTGGTAACACAAACTTAATAGGATTTTTCATTAATTAAAATTTAACAAACACATAACGCGAAAAAGTTTTACACAACTTATCAACAAAATGCAATAGCCGTTCAAATACAGGCTTTTTTCTTTCGAATGACCATTAAAGTTTTATGCATACATTTTTCTTTTCTGTAAAGAAATTCAATGCATCCCATCCTCCTTCGCGTCCTACCCCACTATTTTTCACTCCTCCGAAGGGTGTTCTGAGGTCTCTCAACAACCAACAATTCACCCAAACAATACCTGACTTCAAGGCCGATGCCACCCTATGGGCTTTGTTAAGTTCCTGTGTCCAAACGGTTGCGGCTAAACCATATTGCGTACTATTGGCCATCATTATTACCTCCTCTTCAGCATCGAATGGCATCATGGTAACGACAGGCCCAAAGATTTCTTCCTGATTCGTGCGACAATTGAAGTCGAGCCCTTCAATCACGGTAGGCGCTAAATAATAGCCTTGGGCATAGTCACCTTGCAGCCTCACTTGGTTGCCTCCTGTCAATACTTTTCCGCCTTCTTGCTTGGCCAAATCTATGTAAGTGAGCACTTTTTTCATATGTCCTTCGGAAACCACAGCGCCAAGATTAGTCTCCTCATCTGAAGGAACACCGACTTTGAGCTGTTTTACTTTTTGGACAAAGGCATCTCTAAATCGTTCATAAATTGGTCGCTCAACGAAAATGCGAGAGCCACAAAGGCAAATTTGGCCTTGATTGGCAAAGCTAGATTGAACGGTTGTATTTAAGGCTTCTTCAAAGTCACAGTCGGCAAAAATGATATTCGGATTCTTCCCTCCTAGTTCTAAAGAAAGTTTTTTGAACATAGGCGCTGCTGTTGCTGCAATTTGTTTCCCCGTGGCTGTTCCGCCTGTAAAAGAAATAACTGGAATATCTGGATGCTCAGAGATGGCCTGACCGACCTTTTGACCCAGCCCATGAACGATGTTAAGTACTCCTTTGGGTAATCCTGCCTCAATACACAGCTCAGAAAGCAAAAAAGCTGTCATTGGTGTTATTTCAGATGGTTTGGCTACCACCGTATTGCCTGCTGCCAAAGCTGGAGCAATCTTCCATGTAAACAGGTATAATGGCAAATTCCATGGAGAAATACAGCCCGCCACGCCAATGGCGCTTTTATCGGTATAGTTAATTGTTGAAATGTCGGTTCTATGAAATTCGCTGGATTCATGAAGAATGGCGGTGGCAAAGAATCTAAAATTCGCTGAGGCCCTCGGAATATCCACCTTTCTGGCCAGTTTGATGGGTTTGCCATTGTCTTTAGATTCGGCTTGCGCCAGCATTTCATGATTGGCATCTATCAAGTCAGCAATCTTCAGCAAGAGCCTTGATCTTTCTTCTCTCGAAGTTTTGGACCACATTGGAAATGCAGTTTTTGCGGCCAAAGTTGCTGCCTGAACATCTGAAGCATCTGAATCTGGAATTTCACCATATTTTTCACCCCTAGAGGGGTCAATATTATCGAGGTATTTACCTGAATTAGGCGCTACTAACTGCCCATCGATATAATTGGATATTCTTTTCATGGCCTCAAATTATAGACAACCTGTTCTACCCCCGTCAACAGGAACGTTGATTCCATTGATGTAGCTGGCGGCTGGTGTTGCTAAAAAAGCTACAGCCGAGGCGACTTCAGCAGCAGCCGCAAATCTCCTAGCTGGAATTTCATGTTTCATTTCTTCTTCTACTTCTTCGATGGACTTGCCCAGCTTATTGGCCTTGTTCTCTATGATTGAACTGAGCCTTTGAGTAGAGGTAGCACCTGGTAAAACATTATTGACTGTGATCCCGAATCTACCTAATTCGCCAGCCAAGGTTTTAGACCAATTGGCTACCGCTCCTCTGATGGTATTTGACACACCTAAACCAGGAATTGGTAGTTTCACCGAGGTTGAAATGATATTGATGATTCTACCATAAGCCTCGTGTTTCATCCCATCCACCAAGGCCTGCACCAAAATTTGATTGCAAACCAAGTGTTGATCAAAAGCACTTCTGAATGCATCAACATCTGCTTCAACTGCTTGACCTGCCGGAGGGCCACCGGTATTATTGATCAGAATATGGTAAATATTGGTTTTAACATGAGCTTCAATAATTGATTTTAAATCTGAGGGTTTTGAAAAATCAGCCACCAAAAATTGATGAACTTGCCCATCTTGGGTATTCAAACCTTTTAAGACTTCTTCTAATTTTGATTGATTTCTGGCCAAAAGAGTAACATTTGCGCCAAGCTCAGCTAATTCTTCGGCTACTGCTCTACCAATACCTTGGGTACTTCCACATACCAAAGCGTTTTTTCCTGAAAGATTTAAATTCATTCCATTTTCTTTAGCTAGTAAAGTTATAAAAATCAATTAGAGGCCTATCCTGAATTTTGGTAAATTGGGCAACATTTAAATTTCAGAAATAATGGCAATAAAACGACCTTTTAACCTGCAAAAATGGATTGAAGAGAATAGAGATATTTTGAAGCCCCCTGTTGGCAACAAAAACCTCTATCCTGAAGGAACTGACTATATCGTTATGATTGTAGCTGGTCCCAATGCAAGAAAAGACTATCATTACAATGAAACTGAGGAGCTTTTTTATCAGCTAGAGGGCAATATTACGGTTCGAATCCAAGAGGACGGCAAAGCAGTTGACATTCCTTTAGGCCCAGGAGATATGTACTTGCATCCACCAAAAGTGCCACATTCACCAATGAGATCAGAAGGATCAATCGGCTTGGTCATAGAAAGAGTGCGCAAGCCTGAGCACAAAGATGGCCTGATGTGGTTCTGCGATAATTGCAATACCAAACTACACGACACTTACTTCGACTTAACCAATATTGAGAAAGATTTTATTCCAAGGTTCAAAGAATTTTATGGTTCCGAAGAAATGCGCACTTGTAAAAACTGCGGCACTGTGATGGAGACTGATCCTCGTTTCACTAATTAGTTAACAGTAAATTAGTTATCAGGCATCCTGATTTGCTGATTTCTAAAAGCGAATAAAATGAAATCATCAATGAAATTGAAGAAGTTTATAAATCACTCAATGCCTATATTAAATCCATTGGTAACGCCACAAATGACCAATGACAATTAGCCAATGACTAACTTAAAAATAGACATGCACACCCACATCATTCCTGAACATCTGCCCAAATGGACAGAGAAGTTTGGCTATGGTGATTTCATTAATCTGCACCATCATAAAGAAGGAGCCGCTATGATGATGAAAGGGAATAAATTTTTTAGAGAAATCCAGGCCAACTGTTGGGACCCAAAAGTGAGGATTGAAGAATATGCTCAATTCGACACCCAAGTTCAGGTGATTTCTACGATTCCTGTGATGTTTTCTTATGATGCCAAGCCAGAAGATGGGCTTGAGGTCAGTAGATTCCTCAATGATCACATTGCCGAAATTTGTAATCTCTATCCAAAGAATTACATCGGATTGGCCACCGTGCCGATGCAGGATGAGCACTTGGCCATTAAAGAATTAGAACGTTGCAAAAAAGAACTTAACCTTCCAGGGATTCAAATTGGCTCGAACATCAACGACAAAAATCTGAGCAGCGAAAGGTTCTTCCCTATTTTTGAAGCCTGCGAAAAGCTGGATATGGCTGTGATGATTCACCCTTGGAACATGATGGGCTTTGGAAGTATGGAACGCTACTGGCTGCCTTGGTTGGTCGGAATGCCCGCAGAAACATCACGCGCAGCTTGCTCATTAATTTTTGGGGGTGTATTAGAAAGACTCCCAAAACTTCGATTTAACTTCTCACACGCTGGAGGATCATTTTTACCCACAATTGGCAGAATCGAGCATGGTTTCAACTGCCGACCTGATTTAGTGGCCATTGATAATCAAGTGAATCCCAGAGAATACATCGGTAAATTCTGGGTAGATTCTATCACCCATGACCCTTTGATGATGAAATACATTCTCGAAATGCAGGGATCTAAAAGAATCACCTTAGGCTCTGACTATCCTTTTCCATTGGGTGATTTAGAAATAGGCGCCTATTTAAAGCAAATGGATTTATCGGATGAAGTGATCGATGATGTTTTCTGCAATGCCACTTTAGAGTGGTTGAACTTACCCAAAGCACAATTTTTAGATTAAGCCTTGAAAAATACCGCTATTACTTATATCGACTCGCCTATTGGCGCCATTAAAATTGTTGGGGATTCCAACGCCATAAAAATGGTCACTTTTGTTCCAGAAATGGGCGAAGAAAGTCAAGGCGTGATGCCAATTGTAGTCCGCAAATGCAAAAAGCAATTGACTGAATATTTTCAGGGCACTCGCACCCAATTTAACATACCCATCGCGCCAGAAGGCACAGATTTTCAACGCGAGGTGTGGCAGGAATTACTCAGTATTCCTTTTGGCAAAACAACTTCCTATGCAAAACAGTCTATCAAACTGGGCGATGTAAAAAAGATCAGGGCTGTTGGATCAGCGAATGGAAAGAATCCGATCGCCATCATCATCCCTTGCCATCGCGTCATCGGTTCGGACGGCAATCTGACTGGCTATGCTGGGGGATTGGACAAAAAGGAATGGCTTTTAAAACATGAAAATAGTCTGCCCGGCATGACTCAAACCAGTTTATTTTAATGAATTATCAAAACGATTTAGCTTTCGCGAAAGCACAAGACGCACAAGATCCGCTAAAGGAATACCGTGCTCAATTCTATATTCCTAAAGTAAATGGAAAAGACAGCTTTTACTTTACAGGCAATTCATTGGGTCTTCAACCAAAAACTGCTCGCAAGTTTGTGGAAGAAGAAATGAAAAACTGGGAAACGCTTGGGGTTGAAGGCCACTTCGCGAAAGTCAAAAGGCCATGGATGAACTACCACAAGTTCAGTAAGGAAGCATTGGCAAAAATAGTGGGTGCAAAACCCATTGAGGTGGTTACCATGAACAACCTTACGGTCAACTTACACTTGTTGATGGTGAGTTTCTACAAGCCAACAGCAACGAGATTTAAGGTTATTTGCGAGGCAGGGGCTTTCCCCTCTGATCAGTACACGTTCGAAACCCAGTTGAAGTTTCATGGACTCAACCCAGATGAAGCCCTAATAGAATTAACACCTAGAAAAGGCGAACATACCCTCAGAACAGAGGATATTTTAAAAACCATTGCTGAGACTGGCCATGAATTAGCATTGATCCTTATTGGTGGTTTGCAGTATTACACTGGACAGCTTTTCGATATGAAATCCATTACCGAAGCAGGCCATAAAGTAGGTGCAATAGTTGGGTTCGATTTGGCGCATGCAGCAGGCAACGTGCCATTACAGCTCCATGATTGGAATGTAGATTTTGCCACTTGGTGTTCCTACAAATACTTGAATTCTGGCCCAGGTAACGTTTCAGGTGTATTTGTGAATGAAAAATACGCCAATGACCCCAGCCTTAATCGTTTTGCTGGCTGGTGGGGACATGACGAGAAAGAAAGATTCTTGATGAAAAAAGGCTTCCGACCAATGTCTGGTGCAGATGGCTGGCAATTGAGCAATGTCAATGTAATCTCTACTGCTGCCCATTTGGCTTCATTAGAAATCTATGATAAAGTTGGCATGGAAGCGCTTCGCAAAAAAAGCTTGAAGCTGACAGGCTATTTGGAGTTTTTAATGAAGGAGCTTAGCCAAGTGGCTGACATTTTCGAGATTTTAACCCCATCTAATCCAGAAGAAAGAGGTTGCCAATTGTCCATATTTTTTCATGAAGACGGCAGAAGATTGTTTGAAGCCCTTTCAGCAGCTGGGGTAATTGCAGACTGGCGCGAACCGAATGTGATTCGTGTGGCACCAGTTCCTCTTTACAATACTTTTGAGGATATTTATCAATTCGCAGCGATATTGAAGGACAATTTGTAAACAAAAACTATGGATACCTCTGGCAAAAAAATCACCATTCTAGGCGCAGGACTTGTAGGTTCGCTGCTTTCTATTTTTCTAGCGAAGAAGGGTTATGAGGTATCCATCTATGAGCGCAGAAACGATATGCGTGCTGCAGGCGCAGTAGGCGGTCGATCTATTAACCTTGCTTTGAGCCATCGAGGATTAAAGGCTTTAGATGCTGTTGGTATCAAGGAAAAAATTCAGAAAAGTTGCATTCCCATGCCTGGCCGAATGATTCACGACATGGAAGGCCAATTGAGTTTTCAACCTTATGGAAAAGAAGGCCAGTTTATCAATTCTGTTTCGCGAGGTGGATTGAATGAATTATTGATGACCGAAGCCGAAACTCATGGCGTTACCATTCACTTCGAGCATAAATGCATTGAGGTAGATTTCGAGTCAGCGACTGCCACTTTTGAAAATGGGAGATCGGTGACTTCCGATTTTATTTTTGGGGCAGATGGCGCCTTCTCGGCTTTGCGGGCTGCTATGCAAAAAACGGATCGATTCAACTTTTCACAAGAATACATTTCGGCTGGTTATAAGGAGCTCTGCATGCCTGCCACTGCTGATGGTGATTTTGCCATGGATCCGAAAGCCTTGCACATTTGGCCGCGCGGTGAATACATGTTGATTGCCTTGCCAAATCTAGACAAGAGCTTTACTTGCACCTTGTTCTTCCCTTTTGAAGGAAAAGTGTCCTTCGAAGCCCTAAAAACAGAAGAGGATGTTATGACCTTCTTCGAAACGAATTTTAAGGATGCACTGCCTTTTCTTACCAACCTTCAACAGGAATTCTTCGAAAACCCAACATCAAGTTTGATCACCACCAGATGCAAACCTTGGGTGAAAGGAAAGACTGCATTAATTGGCGATGCTGCTCACGCGGTGGTTCCTTTTTATGGACAAGGCATGAATGCTGGTTTTGAAGATTGCTTCGTTTTTAATCAGTTGCTAGAAAAATACGGTGCCATCAATGCTGAGTTATTGCATGAATACGAAGCCTTAAGAATTCCCGATGCCAATGCCATTGCAGATTTAGCCCTTTATAATTTCATCGAAATGCGCGATAAAGTGGCAGATGAAAAGTTTATTCTTCAGAAGAAAATTGAAAAGAAAATCAATGAGCTATACCCAGAAAAATGGGTGCCTTTATACTCTATGACCACTTTCAGTGATTTCCGTTACTCCGAAGCACTCGCCATGGGCAAAAAACAACAAGCCATTATGGATTCAGTCTTAGCACATCCCAATATTGAAGAGAATTGGGAAGGGCTGGATTTTGAGAGTATCATTCACCTCCTCTAATCTGCATCTTCATAACACCTCGTAAATTCATCATCCTCTAGATTGGCATCAATGAAATTTTGCCTCAAATCGAAATGTTCAGCCGCATCTTTAGGAAACTCTCTTTCTACATTCCCGATACATTCCACATGATAATCACCTATATATAGTATGTAGATTTGATTGAGGTCACTAGAGGGCTCTGCGACTTTTACTGTCTCTCCCTCTTTACCGAGTAAAATATCCCTGCTAAAATCAAATGAAAACTGCCCATCCTCAACATGATAATCATAGTCTTTAGGCATCTTTCGATCCTGATTAATGTCTTTTAATATACCATTATCTATAGGTTCCATTTCAGGTTTAAGTAGAGTTAATAACAACGGTGCATAATCTACAAGTTTTTAATCTCACTTCAAACTTGGATAAAAAACTAACCTACTATCGCAGGTTTTCCAAACCTGTGACTCATTATGAGCTTAAGGACTCCGTCCAATAGTCTATTTGCAAAAGAAACCTCGGAACGGCAGTAAATGAAAGTACTCAACCCTTCACTTATCAAAAGGCAATTGCTTTTTAATTGGATTCTCTTCAACTTCCATGCACAGCCAAATCACTATGAAAATCAAGTTATTACTCCCCCTCCTCTTATTCGTTTTTTTTCAATGCACGCCTAAAAAAGAAATCAAAATAGAAGAAATCACCATTTCAGAAATTCATGATGCACTCAAAAACAATGACTGCTCATGTGTGGAATTGGTGCAGAAATATTTGGATAGAATTAAGGCTTACGATCAATCCACTGGCATGAATTCCATTGTAGTGGTGAATCAAAAAGCACTGGATGTGGCCAAATCCTTAAATGATGAATTTCAATCAACAGGAAAACTGAAAAAGCTGCACTGTGTCCCAATGATTGTGAAGGACAACTTCGATACTGATGATTTGCAAACCGCTGGAGGTTCACTGGCGATGAAAGGCTCAATTCCCCCAGACGATGCCCATCAAGTGAGAAAAATAAGAGAAGCTGGGGCTATCATTCTAGCAAAATCAAATATGGCAGAATGGGCTTTCAGTCCTATGGTGTCGATCAGTTCAATTGCAGGAGAAACCAAAAATCCTTACAATTTAGAGCATACTACTGCTGGGTCAAGTGGAGGAACAGCTGCGGCTGTGGCCGCCAATCTAGGCACTAACGGTTTAGGTAGTGACACAGGCAACTCCATCAGAGGGCCATCGAGCCACAATGCTTCGGTAGGGTTACGATCCACGATGGGACTCACTAGCCGAGATGGAATTATTCCACTCTATCTTCGAAATGATGTGGGCGGCCCAATGGGCAGGACAGTTGAGGACGCTGTTCGCGTGCTGGAAGTGATTGCAGGTTACGATCCTGCCGATCCGCTAACTGAAAAATCAAAAGGCAAAGTACCAGAAAATTACACTCAATTTTTACAAGCCGATGGTCTTAAAGGAGCCCGAATTGGAGTAGTGAAACAGCTGACTTCCATAGGAGAGCCTTCTAGCCAGATTCTTCAAATGTTCAATCAGGCCATTGCCGATATGAAGGCACAAGGCGCTACTATAATGGAAAGTGAAATCGAAAATTTCGACTCGTTGAGAAGAGACCAATGGTGCCCTATGTTCAAAGTGGATCTAGAAAATTATTTGGCAAGTTTAGGCGATAATGCCCCTGTTAAAACTTTGGATGAACTAGTGGCGTCTGGAAAGTACTCCGACTACATTGAGCAAAACTTGAAGTACTTTCAAACGATAGAGGGTGATCCCTCTGCTGACGGAATCGCGTGCCAAGATGCATTCAACGATACCAAAAGAATTGCTTTCAGAAATGCCGTAGAAGCCGCCATGGATGACAATAAAGTGGACGCTTTAATTTACCCTTCATGGAACAATCCCCCAGCTAAGATTGGTGATTTTAGAGGTTATAAAGGTGACAACAGCCAAATAATTGCGCCACATACAGGTCAACCTGCCTTTACCGTACCTATGGGATACAGCGAAGGAAATCTTCCTGCCGGCATTCAATTTCTGGGAAGGATGTTCGATGAACCTACTTTAATCAAACTGATTTATGGCTATGAACAAGCCACCAAACATCGAAAGTCACCTGCTGGCTTTCCTGAATTGGTAAATCAAAAAGATTAGTGCTTTTGGATCAAAATGACAATGGCCCAACAGCAAGGCCTTATAAGATCGATTGAATCCGCTTTGTATAAATTCCAATTTTCGGCAAGATGGCATATTTTGAAATTGCCAAATTTAGCATATCTTTACAAATATGGAATTGAATTCCACATTTGTAAAGATCGATCGTCAGGCTGCACCAAAGGTACGCTCCTTAGCGCAGTCGTTTAAGGCTGTAGTAATTACTGGTCCACGCCAAAGCGGCAAAACTACATTGGCCAAAACCTGCTTTGACGAAAAACCTTACGTATCTCTTGAAAACCCAGACACTAGAAATTTCGCCATTGAAGATCCTCGAGCTTTCTTGAATCAATATAACGAGGGAGCTATACTTGATGAAATACAGCGTGCCTCTCACCTCTTATCTTACCTGCAGCAAATACTTGATGAAAGTGCAGCACGCGGAAGGTTCATTCTCACAGGCTCTAACAATTTGCAGTTATTGGAAAGCGTAAGCCAAAGTTTAGCGGGAAGAACTGGCCATATCCATCTCTTGCCATTGTCCATAGAAGAGCTCAAACAAGTGCCAAATGCTACTTCGGATTTGAATACCTTGCTTTGGAAAGGTCAATACCCATCAATTCAAGCAGAATTTATACCACCAACAGATTGGCTTCCATCCTATATCAGTACCTATGTAGAACGAGATGTGCGTCAAATTAAGGGAATAGAAAACCTTTTACTCTTTGAAAGATTTCTCTCGCTCTGTGCTGGTCGTGCTGGGCAGCGAGTTAATTATAATAACCTAGCAATAGAAACTGGAGTCGACAATAAAACTATCAAAGCATGGCTTAGTGTATTGGAGGCCAGTTATGTTATCTTTCAACTCCCACCCTATTACAAAAATTTCAACAAAAGGGTTGTAAAATCTCCAAAACTATACTTTTATGATACTGGCTTGCTTTGTAATCTGTTGAGAATATCCACGCCTGAATTATTAGCACAGCATCCATACAGGGGAGCCATATTTGAGAATTTCGTTATTCTGGAAGCCATGAAAAACAGATTCAATCAAGGACAACCATCAAACCTTTACTACTGGCTAGACAACTCTGGGAACGAGATTGATCTATTGATTGACAATGGTCTAAACATTGAGGCCATTGAGATTAAATCTGGCATTACTGTTAATTCAGAGTATTTCAAAAACCTTCATTTCTGGAAGAAAATTACTGGCCAATCAAATGGGTGCGTCATCTACGGAGGCACCGAAAACCAAAATCGCTCCGATGGTTTTAAAGTAACTTCTTGGCTAAATTTAGGGGAGTTATAAAATTGATTAATATAAACTCAAAACTGCTCTAATACCCAATCTCCCTCGGAGTCTTACCTGTGAGCTGCTTAAACGTGCGATTGAAATTCGAGAGGTTATTGAAGCCCACCTCAAAGCAGATTTGAGCAATCGGTTTTTCCTTGCTCAATAGTAGTTTAGTTGCCTGGTTTATTCGGAATTCGTTCAAAAAGTTAATATAGCTTTTGCGCGTATGTTGCTTAAAATAACGGCAAAACGATGCCTTGTTCATGTTGGCTACTTCAGCCACTTCTTCAAGTGTAATGCGTCTACCGAAATTATCTAGGGTAAATCGAAAGATGTCATCCAACCGTCTCCCTTCCACTTCTTTGATTGATTTTTGGGGAATCTCATTCAAATATTGAATCGTATTAGGATCCGTTAGCTTGCCCAAGAGATTAAAAAAAGAAGACAAGCGACTCATTCCTTCCCTCTCGAAGACTTCATTAAAACCTGCGATTAGGGCAGCACTGTGTAAACTTTCTACTTTCAAACCACGATCACCAGCCGCTAAAATTGATAAAAGTGATTTGACCTCAGGAAATATTTTTGACACCTCTTTTAATTGCTCAAACCTAAAAAATATGGACTTTGAAAGTACTCTCTGATCGCTCTCCAAAGCGTAGTACTTCTTCTCGCAACGAAAAACATGAGGTACATTCGAGCCCATCAAAAATATTTCTCCTTCCTTAAAACTGCCCAAATAATCGCCATGGATTAGTGTTCCTTCACCCTTAATGATCCAAGTCAACTGCGCTTCAGGATGCTGGTGCAGTTTGTCATAAAAATAAACTTCATCATCAATCTGTAAATGGATTGATGACTCATCGGTTTTAGGAATCTTGAATGGAAGGACTTTCACTTGTAGTATTTAAACCTCTTAAATCACTATGAATCATTAACATGCAAATATACTATTGTTATTAGTGAATTTCCGCAAAGTATCTCAAGCCATTACCCTGTACTTTAGCTAAAAATTAAAGAGATGAAAGTAGCATGGCAGGGTGTCTACCCAGCGGTAACCACAAAATTCACAGCTGACGATCAACTTGATCTTAAAATGTGCGAAGTCAATATTCAAGCACAACTAGCAGCGGGTGTCGATGGAATTATTTTAGGCGGTACTTTGGGCGAGGCAAGCTCACTGATGGAAGCGGAAAAAGATGAATTGGTAAGTGCCACAGTGGCTATGGTCGATGGCAAAGTGCCCGTGGTCATGAACATTGCTGAACAAACTACCAAAGGCGCAATACTCGCAGCAGAAAAAGCACAGAAGAATGGCGCTAGTGGTTTGATGATGCTTCCTCCGATGCGTTATAAAGCGGATGATCACGAAACAGTGACCTATTTTAAGGCCGTTGCCAACTCAACTGACCTTCCAATCATGGTGTATAATAATCCAGTTGACTATAAAATTGAAGTGACTTTGGACATGTTCGAAGCATTGGCAGAATGCTCAAACATTCAGGCTGTCAAAGAATCAACAAGAGATATTTCGAACACCACAAGAATGATCAACCGATTCGGAGATCGCTTCAAAATACTTTCTGGAGTAGATACTTTGGCTCTAGAAAGTCTTTTCATGGGCGCCAATGGTTGGGTAGCGGGTTTAGTTTGCGCATTCCCAAAAGAAACAGTTGCCATTTACAGACTTCAGAAAGCAGGCAGGTATGAAGAAGCCCTGAAAATCTATCGTTGGTTTTTACCATTGCTGGAGCTAGATATTAATGCCAAATTGGTTCAGAATATAAAATTGGCAGAAGTTGCCACGGGCATAGGTACCGAAAATGTAAGAGCACCTCGCCTGCCTTTGGCTGGCGAAGAAAGAGCCCACGTTTTAAAATTGATAGAAACAGGTTTAAAGAACAGGCCTACTCTTCCAGATTACCTAAATTTATAAAATGATTAAAGGAACAAACTTCATCGGAAAAACGGCTTCGGCCAAAGGTAAGGACTCTCTTTTTGCAATTAATCCAACTGATAATTCTCAATTAGCAGGTCAATTTACCGTGGCTACGGAAGCCGAAGTAAATGAGGCTGTGGAAAAAGCACAGTCAGCCTATTCAGTTTATCAAGAACTGTCTAGCGCAGAAAGAGCTGATTTTCTAGATGCCATTGCGGAAGAAATTATGGCTTTGGGCGATGAACTTGTGAAGCGAGCATCAAGCGAAACTGGTTTACCAGAAGGTAGAATTCAAGGTGAACGTGGAAGAACTTGTAATCAATTGAAGCTCAACACAGCATTACTTCGCGAAGGTTCTTGGGTAAACGCCACCATCGACACAGCCATTCCCGATAGAAGCCCTGCTCCTAAGCCTGATTTGAGAAAAATGCAGATTCCGATTGGCCCAGTGGTCGTTTTTGGAGCGAGTAATTTCCCATTGGCTTATTCTACTGCAGGAGGTGATACAGCCTCCGCACTTGCAGCCGGAAATCCGGTGATTGTTAAAGGCCATGAATCTCATTTGGGCACCAATGATTTAGTAAGTCAAGCTATTTTAAGTGCTGCCGAAAAAACTGGAATGCCTGATGGTGTTTTCTCTATGGTCAATGGAGGAATTCCAGTGGGTCAACAGTTGGTAAAGCATCCCTTAGTCAAGGCTGTGGGATTCACAGGTTCGTTCCAAGGTGGTAAAGCGCTCTTCGATTTGGCGAATCAAAGGCCAGAGCCTATTCCTGTTTATGCTGAAATGGGGAGTATCAATCCAACTTTTATTCTTCCCCATAAATTAGAAAAAGACCCCGAAGGTTTGGCTGGTATTGTAGCTGGATCGATTACCCTTGGTGTCGGTCAGTTCTGTACAAATCCTGGCCTACTGATCGCGATTCAATCTGAAGCGCTAACTAAGTTTTCCACGGCCCTAGAATCGGCCATTGCCGCTACTCCCCCGAGCACCATGCTCAACGAAAAAATAGCCACTAGCTATTATAAATTGAGAGAAGAAGCACTTAGTCAAAAAGGCGTCAGTGCCCATGGCAACACCGCAAAACTTGAAAAAAACAAAGGAAATGCACTCACCGCTAGTGTCGATGCGCAAAGTTTTCTGGCTAATCCTAAGCTTCACGAAGAAGTCTTTGGCCCATTCTCATTAATGGTGGTTTGCGCAAATGCCCAAGAAATGGAACAGGTTGCCAACGCATTGCAAGGCCAGCTTACAGGTTCATTACTGGCTACTGATGAAGATTTGAATAACCATCCTAAAGTCGTTTCAGCCCTAAGGCAGAAGGTTGGACGCATCATATTCGATGGAATGCCCACAGGAGTTGAAGTTTGCCCTTCGATGCATCATGGAGGCCCTTTTCCTTCAAGTTCAGACGGAAAATTTACAAGTGTAGGCAAAGATGCTATTTATCGCTTTACTCGGCCTGTAAGTTATCAAAACTGGCCTAACCAACTCTTGCCTGAAGCACTTCAGGATGGGAATCCGTTAGGCATTTGGCGAACCGTCAACAATACTTTTACTAAAGACTAACATATGAAAAAGCTCCTCCCATTTTTTGCGATTATCCTATTGTTCTCTTGTCAGCAAGAAACTGATTCTTTGGATAAAATTTTGGCTGATATTGATGCTTATGAACCATTGACAGAAGCTGAAAGAGAGCAATTTCCGTTAGGCAGGTACACTGAAGAGGATTTTCAAAAAAGGGCTGAGTTTTCTGCAAAGATGATCGATAGGTTGAAAGCCTTAGATAAATCTACGCTCTTCTTTTCAGACGAAATCAGTATCGAATTGATGACCTACCGACTACAGGAAGATATTGATGAGTATAAATACAAAGCCTACCTCAACCCTATTTTAGTCGATGCAGGCTTTCATATTAATTTTGTGGGTCAGCCCAATCGATTTCGTTTTAATAAGGTAGAGGATTATGAAAGGTACATTCGAAACCTGAATGCATTTCCTGATTATGCTCAGCAGCACATCGATTTAATGCGCAAAGGCTTGGCCATTGGCATTGCACAACCTAAGGCAATTCTTGATGGCTACGAAGTGACCTATGAAACACATATAGTCGATAATATTGAGGAGAGCTCCTTTTTCGCCCCGTTCAAAAATTTCCCAGAAAGCTTTTCCCCTGAAGCAAAGGTGAAGCTTTTATCAGATGGTAAAGAGGCAGTTTCGAATGGAGCGATCGGTGGGTATAGATTGATCAAAGACTTTTTCGACAAGGAATATTTACCTAATGCGCCTGATGAAATTGGGGCATCGCATTGGCCGAATGGCGCGGAATACTATCAAGTACGCGCTAACTACTTTTCTACTCTAGATATGTCGGTAAAGGAGATTCACGAACTAGGCCTCAGCGAAGTGGAGCGTATTAAAGCAGAAATGGAGTTAGTGAAAGAAAAATCTGGCTTCAAGGGCACTCGCAGAGAGTTCATTCAATTTCTAAGAACCGACCCACAATTTTATCCTAAAACGGGCAAAGAGCTTTTGATGTATGCCGCCTACTTGGCCAAAAAAGCAGATGGAAAGCTACCAGCCCTGTTCAATAAATTACCTCGACAGCCGTACACAGTAGAGCCTGTTGCACCTCATTTGGCACCTAAATACACTGGTGGGAGATATTCAGGTGCTAATATTAATGGAACCAGGGCTGGGGAATATTGGGTGAACACTTACGATTTACTAAGCCGTCCACTTTATGTAATGCCATCGCTCACACTACATGAAGCCGTGCCAGGCCATCATTTGCAAGGTGCGCTAACACAAGAATTAGAAGGATTACCGCGCTTTAGAAACAACATGTACATTTCTGCCTTTGGCGAAGGCTGGGGATTGTATTCAGAATTCTTGGGGATCGAAATGGGAATGTATGAAACGCCTTATGACGATTTTGGAAGATTGACTTACGAAATGTGGCGTGCTTGTCGATTGGTGGTCGATACTGGCATTCATGCCTATGGATGGTCTCGTCAAGAAGTAATTGATTATTTAGCTGAAAACACTGCGCTTTCAATTCATGAATGTACTACCGAAACTGATCGCTATATTTCATGGCCTGGTCAGGCACTTTCTTACAAAATAGGTGAACTTAAAATCAAGGAATTAAGGAAGAAAGCAGAAAAGGAACTCGGAGAAAACTTCAATGTAAGAGCATTCCACAATGCTGTACTTTCACAAGGCACACTGACATTGACATTGCTAGAAAAGGTGATTGATAAATACATCGAAGAAGCAAAAACTGAAATAGAATAATATTTAACCTGAACATTAGATTGAAAAGTAAACGTTTCTTCTGCATCGATGCCCATACTTGCGGCAATCCCGTACGCTTAGTGGCTGGAGGTGGCCCATTATTAGAAGGTGCCAACATGAGCGAAAAGCGCCAGCATTTTCTACGCGAATTCGACTGGATCCGCAAAGGCTTGATGTTCGAACCTCGAGGACATGATATGATGTCGGGAAGTATTCTTTATCCGCCTTCTGATCCTGCCAATGACATTGGAGTGCTCTTTATAGAAACTAGTGGTTGTTTGCCTATGTGTGGTCATGGCACTATTGGTACCGTCACCATAATGCTCGAAGAGGGACTCGTTCAACCCAAAGTTCAAGGAAAACTTCGATTAGAAACCCCAGCTGGCCTAGTCAAAATTGACTACAAGCAAGAAGGCAAGAAAGTGACTTCGGTAAAACTCACTAACATCCCCTCATTTTTGGCGGCTGAAAACCTTAAAGTGGAATGCAGCCAATTTGGAGAACTGGTTGTTGATGTTGCCTATGGTGGTAATTTTTACGCCATTGTTGATCCTCAGAAGAACTACAAAGACCTTGCAGATCATTCGGCCTTAGAAATTATCGGAGCCAGTCGTGAGATACGGACTTACATGAATGAGCACTATCAATTCAATCATCCTGAAAACCCAACCATCTCGGGGCTCTCTCATTTACTTTGGACGGGACAGCCAACTCAGCCAAATTCCACCGCAAGAAACGCAGTTTTTTATGGTGAAAAGGCCATCGATAGATCACCTTGTGGCACAGGCACTTCGGCCAGAATGGCCCAATGGGCAGCGAAAGGAAAACTCAAAGCACGAGATGAATTTATACATGAAAGTATCATTGGCAGCCAGTTCGTTGGGCGCATAGAAGGCATTACCCAGATAGGAGAAAAATCAGCAATTATACCGAGTATTGAAGGGTGGGCGAAGATCACAGGATACAATACAATTTTAATTGACGAGGATGATCCCTACGCATTCGGATTTTCAGTAATTTGATCTATGAGCAGCAAAAAAGTCATTGTGGTAGGAGCAGGCATAGTAGGCCTGAGTACCGCTTATTTCCTTCACAAAAAGGGAATTGAAGTCACCGTAATTGACAATACCGATGGCAGCGATAACTGCTCTCACGGCAATGCTGGCTACGTTTCTCCAAGCCATATTATCCCCTTGGCTTCTCCCGGAATCATAAGTCAAGGCATTAAGTGGATGATCAATCCGGAAAGTCCATTTTACATTAAGCCGCGCCTCAATGCTGACTTGATCCGATGGGGATTACTATTCAAGAAAGCTTCTACCAAAGCTAGAGTAGATGCTGCCATTCCGGTACTAAATCAACTTACAGTTCTCAGTAAAAAATACTATGAACAAATACTCAAAGATGAAAGCATAGAAGCAGGCTATTCCAGCGAAGGCCTCTTAATGCTTTGCAAAACAGCATCTACGCTTCATCATGAAATTGAAGTGGCTGAAATTGGTAGCACACTTGGTTTAGAGACAGCAGTACTTTCTAATCAAGAAGTTCAAAAACTAGAACCAGGTTTGGAAATGGATATTGCCGGGGCAGTACTTTTCAAATGTGACGCTTGGATGACACCAGGAGTTTTCATGAAGGAATTCAAAAAACGCTTGATCAATAAAGGAATTAAAATCCAGCACAACACTTCACTTACAGGGGCGAAAATTGAGAAGAATAAGATTGTTGCACTTGAAACTAATATGGGAGATTTAGTAGCTGATGAATATGTTTTGGCTACGGGTTCATGGTCACCTATTTTGGCCAAAAAACTAGGTGTTTCCATTCCTCTGCAAGCAGGAAAAGGTTATAGCTTCATGATCAAAGATCCCGTTGTTAAACCAAATTTACCCTCTATTTTAGTCGAAGCCAGAGTAGCAACTACACCAATGCTCGATGGTTTACGGTTTGCGGGCACTATGGAAATTGCGGGCACTCAACTAGACATCAATCCAATTCGAGTGCGTGGTATTGTAAATTCAATCAGCAAATACTTACCTCAATTCAAAGATCAGGACTTTAGCCAGATTCAACCGTGGGCTGGACTTAGGCCGTGCACTCCGGACGGCTTACCCTATATTGGTAGGACTTCCAAATACAGCAACTTGGTGATTGGTACCGGTCATGCCATGCTTGGATTTACTTTGGGCCCCGTGACTGGCCATTTGCTTAGTCAGGAAATTTTAAATGAAAAAACAGACTTCGCAAGTCCATTACTCTCTGTTGATAGGTACGCTTGATGTCATTCGTACTCGATTTATTGCATTTTGCATTAAAACTATTTGGTATTTCAAGAATAGTAATTCATTTTTGGTTAAGCCTAAGTTATATCCGCAAAATTTCCTCAGCCTTTTGCAGTAACTGACAAAATCAGACTCAATTATATGGCAAAATCCGTTATTATTATTGGCTCGGGGATAGCCGGGTTAGCATGTTCTATACGTCTCGCAAAAAAAGGGTACATCGTTTCAGTTTTTGAGGCCAATCAATACCCTGGAGGAAAACTTACTGAGATCCAGTTAGGTGGGTATCGCTTCGATGCCGGCCCATCGCTTTTCACTTTACCCGAAGAAATAGAAGCGCTCTACAAGCTTTGCGGCTTGAAAGCAAGTGATTATTTTGAATATCAAAAATTAGATACCACCTGCAAATATTTTTACCCTGACGGAACGGTAATCGAAGGCTTTGCTGATCAAAAGGCCTTTCAGCGCGAAGTACATGAGAAAACAGGCGAACCGACTAAAAACATAAAAAAAGCACTCAGCAAAAGTAAGTTCCTGTATGAAGAGCTATCCCCGCTATTCATGCACAAATCCCTTCACCGTTTAAGTACTTGGCTCAGTGCAGAAGCATTCAAAAGATATGGCAAGTTGACTCAGTTCAACTTCAATCGCAGTATGCATCAGGCGAATGCCTCAAGGTTTGAAAGTGAAAAGGTAGTTCAGTTATTCAATAGGTATGCCACTTATAACGGCTCAGATCCTTATCAGGCGCCAGCTACACTCAATATTATTCCTCATCTGGAATTTGGAATAGGGGCATTCTTTCCTAAAAAAGGCATGTACGATATCACCAAAAGTCTTTTTGAATTGGCTAAAAAGGTTGGGGTGAAATTTTACTTCAACACTAAGGTCGAAAAAATTACGGTCCATGAAGGGGCGGCCAAAGGAATCACCACAAAATTTGGTTTTCACAAAGCAGATAGGGTCGTGAGTAATATGGATGTGGTTGGGACTTATGAAAAATTGCTTAAAACCGAGTCGAAACCAACAAAAATCATCAACCAACCCAAGTCAAGTTCGGCACTCATTTTCTATTGGGGCATCAAAAAAGAATTTAAACAACTCGACCTTCATAACATCTTCTTTTCAGAAGACTATAAAAACGAGTTCGAACATATTTTTAGCAAGGGAACAATTAGCAGTGACCCCACTATCTATATCAACATAACATCCACTCATAAGAAAGATGATGCACCAGAAGGTTGCCAAAATTGGTTTACTATGATCAATGTGCCTAATAATCAGGGCCAAGATTGGGATCTACTTATTGAAGAGGCCAGGGCGAATATTTTGAAGAAACTTTCGCTTCAATTGGGTGAGGATATCGAGCCACTTATAGAACTTGAGGATATCCTTGATCCGAGAAGTATTGAATTAAGAACGTCCTCATCACAAGGCGCACTTTATGGCAATAGCTCGAACAACAAATACGCTGCTTTCCTACGACACGCCAATTTCTCGAAGAAAATCGAACATCTCTATTTCTGTGGAGGAAGTGTTCATCCGGGAGGTGGGATTCCGCTCTGCTTGCTTTCGGCCAAAATAGTAGCCGAAAATTTTGATTGAAATTTACTCAGGCTTAACGTTTCCGCCCGAAAGTCTTTTCAATTCAATTTCTGCCAACATGATGTTGTATTGTGCGTTAATCTTTCGGATTTCTGCCTGAACTAAATTGATTTGGGCTTCTCTTAACTCCACGGCCGTGGTATTGCCCACTTTGAACCTCTCCAATGCGATATCATAATTTTCCTTCGCCACTTCCAAATTCAAGGCTTCCAACTCATTCAGCCTAAGGCTATTCTGATAACTACCATATACTTTACGAATATCAGATTCTAGGGACTGCCGTAAATCTTCTATTTGCAATTCGCTAAGTTCCACTTGAATTTTAGCATTTTGCTCTCTGCGCTTCAGGTCAAAGCCATTGAAAATATTCCAAGAAGCTCCGGCCCCATAACTAAATCCTGTAGAGAGATTGCTAAGCACAGCACCAGCGTCAGAAATTCGATCATTATAGGTATAGCCAAAATTCACATTAAGCACAGGTAGCTTTTGGGCATTCAATTCTTTGATTTGTAGGTAATTGGCTTCAAGATTTCTTTGGGCACGGACTACTCCCGCATTATTGAGACTGGCCGATGAGATTATGTCGTTGAGCTGAATGGAGTCATCGTAATTAAATCCTGCCGATATTTCGTAATTGCGCTCCAAATCTTGTCCTAACAATCGATTCATTTCTACGAGTACGTTATGGATCAATTCGCGCTGTGTTAAATAGTTGGATGAATCCGTATTGTAATCCACTTGCGCTTGTAAAAAAACGAGCTTGGAGGCCTTCCCCACTTCGTATCTAGTTTTGGCCAGTTCTAAGCGTTTTCGACTCAAATCAAGTGCAATCTGAAAAACCCTGGCCCTTTCATTTTCCAGCACAACCCTATAAAAGGCATTGGAAATTTGGGCAATACTGTTTTCTATTTGAAGTCTTAAGTCGTCTTCACCCACTTGGGCCAAAGTCTTGAGTCGATTTCGGGTATGGAACATTCCTAAGCCATCAAAAACTGTCCAATTGAGTGTAGGTGAAAGATTGAGGTTGCTGGTTTTGGCATTATCGATCTTTCTTGCTTCGCCCCCTGAAGCCAATTGTTGGGTTACATCCGTATTACTAAAGGATTTATTGGCGGTTACGTTAAAAGTCGGAAGCAAAGCCCCATAACTCAATTCTGAATTCACCGCGCTTGTCTCGGCCGTTTTTTTCGAAATCTTAATCGCCAAATTATACTCTAAACCCAATTGAACTGCATCTTCAATTGTCAATTTTTCTTGGGCATAAATGCTTGCCCAAGAAATGATCAAACTCAAAAAAGTAATCTTGATTTTCATAATTAAGCTGTAGTTCTAGCTACCCGACTCTTTTTACTTGAAAAATAAGTATAGATCGCTGGAATGACATAAAGTGTGAGTACGGTTGAAAATATAAGTCCGCCAATAATGGCAATACCCATTGAAACTCGGCTTTCTGCACCAGCTCCCAAAGACAAAGCAATTGGTAGAATGCCTAAAATTGTAGAAAGCGAGGTCATTAAAATTGGTCTGAAACGAGATTTAGAAGCATCCAATACTGCTTCTCGAACACTCAAGCCTTGGGCTTTCCTTTGGTTAGCAAACTCAACAATCAGAATACCATTCTTCGATACCAAACCTACCAACATAATGATTCCGATTTGACTGAAAATATTGAGTGACTCCTCGTATCGCCACAATACAAGCAAGGCACCTGCCAATGCCAAAGGCACCGTGAATAAAATGATCAAAGGATCCACAAAACTTTCAAACTGGGCGGATAAGACCAGGTAGATCAAAATCAGAGCAAAACCAAAAGCAAAATAAAGGCTATTTGTGCTGTCTCTAAATTCGCGAGATTCTCCGGCTAAATCTGTTGTGAAAGTATCGTCCAAAACTTGTTTAGCAATCCTGTCCATTGCCTCAATACCTTGGCCTGTAGTTACTTTTGGTGCCAAACTAGCCGATACCGTTGCAGCTGCAAATCTGTTAAAACGGTATAATTGCGGTGGAGAACTTCTTTCTTCTAAGGTGATCAGGTTGTCCAATTGAATTAATCTTCCATCGGTAGAACGTACATAAAGCGCCTTCAAATCTAAAGGATCATTTCTATCGGCCCTTTCTACCTGACCTATAATTTGATACTGTTTTCCTCCTAAAATAAAGAAGCCAAAACGCTGACCTGCCAAGCCCAATTGAAGGGTTTGAGCTATATCTCGAACTGAAATACCTAAAGTACGCGCCTTCTCTCTATCAATTTCGATTGTAATTTCGGGCTTAGTGAACTTTAGGTTCAAATTAACAAAAGTGAACTCTGGCGCCTGATTTGCCAATCTTACAAATTCGGGCAAAACCTCCTTTAATTTTTCTAATTCTCCAGCTTGAATAACATACTGAACTGGGAAACCGCTGCTTCTTCTTCCGCCAATAGTGGGTGGCTGAGACAGTGATGCTCGTGCCGCGGTATACTGAGCCATAATCGGTGAAAAATCATCTAATATCTCCTGTTGCGACCTATCCCTCAGCTCTGCATCAACAAGCGTAATTGTGATTCTAGCAGAGTTTGTTGCGGCACTACCGAAACCTGGAGATGTTATGGTGATTAATGATTCCTTTTCTGGTACATGTTTTTCTACTGCAGCAATTATGCTATCCACATAAGCATCCATATACTCGAAAGTAGCACCTTCAGGCCCTGTAGCACTGGCCGTTAATGACCCTCTATCCTCAAGCGGAGCAATTTCTTCTGGAATTCTGTTGCCTGTTAAGAAATAAACAATCATACCAGCAGAGAGCAAGATGACAACGAAAGCCATCCATCGGATGTTCATAAAAGCATCCAAAGAATTGTTGTACGCTTTATTGAGACTTATAAAGAACGGCTCTGTTTTTCTGTAGAACCAATTTTTCTTTTCTGTTTTTCTTAACAGTCTAGAGCTCATCATTGGAGTGAGCGTGAGTGCTACGAAAGAGGAAATCACTACAGCGCCTGCCACCACAATTCCGAACTCTCTGAAGAGCCTACCTGTTAATCCCTGCAAGAAAATCACTGGCATAAACACAGCTACTAATGCTACGGTGGTCGCTATTACTGCAAAGAAAATTTCATTCGTTCCTTTAATGCCTGCCTCATGCGGCTCCATTCCACCTTCTATTTTGGAATAGATATTCTCTAGTACGACAATGGTATCGTCCACCACCAAACCAATGGCCAGTACGATTCCCAATAAGGTCAACACATTAATCGAAAACCCAGAAACATACATGATGAAGAAAGCTCCAATCAAAGAAATTGGAATGGTCATTACCGGAATCAAAGTAGTTCTCCAATCTCTTAAAAAGGCGAAGATAATTACTACAACAAGGGCAAATGCCACTATAATGGTTTGCTGAACCTCAGTAATTGACTCACGGATATATTCAGTGTTATCAAAACCAATTCCTAACTGAATATCCGCAGGAAGATCCTTTTTAACTTGCTCGATTCGCTTATAGAAATTAACTGAGATTTCGATATTATTTGAGCCTGGCTGGGTGATCACCGCAATACCAACCATCGGCACTCCATTTCGCTTTAAGATGGTTTTCTGATTCTCAGGTGCCAATTCTGCTCGGCCAATATCTCTGAAACGAACAATTACTCCATTCTCTTCTTTTACAATCAGATTGTTGAATTCTTCAGGAGAATTGATTCTGCCAACCGTACGAACTGTTAATTCTGTATTTGATCCTTCGACACTTCCTGATGGCAACTCTACATTGTCGCGATTAACCGCATTTTGAACATCTAGTGGTGTTAGTTGATAAGCTGCCAAGCGATCTGGGTCCATCCATAAGCGCATTGAATACCTTTTAGAACCCCAAACTTGCACAGAGCTAATCCCTTGAATAGTCTGAACTCTTTCTTTCAACACATTTTCAGCTAAAAGGGTCAAATCCAAAAGATTTCGCTCACTGCTTGCCACAGTTAAGAAAATAATAGGACTTGCATCAGCGTCTGCCTTACGCACAGTTGGAGGCTCAACATCTGGAGGAAGTCTTCTGACAACGCCAGAAACTTTATCTCTTACATCGTTGGCCGCGGCTTCTAGATCTACTCCCAAGTCAAACTCTGCAGTGATTGAGCTACCTCCATCTCTACTTGTTGAGGTAAGTGTTTTTATGCCCGCAATACTATTTAGTGCTTCTTCTATAGGCTCCGTAATTTGGGCTTCGATGATCTCTGCATTGGCTCCAGTGTAACTTGTAGATACTGAAATTACGGGTGGATCCACACTAGGGAATTCCCGAACCCCTAAATAACTAAAGCCAATAACACCAAAAATCACAATGATGATGTTCATCACCAAGGCAAGCACTGGGCGTTTTATACTTATGGTTGATAAACTCGACATATTTATTTAGATATAGATGTTACCTTAATCGCTGACCCTTGTCTTATTTCTAATAGCCCGGTAGTAATTACCGTGTCTTGAGGGCTTAGCCCTTTCAAGATTTGTACTGCGTCCTCAGTTCGAAGTCCAATATCAACTTTAGCCGCTACCGCTTTCCCTGATCTAGCCACAAAAACCATATGACCATTTAATTCGGGGATTACAGATACGGCAGGCACCAGAAGTGCATTGTCAACTGAGGACATTATTAATTCTATTCTCGCAAATTGACCAGGCAAAAGCTTCCCATCTTCGTTTCGAGAAATAGCCCTTAGCTTTAAAGTCCGAGTCGTTTGATCAATTTGTGGTTCAAAGGCATATACTTTCCCTATAAACACATCGCTGGAAGTTTCTGTAGTAAATTGAATCTCATCTCCGACTTTAACTTCGTTCGCGTACTTCCCCGGAATGGAAAAGTCAATCTTGACAGGATCGATATTGTAAAGTGTAGCAATGACAGTACTATTGGTGATAAAAGCTCCTTCACTGATTTGTCGAAGCCCTAAAGTACCATCGAAAGGAGCAAAAATTGAAGTCTCCGCTAACTGCGCTTCAATTACACGGATATCGGCATCGAGTGTGTTTACCGCGGTAAGCGAGATGTCGTACTCCTCCTGACTAATGGCTTCTTTCTCTAGCAGTAGTTTTTGACGCTTCTCCGTTTCTTCTGCCAATTTTTTACTGAACTTCAACTTCTGGAGTTGGGCCTGTAATTCATCGTCTTTAAGGCTCACTAATAAAGTGCCCTTTTTGACTTTCTGACCTTCTAAAAAATGTATTTTAGTCACTAACCCAGCCACCTCACTCTTCAATTCTAAAGACTCGTTGGGTAAAATAGAACCTGTAATTTTTATTTTATTCTCTAAAAGCTGAGGCGAAACCACATAACCCGTAACTGGCAAGACCTCACTCCTACGTTTTATTTCTGCCGCAGGCTCACCCCCATTTTTGGGTAAAATTTCATCGATTCGTGGATAGACGGCCCAAGCCGCAATTGCTAAAATGATTATCAAGACAATAATAATCCTTGATGCTTTACTCATTGTTTAGTGATTAGGAATGTATTTTAATAAAGGCGATTGAAAAATTGTTGAATGCATCTGGTTGTTCAACGTTGCACACGTGGCCGCAATCTTCGATAATATTTAACCATGCATTTTTATGATTTGAAACCAACTTGATCACTTGTGGAAGGAACATGTAATCTTCATCTCCCATTAAATAGAGCGTGGGCAAACCCGTTTCCTTCTCATTAAAATAGCGCAGTAGAGGATTGATTCCATTGGTCAGTTTAAACCATTTCATGAACTCGTGTTGTGCTACTCTTTTGGCTTGGCTGATAAAAAGATCCCGAGATTCGGCATTGCGCTTTCTGGGCATTATGATAAAAGCAAAAAGTCTGTAGAGCCACATGAAGGGTATAAAGCGCTTTAGTCCATTTCCTACACCTACTAAAAATTTGGACCGGACATTCAATCTAGTGACTGCACCTCCCAAAATCAGGGATTGCACTCTTTCTGGAGCAATCTCGCAGATGGTCCGAATGATAATTGTACCCAGCGAAATACCAACAAAATGTGCCTTTTCAATTTTTAGATGATCGAGCACGTCAATAATATCCTTGCTTATGTTTTCGAAGTTGTGCTCGTTGGTGAAGTACCTTTCGAATGCCTCTTGCGACTTGCCGTGCCCACGCAAATCCAACAGTAGCACATTATACTGTTCCTGAAAACTCTTGATTTGCCTAAACCATATTGAAGAACTACCACCAGCCCCATGAATGAAGGCCACCCACTGGTCGGAGCTATTATTCTTATATGTTTTATAGTAGAGCAAGGATGAATATTTTACTGCAAAAGTAACCCCTCCCAATCAAATAAGTTCGACCGTTTGCATAAGTAGTTGATGAATGAAATAGAAAAGGCCCAGCAGGAAAATCCAACCGGGCCTTTTTTTTAGGAATTAGGAATATTAGTTTCCGAAGATATATCTAAGACCAAGTTGCATTTGCCATCTTGAGCTAGTCAAACCTGAATCATCGATTCTATTCGCAGCTGGATCGTTATTAACAACACCATCGAAAGTAAATTCTGGAGTTGTGCCATCAGCTTGGAATCCTTCGAAGTTTAACAATTCAAAGTCATTCGGCACAAAGTATCTTCTACCCCAAGCGCTGTTAAGCAAGTTTCCGAAGTTGTAGATATCAGCAGTGAACTGCAAAGTATTTTTGCTATCACCAGCTTTGATGCTGAATTCTTGCATGAATCTTAAATCGAAGATATGCGAGAATGGCGCTCTTGAAGCATTTACTTCTGCATATTGACCTCTTCTTGAATTCAAATATTTATTACCAGAAATAAATCTATTCAATGCCTGCCACTGGAAAGCTGGAGTACCAGCCTGTGGGTCGTTTCTCAAAACAATATCGTCAGAGTTCAATGGAACATAGATCAAGTTTCTCTCACGAGAGTCTTCTCTGTTCAAGTTTCCATTGTCGTTGTAGATGAACGAATAAGGAGACCCTGCTCTTCCTTCGTAAACCAAACCAATCTGAGTTGCAATGTTTTCAGACCACTCTTGTTTGTATGAAGTCTGAACAATGATTCTGTGACCAGGAGAGAAAAATGACTTTACCAACGGCTGGTCAAAGTTTCTACCTTGGATAGAATGTAGACCTCTCCACTGCGATGAGTTTTGAGAAGATGTTCCATCAAAAACGTTGAAAGACTCACCATAAGAATAAGAAGCGCTTCCTTGGAAACCGTTGGTCAATGGCATGGTTAAAGTAGTAGACATGTTATATGAATAACCTCTGCCTGTGTTAGCCGCTAAATAAATACCACCGTAGTTTCTAACGATCAAATCACTTCTATTGAATTTTTGTCTGTAATCACCTGTTCCAGTCAAATATTGTACCGCTGGCTTGATGTTCAAATTCTGATAAGTAATGGCATTAACGTTCTTGTTGTAAAGGGCGTCAATTGTCCAAATCCATCCATTCGATAATTTCTTATCCAATGCTACGTTGAATTTTGCCACCTGAGGTGCTTTAAAGTCCTTAGCAAATAGGTCAATATTACCTGATTGAACCGTTGTACTTGGAGTTCCTGGCTGATTGTTTACGTCAGGTCTGAAGATACCGTCAAAACCTCTTTCGTCAATTGAACCTAAGTTAAAGCCATTATTATTATAGGCTCCACCTGGCCAAACCAATGGAATTCTTGAAGTAAAAATACCAGCTCCACCTCTTAGCTGAAGAGTTCTATCACCACTGATATCCCAGTTGAAACCAACTCTTGGAGAGAACAAAGCCTGTGGCTCAATGAATTGACCTACTCTAGCTCCTTTTAAAGTATAACCAAATGACTCCAATTGTGGAATTACAGTATTGTTAAATACCTCATTTTCTGGAGTATCCTCAAAAGACTGAATATCCATTCTAAGGCCTACAGTCAATTTGAAATTATCATTCACTTGAACTTCATCCTGAGCATAAACACCGATTACGCTAGAATTAAAAATTGCAGCTGCAATAGATCCGTCACCCGTGATATTATCTCTGTTAGAGAAAAGTCTGAAATAATCATTGGCAGGTTGGTCTGTCAAGAAGTCGTTCAAGCTACCATAAGTATATTGACCAAAGTTTTGAGCAATGAACAAGTTCTCAGCTGCATAGAATTCAGCATTGATACCAAAAGTATAAGTGTGTTTACCTCTGTATAACTCAAAGTTATCGTTGATGGTAAAAACAGTTTGGTCAAGCAAGTTAGCCGTTGAGAAAGGCTCCGCTCCAAATTGAATATTACCTCTACCGTCATTAATTGTTACTGTTGGAAAATCTCCACCCGTTGGATCTCTGTCATCAGAAACGTTTACATAACCAATAGTCAATTTATTAGATGCATTAGAACCTAAAGTAGCCGCCCATTCTGCAGAAAGTGAATTGGTTTGAGAAAGGAAAGATTCTGATCTGTTGTAGAAACCAATTTGTCTTGTGGTTGATCTAATGGCCTCAATATTATCAGCGTTCACGTAAGAATAACGAAGCGTGAATTTGTTATTCTGGTTAGCATTAAAATCAAGCTTGGCAGTAAGTTTCTCAGAATTAAGTATAACTGGGTTATTTTCAAAGGCTCCTGGATCATAACCAAAACCATTCAACTTAGAAATAAGAGCATTAATATCAGCCCTGTCTGAATCACCTTCATAAGTCGAAAAATCAAAAGGCTGAGGAGTCTCATCTCTTTGCTCTTCGTAATTCACAAAGAAGAAAAGTTTGTCCTTAATGATTGGACCACCTACTCTAACACCATAGGTTTCAGCAGTGAACGCATTTAGTTTTCTTCTTGTCGCTCCATCAATGTCGGTTGGAGTTTCTCCAGCTAAATTCTCGTTTCTCCAGAATCTGTAGGCAGACCCTTCGATTTCGTTTGATCCTGAACGAGTAACTGCGTTGATAGCACCACCCGCAAAACCAGAAACTCTTACATCGAAAGGAGCAACTTGGATTTGGAACTGCTCGATTGCGTCAATTGAAATTGGAGATACTCCTGTTTGACCACCGTTAGTTCCTGAACCTGCAAGACCGAACACGTCATTGTTTACCGCACCATCAATATAAATAGAGTTATATCTGTTGTTCTGACCACCAATTGATATAGAGAATCCATCTGAACCCTCATCAATTGTAGCCTGAGGAGTGAATCTTGCAAAGTCACCAATGGCACGAGCTACAGTTGGAGTTGCGTTGATTTGGTCAATGCCAATTACAGTTTCTGCACCTGTCTTGTTTCCATCAAAAATACCACTTCTGCTAGCAATTACTTCAACATCATCAAGGCTCACAGATGTTTCTTGTAATGTTGCACTAAGTTTGTAAGACTGCCCTAGCGTAAGGAACACATTCTCTTGCTTAAACTCCTGAAAACCCACGAAAGTAACTGTAACCGTATAAGGGCCACCTACTCTCATGTTAGGAATTCTGTAAAAACCGTCAGCATTGCTAACGTTACCATATTGCGAACCACTTGGCGTGTGAATCGCAACAACTGTTGCACCTGGAAGCGGAGCCCCAGCGGCATCCGTTATCTTTCCATTCAAAGATGATGTTGTTGTACCTTGTCCGTAGGCCACTGCGCTAATCGCAAGCATGATCCCGGCTAGTACAAACTGGAGTAATGATTTTCTCATAGAAGAAATTTTAATGTAGATTAGATTAAGTTGTTTCAATTCAAATCAAATGCTATGGCCACGAATGACTGCCGCAAAAGTAATACTTACTATGTTCAGCCCTTTTTCACAAATGTTAACATTTCGATATCAATGACTTTGTATTTTAACCTAATGTTAACATCAAAAAATTCGTGGTCTGAATATCTGCATTTTTTAGACCAATCCATTTTTAATCAATGGGTTAGCTAAAACAAAAATTGACAAAGCGAAGCTTAGGTGAACGAAAAATGCTACAGGAATAAAATCCAATGCAATTTTAATTGTGAATTTTATTTGTAAAGCATGTTTTCCTTTTTATTTCCTGAAATAATTTTCAAGGTCGAAATTCGACCAATTCAAATCTCAGGATTTGAATTTTTTCTTACGCAATCGTATTCCTATATTCGACATTATTCAGGCTTTAACTAATACTATGCGATTACACCTTAAACTGCTTTTTGGCTTGGTCATCATTACCCAAGCTATTTCGGTATCAGCTCAAAAAGATTTGAGATATTTTTTGCCGACAGATGTTACTTACGACCCTAATATTCCAACACCAAAATCAATTATTGGACACGAAGTGGGAGAATGGCATATCACTCACGACAAACTCGTACTCTACATGCGCGCCCTTGCCAACGCATCGAATAGAATAACCTTGGAGGAAATTGGGCAAACTCATGAGGGAAGGACACAATTATTGCTGACCATCACGCACCCTGATAATCAAGCAGGTATAGAAAAAATAAGGACTGACCATGTCTGGCTTACCTACCCCAATGAATCCGACAAGTTCGACATCAAAAAAATGCCAGTTGTGGCCTATATGGGCTTCAGTATTCATGGCAATGAGCCTTCAGGCTCTAATGCTGCCTTGATAGCCGCCTACTACATGGCTGCCGCTCAAGGGCCCAAAATCGAAAATGCGCTAAGGAACTCCATCATCCTTTTCGATCCTTCTTTTAACCCAGACGGCCTTACGAGGTTTTCTACCTGGGCCAATATGCATAAATCAAAAAACATCAATCCCGATCCAAATGATAGAGAGTACAGCGAGGTTTGGCCTGGCGGAAGGACCAATCACTATTGGTTCGACCTCAACAGAGATTGGCTGCCCGTACAACAACCAGAGTCTAAAAATCGGATTGCGAAGTATCATTTGTGGAAGCCAAATATTCTAACTGACCATCATGAGATGGGGACTAACTCCACTTTTTTCTTTCAACCGGGTGTCCCAACAAGAACTCACCCACTTACCCCAAAAACCAACCAAGAACTCACCAGCAAAATAGGTGAATACCATGCCGAGGGTTTAGATGGCATCGGATCGCTTTACTATACCAAAGAAGGCTACGATGACTTCTATTATGGTAAAGGCTCTACATTCCCAGACATCAATGGTGGCATTGGAATTCTTTTTGAGCAGGCAAGTTCCAGAGGTCATGCCCAGGAAAGTGATAATGGTATATTAGAATTTCCATTTACCATAAAAAATCAGTTTACGGCTGTCCTATCCACTTGGAAAGCTGCAATCGATATGCGCGTGGAACTGCTTGACTACCAGCGCGACTTTTACAAGAGAGTCTTGAGAGATGCCGATAGTGATGAAACCAAAGCCTACATTTTTAAAGCAGAAAAGGATGCAGCAAGGTCTTATCACCTAGCCGAAATTCTCGACCGTCAAGAAATCGATTTTTATCGACCAGCACGCGATTTAAAATTTGGCAATGAAGAATACAAAATGGACAATAGTTACATCATTCCTTTAAAACAGCGCAACTATAAGCTCATAAAAGGAATGTTTGAAAAGAGAACTACTTTTGAAGACAGCCTTTTTTATGATATTTCTGGCTGGACCTACCCTTTGGCCTTCAATGTCGAATATGCTGAACTTACCAGCCGAGAATACGGAAGAAATCAGCTTGGCCAAAAAGTAGATAAAGTCGAATTTCCGCAAGGTAAAATGATTGGTGGGCAAAGCGCGTATGCCTATGCTTTTGAGTGGCACGGATATTATGCTCCCAGGGCAGCCAATAGGCTGCTTTCCAAAGGAATTAGAATCAAAGTGGCTACAAGTAAATTCTCTAAAGATGAAGAAACCACTTTTGATTACGGTACCATACTGGTGCCAGTGGCCAATCAAAAATTATCAGAGTTTGATTTATTCTTGGAAATGCAGGCCATTGCTAACCTCGATGGTTTAGATATCCACGCACTTAATAGCGGATTAACCAACGGGGTCTCTTTGGGTAGTAATTCTTTTATCAGTCTTGAAAAGCCAGAAATTGCGTTGGTCGTAGAGTCTGGCAGTAGTGCCGATGCTGGCGAAATCTGGCATTTACTAGATACGCGCATGCAAATGTTGGTCACTAAGTTGCCCGAAAACAGGCTATCCTCAAACGCAATTGAGCGCTATAATACACTTATCATTACTGGCGGTGTAGATTTATCAGAGGCAGAGCTCGAAAACCTCAAGCGCTGGATCAGAAATGGCGGAACGCTTATAGCTAGTAACGGCAGTGCAGCGGCTTGGGCAAGCAGAAACAAGCTTACCAATGTTCAACTTGTAGACGTAGAGCAATACAAAGGTGAAAATGTAGTTTACGATCAACTAAGTAATTTTCAGCGGGGGCAAAGTATTCCTGGAGGGGTGTTTATGAGCGAATTAGAACTTACTCACCCTTTGGCTTTTGGGTATTATAGAAAGGAGCTTCCTACTTTTAGGCGTGGTAATGTTATGCTTGAGGCCTCAAAAAATAAATTTTCTAACCCAGGAAAGTATACAAAAGAGCCATTGCTCAGCGGCTGGATCAATAAACCGAACTTAGAAGCCCTAAAGGAAACATCAACCATAAGAGTAAATGCATTGGGGCAAGGTCGCATAGTTTCTTTAGCGGATAACCCAAACTTTCGGGCCTTTTGGTACGGCACAAATAAGTTAATGATGAATGCAATATTCTTCGGGCGGATTGTAAGTTCGGCAGCCGCTCGGTAATTGTTGCCCAAATCCATGGCCTTCAAATGGAGGCCATTTTATAAAAAGTGTTATTTTTGTTTAAACTTTTTAGACTTGAGCCAACGCCTCTTTCTTTTAGATAAAAACTATATCCTCAAGCAGGTTCAAAGCGATTCAAGGTTTGAGCTTGAGAAGCAGCTCGTGGAGCAAATAAAAGAAGGTTATTTTCTACTTTTTAATCCGCTTCATTTGGTTGATGATCTTTCAGAAATGGTAGAAGCTTTCAACCCAGAACACCTTACATTTTTTGATGAACTCTACGATAACCTTGCTGGAATTTTCAGATTTCAGGAAGAAGGAAATCAATTGGAACTTCTTTTTGATGGCCGAAGTCATTATGAAAAGTATTCGGAGGATTGGAAGACTGGCTTTAATCAATATACCAAAGCGCTTTGTCTTAAAAAGAACTTTATTTTAGCAGGGCTTGAGTTGACTGTTTTTCACTCTCCAGATAAACGCATTGAGCTAGCCCAAAACAGAATGAAAGTTTGTATTTATGAGCATTTTGGATTGAAAATCTACAAATACAAAGGAATACAAAAATACTGCTCTAGTAAATCTGCCTAATTATTAGCGCCTTATCTCAAAGTCTTCAAAACCTTGAGTAACTGGGATTAATTCCACCATTACCTCCTCCACTTTAGATAACTCGGGGCCTAAACTGCACCAGTCAATAAAATCATTCACGTCTTGTTCTTTCCCTTCGATGTTTATAAGTACCGAGCCGTCCGCTTCGTTTCTACACCAACCTACAAGCGATAAACTCTTGGCCTGATGCTTTGCCGAGGCTCTAAAGAAAACCCCTTGGACTTTGCCTCTAACGGATATTTTTACTGCTTTCATGCCATTCTTTCATAATCGCCACACCCGAAGAAGTGCCAATTCTATCAGCACCTGCCGATATCATTGCCTCGGCATCTGCTAGTGTTTTAATACCTCCAGAGGCCTTAATTCCAACATTTGAGGGCAAGGATTTTCTCATCAATTGAATGTTTTCCAACTTGGCCCCAGATGACGCAAAGCCTGTGGATGTTTTCACGAAATCTACCCCTGCCTCGGCACATAGCGCTGATGCCCTGATGATTTCTTCATCAGAAAGATAGGCCGTTTCGATAATCACCTTCAGAATACTATCTGCCTCATGGGCTACTTTGGAGCATTTTGCCAATTCAATCTTCGTCCAGGGAAGCCTCGTTTTGAAAGACGAAATATTCATCACCAAGTCTAGCTCATTGGCTCCGTTCTCTATGGCCAGCTCTATTTCCCTTAGCTTTACTTCCGTCATTTGATAGCCTAATGGAAACCCAATTACAGTGACCAATTGAACGTCTGAATTAAGCAATTCTCGCGCAGCTCGTTTCACCCAAAATGGTGGCACACAAATCCCAAAAAACCTGTTTTCTTTGGCCTCATGCACCAATAAATCAATTTGACTTTCTGTAATTGTTGGGTTAAGGTTGGTATGCTCTATGTAATGGTTAATTTCCATCTACGTAATCTTGAAGATAACTATACCTTTCAGTCAAATGACCATTTTCTGTGATCGTGGCCCTTTTTATAATGTTGTCTTTGTCTCCCGTCAATAAGTTAGGAAGGATATATTTTATAAACTCTTTTCCGAAATCTTCGGAAGCATTCCGTGGCAATTCGCATGGCAGGTTATCCACGGCCATCACAGTAATGTTGCTTTCGTCTGTAAAAGCCGCTTCAATCTTATCATCGCTTGAATTGTAGTCATAAACCGGGTCATCAATAGTACTTGGTCTTTTAGTCGAAGGAATAGACCCTTCTATATCACAAGTAATATCTGCTATAATTCGAATATTGAAATCGCTTTCGTTGGCTTCTTCTTTGGTAAATAAAACAGGTGCCTTTGGATCCCAAAATGCTCCCGCAATCAATACATCGGCCTTTCTTGCGTATTGCATAAAGTTCGATTTGTAATTGGTTGGATTTCTATAAAATTCATCTCTGCTAAATCCACCGCCTGCAATATGCTTATTGTAATCCCTTGTATTCAGCTGGGTATATACTGGCTCTGCAAAATATTCATTCAGGAATTCTATTGGGCTCACTTTGCGGATTTTCATCCCTGTAAGTACTTCCATTGCCCCCTTTGAAACTCTACCACCACCTGTAAGCACTATTTTTATGGCTGGTAACTTTACTTTGGCATATTCCAGTTGCATATCCGCCATGTCAAAACATTCGTGCGCTGGCCTCAGGTGAAATAGGTTATACCGTCTGCCATACGTCAAGATACCATTATAAGCACCAACAATGCCTGCGTATCTACCGAAAGCGATCAGTCTTTGGCCTGCCTCATTGGTCAAGCCTTCCCAATCAATAAGTTTTACATTTTTTTTAAGAATGGTCTGCAATAAACCTCTGTTATACTCTTGTTTCTTGGTAGTATGTGAGAAGAAAAAATGGGTTTTCCCATCGACCAACATAGAATTAGGCACTTCTTTCACGCCTATTATCACATCACAATCAGCAACGCTGTCCACCATATTTGCACCTGCTTGCTGGTATTCATCATCATGAAAACAGCGAATGTTGCTTCTTTGACAATAAATCTCTACGCCTGTGAATTCGGATAAAATGGTCTTGCACTGATCAGGCGTTATGGGCACCCTTTTATCAATGGGAACTTTGCCTTCCTTAATAATACCAAGTTTCAGTTGTTGCATCTTTTATTCCGATTGTTTGAGTTCATCATTGGTTTTCATTTCTGGGATCGAATTTTCATTCTCCCTTTTCCAAACCATCTCCCTTGATTTCGTCTATATCGTCCCTATCCCTGAGTTTTTTATCATCCACATTCTTATTTAAGAACTCGTTGATTTTATCAATGGATAAAGAATTATGGATCTCGCCAAAAGAATCAATTCTTATTTCTAAGCCTTCCAGTGCTTTGTTAACTCTTGGCTTCTCGTCTCTGAGCTTGTTTTCTTTTCTTTTGGACATGATCTTTTATTTTAGCGTATTTATGGCAAATTCAATTCTTTCTGCAGATACTTTTGGGCCTAATATCGCGATTATTTGCATCAAATCTGGCCCACCAGCAGCACCGGTAAGTGCCAATCTGAGTCCTGGCATCACCTTCCCAAGTCCGGTGCCGTCTTTAGCCAAAACAGTTTCTAACAGTTGTTTAGCGTCTTCTGGAGAAATCGCATCCAAATCCTTCAATTCGAGAGAAAAACTATTGAGTTTAGCTGCGACTTCTTCATTCCATTTCTTTTTTACGGTAGTTTCATCGAAATCGCGAGGTGCGTTAAAAAAGAAATCTCCGTGAGTAACAACTTCCGACAGGAACGTAATCCTTTCTTTCATAGCATCCACTATTGACACTACAGTGGCATCATCCGTTCTAAGGTCATATTCGGCTTTGAGAGTACCTGCCAATCCCACGCTAGAGCGGTTTTTCAAGTACTGTTGGTTGAACCATTTGGCCTTTTCTATATCGAACTTTGCTCCAGATTTGTTGATTCGATCAAGTGAAAAGGTATGGATCAATTCTTCAAGACTAAAAATCTCTTGTTCGGTGCCAGGGTTCCAGCCTAACATGGCTAAAAAATTAATGAAGGCATCGGGTAAATATCCTGATTCTTTGAACCCTTGAGACAATTCACCGCTTTCAGGATCATTCCAGTTCAATGGAAAAATCGGAAATCCTAATTGGTCTGCGGCCCTTTTGCTCAGTTTTCCATTGCCATCTGGCTTTAATAAGAGTGGCAAATGAGCAAATTCCGGAGCTTTCCAACCGAAGGCATCATAGAGTAAAATATGCAAAGGAGCAGAGGGCAGCCACTCCTCACCGCGAATTACATGTGTGATTTTCATGAGATGATCATCAACAATATTGGCCAAATGATAAGTTGGCATACCATCAGATTTCATCAAGACTTTGTCATCCAAAGTGGTGGTACTTACAACGATCCAGTCACGAATAATATCCTTGAATCGAACATCATCGTGTTTTGGCATTTTAAATCGAATAACATATGGCTCACCAGAATTCAACCTTTGGGCTACCTCTTCTTCGGAAAGGGTCAAAGAGTTTTTCATTTGATTTCGGCTGATAGCGTTGTACTGTGGATTTGCCATCCTAGCTTCCTTGAGCCTTTCGCGCATTTCATCTAGCTCTTCGGGTGTATCAAAAGCATAATAGGCCTTTCCAGCATCAATCAATTGCTGAGCGTAATCAAAATACAACTCTTTCCGATCTGACTGCCTGTAGGGTCCGAAAGTACCTCCATTCTTTGGCCCTTCGTCAGGCGAAATTCCCGCCCATTGCAGGGCATTTAAGATGTAATCTTCCGCCCCTGGAACAAACCTACCCTGATCTGTATCTTCAATCCTTAGAATGAATGTTCCTCCATGCTTTTTGGCAAAAAGATAATTGTACAATGCGGTTCTCAGTCCACCAATATGTAATGCACCTGTCGGACTTGGAGCAAATCTTACTCTAACACTCATCTTAAATTAATTTGGCCGCAAAATTAAACAAATCTTAACCCAAGGACTACTATCTGATCAACTTTAGCCTTTAGCAAAAAAGCCTTTTAAAGATCTACCGCGATACAGGATATTTCAACATTTACATCCTTGGGTAAACGCGCGACTTCTACGGTCTCCCTTGCAGGCGGATTAGATTTGAAATATACCCCATAGGCCTCGTTGATTGCGCTAAATTGGTTCATGTCCTTTATAAAAATAGAGCACTTCACAATATTCTCGAAAGACATTCCTGCGGAAGAAAGTATGGCCTCAATGTTCTTCATTACTTGGTGAGTCTCTTCAGTAATATTTTCATTGATCATTTCACCCGTGATTTGATCAAAAGGGATTTGACCTGAAATATATAATGTATTGCCCGCTTTAACTGCTTGGCTATAAGGACCAATGGGCGCAGGAGCGTCCTTACTCATTACGATTGTCTTGTCCATATTCGGATTGTTTGATTTAATGGATAATTTTGAAGCAAATTACACATTATGAAAGTTCTAGTCATCGGTTCTGAAGAGAATATTGAAGAGTTTAAGATCAAGTTTGGCCACTTAAGCGACTGCCAATTTGAAACCGACTATAACTTTGAGGCTGAGCTTAAGAATTTTGATGTTATTTTCGATTTCCTGATCGCGGATAGTCCTGAGCAATTCGAAATATTCAATGAATATGAGGGGCTTAACCTTTTCGTTTCTGCTCCTAAAATCTCATTGGCTGAACTTGCCTTTTACCAAGCTCAAATAAAATGTAATCTTTTCGGATTCAATGGCTTACCTTCTTTTTTAACTAGAGATATCCTAGAGGTAAGTTGTTATAATGACCAACAAAAAAATGTACTTGAGCAAATTTGCAAGTCGCTAAATACTGATTTCGAAATTGTGAAGGATCGAGTTGGAATGGTAAGTCCAAGGATAATTTTCATGATTATCAACGAAGCATTCTACACACTTCAAGAGGGTACGGCTACTATCGAAGCCATTGATACTGGAATGAAATTAGGTACGAATTATCCTTTTGGCCCATTTGAATGGTGTACTAAAATCGGCATTCACAATGTCTACGAAACCTTGGAAGCTATTTATGAGGACACTAAAGATGAGCGATACAAAGTTTGTCCACTACTCAAAAGACAATATTTGCTTTCATAAAAAAAGGGCTAAACGCCCTTTTTTTATGAAATAGTAAATCAATTTCTATTCAACAGTTACAGATTTCGCTAAATTCCTTGGCTGATCTACATTACATCCTCTCATTACTGCGATATGATATGAAAGTAATTGAAGAGGAATTACTGAAATTAATGGCATCAGAGCATCACTAATGTGGGGCACTTCGATGACGTAATCTGCCATTTTAGGGATTTCTGTATCCCCTTCTGAAACCACCGCGATTACCTTACCCTTTCTGGCTTTTACTTCTTGAATATTCGAAACGATCTTTTCATAGCTGCTGTCCTTTGTAGCAATAACTACTACTGGCATGGCTTCATCAATCAATGCTATCGGCCCGTGTTTCATCTCAGCTGCTGGGTAACCTTCTGCATGTATATATGAAATCTCTTTGAGCTTTAATGCACCTTCAAGGGCTACAGGGAAATTGAACCCTCGACCGAGGTATAAGAAATTGGTGGCATCTTTAAATATGGCAGATATCACTTCAATTTGATCATTCAAAAGAAGTGCTTTAGCCACTTTTGCCGGAACTGACTCCAATTCTACCAGCAAAGATCTGTACTTACTTTCAGAAAGCGTACCTTTCTTTTCCGCAATCATCAAAGCCATCATGGTGAGAACAGAAATTTGAGCCGTAAAAGCTTTTGTGCTGGCAACGCCAATTTCTGGTCCTGCATGGGTGTATGATCCTGCATGGGTAGCACGGGCAATGGAAGATCCGACTACATTACATACGCCTATAATGGTTGCTCCTTTTGACTTAGCCAAATCAATTGCCGCAAGCGTATCGGCTGTTTCTCCAGATTGCGAAATTGCAATGACTACATCCTTTTCGCTAACGATCGGATTTCTATACCTAAATTCTGAGGCATACTCCACCTCAACAGGTATTCTACAAAATTCTTCAAAAATATACTCGGCAACCAAACCAGCATGCCAAGATGTACCACATGCAACAATAAGTATCCTATCGGCATTTACCATTTTGGTAACGTAATCGAAAATACCTCCAAGAACGAGCTTACCTTCCTTCGCTTGTAATCTACCTCTCAAGCAATCCCCAATTGACTTGGGTTGCTCATATATTTCCTTGAGCATAAAATGCTCGTATCCACCTTTCTCAATGGCTTCGAGTTCAAGGTCGATCGTTTGGACATAGGGCGTCATTTCAACATCAGCAATATTTTTGATGGTGAGCTGACCATCCTTGATGATGGCTATTTCTTGGTCCTCAAGGTAGACTACTTCATTGGTGTATTCAATGATAGGAGTAGCGTCAGAGGCAACAAAAAACTCATTTTTACCCAAACCAATCACCAATGGACTGCCCTTTCTTGCCGCTATTAAAAGGTTGGGATCCTCAAGTGAAATGATTGCGATGGCATAAGCGCCAACAACTTTGTTCAAGGCTAATCTTACGGCTTCACCCAAAGCGACACCAGTATTTAAATAAATGTCTTCTATAAAATTGATGAAGACCTCAGAATCGGTATCGCTCTTAAATACGTACCCCTTTTGCTGCAAATCAGTCTTTAAAGCAGCATAGTTTTCAATTATCCCATTATGAATTAGGGCTAACTTTCCTGAATTGGAAAGGTGGGGATGAGCATTTCGATCATTGGGTTCGCCATGAGTTGCCCATCTTGTATGCCCTATGCCCAAGTTACTCTTTAAATTCTTGCCCTTGGCGAATTCATGTAGATCAACAACTTTGCCCTTTTTTTTATAAATATTAAGTTCTCCATCCATTAGAGCTACACCAGCACTGTCGTAACCTCTATATTCTAATCGTTGTAGGCCCTTAATGATTATTGGATACGCCTCTCGATGACCTAAATAGCCAACAATTCCACACATACTATTTCTATTTAAAGGGATTTAAAATTTTCGTTTTGACTTACCTTAAGCGAGAATAAAATACTTTGATCTTGATGTTATTAGGATCAAATATAAACTGATTTAAGGAATTGTTTATGCCTTGTGGGTATACAAAATAGCTGTTCCTCCTAAAACTCTCTGAATAATAATTATTAACAAATGAAGTGATGGAAGCTGAGTAAGTCTTGGTTTCCGCATCATAAGTCAATTGCACGGGTGCATTACTGCCGATCGGGCTTGCGCCATCTCGTTGCATTGTCCTGAAAGTCGCGCCATCTCTTATTACTGTATTTTCGTCATCGGTGAGGGCCAAAAATAAAACTGAGGGCGGAGTCAATCCAACAGGAAAATCATTCACTGGCCCAATCGAAACTTGTGCGGAATTAATGATTATTCCAGGATTCAATTCCGAAAAAGACGCCAAACTAGAAAGGTCAATTTTAGTAACAATACCCGTCCCTTCTTGCACATACCTCAGATTGGTATTTGGTATGAATTCAAAGTTTTTCTGCCTCAATCCTGTTAATTCACTTGACCTTCTGTCCACTTCCAAACCATAGTAATGTGGTACACTTCCCAAGGTCAATTGATGTTCTAATGCAAGGTCCACTTCGCCAGAACTCCCTAAGTCTCGATAATAAAATGTGATGTTTGTTGCCGCGTCCAAATTGATTGAAAAAATATTTTTAACAACACCTGTTGTTCTAAATGCCAATCCAGGAAATGTAGCTTCAAATAACTCTTGAGTTTCAATTGACGGGTCCGCGTTTCTCATTAAAGTGAAAAGGTTATTAGCGAAATCTGGTGACACATGAAAAGAGTAAATCGAATCGAGATCATCCAAAGTAACTGAGCCGGAAACAATTAATTCATCGGAAACGCCATTGCCGTCTGAGGTAATATGAACTGTGTCAATTAATGGTTCCGCCAGCTTAAAAACCTCTAGATCCAAATCCCGAATCAAAGTGTCTCTCAATGAAGATATCCTAAAATTAAACTTAACACTATCCAACACGGCATCGGAGGAAAGCACACCTAAGAATGTCCGTCTTAGATTGAGTCTAGAATAAGTCGTTGCCCTGATCTTCCCAAAACTTGGGTCCTCCATATTACCTATCAAACCAGAATTCAGATTCGAGGAGAACACAGTATCTAGCTGTACTATAGATGAAGTAATTGGCGCCTCAAAAACAAGAAACTCAACTGGAGCAGTGTCCTCCTCATTGAAACCAAAACTTCCGCTTTTCTCACAAGAAAATAATATAGAGATGCCTAAAATAAGAACACCAATAATTTTAATCTTACCCAACAAGTTCATTATATAAATTGAAATAAGAATCTAAGAAATTATCATCCTTTTCTATGGTATCAACTTTTCTAAGCTTTTCAACTTCCGTGAAGAGTTCGTTAAGTGCCTCATGACCTTCGTCTTCTGCTCTAATCACAGCATCAGCATACTCCGCACCCGTCTTAATAAAACCTGCAAAGTCTGCCGTTTTCAAATTCTCCAGCATGCTATCATCAATATCCATCATTTTCACTTTGTCCAACAAGTCAGCATCAAATTGATGTGCAAAAGGATTGTTGTAAATAGTGAAGACTGACTTCGTGCTCTGGAAAATAGGGTCGTTCTTATAAGTTGTCTTTAGGTACATTGGGATCAAACTCGTCATCCAATCGTTGCAATGAACGATATCTGGTGACCAGCCTAATTTTTTCACCGTTTCAAGCGCTCCTTTACAAAAGAAAATTGCTCTTTCGTCATTGTCTGCATAAAAATTATTCTCCTTGTCGAAGAAAACGGACTTACGATGGAAATAGTCTTCGTTATCAATAAAATACACTTGTAATTTCGCATTCGGAATTGAAGCCACCTTAATCACTAAAGGCTTTTCTTCATCACCTACCGAAATGTTAATTCCAGAAAGCCTTACGACTTCATGCAACCTATTCTTTCTTTCATTAATTAATCCGAAACGGGGAACCAAGATCCTGATTTCCATACCTCTTTCTTGCATAGCTTGTGGAAGTTTTCGCACAAAGTCAGCAACAGCAGAGGTTTCTAGAAAAGGATTGATTTCGCTCGCAACGTAAAGAATTCGAAATTTTGACATATGGAAAGGAAATTTAATGACACTCTCATTCTGAAAATGACCACAAAATTACCTCAATTTCCTGAAAAAACCTTCATTAATCTAGAAAACCATTGTTAATAAGCGTTAATTAAATTAATCTTCGCCCCCAAATGGAAGTAATAAAAACGATCATGGCATTGCGATCAAAACTCGCAAAACATAGGCTGAAAGGCAACAAAATAGGGTTAGTGCCAACTATGGGAGCTCTTCATAACGGTCATCTCGCACTTGTGAACGCATCAAAAAACCAGTGCGAAATAACCGTGGTTTCAATCTTTGTCAACCCAGCCCAATTCAATAATGCAGAGGATTTGGAGAAGTATCCCAATACCATCGAAAAAGATACTGCCTTACTAAAGGCCGCAGGCTGTAATTTTCTTTTTCTACCTTCGGTGAAAGAAATTTATCCAAATACACATGACCTCTCAATTTCATTTGGTGCACTTGAAAATAACCTTGAAGGCCGTTTTCGGCCTGGCCATTTTCAGGGAGTAGGCTTGGTCGTCAGCAAATTGTTCAATATCTGTCAACCAGATTATGCCTTTTTTGGGCAGAAGGATCTTCAACAGTTTTTTGTCATAAATAAATTGATTGACCAGCTTTCGTTTCCCATTGACTTGAAAATGGTAGAAACCTCGAGAGAGGAAAACGGCTTGGCGATGTCTTCAAGAAACCTGAGACTTTCTGAGCGCGACAAATCAGAGGCCTCCTTAATTAATCAGAGCCTTTCGATTGCAAAAAAACAACTCCTTGAAGGGGTCGGCATTAAAACCGTAATCGAAAATGCTAAAGAACTATTTGCAACCAATGACCGTTTCACGCTTGAGTATTTTGAAATAGTGGAAACGGACAACTTTAGTTCACTCACCCAAGTGACGAACCCCAAAAAAACGGCAATTTGTGTTGCGGCATATATTGGAAAGGTTCGTTTAATAGACAACTTATTTTTAAATTATTAATTTCGCGCTCGCATTTGGAGGAGGTATGCAAATAGAAGTTTTTAAATCGAAGATTCACAGGGCAAAAGTTACACAGGCCGAGCTGCATTATGTTGGAAGCATCACGTTGGATGAACTTTTAATGGAAGCCTCAGGAATTATTGAAAACGAGAAGGTACAAATAGTAAATGTCAACAATGGCGAACGATTCGAGACCTACGTTATCAAAGGAGAAAAAGGAAGTGGCACAGTTTGTTTGAACGGCCCTGCCGCAAGACGTGTCCAAGTTGGCGATATTATCATCATAGTTTCCTATGGGATTATGGATTATGAGGAGGCAAAAACTTTCAAGCCTAAATTGGTATTTCCAGATATTAATAACAGACTGAACTAGTCATAACTCAACCCATTGAAAGTTAAAGCTAAAGATGTTTTAAAGTTTGCGATAGCCTTAGCTTTTTCAGCGGCTATTTTTTGGTATGTATATAAGGACTTTAATATTAACGAAGCCCTCGTTTCACTCAAAAAATTTGACTACAGGTGGGTTGTATTAAGTATAGTTTTGTCCTTCGGAAGTCATTTCCTCAGAGCACTCCGTTGGGGTCAGCTGCTTGAAGTTTCTGGTAAAAAGTCCACCCTAATTATAAATTATTTTGCTGTTATGATTGGCTATTTAGCCAATACTGTTTTCCCTAGATTGGGAGAAATCACAAGATGCGGCATCGTCAGTAAAAAGGAAGGTATTCCCATGACTTTTGCCGTGGGGACGGTATTTACCGAAAGGTTAATTGACTTGATTATACTGCTGCTGTTGACTGCTTTGACCTTCGTTTTGGAATTTGCCCGATTGAATGAATACTTTTCTAGCACTTTTGAAAATATAACATCTTTACTCACCACTTATTGGTGGTTAGTAGTAATAATAATAGGTTTTGGAATATGGGCTTTTTGGTTCTTTATTCTCTCAAAACGTCCATCGAACAGTAAATGGGTAGAGAAAATCAGAAAGTTGATCAAGCAGCTGTACAGCGGTATTTTGAGCATTACCAAAATAAAAAAGCCTTTACTTTTTTGGGTCAATACAATCGGGATTTGGGTGCTCTATTTTCTGATGCTCTATGTCATATCATTTGGATCTGAAGAAACCAAAAACCTTGGCCCATTGGCGGGCCTCGCAATTTTGGTAATGGGTAGTTTTGGCATGGCAGCACCCACCGCCAATGGTGTTGGTTCTTTTCATGCCTTTGTGGCAGGCATATTAGTGCTTTATGGACTACCAGAGTCGGAAGGCAAAATTTTTGCATTGATTCTGCACACCTCACAATTATTTACTGTGATTGTGTTTGGGATCATAAGTTTGATCTTGGTTAACTTTATAAAACCGCTTGAAATCCATGGAGAGCAAGAATAAGATTAATTCTTGGCAGGGTCTGAAAGAGCAAGTAGAGCTTTGGAAAAAGGCTGGAGAAAAAGTCGTTTTTTCGAATGGCTGCTTCGACATCCTCCACCTCGGCCATATTGATTATTTAGAAAAAGCGAGATCATTAGGAAATAGACTGGTAATTGGACTCAATGATGATGATTCTGTGCGTCAGCTGAAAGGGGCTGAAAGACCCGTCAATAACGAAATCGCTAGGGCAAGATTATTGGCAGCCCTTGAATTTGTGGATGGTGTAACTATATTTTCTGAAGACACTCCAAAAGAATTGATTGCTTTTTTAATTCCAGATATCTTAGTGAAAGGAAGTGATTACAATGTCGACAACATTGTGGGTGCAGATATCGTTTTGGCGAACGGTGGGGAAGTCAAAACCATTGATTTGGTAAATGGTTATTCCACTTCAAACTTGATTAACAAACTTAAAAAATAGAAGAAGATGTTTTTAGTATTAATAATTGGCATTGCCCTAGTGAGCTGGCTTGTTCAAAATAGTCTTAAAAGAAAATTCAAAAAGTACTCCAAAATTGGGCTTCAAATTGGGCTAAGTGGTAGGGAAATCGCAGAATTAATGCTTCGCGACAATGGAATTCATGATGTTCGTGTAGTATCGGTTCAAGGCAGATTAACGGATCATTACAATCCAGCTGACAAAACTGTCAACCTAAGTCCAGAGGTTTACGAAGGGCGATCGGTAATTGCAGCAGCGGTGGCAGCCCACGAATGTGGCCATGCTGTTCAACATGCAAGGGCCTATGGGCCACTTGAAATGCGTTCTAGCTTGGTTCCAATTCAAAATGCGAGTGGCAGAATTATCAATATCATTTTTATGGTAATGCTATTTGGCTCTTTTATGATTGATAGTATGAATCTTTACACTGTTGGGTTACCTATTATTATCGGTTGTTACTTCATTTTTACTCTTTTCGCGTTCATTACATTACCTGTTGAATACGATGCGAGTAAAAGGGCTTTGGCATGGATCAACGATCGCAACATCGTGACCACTGAAGAACATGGAATGGCCGAAGACGCTTTAAATGCTGCCGCAAAAACCTATTTAGTGGCTGCCTTAGGCTCATTGGCCATGTTGCTTTATTATGTGCTAATGTTCGTAAATCGTGACTAAGGTTTGAGCAATTTTATTACTTTTGCCTAACAAACGTTAGTTAACTATTTAGAGTATGAATTTCGATTTAACAGAAGAGCATTTAGCGGTTCGGCAAGCAGCAAGAGAATTCGCACAAACAGAATTACTTCCGGGAGTCATTGAAAGAGATGAGCACCAAAGATTTCCTGCCGAGCAGATCAAGAAAATGGGTGAGCTTGGTTTTATGGGAATGATGGTCGACCCAAAATACAATGGCGGTGGTATGGATACTATTTCCTATGTATTGGCCATGGAAGAAATCTCTAAAATAGATGCCTCAGCTTCAGTTTGTATGTCCGTAAACAATAGCCTTGTTTGTTGGGGAATTGAAAAATATGGTACAGAGGAACAAAAAGAAAAATACCTAAAACCATTAGCCACTGGTGAAAAGATTGGTGCATTCTGCCTTTCAGAGCCCGAAGCAGGTTCTGATGCCACTTCGCAACAAACCACCGCAGAGGACAAAGGTGACTACTACCTTTTAAATGGAACAAAGAACTGGATTACTAATGGTAATAATGCCTCTGTTTATCTGGTAATTGCTCAAACTCACAAAGAAAGAGGTCATAAAGGCATCAACTGTCTCATTGTTGAAAAAGGCATGGATGGTTTTGTTGTTGGCAAAAAGGAAGACAAACTCGGCATTAGAGGTTCCGATACGCACTCTTTAATGTTTACTGACGTCAAAGTGCCAAAAGAAAATAGAATTGGTGAAGATGGATTTGGTTTCAAATTCGCCATGTCTACGCTGAATGGTGGTAGAATCGGCATTGCTTCACAAGCCTTGGGTATCGCTTCAGGTGCTTACGAACTTGCCTTAGCCTATTCAAAAGAAAGAAAAGCTTTTGGAAAAGCCATTTGTGAGCATCAAGCCATCCAGTTCAAATTAGCGGACATGGCCACAGAAATTGAAGCAGCCAGATTGTTGTGCTATCATGCTGCTTACCTCAAGGATCAAAAAAAGGATTTTGGAAAAGCCAGTGCTATGGCCAAACTTTATGCCTCGCAAGTTGCAATGGACACAACGATTGAAGCTGTACAAATTCACGGGGGATATGGATTTGTGAAAGAATTTCATGTGGAAAGATTAATGCGCGATGCCAAGATTACTCAAATATATGAGGGTACTTCAGAAATTCAGAGGATTGTTATCTCCAGAGAACTATTGAAATAATTAGAATAATTCCATTTAACTGACCATTGGTATATTATTTATTACCAATGGTCATTTTTTTTTGAAATGCTCTTATTAGGTATTAAATTCGTACTGTGTAAGTGTTTAACTCTTTAAAAATTTTTAAATGGAAGATTACAATAAAATCATTGAGTCACTCGGTGTTCGCTACCTAAAAAGTAGGAATATGAAGATCGCCAAACCGGTGACCATCAAGAATCATTATGACATCGAAAACACGATTTTCATAGTGAACAACGGTGATATCTTTTTTGGAGACGATCAAGAAAAAGTTTCTGAGGGAGATATGTTATTTATCCCAGGAGGTAAGTCAACTGCCATATCATATGGTTCCTTAACTGCTGCGGCTGTATCAAACGAAGACTTTGTTGCCAACAAAAAGAAGTACCTTCAAAATGCATCAGATTCAGACATTAATGATTATGATGTCGATGGTTTTAGTCAAGTAATGTTCGAGGCAAAGGTTTTCGATTCTGTAAACTTCTTCTCTTCTCTTAACATTACTCCGTTTGCCATCAGAGGAAGCGAAACTATCGCAAATTTGATCCGCATCATCATTGACGAAACTAATTCTACAAAGCCTGGAAAGAATAGAATCATCAAAGTAAATACTGAGTATTTATGTGTTGAGATTATCAGATATATATTGGATAATCGCTTGTTCGTTGAGCAGTTGGTTACGAACAGCACTTACTTCAAGGACCCAAGACTCATCGACATCTTTGCTTATATCAAAGCAAATACTGGCGGTGATCTATCCAATAAGGTATTGGCTTCAGTTGCTGGTGTATCAGAAGATTACGTTGGTCAGTACTTCAAAATGTTGACCGGTATCAATCCACAGGATTACATTGAGTACCAAAGAATGGAAGCTGCGGTTGACTTACTTCGTACAACTAAGAAAAGTATTAGAGATATCGGTCACGAAGTTGGTTACAAAGACACCGCTTACTTCTGTAGAAGATTTAAGATGATGTTTGGCATCCCAGCTGGTAAAATGAGAAGAAGAGAGAGCTTAATTAACGTTTAAGGCCTCATTCAAATATTGAATCACATCAGAAACCTCGGCCAAAAGGCTGAGGTTTTTTTGTGCGCCATTCCCAATCACAATCATATCTGCACCAGCTTCTAATGCCTCTTGAGCTCTTCGCTTTGAATTGATTCCGCCACCTATGATTAAAGGAATGTCTATATTCCTTTTTACTGATTTGATGACTTTTGAAGACACTGGCTCCAACGCTCCGCTCCCTGCGTCCATATAAATGCACTTCAGCCCCAGCATCTCGCCCGCCATTGCGGTACTGATTGCAAGGCTTGGTTTGTCATTAGGAATTGGCTGTGTATTGCTCATATAAGATACACTCGTTGGCCGTCCTGAATGAATAAGCATGTAGCCTGTAGGAATGATTTCGAGATTGCTCCTTTTAAGCACTGGAGCTGCCACTACATGTTGACCAATCAGTAGCTCAGGGTTTCTACCAGAAATTAATGACAAAAAGAGAATAGCATCTGCTTCGGGATGGATTTGGATGGCATTTCCTGGAAACAATATACAGGGAATAGCACTGTATGCTTTTATGGAATCTACAACTGACTCGAGATTATTGGAAGTAATTAGACTTCCGCCAACCAAGAAATAGTCTACTTTATTTTCAATGGCGGCATTTACAATGGCCTTCATGCCCCCTTCATTAAGGTCATCAGGATCCACCAATAGCGCCAAAGATTTTTTTCCCAGGCTAGCATTCCTTACAAATGAATCAAGAACCACCTTCTTTTTTATTTTGCTCCAACTCCTTTAAAAAATTACCAAGTTTTTGGGCGGCCAATCCCAAAATAAATATCAGGGCTTGCTCTTTTACAACTGCCCCCAAATAATTTGCATTGTTCTTTGAACCCTGCCGTTTAGGCGAATTGATTGTATCATCATTTGATTTGGTCTTCTCGCCATGTTCAGGTTTTTCAGATTTTTCTGATGAGAAAAGGGAAACCAAACCATAAATTGCCAATAAGCCCGCTCCTACCATCAATGCTTTCTTGCCAACATTCTGGGCTGTCGATTTGATCTCTTCCAACTCGGATTCGAGCTTCATTTTATACTCGGCATGTGACTGCTCTAATGCTTGCTTTTTTGACATCATTAATCTTCTTCGTTAGTTATAATTGATGACCCAGCTGCGCGTTGTCGTTCTATTATGGTTTGAATCACCTTACTCTTGTTCAAATAAAGCACAATAGCAATGATAAGGTAAATACTGCCTACAATCAGGAATCCAGCATAACCACTTTGAAGCCAATCGCTTATGGCGTATGCAGCAGCAAGTGATATAAAAAGTAGCACCATAGCAGAAAACAATCCAACTAGAAGAAGTACTAATAGTTTTGCAATTAGGATTTCAATCTCCTCACGGGCATCAAGTTTTAAAATTTCAAATTTGGTTTCTAAAAACCCATTGAAAGCCTCTATTACTTTATGGAAATCGAATATTTTCAACTGAATGATTTTTCCTTCAAGGTAGGAATAAGTTCACAAATTTACTCTATCGAGCGCAATTTGACTGTTTTTATCACCTCTTTTTGATTTCCAAAGTAGGTGGCCTCCAGTAAAAGGTTCAATTCTGGGTTTACCAAAAATGTAGCACTGGCACAACCACTAGAAGCGTTTTGGTATTTTTTCTCCAGTACGAGTAAATCCTCCATATCACCTATTGGATAGGTCCATCCAATACTATCCTCCACAATGTTCATTGAATAAGTACCGATAATATCTTTCCCAATGAAATCCTTAGATCGGTACTTAGTAAGCTCAGTTAGACCTATGAATGTTTTTTCAGTAAGATTAACCTCGAAGGTTGTGTCTGGTAACGTGGTTATGTTTTGATCCATATTCCTGAATATGCTAAACTGTCCAGAAGTATTTCCGTGGTTCGTTTTCAAAATAATCATTCCTTGTCTATCCTCTTGATTCACTTCGGTGATTTCGTAAACAAATTTCTGTGTTTCGGAAGTATCCTTGTTGATATAAATCAAAGTGAAAGGCAATAGAAAGAAGGTGAAAATGATGTAAGAAAATCCGATGATTCTACTCTCTAAAGTCATCGCTCCAAATTTATAAGCCAATTTTACAGGGATTCTTCTAAGCACTGGAAAAGGAAGAAAAATAAATACACCAATCATATTCATGATCAGGTGGACCAACGCTAAGCTTACTGCTGCATCTGTTTTAGTAAATGCAGCCAACAGTGCAGTAACAGTAGTGCCAATGTTCGCACCCATAATAAAGGGGAATGAATTGGCCAACTTTACCCGCCCAGAAGCAACAAGTGGCACCATCAGTGAAGTAGTAATTGAACTTGATTGAACGCCTCCAGTAATGACCATTCCCCAACCAAAGGACTTATATGGATTATCAAAAACGAACCTTCCTAATCTATCCTTGGACTGACCAATGAGGTGCCGAAAAATGATATTCGACAAAAACTTAATGGATAAAAACAGAGCACCCAGTGCGATTACAATCGTAAGGATATTAGAAGGGAGTATCGCAACCAAAGACCTACTCAGGCTACTGAGGCTGTAATCCAAATATCCTAGATTGGAATTCCCTACAAGTCCTAAATCGCGAAGCCAATCCGTTAGCCCAATTGCCAAAATTGATAGGAAGCCAAAATAATACTCCAATGGAAAGAGCAGTAAGACCATGATGATATTAAAGAAATCATGCACTGTTCCAGCAGAAATTGCCTTTCTAAATTGAGTTCTGTTGGTAATAAAACCCAAAGAGACGATAGTGCTTGTCAAGGTTGTGCCAATATTTGCTCCCATGACAATCGGAATTGCATTGTTCAAGCTTATGTATCCCGATGCCACCACGGCTACTGTCATTGAAGTAATCGTTGAACTGCTTTGAAGTAGGGCAGTGGCCAGTAATCCAATAAAAAGGCCGATAAAAGGATTTGAGGTAGCCAAAAGAATGGATTGCGCTGTTTCTTGACCGATCATAGTCACAGAAGCACCCACCATATCGATAGAAAATAGGAAGAGGAAAACACCAAAAAGCATCATCAAAACTGACCAATACCATTTTGGTGACGCTTTGTATGCCTTATTTAAATTATCTATTACCATTCAATGGAGACCAAAGCTGAAAAGCTTTCTGGTCAGCAAAAGTACTACATTGCGTTGCTAAGTTTTAACAGTGCATGTGAAGCATTTGTTAACAAATAGAAGATTTCATAAATTTTTAATAATAATATAACTTACTGTTTATCAAAAGATTACGAACTATATTTGTCTGATGTTCTTTACAACTATTGAAAGGTAGGAATTTTATCCATTCTGTATTTTGAAAAAGAATGATAGTTTTGTAGCGCCACATTGAAAGTCAGACCCTAAAGATCGAGATTCAACCAACACAATGTCTCAACTAGAATTCATTATGTATGCCGGATTCATTTTATCGGCCTACTCGGTAATCGGAAATGATGTTATCCAAACGCTCGGTACTTTCTTAAGTTCGAATGAAGGGCAAAAATGGTGGAAGCTTTGGCTTTTCGCTGGATCAATCCTAACCATTGTACTCGTTTATGGCTGGTATGTAAACAGCGGGGATGTAACCTTTGGTAGGCTTATTGGAGATCCAGTGGAAAACAGTTTTGCCAATCCGAAATACTTAGAACCTAAAGACATTGAAGGGTTTGGATGGCCTTACCTGCTGCCCCCAATAATTCTGTTGGTCATCACTCGGCTTGGAATACCGGTCAGTACTTCATTCCTCATCTTAACTTTCTTTAATCCGAAAAACTTAAATGACATGGTAATGAAATCCATGTCGGGATATTTGGTTGCTTTTGGAGCTGCTGTGTTGGTATACATGGCTATTGCCAAGCGTTTTGAAAAGACCTTTATCAATAACCCTCCTTCCAAACGTCAATTAAAGATTTGGACTGTCGCTCAATGGGCTTCTACAGGCTTTTTATGGTCGCAATGGCTTATTCAAGATTTCGCGAACATTTATGTTTACCTACCGAGAGAGATTGATACGACCAATCTGATTTTCTCAGTTATTGTCTTTTTGCTTTTATTGGCTTACATCTTTTATTCAAAAGGTGGCGCTATTCAGAATATTGTAAAGGCAAAAACGAATACAATGGATATTCGATCGGCAACCATTATTGACTTTTCTTATGCCATCATATTGTTCTTCTTTAAAGAACTAAATAATGTTCCAATGAGCACAACGTGGGTTTTCTTGGGGCTTTTGGCAGGTAGAGAAATAAGCATAAAATACTTTGCCTTTGGACGTGTTTCTAATGCTACTTTGAAAGACTTAGGTAAAGATTTAGGAAAGGTCTTTTTTGGATTAATCGTGAGTATAGGCTTGGTCTTCTTGGTTAAATTTTTAACTGGCGCTTAGTTCTTCCAAAGCTATCCAAGCCATTAAACCGATTCCTATTTCAATGGCGTCTTCATCAATGTTAAACTTTGGAGTATGAACGCCCAATGTAGTCCCTTTGGCTTCATTTCCTGTTCCTAATCTGTAAAAACACGATGGCACGACATGAGAATAGTAGGCAAAGTCTTCGGCTCCCATCCACAAATCTAAATCCACCAAATTTTCAGTTCCTACATAAGCCTCTGCCGCCTTGCGAGCGATTTGGGTTGTCTCCGGATCATTAATGAGAAAAGGATAGCCAACGTCAATAAGTACATCACAACTTCCTCCCATGGCCTCAGCCAAACCTTGGGCAATAGAGGTAATCCTTTTGTGCGCCTCGAATCTCCAATCTTCGTTCAAGGCCCGAAATGTTCCGGAAATCTTGACCTCATCTGGAATGACATTCTGTGCATGACCTCCTGATATTTGACCAAAAGACAATACTGTTGGTTTTTTAGGATCGGCATTTCTACTCACCACTTGTTGAAGAGCGACTATGATATGGGAAGCAATTAATATTGGGTCTATGACTTTATCTGGTAGAGCAGCATGGCCACCTTTTCCCTTAACCGTTAGGTAAATTTCATCGGCACTGGCCATGTATTGGCCTTCGCGAAAACCAATTTTTCCTGTTGGAATGTAAGGCATTACATGTTGCCCCAACATTCTTTGAGGCCTAGGGTTTTCCAAAGCACCATCTTTGATCATCAAAGACGCACCACCAGGATTTTTTTCTTCCCCAGGTTGAAAAACTAATTTAACCGTACCCTCGAATTGATCCTTGAGCTGATTGAGAATTCTCGCAGCACCAAGCAGACATGAAGTATGAACATCATGACCACAAGCATGCATTACGCCTTCATTTTTTGATTTGTATGGGATTTCGTTTTTTTCAAAAATTGGTAAGGCATCCATATCGCCACGAAGAGCGATAGTTTTTGATTTTGGATTCTTTCCTTCGATCAACGCTGTAATACCTGTCCCTGCGACCCCTTCTTTTGGTTCTATACCCAATTTTCTAAGTTCAGCAGCAACATATTTTGCTGTTTCATATTCTTGAAACGAAAGTTCTGGATGCGCATGAAGATGTCTGCGTATTCCAATGGTGTCTTCTGAAAATTCAGAAGCGAGCTTTTTTACTTCATGGAGCAAACTCATTTGTCAAGCTTGAATTGTTCTGGAACCACCGTAGCATTTGGGTAATACCTTTTGATTTTCTCGTAAAGCGGTTGTGCTTCGATCTGCTGATAGAATGTTCCAACTTTCACAAAGTAAGTGGGCAATTTGTACTGCATTACGGCCTGCATTTCGGGCAGAATATCAAATAATCTGTTGCGCACTCTACCTGCATCTCTTTCGTTAATGCCAGAATACACCAAGATAGTGTAGCCATTTAAAATAGCCATCGTATCGTTTCGAACCTTTATAGAATCCAAAAGCACATCAAACTCTGATGTCATATCAAATTTTGATTGCACTGCGGTACTGGCTTTAGGTGCGGTTGCATCTTGCTCTAATTCTTCAGATTCAATCTTTGGTCTTAGCTTAGATAAGTCAGCTGAGTACTCCAATTCAAGCCCTGAATCCTTGCCCACCTTGGTTGGGGCAGACTTTTCAGTGCAGCTTACCAAGGTTAGTGCGAGAATTACGAGCGTGCTCGACAATATGTTGGCTGAATTATTAGACATCAAGTAAAACGCATTTATTGGACAGGATGTCATCTTCAACCTGCTTGAATTTAACGTCTTTCTTCACCGTCCCGTCTTGGTACTGAACGCTAACTTTATCATTCCTCCCAAAAATCTTATCCGACTTTATAGGTGCAGTTTTTTCAACGGGTGGCCTGTTTCGTGTATCCTGCTGTCCAGCCAATACAGAACGAGTCTCTTCTTTGCTCTCATTCAGTTTTTGCTGTTGTCCTCTGCTTCTTGCTTCTTGAACTCTGTCTGGCGCTTGCTGAGGAATGTCTGCCCGAGACAAGAAAGAGACCGTATCCTCATTCACCTTAGACAAAAAAGTTTTAAAGAGCTGGAAGGCCTCAAATTTATAGATCAAAAGAGGATCCTTTTGTTCATAAACAGCGTTTTGAACCGACTGTTTCAGATCATCCATATCTCTTAAATGTTCTTTCCAAGTCAAATCGATCACTCCCAAAGTAATTGATTTTTCCATCGCCTTGATCAATTCAGCATTTTCGGTCTCCACCGCTTTATCGAGATTAACCGCTACGCCTATTTGACGTTTTCCGTCTGTAATAGGAAGCAGAATATTCTCTACAGTTGCCCCTCTTTCCTTCTTGATGTGCTGCATTAATGGAAGTGCTCTACTGGCTATGGCCTTATTCTTTTCATTATAGTGTTGGAAGGCTTCTTCGTACAAATCATTCACTAGGGTATTCATGTCCGTAGTGGTGAAATGTTCGCAAGTGATTTTCGTATCAATACCCAAAACGCTGATAGAATTAAGCTTAAAGCTATCAAAATCATCTGCCGTTTTAGTCTCGTTTAAGATATCTTCGCAAGTATCATAAACCATGTTCATGATGTCAAGTTTCAAGCGCTCACCCATCAAAGCGTTCTTTCTTCTTTCATAAATCACGGTTCGTTGTTGGTTCATGATGTCATCATATTCCAACAGACGTTTTCTGATTCCAAAGTTATTTTCTTCAACTTTTCTTTGAGCTCTTTCAATGGATTTGGTAATCATTGAATGTTGAATCATTTCCCCCTCTTTCAAGCCCATTCGATCCATTAACTTGGCAACGCGATCAGACCCGAAAAGCCTCATCAAGTTATCTTCAAGGGAAACAAAGAACTGAGAAGAACCATTATCTCCTTGACGACCAGCTCGGCCACGAAGCTGACGGTCCACTCGCCTTGATTCATGACGTTCTGTTCCTATAATTGCAAGTCCTCCGGCTTTCTTAGACTCTGGTGCTAGCTTAATATCGGTACCACGACCGGCCATGTTTGTGGCAATGGTCACTGTTCCGGGCCTACCCGCAGCGGCTACAACATCAGCCTCTCTGGCATGTTGCTTGGCGTTCAAAACTTGATGCTCAATTTTCTTGAGGTGAAGCATCCTGCTCAATAGTTCCGAAATTTCAACTGAAGTAGTACCTACCAAGACTGGTCTGCCTTGCTCGGTTAATTCAACAATCTCATCCACTACTGCATTGAATTTCTCTCTAACCGTTTTGTAGACTTTATCCTCTCTATCATCTCTAGAAATAGCTCTGTTAGTAGGGATTACTACTGTATCTAATTTATAAATTTCCCAGAATTCGCCAGCTTCAGTCTCGGCAGTACCTGTCATACCTGCCAACTTGTGGTACATTCTGAAATAGTTTTGTAAAGTAATAGTGGCATAAGTTTGGGTAGCATCTTCTACCTTCACATTTTCCTTTGCTTCGATGGCCTGGTGTAAACCGTCAGAATATCTTCTGCCATCCATTACACGGCCTGTTTGCTCATCTACAATTTTTACTTTTCCGCCATCCAGGATATACTCGGTATCCTTTTCGAACATGGTGTAGGCCTTGAGTAACTGGTTTACCGTATGAATTCTTTGTCCTTTAACTGAATAATCTTGAATCGCTTCTTCTTTTTGTTTTAGCTTTTCTTCATCACTCAAGGTTTCATCTTTTTCTAATCTGGCGACAACTTCACCAATATCAGTCATAATGAAGAAAGACGGATCTTCTCCTTCACCTGTAATAAGGTCTGTTCCTTTTTCAGTAAGGTTGACCGCATTACTCTTTTCATCGATAGTGAAATACAACGGCTCGTCCGCTTTAGGCATGGCCTTTTGGTTGTCCTGCAAATAGATATTCTCTGTTTTCTGCAAAACGATTTTCATCCCCATTTCACTTAGGAATTTAATCAAGGGCTTATACTTCGGCAGTCCACGATAGGCCCTGAAAAGCGCCAAACCGCCTTCTTCTTCATTACCTTCTTTCAAAAGTCTTTTAGCATCGTTTAAATATTGGCCACAAAGCTTTTTCTGCGCCTCAACCAATTTAGCAACCCTAGGTTTTAATTCATGAAACTCGTGTTCGTCACCTTTCGGTATTGGCCCAGAAATGATCAAAGGTGTTCTGGCTTCATCAATCAAAACAGAATCGACTTCATCTACCATTGCATAGTGATGCTTTCGTTGCACCAATTCCTTCTCTTCGCGCGCCATGTTATCGCGCAAGTAATCAAAGCCGAATTCGTTGTTGGTACCGTAAGTAATGTCCGCACGATAGGCCTGCCTTCTTTCTTCTGAATTGGGTTGGTGCTTGTCGATACAGTCTACATTGAGCCCGTGGAATTGGAATAAAGGTGCCATCCATTCGGAGTCACGTTTAGCCAAATAGTCATTCACCGTAATAATGTGAACGCCTCTTTCTGCCAATGCATTGAGATAAGCCGGCAAAGTAGCCACTAGCGTTTTACCTTCACCCGTTGCCATCTCTGCAATTTTACCTTGGTGAAGCACTATACCACCGATCAACTGAACGTCATAATGAAGCATCTCCCAGGAAACTTCTGTACCTGCTGCCAACCACTTGTTTTTCCAAACCGCTGTATCTCCAACTATTTCTACTTGACCGCCTTTGCGAGCTGCAATTTGCTTATCATGTAAAGTAGCCTGAACTTCGAGTTTACCATTTTCTTTGAGCCTTCGAGCAGTTTCTTTAACTACTGCAAAAGCTTCGGGCAATACAATCATTAAAACCTTTTCAAGTTCTTGATCACGACTTTCCTCTAGCTTATCTATCTGCTCAAAAAGCGCTTCCTTAGCATGAATATCTAGGTTGGCATCGCTGTCGATCTGCGAATGGAGTTCAGCCAATTGATCATCAATGGACTTAAGGTATTCTTTAATTTTACCCTTAATCTCCTGCGTTTTTTCCCTTAAAGCCTCATCGCTGATATTCGTGATAGTGGCATATACCTTGTTGATTTGATCAACAATAGGTTTAATTTCTTTTATATCTCTAGCGGATTTAGATCCGAAAAGCTTTGCTAGTCCTTGTGTAAGAAAACTCATACTGTATTTTAAATATGGTTTAAAGTTAATTTCTTGAAGATAAAAAATGAACCTAAGTGCGGATTATATTCACAGCACTATTTTGCCCTCAAAAACCTTTTGAGCTGGTCCAATCAAATATATATTGGTGAATTTACTTTCATGTTGATCAAAAGAAACCTTTAAGTTGCCACCTTGGGCTTTAAGCTCGATCGGACTAACAGCTCCCAGTAGTCCAAATGACAATGCGGCCGCAGTACAGCCGGTACCACAAGACAGCGTTTCGCCCTCAACGCCACGTTCGTAAGTTCTGATTGCTAGGCCATTTGTGGATTCCTTTTGAATGAAATTCACGTTAACGCCTTCTTTTTTAAATCTTTCAGAGTACCTAATTGCCTTGCCTTCTGCAATGACATTTAAACTCTCCAAGGCACTAACGTATTTTATGTAATGAGGTGACCCGGTATTGATTAAATAATCATCCCCTATTTTTTCAAAACTTGTGACATCATTCATTAATAGATGTACTTCACCCTCTTCAATAAATGCGCGATGGGATCCGTCAATTGCTAAAAATTCAGTTTCATTTTGAATGATACCTAAAGCCTTGGCAAACATCACTGCACATCTACTTCCATTTCCACAAAGGCTTTGTGAACCATCTGGATTGAAATAGATCATTTCGAAATCAAATTGATCATGGCTTTCAATAAGAATAACGCCATCTGCACCAATGCCAAATCTGCGATCACAAAGTTTTGAAATTGAATTCAAATCAGACTTATCGAAACCAAGGTCACGATTATCAATCATGACGAAATCATTGCCAGTACCTTGATATTTATGAAAACTAATCACTGCTTACTTTTGATGTGGGCAATTGAACAATAAATGCGCCTTGTTTAAAATTATGACAGAATGACGCAAAAAAAAACCTCCCAACAAGGAGGTTTTCGATATGATTAAGTTTTTAAGACTATCTAGCCAATTTTTCTTTGATTCTAGCAGCTTTACCTTGTCTACCTCTTAGGTAATACAATTTGGCTCTTCTTACTTTACCTCTTCTTAACACTTCGATCTTCTCAATGTTAGGAGATAAAATTGGGAAAATTCTTTCCACACCAACGCCATTAGAAACTTTACGAACAGTGAAAGTTTCACCGTTAGTTCCTGAATTTTTTCTCTGAATTACAGCACCTTGAAATTGCTGAATTCTTTCTTTGTTACCTTCTTTAATCTTCACGTGCACGTTTACCGTGTCACCAGGATTAAAAGATGGCATAGAAGCTCTTGCTTCATTATTTTCTTGTTCAATAAATTTGATAAGATCGCTCATGATTTCTATCTCTAACAGCCTTGCCTAAAATCGGACTGCAAATATATGGAAAATGTTTTTCTAAAAGGAATGGTATTTTGAATTTTTTATTCACCCAATAAACCAGGCCTTTTTTGTTTAGTTAATTCTACTGATTTCTCGTACCTCCACTCTTCAATCTTGGCCTCATGGCCAGATAAAAGCACTTCCGGCACTTTCATCCCTTTGTAATCTGACGGTCTAGTGTAAACTGGTGGCGCCAATAAATCATCTTGAAAAGAATCCGTTAATGCAGAAGTTTCATCAGATAATACCCCTGGCAAAATCCTTATAATCGAATCGGCTAAAACTGCAGCGGCCAACTCGCCACCTGAAAGCACATAATCGCCTATACTAATTTCTCTAGTAATGAAGTGATCACGTACCCTTTGGTCCACTCCTTTATAGTGCCCACAAAGAATAATGAGGTTTCCTTTAAGTGATAATTCATTGGCAATTCCTTGCTTTAAAAGCTCACCATCGGGCGTCATATAAATTACCTCATCATAGTCTCTTTCCGACTTCAATTTGGAAATGCATAAATCGATGGGCTCAATCATCATTACCATTCCAGCCCCGCCTCCAAAAGCATAATCGTCTAATTGCTTTTGTTTGTTGGTAGCAAAATCCCGAAGGTCATGCACCACAACATCAACCAAGCCCTTCTCTTGCGCTCTTTTTAATATAGAATGCGAAAAAGGACTCTCTAAAAGTCTGGGAAGCAATGTTATGATATCAATTCTCATCTCAATCTTCTAAGAAAACATCAACAAGCCCATCAGGAATAAACATCCGAAGCGCTCCGTTTTCACGGTCAATCTCTTTAATGAGTTCATCCGTCAAAGGAATCAGTATTTCTTTGCCAGACTCGTGACGAGCTGAAAGTAAAGTCTGAGGGCCTGCCTCAAATACATCCTCTATCTTCCCGACCAATTCATTAGAATTCACATCTATCAGATCAAATCCGACTAATTCGTGAAAATAGAATTCATTCCCCTCCATTTCTGGAAGATTTTCTAGTGGAAGAAACAGTGAACAACCTCTAAGACCTTGGGCCAATTCCAAAGAATTGATATCCTCAAAAGCAATGATGGCCTTTTCGTTGTTGATTGAAATTGTATCAATAAAAAAAGGAACCAGTTGCTGTCCTTGTTGAACAAAAACTGATTCCAATTCTTGATATTCCTCAGGAAAATCCACGTCCAAAAGCACCTGAACCTCTCCTTTCAATCCATGCGGTTTTGTGATATACCCAAGTTGGTAACAATCTTCAACCGTCATGACTTATTCAATTAATCTTCTTTTTTCTCTTCTTCTGCGGTCGCTTCTGGTGCAGCCACCTCTTCTACAGCAGGAGTTTCTTCTACTGCCTCTGGTGCTTCAACTTCTTCCACCACTTCAGCAACCGGTGCATTAGCCGCCTCTAGTTCTGCTTTCTTAGCAGCTAGTGCCTCAGCTCTTGCAGCGTTCACTTTAGCCTCCGCTTCAAGTTTAGCTTTCTTAGCATCTCCTTTAGCAGTAGCAAGTTTTTCAACTTTGCCTGTGATTTTAGATTCTTTTTCTGCCAACCATGCTGCAAATTTCTTGTCAGCATCTTCTTGAGTTATAGCTCCTTTGATCACACCAATTTGAAGGTGTTTTCTCATTAGAATACCTCTGTAAGAAAGCATTGCTTTTACAGTATCGGTAGGCTGAGCTCCGTTCATTACCCACTGAAATGCTTTTTCATTATCAATGTTGATTGTAGCTGGGTTGGTATTTGGGTTATAAATACCGATTTTTTCGATAAAACGACCATCACGTGGTGCTCTTACGTCTGCGATTACTACATCATAAATCGCTTGCTTCTTGCGGCCTCTACGGGCCAATCTGATTTTTACTGCCATTTTGTTTTTATGGTTAATCGAGGATCACGTCCCCTGCTTTTTAGGATCACGTCCCAAAAAGGAGTGCAAATGTAATAGAAATATTTCGCAAACCATTGATGATATGCAATTTATGTAGCCATTTTCAAACCTCTTTCATAGATACTGCGCATTCAATGTGAAAAATCTGTCCGAACGGCCCTTTTCAGCAATTACTCAATCAATAAAAGTCTTACCAAGTCAAGCCCCAAAACCATCAAAGTATGTGAAATTTGATAGTCTGAATAAGTAATTTGTATAATCGGTTTAACGGTTTTTTAAACTAAATCATATGGATTACCTTTGACAATCATAAAGGCAATTTACCAGCGAATGGACAATTATTCTTATTTAAGCAATGCCGATCCAAAGGCCCTAGAAGCGCTTTATCAGCAATTTAAAAATGATCCAAACTCAATTGATGAGAGTTGGAAGAAATTCTTTGAAGGTTTTGAGTTCGCTCAAACCGAGTATCCAATGCTTCCAAACGGTCAGGCCACTCCCGCTCCTGCTTTGGGTGCTGGAAGTCATCAAGTGTCTGAAAAGGAAGTTCAGGTAAGGAATTTAATTCATGCTTATCGTACCAGAGCACATTTGAGGTCTAAAACCAATCCCGTTAGAGAACGGAAAGACAGAAAGCCAATCTTGGAATTACAAGACTTTAATCTAAGCGAGGCTGATCTTGATACGCAATTCATCTCAGGTGAAGAATTAGGGATTGGCAGGGCAACTTTAAGAAAGATCATAGAATCCTTGAAGTACATCTATGAAGGCACGGTTGGTTTCGAGTACATGTACGTTCGTGATCCCGAAAAATTAAAATGGTTAAGAGAAAGGATAGAAAAAGATGCCTTAGCATTCAAACCTTCGCATGACCAACGCAAACGAATTCTAAAAAAATTAAACGAAGCTGTAATCTTCGAGAACTTCCTTCACACCAAATATTTAGGACAAAAAAGATTCTCGTTAGAAGGTGGTGAAACTACAATTGCAGCTCTGGATGCCATTATTAATAAAGGGGCAGAACTTGGGGTGAAAGAAGTGATGATCGGAATGGCCCATAGAGGCCGTTTGAATGTTTTGGCCAATATCATGGGCAAAACTTACGAGCAAATCTTTAACGAATTCGAAGGTAGCGCTACTCCCGATCTTACCATGGGAGATGGTGATGTAAAATACCACATGGGTTTTTCGAGCCAAGTGAAAGCTACGAACGGTGAAACCGTAGAATTAAAACTCGCGCCAAACCCTTCGCATTTAGAAGCGGTAAATCCTGTTGTCGAAGGCTTTGTTAGGGCTAAAGCTGATGTTGAATATAATAGAGAGCGCTCTAAAGTATTGCCAATTCTTATTCATGGTGATGCCGCAGTAGCTGCCCAAGGCATTGTTTACGAGGTGACTCAAATGAGTAAGCTTGAAGGCTACAATACAGGTGGAACCATTCACTTCGTGATTAACAACCAAGTTGGCTTCACAACCGATTTTGATGATGCACGCTCGAGTATTTATTGCACAGACGTAGCTAAAATGATCGATGCGCCTGTAATGCACGTGAATGGTGATGATCCTGAAGCAGTTGTGTTTTGCGTTCAGTTTGCTACGGAATACCGTCAAAAATTCGGAGAGGATATTTTTGTGGACATGGTGTGTTATAGAAGACATGGACATAACGAAAGTGACGAACCAAAATTCACACAACCTGCACTTTACAATATCATTTCTAAGCACCCGAACCCGAGAGAAGTCTATATTAAGCGCCTTATCGAAATGGGTGAGATTGAAGCGGCCTTGGCGAATGACATGGACACTGAATTTAGAGGCGTTCTTCAAGATCGCTTGAATTTAGTGAAGCAGAAGCCATTGCCATATGTATACCAACCCCTGGAAGAAGCATGGAGGAGTTTGAGGAGATCGGTACCCGAAGATTTCGAGCAATCTCCTGAAACGGGCATTAGTAATGCATCATTGGAAAAAGTAGCGAAAGCATTGACTTCGATTCCAAAAGGATTCAAACCCATCAAACAAATTGAAAAGCAGCTCAAGCAACGTAAAGACATGTTCTTTAAAGACAAGTCGCTGAACTGGGCTGCGGGTGAATTATTAGCTTATGGGTCTCTCCTTTTAGATGGAAAGAAGGTAAGGTTAACAGGTCAAGATGTTCAAAGAGGAACATTCTCGCATAGGCACGCAGTTTTACACGATGCCAACACAACCGAACCCTATAATAGCTTAAATCATTTAGAAGGTGCTGCTAACAAATTCGAGATCTACAATTCATTACTTTCAGAATTTGGGGTAATGGGTTTTGAATTTGGATACGCAATGGCGAATCCAAACGCCTTGACTTTATGGGAAGGTCAATTTGGTGACTTCGCCAATGGCGCTCAAGTAATGGTAGATCAATTCATCTCTTGTTCAGAAACAAAATGGCAGAGAATGAACGGCTTGGTTTTACTTCTTCCTCATGGTTATGAAGGACAAGGGCCTGAGCATTCTAACGCAAGACCAGAAAGATATCTCCAGCTTTGCGCTGAATACAATATGGTGGTGGCGAATATTACCACACCGGCCAACTTATTCCATGCCTTGCGTAGACAAATGACCTGGGAATTCAGAAAACCATTGGTCATTATGTCTCCAAAGTCACTTTTAAGACACCCAAGTGTAGTTTCCGATGTAAGTGAGTTTACCTCAGGCAGGTTCAAAGAAGTAATTAACGATAGCTTTGCAGTGGCTAAATCTGTGAAAAGAGTTTTGATGTGTTCTGGAAAGATCTACTATGACTTACAAGAGCGCCAAGAAAAAGAGAAAAGAACAGATGTTGCCATTGTAAGATTGGAACAACTGCATCCTTTCCCTGCCAATCAAATCAACATCATTTTGGCACAGTACAAAGGCGCTGAATTGATTTGGGTACAAGAGGAGCCAGAAAACATGGGGTATTGGACTTATATTTTAAGAGTTTTCAAGGACCACAGCCTAAAATTAATATCTCGAAAAGCAAGTGCTTCTCCGGCCACTGGATACGCCAAAGTACATGCTGCCGAACAACAAAAATTAGTCGATCAAGCTTTCGCATAAAATATAGAAACTATGAGTTTGAAAATCAAAGTACCCACCGTTGGAGAGTCAATCACAGAAGTTACAATTGCCCAATGGTTTAAAAAAGAAGGTGAAATGGTAGCCATGGACGAGGTCATTTGTGAGCTCGAATCAGACAAAGCTACCTTTGAACTGAATGCTGAGGCAGCAGGTAAATTGCACATTGTTGCAAAAGAAGGTGAGACCATTGAAATCGGTGCAGTGATTTGCGAAATCGATGCTGATGCCTCGGCCACATCTGCTGAAAAACCAGCCGAAGCCCCAAAAGCGGCAAAGGCAGAAGCGCCAAAACCAACAGGCAAAGTGAAGGAAATGATCGTTCCTACTGTTGGTGAGTCGATAACCGAAGTCACTATTTCTAATTGGTTGAAAAAAACTGGTGATTATGTGACGTTAGACGAAATCATAGCCGAAGTAGATTCAGACAAAGCGACTTTCGAATTGCCTGCTGAAGCCTCTGGGATTTTGACCGTTGTAGCACAAGAAGGTGACACTATCGAAATTGGTGCTTTGATTTGCAAAATTGAAGTCACCGATGGCGGTGCGCCTGCTCAAGAAGCCCCAACATCAGATAATTCAAGTAAAGCTGAAAGTGCACCATCTTCTCAAGATAAAACTTACGCTACAGGGCATGCATCTCCAGCCGCAGCAAAAATTCTCGCTGAAAAAGGAATAGACCCACAATCAGTTAAAGGAACTGGCGTGGATGGAAGAATCACCAAGGAAGATGCCGACAGCGCACAAAAATCAGCACCTGCTCCAAAACCAGCAGAAAGCAAAAAAGAAGATTCAGCTCCAATAACCAGCACCCCTGGTAGTCGTAATGAAAGCCGAGAACGCATGTCATCTTTGAGAAAAACAGTTGCGAAGCGATTGGTTTCCGTGAAGAATGAAACAGCCATGCTCACTACTTTCAATGAAGTGAACATGAAGCCAATCATGGACATTCGTAAGAAATACAAAGATCAGTTCAAAGAAAAGCACGAAATCGGTTTAGGTTTTATGTCATTCTTTACCAAAGCCGTAACAATGGCAGCCAAAGACTGGCCAGCGGTAAATGCTCAAATTGATGGCAATGAAATCGTTTATCATGACTTCGTAGATGTTTCCATCGCTGTTTCGGCTCCTAAAGGACTGATGGTACCGGTGATCAGAAATGCAGAAAGCATGACCTTCGATCAAATTGAAAAAGAAGTAGTAAGATTGGCGATGCGTGCTAGAGATGGAAAATTAACTATTGAGGAAATGACTGGGGGTACCTTCACCATTACTAATGGTGGAATCTTCGGTTCTATGCTTTCAACACCAATAATTAACGCTCCACAATCTGCGATCTTAGGAATGCACAACATTGTGGAAAGACCAATGGCGGTTAATGGTCAGGTTGAAATCCTTCCTATCATGTACTTGGCGTTGTCTTACGATCATAGAATTGTCGATGGTAGAGAATCGGTTAGCTTCTTGGTTCGTGTTAAAGAATTACTCGAAGATCCAACACGCTTATTGTTGGGATTATAAATCTAAAATCAAACATCTAAAATCGTAATTATGAAGTATGATGTAACAGTGATTGGTTCAGGACCTGGAGGCTATGTGGCAGCAATACGCTGCGCACAGTTGGGCATGAAAACAGCCATCATTGAAAAATACAATACCCTTGGAGGTACTTGCTTAAATGTGGGTTGTATTCCTTCAAAAGCACTTCTAGATTCTTCGGAACATTATCATAATGCTGCCCATACTTTCAAAACTCATGGCATTGACCTTGACAATCTGAAAGTGAATCTAAAGCAGATGATTGACCGCAAGGCTGGAGTTGTGACTGATAACGTGAATGGTATCGCCTTTTTGATGAAGAAGAACAAAATCGATGTTCATCATGGCATGGGTGCTTTCATTGATAAGCACAACATCAAAATCACCGATAAAGAAGGTAAGACTTCACAAATCGAAACTGATAAAGTGATTATTGCTACAGGTTCTAAACCATCTTCTTTACCATTTATTAAAATCGACAAAAAGAGGGTAATCACATCTACTGAAGCTTTAGAGATGACTGAAATTCCGAAACACATGATCGTAATTGGTGGTGGAGTAATCGGAATGGAGCTCGGTTCTGTTTATGCTCGTTTGGGTGCCGAAGTTTCTGTAGTTGAATTTATGGACGAACTTATTCCGTCAATGGACAGCACCATGGGCAAAGAACTGAGAAAATCCCTTAAAAAGCTTGGCTTCAATTTCTACCTAGGCCATAAAGTGACTGAAGTAAAAGGCACTGCTAAAACGGTAACCGTAAAAGCTGAAAATAAGCAAGGCGAGGTGGTGGAAATCAACGGAGACTATTGTTTGGTTTCAATTGGTAGAAAACCTTACACTGAAGGCTTGGGCCTAGAAAATGTTGGTATTAAGACTGACGAAAGAGGCAGAATTCCTGTAGATGCTCATTTGAGAACAGAAGCCGATAATATCTATGCCATTGGTGACGTAATCAAAGGGGCTATGTTAGCACATAAGGCCGAAGAAGAAGGCACTTTTGTAGCTGAAACCATGGCAGGTCAAAAGCCGCACATCAATTACAACTTAATTCCTGGGGTGGTTTATACTTGGCCAGAAGTAGCTGCTGTGGGTTATACTGAAGAGCAATTGAAGGAAAAAGGAATTGCTTACAAAACTGGTTCTTTCCCTTTCAAAGCATCGGGCAGAGCAAGAGCTTCAATGGATACGGACGGGCTTGTGAAGGTGTTGGCTGATAAAAACACCGATGAAATTCTAGGCGTACATATGATTGGCCCAAGAACTGCCGATATGATTGCAGAGGCGGTTGTTGCGATGGAATTTAGGGCCAGTGCCGAAGACATTGCAAGAATGTCGCACGCTCACCCAACCTATACCGAAGCGTTTAAAGAAGCATGTTTGGGAGCTACGGATAATCGAGCGCTACACATTTAACAGATTTGAGACATCTAAAATCAAAGAAGGCCATTTAACGATGGCCTTCTTAATTAACACACATAAAACACTACTGAGTAGTTATATCCTTCATTGGGCCATGGCCGAAACTCGCTTGTCCAGGATGATTAAAGCGGTAAGGTTGGGATCGTTAACCGATTCTTGTAGGCACATCAATGTTTGCTTTTTATAAGATTTGAATTGAGCCACAACCACCACCTTGCCATTTGATTCAATGCCATATTCAAAGGTGAACTGGTTGCCATCGCCCCCATCAAAATTGATCAATTGGCTGTCTTCTCCCATGACTTTCAATTTGATCTGATCCTTTTTGTCTTTGTAGAATTCGTAATAAACCTTAGCCTCGCTGTTGGGAGTTGGGCCTTCGATGGCCCATTCGCCAAGTAGCGATTCTTCTAATCCATTTTGCTTCTTTTCGAAAATACCGCTGTTCGAGGTAATGCTCTGTTGACAACTTGATAAACCAATCACAAATACGATGGCGATAAATGCATATATCTTTTTCATTTTTAGAGAGTTTTAGTTGCTGAGATTACATTCAACCAAGACCACACCAAAACAAAAAACTAGCCTGACGCACAAAAAACAAGCTTTATCCAAAATCCATAATCCCGATTTGGGAATATCTTCCTTCCATTCTATTGTACAGAACAAAAAAAACTCAGCATCCACTGAGTTTTTTTGTTGAGCAGAAATGCTTATTGTGCTTTTCTTGCACCTTGCAGCGGATAGCTATCGGCACCTAACAATACCGAACCTGTCATTGCATCGCCATCAAAATTACCCGATAGCTCGGCAATCGTCCCCATCACATCGATACTTCCAGAGAAAGCCATGCCCACTACGGTAAAATCCGTCACTTGAAGCGTACCAAATTGATCCGTTTGAAGAGATGCCTCAAAAAGCCCATTCGCACCACTCACCAACATTACCCCGAAACTATCTCCATTTGGAGTAGCCACAGTATACTCCCACGAACCAGTCGGGTCGTAGGGTTTTACTTTTTCCTTTTTGCCCGTTTTGGCCTCACCAGTGGCATTAGTGCTTGCGGCACAACCCGACAAGAATCCAATTAAAAGAACACTTGCTGAAAGCATTAAAAATCTACAGAACTTCATCATTGCTATTTATTTGTTAAAAAAGGTCAGGATGAATTTAACTTCTTTTTCTAATTCTTTTGCCATCTAGGGCAATTAGAAATTTTGAATTTTGACAAAAAGCCTAAAAGACCAATCAAGGTTTTGATTGTAAGCTTTTCGACATAACTTTGTGCCAATTTGTTCCCCAGTCAACCACTCGTTCTTATAAAAAATGCCTAAAAACAATAGTATCAAATCAATCCTAATTATCGGAAGTGGACCTATCATCATTGGACAAGCCTGTGAATTCGACTATTCTGGCACTCAAGCGTCCAAATCACTTAGAGAAGAAGGAATTGAAGTTACCTTAATCAATTCAAACCCAGCGACCATCATGACCGACCCCGTTACGGCAGATAATATTTATCTGAAACCGTTAACAAAAAAGTCGATCATAGAAATTTTAGAAAAACATAAAATCGATGCCGTACTGCCTACCATGGGTGGTCAAACTGCTTTGAACTTGGCCATTGATTGCGATAAAGCTGGAATTTGGAAAAAATATGGTGTTGAAATAATTGGTGTTGATATTAAGGCCATTGAAACTACTGAAGATCGCGAGAAATTCAGGTTGAAAATGCAAGAAATTGGAGTGAACGTTTGTAAAGGTGAAACGGCCACTTCTTTCTTAAAAGGAAAAGAAATCGCGCAAGAAATTGGATTCCCACTTGTTATCAGACCTTCCTATACACTAGGTGGCTATGGTGGTGGATTTGTAAATAACGCTGAAGAATTTGATGTTGCCTTAACTCACGGACTTAATGCTTCACCTATCCACGAAGTACTAGTAGAGCAATCCATTTTGGGTTGGAAAGAATACGAGCTAGAGCTCTTAAGAGATAATGTCGGTAATGTAATTATCATCTGTTCTATCGAAAACTTCGATCCAATGGGTGTGCATACTGGTGATTCGATCACCGTTGCTCCTGCTCAAACCCTGCCTGATACTACTTATCAAGCAATGCGCGACTTGGCCATTAGAATGATGAACGCCATTGGCCAGTTTGCTGGTGGATGTAATGTTCAGTTCGCAGTAAATCCAGAAGATGACACCATTGTCGGAATTGAGATCAATCCGAGGGTTTCTCGTTCTTCAGCCCTGGCTTCGAAAGCAACGGGGTATCCAATCGCAAAAATTGCAGCTAAGCTTGCAATCGGTTATAACCTCGATGAACTTAAAAATCAAATCACTAAAACTACTTCGGCATTTTTCGAACCTGCCCTAGATTATGTGATTGTAAAAATTCCGCGTTGGAATTTCGATAAATTCAAAGGATCTGACAGACGTTTGGGCTTACAAATGAAATCTGTTGGCGAAGCCATGGGGATTGGAAGAAACTTCCAAGAAGCATTGCAAAAAGCTTGTCAGTCGCTTGAAATCAAAAGAAATGGACTTGGTGCCGATGGCAAAGAATTAAAGGATCAAGCTGCTTTACTTTACAGCTTAGAGAATCCAGGATGGAATAGATTATTCCACATTTACGATGCTTTCAAACTCGGCATACCTTTCAAAACCATTCAAAAGAAGACTAAAATTGATAAGTGGTTCCTTCAGCAAATTGAAGAACTGATTCAGTTGGAAGGTGAAATTGAACAATTTACTTTAGAAACCTTACCAAGCGAAATCTTAAGAACTGCCAAAGAAAAAGGCTACGCTGATCGTCAGATTGCTCATTTGCTAAAATGTCTTGAAAGTGAAGTCTTCAAAAAGAGACATGAGTTGGGCATTAAAAGAGTGTATAAACTAGTAGATACTTGTGCTGCAGAATTTGAAGCACAAACGCCTTACTATTACTCTTCTTTCGATCATGAAAATGAGTCGATTAGCAGCGATAAGAAAAAAGTGATCATTCTAGGTTCAGGCCCTAACCGAATTGGACAAGGAATTGAATTTGATTATTCATGTGTGCATGGTTTGATTGCAGCAAAAGAATGCGGCTACGAAACCATCATGATCAACTGTAATCCTGAAACAGTTTCAACAGATTTCGATGTAGCGGATAAGCTTTACTTTGAGCCTGTTTTCTGGGAACATATTTACGACATCATTCTCCACGAAAAGCCTGAAGGAGTAATCGTTCAGCTTGGTGGACAAACTGCCCTTAAATTAGCTGAAAAACTTGATCGCTATGGCATCAAGATCATCGGAACAAGTTATGAAGCACTCGATTTGGCAGAAGACAGAGGTCGATTCTCTGAGTTGCTAGCCGAAAACAACATTCCTTACCCTCAATTCGGGGTAATCGAAGATGCTGACGAGGCCATCGAACTTTCCAAAAAACTAGGTTATCCTCTCTTGGTTCGTCCGTCTTATGTACTCGGTGGACAAGGGATGAAAATCGTAATCAACGAGCAAGAACTTGAAGAGCATGTGGTCAATATATTGAAAGATATTCCTGGCAATAGAGTTTTGCTGGATCACTTCTTAGAAGGTGCGATTGAAGCCGAAGCGGATGCAATTTGCGATGGTGAAGAAGTGTACATTATCGGAATTATGGAGCATATTGAACCTGCCGGAATTCACTCTGGAGATTCATACGCAGTGCTTCCTCCTTACAGTTTGGGCGACTTCGTAATGCAGCAAATTGAAACCTACACCAAGAAGATTGCTTTGGCTTTGAGAACCGTTGGCTTGATCAATATTCAGTTCGCAATTAAAAATGATAAAGTTTATATCATAGAAGCGAACCCAAGGGCATCCAGAACCGTTCCGTTCATAGGTAAAGCCTACCAAGAGCCTTATGTAAAATATGCCACTATGGTAATGTTGGGCGAGAAAAAGGTAAAAGACTTTGATTTTAAACCAGTTAAGAAAGGTTATGCCATCAAAGAACCTGTTTTCTCTTTCCATAAATTCCCGAATGTGAACAAGGAACTTGGGCCAGAAATGAAATCTACTGGTGAGGCCATTTACTTTATAGATGATTTAATGGATGATTATTTCTTAGACATCTACTCAAAAAGGAATTTGTACCTAAGCAGGTAATATGGGAGCATTATTAAAATTTGTATTATATTTTTTTGTCATCAGCTGGATCATCAGAAGCGTGATGAGGTTTTTTATGGGAGGATTATTTGGCACAAGCCAACAGAGAACTACCCAAGGCAACCAATACCAGGCACCACCCAAAAATGATGGACGAATAAAAGTTGATTATGCCCCAGAAAATAAAAAAGGCAAAAGCTCCGATAATTTTAAAGGAGGAGAATATATAGACTACGAAGAGGTGAAGTAATTCACCTCTCTTTTTTTTGCTTAGACACCACTCACCACTAGTCTTGGCGTCTCGCTGAGACTATATTTACTGAGCTTTGTCACTACCACTTTAGTTGCTGAAAAATAATACTGATCTTGAAATAAAAAACAACAATGATGAGTCTTGAAAATTTAGCTCTTTTATGTTTGGCTGTAGGGTTAACTAAGATTGGAATTCGATTTTATGACCTACTTACCAAAAAGCTAGCTTGGGAGTTGCAAGTTCCACAGAGCATTTTCTTAGGCAAGAAATTGATTATCCTCTATATAAAATTGCTAATAAGTACATTTCCGATTTTCTCATTCAAAATTACGAATCGATCATTGCGATGGATTCATAATATATGCGTAGTCTTAATTTATGTTCTTGCTCTTTTGGTAAATCAGAGACTTCATCATGACTTAGCTCTCAAAGAAGAGTTCGGCAATACCTTGTTCTAACTCATGACTCCCTTAACTCAAAGAGTATTCCTTGTACCAGTATTTAACAAATAACCATGTAACCAAAGGTGGTACAAATACGGAAATTACCAGACCTAAAATCATTATTATTCCTTCCGGTTCTACCCCTCCTGATGCAACCAATGCGATTTCTCCCAATGGCCCATTAGAAAACAGTCCATTGGAGATCACGTTCCAACCTAGATGTAGACCAAAAGGAAGCATAATCGACTTTGTTTTAGCAAAAGCATAAGCCCAAACGAAACCCATTAGGCCTGTCAATAGCAACACGTAAATCATCGGGAAAAGGCTACCGATTACGCCAAACGAAAACCAGTGATAAATGCCAAAAGCAACAGCCGAAATAAGCACTGCTTTTTTATGACCTAGTTTTTTAATAAGAATGTAAAGTATTGCGCCTCTGTAAATCAGCTCTTCGGTGAAGACCGATTTAAGATCATACCAAACTGAACTCAATAATCGCTCAATATTAAATTGGTCACTTAACAGCCATGTTTCGGCTTTTAAAGCGGACAACGCAAGCGTAACCGCAAGACAGAGGAAAGAAGAAATTAAGAAACCTAATCCGAATTGCTTTAAACGCAACAAGAGCGGTGTAAAACCAAGGGCCAGCAAGCTTTCCTTTTCAATAAAAAAGAGAAGCGCCCAAGAAAGAGCTAAGAAGATGAGAATACCAATCACTGCAAAAAATAGAAATACAAGTGTAAATCATTCTGGTTTGAATAAAAAATGGGTTCATTTCTGAACCCATTAGATCAATTTCTAAAGTAGAAGAAGATTTAAGGCATCTGATACACCATAGCATTGATATGCATGCCAGCACCTACAGAAGCAAAAACTAAGCGATCACCAGATTTTACTTCATGGCCCTCAATTTTTCCTCTTAATATCAAATCCAGCATGGTTGGAATCGTAGCTACTGAGCTATTGCCCAAGTCTTGGATGGTCATTGGCATAAGATGATGAACGTTCGGTGCCTGACCGTACAGCTTGTAGAGTTTCAATAAAATAGCTTCATCCATTTTCTCATTGGCTTGATGAATCAAAATTTTATCAATATCAGCAAGGTCTAAATTGGCCTTTTCGATGGCCGTTTTTATGGCTTCGGCTACATTTACCAAGGCGTATTCATAAATCTTACGCCCTTTCATCTTGATGAATTTGTTGCCGTTAGTGCTCAATTCTGGTTTGAACGAAGGCCCCATGGCCAAATAATGCAGTTCAACCGAAGCATCTGTTCTTGAAGCTTGACTCAAAAAGCCACCTGTACTTTCTTCAACGCCTTGAAAAATCACAGCGCCTGCACCATCTGAGAAAATCATCGCGTCACGGTCATGATGATCTACTATTTTACTGAGCGTTTCTGCGCCAATTACCATCACAGCTTTGGCATCACCACAACGAATCATTTGAGTGGCTTGGATTGCGCCTTGCACCCATCCTGGACAGCCAAAAATAATATCGTAGCAGGACGTTGACGGATTTTCTATTTCCAGCTGGTGCTTTACTTTGGCAGCCAAGCTTGGCATCATATCGATTCTATTTGAATCATCATCTAAATCCCCAAAGTTGTGGGCGAAAATAATGTAATCAAGATCTTCCTTATTTACAGTGCTATTGGCCAATGCATGCTTGGCCGCAATTGAGGCCAAATCCGAACAAAACTGTCCCTTATTGGCATACCTGCGTTCTTTTATTCCGGTAATCTTTTCAAATTTAGAGATGATATCTTGATTATCGTTTGTAAAACGCTCTCCATTTTCTTGATAAAATTCATTCCCTAGAAAGTCTTCGTTTTTGACCACATTATCGGGAATACAGCTTCCAACCCCATTGATTATCACTTTTAGCTCGCTCATATTTTCTTGCTCATTTGAATTTGACAGCATCCCAACAGGCTTCGGCAGCCTGATTAATTCTGTCCGTAGATAAGTTTTGATTATTGTCGATGTGTTGTTTGAGTAGTGACACAATTGGCCCATATAGTAAGGCAATGATGGTGTACAAAGGCAAGTCTTTCATTGCTTTTGCACGTTTTGATTCAATAAAAAACATCATGATTGGAGATAGAATCATAAAGGATTCTTCACGCGTAAGGTTACTTACATAAGGCGCATATCGATGTTGTTCTATGAATTGAAATTCTTTAGGATGCTCCATGAAATAGTAGACCATGTTCTTCCATAGGTGCATAAATCGCTCTTCATAGGTGCCCTCTTCCCTATAATTATTCAGCATCGCTTTAATTATATCGCGCTTAATATCCTTGAAAAGCTCGTTGATCAATTCTTCTTTGTTAGCGAAGTACCTATATATGGTACCTGCGCCTATGCCCGCCCGCTGCGCGATCATCGAAATCGGTGTACCATGAAATCCCTGCTCTGAAATCAAGTTCAAAGTGCATTCCAAGATCAATGTCCTTTTATCTAGCTTACTGTCGATCATTTTGAAACGGAATGAACGTTCATTCCGCGGTGCGAAGGAAATGAGAATCGAATAAAAAACCAATTCTTTTAACCTTTTTAACAGGTAAATATTGATTTGTTATAGGTAATCGAGAATAGTCTTTGGGGTACGCCACTTTTGACCTATTTTTGACCCCTATTTGAATAAAAGTTCAAGCTTAATTCTGAACATATGTCTTGGTTTGAGAGAAAGGTAAAAGGGATTACCACCCCTACTGAACAAAAGAAAGACGCCCCTGATGGTTTGTGGTTCAAGACCCCGAACGGTAAAATTGTTCATACACGTGAGTTAAAGAATAATGCCTATGTAAGCCCTGAAGATGGTTTTCATGTGCGCATTGGTTCTAAAGAATATTTCGAAATACTATTTGATAGCAATAAATTTACTGAGCTAGATGCCAACATGACATCTGGTGACCCCTTAAAGTTTGTCGACAGCAAACCTTACCCAAAAAGAATCAAGGCTACGCAAGAAAGTACCAAGCTGATGGATGCGGTAAGAACGGCTCATGGCAAAATGAATGGCCTTAACTTGGTAGTTTCTTGCATGGATTTCGCCTTCATCGGTGGTTCAATGGGTTCGGTAGTGGGCGAAAAGATCGGGCGTGGTATCGATTATGCATTAAAGACAAAAACACCATTCTTGATGATCTCAAAATCAGGTGGTGCTCGAATGATGGAAGCTGGCTATTCGTTGATGCAAATGGCCAAGACATCAGCAAAACTAGCACGATTAGCCGAAGCTGGGATTCCATACATTTCACTATTAACTGATCCAACTACGGGAGGTGTAACAGCTTCTTATGCCATGCTCGGTGACTTCAATATTGCTGAACCAGGTGCGTTAATCGGGTTTGCTGGCCCTCGTGTAATCCGCGATACGGTAGGAAAAGACCTTCCGAAAGGATTCCAAAGCTCTGAATTTGTATTAGAGCACGGCTTCCTAGATTTTATCGTTGACCGCAGAGATCTCAAAAAACAGTTGACTACTCTTTTGAGCATGATCGCCCCAAAATAAGGAAAGACCATTTTTAATGGAGCCACACTTCGACCTTTCAGATGATCAATTTGAAGCGCAATTTCGCTCCTTGACTTTTGTGCCTGCCCACTTCTCTCATGAAGCCCACTTGCGTTTGGCATGGATACACATTCGTAAATACGGAGTAGATAAAGCTGCCGAAAATATTGCAGAACAGATTTTGGCTTTTGCGAATAGTTTGGGAGAAAGCGCCATCTACAATAAAACGCTTACAGTGGCTGCTGTAAAAGCAGTAAATCATTTTTACTTAAGATCTAAAACAGGCAATTTCAAAGAATTCATAGACGAATTCCCTCAGCTCAAACATGAATTTAAGCAGCTTATCGGTTCGCACTATAGCTTGGACATTTTCAATTCAGAGGAGGCAAAAGCCGAATACCTCCAACCTGATTTAATTCCCTTTGATTAGTATTTGAAGATCAAGAGTTCTCATACGGCTTATCTTGAGCACCAAAAAAACCTTTAAGAACAAATTCAGTAAAACATATTTCAATCTGTTTTATGAAGAAGCTACCTTATCTACTCGCTTTGCTGTTTTTGTATAATTGTCAAAAAAAAGACTCAGATGCACCAATTTCTCAGATTACAATTGAGGTTCAAAAGAAAATTGGACAGTTTAACGATTCCACTTTTGTCGATCAAACTTTAGACATCCACTATCATAGTGGCAGTTTATTTCTAACTGAAATCAAAAATGCGCGCATACTGCAGGTGGATGAGGAATACAATCTCAAAACAATTTTTGGAGGTAAAGGTGACGGCCCAGCAGAGTTAAGCTATCCAGAAGCTGCTCAAGTTTACAATAACCAATTACTCATATTGGACAATGGTCATCAAAAAATCAAGGCCTTTAATTTGGATGGATCAATAAGCCATCAGTTTGGAAGAGATATCCCTGATAATTCAGGCTTCTTTATCCAGAACGACCAGTTATTTGGCAGCAGGTACACTAAACCTGAATTACCAATATTTGCTTATAACCTGACCAATAATGACTCCACCCAATATTTTGGTTCTCAAAATAGGAAACTCACCGTTATCAACTATGACCGACCCAGAGTCTTTCACCTATTTCCATTCAAAAATGACATTGTAGCGGTAAGTAAAAACGAGCCAGTGATAGAACGATTTGATTTGGAAGGTAATAAAACCGAAGAGCTTTATTACCCAGAATATTTCGAGGCTTATATTCTGAATGCTAAAGAAAGAGAAAAGACCCTTGCAAATATGCGTCCGACCTTCTCCTTTGTTTCGGACGCTACTTTATTAGGTAATGAACTTTACATTCTGACAGTAGGCTTTGACGAAAGCAAAGCCGTAACTACTTCAAATCACATCTTCAACTTTTCTATTGAAGATTCAAAAATCACACTTTCCAGAATAATCGAACTCCAGAATGGCGGTGAAGATATATGGTATCTATCCTTCGAAGTTTTTGAGCATAAAATAGTGGCCTTTGAATCAAGGAGCTATGAACTCCATGAGTTCAACTTACCTAAAGTGAAATAATATATTTTTCATCATCCATTTTGAAATCAATCAAACGACTTGTACGTTTGCATCCACAAGTCGAAAGCTAAGCTGACTGTTCAGTTCAGATTCGATTTATAAAGAAGCGTTGAGAGACTGGCTCTATGAAACGCTAGCAACCATCCCGAAAGAACGGAAAGGTGCTAATTCCAGAACCCAAAGGATGTCGGTTGGCATTCGGGTGAATATAAATTGAAAAGCTATGTTAATCTCTATTTCCCAATTGGGCAAGTGCTCAATACTCTTCAACCTGAAAACTCAGGGTTAATTTCCTATTCTCAATTTCTAATTGCGCTTTAAGCTTAGGCCTGAATCTATTCAGTCCAAAGTTTATGCGAATCATTTAAAATCATCGCTATGATTTCATCTATCTATCTTGATCGTACATCAGAAAAGACTCATCAAAATCTTCAGTACTTCTATTCAAAAGCCGATTTTCCGCTAGAAGCGGGCGGTAGTTTAGCCGAAGTTAGAATCGCATATCAAACTTTTGGCAAGCTCAACGCTCAGAAAGACAATGTAGTTTGGGTTTGCCATGCACTTACTGCCAATGCCGATCCCACCCAATGGTGGCCTGGCCTAGTTGGCGATAATGATTTGATCAATCCTAAAGACCATTTCATTGTTTGCGCCAATATTCTAGGCTCCTGTTATGGCACCACCGGCCCAAGGGATTTCAATCCCACCACGGGCCAGCGTTACCTTTCTAATTTTCCCAATATTACAATCCGCGATCAGGTCAACGCACATGAATTGCTTCGCCAACATTTAGGGATTGAAAGCATCGCGCTGGGCATCGGTGGTTCAACAGGCGGACAGCAAATCTTGGAATGGGCTTGCCAGCAAGACATTTTTGATAAAATCTTCATCATTGCGACCTCTGCTCAAAGCAGTCCTTGGGGAAAGGCTATTCGCGCTGCCCAGCGCATGGCCATTGAAGCTGATCCCTCCTTCTTTTCAACCTCGGTAAACGGAGGTAAAAAGGGAATGGAAGCTGCCCGAGCAATGGCCTTATTGAGTTATAGAACACCAGAAACATTTAATGCTGCTCAAAAGGACAATGATGAATCAACGGACAACTATAAAGCGGAGAGTTATCAGCGCTATCAAGGCATAAAGCTAAGTCAGCGCTTCGATGCCAGAAGTTATTATTCACTTGGCAAGGCCATGGACAGCCACAATTTAGCAAGGGGGAGAAAAAGCCTTGAAGATGTATTGGCCCAAATCAAGGCCAAAACACTCGTAATCGGCATTCAGAGTGATATTCTATTTCCAATCAACGAGCAGCAATTTATTGCCAACCACATTCCGAATGCTCAATTCGAAAGCATCGAATCCGATTATGGACATGATGGATTTTTAATGGAGACACAAAAAATTTCAAAAATTCTAAAACAATTCTTAAGTAATGAGAGCAATTAAAATTGGCCTTTTTGGCTATGGCTGCGTAGGGCAAGGTCTTTACCAAACCATCAATAATTCGAAAAACTTTGAAGGCGAAATCGTCAAAATCTGCGTGAAAGACCGCAATAAAAAACGTTCGTTACCCACAAACCTGTTCACTTTCAATAAGGAAGAAATCCTTGAAGACCCATCAATTGATGTAATCGTTGAGCTGATTGATAATGCAGAAGCTGCTTTAGAAATAGTTACTACTGCGCTTAAGAATGGAAAATCCGTGGTTACCGCCAACAAAAAAATGGTAGCCGAAAACCTTGAATACCTTATTGATCTACAGCAAAAAACAGGAAAAGCCATTTTGTATGAAGGAGCAGTATGCGGCAGTATTCCCATCATAAGAACGCTAGAAGAGTATTTCGGGCATGAACCCATTAATGAAATCAAAGGCATTTTCAACGGCTCGACCAACTACATCTTGACCAAAATTTTTCAGGAAAAAATGGATTATGACCAAGCGCTAGAACAAGCCAAGGAAAAAGGCTTTGCAGAAAGCGATCCAACGCTCGATGTGAAAGGTTTTGACCCAAAATACAAACTGAGCATACTGCTTACCCATGCTTTCGGCATTAATGTATCACCAGATAAAATCACGAATTTAGGGATTGACCACCTTCAATCTAGCGACTTAGAATTTGCTCATAAACACGGTTACGGCATTAAGCTCATTGCTCAGGCCATCCGTAAAAACGATGAAGTTTTTGCCTGTGTGCTCCCTCAATTCATAAAAGCCGATCATAATCTGCGCAATGTCAATAATGAATTCAACGCAGTGACTTTGAATGGAGAGTTCTGCGATGACCAACTTTTTATTGGCAAGGGTGCAGGCAGTTTACCCACAGGAGCGGCAGTGTTATCAGACATTTCCGCTTTGAGCTATGACTACAAATATGAATACAAAAAACACTACAACCAGGGCAAAGTGCATTTCAATAATGACAGTGAAGTGACGGTTTACGCTAGTTTTCAAAAACCTGAAGACATTGATTTGAATGAATTCGAGCAGGTAAGCGATAAATATTTTTGTTTTGATCGCAGTTATGTCATCGGAAAGATCAAACTTTCAAAACTACTTCGCTCAAAATGGGTTTATAATTCCAAAATCAGTGTGATCCAGTTCGACCAATCTGATGAATTTTCGAATGAATTAGACCTAAAAACGTTGGAAACAGAGATTTTGGAGCTACGAAAAGGACAAAAGCTAAGGGAGAAAATCAGTGTTTAAAGAATGGCTTTTTTTGCCATTGTTTTTTTATCGATTCCTTCTCCATTTTAATGTTTAGTCAATATATTTGTAGCCCTTACGTAAGGCTGAATTGCAGTCTTTCAAATTGTTGATTTAAAAGAGATTATTTAATGTCTTCAGTAATTATCACTTCAGTAGTCGCGTTTTCGGCTGTAATTTTATTGCTAGTGTTGATTTTGCTTTATGCTCAATCGAAATTGGTACAGTCAGGAGATGTAAAGATCATCGTTAACGGTGACGAAAAAAATCCAATCATTACTTCTGCAGGTTCGACTTTGTTGTCAACCCTTTCAGGTCAAAAGGTATTTTTACCTTCGGCTTGCGGTGGTGGTGGTACTTGTGCCATGTGTAAGTGTACCGTAGTAGAAGGCGGAGGCGATGTGCTTCCAACTGAAGTTGGCCACTTGAGCAGATCTGAGCAAAAAGAAGGTGTACGCCTTTCTTGCCAAGTAAAGGTAAAAAGCGACATGCGCATCGAAATTCCAGAAGAAATCTTCGGTATCAAGAAATGGGAATGCGAAGTGGTTTCTAACTACAATGTGGCCTCATTCATTAAAGAATTCGTGGTAAGATTGCCTGAGGGCGAGCATTTAGAGTTTGAAGCAGGTGGTTATATCCAGGTAGATGTTCCACCTGTGGTTTGTGATTTCAAAACCATCAATATCGAACCTCATCCAAATGATCCTGCTGGTCCAGATAAATTCAAAGGTGACTGGGATAAATTCCAGCTTTGGGATTTGAAAATGGTAAATGAAGAAGAAATCTTCAGGGCCTATTCAATGGCCAATCACCCTGCTGAAGGAAATATTATCATGTTGAACATCCGTATTGCCACCCCACCATGGGATAGAGCAAACAACAAATGGATGGATGTAAATCCAGGTATTTGTTCTTCTTACGTGTTCACCAGAAAACCAGGTGATAAAGTGACCATTTCAGGTCCTTACGGTGAATTCTTCATTAAGCCCACTAATGCAGAGATGCTTTACATTGGCGGTGGAGCAGGTATGGCACCAATGAGATCTCATCTTTTCCATCTTTTCCACACCTTGAAAACTGGTAGAAAAGTTTCTTACTGGTATGGTGGACGTTCGAAAAGAGAGCTTTTCTACCTAGAAGATTTCCAAAAAATTGAAAAGGAATTCCCGAACTTCAGTTTCTATCTTGTGCTTTCTGAGCCAATGCCGGAAGACAATTGGGTAACCAAAAAAGATGTTAACGATAAAGAAGGAGATGGTTTCTTAGGCTTCGTTCACCAAGCGGTGATTGATCAATACCTAAGCAAACATGATTCTCCTGAAGATATAGAGTTTTATTTCTGCGGTCCTCCAATGATGAACGCAGCTGTAATCAAAATGTGCGATGACTGGGGTGTCCCTCCTGAAAACGTAGCATTCGATGATTTCGGTGGATAATTCATTCGAAAACTAAAGTTTTAAAGCCTCGATGATTCGGGGCTTTTTTTATGCGCATTGCTCGCTAAAAGCCAGCTTACCGTACAACAATTCGCAGCTTTAATAATCGCCTTATTCTTCCTAAATTCATCAGACTTTTTTCCACAAAATACTTAGATGATGACTTATAAAAGAAGAGACTTTTTGAAAGTGGGTGGCAGTTTTGCAGCTGGCATGGCCATATTACCCATGGGTTGCAATTTTGCTGCTAAAACAGAGGTGGCCACCAACACATTTGGACTCCAACTCTACTCACTACGCGATGTAATTCCTGCCGATCCCAAGGGAATTCTAAAACAAGTGGCTTCTTTTGGCTATAAGCAAATTGAAAGTTATGAAGGAGGCACAGGTATGTTCTGGGGAATGAAAAACACGGAGTTCAAAAAATACATTGGTGATTTAGGACTCGATATGGTTGCTAGCCATTGCGACATAGACAAAGACTTTGAAAAGAAAGCAGCCGAAGCTGCCGAAATTGGCATGAAGTACTTGATTTGTCCTTGGAGAAGCCAAGAAACTCTGGACGACTACAAAAGAGTAGCCGAAGATTTTAACGCCAAAGGCGAAATTTGCAAAAGTAATGGAATCCGATTTGCCTATCATAACCATGCCTATAGCTTTGAATTAATGGACGGCATAATGCCTCAAGACATTATGATGGGCCAAACCGACCCTGATTTAGTTGACTTTGAAATGGATATTTACTGGGTGGTGACAGGGGGACAAGACCCAAAAACTTGGTTCGAAAAATACCCTGATCGATTCAAGTTATGCCATATGAAAGATCGTATGAAAAATGCTACCGAAGCAGAAGCTACTTGTACATTAGGCACAGGGTCCATTGATTTTCAGCCGATTGTAGACGCAGCAAAGGCCAATGGAATGCAATATTATATTGTGGAACAAGAACGATACGATGGTACCACGCCCATAGAAAGCGCTAAAGATGATGCGGCTTATATGGCGAAGCTTACACTTTAGGCATTAATCCAACTGATTACGAAGTTCATTGCACGATTTTGGACGACAAAATTGGAATGAACTTCGTAATCAAGCATTAACTTAAGCGTTCTCATTCTATAATTCATTCATCGAATCAAGCTTATTAGCTACCTTTATTTTAGAATACACTTCAAATGAACCTTCAACTCTTTTTCAGCCCTATTGATCTTCCAGAAAATCTTGCCAACAACTCTGTTGGAGCACAGATTCAGTTTTTAACGCATGAAAATTTCAAAATCAAAAACTGCGATTTAGCACTCATCGGTTTGACTGATCATCGCGGAGCTGAACAAAGTCAAAATGAGGTAGAAGCGGTTGAAAAAATCAGAGAGAAGTTCTATAGGCTTAAAAAAGGAATAGGCCGGTATAGAATTGGTGATTTGGGTAATCTAAAAAGCGGAGAAAGCTTAGAGGATACCCATGCCAGGGTAAGAGAAATATGTGAATATCTACTCGGGCTCAAAATTGTCCCCATCCTGATTGGAGGCACGCAGGATTTGAGCTTTGGCCAATACCAAGCTTATGAAGCTTTACCCGAGCTAGTGACCTTGCTCAATGTAGATGCAATGCTGGACTTAGAAGCTTCTGGAGCTGAAAACAGCACCTTTCTTGATAAAATATTAACCTATACCCCAAACTACCTTTTCTCTTATAACCACCTTGGCCATCAGAGCTATTTGGTAGCGCAAGATCATTTGGCAGTGCTGGATAAACTCTATTTTGAAGCCATGCGTCTTGGCGAAATCCGTGAGCACTATCTTGAAGTAGAACCGTTAGTCAGAATGGCCAACCTGATGACCTTCGATATCACAGCCATTCGCAGTGCTGACGCCCCTGGCAACCTTAAGGCGCAACCTTTTGGGCTTTCTGGTGAAGAGGCCTGCCAGATTTGTTGGTACGCGGGCATGAATGAGAAGCTAAGCTCCATCAGTATTTCGGAATACAGCCCTGCCTTAGATGATCAGCATGCAAAAACTGCTTCTGTGATCGCCACGATGCTTTGGTATTTTGTTGAAGGCTATTACAACCGAAAAGACAGCGGAAAATTCGAAACTGGAGAGTATACTAAGTACGTTGTTTCGCAAGAAGGCACGGACGACACCATGATTTTCTATAAAAGTAAGGCGACAGACAAGTGGTGGATGCTCGTGACATTTGGGGATAAGCATAGCCAAAAAGCATATTTGCCCTGCAGCTATAAAGATTACACCAACGCCACCCATGGCGATTTACCTGATCGTTGGATCAAGGCACAAGCGAAGTTGATTTAGTAATTTTGCATTCCAGTTTTTAAGTCATTTCGCAGGAATCTTTTTCAGTAACCTAAGCACTCTAGGAATCACAATTGGTAATCTTTCTATCGTGAAATTCCGATGTCTCGGAATCAGCGAGGTGACTTGTAGGGATGGTTAAAATACAGCAAGAAGAATTAACTCCACACTCATTTTAGTTATTCCGTAGGAATCTTTTTCAGTAAACTAAGTGCCTAACAGTCATAATGGTAATCTTTCTTTCGTAAAAAGGTCTCTACGAGATGACTTGTAGTGATGGAAACTCAAGATATCTCCAAAAAATAAAAGCCCTAACACCGTATGTGCTAGAGCTTTTGCTGGGTCATTAAAATAAAAATGGTACTTTTTAACTAAACTATCTAACTAAACAACCTTATATAAGTAAGATTGCTTGCTTAGGATACGATTGAAGTAAAGAATACCCTACCTGCTAATTAAAATAATGACTAATACCTACGAAGATGAACCCATCCCGAAGCATTCTTCTCATAGCTTGCGAGTAAGTTACTTTCAAACGAAGTTGGGAAATAGGGGGCATTAGCATTTACTTCAGTTGGAAAAGGTTTTAAAGCATCAAAAAAGAAGACTTTGGTATTGCCATATTTTGTGTGAAGCATGAAGTTCCCATACGCCTTATACTCTGCTAGAAGTGTGTCCACAACGGTAACGATGTAAACTCTGATAATTGGTCCTGTGTTATTCTCGTTTCGATAGGAAGTGATTTCAGTAAACCCACCTTCTAAATCCCCAACTCCCGGTTGGCTAAATGATTGCCACATCATCAAGATGACTAGAACAATGACTACTAGCAAAAGTGGCTTTTTATACTTCATAATACTTTAGATTAGCCCCCTCGCTTTTAATTCTAAATATTTATTGATGGTGTTAATGGTCAGGTCTTTTGGAGTGGTAAGCACGGAGTAGATGCCGTGTTTTCGTAATTCTCTTACGATCAACCTTTTTTCATGGTCATACTTTTCGGCTATAGTTTTATAATAAATGTCCTTAACTGCTTTTGGTCTACTCTCAAGCAAATCCGTGAGCTCAGTATTTTGGAAGAATATAACTACCAATACATGGCTTTTAGA
>Ga0210039_1000024_pt1 | contig 223343 bp, 208 predicted proteins | sample CryGeyCG2114_250_3_FD_185460 | JGI IMG/M metagenome (GOLD analysis project Ga0210039, IMG submission 185460) | Groundwater microbial communities from aquifer - Crystal Geyser CG17_big_fil_post_rev_8/21/14_2.50 (SPAdes) (version 2) | ecosystem: Environmental > Aquatic > Deep subsurface >...
CGAACCGAAGCGACCCTCAAAGCTTTTTCTGTCAAATTTTAGTAACTTCATTGCCTGCTATCTTTGATGTAAGATAACATATAAAATACTGAATTACAAGTAGTTGAGAACTAAATAAGTAACCCTATAAGTTATTTAATGTTAATGGGTTTGATTGTGATTAGTTGCAAACAGGCAGACCTGCCGGCTATTGAATGTTTCGATTACTCTCCCCTGACAATAGAAGATTGTTCGATCGAAACGCAAATTCAAGCTACTACTTGTATACTCAGAGAAGTGATCTCCGATGGTGGAGGACAAAAATGGGTTTACAGCCACAACGGAGTTAATTATGACCATTTAGAACGTTTTGACCAATTCGAAGGTGTTACAACGCCTTTATGGACAATGGATTTCGAATATGACGGGCAGAATCGAATATCACAGGCAAATAAAAGTGATTTAATATATGGAACTACAACAGAAATTAATTTCAACTATGTCGATCAACCTTTTTTAATCATTACACATTTAGTATTCGATTCTAACCAAAACCTTGTTTTTAATTCTTCTCAAGAATATCCATATTATCCACTGGAAAAAGATTCACTTTATCTGATTGAATCCAATTCCAATTTCATGATGGGATTTGAAGGAGGTAATCGCACGACATTCTACGAAGAAGATCCAAGCAGTACTTGTAGTATACATAATTATACATGGATTAAAACGTCAGAGGATTACTACGATCAACGTCCAAATGTTTTCAGTGATTATGCCGTACTTCAATCAAGTGCTTTTCCTGAACAAATATGGTTTTGGGGAAATGAAAATAATTTAATTGGAGGTATAAATCCTAATGATCCTAATGCCGAATTAGGCATGTTGTGTTCTGAATATCTGACCAATACAAATGGAGATTACTGGATCAAAAGGTTTGTTAACAGAACATATTATTATGATTGTGAAAATTAAAGGCCTTGCCAATACAGATTTTCAACTATTGTAACAAATTCCTTGACTCTGATATTAAAAGAAGAATTCAGAACAGGCTCTAATAAGGTATAAGTAACGGAGATACTTTCGAGTTATCTGCTCTTATGGAATGGTACCCCCTCTTCTTCAATCATTTCAAAATGTCAGTTGCCTAATACCAAATGGTTAAAACCACTTCCTCCATAAATTCAAACAAATAGCCAACGGTTTAAACCATACATAGGCCATATAGCTATAGATTAGGTTAGAAGCTTTCTAACAAAAAAAGCATCAACCATTTCTGATTGATGCGCTTTGAAGAGGCGTTGTGCGGCTACCAATAATAAAGGCTATTCTTACGAACCCTCCAAAAGTCCTTATTCGTAGTTCAGATCAATCAGTACTATGGATGCTTAAATGTTCCTCAACTTTTGGAGGGTGGCCGTCTAATGATTTCGAACCGCGCGGTGCTCATCCGCTTAAGTACAAACAAAAGAGCATCAACCATTGCTGATTGATGCTCTTTGTAGAGGCGTTGAGCGGATTCGAACCGCTGTACGAGCTTTTGCAGAGCTCTGCCTAGCCACTCGGCCACAACGCCCTTTTTTGGGTTGGCAAATTTATCAATTAAACCTTAGCTGCCCAATGTTTCTTCAGTTTTTACCTGAAAGAAATTAAAAAAAGGCATCCAACTGAATCGGATGCCTTTATCATTGTAGGTTTTATAAACTATTAAGCTTCATCAGCTGGAGCATCGTCTGCTTTGGCTTTTGCTTTTTTAGTTTCTGCTGCTTTTTTAGCTGCGTTTGCCTTTTTTGTATTGTCTTCCATTTCAGCCTTCAATGCAGTTAATGCATCTAAATCACCTAGGGTAGAAACCTCTGCATCATTATTGGTTTTTGCAGAAGCTTTTCTTGGTTCTTTTTTAGCTGGTTTTTCAGACGGTGCTGGAGTCGTGTGAGTATTGGTATGTGAAAGAACAATTCTCTTATCATCTTTAGAGAATTCAATCACTACGAAATCCTCAGTTTCACCCACTGCTACTTCAGTTTCATCAGCTTTCTTCAAATGCTTGTTAGTCACAATACCTTCTAAACCGTAAGGTAATTCTAGCGTTGCGCCTTTATCATTTTTAGAGATTACTGTAGATTTATGCACTGATCCTGGCTTGAAAACAGTTTGGAAAGTATCCCAAGGATTTTCTTCCAATTGTTTGTGGCCAAGCGCCAATCTTCTGTTTTCGATATCAAGCTCAAGTACTTGTACTTCTAACTCTTCACCTACTTTTACAAATTCAGATGGATGCTTGATCTTCTTAGTCCAAGAAAGATCAGAAACGTGTACAAGACCATCGATACCTTCTTCTAGCTCAATGAACAAACCGAAATTGGTTAGGTTACGCACCACACCTCTGTGGTTAGTACCTACACCGTACTTGGTCAATACATTGCTCTTGGTCCAAGGATCTTCTGTCAATTGCTTAATACCCAATGACATTTTTCTTTCTTCTCTGTCAAGCGTCAACACTACAGCCTCTAATTCGTCACCAATTTTGATGAAGTCTTGAGGGTTTCTTAGGTGTTGTGACCAAGACATTTCAGAAACGTGGATCAAACCTTCTACACCTGGGAATAATTCAAGGAATGCACCATAATCAGCCACATTCACGATTGAACCTTTCACTTTAGAACCGATCTCGATGGTCGCTTCTAATTTATCCCAAGGATGCTCTGTCAATTGCTTCATGCCAAGAGAAATTCTCTTCTTGTCATCATCAAAATCAAGCACTACTACATTTACCTTTTCGTCAAGGCTCAACACCTCAGCTGGATCGTTGATACGTCCCCATGAAATGTCGGTGATATGCAATAGACCATCAACACCACCCAAATCGATGAATACACCGAAATTGGTCATGTTTTTGATCACACCTTCGAGTACTTGTCCTTTTTCAAGGTTTTCAAGAATTTCAGCTTTTTGCTGCTCTAGGTCTTTTTCGATCAATACTTTGTGTGAAACAACAACGTTGTCGTTAGTGTAGTTGATTTTCACAACTTTCACTTCCATTTTCTTACCTACAAAAACATCGAAGTCTCTGATTGGCTTCACATCAATTTGTGAACCTGGCAAGAACGACTCGATACCGAATACGTCTACGATCAAACCACCTTTGGTTCTTCTCTTCACCATACCCTCGATCACTTTGTCGTTTTCGTAGCTACCTTGGATCAATTCCCATGCTTTTACGATCTTAGCTTTTCTTCTAGAAAGCACTAATTGACCTAAAGAATTTTCTTGCTCCTCGATGTATACTTCAACTTGATCTCCAACTTTTAAGCCTGGAGTATCTCTAAATTCTGAAGCACTTACTAAACCATCTGATTTGAAACCAATGTTTAATACAAGGTCTCTGTCGTTGATAGATACGATTGTTGCAGAAACAACATTCTTCTCATCAATTGTGGTTAAAGTGTCTTCGTAAATTGCGGCTAGTTCTTCTCTTTTCTTGCGAGAATAACCTTCGCCAAAGCCTTTCTTTTCGAACGCTTCCCAATCAAATGCTTCCTCAGCTTCTTCTACTTTTTTAGTTTCAACTTTGGCAGCTTTTGGGGCTTTTTCTTCAGTAGCTGGGGCTTCTACTGTTTCAACTTCTGCAGCTACGTTTTGTACTTCTTCTGCTTCGTTGGTTTTGTTTTCTTCTGACATAAAAATACTCTGTTTGTTTACTCCTTATTGATGTCCAGAGCGAGCATCAAGGGATTTTGTTTTAGAATTACCTTTTCATTTATCAACAAAAAGACCGCTTCACTCGAAACGGACTGCAAAGGTAAAAAAAACTCTGAATTGAAGCAGTCGATGCTAGAATTAATTCACACTCAAATATTTAAGCCATTCCTCTGAAGTTAGCCCACTGAAATTTCTAACGAACATGATGTATGAGGGCTTAAAGGGCGATTTATTCAAAGGCATTTGGGCCTCTTCTGGCGTTTTATCTCCTTTTAAAGAGTTGCAGCGCTTGCAGGCGGCCACCAAATTTTGCCAGGTGGTTTGCCCTCCACGAGACTTGGGCAAAACATGATCCAACGTAAGTTCTTTTCTATTGCCGCAGTATTGGCATTGGTGTGAGTCTCGTTTAAAGACATTTTGCCTTGAAAGCATCACCGTTTTATAGGGAATGAAAATGTATTTTTGAAGTCTGATAACAGAGGGCATTGGGAAATGAGCGGTAACCGTTCGGATGGTTTCTCCCGGTGCATCATGTACCAAATCGGCCTTTTTGAGAAATAAAAGTAGAAATGCCCGCTCCGCAGAGCATAAGGTGAGAGGACTGAAATCTTGATTCAACACTAATACCTGTTTCATCTATTCCGCAATTTAACTTTAAACCATTTTGATGGCTTCAAAGGTTTTAACTCATGTATAATCTCTCAAAACTCGCTTGATTTTAAATAAAGTATGAGAATAAGCATTTTGTTCAACAGAAAATATTCCCTGAACATCCAATTGATCGATTTTCACCCTTCCTGAGGCATGAATTACCTGAGCATTCGGCAAAACAATTCCCACATGGTTCATTTTCCCCGCTTTGTTGGTAAAAAACACCAAATCGCCTGGCATGGCATTTTCAAACTTAACCTCTTTGCCTTTGGTGATTTGATCTTTAGTATCTCGCGGTAGTTTGTAGCCTGCCACTCGGAACACCACTTGGGTAAATCCTGAGCAGTCAATCCCGAAAGGTGATTTACCCCCCCAGAGATAAGGCGCATTCAAATATTTTTTGGACAAGGCAATCATCTGATCCACATTCCATTTTTGATGCAAGCTCTTGGCATCGCCATTGAAAGCAAATTTCTCTTGATCGTTGAAAAGAGGGTTGTTCAAAATAGGAAGCACCGCCCCTAGCGTGATATGTATCACATTACGGCCATAAAGAATTTCGGAAGTTAGATTGGTACAGATTTTATATTCCGTATTGTTGACCTGTTCGTAGTATTCGGCCGAAATTTTTGAATGTTGTTTGGCATCGATCCAACCTTCATAATTATCGAAGGCATTTTGAATTTTGTACCATTGCTGGTTTTTGGAAATTTCCAGCACGAAATAATGCTCGCCAAAAAGCAATTGTGAAATCATTTCAGAAGCGTCAGAGGCATCTGCCCGAACAGGCACGATACTTAAACGAGAGATTCCGTATTCCAAAGGCTCCATCAATATTTTATCCGTTCTAAATCCCGTTTAATGTCTTTGTCTTTGATTGAATCACGCTTATCGAATAACTTTTTACCCTTGGCCAAAGCAATTTCTATTTTTGCAAAGCCTCTGTCGTTGATAAAAAGCCTTAAAGGGATCACTGAGAGCCCTTTTTCTTCGAGTTTAGATTCTAATTTCTTTAGCTCGCGCTTATTCAAAAGTAATTTTCTTTCTCTATCTGTAATGTGGTTATTGTAACTTCCTTCTGTAAATTGTGCAATGTGCATTTGCTTGATATAGAGTTCACCCCCGTTAAAATAGCAATAGGCATCTTGTAATTGCGCTTTACCTTCCCTGATGGATTTGATTTCTGTTCCTCTCAATTGCATACCCGCCACAAAAGTGTCTAGAAATGAAAACTCATAACTTGCCCTTCTATTTTTGATATTGATTTGATTTGAAAATCGACTTTTCTCTTTGGCCATCTATCTTTCTAAACTACTAAAAATTTGCTTCAACTTCTCTCTCTTCAAAATTTTCTGTCCTGTTCTGCCGCTAGCCACTAACCTATCGGATTGTTTTACAAGCACTTCGCAAATGATCTCATTTTTCCTGATTTCAATGAGCTGGGCTGTAATGGTTAATTCAGCTCCTTGAACTGCGGGAGACAAGTGCTTTATTTCAACGAATGTACCTATTCCTTCTTCATCTTCCTCGCGCATTTCCAGGGCAAAAAGCCTTGTTGCCCATTCCATTTCGCGTGCCAATGCAAAGGTGCTGACCACTTCATGGACCGTGCCTGCATCAAAAATGGCAAAATCTTCCGCCTTTACATGGTAGCTATGGCTTTTAAATTGCCCGAGCAAAACCTCATTTCTCATTCAGTATTTTCATTTTAACCTGAATCAATTCGGCATGAGATTTTTCGTACTTGGACTTATATTCCTTGAGTTCTTTTCTCAATGCTTCGTTCGATGCTTTTAGTTGTTTGACCAAGAGCTCTGATTTGATCTGCACCTTTTCATCAGGCGTCATTTTTTCCTTTCTATTGAGCTCAATTTTACGTTCAATTTCGGCTTTGGTCTTTAACTGATGTTGCCTTTGCACCTCTTCTTTCAAAGCGGCAATCTCATCTTCCAGCGTTTCGATGTATTTTTTCGCTAGAACCAATCTTTCGTAATCTGATCTTGTTGTCATAAGTCAAATTTTTAAAACTTCATTCTTGGCAGTGCGCTTACTTCTTGGCTAGAGAAATCGTCTGCTAAATATTTAAAATGGGCTGCCATGGCGATCATTCCGGCATTATCAGTACAATATTCAAAGGCAGGGATAAATACTTGCCATCGCTCCTTTTCTGCCATTGTCTGTAGTCCATTCCTTAAACCACTATTGGCAGAAACACCGCCCGCTACTGCAATTTGATTAATTTTGAATTGTTTTGCGGCCTTTTTCAATTTTTGAAGCAGCATATCTACCAAGGTTTTTTGAATACTCGCACAAATGTCGTTCAGATTTTCATCAATGAATTTATCATTCTTTTTAAGCTCATCTCTCAAAAAATAAAGGATACCTGTCTTAATCCCGCTGAAAGAATAATCTAAGCCAGGCATTTCGGTGGGCGGAAATGGAAAACGGTCTGGATTTCCCAACTGCGCGTATTTATCGATCAGTGGTCCTCCGGGATAACTTAAACCGAGCATTTTTGCCGACTTATCAAAAGCTTCGCCAACGGCATCATCACGGGTTTCGCCTACAATTTCCATGTCCAGATAATCCTTCACCAAAACAATTTGAGTGTGCCCTCCACTTACTGTCAAACAAAGAAATGGGAAATTTGGCTTAGGGTCATCAATGAAATGCGCCAAAATATGCGCCTGCATATGGTTCACTTCGATCAATGGGATATTCAGCCCCAAAGCCATGGACTTGGCAAAAGACGTACCTACCAGCAATGCCCCCAAAAGGCCTGGACCACGGGTAAAGGCGATGGCAGACAGTTCAGATTTATCAATTCCCGAATTTTTCAAGGCTTCATCCACCACTGGTACAATATTTTGCTGATGCGCTCGTGATGCTAATTCAGGTACAACGCCCCCATATTTTATGTGCACTGATTGCGTAGCGATAATATTATTGAGTACTTTGCCATTATCGACAACAGCCGCGGAAGTTTCATCGCAAGACGATTCAAGGGCCAGTATTTTGATATCGTAGTTAGGCATTGAGTGTAACCATTAAAAGATCGCAAGTTATTAAAAAACGGATAGTCAAATTTATATTTTGGCTATTGTTGACACCTATTCTCCTGCTGTTTTTGGCGATAGGTTTATTGCATATCCCTCCAATACAAAACTACATTGTGGGCAAGGCCACCACCTACCTCACCGAAAACACTGGCTATCGTTCAGAAATTGATTATGCCAATATTCGCTGGTTCAATTCGCTCACAGTGGAAGGTTTAACCGTTTATGACCAGAACGACCAGCCCATGATTTATGCCGGAGAGGTTGTGGCTTCGTTCAAATTACTGAACTTGATCCAGGGCAAAAATATTGTGATTAACGAAGCTTGGCTGAACCAGGCTTCTGTTAATTTGAGGGATGAAAATGATGACGGGCTGAATATTGACAATTGGGTTTCGAAAATAACCGACCTCACTTACGTTGAAGGCCCAGCCCCCTTGGAACCCAGCATATTCTCTATCGGCAAGGTGACTTTGGTCAATTCGGAATTTAGCCTTTCGGATGCTCGAAAAGACTCGATTCAAGAGGGTTTTGATTACAACCACTTTAGGTTAGAAAAACTCAATGCCGAAATCATTAACTTAAAATCTGTCAGGGATACTTTTTCCATCGACCTGAGAAATCTAACTGCCGAGGAAACCCGCTCAGGGCTGAAAATCACGAGATTCAAGACCTATTTTCGCACCTCCCTAAAGTCCATGGCCTTCGAGGAACTCGACTTGATCATAGGCAAAAGTCACCTTAGAGACAGAGTGATCTTTAATTTTGAAGATCCTACGGCCATGAGCGAATTCAATACCGATGTTGAATTTGATGTCAACTTTAATAATAGTGTGCTGCACAGCGATGAGGTCGGTATGTTCGCCACCACTTTAAAAAAATATAATCAACAGATTTCTATTGATGGGCATTTTCAAGGCAAGGTAAATTCATTCGAATCCGATGATTTTTTGATTGCTTTTGGAAATGATACGCAACTCAAAGGCAAACTCGACATCGAAGGTTTGCCCAACATTAATGAAACCATTTTTGATGTGGACTTGGATGATTCTTACTTAAAGGCGACTGATATTCAAGAGTTTATTGATGCCAGAACTTTTCGGATCACCAATAAATTTGGCCGAATTAAGCTGAATGGCCAATACGATGGATTGCTCAACGATTTTGTGGCCGATGGCGATTTTGTGACCGCTATTGGCACCATCAATTCCAACACTCAGATTACCTTTTTAGAAGGAAAGCCCCCCACCTACCGAGGTCGGCTTGGGTTGAAAAATTTTGATGTTGGCCGACTTACTGAGGACAAAACTTTTCAGAAAGTAGACCTCAATGGAAGTATTGAAGGAGAAGGCTTTACGATTGAAACAGCAAATTTTAAACTGGATGCAGAAGTAGCTAAAATCGGAATTTTGGGCTATGACTACGTCAATATTAAGACAGATGGCAAATTCGCTCAATCCTTCTTCTCAGGAGAAATTGCTGTGGACGATCCTAATCTCATCTTAGATGCCACTGGATCGATCGATATTCGAAACAATAAGCGTTTGTTCAATATTGACGGCCGTTTATCTAGGGTCGATTTGAAGGCTACCAAAATCAGTCAAGACGAAATATTCCTTGCCACAGATTTCAACCTTGATTTTGAAGGCCTGCAATTGGACAGCCTGATCGGAGATTTCTATTTAACGGATTCCTATTTCAAATACTTTGAGCAGGACATTTTGATTGATTCCATTTTTTTCTCTTCGCAAAAGCAAAGCGACAAGCGCTTCGTTCGCTTCAATTCAGATTACTTTGACATCAACCTTGATGGTAATTTTGAGTTTTCTCAACTACTTACTGAAATCCAAAATATCAATGAGCAGTACCGTTTGGTATTTTCTAGCAGAAGTGATGAGATCGAATCCTTTTTAAAGACCAAGGGAAGAAGCAAAGTACCCTTCGACATCCGCTATACGGCAGAATTGCCCAACATCAGCCCTATTATTCAACTTTTCGATTCTTCGATTTACATAGGCAAGAATGCACTGCTGCAAGGGCGATTCACCAACAATTTGACCGAGGACTTTGGGATGAACGTAGTAGTTGACACTTTAAAATATGCGAATGTCTCGTTCCTTGGCAACGAAATCGACATCAATGCCAATAGCCTCCGCGATCCTAAAAAAGTATTGGCTTTGGCTTATATCAATTCACAAAAGCAGATTTACGCAAATACTTCTGAAACCAATGCCCTGACTTTTGAGGCTGTTTGGGATGGTAAGCGCATAGAATTGCGTCAGAATATAGAACAATCCGAAAGTGGTAACTATGCCGAAATTGGAGCTGGGATCGACTTTTTTGAAGACCGTACAGAGCTCCGTTTTCAGCAATCCAACATCATTGTACTTGATCAAACTTGGAACATCACAGAAAACAATGTGGTGGTATTTGAGAAGGACCAAATCACCATCGAAAACTTGGATATTTTCAACGATACCCAGTCAATTACTTTGGACGGTGAGGTTTCGGTCAAAAAAGACTCCTCTCAATCATTGATGGTCTCATTTCAAGATGTGGAAGTCGCCAATCTCAATTCGCTTACGCTAAAATCCTATTCTGGCAAAATCAACGGAGCCATCAATGCTCAAAACCTGCTTTATGCCCCCTTGCTTTTTGGCGACCTTCAAATCAAGGATTTCAGAATTGACGAGTTTCTGGTGGGCGATGCAAAAGGCGCTTTGATATGGAACGACAGGTTCAAAAAATTCGATATCAATATGAACGTAGACCGTTTGGATAAGCGGATCATTAGTCTTTCAGGTGATTTTTTTCCTTCCAAAGGAACGGATCAACTCAACCTAGACCTCAATTTAAATGAAGCTAACCTCAATATCAGCGAGCCCTATATTGAAGATTATTTTACAAACATCGCTGGTACAGTGAGTGGCAATATGAAAATCACAGGCCCTATCAACGCCCCATTGGTCAGGGGTAATGGCACCATCAACGGTGGGGGCATCAGAATCAATTATCTCAATACAGAGTATAAATTTGATGGCAGCCTGAGCATGGACAAAGACCTGATTGAAATTCCAGAGCTACAGTTCAAAGACGTGAATGGCAACCCAGCTCAATTCGGAGGTGAAATCAGGCACAACGCCTTCAAGAATTTCAGCTTAAATCTATTTGGAAACCTTACGGACTTTCAAGTTTTGAATACCAGTGTAGATAATGGAGACCTTTATTATGGAGATGCTTTTGCCTCTGGCACATTGAACATTCGCGGAGCGGCCAGCAATCTTACCATTAACGCAGATGTTACCACTCGACCGAACAGTAAATTGTTTATCCCCATAAACGAAGGAGTAGATGCGGGAGAAGTTGATTACATCACTTTTATTGATCGTACAGATACCGCCAAAAATATCATCAACAACATCGATGAAGTTGAAAAAATCAAAATCGAAGGATTAAAGCTTGATTTGAATATTAATGTTACCCCAGATGCTTATGTAGAAATCATTATAGATCCGAAAACAGGAGATATCATCAGGGGACGAGGCAACGGCCAACTCCGACTGGAGATTGATACCCAAGGAGAATTCAGAATGACAGGAGGTTTGAATATCACTGAGGGTGCCTATAATTTTTCGCTTTATAACCTCATTGTCAAAGAGTTTAATATTGAGCAACCCAGTAGAATCACTTGGTCAGGAGATCCTTTTACGGGTGTAATGGACATTAACGCCTCTTATGCTCAAAACACTTCTATCGCTCCGATTTTAGCCATTACAGGAGTTGTCGGTCAAACTGATGGATCTGCTACCGCAGCGGCCACAAGACGCTACCCGACCAAAGTACTATTGAAACTGGATGGACCATTGCTATCGCCTAATATCAATTTTGATATTGATCTTTCGCAAGTGGTTACACAAGATATTCAGCTCCAAACCTCACTCAATGCCTTCAAAAACAGGATCGCCAGCGATGAACAGGAGCTCAATCGACAGGTGCTCAATCTTATTGTTTTAAATAGTTTTACCGAAGTTGGAGGATTGAATATTGGTGGACGATCTACTACTCAAAACGTGAGTCAGTTATTGTCCAATCAGTTAAGCCAGCTTGTCGCCCAATTGGATGAAAACCTTGAAATTGATTTCGACCTTACAGATTTGGATAAAGATGCTTTCAACACCTTCCAATTACGACTTTCCTACACCTTTTTAAACGGAAGGCTCAGGGTAACGAGAGAAGGAGGCTTATCTAATCAAGCCAATAGCCAAGTTTCAAATACCGTTGACGTTTCCAGCATTGCAGGCGATTGGACAGCCGAATATTTACTTACCTCAGATGGCCGTTACAAAGTCAAAGTTTACTCTCGGGCCAATTACAACATTGCCAGCGCCCTTACCACTGGCAATGGCACCAACCAAACCACCGGTGCCAGTATTAGTCAGTCTTCTAGCTTCAATAGTTTGAGGGAATTTTTCAGCGGTATTGAGGACAAAAGAAGAAAGAAAACACAGAAAAAAGCCGATAAAGAAAAAGACACAAACTAATTTCCTTTTACTCGGTTTACAGTTTACATATTCCGATTCCATGCAAAAAATCAATATTTTTTGGTTCAGAAGAGACCTTCGATTGGAGGATAATACTGCTCTTTATTATGCTTTGAACCAGCCGCTAAGCGTACTGCCCATCTTCATTTTCGATCGAAATATCCTGGATAAATTGGAAGATAAAGATGACGCGAGAGTCACTTTTATTCAGTCTGTTCTGGAAGGCTTGAATGAAGATTTGAAAGCAAAACACTCAGGCCTTAAAACCTTCTATACCTCTCCCATCGAAGCCTTTGAGCAATTGGTAGCCGAGTATTCCATTGAGGCCATTTATACCAATCGCGACTACGAGCCTTATGCCAAAGAAAGAGACCAGCACATTGAAAAGTTCTTAAAGTCGAAAGGGGTTGGCTTCTATACTTTCAAAGACCATGTCATTTTTGAGAAAGAAGAAATTGTATCAGGTTCAGGTACTTTTTATAAAGTCTTCACACCTTACAGTCGAGCGTGGAAAGCGGCTTATCAAAATGCTACTCCGCAGGAGCTCCCTTCTGCATTGAATTATAAAAATTGGGTCAAAACAGATCAAAAAATCCATGCTCTTGAAGAAATGGGCTTTTCTAAATCTCAAATTGAAATACCCGCCAAGGGTTTAAAAGAAGAATTGATTAAGAAGTATAACGAATTGAGAGATTACCCTGCACAAGATGCTACCTCGAAACTGGGAATTCATCTGCGGTTTGGTACAATATCCATTCGGCAACTCGCTCGGCAAGCCTCTGGCCTGAATGACACATTTCTGAATGAATTGATTTGGAGGGATTTTTATGCCATGATTCTCGCCAATAATCCCCATGTGAAAGACAAGGCTTTCAAACCCGAGTACGATCAAATTCCATGGAGGCAAGACGAAGAAGGTTTTGAAAAATGGTGTCAGGGAAAGACGGGTTATCCCATTGTCGATGCAGGCATGAGGCAGCTCAATGCCACAGGCTATATGCACAATCGTGTGCGAATGGTAGTAGCAAGCTTTTTAACGAAACACCTTTTGATTGATTGGCGTTGGGGCGAAGCTTATTTCGCTAAGAAACTTCTTGATTTCGATTTGGCTTCCAACAATGGCGGCTGGCAATGGGCGGCTGGCACAGGTACTGATGCACAACCTTATTTCAGGGTTTTCAATCCTCTTTCGCAAACAGAAAAATTCGATCCTCAATTGAAGTACATTAAAAAATGGGTACCTGAATACGGTACTTCGAGTTACCCAAAACCCATGGTAGACCATAAATTTGGAAGAGAGCGAGCCATTCAAACATATAAGGACGCCTTGGGTAGGAATTGATTTTTGAGCTAGATTTCAAATCACAGAATGAATATTCACGTATATTCACACGTGCTTAATTCTAAATCTCAACACGTATGGTCACCAAACTCACTTTAACACTTCAAAAGGAAGTAATTGAAAGCGCGAAAAAATATGCTGCAGAGCAAGGAAGAAGTTTATCTGACCTTGTGGAAAACTACTTTAAACTGCTGACTGAACAAAAACCAATCACCAAGGCAGAAGAACCTCCTGTCAAATACAAAAGGCTAAAAGGCATTTTAAAAGTCGAGCAAGACTTTGACTATAAAACGATGCTTGAGGAAGAGTTGACCAAGAAGCACAATGACTAAGGTATTCATAGATACGGACATTATAATTGACTATCTAGCAGATAGAAGACCATTTTCTGATGATGCTGAAGTCATTTTTAGTCTTGCCCACGTGAAAAAATTAAGCTTGCATGTTTCTTCCTTAAGCATAAATAATATTCATTACATCATCAGAAAACTAATCGGCCCAGCCAAGGCCTTAGAGGCAATCCGCAACTTGGTTGATTACGTTACTATTGAAGCTGTTGGATCAACAGAGATTCGAAATGCCCTAGAAGCAGGTTTTGGGGATTTTGAAGATGCCATTCAAAACCAAACGGCCATCAAGATTGAAGGCCTTATGTGTATAATTACAAGAAACGTAAAGTATTTTAAAAAATCTGGGATCGCTGTTCTAAGTCCAGATACATTTTTAAAGACTTATATTCAAAATCCATAAACTACAGTCGTGAGTATAAGAATGACACTCTTCTTTAAAAAGCTTATTTGTCTCTCTACATTGTTTGCCTTTACATTTTCACAGACGCCAGCAGCTTATGGCCAAACAGATTCAATTCAAAACCGAAAATTAAACAAAGTCATTCTTTACAGCGGTGTAACTTATGGGGCTTCGATTCTTGCCCTAAGTCAAATTTGGTACAAAGATCAAGGATTTACCTCATTTCGATTTTTCAACGATAACTCTGAATGGAATCAAGTAGATAAAGTCGGGCATTTTTTTTCTACCTATCAATTTTCGAGAATTGCAGACAATGTTTTGCAAGGCGCTGGCTTAGAAGAAAAAAAGGCAGCCTTTTGGGCAAGTGTCACTGGAACCGGACTCTTGATCCCTATTGAACTTTTGGATGGCTTTTCCCCAGATTTCGGCTTCTCTTATGGCGATATGATTGCCAACGCAGCGGGTTCTGCCTTCTTTTTAGGTCAAGATTTACTTTGGAACGAACAGCGCATTCAACCTAAATTCTCTTTCCATCGCACTTCTTTAGCGAAAGTTAGCCCAAACCTGCTTGGCTCTAATTTTCAGGAGGAATTGATCAAAGATTATAATGGCCAAACCTATTGGCTCAGCTTCGATATTCATGCATTTGCCAAGCAGTCCAATTTTCCAAAATGGCTGAATCTTGCGGTGGGTTATGGCGCACAAGACATGGTCCGTGGAAGAGATTTTCAAAACCAAGCCACTGGGTTCGACAGCTACCGTCAGTTTTACTTAGGCATAGACTTCGATCTTTCTTACATCGAAACTGATAAGAAGTGGCTTAAAACCGCTCTTTTCATTCTTGATGCCTTCAAACTTCCTGCACCAACGCTTTCATTCGGTCGAAACAACCAACAATTCCATCTCTTCTATTTCTAGATAATAAACCACTAAGGACTGAAAGTCGGCTCTAAATATGATTGGCAAATTTACGATTGCCGATTTTAGATTTACGAAAATCGAAATTCGTAAATCGTACTAATAGGTTTTAGAAAAAAAGCGAAATACGCAAAACGAGTAGTTTCAACTCAATTAACCATGAAACTAATCCGTAGATTTTTCACAAGTTAAATACTACAGATACCAATAAATAAGTTGTTATTAAGTCAATCTTAACCAACCGAATATGAACTTGAGAAGGAATTCTCTTTTAATTATCTCACTAATATGGGCAGTCTCCTGTCAAAACAACGATGACCCAGGTCCTAGATTTGATGAAGAGATTGCCACCGAAGTAATTGCCGAATTCATCGATGACGATATTGAAAAAATTGTCCTTTCTCAAGTTTTCAACTTTTATCAAACCCGAGGTGTAAGTGCCGATGCACAAACACACCCTACTCCAAACCTCAATCCCTACGAACATCGAACAGGTTGTGCTATAAAATCAACTACAAATAACAATTCTCAAGTCATTATCGATTACGGCCCCGGTTGCAGAGATGATCAAAAACGTGTGCGTGCTGGTAAAATCATAGCCAATCTTTCAGAAAAGAAGGATTTAGTATTTGGAAGAATTGACATCATTTTAGAAAACTATTATTATGAAAGCGTATTAGTGACTGGCACCCGCACCATCATTGTAAATACAGAAACCACTCGCCAGTATGCTGAGGTAGAATCAAATATCACAGATGGACTTTTGACATTTGATGATGGAACTAGCTATACCTACAACGCGCAACGTGCAATAGCCTGGGATTTTTCTGGAGACACCGAAAGTGAGTTTTACTTTGCAACTGAACTCAATAAATCAGGCATTAATAGAAATAATGTTGAATTCGAAAGTACCTCCATGAGCAGAGTCATCACCCATTCTACCAATTTTGATTCAGGCATAGGTCAAATCACAGGGGGCATGTTGAGGCTTGCCACTGATAATAAAATCAAAAACCTAAATTTCAAGGGAACTACCGTTGTTGTTACCGAAAATGATGAGGAACCTTATTCACTTGATTTGAGCTCTCTTTTCATCAATCGCTAAATCAATCACAATACTTGCCTACCTTTGCGCTTGATACAAGCCATCTTATCGCTGCGACTAGAGCAATCAAAATCGGAGAGGAAAGTCCGGGCACCATAGGGAAGCATAGCGGCTAACGGCCGTCATCCACCGAAGCTTTAGCGAAGGTGGAGAGGACAAGTGCAACAGAAAGGATGTACAGGTAATGCTGTAGTGAAATCAGGTAAACTCTATGCGGTGAAATGCCACATATACCTGCGTTTGAGGGTTCCCGCCCGATGCAGGAGGGTAGGCAGATTGATCCCGCCAGTAATGTCGGGACTAGATAAATGATAAGAGCCCCGACCTGTCGGGGAACAGAACCCGGCTTATCGGCTTGTATCTTTTTTCTTTCTTATCATAGAAACACTAATTTCGTTTTGGGTAAGAAGCACCAATGACTAATTTACCAACCCAATAATCCTGAATACAAATGGCTAAGATTATAATTATAGATGACGAACAAAGTATCCGTAGCACGCTTCGCGAAATTTTGGAATATGAGGGCTATACCATTGACGAAGCCAAGGACGGACAGGAAGGGTTAGAAAAGCTGATTGCTGACAAATACGATATCGCGCTCTGCGATGTAAAAATGCCCAAAATGGATGGGATTGAACTTCTAGAAAGGGTTCAAATGGCTGGAATTGACACTCAATTTATTATGATTTCGGCACATGGCACAATCGAAACGGCTGTTGACGCCACAAAAATGGGTGCTTTTGATTTTGTTCCGAAACCACCAGATTTGAACAGACTTTTACTCACCGTAAAAAATGCGCTAGAAAAATCTTCTTTGGTTACAGAAACAAAAACGTTAAAGAAGAAGCTTTCCAAAAAATACGAAATGGTGGGCGATTCAAAAGCCCTGGCCGATATTATTGAAATGATGGATAAAGTTGGCCCTACTGATGCTCGGGTATTGATCACTGGCCCGAATGGAACGGGTAAAGAGCTTGTTGCGCACGGCATTCATGAGCGCAGCAACAGGGCCAAAGCACCTTTTATTGAAGTTAACTGTGCAGCCATACCTTCTGAATTAATTGAAAGCGAGTTATTTGGTCACGAAAAAGGGTCATTTACTTCTGCCATCAAACAAAGGATTGGCAAATTCGAGCAAGCCAATGACGGTACTCTTTTTCTAGACGAAATTGGTGATATGAGTTTGTCTGCTCAAGCCAAAGTATTGAGGGCTTTGCAGGAGCATCGTATCACGAGAGTTGGGGGGGATAAAGACATTAATGTGAATGTTCGAGTATTGGCAGCAACCAACAAAGACTTAAAGAAAGAAATTGCTGAAAATCGATTCAGAGAGGATTTGTACCACAGACTAGGCGTAATTCTGATTCAAGTACCCGCGCTTAAAGACCGCAAAGAGGACATTCCATTATTGGTTGATAAATTCTTAGAAGACATTGCCAATGAATACGGCAATAAAAAGAAAGCAATTAGTACCGCTGCTCTTACGGAATTGCAGCAGTATGATTGGTCTGGAAATATTAGGGAGCTTAGAAACGTAACCGAACGCCTTGTGATTATGGCTGGTGAGGTGATCAGCGATACAGACGTTAAAAAGTATTTGGTTTAATCAAAAACGGCCTTCCTTTTTTTCCTTTTTGTACTCCAAATCTGCTTTTGTATACGCAGGACAGGGTCTTTGAGCACATGATGAAATTCCTAGAATAGCCAAGATTAGGAAGAGTGCTACGTATTTTGTTTTTTTCATTCCTCTAGATTGTTTGACAAATTTATAAAAATTAGAAGCTTTCGAAAGTTAAATTTTAAATTCTCAGTCAAAACGGACCAATTCACTTAATATTTCAACTCACCATTAAATTGCATCCACGGACGTCTGAGTTGTCCATTCTACCTAAAACCTCGAATTTTCCATCAGAATGCACTTTTCCTACATCTTTGGTTTCTATAAAGGAGCAGGTTTGCACATTGGCCAAATCAATTATATTGAGTACTCCCGACCTTAAATTGTTGTTCACAGTCAAAGGATCATTGATATCTCGCGTAAAAACCTTCATGGTTTTTCCACATTCAAACAACCCATCAGCTTTGGCATAAGCTTGCGAAAAAAGCTCAGTCATTCCGTATTCCGAATGCACATGACTTACCCCAAATGATTTTCTCAAAATAGTATGTACCTCCTCTCTTACCAGTTCTTCCCTCCTGCCCTTCATTCCTCCTGTTTCCATTACGATCAATTCCGGAAAATCCATTTGGTGCTCTTCTGCAAAATCCAACAAACCAAAGGTAACCCCTATCAAAAGCGTTTTTTTACCAGCTGCTTTTTGCGCCATAAGCGTATCATAAAGTGCTTGATGTTCATTCAAATAAAAGCCAGAACGAGGATCATTCGACAATTGGATAAAATCATCGGCCATGGCGACAAGGCTAGAATTAGCCCTCTCTAAATAAGAAGGCAACAGTGCCAGAACGGTAAAATCCTTGATGCTTCCGTAAGCTTGCTCAAAAATTTGCCTCGCTATTTTAAGGTAAAAAGACTTGTCTGCTACCCAATGCTTGCTTGTGATTTGACCTGTTGTGCCGCTACTTTCAAAAAAAAGCTCGCTATTCCAGTTACCAGACTTAATCGTATGCCCTTTAAAAAATTCTATTGGCAAAAACGGAATTTGCTCCAACCGTCTGACTTCGGCTGGCTTTCTTCCCAGCCCATTCACATAGGCCTTGTACAAAGCATTGTTAGCATACTGAAAGTGAAAAATATCCAAAGCCAATGGGGCAAAGGAGGCCTCATCGACAGAAAAAATTCTTTCACATAAACTTTTAACAACATCCATTCGTTATTCCAGCGGCTCTGATATTTCTGATTAGGGCAAATATGACTATAATTGTATTGTTTTATAAAAGTCAATGGCCATTAGTTTTCAAAAACATTTTAAAGCATATCTCTCCATTGTACTGATATATGCATTTGCCAGCTGCACAAGACCTCCAGAATTACCGCTAGAGCCAGCTATTAGTTTCCAAAAAATTGAGTTTAAAGAAATTGTTGAAGTCATCGGACAAACTGGAATAGAAATTAGAACTGGCCTATTGAGCCTTTCTTTTAACATTGCAGATGGTGATGGTGACATTGGGATTGATGGTGGAGAAACTGGTCCAGATTTCAATTTTATCCGCGATAACTCGGGTGAAATAATTCAGTTTGGCCAAAGGCCGCAAGACCCACCTTTTACGTGTGTAGACTATTTGATCGAATCATTGGAAGGCGCTAATGGAATAGATTACAATGAAGATGGCGATGCCACAGACACACTCAGAATTGTTCTGAACGAAAACAGATTCAATTTCTTTATCGATTTTTTTGTGAAGAAAAATGGCACTTTTCAGGAACTCGACTTTAGAAGAATACCGGAATCCGCCAATGGCGAAACGCTTTGCGGTGAGGTGCCCTTCGATAGCCGAATCCCTTGCCTATCCACTGAAGATAATCCTTGCCGCGATTTGACCCAAAACCCCGGTCCGATTGAAGGGGTAATAAAATATGACATGCAGTCAGGTTTATTTTTACCTACTTTCAGACTTGATACAGTGAAGGTTGTTTTTCATATGCAGGACAGGGCTCTCAACAAAAGCAATGTGATTGAAAGTCCGGAATTTACTTTAGCGAGCATTCGAGTCAACTAGTTCACTTTCATTTGGACTGCTTTAATTGGGTTACTTTTGAAAGTATCTTTTCAGCCCTAAAGAGTTGATCCGCAGATTGTAAAACCTTCATTTTTAGCTGAGCATTATAGTTGGGGTTTTGGCTTAAGAAATCCCTCACCACCTTTACCGCAGATGCAGAATTATAATTTTCCAGCGTTTGACCTAGCCAACGAGAGGGAAAAAAGATGTCTCCTGTTTCTTGAATCTCTTTAAGCAAGGCCAGGCTAGGTTTTAAATATTTCTCTGATTCGGCCCTACGTAATGGATGATGTAAATAGCTCAAGCCAGCAAGTACCCATGATTCCGTCTGGCGGTTTTCCTCATTTTTCAACGATTCAAAAAAAGCATCTCTTTTGTCTATAGAGCTGGACAGAGCAGGACTTACGAATTCAAACCTCCTTTTGGTATCTGGATTTTTTATGGCAGCCAATTGCTGGGCAACGATCTCATCCGCTTTATTAGGTAGCCTAATCGCCAATTGAGCGGCTAAGGCTACTTTATCATTTTCCGAAAGATTGAGGTCTTGAACTGTTACTGCGCCATTTTCGCTCCATATATCATAAAGCCTACTCACATTATTTTCAGTAATGGTTAGGTTTCTGAAAATGTTAAAGAAAATCTTTTTGGTACTCGGAGAATCTGCGACAGTTTCCATACAATGATAGAGCAAGCGTTCTAAATCCGGTGCAATTTGTACTCGTTCTTCATCGGTAAGGAAGCTCCAATAAATTGTATTGAGCTGGCCTAAAACCAAATTTAAAATAAGCTCATTTTTTTCTCTTAAAATCACCCATTTGATGGTTTCGATATAGTTGATGCGCTGAGTTTTTCCTTCTAAGAAATTCTCGTACAAGTTGACGAAAGCTGCACCCTTTTCTAAATCGGTAAGCCTACCATATTTCGGCTGAATCATATTCATATCGACCTGAAATAGGCCATACCCTCTTCCGTCTGCACTCAATACCATATCAGCCAATTTTTCTATTGGAAGATCAATGTCCACTTGCGTTTTATCTGAAATAACTTTCTTGTACACTTTTGTGTCATTCAGCCATGCCGCAGCGGCTGTGCCTTGAGGCCAAATCCTATCCAAACCATAAGGATCAACTTGATTAAATTTAACCTGATTCAATTCCCTTTGGCCTCTAATGATCTCCAACTCAAACTCTGGTCGGCCAGGGGTATTGACCCAAACCTCACTCCACTTCAACAAATCCTGAGGCGATTTTCTATCCAATATCTTCACCAAATCCGGCCAAGTAGCATTGCCATGAGCGAATGTTTTTAAGTATTCTTGCATGCCTTCTTGAAAGGTTTTGGCGCCAATCAGCATTTCTAGTTGACGCATCATAATGGGCGCCTTGTTATAGATAATCGGACCGTACATCTGCCCTGCTTCATTGAGGTTATTCAGCTCTTGACGAATCGGATTGGCACCTTCCGTTCTATCTACTGCATAGGCCGAAGGATAATGTCGAACCAGAAAATTCAAATCATGATCAATATCTGGAAAACTTGGGTTTACCATTTTGGCAGCCATAAAGTTGGCGAAGACCTCTTTGGTCCAGACATCATTGAACCAGTCCATGGTAACCAAGTCGCCAAACCACATATGGGCCGTTTCATGAGCAATTAAACTTGCACGACTTAACAATTGAGACTGGGACGGGTCTTCATCCAATAAAATACTATTGGCTTGGTATTGAATTGCCCCTACATGTTCCATTCCGCCATATTGGAAACTAGGAATCAGAGCGAAATCCAACTTTTTGAAGGGATAAGGTATTGCTGTATAGTCTTCGAGCCATCTTAAAGAAGCATCGTGAAGGTAAAATGCCAAATCAGCGTTGCGGTTCACCTTCACTGTATCGGTTTCGCGATGCAGCATGGTCATTTCTCGGCCATTTACATTCTTGGTAATCGCCTTGAACTCTCCTGCCACAAACGAAAACAGATAAGTACTGATTAAATCGGATTTCTCGAATTGAATGTTTTTGCGGCCATCCTTTACACTCAAAATAGCCAAAGGCCCATTGGCTATAGCCGTCCAACTGGCAGGTAAATCCAAAGTGAGCTCATAAGTAGCCTTTAAATTAGGCTGATCGAAACAAGGGAAAGCTGTTCTTGCCCTGTCGGGTACAAAAAGCGTATAGAGAAAATCTTCGTTGCGATTAAGAGACGATTCTCCAGCAAAAAAATTGAATTCAATGATGTTCTTGCCTCTTCTCAGCAAATCCTTATTGATGATAATATGCTCATTCACAAAGTCAATTTCTGAAGATTTATCATTTACAATGATGCCTTTGAGCTTGTCTTTCGACTCTCGAAAATCAAGTAAAAGGTCCTCCGAAACATCGCCTAAAATGAAGCTTAGCTTTTCAATGCCTTGAATAGGTTGGTCGACTACATCGGGAATCCGAAATTCAAGTTGATAATTGATATCACTGAGTCTGGCTTTTCGCGACTGCGCAAGGCTTAATGACACCCCATTTTCAATACCTCTATTCTCTAAACTACCAGAACAGGCCGAAATGAATAAAAGCAAGCTTAAAACAAGTATATTCTTCTTCATTATATTAGAATAAAATCTTTTCTCAATTCGGGTGGAATCCCAAAAACATCACCCATAAAGCGATCCATGTCTTCTTTAGTTTGCTTTGAAAGCAATGCATTTAATTCTTCAATGGCCAAATCACCAATCATATAAGGCGGCATGAAGTCGGTTACCATTTTATCGCCCTTAAAACAGGCGGCAATCTGGTATTCATTCATTTCGGCTTCGGGTGTTCCATGGATCATGCAATGCGACATCCATTTTTGAGGATCATTAGGATGCTCTTGAATTCTCTGCTGCATGGCGCTCACGTCCATCTTGGTCATCATGTAATTGGTGAGGTTTTGCATGCTTTCAGCAGAAAGACTGTCTTTCATGTTTTCGTAGCATTCGCTACAGATTGCATATTCGAAAAGGACCTGGGTAGAATTCAAATTGGGATAGCGTTTGAACACTTTTTCGATCACATAATAGCGATCGCCCTTGAGCAATTCATAATCACATTGAATGCAATGTGTTAAATAACCCTTGGTATCCGAATTCCGAAAGATCTCCGGAATTGGTAATCCATCCTCCCTATTGTCGTATTGCATGCTCTTTTCTTTTGAACTAAAATCTGTCGATTAATTTCTCGCTACCATGGTAGAAGCCGCTTGAGCAGCTGGGAAAATAATGGTGTCGCTAATGTTGACATGTGCGGGTCGGGTAACGATGAACCGAATGAGGTCGGCTATATCTTCTGCCTGTAGGGCATCGAATCCCTCATAAACAGATTTAGCACGATGATCATCGCCCTTAAATCTCACTAAGGAGAATTCCGTTTCTACCAAGCCCGGACAAACCTGAGAAACCTTGACCCCGGTTCCGTTCAAGTCCATTCTCATACCATTATTGATAGCATCAACTGCGTGTTTGGATCCACAGTACACATTACCATTAGGATAAGCTTCTTTGCCTGCAATCGAGCCAATATTCACGATATGGCCTGATTTTCTCTCTACCATCCCTGGCACAATGGCCTTGGTTACGTAAAGCAAGCCTTTCACATTGATATCGATCATGGCGTCCCAATCTTCCACATTTCCATCTTGGATTTTACCCAATCCATGTGCATTTCCAGCATTGTTGATCAGCACATCTATGTTTTTCCATTCTTCTGGAATAGAAGCCAAGGTTTCAAAAACGGTTTCCTTGTCACGAACATCGAAGAGCAGTTCCAGGGTTTTTACTCCCAGTTTAGCAGACAACTCTTTAAGTCTTTCTGGTCTTCTGCCGCAGATGATTAATTGATATCCTTCCCTGGCCAAAGCCTCTGCTGTCGCCCATCCTATTCCAGAAGTGGCTCCAGTTACCATTGCAATTTTACTCATTCTTCAATGCTTTCTTAAGCTTCGAATTTAGAAGAAATAAGCGGAAGAATGAAGGTAAATATGATTTGGAGTGACTTGAAATTAATCTGTGAAGTGAAGGTAAATCGAGAAGTTATGGGTGGTAATTCTATCAATCCCATTAGAGTAGAAATTGTCATTGGGATTAATCACGTTCATCAGCCCTCTAGAATAGCGGATTTCTGGCGCGAACTTGAAGAACTCAAAGTAATTCTCTAAACCAAAACCCACTTCTAACTTAATGTCACCTTTTCGGATTTCGAGCCGATCCGTTGCAGTCAATTCCTCGGCTTTGCCAGAACGAACGGATGCACTGGCACCAGCAATAACGTACATTCTCAAATTATCTCTTCTGATCGAACGGTATTTTAGGTAAATCCCGGGTTCAATTCTGGTACTTTCTATCAGTTGTTCATCAACCGTACCATCGGTCAAATTGTAGCTCACCAGCTGTTGATATAGCCCGATTTTAACAGGAACAAACCGAATGATGAACTGGTCGTCTAACCGAAAATTGACCATAAAACCCAAGTTGAACCCAGAATTTTTTTGAGCTACAATGGACGATACGTTGTCATAACCCACAGTAGAAAAGGCATCGGAGTATTTAATGCCGTAGTAATTTTGATGATAGCCCAGAAAAAAACCGTATTTGATCAATTTATCATCTGTACCAATGCGATGCATTACGACTGGCTCCTTTTGAGCGAAGGCAGTATTGCACAAAAGCAAAGTCAACCAAAAAATTATTTTTGGCCTATATAAATTGAGCTGATACCAAAAGTGAGTGGCTTGCATTCAGTGTTTTTAAATCCAACTTCTTCCAAAATATTCAAGAACCGCTGACCATCAGGGAAAACCTCCACCGATTCAGGAAGGTAGGTGTAAGCTGATTGGTCTTTCGAAACCAATTTACCAATAATCGGCAGTATTGCTTTAAAATAAAAATTATACAACTGCTTCATAGGAAAGGCTTTAGGTTTTGAAAACTCCACAATTACCGCCTTGCCGCCTGGTTTTAAAACCCTATGCATATCGCTGAGGCCTTTGGTTAAGGTTTCGAAGTTCCTTACGCCAAATGAAACGATCACGGCATCGAAGGTATTGTCTTCGAAAAGAAGCTTCTCTGAATCGCCCATTTGCATATCGATGATATGGTCATAACCGCGCTTCTTCATTTTCTCTTTGCCCTTTTCAAGCATTCCTGCCGAAATATCGACCCCAATAATTTTATCGGGATTTAAAGCCAATGCTTCGATGGCAAAATCACCAGTGCCAGTGGCAATGTCCAGAATATATTTTGGCTGATCGGCCCTAAGCATTTTTATGGCCTTCTTTCGCCACAAGATATCGATACCTAAGCTCAAAAAGTGATTGAGAAAGTCGTACCTGTGGCTAATGTTATTGAACATTTCGGCCACCTGTTCTTTTTTGCTTGTTTGTTGCTCTTTATAAGGGACTACCGCCATTGGTCAGAATTTGGGTGCAATAATACAAAGGAAACAGGGGGGATAGGAATTTTGTTGCGATTAATTGCCTGCTGGTTGTGCAATAATATAATCTCACCGACCTTAGTTATTCAATGTTTGTTAACAAGGAAAAACTCCTCAAGAGCGACTAACAAGTACAACGGTTTTTCCTCGACTGTTTGGTGTTCATCACCGCAAAGTACGCTAAGGCCGCAAAGTTTAAAGGAGTGAGAGCACTGCATAAAAGACCTTTGCGAAGCTCCGTGATCTTTGCGGTTAACGAGTTCACTTGTATTTCTACCTTCGTTTGAATGCTTAACTTTCGAACCATAGCTTCACCTTAATTTTAATTAATTCCATTAAGCCGCTGTTTTTGGCTGATTCCATTAAATTTGGCCGAATAATAAGTCCTAAAACTCTCATAACTCTAGCACATGAAGTCACTTTTTTCTATTTTATTCACTTTTGTCATCCTAGGCATTAATGCTCAAGAAGTTACAACCTATCAAAACGAAAGAGGCGAACGCCATTTAGCCGGTAAATTCCCCATCGAATACCTGCAACAGGATAGTGTTTTTCAAAAATGGTTTGATAAAAATTATGCCGAGTTTGTCGTGAATAAAGGCGATGAGAAGTGGAAAAAGTCTTTGAAAAACACTCAAATCGATATTTACTTGGGCACATGGTGTGGAGATAGTCAGAAATGGGTGCCTAGCTTTCTGAAATTATGGGATGAACTGGGTTTAGACAGAAAACAACTCTCTTTCACCGCACTTTATGATGGTGACGAAAATTACAAACAAGGGCCAAACGGAGAAGAAAAAGATTTGAAAATTCACCGTGTGCCGACCTTTATTTTCAAAAATAAGGGTGAGGAATATGCCAGAATCGTTGAGTCACCACGCAATGATTTGCAAACTGACTTGGCTCAAATTGCAATCGGCTACCCTTCTGAACCCAATTACAGAGCTGCCACTTATTTGCTTGATCTTTTTGAAGAAAAGCCTTTGCAAGAAATATATGCCGAAGCCAATGCACACTTGAATAAGGTTTACCATTTAGTTGGTAAAAGTGGTGAATTACATACTTTAGGCCGTGTTTTAACAACTTCCGACCGACTTGATCAAGGCTTACTTGTACTTCAATTCAATACCATTATTAACCCCTACATGCCCGCTGTATTGAATCGTTATGCCGAGGCTTTGGCTAAGAATGGACAGCATGAAATGGCGATCGCTACTTTTGAAAAGGTGCTCCAAATAGACCCTAAAGATGAAAACGCCTTGGCTCAGCTTGAGAAATTAAAAGGGAAGTAAGCCAGTGCTGGTTTGGAGGGATTTATTCACCAGTCACAAAACTAAATTTAATTCGCCCCTGTTGGTGTTCTTCACCAACAGGCCACCGAAGCCCAGCTTTATTATAGTCCACTCCTCTTTCTGCACTCAAGGATGGAATCTTATTAATTCAGGGGATGAAAAAGGAGGTTCTCGGACTTGTTTAGTTTGTTGGTGAAGAACACCAACAAAGGCGAAAATCTTATTAATTCAGGGAATGAAAAAGGCGGTTCTCGGTCTCCTCATTTTAAGTCATTTCGTAGAAATCCTTTCACGCCTGCAAGAAATAAGACTTTCGTTTGCTGAAAAAGATCACTCTTCCCTTCGCCCCTGTTGGTGTTCTTCACCAACAGGCCACCGAAGCCCAGCTTTATTATAGTCCACTCCTCTTTCTGCACTCAAGGATGGAATCTTATTAATTCAGGGGATGAAAAAGGAGGTTCTCGGACTTGTTTAGTTTGTTGGTGAAGAACACCAACAAAGGCGAAAAAATCTCGCTACTCAATTCTGTGATATATGTAATGTATTTATATTCTTCTGTAACTATTCTCGGATCATTAGGGCCGACCTTTACGGTAAATCAAAATACCCTAATATGAAAAAATATTTAATCATTTGCGCCTTAGGTTTATCATTTGTCCTGATCCAAGGCTGCGGAACCGACAATAAGAAAACCGAAATAACAACTCCAATGACCACTGCCGACAGGCATGCAAAAGTGGAGCAGGAACGAGATAGATTGATAGAACAAAGAAGAGCAGCACTTGCAGAATTGATTGCAGCTTCCAATTCGTATGAAAACGCCCAAGGAAGAACGGTTTATTACAAAGCGGACATTGACCCGATTTATGTGGGAGGCGAAAAGGCCATGAACGAGTTTCTGCAAGACAACCTGAAATTCCCAGAGGTGGCAGAACAGGAAGCCATGGAAGGGACTGTATTTGTAGAGTTTGTGGTGTCCGACAGCGGTGAGGTAACAGAAGTTGCCACATCTAACAACACTTATTCAGATGTAGACGATTTGTTTAGGGAAGAAGCCCTTAGGGTGGTGAATTTAATGCCAAACTGGATCCCCGGACAACAGAATGGCGCGGCAGTAGACACAAAATTCAGTATTCCTATCACATTCCTTATCCGTTAATCCAAGAAAGCATACGTGAATTTCTATCGCTAGGTAGAATTTTAAAAGCCAGCAAGAATTCCTTTTTGCTGGCTTTTTTTTTAAATCTACGCCCCCTATTCTTCACCAACAGGCCACCGAAGCCCAGCTATATAATAACCCACTCCACTTTCTACATTCAGTGTGGAATCTCATTAAATCAGAGCATGAAAAAGGCGGTTCTCGGACTTGTTTAGTTTGTTGGTGAAGAACACCAACAAAGGCGAAGGCGGTTCTCGGTCTCCTCATTTTAAGTCATTTCATAGAAATCCTTTCACGTCCTGCATGAAATAAGACTTTCGTTTGCTGAAAAAGATTTTCGCCCCTGTTGGTGTTCTTCACCAACAGGCCACCGAAGCCCAGCTATATAATCACCCACTCCCCTTTCTGCATTCAGGTATAGAATCTCATTAATTCAGGGAATGAAAAACGCTGTTCTCGGACTTGTTTAGTTTGTTGGTGAAGAACACCAACAAAGGCGAAATGCGTGATGCTTGGTCAAGCCTCTTGTCCTCGGATAACGTAACCAAGTTAAAGACAAAAGACCTGTCAGAAATGATAGGTCTTTTTTTTATGTCTGTTTCTGTCGTCATAGCCTTTTCACTAACGGTTCTCAGCTACCCGAAGGTGGCGATTTCCAACTACTTCATTGGCTACCAAGCAGAAACTTTGATATAGGCACAAAGCTTGAATTAACCAATTCTCCCAGCCATAAGCTATATGCTGTATTGTGCATAGTTTTTTATTTGATTTAATTCCTTTTCAATTGTCAAAGGGTCAAGTAAATTCTCTTCATATTGAATTTCTTTTTTCGTCTTTTTCCAATACGGAAACAACCAAGTCATTGCGGTTCCTAAATTCTCAAACTCTGAGTCGTTTAGAATAAGTTCAGTCTTGTTTTTATATGAAAAGCTGCCCTTATAATATTTAGTAATGCGCTTTTTTTTAGTCAGCAGATTGAAAAACCTGTCAATTGCATTTTGAATGTCATCAAATTCAGGGTCAAAATGTTGGTGTACTAATCCATATCCAACCGTCAGTTCTCTGTCGTCACAAGAAATCCATATTCCTGTTTCACCTATTATTAGGTGGTCACCGTCTTCATATTCTTTTATGTCACTCCCGAAATGGTTTTTCAAAAGTTCTTTAATCTTAAAATATATGGCTTGGTGTTTTTTCATTTCAAATTATGCACAACGGTTCTCAGCTATACGCAGGCAGGGTTTTTTACCACTGAACTTCCTACGAAGAACTGAACTTCAAATTTACCACTTTCCTGTCCTACGAAGCACGAAACCCCTGCTTGCGTATAGGTGATGTTGGTGGCTGGTGTTCCTTTCATATCGTCAGTTTATATTGTATTGTGAATCGAGCCATTTTAGAAAATATGGGTCTTTGATATGTTCTTTAACTTTGTCTTTGATAGCTTGATTTGTCCTTATTGACTCTGAATTCAATACAGAGCATAAAACAATGAATTTTCCAAGCGGATAGGGTCTTTGTTGATTTTTAGGGAATAGGTAAAGTGATAGTTTGCCATCAAGCCTTTCAACTTTTGAAAATAGAAAAATTTGGTTTGCTAGTGTTACTGTATTTGTAATACCTGATGATATTTGATTAAACAAAAGCTTTTCAACTGCTTTGCTGTTAGTAACTACTAACCTTGATAGTATTGCTGTTACTTGCCTTCTTAAAAAGGAGTCTGTTTGCCATAAATTTTTATACTTCTCTATAAATTTCAGCAAGTCTTCTGGGTGATTATATTTTGCCTTAAACCAAAGCACGCAGTAAAAGTCAGAAGGTAATTTTCTCTTAAATGAAAATGCGGTTATTTTAGATTCAAATTTGGATATAAAGTCTTTTGATTGGTCATTAACTGGTATCTCCCATTGGGTTACAAGCAAGCAAATTTGGTATAGTGAAATATCATCAAATATGTCCATTTCATCTAGTATCTCTAAAACAACTTCTGATGATTTCTTTTTATAACCAACATTTGACAAATACATTAGTAAATGGCTTCTAAGTCCCGGATAGTTAACATACTTTTTTGATAATAATGTTAATAATGCAGTTGATTTCAGCTTACTGTATGTTGTAATGTATCTTTTAGCAATTTTATCCCAATATTTTGGACTGGTATCCTTAAAGTGTAATTTGAATTTTTTATGAAGTTCAGAGCAGACTTTTTTATAGTTTGCATCTTCTTTCTTTATTGTTTCAATACTGTCAATATACCTATTGGACTCAATTTGAAAATGATGATACCCTGCATCATCGTCATAGATATTAGTTTTGGCAAGATTTAGGGCAAGTCCACGTGTTTTTAACATATCAGAAACGGAACTAATTGTCTCAATAGCTTCTTTTCTAGAATCAACGCCAATTACAATATCGTCCATCCATCGAGTAAAACTATTATTGGTTTTTTGCATAATTACTTCATCAACTTCATAGAGAAATGAATGTGCAAGTAATCTTATCCCTTCAACATTAGTTGTTGGCAATCCCCTTTTTGAGTAAGGTAAGTAGTCTGGTTTCCAAGAAATTTCTTCAATTATTCTAAATAGCAAATCGATTAGAACTTCATCAATTTTACTGTAGCTTGTAAAAACCTTCCTAAGTTCTTCAATATCGATACTATCATAATAGTTCGATAAGTCAGTTACTACAATTAATTCTTTGTCTTCGTGAAAATTATATATTTTCTTTTGTAATTGTTTCCATTGTTGTCTCCAAGTGAAGCCATAATCATCAGCTGTATGTGGTAACGAAACATTGTGTTTGTCACGAGAATAGAATGCGTTTTCAGAAGGTTGATTTGAAAGAATATTATCAGCAATAGTTTCGACTAATACCTGCAAAACTAAAGCGTCAATTGGTTGGGGAATTACCAAATGTCTGCAAACCCCAAACTTCTTCTCAATCCTGTAAATTAAAGGTTGAGAAACTTTATATGTGCCGCTTAAAATTTCATTTTTTATTGCAATTGCACGTTCATCAATATTGTAATTGAAGTCGTAGTGGTCATATAAGTCTTTAAGGTCAAGATTACGAAGTTGATTTTTTACAATCTTTCTCCATACATCGGTTATCTTTTTCTTTTCAAAAATTTTTGAAAGAGCAGCTTTCCTGAGTCTATTAAATCTTTCTGTTTGCATTCGTCATTTTTTATGGGTGCTGTCTTTCACACTTGCCACCAACATCCGTATAAACCCATTGCGTTTATATGTCCAATATGTTGATCAATCTAGTGGGATTCTGACAGATAAAAAAGCAAGCGTTGATTTATAGATGGATTTAATGAAAGTATTCCTGCTTGTAGCTGCCAAGGATTTGATTGGTTAATGGGCTGCACTGGCAAGCAAAAACCAATAAGGCGCAAAAAAAGCCAGTAAGAAGGGGTCTTACTGGCTTTTTTTACTAAGCTGTAGCCTAGTTCAGTTTTACTTCAAATCGCTTTTCTCATAAAACTCTAGTGCCTTAGGTAAGGCAGCGGTTAATCGCTCAATGCGGGTTTCATGACTTGGGTGTGTAGAAAGAAACTCTGGTGGGGCTTGGCCTCCACTGCCAGCCGCCATTCTTTCCCAGAATTTAGGGGCTTCTCTTGGGTCGTAGCCCGCAATCGCCATAAAAGTCAAGCCTAATTCGTCAGCCTCTGACTCGTGGGTCCTGGAGAATTTCAATAAACCGATATCTGTTCCAATACCAATCGCCTGAAAAACCAATCTTGAACCCAATGAGGGGTCTTGTCCTAAAGCTACCGCGCCAATACTAAACCCAACCTGTTTGGCATAAGCCTGATTCATTCTTTCTTGACCATGTTTAGCCACTGCATGCGCGACTTCATGTCCCATTACTACCGCAACTCCCAAATCATCTTTACAGATGGGAAGAATCCCCGTGTAAAAGGCCACTTTTCCCCCGGGCATGGCCCAGGCATTCACGGTAGAATCATTGTCAATTACATTGAATTCCCAATTGAACCCATCCAAAAGGCCCGTATAGCCATTGTTGTTCATGTACTGCTCTACTGCCTTTTGTATTCGGTTGCCCACTCTTTTTACCATGGCTACTTGTTCTGCATTGGTAGATAGTTTAACCGAATCGATCACCTGCTTGTAAGCATCCGCACTCATGGCAACTACTTCATCTGAGCTGATCAGGCCTGTCATTTGGCTCCTGCCCGTAATCGGCACGGTGGTACAATCCCATGCCAAAACCAGAATAAATGCTAAAGCGAATATTTTTTTCATGTGTATAAATTTGATTTCTTGGTTGCTCTTGAAAAAGGCCGAGTTAGTTTTTTAGCTTTGATCGCTCTCGAATTCAACCAAATTAGGTACAAAATTGCTCAATATTGGTAGGTTGTCAAATCGATACGAAATTTTAATTTTGCTGTAAGAGATTTATATCTCTGATCCATCCTAAACTAACATACATGAAAATTATTGCGATTGGCAGAAACTACGCTGAACATATTGCTGAGCTCAACAATGAGCGCCCTTCGGAACCTGTCGTTTTCCTAAAACCTGATACCGCAGTCTTAAGGAACAATGCACCTTTCTACCATCCCGATTTCTCCAAAGACATTCATTACGAGGTAGAAGTACTCTTGAAAATCAGTAAAGAAGGAAAACACATCGAAAAAAAATTCGCGCACAAGTATTATGACGAAATCGGCATTGGGATTGACTTTACGGCCCGCGATTTGCAACAGCGCTGTAAGGAAAAGGGTTTGCCTTGGGAAATTGCCAAAGCCTTTAATGGATCCGCCCCTATTTCTGAATTCAAAGCTAAAAATGCTTACAATTTGAACGAACTTAACTTTAGTCTCACTCAAAATGATGAACTTAAGCAAAAGGGAAATACAAACATGATGTTGTTCAGTTTTGACGAAATCATTGCGCATATTTCGAAATACTTTACGTTGAAAAAGGGTGATGTTATATTCACTGGAACCCCCGCAGGTGTTGGAAAAATCAATATTGGAGATAAGCTTGTCGCTTACTTGGAAAATGAAAAATTGTTGGAAGTTGAGGTTAAATAGTCTTGTAGTTTTATTGCTCATTTTTTGTTCCGTCCGCCTTTTCGCGCAATACGACAAGGTAGAAGAAGGGTATTTTCAATTCCCAATTCAGCCCGAAAGGACGAACTATTTGGCTGGTAATATGGGCGAATTGCGGGCTTCTCATTTTCACGCTGGGCTGGACATTAAAACCAATGGCGTTGAAGGCCTAAATGTATACACTGCCGCAGATGGATATGTAAGCCGAATTGCCGTTTCAACGGGTGGCTATGGCAATTGCGTTTATGTAGCGCATCCGAATGGCACCACCACGGTTTACGCCCACCTTCAAAGTTTTAATAAAGAATTGGCCAAGTATGTTTTGGAAAACCAGTACCAACAAAAATCATTTACAGTAAATCTTTTCCCTGAAAGGAATCAATTCAAGCTAAAACAAGGCGAAATATTGGGTTTCTCTGGTAATTCTGGTTCTTCTACCGGGCCACATCTTCATTTCGAAATCAGAAATATACAGCAGCAAGTGTTGGATCCATTGCGCTTTGGCTTTAGCCAAATCAAAGATCAAATCGCCCCCATTGCTGAGCGAATTGCCCTAAAAACCATGAACATTGATGCGCGGGTGAATGGTGAATTTGGAAGGTTTGAATTCAATTTAGAACGAAGAGGGAATGAATACGTGATTGCTGACACCATTTTGGCAACTGGTAAATTAGGAATTGAACTTTGGGGCCACGATAAGTTGGATGGCGCAGCCAATAAAAATGGAATCCCGTTCATTGATGTATTTCAAAACGACCAACTGTTATTCCGTCAGCGCATTGACACGGTGAGTTTTGCTTTGCAGAACAACATCAGGGTACACACCAATTACCAGGCTGAACAAGAGACCAGAAGAAGGTATAATAAGCTGTATGTTGATGATGGCAATGCACTTGGCTTCTATCAAAAACTAAAAAACAATGGTTTTTTCTATGCCAAAGCCGATTCTATCTACAATTTCAAAATCCTACTGGCAGATGCCTATAACAATCAGCGCTTGGTCAGTTTTGTGGTAAAGGGAGCCGATAGCAGCACGGTAGCGATTGCTACAGCCACATCAGAAAACCATTCCTATATTTTAGACAATACGCTTCAACTGAAAAAGAAGAAAGAGGGAGATGCCCATAAAATCACGCTTTATACTGCAGAAGGCTCAAGAGTAATCGACCCAGCCTATCAAAGCACGCTCGACAATATCTACTTGATTGACCTTTCTAAAGGCGTTCCTTCAAAGATTGATTATGGTCATGGCATGGAGGATTTGAATTTAGTGAACTCTATACCTTCGGGAGTGCTGTATGATTTCAGCGATGCCAGCTTTACCATTCAATTCAATAAAAACAGCCTTTTCGATACCCTTTATTTGGAAGCCAGCCATCAACTCACCGAAAATAGAAAATCAGAAATTCTAAAATTAGGGCCTTCACCGATTCCCTTAAAAAGTGGAATTTCCATTGAATTAAGTCCATTGGCCAATTATGATAGTTTAGAAACCTATCAAGTGTATAGTTTGTCTAGCAACGGAAAACCGAGTTATATTGGCGGTGAGTGGGTAAACGGAAAAATCAGATTCAGCACATCTTCACTGGATGAATTTACCTTGTTAAAAGATAAGGTTAAGCCTACTATTCAATACAAACCAACAACAAACGGCACGGTGTTTTTCACCATAGATGATGCAATGTCTGGCATTGCGAGCTATGAAGCTAAGCTGAATGGAGAGTGGGTTTTAATGCATTACGACCCTAAAAAGAAATTAATTTGGTCAGAACTTTTAGATAAATCGAAACCAATCAGCGGTGATTTTGCTTTAGTGGTTACCGATAACGCGGGAAACAAAAAATCCTTGAACTTAAAACTCTAATCATGGCACTTAAAGTAGGCGACAAAGCCCCAAATTTTAAAGGAATCGATCAAAACAGCAATCCAATTCAACTTTCTGATTTTGCTGGCAGAAAGCTCGTGCTTTATTTCTACCCCAAAGACAATACTCCTGGCTGCACCACCCAAGCCTGCAACCTTCGCGATAATTACGATGCCCTTTTAAAGGCTGGCTATGCAGTTGTTGGAATTAGTTCTGACTCAGCCAAAATGCATCTGAAATTTATTGATAAATTTGAGCTCCCTTTCCCCCTTATTGCTGACGAAGACAAAAGCATTCATGAGCAATTTGGAACGTGGGTAGAAAAATCAATGTATGGTCGCTCTTACATGGGCACTGCAAGGACCACTTTCGTGATTGATGAAAATGGTGTGATTGCCGAAATCATTGAAAAGGTAAATACAAAGGAACACAGTAGTCAAATACTGAAATAATTTTTTAACCAACACATAAAAGCGTGGATAAACCGAGTATTGAAGAACTTGAGCGAATTGCCTCTCAAGTAAGAAGAGACATAGTGCGCATGGTGCATGCCGTAAACTCCGGTCACCCAGGTGGCTCTTTAGGATGTACGGACTTTTTGACCGCACTCTATTTCAACATCATGGAAATCAAAAAACCATTCGATATGAATGGAAAAGACGAAGATCTTTTCTTCCTGTCCAATGGCCATATCTCCCCTGTTTGGTATAGCGTTTTGGCACGAAGCGGTTATTTTGAAGTATCAGAATTAGCCACCTTCAGAAAATTGAATTCAAGAGTGCAAGGTCACCCAGCTACGGAAGAAGGTTTACCGGGCATTCGCGTGGCTTCTGGCTCTTTAGGACAAGGCCTGTCTGTTGCCTGTGGAGCTGCCCAAGCCAAAAAACTGAATGGCGATAAGCATAAAGTTTTTGTGTTGATGGGTGATGGAGAATTAGACGAAGGTCAAGTTTGGGAAGCCGCCATGTATGCTGCTCACCATAAAATCGATAATATCATCGCTACAGTAGACCTTAACGGACAGCAAATTGATGGCCCAACTGCCAAAGTGATGGATTTGAAAGATGTAAAAGCCAAATGGCAAGCCTTTGGTTGGGACGTGATCGAAAGCGATGGCAACGATATGAAATCGGTGATCAATGCCATGAAATTGGCGAAGTCACTTTCCGGAAAAGGAAAACCAGTGATCAATTTAATGAAAACTGAGATGGGTGCTGGTGTTGATTTCATGATGGGCTCGCACAAATGGCATGGTGTAGCTCCGAATGACGAGCAATTGGCCAATGCCCTTTCGCAACTTGAAGAAACCCTTGGAGACTATTAATCGCTGAATCAATGACTAAATATACTTATACAAAAACACAGGATACACGTTCAGGATTTGGCGATGGATTGCTTGAATTAGGAAGAACCAACCCGAATGTGGTTGCGCTTTGTGCTGACTTGGTGGGCTCCCTAAAAATGCAAGACTTCATCAACGAATTCCCTGAAAGATTTTTTCAAGTGGGTATTGCTGAAGCCAATATGATGGGCTTAGCAGCGGGCATGACCATTGGAGGTAAAATCCCATTCACAGGTACCTTTGCTAACTTTTCAACTGGCCGTGTTTACGATCAAATCCGTCAGTCCATTGCTTATTCTGAAAAGAACGTAAAGATTTGTGCTTCTCATGCTGGCTTAACGCTTGGCGAAGATGGCGCAACGCATCAGATCTTGGAAGATATTGGCATGATGAAAATGTTGCCGCATATGACGGTCATCAATCCATGCGATTACAATCAAACGAAGGCTGCCACCATTGCTATTGCAGCACACGAAGGCCCTGTTTATTTAAGATTCGGAAGACCGAAAGTACCTATTTTCACTCCTGCTGATCAGAAATTCGAAATCGGAAAAGCTTTGAAGCTTATCGAAGGAACTGACGTTACCATTTTCGCTACCGGCCACCTCGTGTGGGAAGCGATTGTAGCTGAGGCTGAATTGGCAAAAGAAGGCATCAGTGTAGAAGTGATTAACATTCACACCATTAAACCATTGGATGTTGAAGCGATCTTGGAATCGGTTAGAAAAACGGGTTGTGCGGTATCCGCAGAAGAGCATCAAATGAATGGTGGTTTAGGAGATAGCGTTGCGCAAACCCTTGCCTTGCATCATCCAGCACCATTAGAAATGGTGGCAGTTAACGATTCCTTCGGGGAAAGTGGCACGCCAGAAGAGCTAATGACCAAGTATGGCATTGATGCTGCTCACATTATTAAAGCCGCTAAAAAAGTAATGAAGCGAAAGTAATTTCACTTTATTCCATAAAATACAGAAAGCCCGACTTGAGAGAGTTGGGCTTTTTTGTGTTTAGTTTTTACTATTGGTTATGTCAGAAGTTTTGGGTTACTTTCTAAAGAAATCGAGCAATAGTTCAAAAGCTTCAAGTCATGAGACATTTCTTTAATATTCTAATTTCAGCTTTATTACTGTCAAGTTGTACTCAAAGCACCTCAAATGAAAAAGTTGAGATTAATCAAGAAGCAAATTTTTCAAAGACTGAAATTTCAATTTTCACCATTTCAGCTATAATGCATCAATCACCTTCAATCATTTCTGCTAACCAAGAAAATGGCATCTATTTAGTAACATATAATAGGCCTTCGGATGGGAAAACGTTCGCTTATAAAGTCAAATTTGATGGAGTTGACAAGGTTATTTGGGCAACCATCGATGGACGATGGAGAAATTCAGAACTTGATGAGGAAATTAAATACAGTGTTGAGGGTGATAAATTAAAAATTACTCAAAAATTTAGTGATGGCTCAAAAAGTGAAAAAGAGTTTCTAAAAAACAATATTGAAGATTAATAGCCTTCTAATATAATGAAACCTTTCTATGGACAAACTTCATGAAACGCTTCTCATACTACAACATTTCGGAAATGTGATTGAGAGTCGAACTAATTATTGAAAACGAAAAAATGGAGTTGACACCTTGGACATTATTGCTAATGAACTGATCAAACATTTTGAGAAAGGACATCCAATCAATTCATTTAATGACGCAAAAAAGCAAGAAGAAATTTCAAGAGAAGTTTCTGACTTCCGTTTGATACTACATAATTACATTAGACTAAACATTATTGATATGTGTTCCTTCATTGATGAGTACAATAGCTTTTTCAAGGAAACAATAACAGTTGAGGAGAGGATATCTCAAAGGATAAAAAAAGTCAAGGATAAAAATAAAGTCATTAAAAAAAGAATTGACTGGCAGAAACTAAAAACGATCCGAAATATCTCTATGGCTCACAACTTAAGAGATAGAAAGAGTAGGAACGAGCTATCACTAGACAATCTCAAACTCTTAACTAATGAACTCTCTAGTCTAGAGGTGGGAATTAAATATTCAGAAGTTGTGATATTCATGTTTGAAAATATTAAAAACGAATTCTCACACGAGCTGTTAGAAGCTGAGAAATCACTGCAGGTTCTCCGAACCTGTGACGATTTATAATAAAGGACTCTGTCCTTTATTATAGTTATCCCGCTTAGGCGGTATGTATCGTCCTGAAACTCTCGAAGCATCAGGATCAGGATGACGGTCTATTCGGAGCGTCATGCCGCTCCGAAGCCTCGGAGTTGTTTCAGTATCCCTAATTTACCCTCCTGTCCTCTCTTCTCCTTCTGATATTTCATTCCATGGGTTTCGGAGCTTTGGAATTTCACGTCTCAAAATCACCCCCCTTTGCATTACTGAAAAAGACCTCTGCGAGGTGACTTAGGCGAGTGAAGCAAACTGAATCAACGAGATTTTCTGTTTGCTTATCTAAGCAAATCCTTCGCTTATCGAAGATTCAAATTTGACCATGATGTCATGTCTACTTTCGTCATAGATAAAAGCCAAAATGATGAAAACGCTCAACACGAATCATGGTTTAAAACTCTTGATTGTCGATGACCATCCACTTAATTTAAAGCTCCTTTCCATTTTTATGACCAAATGGAATTACGACTTCGACCTTGCTGAAAATGGCAGAACAGCCGTGGATAAAGCAAAGGCTAATCACTATGATTATATCCTCATGGACGTTCAATTACCTGATATTTCAGGCCCTGAGGCAATAAAAGAAATTAAGACTTTCGACAATGCCAGCCAAGTAATCTACCTTACTGGCATGGACATGAGTTATGACTTAGGAAATGCGAATGGCTCAGCATACCTTCAAAAACCTTATAATCCAATGGCCTTAAAAAGCATGATTGAAAACGGCACAAGACAAATAGCAGCTTAGACTTTTCTCTCTTACTGCATCTCTTATTCAAAAAGCCAGCAAACTAGACCCTTCGTGCCTCAGGGTGAGAAAGAGGGCAATTTCATTTTTATCGAAGATTAGTTATTACTCAAACGAGAACATTACCTTCTTTGCACGTTCCTTTCTATCCTGAGGCACGAAGGAACTAAAAGGAATATCAAGTCAACCTATTTCAAGACGATACACTTTGCGGTAAACTAATCCCAGTTCACCCGAATCAAGTAAATGGGTTTATCATGGTAGTGGAATTCTTCTGCGACCGAGTATCCTGATTCAGGCAAATCTTCACCATAAACGAAGTAATACCCCGATTCGAAAAGCTCCTTTTGACTTATGATGTCTTGTCTAGCTCCTTCTAAATAAAACACAATCGTCAACGACATGCGGACATCTCCAAATCGATATAAAGGCTCTCCTTGCGTAATTTCAGCGATTTTCAAACCTAAAGCTTTATCTTCCGCTGCTCCAGTTGTCATTTGCCGAGTGACAGGCACGGTGAAAGAATAGGCTAACCTTAACACCAGGAAAGCCCCAATAATGATCAAGTAGGCTTGGATATTTTTCTTAGTATAAAGCCACCATAAAGTGAGTAACAAGAGCTCTAACAAAATGACTATCACCAGAAGATTACTAACTATATCCAACTGCTCAATAAAGAGCATAATTGGCAAAGCAATAGTAGCAATAGAGAGCAATGTATAAGTCAATATTTTGGTGTATTTCTTTACCCCATTTGAATTGGTGTGGCTTAAGCCTACTAGAATAATGGTAATCAGAAGAGGAAAAAGCGGGTAAATGTACCTTGACTTGGCTTCTGCCGAAAACCAATACACTAGAAAATTAGCCGCAAAAAGCAACGCTACTAAAACTATAAATCTGTTGGACTTCAGATGATCTCTTACGCTCTTAAAGAAGAGCACCGGAATAAAGAAACTCACAGGAAGTAAGTTCGCCAAAGTAATCAGCGGGAAGGTCAAAAAGTGTTTTAGTAAAGCCGGAAAGCCTCCACCTACTGCCTTGTCTGCAGATTCAGAAAATAAAGTAGCAATCCAGCCATTAGGGTCTTCGCGCAACGAATAAGCATAAAAGTACAGGGCCAAGCATCCGAAAAACAAAACGATTGAAACGACATGCTGAATGGAAAATAGCACCCTGAATTTTCGCTCATAAATGAAATAAACCAGCAATGAAATGGCCAGATAAGGCAGGGAAGTAAGTCCTTTGGTTAAAAATCCAACAGCCGTTAGTCCATAGACTATTAAGAATAAAGGCCAATATTTCTCCCTCTCTCCAAAGTGAATAATGACCACAAAGACTAAGAAAGTAACCAGTGAGTAAAAGAGGTCAATCTCTCCTATCATGCTGAAATAGAAGAGAATATCTACGCAAGCAATATAGCTGAGGGCCGCATAAACTGCCAGCCGCTCTCCTATTCTTGATTTAAAGAATCGATAAACTACGCCTCCGGTAATCAAAAGAGAAACTACAGAGACAATCCTTGTGGCAAATTCAGAATAACTCCCAAAAAGCTGATAAGAGAGGATCAACAACCAATTATAAAATGGAGGTTTCCGAAAGTAAAGATCACCCGTTTGGGTGGGTACCAAATAATTATCCCTAAAGATCATTTCAAGGGCAATTAATCCTCTTCTGGGTTCTTCTAAATAGAGCGGATAAATCCCAAGATTCACCAATAATGCGAAAAGCATCAAAATCAATAGGCCCAGCAGGGTCAACCGCTCGTTTTTATTGAATTCGCTATTCAGGATCATGGCGTAAAAATACTGGTTTAAGTGGTATTCCTTTTAGGCTTGAATTGAAATGCGTTGTTTTTTAAAAATACTTCGGCCAGAATGGAGCATACATTTCACTTTAAAGCTTTAGTCATTACTTTCGCATATGGATCCACAAAGCGTATTTCTAAATCATTTGGCCCAAACTTCGCCCTTCCCTTTAAAAATCGAAGTCGCCAAAGCTGAAGGGACCTATATTTATGATGTGGATGGTAAATCCTATCTCGATTTTATTTCGGGAATAGCCGTCACGAATATTGGACATCGCCATCCACACGTTGTCAATGCGATTAAACATCAGCTCGACCAATACATGCATGTAATGGCCTATGGTGAGTTTATCCAAACCCCACAGAACAAGCTCGCTGAGAAATTAGCATCGCTACTTCCACCTCAATTGAACAGCTGCTATTTCGTAAACTCTGGCGCAGAAGCCAATGAGGGTGCGCTAAAGCTAGCTAAAAGAGTGACAGGCAGAACGCAAATTATATCCTGCAAAAAGTCTTATCATGGAAGCACACACGGGGCACTAAGTGTTTCTGGAAACGAAGTTAAAAAATACGCATTTCGTCCCTTGCTCCCTGATGTTCATTTTATTGAGTTCAATAAGATGGATGACCTGGCCATGATTACAACTCAAACTGCTTGTGTGATCATAGAGCCAATTCAGGGTGATGCGGGGGTTAGGATTCCATCTTTGGTGTATATGAAAGCGCTAAGAGAACGTTGCACGGCAATGGGCGCTCTCCTTATTTTTGACGAAATCCAAACGGGATTCGGAAGAACAGGGACACTCTTTTGCTTCGAACAAATGGGAGTAATTCCAGACATTCTCACCATAGCAAAGGCCATGGGCGGAGGAATGCCAATAGGCGGTTTCATCTCTTCGAAAGAAAACATGGACCTTTTTACTCATAACCCCATGTTGGGCCACATTACCACTTTTGGTGGACATCCAGTGGTTTGTGCTTCCGCACTCGCCAACCTTGAAGTGATAGAAAACGAAAGTCTTTTAGCTGATGTAGAAGAAAAAGGTGCATTGATTGAAAGCCTGATAGGACATCCCAAAATCATTGAAATCAGAAGACGCGGATTAATGTTTGCGGTGGAGTTTGAATCCGCTGAATTGGTGGCCCAAATCGTCAATAAATGCCTAGAAAATGGATTAATCACTTTCTGGTTCTTGTCATGTCCCGAAAGTTTTAGGTTGGCTCCACCTCTTACAATAAGTGTACAAGAGATCGAAAAAGGCTGCAAAATTATCAGAGGCGCAATTGAGGAAGTGTTCTCTATTTAAATTGCCGCCTCTCAACCTCACTGGTCCAACCATCTTTTATAGATAAATAATCATTAGTTTGTCGGTAGTATAATTACAAACCGTAATTTACCCTCACTAATAAAGCCAACGTGAATCCATTCAAAAGCATCTACAGCACGGACCAAACGGACAAAACACTCATCCAGCAAGTTTTGGAAGGTGATAAAACCTCCCTAACAAAACTCATTGAGAGGCATCAACCTTTCATTTACAACATTGCTTGGAAAATGACAGGGAATACAACTGATGCAGAAGACCTCACTCAAGAGACGTTGATTAAAATCATCTCCAATTTAAGCTCCTTCAAACAAGAAAGTGCATTTCAGACTTGGGCTTATCGCATTGCTAAAAATCATTTTCTGAACAGCCAGAAAAAGCCATCTACATTTTTTGCGAATAACTTTGAAGTGCTAGGGAATCATTTAGACGCAGCTCCCAATACCGATTTATCGGAAAGCGAAAAAATGGAACAGCGAGAAACCATTCGTGAAGTACGCCTAAACTGCCTTTCGGGAATGTTACTGTGCTTGACCAAGGAACAGCGTCTGATTTATATTATTGGCGAAATATTCGGTGCTGACCATAATATCGGCTCTGAAATTATGGAAATCAGCAGGGACAATTACCGAATGAAGCTCAGTAAAGCCAGAAAGGACTTGTATAATTTTATGCAAAATAAATGTGGCTTAGTGAACAAAGCCAACCCTTGCAGGTGCCATAAAAAAGTAACCTTCGCCACTGCAAACGGAATGGTAGATGCCAAGAACCTGCTATTCAATCGAAAAGAGTATTCTACATTTAAAGAACAATTAGAACCTGATGCTAATTTTTTGGTGGAAGATTCCGAATTGAAAATTGCAGCATTGCATCAGGACCATAGCTTCAAAACAGCTTTTGACAAGAAAAACTTCCTTATCAAACTTCTGGACGATGCCAATTGGCAAAGCCGTTTGAACTTGAATTAGAAATAATTTCTTCAAAGTCTTTACACATGCCCACAAGGCCTGTCAAATTTCGCAATCTAACTAGGAAACGTTGGTTGTAGGCAATTTGATCAGCGCAAAAGAAATGAACTAGGGATGCGACAATACATTGAACAAATAACAGGTTTACTTCCAGATGAAGATTGGAATCTATACCAGCAACATCTTAAAGTCTGGAAAGCAAAAAAAGGACAAACCATTCTTCCTCTGGGTAAAACATGCCAAACGATTTGGCATATGACAAAGGGTGCGGTACGAAAGCTTGAGGTGGATAATGGAATTGAGAAAACGACTCATTTTTACGTAGCTCCAAAAATCTTCACTGTACTTCACAGTGCACTCACAGGAGAACCCAGCGACCTTGCAATCATTTGTGAAGAAGATTGCGAGTTTCTAACACTAGACATAGAAAAACTACAGAATTTGTATCAAAAATCCATTTATATAGAGCGGGTTGGAAGAAGAATGGCAGAAGAGGAATTCATTGAAGAATTTAGCATGCGCAGAATGTTTCTGAAGTTGGATGCCCTTCAACGCTATGAATACATGGAACAAAAGCATCCTGACATTCTTATGCGTTTTCAACTCAAAGATGTGGCTACTTTCCTTGGCATAACCCCTGAAACACTGAGTAGGTTAAGAAAGCTACGATTCTCAGTTTAGCTAAGTTCGAACTTATCATTTGTCAAGTGGATTGAGGATCGCCTTTTCTATCATTACATAATTATGAAATACAAAAATCTAATTTATAATTATGGAAGAACTGGCAGCCAAACAAGCAATCATAGAATTGCACTACAAGTACGCGTTAGGCATTGACAAAAAGGACTGGACAACATTTCGCACGATTGTTCATGATCGAGTTTATGGGGATTTTTCTAAATGGGGAATGGGAGCTCCGGGTGAACTCTCGGCCGATGAAATGACCGCAATGGTCCAAGGGCTTTTTTCCAAAGAAGGATTAGTTACCCAGCATTACATGACCAATTTCCTGATTGATGTAGTAGAAGACATGGCGCATGGAGAAGTCTATGTTTTTGCACGTCACAAGCTGGGCGAAGAAGTGATGAACCTCAACGCCTATTACATATGTGACTATATCAAAACAGGCGAAGCATGGAAAATTTCTTCTATCGAAATGATACCAAGATGGGATGAGGGGGCAGATGTGATCCGCTTTTTCAATCTTCCTGATCCAAAACCAACTGGAAAAACCTATTTATTCGTTACGGCAACGCCCATTTTGGAGCAGCATAATGCGCTCGAACGCTATGTTGGAGGTGTCATTCCAATGCTAATGCAAGCAGGAGGATCTGCCCCAAAGATTATCAAACAAGATTACTCCGTGGTAGGTCATACCGACACCTTTATGTCTATGATTATAGAATTTAACGGGGACGATGCTAATAAAGCAGCTAGGGCGGTATTTGAAAGCGAAGCCTATGCAGCCTTAGTACCTGACCGCGACAAAGCATTCAGCAAAATGAACATTGCGTTTTACTCCGATATGCCACAGGCATAAAGGCTTTACTCGACCCTTTTTTAAGTAAGAAGATGTGGAAATTCTGCGATCAAGCAATAAATGCAAAATCGAAGATTGAACTGAACATACAGTAACGATTTAAGGAGCAAAATTATGACGCTCGAAATCATCTGCACACAGCAAAAGGCTCAACCCACAAGAATCACAAATATTCACCAACGATTATGTTAGCAGGACACTTCGCTACCGCTCTTATTGCTCATCAAAAAGTCCCAAAAAAGGGAGCTTTGCTCTTCTTCTTGATTGCTTCTCAACTGCAAGATTTGCTTTGGTTAAGCTTTCACTATTTGGGTTTGGAACCCACTATTCCGGCAGACGTGCTAGACGTTACCCTGATGAGTATCACTGTGGATATGGTTTATAGTCACGACCTATTGCCCCAACTTGTTTGGATAGCCCTTACCTTTATTATTGGCAGGCTATTGTTCAAGCAGAATGATATTGCCATCGCAGGTGCTCTTTTAGTATTGGGTCATTACCTTCTCGATTTACTATCAGGCTATCCCCATCACATTTTTGGTGGAGGCACGCATGAGGTAGGCCTTGGGCTGTACTATTCTAATGTGTATCTGGCCATTTTCATAGAGGCAGTATTTACAGCTATTGCTCTGGCGTATTATTTTAGGGTCGATTCTAAAAGGAGCAAACCCCGTAGCCAGAAAAACAGGCTGCAAATTGCAGGGCTGTTTGTGTTCGGTATAGTCTTTATATTATCCATAGCTAGCGTCTCTTTTCGTCAGTGGTTTTCTATACCTGAGTTTGAGGCGCCCTTTAACACCACCATGCTATCGTTAGTGTTTACCTATCTACCTATGATTGCCTACTTACTGTACTGCGTAAGGCGCGAAACGGACACGAATCTCAAAGGGTTAAATGGTCTTTTTGCAAAATGATAATTGTCCCAACTTAGAAATAACCACTTAAAGATTTCTTAAGTCTTTACACATTCAAAACTTACATGTCTAAGTATCAGAAGATGATTTAAGGCTGAATTAAAACTCAATTAACATGTTATTATTCATTCGTATTTTCTTGGTGCTTTATGGCATTATTGCTCTAGCCACAGGTTTTTTAGGCATTTCAGCAAGATTTGATCCTGCAACAGCTCCAGCCACTGATAACAATCACCGGTTTGTTGCCGCCATTTGGGCCTCCATGTCTATAGCATTTTTCTATGTGGCTTGGAATCCATCTGAAGTGGCCCTTTTTCGGTTTTTGATGCTGGCTTTGTTCATCGGTGGCTTAGTAAGAATCTACGGGCTTCGCTTCTATCCTGCAAGTCCTTTCTTGATTTTCGGCATTCTATTGGAATTAATTCCTACGACCATCATGCTTTGGATGCACACCAAACTACTTAATGAAGGCACACTTTAAATAACAAACGACTCACAACACAAAATGAATCAAACCAAACAAACAGTACTCATAACAGGCGGTGGTTCTGGCATTGGACTTTCAATCGCCAGAAAGTTCATGGACGATGGAAATACCGTCATCATCACTGGCCGCAACTTGTCCAAATTGGAAAAAGTGAAGGTAGAATTCCCACTGATCAACATTTTCCAAAGCGATGTCACAAATGAGGAAGACGTGAAAAAGTTAGCGAATCAAATTCAGTCGGCATTTGGCGGGATTGATATTTTGGTAAACAACGCTGGCATCATGAATTTGATAGATGCAGGTAATGAAACAAATGATCTACTCAAGCAATTCGAGGAAATAGAGATCAATTTACATGCTCCCATCCGAATGTTGCATTACTTTTTACCGCAACTCAAAAAGAGTAAGAATGCCGTTTTAATTAATGTTTCCTCAGGTTTAGCCTATGTTACTTTCTCCCAGGCTCCTGTTTATTCTGGTACCAAAGCCGCAGTTCACTTCTGGACACAAGCCATACGGCCACAGCTGAAACCACACAATATCAGAGTGGTAGAGCTTTTACCGCCAGTAGTTGATACCAAACTGGCCCATGACGCTGACTTAAAAGATGATAACCTCAAACCCATGCCTACTGAAAAGCTAGCTGACATCTTTTGGAAGGACTATACCAAGGGCAAAGAAGAAATCACACCAGGTCTTTCAAAACAACTAAAGCTCATGAGCCGATTGGCTCCAAAATTCATTTTCGCCCAACTCAACAAACAAGCTATTCCAACCTCTATTTAAAATCATCTTATGAACAATTTTGTAATTATCAACTTGCAGGCCATTACAGGTACAATAGGAATCATAATTGGCTTCAGGTGGTGGATCAAACCACGCCTTAACAAACTCACTATTCAAGACGCTCTTTTACCTTTTGTATTTCTGAACGTGTTCAGGTACCTCGGCTTGTCCTTTATGGCCAAAGAGCAATTTTATGATGGGTTTCCAACAGAATTTTTGACTACCGTTGGACTACTTGACTTTATCACAGCGGTTTTAGCGATTGTTACAGCCATAGCATTAAAGAATAAATGGAGCTTTGCCATTCCATTGGTTTGGCTTTTCAATATCGTAGGGTTTGGAGATTTGATTACTGCCTTTCCTCAATTCTTTGGATTGAAATTGTATGACCAAAACCTTGGCTTTATTTGGCTAACGTTCATTACATATGGTTTAGCTGCTTTTTTAAGTCATATCTACATTTTCAGCCGCTTGTTTCAAAACCTAAAAAAGAAATAAAACGGGTAAAAGTAATATGAAAAAGATACTCCCATACCTAACGATTATTGCCATTGGAGCATTTGCTGGCAATATGATCAACATCGGCTTAAGTTATGCAATTCATTGGCAATCCCTTGATCCAATCGAGTTTATGAGGACTTTCAAAGTAGATTTCCCTCTTTTGCTTGGGCCAACCGCCATTACACTGATGCCCGCTTGGTTGGGTAGTCTATGGTTATTTCTGAAATCCCCAAAGCAATCTGAAAGTAGACAAAACTGGATGTATGCCTTTATTGGATTGTCACTCACTATTCTGCAAACCTCAGTATACCATCTCCCCATGAACCTCGACTTTATGGACATCAAGTATGATGCTGCAACAGCGGCTAACAAATTACAGGGATGGGTGATATTTCACTGGATACGCATTATTGTGGCGATAACGGCAGGAGTATTTGCGCTTTTAGGTTTTAGAAAGTCCATCGATTAAAATCTTCGAATCAACAGGATTATCATCTTTCAAATGCAATCTATAGCCAGTTTACTTCGCTTTCACAACGAAGTAATCATTTTCTTAACGATTCGCTACAAAAAACAAAATAGACACTCAGTAAACAAATTCACTAAACCATTCAAATTATGACCAAGAAGGAAATCATCAAACAGTTAAAAGCAATTATTGACCAAGACAAAAAGGATAAGAAAGCTAAAAAGAAAAATAACCCAGAGGCAAAGGATATAGACTAAACTAGCGAAGAATAGCGGTTGCCGATAAAGATACTCAAGTTCACTTTGACTCATTGCACACACTGGGGATTGCCAAGATATAAGCAAAGCTTGTGTCTAGGCAACTCCCAATTCCATGACAGTTCCCATTTTTATATGGGAATAATAAATTGATCCAGCACAATGGTGATTTTAGTATTCAAAACTTCTTTGATGAACCGCAAGCAAATTCAAGCGATTTCTCCTTCATTAAATGACCACCCCAGCGTCTTGAGTTGGTCAGTTGACTTAGAGGATTGGGAGCGGATATTGAGAATAGAAGCAACAAACCAAAGCTCCGCTCATGAAATTGCAGCCAGTATAAAAGCATTAGGATTTGAGTGCGAAGAGTTAAACCATTAACCTGAAATGAGAAAAATAAAACTTCAGCGCATCATCATCGTTGCATTCGCCATGGCGGTAATCGGGGCTTTACAGTCCTTATATGATCACGCCACTTTGACGAGTCTATTCAGTTCAGGGCAATCTGATCTATATCAATTTCGCAACGCACTATTATTCAATATAATTTCAGGATTTAGTGGTGGATTGGTCGCTGCCTTCACCCTCAACTTTATTGACGATAAGTATCGGACTAAACCGTACTATCAAGGATTACTTATTATTATGGGCGTTTTCACTATCGTCTGGGTTGTCAGAAATGTTGTTGAAGGGGCAATACTAATGAAATCAGGCGTACCATTCCATTTCTCATTTGATGGCACGGATATTAAAAATATTGTCTTCTGGATGCTGATTGTCTTATTGGCCTATTTCTACCTAGAAATGAACAACAAGTTCGGCCCTGGTAAACTTCTAAAAATCTTTCTGGGCAAGTTCAATACCCCTTTAGAAGAAAATCGGATTTTTATGTTTCTTGACCTAAAGTCTTCCACAAGTATTGCCGAAAAATTAGGAGGAATACGGTATCACCTTTTTCTCAAAGCATTGTTCTCAGATGTTACCATTCCGATTCTGCATACTCAAGGTGAAATTTATCAGTATGTCGGTGATGAAATTGTGTTGACTTGGGAGATGGATCGACCAGAAAATGTAGAGCACTGCCTCCAATGCTTTTTTGAAATTCAGAAATTCCTAGAGGAAAGGGCGAGTAAATACCTTCAAAATTTCGGTGTGAGACCTCATTTTAAAGCAGGGGCGCATTGCGGCTGTGTAATCGCTGGAGAAATAGGTGTGATTAAACGAGACATTACCTATTCAGGAGATGTGCTCAACACCACCGCCCGAATTCAAGGCATGTGCAACGAATTGCAAAGCAATTTTCTAATTTCCCAGTCTTTATTTGAACTGCATACATCAAATAAGCAACTGTACAAGTTCGAGCAAAAAGGCGATATTTCGCTCAAAGGAAAGGCTACACCCATGGAGTTAATGGCAGTCAGTCGGTATCCATAAAAGCGATGCTGTAAAATAACTTAGCAGAATTCGTAAATACTCGCAACCGTGTAATCTATTCCGAATTCAGTAGATTTGAATGATTTAAGCTGTTATGGCCAACTTTTTAGGACATAAAAAAACCCGATAAATCGGGTTTTAAATTTCGTTTGGTTTGATGGCTTTTAATTATTATTGCCTCCTTTTGATTTGTAATCTGTTTGTTCCAGAATTTTCACTTTATCATCGCCATCTACCACATATTCTACCTTAAATCGGCTGATGTCTTTGATGCTTCCTCTACAAATTAAGAGGGCAGCCTCACAACCGATTGTGATGCATTTCTCTACTTCTTCATCTCGTATTGTAATGTTAAAGGGTTTGGCATCTGCCCTGGCCAAAACAATTCCGGAGTTGCCTAATTCGGTTTTCTTAAAAGGATAAATGTGATATTCTGGCCCTAGCTTATCTACTTGGAATTTACTTAAATCCAGCTTCTTTGAAGCGCCATCTGCCAATAAGGTCACATATCCATCCTTTACAGCCAAAGCCGCATTCTCGATCACATCACCATCACCTAAATGGACGGTTGCTCCGAGCAAAAGCCTTCCCTCTGTTGGTTCTGTATAAACAGTCGACACATTAGAGTCCACGCAACTTGTTAGCACTATCATAGCCATGAATAGTACTGTAAATAAATAAGATTTAGCGCTCTGCATTCTGGTTATGGATTTCAAAGTAATTATTGAATGCGGGAATAACCTAAAACGTTAACCCTTACGAATTTAAGAAATTTTCTCAATTATCAAGTTGTGATTGGTGTAGATGCAGATGTCAGCCGCTATTTTAAGGCTTTCTTCCACGATTTCTTTACTATCCATATTTGGGGCATGCTTAACCAAAGCTTGGGCCGCAGCTTGCGCATACATACTTCCGGAGCCAATGGCTGCAATGCCGTTGTCAGGCTCAATTACATCTCCAGTTCCAGAAAGAATAAGAATTTCATCCTTATCGGCAACAATGAGCATGGATTCCAATTTTCTTAAATAACGATCCATTCGCCAATCTTTGGCCAATTCAATGGCTGCTCGTTTCATATTTCCACCGTAAGCGTTTAGTTTCTCTTCAAAGCGCTCTAGCAAAGTAAATGCATCGGCAGTGGAACCAGCAAAACCAGTCACTACTTTACCATCTAACAACTTTCTAATTTTCTTAACATTGCTCTTCGCCACGGTATTTCCCATGGTCGCTTGGCCATCGGCACCGATAGAAATGGTTCCATTATGCTTTACCGCCAATACGGTTGTTGATCTTATCTTCATATTATTGAAATAAAAAGTCCCGTATGAAAACGGGACTTTGTTCTATGATGTTTAATAGTTTTTAAATTAGAAGACGAATTGGATCCTCTAGTAGTGATTTGAAAGTTTGCAAGAAGGCAGAACCCACTGCTCCGTCCACCACTCTGTGGTCGCAAGACATCGTCACTTTCATGATATTCCCAATTGCCAATTGACCGTCTTTCACAATAGCGGTTTGCTTAATACCCCCTACTGCCATGATACAAGCGTCAGGCGGATTAATGATGGCGGTGAATTCTTCAATACCAAACATTCCAAGATTAGAAATGGTGAAGGTATTGCCTTCCCATTCGGCTGGTTGCAATTCCTTGTTTTTGGCCTTAGCGCCTAATTGCTTCACCTCAGCTGCGATATGCGAAAGCGGCTTATTGTCGGCAAATCTCACCACAGGCACTAATAGCCCGTCTTCCACCGCCACAGCTACTCCAATGTGGATATGATGATTGATTCTTATTTTATCGCCTAACCAAGAAGAATTCACTTGCGGGTGTTTTCTTAAAGCAGCAGCAGCAGCTTTAATCACCATGTCGTTGAATGATATCTTCACTGGAGAAACTTCATTCATGCTATTCCTGGCCTCAATCGCTTTGTCCATGTTGATTTCCATGGTCAAATAGAAATGTGGCGCAGTAAATTTACTTTCCGCCAAACGCTTCGCAATGGTTTTTCTCATCTGAGAAACGCGCAACTCCTCATAGCTTTCTTCGCCAACCACTTTTGGCAATTCAACCACTGGAGCAGCTTTTGCTTCGGCAGATTTGGCAGCTACTGGGGCAGCTTGAGCAGGAACAAAGTTCTCGACATCTCGCTTCACAATTCTACCATTATCTCCTGAGCCTTTCACCTCGGCAATATTGATTCCTCTATCCTCTGCTAATTTTTTGGCCAAAGGAGATGCTTTGATTCTTCCGTTATCAGAAGTTGTGGCGATTGAAGTAGATGCTGCAACGGGAGCAGGACCAGCTTCCGCTTTTGGTGCTTCTTCAGCAGTAGCTTCTGAACCAGATTGGTTTTCAGCTTCAATTAATAATTTATAGTCGGCACCAGCTTCTCCAACAATGGCAAGAATTCCGTTTACAGCAACCGCCTCTCCAGATTTAGCACCCAAATAAAGTACTGTTCCATCATTATAAGACTCGTACTCCATGGTGGCTTTATCAGTCTCAATCTCGGCCATTAACTCGCCAGATTCTACCTTATCGCCCACTTTCTTATGCCAAGCCGCGATCACCCCTTCTTCCATGGTGTCGCTCATTTTTGGCATTCTCACGATTTCAGCCTTTACACTGCTAGTATCTACTTTTGCTTTAGCTTCCACTTTTGCAGGGGTTTCTTCCGTTTTATCTTCTTTGGCATCGGCACTTCCATTCAAAAGTGCTTTGTAATCCTCACCTTTCTCTCCTACTATTGCTAATATTCCGTTTACAGCTACTGCTTCACCAGCTTCTGCTCCAAGGTATAGAACGGTGCCATCATTGTATGACTCATAGTCCATTGTCGCCTTATCTGTCTCGATTTCAGCCATCAACTCACCAGATTCTACTTTGTCACCTACCTTTTTATGCCAAACAGCGATCACCCCTTCTTCCATGGTGTCACTCATTTTAGGCATCCTAACGATTTCTGCCATATTCTTTTGTGAAAAATTGAGCCCAAAAATAGTTTTAAATCAACCGATATTCAAATAATTACCCAACCGATTGACATCAGTTTTTGGCATTTATGCAATCTACTGCAAACCTGTCGTAAATCAGGATTAAAATCCTATTACTCGAGAATGATTAGTATTTATGGCAGCGATCACTTAAATTTCTAAAAAGTTTGCTATGCCATCCAGCTATTCCATTGCCAGCTCGGCAAAGACAGTTGAAGAATATTTTAATGTCGAAGTGACAAATAAGTACGAAGCTAGGTTCAATGGCTCTCCAACCAAATTGCTCCCAGTTATTACCGCAGAAAACCCAGATGGGATCTCGTTTTTTTATTGGGGCATTAATCCTGCTTTTGTTAAGAGCAAAAGCATTAGCGAAAAACTGATTTTCGCCCCGGTTGAAGAGATTTTAAGCAAAGCTAGCCTCAAAAAAAATCTCAAAACACAACGATGCGTAATTTTGGCAGATGGCTTTTACATTTGGAAAAGCATCTCGAAAAAAGAAAGAGTGCCTTATCGAGTACATACAGCAGATAACAGCCCTTTTGGTATTGCTGGCTTATGGGATGAATTCGAAAATGAAAATGGTGACATAGTACACACTTTTATGATGATCACTACTCGGGCCAATGCAGATGTGGCTGATGTTACAGAGCGAATGCCTGCGATATTGGATTCTGATCTTATGATTGATTGGCTCAATGAATCGAATACGGAGGAAAGTGTGATCAATTTTATAACGCCTTATAAAGAGAAACCTCTTGATCGCTATACGGTTAGCCCAAGATTGAACGATCCGAATTATGATCATGCCGATTTGATTAAAAAGGTGCCTCCAGCAAATCAATTTGGTAGTTTCACCCTTTTTGGATAGAGGTTATTTCTTCACCACTACATCATTGAGTTCTATTCTGGAAATCTCTTTTAATTGCCCTGTCTGAAAGGCATAATCGAGTTCATGTGCCGGAAAATCCTTAGTTATTGTGTAATTGACGTAATCTTGAAAACGAATTCCGTTGATTTCTCTGGGGTTAATTGCCTCTCGAAATCTCACTCCACCCCCGTTGATAAAATAGCTATAGGCCAAGTAATCGACCGTAAAGTTTTTTTGATGAATCCAATACACAAATACATTTTCGAAATCTTTACCACCACCATTATCTCCGTAAGTCACTTCTACTTTGAAATAAGGTTCTCCTTTTATTTTTATTGAAGGCATCAATTGCTTGTTCATTGCACCATCGTTAGCTCCATAAGGAAGCAAAGCAAAATAAATGACCGACCGAGTATCACTAGAGGTCCTCCACATTTTCTCCGAATCAAGGCTTACAAGTTCGTTATTCACTTTGTGAACAAAGGTTTCTCCATTGATTACATCCTCAATCACTTCATTGTTATTTCTTGACACCCTTTTTAATTCATAAGTCAAATCCGAAAGATTGGCCTCAAAGTGATCGCTTCTAAAATCAAAGCCCACTTGAAAATCCTTCACTGAATCGAACCCGTGCCTTGCGATGGCCTTATCAAGTACTTCTTGAGCAGTTGGTTTTTTAATTTCACAACTTGACGCAGAAATAATCAACATCAAAAGAAATAAGCTATTTGGGTTAATTCTTGCCATACTTTGTTTTAAAATCTGTCTTCCGCCCATACGCTAGGATACGTAATTGGTTTCCTATCTTTTTCAAGAGGTCAAAAGAGATTTTTTGAATTCAAGGTAACAACGAAGACAGTGATGAATGGTTAAATTTTAATTTTACTTTCTTGCCATTCATGCAAACGATTTCTAACTAAGGGATAATTCTTTAATTTGGCAGGCCAAATAAAAAAATATGAAGAGCTCGCGAATAATTGGTCTTGGACATTACGTTCCAGAAAACATTATTAAGAACAAAGACCTTGAAGCAATAATGGACACCAATGATGCTTGGATCGTTGAGCGGACGGGTATTCATGAGCGAAGGTGGTTCAATCCAGACAAGGACACGGTTGCCAATATGGCCACTCGGGCAGCCAAAATAGCCATGGAAAGGGCTAAAATCAAAGTCAGCGAAATCGACTTCATCGTTTTCGCTACCATTACTCCCGATTACTTTTTTCCAGGCTCTGGAGTTTTAATGCAACGCGAACTTGGTTTGCAGGGCATTGGCGCTATTGATATCAGAAACGCGTGCAGTGGCTTTATTTATGGACTTTCTGTAGCCGATCAGTTCATTAAAACTGGCATGTACAAAACTATTTTGGTGGTGGGTGCCGAAATTCAATCCTCTGCGGTTGACAAAAGTACAGAAGGAAGGTCCAGTGCAGTGATTTTTGCGGATGGCGCAGGAGCAGCCATTCTTAGGGCTTGCGATCCAGCGGAAGGGGGCATATTATCTACTCATTTGCATGCAGATGGTGATTTTGCCGAAGAGCTTTATGTGCGTGACCCTGGAAGCAGTAGAAAAGTTCGGTTATCCGAGGAGTTGATCAAAGGCCCTACTTTCAACCTGACCATGAACGGCAACGCGGTTTTCAAGCATGCGGTGGTGCGGTTCAGCGAAGTAATTGGTGAGGCTTTAGCCGCGAATAACATGAAAGCGGAGGATATCGACTTGTTAGTTCCGCATCAGGCAAATCTTAGAATCAGTAATTATGTTCAAAAACAGATGAACATGCCTGATGAAAAAGTGTTCAATAACATCATGTATTATGGCAATACCACCGCAGCCTCTATTCCCATCGCCTTGAGCGAAGCATGGGAAAAGGGTAAAATCAATGAAGGTGATATTATTTGTTTGGCAGCTTTCGGCAGTGGTTTTACTTGGGCTTCGGCACTCATCAAATGGTAATTTGAGCAACTCAATCAAATTAAGCGAAGAGGAACACAAAATTTTATCAGACACCTCTTTCTTGCTCACCAAACAGCAAATCGACAAAAAGATTTCTGCTTTACTGCTGAACTACCAGCAAGAGTTGATGACCCAAAATCCAAATCCGTTTGCCTTTCTGCCCTCTTCTGTTTTGCCGTTGCCGAAAAAAGTAAGCAAAGGCCAAAACTACAATGGACTTCCATATTGGGTGGTGGACTTCCCAAGTCATTTTGAGAAAGAAAACATCTTCACATTTCGGGTAGTCGTCTGGTGGGGCAACTATATTTCGACAAGCCTCATTTTAAGCGGATATTATTTCGAACAGGCACGATTGGATTTCGTTAAGCTGGGTAATTCCAATTTCAGTTTCTCCATTAACGCAAATCCATGGCCAATTGAATTTGAACCAAAAAATCTGATCACTGTTAGTCCATATAACCTAAGTCAAATAAAAGAGCACTATAAAAATTCTAAATTCGTTAAACTTTCCGCAAAGCATGAGCTAAATAAAATTGAAGGATTAACCCTATTCTGCAACGAAGACTTACATGGCATGCTGGCAATGTTCGATTGGCGTAATATTTGATGATAAGAAGCTACCAAATAAAGAAACATTCATTGTAATTCGATTAAAGCTGTATGCAAATCAAGAAATACACTCTCCTTTTACTCCTCTTTTCCAGCTCATTTCTTAAAGTAAATGCCCAACCACAAGTATTTGAATTAATTTTCCCATCAAAGGACACTTCGCTTACCTATATTGGCGAAGTAGTCAATGACAAAAAGAACGGCCTTTGGACTGCTTTCAACTCGGACAGCAGCTACCTGCACAGAGGGAACTACGTTGAAGGCATCAAAACAGGCTTTTGGATGATCTTTTATGACCGCATGGAAAAGGCCCGAATGCAGTTCAGAGACAATAAATTAAACGGCACATATCTACTTTTTAATAGTGCTGGTCTCTCTTCTGTTAAGGCCAATTTTGAAAATGATTTGCTCAATGGTGAGTGGACCTCGTTTTATGAAAATGGAACAAAGTTCGAAAATGGAAATTTTTTAGCGGGTAAAAAAGAAGGGATTTGGCTGAGCTACTATGAAAATAACCAACCCAGTATTATCAGTTCGTATGAAAAAGGAAAACTGGAAGGTGAGTTTAGTCAGTTTGATATTTATGGTCAATTAATGATAAAAGCAAGCTACAAGAACGGATATCTCAATGGAAACTGGCTAAAATATGATGGTGAATTTGTTGTAGAGAGAGGTCAATTTATTGAAGGTGAAAGAGATGGGCGCTGGGAATATTTTGAATTTAGTGACACACAACCTGCCATTAGGGAATATTATAAAAAAGGAAAAAAGGTTGGCTCCTGGTTTACTTACTACTCTTCAGGACGAGTAGCCCATGAAATTCACTACGTTGACGATCAACCTGTTGGGGTAGAAAGAGAGTGGCATCCTAACAAACAACTGGCCTCTGAAACGCGCTACAGACTAGGATTAAAAGATAGCATTTTCACTGCTTTTTATGAAAATGCAGTAGTGCTAGAAACCGGGGCTTATGATTTGGGCATCAAAACGGGGCTTTGGAAATACTACCATGAAAACGGAATGATCTCTGAATTCGGGAATTTCAAAAACGATAAAAAAGAAGGAAACTGGAAAAGCTTCAACGATGAAGGCAAACTGACAGCAGAAGGCAACTATTCACTCGGAGACCAAGTCGGACAATGGTTCAATTATCATAACAACGGGGAATTGGCCTCAATTGGCAGTTTTATGCAGGGCGAAAAAGATGGCCTTTGGGGCTATTTTCATGAAGATGGAAAACCAATGCAAGAAGAAACTTGGGACAATGGAAAGTTATTAAAGGTTTCGGACTTTACGGATGAAGACGGAGAAACTCATAAAACAGGAAACTTAGCCAATGGTAAAGGTGAAAAAATAAGCTATTACCCTTCGGGAGAACTCTTTTCTAAAGGGCCTTACGAAAAAGGAAAACCCAATGGCAATTGGCTCTTTTATGACGAGAAAAGCCGGCCACTGACCGAAGGCCTTCTCGTTGATGGCGTAAAGCAAGGGATTTGGAAAATTTACGCTCGAGGCGGACGTATTCTCAGGACTGAAACCTATGAGGATGGAATACTGAAAATTATCGAGCAATAACGAACAATTCAACTTACAAGCTGTTCTTCAATAAAAAAACCATGGGGCTGTTTTCAAGAAAATCCGAAAAAGAAAAACTCAATGAGAAATATAAAAAACTGATTGACGAGGCTTATAAACTCTCTCATACCGACAGGCGTGCAAGCGACTTAAAAACAGCAGAAGCAGATGCAGTTTTAAAACAAATTGAGGCCTTAAAATAGGCAGAAATTCAACCGGGCTTTTCTATAGGTTTCGTTTAAGTGATTCGATCATCTTCAGTATCGTCTTTTTCACCAATTCCGATTCATTCCAAGGCAAAAAGTGATTTTGTTTTTCGAGCATAATAATTTCATGAGGCGCGTTTACAAGCATGCTGTCGGCAAAGGGGCCATTGCCTGGGGCAACTAGATTGTCCTTTTCTCCTTGAATCACAATGCTCGGTATAGTGATGTTCTGCCAAAGAGGAAGCATCAATTCCAATTCTTCTTTCAAAAAGATCACTTCTTCGTTAGAAACACGCATTACTTTAGGAAAGATACCCTCGATAATTGGCCAACGCATTGGAACCCTGAACCAATCCTCATTGGGTTCTAAGTCTGGAGCAATGGCAGGTGCCAACATGATTATTCCTTCAACTAAGTTAGGATGGTCCATTGCCATTCTTGCCACGATCGGCCCGCCCAAAGAATGCCCGATCAATATTCTTGGTGCTGGATATTTTTCTAGGATTTCCGACATCAAAAGGCACTGCCTTTCCAAAGAAGCCACTGGCTTGCCATAACTTGACTTACCAAAGCCTGGTCTATCGACAGAAATGATATTGGCCTCATTGTAAAGCGTGCTGTCCTTGAAGTAATCGATAAAAGCATCCCAAGCACCCGGAGTACCATGAACAAAAACAAGCGTGGCAGGCTTATTCAAATCCAGGGCTTTAAAGTGCATTTTATAACCACCTACCTCATAAAACTCACTTTTCGGCTTATACGGAACGTCTTCAAAATAAGCAGCCACTTTCTTGTCGCTCATGCTAAAGGTCACACAACCACTAATGACTTGAGAAAGTACGACAATCAATACCAAGCTTGATAAACACCCAATTTTCAGCCCTTTGAATAATTTCGATTTTGCCATAACCCGAGAAACTTAAAACAAAAAAACCACTCCTAGATAGAAGTGGTTTTAAATTTTATGAATTTTCTTGATCTTATCTCAAGAATAACATTTCTCTATATTTCAATAATGGCCAAGCGTCATCATCTACCAATAGCTCCAATTTGTCTACGGCAGTTCGGATATCGTTGAAGTATTTAGCTTTAATCCTGTCACAGTAAGCAATTGCCTTTTCGTGCGATGATTCAATTGCGTTTACCTCTCCTCTTTCTTCATTCAAGCCCGCTACTTTGGTTTGAATGGTGGAAAGTAAGCCGTTGACTTTGGAAATAACTGCCACAACGTGTGAATTATCCAAACCTAACTCTTTCAAGTTCATGGCATTTTGCATCAATTTATTTTGATACTCAATGCCCACAGGAAGAATCATATTCATGGCGATTTCACCAATCAATCTAGCTTCGATTTGTAGTTTAAGGATGTAGTTCTCCAATTGGATTTCATTTCTGGCTTCCAATTCAACTTTGTTCATTACTCCGAATTCTTCGAAAACAGCTATTGAAGTTTTAGAAACATAAGCATCTAAAGCCCTAGCTGTGTCTTTTATATTCGGCAAACCTCTTTTTGCTGCTTCATTTGCCCATTCTTCAGAGTAGCCATCACCTTCGAAACGCACCGCTTTCGACTCCTTAATGTACTTTCTCAAAATATTGACAATCGCGATTTTCTTGTCTTCACCACCATCAATCAATCTGGTAACTTCGGTGTGGAAATCCTTCAATTGCTTGGCAACAATAAGGTTGAGCACTGTCATTGGCTCGGCAACATTTTGGTCTGAACCTACCGCCCTGAATTCGAACTTATTTCCTGTAAAGGCAAAAGGAGATGTTCTGTTTCTATCGGTGTTGTCAAGAATGATTTGAGGAATTTTATCGATCCCCAATTTCATGTACATGTTTTCGCCCTTATCTACTTTAATATTGCCATTGTTTTCTAGTTCATCTAAAACACTGCTCAATTCAGAACCTAAGAAAACTGACATAATCGCAGGAGGCGCCTCGTTAGCACCCAATCTATGGTCATTACCGGCAGAGGCAATACTTGCTCTTAACATGCCAGAGTACTGATGGATAGCCTTTACAGTGGTAACCAAGAAGGTTAAGAATTGAAGGTTTTCCCTTGCGCTTGAACTTGGTTGAAAAACGTTAACTCCAGTGTTTGTGATCAAAGACCAGTTATTGTGCTTTCCTGATCCATTCAAACCAGCAAATGGTTTTTCGTGGAAAAGTACTTTCAAATCATGTCTTTCAGCTACGCGATCCATCACATCCATCATCAGAGAATTATGGTCAGTAGCCACGTTGATGTCTTCAAATAATGGGGCAACTTCGAACTGTGCTGGCGCTACCTCGTTGTGACGGGTAGAAACAGGGATACCCAATTTCAAAGACTCAATTTCAAAGTCCTTCATGAAATTATATACCCTGCTTGGAATAGAACCAAAATAATGATCATCCAACTGTTGTCCTCTTGCTGGGTGATGCCCAAAAACAGTTCTTCCGCTCATTACCAAATCAGGACGTGCATTGAAAAGGGCTTTGTCCACCACAAAATATTCTTGTTCGCAACCTAAAGAAGCGTTTACTCTGCTTACGTTACGATCGAAAAGCTGACACACTTTAGTAGCTGCTTTATCCACCGCTTCAACCGCTTTCAATAAAGGCACTTTATGGTCTAGTGCTTCACCAGTGTAGGAAACGAAAATGGTAGGGATACAAAGTGTACGGCCCCAAATGAAGATGGGAGAACTTGGGTCCCAAGCGGTATAACCTCTTGCTTCGAAAGTACTTCTGATACCACCATTAGGGAATGAAGAAGCATCTGGCTCTTGCTGAATTAAAGCCGAACCTTTAAAAACCTCTATACCTTTGTGTGCATCAAAAAATGAATCGTGCTTTTCAGCTGTCGAACCTGTTAAAGGCTGAAACCAGTGGGTATAGTGGGTTGTACCTTTAGACAATGCCCAAGTTTTAACAGCAGATGCCACTTCACTAGCGGTTTCTACTTCTATTTTCTTACCTTTTTTGATAGCAGATTCTACTTTCTTAAAAGTATCGGGCGCTAGGTTCGCCTTCATTTTTTCAAGGGTAAAAACATCGTCTGCAAAGAAATCTGAAATTTTGTCCGCAGGGGCAAAAACACGCTCTGTAGTTCTAGTTTGAACTATATTCAGCGCACGTTGACGTTGGTTCGACATGATTTATGATAAGTTGGTTTAAAATTCAGTTCAAAATTAGCAGAAATACATAAAACTCAAGTGAAACTGATGCTTTTTTATCCATATCAGGAGTTCAAAACAAAAAAATGACCCAACCAATGGTTTTTTAGAAACCAAAACAATCGATTGCAACAAAAACCCTCATTCAGCTTCATCCCAATTCCCTTTCGATTTGAATTCTTTAATCGTTAGCTTTGCAAGCCAAAATGAGAAAAGTAGCATTTTATACCCTGGGCTGTAAACTGAATTTTTCAGAAACCTCCACCATCTCCCGACAATTCGAAGAGAAGGGCTATCAAAAAGTGGGCTTTTCCGAAACTCCCGACATCTTTATTATCAACACCTGTTCTGTTACCGAAAACGCAGACAAGAAGTGTGCGAAAATTGTTCGGGAAGCGCAGGCCGTAAACCCTAATGGCTTCGTGGCTATTGTGGGTTGTTATGCGCAGTTAAAACCTACCGAAATCTCTGAAATCCCAGGAGTTGATGCCGTTTTAGGCGCAGCCGAAAAATTCAGGCTGATTGAATTGCTCGATGACTTCGTAAAACCACAAACAACAAGGGTATTAGCGTCTGAAATAAAAGAGGCCACGGTTTTCAATAATGCTTACTCTATCAACGACCGCACCCGCACTTTTCTCAAAGTGCAGGATGGTTGCAATTACCACTGTGCTTTCTGTACCATACCATTGGCCAGAGGCAAAAGCAGAAGTGATAGTATAGAAAGCATCCTAAAATCCGCTAATGAAATTGCTCAAACAGAGGTTAAAGAAATCGTGCTCACGGGCGTAAATATTGGCGATTTTGGAATCCAAGACGGCAAAAGAGTGGAAGGATTTGTCGACTTGGTGAAAGCAATGGACCAAGTAGAAGGCATTGACAGAATTAGAATTTCATCCATTGAGCCTAACTTGCTCACGAATGAAATTATTGAGTATGTGGCCAATTCAAAACGATTTGTGCCCCATTTCCATATTCCGTTGCAATCTGGCAATAACAAGACCCTCCGCAATATGAGAAGGCGCTATTTGCGCGAACTTTATATCGACCGAGTGAATAAAATTAAAACGCTCATGCCCAATAGTTGTATTGGTGTGGACGTCATTGTAGGCTTTCCTGGTGAAAGTCACGATGATTTTTTAGATACCTATCACTTTTTGAATGAGCTTGATATTTCTTATCTCCACGTTTTCACTTATTCTGAAAGGGCAAATACAGCCGCACCAGAAATGGAAGGCAGAGTGCCATTAAAAGAAAGAAAAGAACGTTCCAAAATGCTTCGAATACTTTCGGAAAAGAAGAAACAGCATTTCTACAGGCAAAATTTAGGAACAACAGCGACTGTCCTTTTTGAAGATGACATTGAAAATGGGATGATGCACGGATTTACAGAAAACTATATCCGCGTAGCAGCCAAATACGATCCTATGTTGATCAACGAACTTAAAGTGGTCACTTTAAGGGCCATCAACGAAAATGGAACTGTGGATGTAGAAGAACCTGAAATGGTTTTTGAGACTCACTAGTAATGGAAGGTCCAAACCCACAATTACTCTTAGACCTCGTAAGAATGAAAATGCCCTTTGGTAAATACAAAGGCACTACCTTGTGCGATCTACCCACTTATTATTTAGAATGGTTTGCCAAAGAAGGCTTCCCTGATGGTAAATTAGGTATGCTTCTATCTACCATTTACGAGATCAAAGTAAATGGTCTTGAAGAGTTGCTCCGACCTTTAAAACAGAGGCGTCTCGATAGATAGTCTTGAAAATAAAATCCCCTACTACCAACACGAAAAAAGATATTTTCAAGGCTCTTTTTAACAAAAAAGGATTAGAAAAAGTATATTCACCTTGCAAACGAATGGGCTACAAATAAAATGAATTTAATAGATACGGGAATAGAAAAAGGACTGATACGGTTTGACGAAGACCAAAACTTTATAACATACGTTCAACAAAACAAAAAACGGAATTACAACAATCCAGAAGAGAAAGTACAAGCCGAAACCTTTCTCACTTTGGTTTTGATTTACGGCTATCCGGAACATAGAATTAAACAGTTTCTGTCTGTTCAAATGGGTGCCGAAACAAAAGAAGCCGACATTGCAGTTTATTCAGATGACGCTTGTGAAGAAACCTACATTTTAGTTGAATGCAAAAAAGAAGATTTAACTGACCAACAATTTAATATGGCGGTTGATCAAGCCTACAGTTACGCAGTTGCCGAAGGAGCTAAATACGTTTGGACTACTTCTCGCATTAAAAATCAGTATTACGAAGTTCCCTTACAAAAACCGAAAAGCAGAATAGAAATCCCTGATATTCCGCAATTTGGCATCAACAAACTTGCTCCATATAAATATGTAAAAGGTGGAATTTCGCAAATAAACACAGATTTAGAGCCTAAAAACATTGCTTCTGAACCTGAATTCACAAATGCCTCAGGGGTAAAACAAAAATTTTTTGAACTTCAAGTAGTAAGTGAAAACGAACTGACAAAAATTTTCATTCAATCACATCAAGCACTTTGGGGCGGTGGACAGAGAAACCCAAGCGTTGCATTTGATGAATTAGACAAACTTATATTCTGTAAAATTTGGGACGAGAAACACCCAAGAAAAAATGGCGACCCTTACGATTTTCAAATTTTTCGGGATGAAGACCCCGAAGACTTACTAAAACGCATCAAGAAAATCTATGCAGTTGGTGAAAAAGAAGCGCCTGAAGTTTTCAAAGACGGCATCACTCTTACTGCACAAGAAACGTTGACCATTGTAAAATACTTTCAGCGTATCAACCTCAATAAAACTGACCTTGACAGCAAAGGCAAAGCCTTTGAAACTTTTATGGGCAGTTATTTCAGGGGCGACTTTGGACAGTATTTTACACCAAGACCAATTGTAAAATTCATTGTTGACAGTTTGCCGATTATGCATAAATCAAGAGTGCTCGACACAAGTTGCGGAAGTGGTGGTTTTTTGCTTTACGCTTTGGACAAAGTAAGAGAACAAGCCAACGAATTTTACGACCCAATTAAAGATGAAAAAGACCATTACAAATATTGGCACGACTTTGCAGAGAAAAACCTTTTTGGAATTGAGATAAACGACCAAATTGCCCGAACCGCCAAAATGAATATGATTATTCACGATGACGGACACACCAACGTAATTGCATCGGACGGACTTTTGAGCGATACCGAAATGCAAGTTAAATCAGGAAACAAAGAGTTTAAATACAATTCGTTTGACTTCATTATCACAAATCCACCTTTCGGAAGTAGCATTAAGCAAACTGAAAAGGCCTACTTGCACCAATATAATTTAGGCAAAAAAGATGAAGATTGGTTGGCTACAAAATCTCTAAAATATGGTCTAAGAGACAGCCAAAGTACCGAAGTATTGTTTTTGGAGCAATGCCATAATTTTCTAATTGAACACGGTTATTTAGCAGTTGTCATCCCTGACGGTATTCTTACCAATAGCAGTATGCAATATGTGCGGGACAACTTAGAAGAAATGTATCGCATTGTTGCCGTAGTTTCTATGCCTCAAACCGCCTTTAGTGCCACAGGTGCAGGTGTGAAAAGTTCTGTTTTGTTTTTGCGTAAACACAAAGACAAGCAAACTGAAAAAATCAGCAATCAAAAAGCAAAACTGAAAGAGCAAGTTAAAACCGACAACAACTATATTGCTACTGTTGAAAAATGGGAAAAGGAAAAGGCAAATGCTATAAAGAAATTGGAAGCAGACGCAAAAGCCAAAAATCCGAAAGCCAACAAAAAGGAAATAACGGAAATAATACAAGCCGATAAATCGGCTGTTCAATCGGCATTTACCGACAAAGTGAATTTGCTTAAAGAAGAATTGACCGAAAATTACTTCTTAGCCAAACAAACTGCTTTAGACGACTACCCTATTTTTATGGCAATAGCCGAAGATATTGGCTATGACGCCACAGGCAGAAGCACCAATAACAATGAATTGACTGAAATAGGAGTAGCACTTTCGGATTTTATTGCTCATATCAATAAGACAGAGAAGTAATGCCTGGGACATTTTCACAAATATACATTCAAGTGGTCTTTGCTGTTAAAGGGAGAGATAGTTTAATCCATTCATCATGGGAGGAGGAATTATACAGGTATATTTCAGGAATAGTAAGAAATAAAGAGCAAAAGTTATTGGCGATAAATGGAATGCCCGACCACATACATTTTATTATTGGAATGAAACCTTCCTGTTGTTTGTCCAACTTGGTAAGAGAAGTAAAGAAGTCATCTAATGAGTTTATTAATCAAAAGAAATTTTCAAACTATAAATTTTGTTGGCAGGAAGGTTATGGAGCCTTTTCATACAGTCATTCTGCATTAGATGAGGTAATTAAATATGTTGTGAATCAGAAGGAGCATCATCGCAAAAAAACATTCAGAGAAGAATATTTGGGTTTCTTGAAAAAGTTTGAGGTTGATTTTAAAAATGAATATTTGTTTGAATGGATAGAATAGGTTCGAATCCAAAGGATTCAAATGTTTATAGCCAAAGAGATATCTGTTTTAATGCGACCCCTTCGGGGTCGCATAGAGATGATGTTCGTTTATTCTACAAACATCAAATCCCTTCGGGATTAAAAAAAGGAGTTAAAAACCAATGAGCAATTATACTATTTCACAGGCACTCAATAAAAACAGAGTTTTCATTTTGCAAAAAAGCGAATTGGAAAAACGCTTTGACCCACAGTTTTACAAACAAGAATACAAAGACAATCTTGAAAAAATCAAACGCATCAATCACAAACGGTTGGGCGAAGTAGTCAAATTTTCAACAGAAACTTGGAACCAAAAAGACTTTTTTGAAGACACATTTCCTTACATTGAAATAAGTGAGATTGATACCGTTTCAGGTGAAATTCAGAACATTGTTCAAGTTGAAAAGGAAAAGGCAGCAAGTAGAGCAAAAATGATTGTTCGAGAAAGTGACATAATCATTTCAACCACTCGACCAAACAGGGGTGCTATTTCACTTATTCGAAAAGAACAAGATTTTTCAATCGCCTCGACAGGCTTTAGTGTAATCAGAAATATAACTAATCCTGAAATTGACAGGGAATATTTGTTTACAATATTACGGCAACAAATAATTTTAAAGCAGTTTGAACAACGCAGCAGTGGTGGCAATTATCCAGCTATTACACAAGAAGAATTGTGTAGTGTAACCATTCCTTTGCCTGAAAAGGAAACCCAAAAGAAGATTGTCAAGGTTTTTAATGGTTGTTTCAATCAAAAGCGGAAAAACGAAGCAGAAGCCGAAAAACTACTTTCAAGCATTGATGATTATTTGCTAAACGAGTTGGGCATAAAATTACCCGAGCCACCTGAAAATACTTTGAAGAGTAGATTATTTAATGTTTCGCTTAATGAACTTTCAGGCAGTAGATTTGACCCTCATTTTCATCAAGAGAAGTTTAAACAACTTGATAAGAATTTACTAAAGGGCAAATTTCCATTGTCAAATCTTAAAAAACAGGCAGTATTAATCACAAGTGGTGCGACACCACTTTCAAAAGGGGACGCTTACACAGAAGTTAAAAACTTAGGCGTTCCATTCATTAGAAGTGGTGAAATTGGAAATATTGATTTTGACGAATGTATCTATATAAAGCCCGAAATACATAGTTCAATGCTTAAATCATCACAACTTAAAAAAGGTGATTTATTAATTGCTATTGTCGGTGCTACGATTGGCGAAGTAGGAATTTATGATCACGATAGAGAAGGAAATATTAATCAGGCAATTGCCCTTGTAAGGCTTAACAATGAACTATTACCAGTCTTTGCAAAAGACTTTTTCAAAAGTTCTATTGGCAGTTTCATCTTGGACAGAGCAAAAAGACCAGTTGCAAGGGCAAATATAAATTTGGATGAAATTGGGATTTTACCAATCCCAGTTCCACCTCTTGTCAAACAAAAAGAAATAGCGGAACAAATTACAGGCATCAGACAACAAGCCCATAAACTCAAAGATCAAACAAAGGAACTATTGAAAAAAGCGAGTGAAGAAATTGAAGAAATATTATTGAGCTAATTTATTATGACAGCAAAAAAGACTTTAGAATCTGGTTTGTCGGGCGTAGGAAATAAAGCCTTACATCAATTCATAATATCCGACTTAATTTTCGGGGTTCGTAAAAAATTGGTTAAAGAAAAAAAAGCGTCCAAATATGCTGTGCTTTCTGAAATCACTTTAAAGGAACTCGGTTACACTGCTGCTCAGTATTTTATAGAGGATGGACTGAATGAACCAAATATTGATTTTGTGGTGATTGACCGAAGTAGTAACGATCTTCTGTTTCTTGCAGAAATTGAAAACGAGAAAGTCTCTCAAAGAACCCTTAAAAAGATTGAAGTTTGCTTAAAAAAAATACCCACCATAAAGGAAGCCTACATTATAAAGTTTGACAGAACAGGTAAAACTACCTTTGAACTATGCACAATTGAAAATAAAAAACTAAAAATAACAGAGGTAACCTCTAAAAGTGAATTTTTAGACATGAGCTTAAAATATTGCTTTATAAGTACTAGAATCCAAAACAAGGCTCTTTCAAACTATAAAACCCACAATAAAGATTGAGTCCAAGGGTTCAAACGACTTCTCTATACCACTCATACGATTTAAGCAAATTTTAAGAATCCCATAAGGCAATACTAAGCTTGCAAAGCATAAATTGTGTCATGCGAATCCTAATAGTGGAAGACGAACCTGGCATTTCTAACTTTATCAAGCAAGGACTTGAAGAGGAATCCTATGCCGTAGATGTTGCCGAAAATGGCACGGCAGGCCTTTCCTTGGCGCTTTCAGGAGAATATGATTTGCTTTTACTGGATTGGATGCTGCCTGGCATCAGCGGTATAGAAATCTGTCGGCAATTCAGAAAGGAATTTAAGGAGACTCCGATTATTTTTCTTACTGCCAAAGATACTGTTCAGGAAACGGTTTTTGGCTTGCAAACAGGGGCCAACGACTATATCAAAAAACCTTTTCATTTCGAGGAATTGCTCGAAAGAATCAAAGTGCAGTTACGTGGCAACTCAATTGAAACTGAACTGCTGGAATTAGGTCCCATCAAGATTGATACGGTTTCACACCAAGTGTTTAAAAACGATGAAGAAGTAAGCCTGACAAAAAAAGAGTTTGCCTTACTCGAATACTTGATCAGAAACAAAGGGAAGGTTTGTACGAGGACTCGAATTATCGAATCGGTTTGGGATATCCATTTTGATTATAACACGGGTGTCATCGATGTGTACATCAACGCCTTGCGCAATAAGCTTCAGCTTGGCGAAGACCAAAATATTATTCAAACCATCCGCGGTATTGGGTACATCGCTAAAGACCTTTAAAATGAACCGATGAAGTTGAATTTCAAAAATAGAATCGCGCTTTACTACATTGTTGCCACCGCGATAATTGCTGCAATTGCCTTTCTCACTGTTTTTGTGATTGTAGAAAATACTGTTTACAGTAATTTGGACAAAGACCTTTCGTACGAAGCCAGAAAGCACACCAAAGAAATTCAGATCAAGAACGATAGCATTCTTTTTATCAACAAAGCAGAATGGGAAGAACGCGAGCACAGAGAGGTACAAGTGAACCCAGTATTCATTCAACTTATTGATAATCAGGGACGCATAATGGATAAATCGCCCAACCTTAAGGAGCAGCAACTCCCCTTTCAATTGGACAAGGCAGCTGACCACTTCAACCTGAGAATGACAGATCGCGCCATCCGTCAGGCACAAATCCCAATCGAAAGAAACGGAAAAGTAGAGGGCTATATTCTGGCTGCAATGTCGCTGGAAGCCTCCAATATGGTGATACGGAACTTGAGAAATACCTTGCTCATTTCCTATCCTATTTTACTTATTGGACTTTTTTTCATTTCGAGTTATTTGGCAGGCCGCAGCATCATTCCGATACAAACGATTATCAACACCACTAATAACATCACAAAAAATAACCTCAATGAGCGCGTACCCTTGCCTCAAAATAAAGATGAACTTTTTGAGCTTTCTTCGGCCATTAATGAATTGCTTGAACGAATTCAAAACGCGATTCAGCGCGAAAGACAGTTTACCTCTGATGCTTCGCATGAATTACGCACGCCTTTGGCGGCACTACGCGGCACCTTGGAAATCTTGATTCGCAAGCCTAGGGCACAAAATGAATATGAGGAAAAAGTAAAGTATGGCCTTTCTGAAATCGACCGCATGACGAATATGGTGGAGCAACTGCTGTTACTTGCCCGTTTCGATGTCAATCATAAAATTGAAACCCAAGAATCTACTTTGCTCATTACCCAAATTGATGAGATTTTGACGCGGTATCAATCGCAAATCAATTCAAAGGGCATAAAAGTTAGCCTTAACTCAGATCAAGCAGAAAACAGCCTAGTGCCTAAGTATTACGCACACCTTATTCTTGATAATATCATCAACAATGCGATTAAATACGCTCCAGAACAATCGAAAATCAAAATTGATATTCGAAGCGAAGAAGGCAGCACCATTTGTCGGATTTCCGATAACGGCCTAGGCATTAAAGAAGAAGATTTACAACATCTTTTTAACCCATTTTTTAGATCTGAAGCCCTCAATCACAAGCACATTGCTGGCGTGGGCTTAGGCTTATCGATTGCAAAAAAAGCAGCTGAAGCCATTGAGGCGAAGATTTCGGTGACAAGCAAGCCCAATGAAGGCACAGCATTCATTCTCCATTTTAAGCAAATCTTAAGCATTACTTGAGCATTGCCTTAGAGAAGCCAAACTAATTTTGAACAAAGATTTTTAGACCAGACCACAATGTTAGAACGCATTATCCAATACAGCCTTCAGAATAAACTCATCGTCCTTCTATTTACTGCGATCATGATTGGTTTTGGAGTATTTTCATTAATGAACATACCCATTGGGGCAGTTCCTGATGTAACTAACAACCAAGTTCAGGTAATCACCACTTCGCGAAACTTGGCCACGCAAGATGTTGAGAAATTCTTGACCTATCCTGTAGAACTCGAAATGGCCAATCTCCCAGGAGTTACGGAGATCAGGAGTATCTCAAAATTCGGTTTGTCCGTGGTAACCGTTGTATTTGAGGATAAAATCGGAACCTACCTGCCTAGGCAATTGATTGCGGAAAAAATCAAAAGTGCCGAGCAGCGAATCCCCGCCCAATTCGGAGTTCCCTTCATGGGGCCAGTCTCGACAGGTTTGGGTGAAATTTACCAATACGTAATTGATGTAGACCCTAAATATAAAGATCGCTATAGTGTCACGGACATTCGAACGATTCAAGATTGGGTGATCAGAAGACAGCTCTCGGGAATACCAGGCGTAGTAGAAGTAAATACTTGGGGTGGTTATCTTAAACAATACGAGGTAGCCGTAAATCCAGAGCGATTAAAATCCATGAACATCTCTTTGAATGATGTCTACAGCGCCCTAGAAAAAAACAACAGTATTGCCGGTGGTGGCTATATCGAAAAAGGCAACGAGAGCTACTTCATTCGAGGTGAAGGTCTTGTGACCAATATAGCCGATATCGAGGCGATTGTGATTACCAACCGAAACGGCACGCCTATTTACGTTAAAGATATCGGGACAGTAGGTTTCGGCCAAGCCAACCGATTTGGTGCCATTACAGGAAACGGTGAGGGTGAAAAGGTGTTGGGCCAAGTGATGATGCTCAAAGATGCGAATTCAAAAGCAGTGATCAATGCTGTTAAAGCCCGAGTGGCCGAAATTCAGTCCAGTTTACCTCAGGGCATTTCGATCAATGCCTTTTTAGAACGCAGCGAATTGATCGAAAAAACAACTTTCACCATTGCCGAAAATTTAATTCTAGGTTGTTTGATTGTGATTTTCGTAGTGGTGCTGCTACTTGGCAACCTCCGTTCTGGATTAGTAGTTGCCTCGGTCATTCCTCTTTGTTTGCTCTTTGCGCTCTCGCTGATGTATGTTTTTGGTGTTGATGCTAATCTGATGAGCCTTGGCGCCATTGATTTTGGTATCATCATAGATGGTGCCGTGATTATTGTAGAGTACATCGCTTTCAAAATTACCGCAGAGCGAAGTCAATTATTAGCACTACCAAAAGACGACAAACAGGATTTCCTTGATAAAATTACCTACAATGGAGCTACCAAAATGATGCGTTCCGCTGTATTCGGCCAACTCATTATTATTATTGTGTTCATACCCATACTCTCACTTTCGGGAGTTGAAGGCAAAATGTTCAAGCCCATGGCCATGGTATTCTGCTTTGCGCTGATTGGCGCAATGATATTGTGTTTTACTTATGTGCCCGTTATTTCGGCTTTGTTCTTAAAGCCTTCTGACCCAAATAAAAAGACCATTTCTTCCACATTGATCCATTTCTTAGAAAGAAGCTACAAACCCACCATCACTTGGGCCTTGAGACAGAAAGCACTTGTACTGAGTTTTGCAGTAGCACTTCTTGTTTTTGTGGGCTTTATTTTCTCAAAAATGGGTGGTGAATTTGTTCCTACTTTAGATGAAGGTGATTTTGTTATCCAGCCGGTGCTGAAAACAGGAACCTCACTTTCAAAAACCATTGAGGCCACCACACGAATGGAGAAAATTTTGAAAACTTTTCCAGAAGTAGATCAAGTAGTGAGCAGAATTGGAGCGGCCGAAGTGCCTACAGATCCAATGTCTATGGAAGAAAGTGACGTGATCATTAAATTGAATCCAAAAAGCGAGTGGGTATCTGCTGAGTCAAAAGATGAACTGGCCGACAAATTCAAAGAAGCATTATCCGCCCAAATACCAGGGGTTGATTTTGAGTTTACCCAACCCATAGAAATGCGCTTTAATGAATTGATCACAGGGGTTAGGGCCGACTTAGCCATCAAAGTTTTCGGTGAAGACCTGGACATACTCTATACCAAAGCACTAGAAATTGAAAAGGCCATCCAAAATGTTGAAGGCGCAGCAGATATCACGGTAGAAAAAATCGCTGGCTTGCCCCAAATGTCGGTGGCTTTTGATCGTCAAAAGATTGCGAAGTACGGTTTGAACATCGAAGACCTGAACAAAATCATCACTATGGGTTTTGCTGGCATGCCCGCGGGAATTGTTTTTGAAGGCGAAAAGCAATTCGATTTGGTTGTTCGCTACGATCAGGCGCATCGACAAAGCATCGAAAACATTGAAACCGCATCTATCCAGCTTCCAAACGGAAATAAGGTGCCACTGAGCGAGTTTGCCAATATCAGTTATACCAAAGGCCCAGCAAAGATTTCGAGAGACAACACCAAAAGAAGGATTGTGGTGGGAGTAAACGTCAGGAATCGAGATTTAGAATCTGTAGTAAAAGATGTTCAAACCATTATCGAAAAAGAGATCAAACTGCCATCAGGTTACAAGGTTGAATACGGTGGCCAGTTCGAAAATTTACGTTCTGCCAGGGCCAGGTTAATGGTAGCAGTGCCTATTGCACTTGTGCTCATTTTTGTACTCCTCTATTTTGCCTTTAACTCAGTAAAAGAAGCGCTTATGATTTACAGTGCCATCCCGCTTTCGGCCGTAGGCGGTGTCTTATTGCTCTATATCAGAGACTTACCTTTTAGTATTTCTGCCGGAGTTGGTTTTATTGCTCTTTTTGGAATTGCCGTACTCAACGGAATTGTACTGATTGAGCATTTCAAAGAATTGAAAGCACACGGGTATAAAGACATTAACAAAAGAATTATCGTGGGAACGCAACAAAGATTAAGACCAGTACTGCTCACTGCCGCAGCCGCTGCTTTAGGTTTTCTACCAATGGCTATTTCAACTTCGGCAGGTGCTGAAGTCCAAAGACCCTTGGCTACCGTGGTTGTCGGTGGCTTAATTACAGCCACTGCCTTAACGCTAATTGTGCTGCCTGTGCTCTACGCACTGTTCGACAGCAAAGAGCCCAAGAAAAAACTTAAAACTAGGCCAGCTATCATAGCGCTGTTAGTATTAGGATTCGGTTTTTCAGCCCAATCGCAAACTAAGCCAATCAGCCTAGACGAGGCTGTTGGGATTGCTATTCAAAATAACCAGGGATTAAAAGCCTCCGCGTCCAAAATTACCCAGAGCGAACAATTGGTGAAATCGGCCTTTAACTTAGATAAAACACAGCTTTACTATCTCAACGACCAAAATAATATTGCCGAAAACGGAATTGTGCTCCGCACTTTTGGCATCAGCCAAAGCTTTCAATTCCCAACTGTTTATGGAGCACAAAAGAAAGTACAGCTTGGCTTAGTCGACCTCAATGCGCAGCAATATGAAATGGACAAAAGACTAGTGAGCAAAGAGGTTTCTAAATCCTATTACACCGTGCTTTACTGGCAAAATGTGGTAGAAAACTACGGTTATTTAGATAGCCTATTTAGGCAATTTTCGAGTGCGGCCAGCCGAAGGTTTGAAGAAGGAGAAACCAACTACTTAGAAAAACTCACGGCAGAAGCCAAGCAAAGAGAATTGGGATTGCTCCTTCAGCAGGGCAAAGAAAGCGTTGAAAAGGCCTACATACAGCTGCATCAATGGCTTCAGTCCGACTCGAGCTACACTGTGCCTGAACAAAAAATGCCTATGCTGAGCCAATCAAATTTTGACGTATCAGACAATCCTGGCTTGAAGTATTTTGAATTAGCGCAGTCGATTTCGTCAAAATCTGTAATACTTCAACAGCAAAAACTAATGCCCGATTTGCATCTGAACCTGTTCCAAGGCAGCAACAACGGCCCCAATTCAAAACGGTATTCGGGCTTTCAGGCAGGTATTGGTATCCCTCTTTTCTTTGGCGCAGAAAAGTCTAGAATTGAAGCCGCAAAAACCCAAATGGAAATCGCAGATAGCGAATTTAAAAATTACAAAACGCAGTTGCTGGCCAACTTGGCAGCGCAGCAATCCGATCTAAAAAAATACCAAGAAGCCATAGACTATTACCATAGTTCTGGTCAAATGCTCTCCGAAGCACTCATATCCAATGGGGCATCGGCATTTCAAAATGGTGAAATCGACTTTCTGCAATACATCCAATTACTAGACAATGCCAAAAGCATAGAGATCACCTATTTAGAGAATCTATTCAATTACAATCTTACTCTTTTAGAAATCAATTATATCAGCAATCAACAATGAGCAACATCAAATACATCCCCTTTAAAGTCGCAGTTTTCGGAGTTTCACTTTCTCTCCTACTTTTGAACGCCTGCGGTAAAGCTCAAGACAATGCCGCCATCCAAATCGTTGAAGAGGCAGACCCCAATTTAGTGAGCCTCACTGCTGATCAATTCAACTCATCGGCCATGGCCTTGGGCCGCATTGAGACCGCCAATTTCTCGGATATCGTAAGAACAAATGGCATGTTTGATGTTCCCCCCGGAAATAAATCATCTGTAAGTGCCTACTTTGGGGGGTATGTAAAAGAACTTGAATTACTCCCTGGCGATGTAGTCAAAAAAGGCCAATTGCTTTTTGTGCTCGAAAACCCCGCTTACATCCAAACCCAGCAAGACTTTTTGGAAATCCAAGGCAACCTCTCTTTTCTAAAATCAGATTATGAAAGACAACAGCGACTGGCTTCTGAAAATATTACTTCCCAAAAGAAGTTTTTACAAGCCGAAGCAGATTACCAAGTGGCACAAGCAAAATACGCCTCACTGAAAAAAATATTGGGTTTAATGAACATAGATATCAATACGATTTCGGCACAAAACCTCACCTCAGTGATCAGAGTAAACGCCCCAATCAGCGGCAATATCACCTCTGTAAGTGCCTCGAAAGGGATGTTCCTGAATCCTTCGGACATCGCTGTAACGATTACCAACACCGACCACTTGCACATTGAACTGAATGTGTTCGAGAAGGATTTGCCAAAACTGAAAGTTGAACAACAAGTAAGATTTAGGCTACAAAACGATGCCAATAAAATCTATTTGGCTACCATCAACCTTATCAATAAGCAAATCGATACCGAGAAGAGATCTGTGCTGGTGCATTGCCACTTGAACGATGAAGAAGATGCCTTAAATTTCATTCCAGGAATGTTCGTAGAGGCCGAAATCCTTACCACTACCGAAGCGCAACCTTCATTACCTCAAGAAGCTGTGATCGAGATTGAAAATGTTTTTTATGTCCTTTTAAAATCAACTGGTCAAGAATTGAACTTTGAGAAAAAAGAGGTTAAAGTAGGAAGGATTGAAAACGGAAGAGTTGCCATACTTAATGCAGCAGAGTTTTCTGCCTCCTCCGAATTTTTAACCAAAGGAGCCTTTAATTTGATCCTGGATTAATGAACCTCGATCCAAACCTATAAGGTTTTTGAAACCTTATAGGTTTGGAGGTAAGCAGATATTTTTGGAACCTTATAGGTTTTAGAGGTAAAAAAGAAGGTTTAACCTATAAGGTTTGGAGGTAAGTAGATATTTTTGAAACCTTATAAGTTTAAATTCGGAATATGAAAGGCCTAGAAAAATTTGAACCAGACCGTTACTACCATGTGGTAAATCACGCGGTAGGCAGCGAAAACCTGTTTCGAAGCGATGACAACTATCGCTACTTTCTGAAAAAATACGCCATTTACGCTCCCTCCGTTTGCAGTACCTTATGTTACTGCCTTATGCCCAATCATATTCACATATTAATCCTTACCCACGATGAAGACACCTTAAGCCAACACCCTAAGTTCAAAGGTGATTTCCATAAACTCGTAATGCAGCAGTTCAGCAATTTACTTAACGCGTACACTAAGGCTTTCAACAACCAGCACAATCGAAAAGGGGCTTTATGGATCGATTATACCAAGCGTTTCAGTATTGAATCCAACAGCTACCTAACAGCCGCAATCAACTACATTCATCAAAACCCTGTTAAACACGGCTTCACGAAAACAACAGAAGATTGGCCATACAGCTCCTACGATTCACATTTATCCCATAAAGCCACTTTGCTATCGCGAACAGACGTCTTGAACTGGTTTGGAGGCGTTGAGGAGTACATCAATTTCCATAAGAGCAACACAGCAGCCTTGATAGACGATTGGGAATATTCTTGAATTGGGAGACAGAGATACAACCAACAAAACCTATAAGGTTTTCGAAACCTTATAGGTTTAATTCGTAGGGATGAGTTTTGGATACCTTATAGGTTTAAGTTTAACAGACCTCTAGGATTATTCTTGAATTTATAATTTGCTTTTGGAAACAGCTTTTCCGAAATTTTATTTCGAAATATAAGATCCAATGCAAAAGCTCAGCCTCACCTTATTCTCGCTAATGATTATCGTTAGCCTCAATGCCCAACAACGACTTCCTGTTTTTGATCAAACCTGCGGTTATGTTGGTGAAATTGAAGAATCCGAACTCTATGGCTTCAATTCCGACTCCGAAGCCCAAGGCGCACTAAAGCGGATCATGCGCTACACTGGTTTGCCGGCCAATTTTCAAATTATGGCAGCCAATGTGCCCAATGCAGCAGCGGTGATTAAGGGCGATACTCGCTACATTCTTTACAATCAGTATTTCATGGAGCAAATCAAAGATTTGACTAAAACCAACTGGTCTTCTATCAGTATTTTGGCCCATGAGATTGGGCATCACCTTTCTGGCCATACACTCGATAATATTGGCAGCCGACCAGATAAAGAGCTTGAAAGCGATGGTTTTTCAGGTTTTATTCTTTACAAAATGGGAGCAACTTTAGATGAGGCAAGAGCAGTGATGAATACCATTGGAGGCGCAGGAACTTCAACCCATCCCCCCAAAAGTGCCAGGCTATCGGCCATCACCAATGGCTGGATTTCGGCCAGGGACTTAGATGAAGGAATCGACCCCATCGAAAAAAAACCTGTAGTGACAAAACCCTCCACCAACCCAAACCCTGTGGTAACAAAGCCTGTTGAGCCTGATCCAGCACCAGCAGATGTGGAAAACGTGAGCACTTTTGACAATCACTATATCATTAGCTCTTCAGCCTTTCCAAACATTAAAAAAGGATGGGATAAAGGGTATCACTACAAAGATGCTGTGAATTATATGAACAAGTGGTATGCTATTATGGCCGTTGACGATGCCATAAACCTTCAGTCTTGGTTCAAATACAGTGATTTCCCAGGAGAAAAAATCAAAGAGAAATGGGATGCAGAATACCGCATTTCAAATGTAGATTCGTTTGAAGGGCAATGGATTGTGATCATGGACAAAAAAGAAAATGCTCCCATGCAGCGTTGGCAAACCAGGGTAGATTTTCCAACAAAGGAAATTGATGACAATGCCAAAGAAGGCTACATGATACAGGATGTGACTTATAATGAAACGGCTGGCCTCTGGGCATTAATCAGCACCAAAGGAGACTGGCAAAACCAAAATTGGTTTACTAAGGAGCACTGGGCCGATTTGAAAGATGAAATTAAAACCTACTGGGACAAAAACTATTACATCTCGACTTTAAAATACGTGCACGACCGATGGGTGCTTGTGATGACGGAGTATAAAACGAACCCAGGTATTCGTCAAAGATGGAACTCGTCTGCCTCCTTCTTAAAGGAAAAAATTGGTGATAATGAAAAAGAAGGATTTCGCCTCAAAGAACTTACTTATGGAGAAGGCCTTTGGATTTCTGTGATGAATGCAAAAACGAATTAAGAACACTTCTATAAAGTAAAAAAGGCCATTTCTCTTAAGAGCAATGGCCTTTTTTATGGCTTAAAGCCAACTATTTACTTAATCACCTCGGGAGCGTGCGGAATAGTTTCCTGCTGCTTGAAATCATGCTGAATCCAAAGTGTAGCATTCTTTTCTTTAATAAAAGCTTCTATCGAATCCATAGAAGCCAAAGATGCCTCTTTGCTTGTATTAAAAGCTGGAACCCCTCTAAACTCCCTATTTTTGGCAAAGTGATATAAATCTCCAGAAAGCACCACAGGGCCAGTCTCTACCAAATCCAAGAACAGAACTTGATGGCCGGGGGTATGACCCGGAGCCCTTTTGATTACAACCGATCCATCTCCGAAAACATCGTGATCACCAGCCAATTGCACACTTGGGTTGCTTTTTAAATCAGCAACTTCAGCCACTGGAGTTTCACCATTGAAAAGCGCATCGTATTCTTCTTTTTGTAAAATTACCGTAGCATTGGTGAACATATTTACATTGCCAATATGGTCACCATGAAGGTGGGATACCGCTAAAAATTCTACCTCTGAAGGAGCAACACCGATTGCCTCTAATTGAGAAGCCAAAGTAACAGGCATTTTCATTAAAAATGATTCAGAATCACTACCATCAGCCATTTGATTTAGGCCATCTGGCAATCCTGTATCCCAAATTAAATCTCCTTTTGGGTGACGAATTAAGTAGGCAGTATTCGAAAATTGCATTGACTGCCCCACATCTACTCCAGGGTTGAATAAGGAAATATCCTTCACTAAAATATCGCCTACATTAAAGGCGTATACTTGAATGGCAGTTTTTTCGACTTGTGCCGTTTCCGTGTTGGAAGTTTTTGCACCGCCACAAGATGAGATAATAATAGCGGTGGCTAAGGCTAATATTGGTTTGAAATTAATTTTGTTCATGATTGATTATGGTTTTACAGCTCAACAACTTAGGAACGCTTTGCTTTGTTCCTAATTTTCAATTATTTAAAAGCATCCTGAACTAGCTTCATCATAGGGCCAATTTTATCAGGTTCCAGCCATCGGGCCACCAAAACCATGTTGTTCTTTTTGTCGACCACGATAAAATTACCCCCAAAGCCCGCAGCATAGTAGATTGATTCGTCTTCAACTTCTTTCCATTTCCTTGGGCCTCTATTCAACCACCACATATAACCATAACTCTCCATGGCTTCTGAGGGAACTTGAACGGCATCCACCCAATCTTGCGAAATCAGTTGTTGGTTCTTCCATTTCCCATTGTTCAAGAAAAGTAGCCCGAATCGTGCGTGGTCAAGCGCACTGATGAAAATACCTCCTCCCGAATGCCCTCCTCCCGTCACTGACTGCATTTTGGCACCGTCTATATCTACCCAGGCATTGTCATAACCAAACCAACGCCACGTAGTCGAAGCACCAATCGGATCCATTATGGCCTCCTTCAAAACTTGGGGCAAGGGCTTTCTCCATACATGTAAAAGCGAATAGGCCAATACATTCACCCTTACGTCATTGTATTCCATAAAAGTGCCTGGCTCTTTTAATTCACGGTATTTCCATTCATCCAGTCCACCTTGTCTTGGCGGGCGGTCAGCCCAATCCTTACCACCCCAAAGTTCTCCCGACCAGTCAGAGGATTGATTGAGCAGCATATGCCATGTGATTTTAGCATTGTGATCACCATCAAAAGTACCGTCCCACACATAGTCCCCGACTTTATCCTGGACATTGGCGATGAGACCAGCATCCAAGGCAAGGCCGGCCATTGTAGAAAGATAACTTTTTGTAGTGCTGAAAGTCATATCTACGCGATTTACATCGCCCCATTGGGCCACTATGTAGCCATCTTTAATGATCACACCTGCCGGGCCGCCTCGCTTTCTTGTTGGCCCAGCGATTTTATGAAAAGGTTCTGCTTTGAAACCTTCTAGAATCGCGACCCTTAAATCTTTTGAACCTGAATACTCATTGGCTTCTGCATATTTAACCGCATTGGCCAGTTTTTCGGCATTCAACCCAAGTGATTGGGGCGATTTCGTTTCCCACTTTCCTCTTTCAGGAAAGTAGACTTGCGCATTCAAAGAGAGGGCTAGTAAGAAAATAGTAAGGAATAGGGCAGATTTCATCGAACAGATTTTTAATCGATTTAACCATTAAAGGCAATAATTACAAAAGAGATTACATGGCGGGAAAAAACAAAGGGAGGCCATCACACCTCCCTTCTACCTAATCAAAAACATGTAATCAATCACATGTCTCTGTTTTCTTTTGAACGAATCCTTAAGCGAAGATAATATTAATTTAACAATCAGTTAATCTTGGCGCAAAAAAAAGAGGCGACCCCCTTACGGGATCGCCCTCACCTCAACCCAAAATAAAGCCTAGAAACCCACAAGAGCCCAGACTCCTTTTGTTTTACTAATCTACTATTCGAATCACCACATTCTATTTTGTTTACGTAGTAGGTCTAGCGAGTGGATTTAGCTATCTAAAAAATAAATAATCTGCACAAAGGCAGCTCAACTTGGCTAAGCCTGTGGCTTCATAGAACAGGCTTGAACTGGGATCAAGAATTTAGTACAGGTGGAATGTTCAGGCCATTCAATTTTAGTGTCGGTTTATTAAATTGAATGCCTATTTTTATGGCCGAATTAAGAAAATGCATTATGGCACATAATCTATTAAAAGGTAAAAGAGGAATCATCTTTGGCGCATTAGACGAACGCTCTATCGCTTGGAAAGTAGCACAAGTAGCAAAAGCTGAGGGCGCGGTTTTCACACTTACCAATGCCCCTATCGCCATGCGAATGGGTGAAATCAACAAACTTGCGGCAGAATGTGGTTCAGAAGTAATTGCAGCAGACGCAACCTCAATTGAAGACCTTGAAAATCTATTCACCAAGTCAATGGAAATACTTGGCGGCAAGATTGACTTTGTTTTACACTCCATCGGCATGAGCCCTAACGTGAGAAAAGGTCGCGATTATGGCGATTTGAACTACGATTGGTTAATGAAGACTTTAGATGTTTCAGCCATCTCATTCCATAAAGTAATGCAGACAGCCGAAAAATTAGACGCAATGAACGAATGGGGTTCTATTATGGGACTATCCTACATCGCTGCGCAAAGAACTTTCCCGGATTACTCGGATATGGCACATGCCAAAGCAATGCTAGAGTCTATTGCACGTAGCTATGGCGAACGCTTTGCCAGATTGAAGAAAGTTAGGGTGAACACTATTTCTCAATCACCAACCATGACCACTGCGGGTACAGGTGTTGGCGGATTCGATGTGTTCTATGATTATGCAGATAAACTTAGCCCACTTGGCAATGCAAGTGCTCTGGATTGCGCCAATTACTGTGCAGTAATGTTCTCTGATATGACGAAAATGGTGACCATGCAAAACCTAATGCATGATGGCGGTTTCTCAACTTCTGGCATGACAGACGCACTTGTTGAGCAGCTTAAGAAAGACTAAGATTCCTTTCAATCCCTACAGAACGGTCTGCTTTTTTAGTTAAAACAGCAGACCGTTTTAATTATAACTGTTGCACTATGGTAAGTTTTCCAAACGCCAAAATAAACCTTGGGCTATTCATTACAGATCGCCTCCCGAATGGCTACCATGCTATCGAAAGCTGCCTCTTCCCTATTCCATGGTGCGATGTACTGGAGTTTGTTCCTTCGAAACAGCTACAATTCGCATCAAGTGGTATTGCAATCCCTGGAAATGAAAAAGACAACCTTGTTTTAAAAGCCTACAAACTTCTACGTAAAAATTTTTCATTGCCCGATTTAAGCGTTCACCTTCATAAAATCATTCCAATGGGTGCGGGTTTAGGAGGGGGATCAGCTGATGCCGCTTTTATGCTAAAGATGCTCAATCATGAGTTTCAACTATTTTTAGATGATTCCATTCTCGAAGAGTACGCGGCACAATTAGGAAGCGACTGCCCTTTTTTTATTCAGAACAAGCCTGCAATCGCAAGGGGTACAGGAACTGATTTAAAAACGATCACTTTCGACTTAAAAGGCTATTGGCTTGCGCTGATTAAACCTGATGTTCATATTTCTACCCAGGAAGCTTATGCAGGTGTGAGTCCAAAGGCCAGTGAGGTTGATCTAGAAGAGTTGATTTTATCGAAAGATTTCGGTCTTTGGAGAACAGAATTAGTGAATGATTTTGAGGCCTCTATTTTCCCGAAACATCCTATTTTAGCAGAACTCAAAGCCAAATTTTACGAATCTGGAGCCGCGTATGCCGCCATGAGTGGTTCTGGTTCTACGATTTTTGGAATCTTCGAAAATGAGCCAAACCTTTCAGGTTTCTTTACAGAATGGACGCCCAAGATCATCAAAATTTGACAATCAGACAGCCAATTTACTTTTCCTCTCAAAAGCCTTTCTCTGCCATCTTTTGATTACTGGATAGCTCAACACAGCAAGAAGAATAATGAGCGTGCCATAATAAAAACCATTGCCCATCTTTTCATTTTCGCCATAAATCAAAACCGCCAAAATGATCCCATAAACCGGCTCAAGATTCACAGTGAGGTTAATGACGTAGGCAGTAATTCTCTTCATAAGCTCAACCGAACTTGAAAAGGCATAAACCGTGCAGGCGCCAGAAAGTATAAGCAATAGCCCCCAATCTCGAAGGTTGGGCAGTGCATAAGTGACGGCCTCGCCAAGGAAAAAATGCTTGTACACAGGTATAAAAAGAGCAATACCTATAGCAGCAGCGGCCATTTCATACAGTGTGATCGTGTATTGAGAAAGTACCTTCGTGTACTTGGCATTCAACACCGAAAACAAGGCCGACATAAATGCCGAGGTAACTGCAAGGGTTAACCCGAGCGCATTATTGAATTCAAACCTGAAGATGACATACAGCCCACTGATGACCACCAAGCCCATAATCACCTCGAATAACCTGATTCTACGCTTATTGAAAGCAGGCTCAATCAGGCTTGTCCAAAAAGTGGTGGTAGCCATACCCGCCAAACTCACTGATACATTCGAAACTCTTGCCGATTCAAAAAAAAGAAACCAATGCAAGGCAATCACAAGCCCTGTTAAAATCATCGGAGTAACATATTCCTTATCAAGGTGAAATGACTTGGCTTTAACATACATAAAACCTGCAAGAATTATTGCTGCCAGTGCAGTGCGATACATTACGACATCGGTGGCGGGTATCGTCATTTCATTGCCCAGAATGGCCGTAAAGCCCCAAAGGAAAACGATAAAATGTAGCTTGACAAAATCCTTGGTGGTGGCTTCCATTATTTGGGAACGAAACGATAAATAAACAGCGCAAGAATACTGAAAATTATGTTAGGTAACCACACTGCTAAAACGGGATTCATCGAGCCAGCTTCAGCAATACTTTTGGTGGCGATAAAAAGTAAAATGTAAATGAAGGCGATCAAAAACCCGAGTGCAATTTGAAAACCAACCCCACCCCTTGTTTTTCTTGATGATAAAATCACCCCTATAAAAGTGAGAATGATGGCCGTGAATGGTGACATAAATCGAATCAGTTTTTCGATTTCGTAAATAGGAATATTGTCCGCCCCTTTCAGTTGTAAATCAGCGATATAATTATCCAATTCGGGCAATGTAAGCGTTTCTTGCAAGCCTTTATTATTACCAAAATCCTGAGGACTCATATTCAGCTTGAGGGTTGTATCCACTGTGTTTTTATAAATATAACCTTCGCTGATGTCTCTGATTTCTCGGTGGCTCCAACGAGACAATACCCAGTTAGTTGCTACCGAATCCCACCTGATCTCATCGGCAGAAATCTTGTACTTCATCGTCTTTTCTTCAATTTCCTCCAGGGTAAAACTGTAACCAACATTGCGAAACGTATTGTAGGATTTAAGATAAACATAGGAAGTTGGACTTACCTTGAAATGAATATCCTCTCCTGCATAACTAAAAGGTTTGTCGAAGTACTTGATTTCGAACGCAATACGCCACTTATTAGCGTTTGGAATTACCCAGCCAGTAAGCACAAAACTTGTCGCTGCAATCAGCACTGCACCCACAAAAAATGGTCTGAGAAAACGAGGATAGCTGATGCCTCCAGCCAAAATTGCCACAATTTCGGTATGGCCAGCCATTTTTGAAGTCACAAAAACAGTGGCGATAAAGACCGTGAGGGGGGTAATTAAATTAGCAATGTAAGGCGCGAAATAAACAAAATATTGAAGGATCAATTTAGAGCTAACGTCATTCTTAATGAAACTTTCATTCCTTTCAGAAAAAGTGATGATCAAGATCACCGCTACCAGAATTCCAACGACAAAAACGAAGGTGGTTAAGAATTTTTTAAGAATGTACTTGTCTAAAATGTTCATTAAAGGCGTTGCGTTACTTTTTTAACCATTTTGTTTTTCCACTCAACAAACGTGCCCGCAATTATTTGTTTTCGGGCTTCCTTCACCAACCAAAGGTAAAAAGTAAGGTTATGAATACTGGCGATTTGCGCGGCCAATATCTCTTTACTTACCACCAAATGACGCAAATAAGCCTTGGTATAAAAAGTACTTGAATAGCCTCCAAGGTTAGGATCGATTGGGCTATGATCGTTTTTCCACTTTTCATTTCGCATATTCAAAATACCCTCGCTTGTGAAAAGCATTCCATTGCGCGCATTCCTTGTAGGCATCACGCAATCAAACATGTCGACACCCAAAGCAATGCACTCCAAAATATTTTCAGGGGTACCCACTCCCATTAAGTAACGCGGCTTGTCCTTAGGCAAAATATCACATACCACTTCGGTTTGCTCGTACATCATTTCGTGGGGTTCACCCACCGAAAGGCCACCAATGGCATTGCCTTCTCGTTCAAATGAGGCGATTGTTTCCGCAGATTTGATCCTTAAATCTTTGTAAGTGCTGCCTTGCACAATGGGAAATAATGTTTGGCTATATCCATACTTTCCTTCCGTAGCATCAAATCTATCGCAGCATCTTTTTAACCAGCGATGTGTCATCTCCATAGACTCACGTGCATAGCCATAATCACATGGATAAGGAGTGCATTCGTCAAAAGCCATGATGATATCCGCTCCAATAGTTCGCTGAATGTCCATTACTCCTTCCGGAGAAAAGATGTGTTTAGAACCGTCAATATGAGACTTAAAGGTAACGCCTTCTTCTTTTATTTTTCTTGTACCAGAAAGTGAATAGACTTGATAGCCACCACTGTCGGTCAGGATTGGCTTATTCCAACCGTTGAATTTGTGCAAACCACCCGCAGATTCTATCACGTCAAGCCCAGGTCGCAGGTATAAATGGTAAGTATTGCCTAGTATGATTTGCGCTTGAATATCCAAATCTAACTCACGCTGATGAACGGCCTTGACAGAACCTGCAGTACCCACAGGCATGAAAATGGGAGTTTCAATTACCCCATGATCCGTGATTACCTCTCCTGCTCTTGCCTTAGATTGCTGATCTGTTCCGACTAAATTAAACTTCATCTTTGATTTTTGATCGCACAAAAATAGCAGGATTCATTTATTCTTGTTTGATTAAGCCATCATTTAGTAGGCTGTGGTTTTCGAGTTGATTTTTATTCTGGTTTTTATGCTGATGATGGTGACCCAGCTTTACTATCATTGGCGTTATTTTGCGCTTCTGCTAAATTTCAGAAGTAGCCCCTCTTATCCGCAAGTACCTGTTTCTGTGGTGGTTGCTGCCAATAACGAAGCCAAAAACCTTCATACTTTAATTACCAGTGTTCTTGAACAAGATTATCCCATTTTTGAGTTGATCATTGTCAACGATAGGTCTACAGATCACTCAAGCAGTATTTTGAACGAATTAAAAACTAAAGATGCTAGGTTAAAAGTGATTGAGGTTACAGAATTGGCCAAAGGCTGGAATGGCAAAAAGCAGGCTTTACAATTGGGGATCGAATCGGCCCAATATGTAATCATTTTACTCACTGATGCCGATTGTATTCCCAGCTCAAATCAATGGATAAATAAAATGGCCTCGTGCTTCGGCCCGGAGACAGATTTCGTGCTAGGTTTTTCCCCTTATCAAAACAAAAAAGGATTACTCAATCAGTTCATCCAGTTCGAAACCCTTTTTACAGCCATTCAATACCTTTCTTTTGCCATAAAAGGCCAACCTTACATGGGGGTTGGAAGAAATTTGGCCTATCGTAAATCGGTCTTTCAAAAATATTCGTTCTCAGGCTATGAAGATAAAATGGGTGGAGATGATGATCTGTTCGTGAATGCCCACGCCTATGGACTTAACACCATGATTTGCATTGGCCATGCCTCGCACATGGAATCCATCCCGAAGCTTACTTGGAAGGAATATTTCATCCAGAAAATCCGCCATTTATCTGTCGGAAAAAGTTATCAGAAGAAAGACCAAACGCGTTTGGGCATTTTTGCGTTAAGTTCGCTGATCGGTTGGATAATGCTAATTTTAGCAGTGTTCATGGGAATGAAACTCACTCTTATATTAGTGATTTTCAGTATTCGGAGCTTGTCATTTTATGCTATCTTTATCCGGTCAGGTCAAAAACTCAATGTGAATCTTGCCTTTTGGGCACTTCCATTCTTTGATCTGTGTTTCAACTTGTATTACCCAATTTTGGGTTTAGTAGCGTTATTAGCAAAAAAAGTTAAATGGAGTTAGGAAAGCAGTTTTCTGAAAAAGCCCTCAAGGATTTTAAGCTCATCGATTCGGCAGTTGACGACCACAATGAACAGGCTTATGCCGAGCTTATGCAGCGTTATCGCAAACCAGTTTACCATATGATCCTTAAAATGATCAGGAATGTGGATGACGCGGAAGACTTAACCATCGAAGCTTTTGCCAAGGCTTTTAAAAACCTCCATAAGTTCAAAAAGGATTTCACTTTTAGTACTTGGTTATTTAGAATTGCCACCAACAATACCATTGACTTTATCCGAAAGAAAAGGCTCGATACCATGAGTTTGAATACTTCTTTCAGTGATGACAATGGCGAAGCCATTACTATTGACGTGCTGGATAAGAACCTAAATCCACAGGAAGAAGCCATCAATACCCAAAAAATTGAGCTCGTGAGGCTTTTTGTCACCAAGTTGCCCGCAAAATACCAGCGATTGGTAAAACTCCGCTATTTCGATGAGTTGAGTTATGATGAAATTGCCACAGAACTTGATGCCCCTCTAGGCACCGTAAAAGCGCAGCTTCATCGTGCAAGGGAATTAATGTACGAATTAGTCAAAGGCAAAAAGGAGCACATCTGATAGATTTTTGGTTACTTCGCACTCAAATGGAATTAATCAAAAAGTATTTCCCCAACCTTACTGAAAAACAGGTAGATCAGTTCTCCCAACTTCAGGCACTCTACTCCGAATGGAATGAGAAGGTAAACTTGATTTCTCGTAAGGATATTGAGAATCTTTATGAGCGACACATACTTCATTCTTTAGGCATTGCCAAAGTATTTAAATTTGGCCCAAATACAGATATTCTGGATGTTGGCACTGGTGGCGGTTTTCCTGGTATTCCTTTGGCGATTCTTTTCCCAGAAGCCAATTTTCACTTGACTGATTCCATTGGTAAAAAAATCCTAGTGGTAAAAAGCATCAGTGAAGCACTCGGCCTAACCAACGTGGTTGCAGAAAATATCCGAGCAGAAAGTATCAAAGGCAAAAAATTCGACTACGTGGTTAGCCGTGCTGTTGCTCAATTGAAGGAGTTTTACCCTTGGGTTAGAAATAAATTCAAAAATCAAGGTGTTGCTGCAAATAAGGCTGGAATCCTGTATTTGAAAGGTGGTGATTTAGAAGCTGAAATAAAAGAGTCGAAACTCAAGAGAGTTCGACTCCATAGTTTAGAGAAATTCTTCGAAGAGGATTTTTTCGATACTAAAAAAGTGGTCTATATCCCAAGGCAGTAATTCTGACTTGGGACAAGCTTAATCCTCTTGCTTTGGTTTAGCCGTGTAGATCAGTATACTGTAAATCCCAACTAGCGTCCCAATTGGGAAATTGATCAAACCTAAAATTCCGTAAATCAAAGAAGGTGTATTTGCCCATTTGCGCCCATTCATTAGGCCAAAACCAATGATGATTTTTGGAATTAAAAAAAGCACGGCTACTCCCCAAAGAATTGAGCTGATTAAATCAAAAATCCATGTAAGTTCAACGGGTACAGGATCGCCACTGCTTTCTGCCATATGGACAATGAAGTTGACAAAAGCATCATAGAAATAAAGACCAAAAAGCCCTAAAACACTAAAAACAACGAAAAGAATGCCTAGCGTTCTTTTGTGAGTTGATTCTGAAAAGTCCATAAGTTGAAGTTTGTTAAATATAAAAAAAGCCTCGATAAATCGAGGCTCATTCAAAGTCATTTGTAGCGTTTACTCAAATCTTAAAGCATCAATCGGGTCTAATTTAGAAGCTTTATTAGCAGGAATAAAGCCAGAAATAAGCCCTACAAAAACGCAAATGAATAAACTTACCGTAATCCAAACCCAAGGAATGACAAAAGCACCCCCTAAAATATTGGCGAGCACATTCCCCACTGCAATGCCAAGCAAGGCACCAACAATTCCCCCTAACTGACAAATCACGATGGCCTCAATCAAAAATTGCTGCCGAATTCTGGTAGGTGTAGCCCCTAAAGCCTTTCTAATTCCTATTTCCTTGGTCCTTTCTGTAACGGATACCATCATAATATTCATTAGGCCAACTGCTGCTCCTAACAATGTAATTGCACCTACCACAAAACCGCCAATTCTTAACCCGTTCGTCATCGAATCCAAAGCATCAGAAACTGAGTCTGACCTAGTGACTTCAAATGAGTTTTCGGCCCCCAATTTATCTCCTCTGATTTTGCGCATATAGCCGGTAGCTTCACCCATGGCAAAATCAATTTGCGCGGGATCTTCAATCATGGCGGTAATGTCGTATCTCATGAAGCCCCGTCTATCCAATCGCTTTGCATTGAGTAGTGGTACCACAATATTTCTATCTTCCTCGGTATCGCCACCAAATCCACCTTTCTTTTCTAGCACTCCAATCACCCTGTAATTATTGCCATAAAACTTAAGTGTCTTGTTCAGTGGATCTTCGTTTTCGGCAAAAAGGGCTTTCACTACCTCCGTTCCAAGAATGCATACATAGTTTCCAAATTCGATTTCAAGACTTGAAAAATTTCTTCCCTTTTCGATTTGAATCCCCTTAATGGCAAAATAATTTTCGTCTCCTCCCGTAATGCTAATGTTAGGATTTGTCGTTTTTGTGCCATATTTCACCTCGGCAGAACCCGAAGCGCGAGTAAAGATTGTTACTGTGGAAGGGAAGGCAAAATCCTCTTTGAACCGCACTGCTTCCTGAAATTTAATGGGCTCGTAAGATTTCTCGCGAACACCATTGTTGTTTCTTCTTCCTGACGTGCGGCTATCTATGTCGAAACTATTTGCCCCCAAGTTCGAAAGACTGGAATCAATCTCGCTCTTTATACCATCCACCGCGGTGAGCATTCCCACTAAAGAAGTAATGCCTATGGCAATAATAAGACCTGTTAATACGGTGCGAAGGACGTTTGATTTGATTGACCTGATACCTTCCCTGATGTTCTCTGCGAAATTCATAGAGTTAAAATGAGTTTTTGAAAGTTCGAATTTAAGCAACCATTGGTCACATATTGCGAACAAAATTTATAAATTCAACGATCGTTCTGTTAAACGGTTCATAATCCAGTTCACAATGAGAAAACTTCCTATATTATTGATTTTGACAACATTTTGCTTTGCGGGTTACGCCAACAAACTGCTTGTTCCAATGGATGAAACTCAAACCAATCATTTAAAAGCTTATGGTGTTGCTTACTGGGTTCTCAGTAAAGACGTAACAATTGACTGGATGTTAAATTACAGAGGCGGAAGTTTTTTATTGCCTGCTACAACTGGGGTTGAAAATGAGTTGATCATTCGAGGAGTCAGCTATGAGTTGATCTCCGATGCAACAGCAGCACAGCTCGAAAGTCAAATTGCCTCGCCTGCTTCGAACATGGACATGATGAAATTAGAGAAAGTGCCAAAAATCGCTGTCTACTCTCCAAAAACAAAAATGCCTTGGGATGATGCCGTGACGCTCGCACTCACCTATTCCGAAATCCCTTATACCTTGGTGTATGATGATGAATTAATATCGGACGAGCTAACAAAGTATGACTGGCTGCACCTTCACCATGAGGATTTTACTGGCCAGTACGGTAAGTTCTATGCTTCATTTTCGCAATACGGATGGTATCAACAGCAACAAAAAGACTATGAAGCCTCAGCTAGAAAGCACGGCTTCGTGAAAGTATCCGATCTTAAATTGGCCATCGCTCAAAAGATCCGTGCTTTTGTGGCTGGTGGCGGATTTCTATTCGCGATGTGCTCTGCAACCGATTCTTTTGACATCGCCCTGGCTGCAAATGGAGTCGATTTTATTGAAGCCATGTATGATGGTGACCCTGCAAACCCAGCCGCTGAATCTCAATTTGACTTTGCCCAAACTTTGGCCTTCGAAAACTTCAAACTGAGAAAAGACCCACTAGAATATGAATTTTCTGATATTGATAATACCGAAGCGAGGAGATCAAGGGCACTGAATGAAGGCAACGATTTCTTTAAGCTATTCCAGTTCTCGGCAAAATGGGACCCTATTCCCACCATGCTCACCCAAAACCACACTTATCTGATTAAGGGATTTTATGGCCAAACTACTTCGTTCAAAAATAGAGTCATAAAGCCCGATGTTGTGGTCATGGGGCAAAATGATGCTGCTGAAGAGGCTAAGTACATCCATGGTATTTATGGCAATGGTTTCTGGACATTCTATGGTGGCCATGATCCTGAAGATTACCAGCACAGGGTGGGTGAAGAACCTACGGACCTGAATTTGTACCCAAACTCTCCCGGCTATCGATTGATTTTGAATAATATCTTGTTCCCTGCGGCTAAGAAAAAGAAAAGAAAGACATAGGTGAGAAGCATAAAATTTTAGAACTCAAATTTCAAATTTCAAAATACAAAGTCTAAAGTCTAAAATCGAAGCAGTATCCAAATTTCATCGCGCTGCAAACTCTCCAATACTAGGGCTCATCTGAATGATTAAGTTTGCCACTGCAAGGTCTGAGGCTTGATAGGGTTTTCGAAAGGCACTTTATCTTCTTGGCTTTTTTCGTAGCGACTGCGGATGGCATTGTACCACTTCGCCTGCATATCTGGGTCGCCCATGAGCATCAAAGGTGGATTATTTTGAAGGCCTTCCTTCAATTTTTCAAAGACATCCACATCCTGCTGAATAAAGGTATCTGCAAAGCGATAGAAAATCGGCTTCAAAAATTTAAACCAACTGATGTCAGTATAAACAAATTGAATTAGCTCAGTGGTATTTTCATTCACTGGCGTTAGGGCAGTCATGATTACAATATCGTTCTCACCTACTTTAATGTGCTCAATTCTAATACCTGGCAATTGAAAACTAATTTCAGTTGTCTGCTCTTTCTTTAGAATTTTATATGCTGCTGAATTTTTCGATGGTTCATGACGCACCATTTTAAAGCCTAAATGTGAAGGCGCAAAATGCTTAGTCTTCAATTTCAAATTGGTCTTCTTTCTGAAAAACCAAGACTGGTGTACAAATGGCACATGGGCTGGATCGATCAAACCTATGACCGAATGATCGAGGCTGCAGGCCATAGGCTTGGCCGTTACAAAATCGAACTTAACATCTGGCCCTAGTGGGAATTGAGGAAACAAGCTTTCGTCCATGTCCTCTGGCTTGCGCATGTCTTTGGGCAAATAGATCAACACAACGCCATTCACTTCCCTTAGAGGATAATAGGGTGCTCTTACTTTTGTGACATCTAAGGTCGAGCTTGGTGGAAGTGTAGGGATTTTTGAACAAGTACCATCTGTTTTAAAACGCCAGCCATGATAACAGCATTCAATTTCGCAGCCATCAAAAGCGCCATAGGTAAGGGGAATCCCACGGTGAGGACATTGATTTCTAAGGGCAAAAACTTCGCCTTTTTCATCGCGTCCTAGCAGAATTTTCTCTCCATCAATCTCCCTTTCAATGGTTTTACCCTGTTTAAGCAAGCTCCCATGACAGGCCACGTACCAAATGTTTCGAAGATTTTTACTCATGCGCTTTTAGATTCCGGTGCTAAAATAATCAGATTGAAGGGGAGTACATAATTTATCCTCAGCGGTATTAATAATAGGTTAAGCTTCCCTCATATTGTAGCACAAGCACCACTACTCTCTTAGCTTTTACTAGCTTTGCAAAAAAACTACAAACCATGTTCAACCTTAAAGAAATCATTTCTGTAACCCTGATACTCTTTTCAGTGATTGATATCTTAGGATCAATTCCCATTGTAATTGATTTGCGCAAAAAAGTAGGCCATGTTCAGTCGGGCAAGGCTACAATTGTTGCAGGTGTATTGATGATCTTGTTCCTTTTTGTTGGCGACAATTTGCTCGGACTTTTCGGGATTGATGTAGGTTCTTTTGCTATCGCTGGTGCAATTATCATGTTCATTATTGGTATGGAAATGATTTTAGGTAGGAATTTTTTCAAGAATGAAGCCAGTGAAAATAGTAACTCATCAATTGTACCTATCGCCTTTCCTTTGATAGCAGGAGCAGGTACACTCACAACCATTGTTTCTATTCGTGCAGAATATGCCGAATTGAATATTTTAATCGGTATTATAGTCAATTTGGCCTTCGTGTACTTGGTTTTAAAATCTACCAATTGGTTAGAAAAAAAGATTGGTCAAGGAGGTATTAGCGTACTGCAAAAAGTATTTGGGATTATCTTGCTCTCCATTGCCATTAAGCTATTCAAAGATAATATCACGGCCCTATGATCATTATTTACACGGATGGTTCCTCGCGCGGAAACCCCGGCCCTGGAGGATACGGCACAGTGCTTAAATACAAAGAACACCGCAAAGAGCTTTCGGCAGGATTTAGAAAAACCACCAACAATCGAATGGAACTGCTTGCGGTAATAGTTGGATTAGAAGCCATTACTAAACCTAATGCGCCTGTCACGGTCTACTCCGATTCAAAATACGTGGTGGATGCTGTTCAAAAAGGTTGGCTTTGGGGTTGGATCAAGAAGGGTTTTAAAGGAAAGAAAAACAAAGACTTATGGTTAAGATTTGCAGAAGTATATAAACTTCATCGCGTAACTTTTCAATGGGTGAAAGGCCATGCTGGCATTCCAGAAAACGAACGATGTGATCAATTAGCAGTCGCGGCAGCAGAAAGTGGAAACTTGCCTGCTGATATTGAGTTTGAAAATGGGATCAATGATTTTTAAACCCGATTTATGCAATAGAAATCGTGATGATGGCGTAAATCACAAAGAATCAGGAAGTTTGGCTTAGATAGCATAGCAGCGCTATGGTGAGAAGACAAACGAAGCACAGCGACTGATTCAAAGTGAGTTACGACAGTAATAGAAAGTCTATTGCATAATTCGGATTAAAGAACGAGCTAATCAGTAATGTTAGACCCTTCGTTACTCAGGGTAAAAAGGCTTGTTACTGACGATTTTTCGAGGAGAATACACCAAGGCTGCCATTTGTTCAATCAATCTTACAAACGACCAAGCATGGTTAATGGAAAAACTAGCCTAAGAAAAAGGATGTCAGATTTATCAAAACTCATTCAATAGAGAAAACTCATACCCATTCCTCCCTTTTTCTTGTAGGACTTGTATCTTTTGATTTCACTAGAGAGATGTTTTTTGTATTGGTAGTCCATAAATTCTTTGAATGGAGTGATGGTCCCTTCTAGTCGACTTGCCTCTAAGGCTTCATAATATTCTTTCTTATCTTCCTTGAAAACACAAGAAATTGGTAAACCAAACCGGGTTTGTAATTGATTCATCAATAGTCGGGAAGTTCTGCCGTTACCATCGTAATGCGGATGAATGCTGACTAAGTTGAAATGAGCACTGTATGACAGATCGATTTTTTCACGTTGGGATAAATTTTTATCCATCCTATCATTAAGGTCTTCCGTTAGCTTTTTCAGAAGGTCAGGCAATTTATTATAAGCTGGAAAATAGCGATTTTGCACCAAAACTGAACCTCTTCTAAGTTCCCCTTTGCTGGCGTCCACTATACCCAGTGCCGTGTTATACTTTTGTCCGGTACTTTTGAGCACGGCAGCGTTCAACTGACAAATTGAATCTTGAGTAATAGCATCTCTATCTAAACCGAATTTTATAGCGAGCAATAGTGCTTGATGGTGGTCTCTAACCATTAAAGAATGTTCTAAGGGTTTTCCCTTTGGAGTAATCCCTTCATCTATGAGTAATGAGGTTTCTTCAAGAGTCAGTGTTGCTCCTTCAATCTGAGTGCTATGGGCAGTAATTGCAAATTGGTTGAACTTATCGTAGTCAACAACTTTGTGCAGCTCAAGAGCTTCGTATTCCGCAATATATGACTCTATTGACTTCACTCTTCAATTTAATTACACTCCAATTTAGCCAAAGTTAGCTTTTCCCGTCAGGATTATTCAGCCAATTTAACTTCTGAGTTAAGTTAGATCGAAATCAATATAAGATTTCACTACAGATTTGATTCAAATCCACAGCCCTGATTAACTGAAGGTTGAACAATATGGACACCACTTTTTCCAGTTCTTCCTTATTCAAATGAGGCTGATTGGCCCAACGCAAGTCGATTAACCAATTTTCGACATCGGTTTTTGATAACTTATAGAAATCGCTAATGATCGAAGCTTTTTGAGCACTCTCATTCAATTGTCTCACCTGAGAAAATAGTAGCTCAATTGTGGCTTTTATTGCATTTGATTTCTCTTTGAGTGCCCTATCCGAGGCGCAAATCACAAAGCAACTGAAGGGAGTCTTTCGCTCGGCAATTCTTCGAAACTCTCCCGAATCTACCAATGACTTAGTCGTGTATTTCTCCCAAAAGAAGATTTCAGATTCAGACTTTTGAAAAGAATCCCTTGCGCCTTGAAGGCTATCGACTTCTATAAAATTAAGGTTTCCATAGTCCCAGCTACGCTCTTTAGCATCTATCATGGCCATCAAATGAGATCCTGAACCATATCGGCTTATGGCATATCTTTTCCCTTCTAATTCTTCTGTTTTTTCAATGGCAGCCCCTCCGGGAACGTGAATGCCCCAATTCAAAGGTGAATCAACATAGAAGCTAATGACTTTATAATCTTTGCCCTTATCAATTCCTTGAATTGCTCCTTCAGTCAACAATACAGCGATATCTAAATCTCCATCGTGAAGGGCATGCCCCATTGCTCCTGTCCCGCCCTGAAAATCTGTCCAAGCAGCGTTTATTCCTATTTCACTGAGCTGACCCGAGCGAAGCAATAATTGCCAAGGCATATTAAAATGTTCTGGAACTCCGCCAATTTTTAGCTTGGTCATTTGAGGTTGGCTTTAAAAAAAGAAAGCCAAAATTAATGGCTTTCTCCACCCTACAAAACTAGTAGAGTAATTTCTATGATATAACGTTTGCTAAACTTCTATCTTGGTCGGCTTAATTGCTTCCTTGATTAAAAACGTATCGAATATTAAATCCGAAGCCTTCGGCACCAAAAGTTGTTTCATCAACAATCCTGAAAGCCGGTCTCCAATCAAGGCCCACCGCTAGCGGTATTTCCACAAAACGATACTCAAGGCCTATTTCGCCCGCAACGCCTAATGCAAAATCATTACCTAAACCTAAATATGGTCCAGCACCAACATACCAGTTGATCGCTTCTTCACCTATTGGTCTGTAAATAAAATCCCAAAGGACATCAATCCCTACTATTTCAGAACTGAAAGAAAGATCCGCATGGATCCTACTGAACTGAGCGGTACTAAATACCGCATCAATGGCATAATCACCACCTGTAACATTGCCAAATCTTACCCCAAGCTCTTGGGCATCAGCATTTTTAGAAATAAACATCGCTGCCATAAGGCAGATAAAAAATAATTTGATCTTCATATATATTTAGTTTTACTTTTAAAATAACGTAAGACTTTTAGTTCCAAAAGGTTGCCTGATTTCAAGCGTTTTAGTACCTATCTTACAAAAATTTTAATGAGTCAAAGGTACAAACTTATCGAGAGATAAGTGGAAATCCTTTTTTCCATAAAAAAGAGCCGCTTATTCAACGGCTCCTCTTCAAAACTAGTATTACGGCACATTATTAATTTGCCTTTAGTTATTTACATCCTTTAGTAATTCTTCAATGGCTTTTTCTAGTTGTTGATCTCTGCCTTTGTCCAATACGCCAGGCATGTTTTTCACTTTGAACTGCGGCTCAGTTTGGTTGTTTTCCATCCACTCTCCTGCTCTGTTTTTGGCACTTACTGGCACAACGCCATATCTGCCACCGTCAGGTAAACCTTCCCAGCCTGCAAAACTACAAGTCCCTGGGGTAGGCATACCCACCGTCTTACCAATCTTCAAATCCGTATATCCTTGGGCGAAGCAATGTCCATCGGAGTAATTACTTTCATTGAACATGGCCAAGGTTGGTTTGGTCCAACGGGAGGTTGGTTCTCCACCCACCACTTTGGCTTCGGTGGCATAGGTGATGAAAGGAACCCCTGTGAAGAACATGGCTAAATCTGCTACCAAATCTCCTCCACCATTAAACCTTGTATCCACAATTACCGCTTTCTTATCGAAGTACTTGCCCATCATGTCTTCATAAATGCTTCGGTAAGGTTCATCACTCATGCCTGGAATATGTACATAGCCCAACTGACCGTTACTCTTTTCTTCCACTTCTTTTTCGTTGATCTTCACCCAACGATCGTAAAGCAAGCTTCTTTCTTCTCCGAGAGAAATCGGTTTTACTGTGATTTGCTGGCTCTTTTTGGTAGCAGGATCAAGGATTTCTAAAAGGGTGAATTTGTCTGATTTACGATTAAGGTAAACCGCTACATCCGTATTTTGAGCAATCGTCTGTCCATCAATTTTCTCGATGATCATTCCTTTTTTGATATCAAGGTTGGCCTTATCTAATGGACCGCCTTTGATTACTTCTTCAATTAGAATACCGTCACCTTTGTGCTTGTAATCCATGAAAACACCGAGAGAAGCAGTTGCATCTGCATTTTCGATGCTTGTAGAAAAGCGCGCACCTGAATGCGACACATTCAATTCACCCAACATTTCAGAAAGCATTTCTGCGAACTCATAAGAGTTACCAATCGAAGGAAGGAATTTCTTATACTCTTCGTGCATTTTTGCCCAATCAATTCCGTGGAAATCTGGGTGATAGAAAACGGCATTACTACGGATCCAAACATGCTCGAACATGGCAGTTCTTTCTGCCACAGCATCGAAATTCATTTCGCCTTTGATGTCAACGCCTTCACGCTTGCCACTTTCCGGATCGATTTTCGAAATTCTTCCTCCACTCAATAAGTAAAGGTTTTTCATCTCTTTGTCCCAAGTGAGACTTCCAAAACCAGCATCCAGTTTGATGGCCATTTTAGTTTCTTTGGTGCGTAGGTCAGTCGTCCAAAGGTTCATTCCTTTTTCGAAACGAGCCAAATAATAGAGTTTAGCGCCATCTTTCGATAAAACGGCATCTCCTAAGCTTGATGAGTGAATCGTAAGACGCGCTTTTCTGTCCATCATATCCTCCCAATCGAAAGACAAATCTTTGACTTTCTTCTCATCCGCTTTTTCGTCCTTTTTCTCGTTTTTCTTTTCTTCTTCTTTCTTTCCAGCCTTTTCGATTTCTTTCATTAGATCGAAATCCTCTTTGCTCATGTTGAATTTATCCCAAGCTTCTTGATCGAAGAACATGCTATACACATCACTTTGGCTTTGGCCGCTAGTGGCATAACTCTTCAAACCATTTCGGTTGCTAAACCAAAGCATTTGCTTGCCTTCATTCACCCATTTAGGATTTCCATCACCGTATCCGCTTTCGGTAAGATTGACTCTTTTCGAACCATCAGCAGCCAATAAAAGCACTTCATTATTGCTCAAGGTTTTTCCCCAATCGAACAAAAGCCATTTGCTATCTGGGCTCCAAGTGAAGTTTTGGTCACCATCACCCATATGATAAAGATCTGCTGGCGTTAAAAGCGTATTGGTGTTATTAGTCGCTAGGTCTAAAATCTTCAAGGTCCTTCTGCCTTCAATAAAGGCCAATTTCTTTCCATCAGGTGAGAAGCTAGGTAGGTAGTTGTCTGTTTTATTCTCAACTAATGCTTCTTCTTTCAATAAGGTTGAAGCGAAAAAGAAAGGCTCTTCGGTCTCTCTTACTCTCGAAGTTTTATAAATGCTCCACTTGCCATTTCTTTCGCTAGAGTAAACCACTGATTTTCCATCAGGGGTGAAAGTCACAAAGCTTTCTTGTTCTGGTGTATCTGTCAAACGTTTGGTTAAAGAGCCATCTGCCGAAGTCACAAAGACTTCTCCTCTCGCGATAAAGGCAATTTCTTTTCCATTGGGAGATACTGCCATTTCGCGAACGCCTCCATTGATTGAAATGAATTTATCGGCATTCGACTTATTTTGAGTGCGGATATTCACTTTCAATTTCTTTGGCTGTTCACCTTCCTTCATAGTGTATAATTCACCATCGTAACCAAAACTCAATACTCCATTTCCAATGCTTAAGAAACGAACCGGATGTGTTTTGAATGAAGTCACTTGAGTTCTAGTTGCAGGATTGGCAAGACTCAATTTATGCACGTTGAAAGTGCCACTTTCCTCACTTAAAAAGAATACACTTTTCTCATCTTGGCTGTATACAGGCTGTCTGTCTTCACCTACATAAGTAGTGATCATTTTATGGGAATCGGATGACTTATCATACACCCATAAATCGCGCGCTATGGCCGAAGTTTGATGTTTTCTGAATTCGTTTTCTCCCCCTTTTTTATCGTGATAGAGCATTTGCGTGCCCTTAATATTCACTTGAATGTATTCTGCTGGGAAAGTAAAAACTTGATCAACTCGCCCACCTTTTACTGGCACGGAATACAATTCCGATTGTGACCCATGAGGATATTGTCTATTGCTAGCAATGTCCATTCTCAAAGCACCAAACAAAAGTGATTTGTCGTCATGCGTAAAAGAGAAAGGTTGTTCATCATTGGAGTGGAAAGTGATGCGCTGCGCTTCACCTCCCATGGCATCCATGGTGAACACATCGAAATTGCCATATCGGTCCGAAGCGAAGGCAATGGTTTTTCCATCATGGCTCCAAACAGGCATGTAGTCATGCGCTTGGTGAAAAGTAAGTTGCATGGCATCGCCACCTGCGGCACTTATTCTGTATAAATCGCCTTTATAAGTAAAAACTATCGTTTGACCATCGGGTGAAATTGTTGGATATCTAAGCCAATTAGGCGATTCTTGAGCTGACAGCCCAAAAGTGATGAGTGTTAAGAGAAGAGTAAAGAACTTTTGCATAGTGTTGAAATTTGAAGGCTGAATCTAGGGAAAAAAAGCCTGAGTTAAGAGGTGTTTTATTTGGCAAGCCAAACCTTATAGGTTCGAACACAAAAGCCTCGCCTGCCAAATGATGGCATATGATTAATTACAAAAACCTATAAGGTTTCATAGGTCAAACGAACCCTTCCTCCTTATACCTTGGGTTTGGGTATTTGTAAAAACCCTCTCCCGTTTTTACACCAAGTTTTCCAGCATCAACATAAGTTTTGAGCAAGGCAGCAAAGGCTTGGCTTTTCTTATCGGGTTGGCTGCTGGTGATATGCCATGCCGTTTCTAGTCCCACGGAATCTAAAATCCCAAAAGGACCCATTTCCATTTTGAAATTGCCCATCCAACTGCGGTCGATATCTTCAATCGAGCCAATGTCCATGGTTTTCAGTGATCCCGCTGCACCAATTAAAGCCATCAGCATATAATTGAAGATGTAACCGTGATTTTCCTTTTGAACGAAAACAGGGGTTTGCCAAAGCTTTTTGCCTAATTCCATCAACAAATCACTGATCCAAGCTTCGGTACCAGAATGCGGCATTACATCCACCACATTAGAATAAAACACATCGTGAAAATGGAAATTACAGAAACGCTCTGGTCGGCCAGAGGCATCAGCGATTTGAGAACCTAATAAGTAAGAAGTGTTGGTCGTGAAAATGGTTTTTTCAGGGCAGAGTGCTCCAAACTGCTCCCACACCTTTCGCTTAAGTTCAAGATTTTCTGTCACCGACTCATTTAAGAAATCGGCATCATCCGCGGCAGCTTCCGCATCGGTGGTAAAGGTCAGTCGAGCTTTGGCTTCTTCGGCCTGAGCTTCCGTTAACTTTTCGTGGCGAATCAGCATTTTGAGAATACCAGCCTGCGTTTGGATAGCAGTATCAAGTGCCTTTTCTGAAATATCATAAATGGTAGTTTCAAAACCGCTGATGGCGCTTTGTAAACCCACTCTTAGACCAAGTGTTCCTGCTCCCAAAATGAGCACTTTGTTGATGTCTTCTATTTTCATATCTGTTAATATAAACTCTAATTATCGATAAGTCTGAAAAAGATTGCCGCGTCAGAGCCCATTGTTATCAAATGGTCTCCTCCTCGCAATGACCGACTAAATTTTATCTCTTTCCAATGCCTTTACCGCATTCGCTCCGCAGGCCTTGACCGCGAAAATCAAATTCGCGAAGCGCGGGTCTTGCGTCAATCCTTTTTTATAACGGGCGTAAATTTGTTGAATGATGACCCCAATTTTGAATGCGCCAAACACATAGTAAAAGACCTGATCTTTTAAGTCGAAGCCTGTTTTTTCGGCATAGCGTTCTACTAGCTCGTTTCGTGTATAATTGCCAGGCAACCAAGTCAGGCTAAAAGGTTTTAAAGCTTCAGAATCATCAGCTTGGGCCCAATAAGCCAGTGAGGTACCTAAATCCATCAACGGATTGCCCACAGTAGACATTTCCCAATCGAGCACGGCTATGATTTCATCTAACTTTTCAGGATTGAGGACTAGGTTGTCATATTTATAGTCGTTGTGGATAAAGCTGACATATTTCTGTTCTGGAATGTTTTTCTGTAGCCAGTCAGCCGCCAGATTCATGCTCTCCAATTGATCTGTTTCGGCTTTATAATAACGACCAATCCAGCCCTCTACTTGTCGTTGGGTGTAGCCATCTGGCTTACCGAAATCCGATAGACCAGCAGCCTTCAAATCCATGGTATGCAATTCGGCCAAATTATCAATGCAGGCTTCTGAAATAGAGCGCATTAGTTCAGGATTCAAATCAAGATCCTTTGGAGGAGCACTTCTCAGAATTACACCCTTCACGCGTTCCATCATATAAAAATCAGCCCCCATTACGGATTGATCTTCACAGAAAAGCACGGGTTTTGGCACTTTGGAATAAACGGGTTTTAGGGCAGAAAGCACTCGGAACTCGCGGTTCATGTCGTGACCGCCTTTGATATTGGCACCAAACGGTGGTCGCCTCAATACGTATTCTTTTGAGCCATCTTTGATCAAATAAGTAAGGTTTGAAAAGCCACTCGGAAACTGGGACACTTCTATTGCTCCTGAAAAACCTTCGAGGTGCTCGGCCAGGTAATCTGTCAGTTTTGATAGATCCAACTCCTCTCCTTTTCTTATGTCCTTTGCTTTGTCAATCATCGGTCGGTACAATGGTTATTGGTGAATGGCAACGCATTCAATCTCCTGCTTAAGATAATCAGAGATTAGTGGCTTATCCTAAATTTTTGTTCCGAACCTTTGGGTTGAATACTGAATAGTAGTGGAATTGTACTGTGACTATGAACATTCTGAATTAGATTTGTAGCAGAATGCCAAACTCATACTTCCAATTCAAAGAATTCAGAATAGAGCAAGAAAATTGTGGCATGAAAGTGACCACAGAAGCCTGTCTATTTGGTGCATTGGCAGCACGGTTTCTCCCAGAAAATTGTGATAGCATATTAGATATAGGCACGGGAACAGGCCTTTTGGCTTTGATGCTTGCACAATCGAGCAAAGCTTCGATTTACGCATTAGAAATTGATAATGACGCCTTTCAGCAGGCAAAAGAGAACTTTCAGTATTCGCCTTGGGCGGAAAAGCTGTCTATTGAGCATTGCGATCTGAATGATTATCATCCTGACATTCCATTCGATTTTATCATTTGTAATCCTCCATTTTTTGAGAAAAATCAGCTCGGCAAAAAGGAGAATAAGAACAAGGCACTTCACAATTTCACATTGGGGTTTGAAGCGCTGGCCCAAGCAATTGAAAAACTGCTAAACCCCGAAAACGGATTAGCGATTGTGCTTTATCCTGAATATCAAATGTCGCTATTCAAAAAGTCAATGGTAGCATTGGGTTTGGAAGAGCACATTTCTATTGATCTTCACAACCAAGCCGACAGCCCTATTTTTAGGCAAATCAAAGTTTTTTCGAAGCATAAATCTGCGTCTATTCAAAATCAAAGGCTAGTGATAAAAAACCAAAATGGCGAGTATACTCCCGATTTTATCGATCTCTTAAAAGACTATTATCTTCATTTGTAAATGCTTTGCTTTTTCCCTTGCTGCCTCTGTTTAATCTAAATATCTTCACCCTCTATTTTAAAAAATACGCATGAATATTTTAGGGATTGATATTGGTGGAACAGGCATCAAAGGAGCCATAGTTGACACTGTGAATGGACGACTTATTTCCGAAAGGTATAGGGTCGCAACGCCAGAACCTGCAACCCCAGAGGCAATCGCTAAAATTGTCAAAGAAATCAAAGACCATTTTGATTGGCACGACAACATTGGCTGTGCGTTCCCAACGGTTGTGATTAATGGCAAGGCGATGTACAGCAGTAACCTTGATCCTTCATGGAAGGGCACTCAAATAGACGACCTTTTCAGCGGTGTTTGTGATGATGAAACATTCACAATTATCAATGATGCTGATGCCGCCAGCATAGCGGAAATGCGTTTTGGTGCTGGAAAACATAAATCTGGGCTAGTATTCGTAATCACCATAGGGACTGGGCTGGGCAGTGGCGTTTTTTATGATGGCCAATTGATTCCTAATTTTGAATTGGGGCGTATGTACGGAAAAAATGGCGATTTGATCGAGTTTTATGCCGCTGATTCGGCCAGGAAAAGAGAAGAACTAGATTTCGAAGAGTGGGGCAAGCGCTTCAATTTCTTCTTAAAGCATATCGTTCGCATCTTTTCTCCCGACCATATTATTTTGGGTGGTGGTGTAAGCAAGAAAATCAACAAATTCAGAAAGTACATTAAGATCAAAGCGCCTTATGTGGTTTCAGAAAAACTCAATAATGCTGGAATCATAGGCGCAGCCGTGAACGCAGCGGAGCATCATAAGTAAGAAGTTTTTTATGCTTCGACTTTATTGAAACCACTTTTGCATTGAAAACTGCTTTAATAAATTAGTGGACAAGACCCTGAAAGGGTCAAATGTCCATAGCCAACCATGACGAATAAACATCCGACCCCGATGGGGTCGAATAAATGAATTTGATAAAAGCGATAAACGTTGAATTCCTTCGGGATTAAAAGATTTGAGGCACAAAAAAGAATCTTAATCAAGCTAATTGATTTTCTTCCTTTAAAATCTTTTCAATCACGGACTTCATCTGATCGAATTCAGTATAGCCGTGGTTGATTTGATATAGCTGGTCTTTTATTTTAAAAAGCACCGTTGGATAACCCCTTACTCCCCATTGGCGATTGAGTTGAAACTCTTGATGCGTTTCGTACTTGCATTGGTCGCTTTCGAAAATGGCCAAAAAAACATCAAAGGGAATGTCGAATTGCTCACAGATGGATCGATAAAATTCCGATTCGGTGGGGTCTTCGTTGTCTACATAAAACTTACGTGATACCGCTTCATAAAAAGCCAATTCGTTATCTTCCATCCATTGGCGAGAAGCCACTACTGCTCTACAAGATGGTTCTGTGTCATAATTGAATTCTTCACGTTCGAATAACTGATACCCGAAAGGTTGACCACTTCTAGCAGTAACTTCTTGCCAGTGATGTCTTAAAAAGGCTTTCATATTATCGTCCCAAGCTTCTCCTCCACCTGGCCGTAAACCGCCCACGATAATCGAAAAACCAAATTCTGGATAATACTCCTTTAAAGCCTTTAAATGATTAGAAATCCCCCAACACCAAGAGCACATTGGGTCTCCGACATAGATAATTTCTTTATCGGCCTCCTTTTTTATTTCTGATGGAGATTCAGCTAACTCTGCTGGTGCACAGATGCCAGTTTCGGGATCGCAGGATTGGTTTTCGACTTTCATATCGCTGGCAATAACAGGAAGCATCCATTTTGGGTTCATTCAAATTTTATTGACGGTTGAAGAAGGACTATTTCCTTAATTCAATCGGCTTAAAAGCCTTTCTATTTTAATTAATCATTATGGGCTCAACATTATCAGCATAAATTATTAACTCAAATAACACTTTGTAGGTAGGTGTCGCGATTAAAATTGCCTCAAATTGTAAATGATTTTTTAACTCACTTAACCAAAAAGAAAAATGACTACAACAATTAACATTGTGAATCTTAGGGGTGCGTCCGCACTTCTGGCAAGCCAAAGCAGCCCTGATCCCACCAAAGTATTATTTGTGCTACTCACCGCAGATAGCTCTAGTGGAGTTGTAGGCATTACTCCAGGAGTTGTAACTGCCCTTACCGACAATATGGCCATTACATTTGATACGATTAAAAGTGGCAGACTTTACGTGGGCTATGGCCAATACCCAAACCCTCCATTACCACAAGGGTCCGAGTATTTTGGTTGGATAGAATTCTCAAGACAAAGCACTGACACTGCGGTTTGGATTAACCTATCCAACGTTGATATCCTTGGATTACCATTGACCTTAGAAGGTACCGACTCGGCCGGAAACGCTTTTACTTTGGGCTATAAAACGCCAATGGTCGCTACGGCACCTACGGCATCAATCATTGCGCAAGCCAAAGCGGTGCTAACAGATGGAAACGCTGCAGGAGGTTCGGCAGCGGTGGTTAAAACTGCCACCGGACAGGATAAAATTCTTGCTCCTAACCATGTGCCCGGAAGCTATAGATCATATGATAGTTACCTTGCCGCACTTACTGATACAACCTCTAGCAACTACCCAGCAGCTTTGAGCATTTTATCAGACACACCCGCCAATGGCGCTCCTGTGCAAATGAATGGTAACTTCTTAAACGCAAGCGCAGCAACTGACAATATTATATCACTCACAAGTACGGACGGCACTCAAATCTGTCATATCACCAAAGCCAACCTGACATCGCAAATCATTTACGAATGTGACGGGGGCTATATGAGTTGGTCGACTGATGGTGGCGCGACCTTCAATCAAATACATCAAAACAGGACAATAATAAACGACCCAAGTAGTACTGAAGCAGAGCGAACCATTACCAACTCAGTATTCAGGAATATTATGATTGGGTTGAATGAAGGCTATTTTTCTATGGAAAATACAACCAACAACAACAGCGCGATGTTTGCTGGCCTCGTTCCCTTTGTAAATGGAAATGGAAACCAATATGCTCAGGTAATTCACGAAAGCTCAAATTCTTATGGCTTCCCTTATGCGGATTCAAATCTGAAAGTGTTGGTAACAGCTCAGCTTGGCGCAGCACTCACCTTGAATATACTTGCTGATGATGCTACGAAGGATTATGAGGCACCATCGGACAACACAAGCAATCAACCCCAATCAGGCACTTATCAATTGGGAATTGGTAGTTCCAGCCAGCACCTTGGGGTAATCAAAATCGGAAACTGGCGCTATACTCCTAACTCTGTTGGTGGTTATGGTGGCTTTTTACCAGATCTTCCGCAATGGACAAAAATGGAGTTTACTGGTCTTGGCTCTGACAAGTACATCTGGATCATGAACAACGGAGTGTATGAAGGCAACGGAGCAACTCAATGCCTTAATCAGCCCGCCACTATTGCAAATAATGTTGTGACTTGGGGCGCGTCTTTGGGCTGGAATGGTAGTGTTGCTCCACCTTTAGAGCCAATAGATTGATATTTTCATACCTGACAGATTTTTGAAACCTGTCAGGTATTTATTCCTCCTCATCAAAAATTACCCCCGAACCAAAGTCATTCAATTGACCGAAAACGTCCTGATCAAAAACTAGCTCGGCTTTGTTGAGGTATTTTTGCATGCCCAGCATAACTTCGAAATTGGGTTGATGCAGGTGTTTTGGGATTTTATAAATTCGGCTGTCCTTTTTATCGAAGGGAGTGGCTTCCTTGGCCCCATAGAGATAAGGAATTAAGATTTTTGAGCAACTCATGGCGATACGATCGAACTCAAATACTGCAAAATGAGATTGAAGCCTTAGGTTGATTTCTTCGAAAAACTCAAGCGTACTTGCCAAACGCACCCTTGAACCGGCCCTGGATTTGCCTTTGGTTTTTAAATGCTTGATTTGACTTGTCCCTTGCTTTTTGCGCACCATATAGGCAGAAAATACTTTGTGCGCTAAGCAATCTTCGCCCTTAAAAACACCAACTGAAGCACTTCCCGATTGAACCAGCAACATCAGATAACTGATCTCTTTTTCGAAATCGAATTCAAATTGAGTATTACATGAAAGTGTAATGGGCAAACGGATATAAGCTTCTTGATTTTTGCGCGGCCAGCTCAGTTCAATGCGATGCTTTTCGTAGTCATAATTCGGACTAAAACCCAACTCTTCTACCTGACTTAGCAGCTGGGGTACTTGTTCGGCATTGTAGAAAAGGCTTTTCATTCCGAATACTATAAAAAGGCCACGGATTGGGCAATGCTTTGCCAATTAATATTGCCGAAAGCCCAAATGACTGCCCGCGTGAGGGATAGAAAGGGAGTCCGAAGTCGGAAGCACGAAGACCGAAGACCGAAGTCGGTAGCGTTGGAGGTCTGCATTGGCCGACCCGAAGCGGATGCAAGCAGCGAAGGGGCACGCCCAAGATCGATTCAAAAATTTATCAAAGATTAGCTCATTGATTTTCAATGTGTTGTATTTCCTATTGAGTAAATTCTAAAATTATTTTTCAATGTTGGAACTTCAATGTTATAACATTAGTTATGCTCCTGAAATCGGAAACGAACAGAATTTTAAACCATAAAAAGTAAAAACAATGAGAACATTTTCAGTACCCACCAGAGATCAGGTTGCACCTGTAGCCCAAGGAATTTTTGATAATTTGAAATCACAACTAGGCATGGTGCCCAACTTATTCGCCACTATTGGCTACTCGGCCAATGCCTTATCCTCGTACCTTGCTTTTCAGAGCGCTCAAGCCAAAGGAAGCTTTAATGCCAAAGAAAGGGAGGCTGTATTCTTGGCCGTATCACAAGTCAATGGTTGTGCATATTGCCAAGCGGCCCATACCACTTTGGGCAAAATGAACGGGTTTACAGAAGAGGAAACCATCGAATTGAGAAAAGGCAAAAGCGCCAATGCCAGATTACAATCAATCGTTGTATTGGCGAAAGAAATCACAGCAAATCATGGTCGACCATCGAGCGAAGCACTTGAATCCTTTTTCGCTCAAGGTTTTGACAATGCCGCGCTCATCGATTTAATCGCCCTAGTGGCAGATAAAACATTGGCCAATTACGTCCATAACGTAACTCAAATCACAATCGACTTCCCAGTTGCAAAACCAATCGAAGAAGCTGTAGAGGCTTAATCATAGCGATAAATCAAATCCGTTGAGCGGCATTGGTCTGCTCAACGGATTGGTAACATTCCAAAAACATATCCTAGAAATTAAAAACATGAAAAGAACATTGAGTATTGCCCTGCTATTGATGACTTTGGCCATCTCAGGCTTTGCACAGGAAAAACCAACTGTCATAAAATTGGATCAGACGCCCGGAAAATTCGAAAAGGAAGGTTTGAGTTTGAAACCAGGCAAATACATTTTCGAGGTAACCAACCTTGGTGTTGACCACGAAGTAGGTTTTGTGATCACGCCAGTGGTGAATGGCAAGGAAGGTGAGCACGTACAAGCGTCCTATTTGGGTAAAACCATTAAGAATGGAGAAAAATCACAATCCAAAGTGGTCGAATTGAAAGCCGGAACTTACAATTACTTCTGCCCGCTGAACCCTACCCCACATTATAAAATCACGGTAACTGACCAAAAATAATGACCTTATAAAGTGTGTGTTGTTGAGCCACCTAGCGAATTGGTTTTTGACCAAGCAGTTAGGTGGATTTTTTATCCAAGTCTTACGATGGAAGTTCTAAGTTTCTTTTAATAACTGATGTTATAACATTATCTTAGCAAAAGGTAAGCGTTACGACATTCCAATGAACATTGACGAACAATTGAAAACGGCCAATTTCCAAAACCAGAAACACAGGTTACGCATGAATATGCTGTATACCTCATATTGGCTGGCCGAAAATATTTCGAATTTTTTAAAGCCTTATGGCATCACGCAGCAACAATTCAATCTACTACGTATTTTAAGAGGACAGTTTCCTGAACCCATAAGTACCAAACAATTGCGTGAAAGAATGATCATCAGCAATTCTGATACCTCTCGTATGATAGATCGGCTCTGCGAAAAGGGTTTGGTATGGAAGCGACCTTGCGAGCACGATGCCAGATTAATTCAGGCTTTTATTCATGAAAAAGGGCAAGCACTGTTGGCCGAAATCGATAAGAATATCGGCAAACTTGATGATGTGATGTGCAACATTACCGAAGAAGAAGCCCTTACCTTGAATAAACTCTTGAATAAAATGAGATTCTACTCCAAAGAGCAAATCATTTAAATAGCCCAAAACATTAATTGCTACATAACACTTTTGTGAATGAACTTTCTGACTTTGCACGGAGTTGGATTTTCTTACAACCACAAAAATATTGCAGCTCAAAAATCAAAAACTCGCCAAGGTCACCATTCTCTTTTGCAGCATGATGACCGTAATGGCTGGAGCAACCATTGCTCCCTCCCTGCCCGAAATGACCAAGGCATTTCCAGGAAATCCATCTGCCGAAACGCTAGTGAAGCTTGTGCTTACTATCCCGGGTTTGTTCATTGCGATTACCGCCCCATTTTCGGGTTGGATCATTGATAAATTTGGAAGGATCAAGCTTCTGGTCGCTATGCTGTTGCTTTATGCAATTGCAGGAACTTCAGGTCTTTATTTGAATACGCTGGGCGCGATCATTGTGGGGCGTGCTTTTTTAGGCATTGCGGTGGGTGGCATTATGACGACCGCGGTGGCGTTGATTGGCGACTATTTTGAGGGCAATGAAAGACAGAAATTCCTAGGAACTCAAGCCGGAATTATGGCGCTTTCGGGCACCATTTTCATTAGCTCGGGAGGTTTTTTGGCAGATATCAGTTGGAGATATCCTTTCTTGATTTATGGATTGGCCGCCCTAGCCATTCCTATGGTTTTAATCTATTTGAAAGAACCTGATAGCAGTGGGCGAAAATTAGAAAAGGATGAAGTAAAAGAGAAAATACCAAAGCTTGCTTGGACGATCTATTTGATTTCTTTCTTGGGCATGGCGGTTTTTTATATGATGCCCGTACAAATTCCTTTCTTGATTCAGGAAATCGATAACGTTGGCAATATGGCTACAGGAATTGCCCTTTCAGCCAGTATGCTTTTCGCGGCCAGCATGTCTTTTAGTTACCAAAAATTCAAAAACCGTTTAACGCATTATCAGATCTACGGGATTTCCTTTTTGATCATGGGCTTGGGTTACATGGCAGTCTCTTTTGCGACAAGTTATGCTTGGGTTTACCCGGGCTTACTGCTGGCAGGACTTGGTTCGGGTTTAGTGATGCCCAATTCTAATTTATGTTTGGTTACACTGGCTTCGCCAAAAGTACGCGGACGAGTTTTAGGACTCCTTACCACCTTTATTTTCCTAGGCCAATTTGCTTCTCCCCTTATGTTTCAACCCATCATCAATCTAAGCTCAATCCGTGGCGGCTTTCATTATTTGTCCATGGCCTTGATCGTCTTCTCTATCATCGCATTGATTAGGAATAGAAGGCTAATAAGGTCTTGATAAGACGGAAGACGGAAGTCCGAAGATGGAAGACGAAGACCGAAATAAGAAGTAAGAAGTAAGCCCTTAGCTCAGTGTCAACCATGAAAAGCTTTCTTTCCCTGAGGCACGAAGGGTCTAGAATTCGAAGACCTTGAAGTGGTCTGACCACTGTTTTGCGTTTTGCTACTCATTTACTCGAGAACGGACCGGACTTAAGAAGTATTTAATCGCTGCTAGAGCATAATTCATTAAAAACCACAGACCCTCAGATTCGCGGAATATCCATCTGCCCATCGAAACTTTTTATACAACAAATAATCCCTTAGATTGTGTATAAAACTACAAATGGTATAGTGACAACTTTTAGATCACTATCTGCTTATTCGCAACTAGCCAAAAATAATGACATTAAACCAGAAATAATCAGACTAAACCAATGAAGGAAATTGAAGATTTTTTTGAAGACTATAAAAATGCAGTTTGGCAAAAAGATGCAACCATGCTATTAAAACTATATGATAATGAGGTTGTATCATTTGACATGTGGGACATAGGGTACTATAAAACCCTTAATGAATGGACACCTGAAATTGAAAATTAGCTATCATCCTTGGGAGAAGAAAAAGTGAAAGTTGATTTTGAAATGATTAAAGTGTTCAAATCAGATACAAATGGATTTGCTAGTGGGTTGATAGAATTTCAAGCTATAAATACTCAAGGGGCGGTATTAAGGAAAATGAAAAATAGAATTACTGTTGGATTTTCAAGATTCGAAAACGGCTGGAAAGTGGTTCATCAACATGTTTCGGCACCTGTAACTTCTGAAAATCTTACTGCCATTTTGGATTTATAAGTGATTTTATAAACATAATTGTGAAACGGCCTTCAACGAAATTCCCGAAGGTAAACAATGATGAAAGAAGATAGAAGTATGTAAATAGAGTCGTCTGACCACTTGGAGTGGTCGGACCACTGTCTTGAGTTTTGCTTCTCACCTACTATAAAATGGACCAGACTTAAGAAGTATTCAATCACTGCTATGGCATAATTCAATAAAAACTACAGCCACGAAGCTTCGGGGTTTACCCATGTTGCTCTTAACTCTTTTAACAAGATCAAAAACTTGCTAGATTGAAAAAAAACATAGTGGGAGTAAACACACCATGGTGTTTACCCAATTGCTATGCAGGATCATAAAAAAATAATATGAGTATAGAAGAAAATGCTACTAACTTATTGATTGCCCTTTACAATAAGGAGAATGAAGCAGGTAGAAGAGCCTATGAGGGGCACGAAGTTAGTTCATTAATAGAACTAACTCCAGATGACATTAATGATGCCGTGGAGTTTTTAGCAGATAGAGACTTAATTGAAAGACTTAATTGGATGGGTACACATCCATATATGTTTGGTCAAATTGAGTTAAATGCAAAGGGTAGACATATTTACCAAGAGCTACTAAAAAGTGAAAATGTTACAGACTCAAGAAAAGCGGAATCTGATATTGTAGCCAAACAACCACTAGCGGCAGGATCACCATATGGTTTTTCAGATGAAGATTGGGAATATACTCAAATGAAAATCAATGACTCCCAAAAACTAATAGTGGTAATGGGATACCAATTTGAAAGTGAATATTATAATAGCGAGAAACTAACTAGTGCAATTAAAAATCAGTTTGAAAATGTTTTGAGAAAATGGAATTCAGATCCGAAAACCAACAAGTTTGAATTGGACTTTGTAAAACTTGGAGCTGGTTATGGTGAACATCTTTTCAACCAAATTGCTAGGGATATAATTTCATCAGATATTGCGATTTTTGAAACTTCAGATTTGAATCCAAACGTAATGCTTGAATTAGGAGTAGCTCTAACATGGGGTAAGAGAGTGTTGCCAATCAAATTAAAGGGACAAAAGAAACCGCCTTCAGACATTTCAGGGCAAACATGGGCTGATTACCTAAATGATGGTGAATTTGTGAACGAAAACCATGACGAGCAACTATATAGGATGATAGAAAGAGCAATTCAAAAGAAAACTAAAGGAATGTAACCCTGCATAACAAGTGATATGAGATCAGGCTTGCTATCGCTGCGTCCGCTCCATATCACCGATCCGTTGCTCGTCAAACAAATACCAATTCATAAAATGACCACGCGCAGATTAAGCGTGTTAGACTGGTTCATTATAAAAGTCATCGGACCAATGACCAATGACCAATGACCAAAATTAATATAGCGCTGGGAATTTAATTGGGTCCACTTCACTCATCAAAGCATAGGTCTTGTCGAATACCGTTTCTACACTTGGTTTAGAGAAATAATCACCATCCGAAGCATAGGCCGGTCTGTGTTCTTTAGCCGCAATGGTGACAGGCTGTGAATCCAAATGGAAATAGGCAGCTTGCTCTTCCACCACTTTTTGCATCATATAGGCAGAAGCACCTCCAGGTACGTCTTCATCCGCAAAAATTACTCGATTGGTCTTTTTAATAGAATCAACAATGGAATGATGCACATCAAATGGTAGTAAAGTTTGGACATCGATCACTTCAACCGAAATACCGATTTCTTCAAGTTCCTGAGCTGCTTGCATTACAATTCTACACATTGAACCATAAGTAACGATGGTGACATCAGTACCTTCTTTCAATATTTCAGGAATACCCAAAGGCAAGGTGAACTCTCCGATGTTATTTGGAATGCGTTCCTTTAAACGATAGCCGTTCAAACACTCTATGATCAAGGCTGGATCATCCGACTTCAACATAGTATTATAAAAACCTGCTGCTTGTGTCATGTCTCTTGGCACCAACACATGAATTCCTCTGAGGCTACTTAAAATCATCCCCATTGGTGAACCTGAATGCCAAATACCTTCTAAACGGTGACCGCGAGTTCTTATAATCAATGGTGCTTTTTGTCCACCGGCAGTACGATAGTGCAATGATGCCAAATCATCTGATAAAATCTGGATAGCGTAAAGCAAATAATCTAAATATTGTATTTCTGTGATCGGACGCAATCCGCGCAATGCCGCGCCTATGCCTTGACCAATAATGGTGGCTTCTCTAATACCAGTATCGGTTACTCTTAATTCGCCATGTTTTGCTTGTAAGCCCGCAAAAGCTTGGTTTACATCACCAATCTTCCCAACATCTTCTCCAATCGCAAAAACCCTTGGATCACGAGATAAAGCCGCATCAAAACAAGCTTGAAGCACTTCTCTACCATCTACCAAAGGTGATTCATCAGAGAATTCAGCCTTAATTTCTTCAATCTTCAAAGCTGACTGCGCTGATTGACTGGTAACATGAGAACTAAAACGCTCCTCATTATTCGCTGAAAGCACGTTCAACCATTCTACTAATTCAGTTCTTTCATTAAGCTGCTCCGTTCTAGTAAGTCGCAGTACTTTTTTGACAGCTTTTACAGAATCCATACGAATAGGATTCATTGTTTTCTTAAGGTCTGCAGCAACTTGCAATACTTGACCACTGAAATTACTTGCCGTAGCTAAGTGCTCTATTCTAGCAATGGCCTCATTTTGCTCTTCATTAATATCGACCATAAAAGCATTCCAAGCAGCAGTTTTCGCAGCTTTAGCAGCTTCTTTGGCTTTCTTTTCAATGCTTTCTAAATCAGCTTCCCGAGCAAACTCATTCTCTAGAATCCACTCTTTCAATTTCTTAATACAATCGAAATCGGCTTCCCATTCCAGTCTTTCTTTTGACTTGTATCTTTCATGAGAACCCGAAGTAGAATGACCTTGAGGTTGTGTCATCTCCACCACATGTACAAAAGTAGGCACATGCTCTGTCCTTGCTATTTCAGCAGCTTTCTTGAACGTATCGATCAAGCCAAGGTAATCCCAGCCTTTTACTACAAATACTTCGTATCCTTTTTTGTCTTTGGTACGCTGCATTCCAGCCAAAAATTCAGAAATACTGCCTTTCGTAGTGTGGAATTCTTTTGGAACCGAAATACCATAGTCATCGTCCCAAACGGCCATTACTAATGGAATCTGAAGCACACCTGCTGCATTGATTGATTCGAAGAATGGGCCTTCAGAAGTAGAAGCATTTCCTATCGTACCAAATGCCACTTCATTTCCTTGAATTGAAAAATCGGTAAACTCGTGAAGTGATTTGTTTTGTCTGTATAATTTTGAAGCGTATGCCAATCCTACCAAACGCGGCATTTGGCCAGCAGTAGGAGAAATATCAGCACTTGAATTCTTCATTGAAGTTTGAGGCTTCCAATTTCCTTCTTCGTCTAAAAGTCGGTTACCAAAATGACCGTTCATTGAACGACCGCCTGTTGAAGGCTCCGCTTCTACGCTGGTGTGTGCATAAAGCTGCGCGAAATATTCTTGAATTGTAAGTTGGCCAATCGCCAACATAAAAGTTTGATCGCGGTAATAACCAGATCTAAAATCACCATTCTTAAAAGCTTTGGCCATGGCCAATTGGGCTACTTCCTTACCATCTCCGAAAATTCCGAATTTGGCTTTGCCCATGAAAACTTCCTTCCTTCCCATCAAACTGGCCTCTCTGCTCTCGCAGGCCAATCGATAGTCATTCAGGATTTCTTCCACTCCAATGCTGATTTTTTTATCCGTTTTGGTAGCTCCCACGTTCCTTTTATTTAAAGTTTTAAGATGGCTCTTTTATCCGAAGATTAACAAAAATAGTATTTTAAAAATACGAATCAAATTTGGTAAAGGCATTTATTCAATCAGTCAATCCAAATATTATTTTTTAATAATTAATATTTCAATTTTATATTTTGTAATATTAGTTTTAACAAAACTTTATTACGCCATTTTTGAAGAAGCAAAAATGTTGTCTTAACATGTGGTTAACCTGCCAAATAATGTTCTTGAGATTCACGAGATGATTTTTCTTGAAGATTGCAAACGTTTGAAGTCGAGGTTACTATATTTGCCTCGAAAATCAAATTCTATTATCATGATCATTGGTGTACCTATAGAAATTAAGAACAATGAAAACAGGGTTGCTTTGACCCCAGGTGGTGCCTTAGAGCTTATTAAGCGCGGACACACAGTTTATGTACAACATAACGCTGGATTTAACAGTGGCTTCCCTGATGAATTCTATGAGAAGATTGGCGCAAACATTTTACCTACAATAGAAGAAGTTTATGACATTGCCGAAATGATCATGAAGGTAAAAGAGCCGATCGAGCAAGAATATAAACTAATTAAAGAAGGTCAATTACTATTCACTTACTTCCACTTTGCTTCTTACGAACCATTAACTAAAGCTATGATCGCCAATAAGGCAATCTGTTTGGCTTACGAAACGGTAGAAAAAGCAGATAGATCACTTCCATTGCTCGTTCCGATGTCTGAAGTAGCGGGTAGAATGGCAACGCAACAAGGTGCAAAATATCTTGAAAAACCAATCAAAGGAAAAGGTATTCTCTTAGGTGGTGTACCGGGTGTTAGCCCTGGCCGAGTATTGGTACTTGGTGGTGGTGTGGTAGGAACTCAAGCTGCTAAAATGGCCGCAGGTCTTGGCGCTCAAGTGACTATCATGGACGTTAACCTTGATCGTCTCCGTTATTTGAATGACATCATGCCTCCAAACGTGGTAACAAGATATTCTAACGAAGTCAACATTCGTGAGCTACTTCCTTTGATGGACTTGATCATTGGCGCGGTTCTTATTCCAGGAGCAAAAGCACCAAACTTGATTACCCGCGATATGTTAAAAGAAATGCAGCCAGGTACTGTTTTGGTTGACGTTGCTGTAGATCAAGGAGGTTGTATCGAAACTTGTCGACCAACTACTCACGAAAATCCAACTTTCATTATTGATGATATCGTTCATTATTGCGTAGCGAACATGCCGGGTGCTGTTCCTTATACTTCTACCATCGCATTGACAAATGCTACGCTACCTTACGCTATTCAATTGGCTAACAAAGGATGGAAACAAGCTTGTAAAGACAATAAAGAATTGGAACTAGGACTGAATGTAATTGAAGGTGACGTGGTTTATCAAGCGGTTGCTGAAGCATTCAATTTGCCTTATGTCCCTGTTCAAAATCATTTGAACTAAACAGTTTAAGCATTAGAAATTGAAAGGCTACTCAAACGGGTAGCCTTTTTTATTTCAACTCGATTCTTAGCCCAAAAAAGCCACGAATGCCTTGATTGGGAGCAAAAACATAAGAAGGATCAAAGGTCAAAGCATAGGGGTTTTGAGCTGTTGGGATCACTTGACCAGAAGCATCAAACTCCACTTGTCGATCGAAAGGATCGAACGGCCTGGCAATACTATTCGCTGGAGGCGTGAAGTTCAAAAGGTTTTTGACACCTCCATAAACCTCTAGCTTCTGACCAATCGGCATTGTCAACTGAATGTTCTGGAGGCTCCACCAAGGAGATTCGGAAGCCCGAGGATCTAAATCACCAAGGACAGGCAGCCGCATTGGCCCATATACATTGCCAGTATAATCGATTTTCAATCCTGAGATCGGGAATGCATAACTAATCGTCCAAACGCCAGAAAATCGTTCGGTGAGTAGTTGATCTATCTCAATACCATCTTCTACTGCAAAGACATCCTGAAAAGTAGCTCCAGCTAAAACTTTCAAACCCGATAAAAATGAGAAATCTATATTAAGAGAAGCGCCTCTTGAAATCGCATGGCCGTTGAGGTTATCGTAAATGATTTGGTTTGGGTTGGTATCATAGTCCGCAATGATTCTGTTTTGAAAACGCGTATAAAATGCGCTAAAATCAATATCAATGAATGCATTCTGACGTGTCATTATTTTCCTGACAAAATTTAGATTGGCATTCCAAGAGGTTTCTGGCCTTAATTCCTCCACAAAAAGCACTTCTCTTCCTCCTGAAAGTGCGGCATGATCTTCTGTAAAAACATTGGCCACCCGATAACCATTGCCAATGCTCAATCTCAACACATTGTTTCTATCTGCACTGTTCCATTTGTAATTCAGGCGAGGAGAAAAAATGCTCCCATGTCGCGAATTGTAATCATACCTCAGCCCCATCAACAGCTGATTCTGGGTATTAATTTCATATTGGTTTTGAACGAAAACACCTGGTAAATGTGTGATTGAGGGTTGATTCTGCAAATCCAAAGTAGCCGTTGCAGGAGTATTATCATCATAGGTGGTATAGCGATAAGCCAAGCCAAAGAGCAAGTCATTTTTGGCAACCCTCTTGTTCAATGTCAATTGCCCAAAGCCCACAAATTGATCGGCTAAATAGCTAAGATTGCCATAAACTGAATTCTGTATGTGATTATTCGCACTGAATTGAAACTCAACATGTTCTTTGACAGGAAGTTGATACACCCCAAAGACCTCCCATCGACCAGTATAAATACTTTCGCCATACACCTGATCTCCTCCGCGGAAATCAGTGCCCCAATTCATATCCCCGCCCCAGCGGTCTTCATAAACATAGCGACCCGCCAAGGAAAAAACTCGATTCTCCTTGCGATTAAAACTCCATTTGTTAAATACAGAGAAACGATTCTGAAGTGTTACATCCGTGAAACCATCTCCATTATTATCAATTGGATTTTGATAGTTGAAGTAGTTTATACCTAGCAAGCCATCTACTTTATCTCCCGCTTTTAATCGAGCACCTATGTCTGTATTGATTTCGCCCCATGAGCTCGCAAAGGAATCCGCAAAAAAGGCTGGCGAATTCTTGGGTTTCTTCGTAATTAAATTGATTAAACCACCCACAGCTTCAGAACCATAAAGTGTTGAAGCTGGCCCCTTAACCACTTCTACCCTATCAATCATGGCTTGTGGGATTCCCGTCAGACCATAAACCGTAGAAAGGCCACTGACAATTGGCATTCCATCAATGAGGATCATGGTATATGGCCCTTCAAGTCCGTTAATATGGATATCGCCAGTATTACACACATTGCAATTCAATTGAGGCCGCACTCCGTTGACATTTTGCATCGACTCGAAAACAGAAGGTGCTGGATTGGCTTTGAAAAAAGCACCTGAATAAACCTCCACCGAAACTGGGCTTTCGAGCTTACTCACTTCCTTCATTGTGCCAGAAACCACTACCTCATCTAATAGCCTTTCGTCTTCTTCTAGTTCGATAAACACCTCTACTGTTTGCCCTGCTAAGATTTCAACTTCAAGAACAACATTCCTAAAGCCAATAAAAGAAGCAACAAGTTGATACTTACCAACGGCCAGTTCATTAATACTAAAACTTCCTTCCGCATTGCTTACGGCTCCATAAGGCTGGCCCTTTATGGCCAACGCCACAGACTCAATTGGTTGTTGATCAAAGCTCACCTTTCCTGTGACGTTTCCCTTTTGAGCAAAAGCCACCAATGGAGTGATGAGCAAAAGACATATGCACCAAATTTTTTTGACCATATCATCAATATATTTAGATTACAAATATATTATTTTTAGGTTAATCTAAAAATAAAAAACCACTTTCTGAAATTCACTTTTAAAAAGCCCTAATTTATCTATGGTAGTACTTACATAAACCGTTAATAGAAGAAACAGATAAAACCTTTCAAGATGTTTGCAACAGAGTTGCAAATGCACTAATGTTGCATAAACATTATCAACAAACCGATTTTATCATGAAATTCAAGAGCAAATCCTTCGCTACTTTTTGTCTTATTTCTTCCCTCATGTTGGCCGTAGGCTGTGGTTCAGACGATCCTGCACCAGTCAATGAGGAAGAACTTATCACCACCTTGCGCTTGACCTTTGCGGGCACGGGCACCACCTCTGAAACTGTGACGGCTACCTTTACCGATCTTGATGGCCCAGGAGGCAATGATCCAGTCATCACAAACCCAGTAACTCTTCAAGCGAACGGCACGTATTCCGTAACTGTCGAGTTTTTAAATGAGGCCGAAAGCCCTGCTGAAAACATTACGGAAGAGGTGAGTGAGGAATCAGATGAACATCAAGTCTTTTTTGTAGTTAGTAATACATTGAATATGAGTTATCAATATTCCGACACCGATTCAAACAATCGTCCTCTTGGCTTGTCGGGTTTGGTAACAACAGCAGCTGCCAGCACGGGAACTTTGCAAGTACTGTTAATTCATGAGCCAAACAAGTCGGCTCAAGGTGTTAGCAGTGGAGACCCGACAAACGCAGGAGGAGAAACTGACATTAGCGTAAGTTTCAATTTTACGATTCAATAATATTCTACAGTGTAAACTTGATTGATTACATAGTTGATTAAGTTTAGTTTGTTTTATGAGCCGCAAAAGACGTTTGCGGCTCTCTTTTTTCATGCCATGTTCTCTCGAAGTGGCGTGAATTTTAAGAATTCCTTTGGCTTCCGTATCTTGGCAACTCAAAACAGCAGCGATTACCCATTTGCGCGAAGAACAAATCATGAATAACACCGCCCTAATCACAGGTGCCGCAGGAGGCATTGGCTTTGAGTTCGCCAAAATTGCTGCAAAAAACGGCTATAATTTATTGCTTATAGACGTTAACTCTTCTGCATTAAATAGCAAAAAAGAAGAGCTTCAACTCACATTCCCTTCAACACTCATTGACCTCTTCGTTTGTGATTTAGCAGAAAGAGGCATTGCTCAAAAAATCTATGACCATATTTCGGATTCAGGCTTGACCATTGAAATCCTTTTCAATAATGCTGGTTTTGGTAATTTTGGTCATTTCGTGGAAACCGATTGGAACAAGGATGAAGCAATGCTGAACGTGCATATCGTTACGAGCAGCCACTTGATTAAACTGTTATTACCCGGAATGATCTTTAGAAAGAAGGGGTATGTCTTAAATAATGCTTCTGTTGCAGCCTTTGTACCTGGACCCTTAATGAGTACGTATCACGCTTCGAAATCTTACCTCCTTTTATTTACTCAAGCTTTGGCCAATGAGCTGAAAGATACTGGTGTTCATGCCTCTGTACTTTGCCCCGGCATGACAAAAACAGGTTTTGCAAAGGCCAATGGCAATGACGACCCTAGTATCAAATTCAATATTGCTTCACCCGAAGATGTTGCGCTTTTTGCTTTTGAAAGCGTAATGAAAGGAAGAATAGTCGCTGTGCCTGGTATTTGGAATAAGTTGAGTGCTTTTCTACCTCGCTTATTGTCTCGGAATAAAGTAGCGAATATGGTAGGCAATATCCAGCGTAAAAATCATGCAAAACGCACGGATCAGAAACAAGTCGCCTCGACAATGCAGCGTTCTGCTTAAAGCTATCTGCCTCATTTTTAATTAAATCTGCCCAACCTCTCCAAAAGTTAAGGTTCCGATCTCCACGGAGTTAATGGAGTTATTTGAAATATGAATGAGCACTTTTGGAGAGTTCAAACAACAAGAAATAAAGTTCTGATTATCTGGTTAAATAAACCTTCTCTTCCCACTCCTTCAACTTCGGGTTCATCCATTTGAACCAAAGCGGTGGAAAAGCGGCTAACATAATCATGGCCGGATAACCGGAAGGCAACTGAGGCGATTCATCATAATGCTTCAGCACTTGATAACGCTTGATGGCATTGGCATGATGATCGGAATGTCTTTGCAATTGAAAGAGAAAAAAGTTGCTCAGGCGGTGATTAGAGTTCCAAGAGTGCATAGGGTTTACGCGTTCATATTGACCAGGTGCAATTTCCTTTCTCACTATGCCATAATGCTCTATGTAATTCACGATTTCCAGTAAGCTGAAAGCGAGGATTGATTGCACGAAAAAGAAAACTGGCACTTCCCAAACGAGCCTCTCTTGCCAAATACTCGTGCCGAAAGTCAATAATGCCGCGAAAAGCAATGGGAATAGGCTAAACCAAATCATATTGTTCTTCATGCTCCAAAAGCCTAAGCTCTTTCTTTTTAAGCCAGTCAACTCTATCTCCCAAGCACTGAAATAGCTTCCTACCACCGAGCGGAACCAAAACTTATAAAAGTGCTCTCCCTTGCGACTTGTTGCAGGATCTCTGGGTGTGGCCACATACACATGATGTCCTCGATTGTGCTCAATATAAAAATGCATATAGCAAACCGTCATCAAAATCAACTTGGCATAAAAACGCTCTAAAGCAGATTTTTTATGTCCTAACTCATGGGCTACCGTAATGCCAATACCACCCGTGACAAGTGCCACACTAATGACAAAACCAATTAATTCATAGGTTGCCAAAAAAGTTGAGGCCACCATCATCACAGCCCAAATCACAAAAGCCAATTGAAAAACAGCCCAAACGTAAGTGATTAAGCGATAGTAGAATTGTTCAGCAATCACCAAGGCCTCTTGATCCGTCATATTCTCAGGATCGTCTCCGATTAGGTAGTCCATTAAAGGAATCAACACGAAAATAAACACCATTGAAGTGTAATTCCACCAGCCGCCTAAATAGAAGCCTAGAATCGCCAGCGCGGGGATTATAAATGCCGTAAGAAAGCCAATGCGCTTGATCCAAGTCATAACGAAAAATACGCAATTAAATAGTGGGTTTCAACTAGCTAAAAAGGAAAAAGATAGATTGTATTTTAGATAAATGACTCCGCAGGATGAGCCATTAGTCATTAGGGGATGGCTTCCTACAGTTGCTCGGCTGTGCCGAGTGACCTATGCACAGCTGAAAAAAAGTTTCAGCATGACTTAACTGGGCCTTGCGCTCCTTCACGAACTTTGCGGTTACACTATCTACCAAACCCTTGAGATTTGAAATTTCTCTTTTAGAATTTAAAAATTTATACTGCTTGGCTGAATTGTTTTTCCCCTTGTTCAGTCTGATAATACTCGTCAAAAATGGAACAGATATTTCTCAAGAAGTTCATTCCCTTGGCTGTAACACGATAGTTGAGGCAGAATTTTTCTAACAATCCATCCCCTACCATATCCATCAAACTTTCCCTTTTTTCTTCGCTTAAATTCAAAAAATCATTGAGTTGAATCAACCCATTGCAGGCGATATCTAGAATTACCTCTTTGGTCTTCAATTCTTGCTTTGTCAATAAGTGACCTTTGAAAACTGGTAACTCTCCCTTTTCCACAATTTCTCTATAGCCCTCTACCGATTTCACATTCTGTGCGTAAGCGGTGCCAATATCAGAGATTGAAGATACCCCTAAGCCAATCATACAACTGGTCCTGGATTCGGTGTAGCCCATAAAATTACGGTGCAACCTGCCTGTGCCCCTTGCTTTTGTAAGTGTATCGTTCGGCAAGGCAAAATGATCCATACCAATGGCTTCATAGCCAATCGCTTTGAGCAGCGCTTGACCTACTATGTTTAACTTGTGCTTTTCTGTGCCCATGGGGATATGCTCCTCAGAATAAGCGCGTTGACCTGGTCGTGTCCAAGGCACATGCGCATAACTGTAAAAGGCAATGCGGTCTGGCATTAAGCTTTCCACTACATCAATTGTATTTTTGATGCCATAGAGGGTTTGAAAAGGCAAGCCATAAATCAAGTCAAAGTTCACTGAGGTATAACCAATGCTACGTGCCCATTTGGTGACTTTTTCTAAATTTTCTATAGGTTGAAGGCGATTAATGGCTTTTTGCACTTTAAAGTCAACATCCTGTACGCCAAAACTCACCCTTGTAAATCCGACTTCGTAAAGTGCTTGAAGGTGCTCAAAAGTGGTATTATTAGGATGCCCTTCAAAACTGAATTGATAATCCTTATGTACTTGTGCCGTTTCCAGAATAGACTCAATAAGGTACTTCAAGTTTTCTGGAGAAAAGAAAGTTGGGGTTCCTCCACCTAAATGTATTTCCCGAATGACAGGCTCTCCATCAAAAACCTCTAAATACAATTTCCATTCAGCAATTACGGCTTCGATATATGGTCGCTCCACTTTATGATTAATTGTAATTCGGGTATTGCAACCACAGTATGTGCAAAGTGATTCGCAATAAGGCAAATGGATATAAAGGCTTATTCCATCTTGTGCTTCTTTCACAGCAGCACGCACTCTAGACTCATAGCCATCTTTAGCGAACCCGGTTAGATCCCACGCTGGCACCGTTGGATAGCTGGTGTACCTTGGCACCGGAACATCGTATTTTTTGATCAAGGATATCATAGGTTCGCTTTTTTGTCTTTTTTTAATTTATCATCGAAGAGCATTCTCACCGATGGTGAATAGGTATCATCGAACTGACCTGATTTTACCGCCCAGAAAAATGCGGACAGGAAGACCACCGCAACTACCAAGCTTATCAATATGAGGATTAGTATTACAGACATATCATTTCAATTTTAATTTTTTGGAAAGCAGGCTGATCATAGAAGTGGTAAAAACCACCACTGAAATACTGCTCAAAGGCATCAGAATGGCCGCAAATAAAGGCGTTAACATTCCTGCCACGGCAAGACTAATCCCAACCACATTATACAGCAGCGACAATACAAAGCTGGCAATGATCACCCATTTACCTTGGCTTGCTAATGAGATGAGCTTATCAAGATTCACTAGTTCCGAAGCTTTCAATATGGCATCGCTGGCGGGGGAAAAAAGAGATACATCTTCGGCAACGGCTATGCCCACGGTGCTTTGTCTTAAGGCTCCGGCATCATTCAATCCATCACCAAGCATAATTACCCTGCGATCGTTCGCTTGAATTTCCTTTACCGCTTCTAACTTATCAACTGGACTCTGGTTGAATTTCATAATGGCTCCTTCAGGAAAAATCGTGCTCAGTTTTTTGGCTTCGCGATCATTATCTCCTGAAAGAATGTAGAATTGGAATCTGGATTTTAGCTGTTCCAACAATCCTGAAAGTCCTTTTCTGTAATAAGAATGAAAAACAAAGAACCCTTTATAATGTGCACCAATGCACACATGCACTTGGGTTGAATTCTCTAAATTTTTCTTTTCCACCCCTAAAAAGGTAGCAGAACCTAACTTTACCTCCACCCCACTGATGCTTGCCAAAAGGCCCTTGCCCTCGACTTCTTGGAACGACTCTACGCGATAGTTAAAATCATCGGAATGCGCAAATTCTTTGATCCAACGGCTGAGTGGATGGGTGCTATTGGCGACTGCCGCTTCAATCATTGCCAATTCAGCTTCTGAAAGTTCATTACCTTCAAATTCTATCGCTTGGCCTTGAGTTTCAGTGATCGTGCCTGTCTTGTCAAACACTATGGTATTTGTGGAATTCAATTGCTCGATTACTTCGGCATTCTTTAAGTAGAAGTGATTTCGGCCAAAAACCCGCATAATACTGCCCAAAGTAAAAGGAGTTGAAAGGGCCAAAGCGCAGGGACAGGCAATGATCAATACCGAGGTAAACACCAACCAAGTTTGCGTTGGGTCATTCAACTGCCAATAAATGGCAGCGCCAATCGAGATGGCCAACACCAAAACAGTAAAGTACCTACTTACTTTATCGATGAGGCTTAATTGAACTTCTTTATTAGCGTAGGCATCGTTGTTCCATAATTGGGTGAGGTAGCTCTGAGAAACCTCTTTCTGAACAATAAAGCGTACTTGTTTTCCTATTTGCCTTCCTCCTGCATAAACATAGTCGCCTTTCTTTCTCATCACAGGCACAGACTCACCCGTTACAAAACTGTAGTCAATCGAGGCAAAATCATCGATTAAAATGGCATCGGCTGGAAGTACTTCTCCATTCCTGACCATGATTTCATCTCCTTTGCCCAATTCCTTTACGCGTACAGGGAAAAAGCCATCCTCTATTTTCTTTTGAATGGCCAAAGGAAAATAAGATTGGTAATCTCTATCGAACGACAATGCGGAGTAGGTTTTATCCTGAAACCATTTTCCTATCAATAGAAAAAATACAAGCCCTACAAGTGAATCAAAATAGCCCGGGCCAACTTGCGCAATCACTTCATAAGCGCTGCGTACAAAAAGCACAAACAAGCCAATTGCAATCGGTACGTCTATATTGGCGAATTTCTGTTTGGCACTCTTTAAAGCCGAAGTGAAGTAATCGCTGCCAGCATAAAATACCACTGGCACTGAAAGTATCAGATTGAGGTACCTGAAAAACTGGCTATACTCCTTTTCAATCCCTGTCAGCCCAAGGTAATCCGGAAAACTTAGGAGCATGATATTGCCAAAACAAAATCCAGCAATGCCCATTTTTATCAATAGGGACTTGTTGTATTCCTTTTTTGGCTTTTCTTTGGCGTCATTGTCATTTAAGCTGATTTGAGGGCCATAACCGATAGAATCTAATAGTTCGGCCACTTGTCTCAGGTTGATTTCTTCCGACCTGAAATTGATGGTCAGTTGTTTGGATGTGAAATTCAGTTTTGCATCCAAAATTGCGCCATTCAATCTATCCAAATGTTCTAAAAGCCAAATGCAAGAACTGCAATGCACATTCGGAATATGGAAAGTTACACGTTGAAAACCTTGCCCTTGGAAGTCGAGCAGTTGCTTTTTTATGGCTTCATTATCTAAGAAATCAAAGATCGAATGCCCTTCCTTTTCTTTGATGGTAAAACCGGGAGTATTTTCTAGGCTGTAATAATCGCAAAGATCATTGGTGCTCAAAATCTCATACACCGTTTTGCAGCCATTGCAGCAGAAGTGGTGGTCTTCGTACAAAATATCAACTTGCCCGACAGTATCACCGCAATGATAACAGTGCGTTGTAATCGACTCGTCTTTTAAAACGGTGGTGGCCATATTCAACTTTTATGGATGAATAAGGGTGACCTTAGTGTAAATACCGTGGTACTATTTGAATAATTGAGAATTTCTACCCCTAACTTTTGGCCGACCATTATAATAGCTTTCCCTAAATCAGCATTGAGGTTGATCATAAGCTCATCGATAGGCTCTTGAATCATCAGCTGCAAACCAAGATTGGGGAAAGACATTTTTAGATATTCGACAAAGAATTTTTCATTCTCGGTTTGCTCATCATCATCTGGAAAAGCAAAGAGAACCGAAAGTGGAAGTTTGGTGAGGTCTTGATGTGCAAGTTTTAAAAAGTGCTTTACCATGTTAATGGAATGCTCATTGGGGTCATGCACCAAAATCAATCGGCTTACTTGCTTGCAATTTGGTAAAATAAAAACAGGGCAATTTACCTCTTCAATGATTTCGCCAATGCGCTGCCTGCCATATTCCTCATAAACCTCGCTGTCGATAATCAGCAGATCAGCAACTTTGGTCAGGCCATGAAGACTTGGAGGGGTAAGTTGGGCTTTGAAAACGTCTATATTCCGATTGGCTTGGGTAGAAATGAGCTCTACTTCCATTTCGAACTCCATTCTCTTTATGATCTGGGATGACGAGTTTTCATCGTGCTCTGAATGCGCCAAAACTGGTTCCTGAAAGTAATCTAAACACAGAAAGGTGAAGAAATACTCATGCTGAGGATTCAAAAAACCTTGCAGTCTTTGGTAAAATGCAGCTTTGTCGCTTTTACTGCCAGCCCCGATAAGAATTTTTTGTTTCACTTTTATTGCTTCACTTACGAAACAAAAGTAAAATGAAAGACTTGCCTTACTCTTGACTGTCATCAGCGAAAAACATGACAAAAGTCATGATTTAGGCATAGAAGTCTGCTTCGTGAAGTAGTTTGGCAGCATCAAGTACTTTGATTTTTTTACCATCTAGGGCAATCATTTTGTCAGCCTTAAACTCTGATAACAAGCGAATTACAGTTTCTGTGGCTGTACCTACGATGTTGGCCAGGTCCTCTCTGCTCAATACAATATCGATGGTATTACTGCCCTCGCCTTCCATTCCATAAGTTTCTTTCAGCATAAGAATGGTAGTGGCCAATCTTTCTCGTACCGATTTCTGCGCGAGCTGGGCCAATTTTTCTTCCATCACGCCCAGTTCATGACAAACGGCCTTCATGAGCTTTCCAAAGAAACCCGGATTGGAGTTTAGTATTTTTAAAAAATCACTTTTAGGAATAAAACAAAGGGCGGCAGGTTCAATTACTGTGGCCGAAGCACCATAAAACTCTTCGCTCAAAAGTGACCTATAACCCAGAAAATCACCGGGTTTAGCAATGTACAAGATCTGTTCTTTCCCATTAGAACCCATTTTGTAAACTTTCACCTTGCCATTATTAATGCAAAATACACCCATAGGGCGGGTGCCCTCATAAAACAGGGTTTGGCCTTTTTTGTAAGTAACACATGATTTGTGTTCTGATAATACTTCTAGCTCAGCTTCATTAAGGTCGCTAAAAAGTGAGCTCCCTTTGGATTGACAAAAAACACATTGAAGATCAATCTTACTGTTCTTGGCGGACATATAAAAAAGTGATTTTTATTGACTAAAGATAGACAAGGATAATCCAAATTACAACGTATATTATACCTAATGCGCAATGAGTTGCCCCAACCCAAAGAGCAAAACAAACAGCAAAGTGGTCAGTGCCATTTGCTTTAAATAAGGATCAAGCGCAGCAGCGGTGCTTTTTTGCCGAACGGCCAGCGCATTCTTGATCAATAAAGGAGTCACCAGCAAGAAAATAAATTGCCATATGCCCCCATCATTGATAAGCACAAAGGTTAATGCCGACAACAGCCCAATGCCGAGCAGTATGAAATGATAAATCACCGCCCCTTTTCTACCTAAGCGAACAGGGATGGATAGCTTGCCAGCTTCCTTGTCAGACTCGATATCCCTGATATTATTTAAGTTCAAAACAGCCACCGAAAACAAACCAGTAGACAAGGATGGCCAAACATAACTCCAGTGGATTTGCGGCTCGTAGAGATAAGCACTGCCCATAACGGCCATAAAGCCAAAGAAAATCAATACACTCAAATCGCCTAAGCCCACATAGCCATAAGGTTTGAAGCCCGCGGTATAGGTAATGGCCGCCAAAATAGCCAGCACACCGAAACCTAAGAATACACCAAATACTTTGGGCGACCCGCCAAAAGCAACATAGATTAAAGCGACCCCTGCCAATAGCGAAAGCAAGGAAAATAGTACCATTGCCTTTTTCATAGCGGATTTTGAAATCAATCCCGATTGTACCGCCCTAGCAGGCCCTACCCTGTTTTTTCCATCTGCACCGTGTACTGAGTCACCGTAGTCATTGGCCAAGTTAGAAAGCACCTGAAGGAAAATGGTTGTTAGGGCGCAAAGAGCGAAAATCAAAGCGTTGAAGTGTCCTTGAGCAGCGGCTAAAAAAGTACCCATACCAATACTTGCCAAAGCAAGAGGCAAGGTCCTTAATCGGAAGGCTTCAATCCAATGTTTCATCAAACAAAATTATAAATCACCAGTAATGACTTCGTCCATTGGGTTTACTGAAGAAGGGAAAAATGCTTTTACTTTTCCCTGCTCATCGATGAGGTACTTGCAGAAATTCCAATTGGGCACTTTGCCTGTCTCCCTTTCTAACCAAGCATATAAAGGATGTCTGTTAGTACCAACCACCGAGATTTTCTCGAACATCTGGAATTCAACCCCAAATTTGGCCGAGCAAAATTGCTGAATGGCCAAATTGGTACCCGGCTCTTGGCCTCCAAAGTTATTGGCCGGAAAACCCAATACTGCAATTTTATCTCCATACGCCTCGTGCAAATTCTGAAGATCTTCGTATTGAGGAGTGTACCCACATTCTGAGGCCACATTGACAATCAGTACTTTTTTCCCTTTGAAGGCATCAAATGAAATCTCTTTACCTTCAATTCCATTCATTTTAAAATTGTAGAAACTCATAGTGTTTTTTGGGCTTGAATTCAGAAAACTAAAAAGGACAAAGGTGTAAATCCACTGCATATTACATTCGATCTGGAACGCTAATACCCATTAAACCCATGCTCATTTTTATTGTTTGAGCAGCCAAGGCAGAAAGTCCAACCCTGAATTTTCTTTTTTCAATATCAGCTTCGCTAAAGATCGAAACCTCAGCATAAAAGCGGTTATACTCCTTAGCAACATCATAAACATACTGTGCAATCACTGCTGGAGAATAGTCTTTAGCAGCAGAATTAAGCTTCTCTTTATATTGATTTATGATATAAATTAGCTCTTTTTCAGTTTCATGCAAGTCTGCAACTTGGTCATAATCAATGGCCGAAAAATCAATACCCAATTGGTTGGCCTTGCGAACAATGGCACTGATCCTAGCATAGGTGTATTGAATAAATGGCCCCGTATTGCCCTGGAACTCAATAGATTCTTCTGGATTGAAGAGCATCCTTTTTCGCGGATCAACTTTAAGCAGAAAATATTTGATAGCGCCCAAGCCTAAAGTCTCGTAAAGCGCCAAGGCCTGACTTTCTGTAAATCCTTCAATTTTACCAAGTTCCTCAGTTCGCTCTTTGGCAGTATCGGCCATTTGCTGAATCAAGTCATCTGCATCTACTACCGTGCCTTCTCTGGATTTCATTTTTCCAGATGGCAAATCTACCATGCCATAAGAAAGGTGGTAACAAGCTTCTGCCCATGCATAGCCCAATTTTTTCAGAATCAAGAAAAGCACTTTAAAGTGATATTCTTGTTCGTTGCCTACGGTGTAGATCAACTGAGAAAGGTCAGGGTAATCCTCATAACGCATGATGGCGGTACCAATATCTTGCGTCATATAGACTGAAGTGCCGTCTTTTCTTAATAATAGCTTTTCATCCAGCCCATCATCGGTAAGGTCTACCCAAATTGAGCCATCTTCTTTTTGAAAGAAGACACCTTTTTCGAGGCCTTCCATTACTCTATCACGGCCGATAAGGTAAGTATCGCTTTCGAAATAAAGCTTATCGAAATCAACGCCCATTCTTTGGTAAGTAGATTCAAAGCCTTCATACACCCAAGCATTCATTTTTTCCCAAAGGGCATACACTTCTGGGTCCTTTTCTTCCCATTTGATCAGCATTTCTTGCGCTTCAAGCATGATTGGGGCTTGTTTTTCGGCTTCTTCCTGACTGAGTCCTTTTTCAACCAAATCAGCAATTTCTGCTTTATAAGCCTTGTCGAAAGCCACGTAATACTTTCCTACCAAATGGTCTCCTTTTATTCCGGCATCTACTGGGGTTTCTCCATTTCCAAACTTGAGCCAAGCCAACATAGACTTGCAAATATGGATGCCGCGATCGTTGATAATTTGGACTTTCACTACTTCATTTCCAGCAGCTTTTAAGATGCGGGCAACGGAATTGCCCAAGAAGTTATTTCTTAAATGGCCAAGATGAAGCGGCTTATTGGTATTGGGAGAAGAATACTCCACCACCACGGTTTTTCCGGTTTTATCCGTCTGAAAAACAGGAGATTCGGCCACGTTTTCTCCGTTAAACATTTTAGCAAACAAATCAACTTGTGAGCCTTCGGAAAGCACGAAATTCAGGAAGCCATTGACCACATTAAAATCAGCGACTACGGGTAATTCAACTTTTAGAAATTCTCCCAAAGCTGTGGCTGTTTGGGCAGGATTCAACTTGGAAATTTTCCCATAGGGGAAAGTCACAAAGGTATATGTGCCAGCGAAATCCTTTCGTGTTGGTTGTAGCGCAATGTCATCAATCGACACTTCATGCTGAAAAAGTGTGGAAAAGGCCCGTACTAGCCCTTCTCTAATTTGTAATTCCATGCTTAGAAATTCTTAATTAATGACTCAGTTGTGGCTTCCAAGATTTCGAAAGCCCGATTGGCCATTTTATTTTGACTGTCCAAAGTTGGGTTAACCTCTACGATTTCCCAACAACAAACACGCTTATCTTTGATTAATTCGATGTTGAGTTCTAGCGCCTGTTGGCTCGAAAGACCTTCAGGAACTGGGGTACCGGTACCTACAGAAATGGAAACATCCAAACTATCCACATCAAACGAGATATAAATCTGGTCGCAGTCTTTCAGAAGCTCAAGTGCTTCTTTCGCCACAGTAGGTATTCCCTTTTCTGTTACCTCGCTCGTCTTAAAATTCTTGATCCCGTATTTTCTCAGAATAAAATCCTCGGGGGCTTCGGTATCCCTCACACCAATAAACACCACATCTTTGGGGCTAATTTTAGGCCCACCTACTCCAATATTTTTGATATGCTCCCAAAGGGCCTCTGTTTCGTCCTCCACGTCATTTTGCTCGCATTCTTCATTATCAATTGCCGCTGCCATGGCTAAGGGCATGCCATGCATATTTCCAGAAGGTGTGGTATAGGGGGAATGAAAATCGGCATGGGCGTCAATCCAAATTACACCCAGTCTTTTATTGGGGTCGGCCTTTTTGATGCCTGCAATGGTGCCAGCTGCCGTAGAATGATCGCCCGCCAAAACAATGGGAAACAATCCTTGTGACCTTAATTCGTAAATGGTTTCGCAAACACGTTTAAGTACCGTCAAAACCCCGTCACCATACTTGGCATGGTCATACTTTGGGTCGGTGAACAAAAGTTCGTTTTCGTGTTTGACATTAATGGGTTGAAAGCGGGCAAAAAAACTTGAGCGCTTGCCCAAACTCGCCACTTTCATGGCGTCAATGCCCAAACTCGCGCCACGTGTGCCAGCCGCCAGTTCGGAGCGTACCTCTACCAATCGTATTTTCCTCATAAAGTTACTTCAAGTTACCAACCTAGAACGTAGGCAAAAACCAAAGGTGCAACAATTGTGGCGTCCGATTCAATAATAAATTTTGGCGTGTTGATATCGAGTTTACCCCAAGTGATTTTTTCGTTAGGAACAGCCCCAGAATAAGAGCCGTAGCTGGTGGTTGAATCCGAAATTTGGCAGAAATAACTCCAGAAAGGAATTTCTTCCATTTCCATGTCTTGATACAGCATTGGTACCACACAGATCGGAAAATCACCTGCAATACCTCCTCCTATTTGGAAGAAACCGACACCTCTCCCGCTTGAGTTTTTCACATACCAATCAGCCAAAAAAGTCATGTACTCTATTCCCGACTTCATGGTCGAAGGATTTAATTCTCCTTTGATGCAATAGGAAGCGAAAATGTTGCCCATAGTAGAATCTTCCCATCCCGGAACGATAATCGGAATGTTCTTTTGAGCAGCAGCGAGCATCCAACTGTTGGCAGGATCTATTTCATAAAACTCTTCTAAATCTCCTGAAAGCAACATTTTATACATGTACTCATGGGGCAGAAATCTTTCGCCAGCATTTTGAGCGCCTTTCCACTGCTTGAATATTTTTGACTGTAACCTTCTGAAAGCTTCCTCTTCTGGAATGCAAGTATCCGTTACTCGATTCAGCCCTTGTTCTAATAAGGCCCACTCATCTTGTGGGGTCAGGTCCCTGTAGTTGGGCACTCTTTTGTAATGGGAATGCGCCACAAGATTCATGATATCTTCTTCTAAGTTGGCTCCCGTGCAAGAAATGATTGCTACTTTGTCTTGGCGGATCATCTCGGCAAACGACTTGCCCAATTCGGCCGTACTCATAGCCCCCGCCAAGGTCACCATCATTTTACCACCTTCTGCCAAATGTAGATTATAGCCTTTGGCGGCATCGACCAAACTGGCAGCATTGAAATGTAAATAATGCTTTTCTATAAAATCGGTTATCGGTTTCTGTGACATATTAGTATTTTTTTGCTTGCGCCAATGGCGGTTCGTTCAGCCTAAAACAGTTCGCAATTTGCTAAAAATCATCAATTAAATCACCCTAAAAACCGATTGAATCTTTGTGAGTTTTTTCAAACCACCGCTCGAAAAAAAATCAAACTTTTTGAAGGCTCTTTTTCTAAACATTAACCCATGGTAAATCAGCCTAATTGAGCTCTAAAAGCCACTTTATTAACCAAATGGCAGAATTCAAATGAATGCCCTTGAAGTAAATCCAATTCAATTCGAACATTTGGCCCGTGCTTAGTCTTATAAAAGTGAATAAATTCCTAATATTGCGGCTTTCTAATTTCGAAAAAACCTTAGATGAAAAGTTATTTTGACCTTATTGACCAGACCTTTGACTTCCCTACCCAAGAATTTAAAGTAAATGGCAAATATCTTGAGTTTCATGACATCCCTTTGAAGGATATAATAAAGGAGCACGGCACCCCTTTAAGGTTAACTTACTTACCAAAGATTTCCGAGAATATTCAAAAAGCAAAAACATGGTTTGAAGGCGCCATGAAAAAGCTCAAATACAAGGGTAATTATACCTATTGCTATTGCACCAAGTCTTCACACTTTAGTTTTGTGCTGGACGAAGTCTTAAAAAACGGCTGCCAAATAGAAACTTCCTCGGCTTTCGACATTCCAATTGTCAGGAGTTTGCACGAAAAAGGAAAGATCGACAAAGACATATTGATCATTTGCAACGGTTTTAAAAGGCCATTGTACACACAATATATTTCTGAGTTGATCAACGATGGCTTTACCAATTGTATTCCTGTGTTGGACAACATGAATGAGCTTTATGTCTACAAGGATTTAATCGAGAAGGATTTCCAAGTTGGACTGCGCGTGGCCGCTGACGAAGAACCAAATTTTGAGTTCTATACCTCACGTTTGGGCATTCGCTACAATGATATCACCGAGTACTACAAAGAACATATCGAAGGCTCACAAGCATCTTTAAAAATGCTTCACTTCTTTATCAATACCGGCATTAAAGACACCGCCTATTACTGGAGTGAGCTTAGCCGCTTTATGTACAAGTACTGCGAGTTGAAAAAAATCTGCCCGTCATTGGACAGCGTTGATATTGGTGGTGGTTTCCCCATCAAAACTTCCCTCACTTTCGAGTATGATTACGAATACATGGTGGGGCAAATCGTAGAGAACATTCAGTGGATTTGCAATAAGAACAATGTGCCTGTACCGAATATCATTACCGAATTCGGCAGTTTTACTGTTGGCGAAAGTGGCGCTTTTATCTATTCGATTTTAGATCAAAAGTTACAGAACGACAAAGAGCTTTGGTACATGATTGATGGCTCATTCATCACGCATTTGCCTGATGCTTGGGGCTTGAATCAAAAGTATATTCTGTTGGCCATCAATAAATGGGATCATCCGTTCCACAGGGTAAACATGGGCGGACTGACCTGCGACAGCATGGACTACTATAACTCCGAAGCGCATACTTCTGAAGTCTTTATGCCATTGATCGAAGAAGACGAGAATTTATACGTTGGCTTCTTCCATACCGGAGCTTACCAAGAATCCCTGGGAGGTTATGGCGGTATTCAGCATTGCCTAATCCCTGCCCCAAAACACGTTTTGATTGATCATGATGACAATGGAAAAATCAGGAGCAGGGTATTTGCGGAAGAACAAATTGAAGAAAGCATGTTAAAAATCTTGGGCTATTAAGCCCATTTTTTTTGTCCGTTTGTGAAAGTTCACTCTTGAACTTCAGAATAATTTTTATGAAATTGATCTCAAATTCCTTCGATTTGAAACTAACCACCTGCTGTCTGTTTTTTGTACTAAGTATATCACAGACGTTTGCCCAATTCTTCGTTCAACGATTGCCTCAAGACAAAATAAAATTTGCGGAAGAGGCTTACATGGTTCTTACCACTGGCGACACCATTAGAGGTAAGTTAGGCACCGTTTCTTTCATTGATGGTTTTGTAAATAAGATTAACATTCGGGTCAATGGAGAGCGTTTTTCTGCAAATCTAGAAGACATTATCTCCTTTGCCGTGATCCCAGGTCAGGGCTCTGGTTATGAAGACATGGCGCTTCTCCCTGTTTTAAAAAATCTTAAGAATGAAGCATTTATAGAAGTGCTTCCTAAAGACGGTTGGGTCATTTATGAAAAAATAAGATTGCCTGGGAAACCAGAAAGATATCAGCTGTCTCAACTGTTAAACCCTGGCTTCGATTCAAAAATCAAGGTTTTTGTACACCCAGAGGGAGAAAGTACTGGTTACACTAAAGTGAGTGGTATTACGCTTGAAGGACTTCGTGACAATCAATATTTCGTGTCGGTATTGGGCGAACCGGTACAAGTAATTACCGATTTACAATATCGAAAAAGGGCTTTGGAACGGATTTTCAATTTTTGCCCTGACATGCGAGAGAAAAAATTCAAGTGGAAGGAGTTTCCAGAAGACGTATTCTTTCACTTTCAAAAATGCCTTTGATAGCGCAGCGAGATGATCTGTGACTGAGTTCTAGTTTAATCAGGCCACCGGCTGTTCACAAAAACCTAGTTACATTTTCGGGTGGACGACCTAAAACAGCTTTATCTCCTTTGACCACAATTGGCCTTTCAATCAATTTCGGGTGTTCAACCATGATTTGAATCCACTCCGTTTCAGAAAAGTCTTTCCCTTTGAATTCATCTTTGAATAGTTGCTCCGATTTGCGCACTAAAGACTCCGCTGGCATACCAAGTTTTTTGAGCAATGATTTTAGCTCGTCTTTGGTCGGAATATTATTCAAGTATTCTACAATGGCATATTCAGCACCACTTTCTTGAATCAATTGCAATGTCTGTCTGCTCTTTTGGCAACGGGGATTATGATAAATTTTTAGCATTTGAGTTTATTTCTTGACCAAAGGTGACAAGTTTTGAAAATTCTTCTAATCTTGAAGCTATAAATTAATTGCATGGAAAGGATAAAATTTAGCAATCAGGTCGATGTTTCAAGAATCGTTCATGGTGTATGGAGGCTCTCTGAGTGGAACATGTCGAAGCAAGACGTTATTGGATTAGTAGAGCATTGTTTGGCCTTAGGCATAGACACGTTTGACCATGCCGATATTTACGGGAACTACTCTTGCGAAGAACTCTTTGGTAATGCATTAGCAGACCAGCCCGCCTTGAACAATCGCCTGAAAATCATTACCAAATGCGGTATCAAGCTTCTTTCTGATAAAAAACCAGAGCACTACATCAAGCATTACGATACTGGCTATGACCACATCATCGCCTCTGCCGAAAACTCGCTGCGCTACTTAAAGCGCGACCAGATCGATGTGCTCTTGATCCACAGGCCGGATCCTTTTATGAATCCCTACGAAACGGCACGCGCCTTTTCGGACTTGCGCGATAGTGGAAAAGTCAAGGAGTTTGGGGTTTCTAACTTTATGCCTTCACAATTCTCTATGCTTCAGTCTTATTTAGACTTTTTTTTGGTGACAAATCAGGTTGAACTTTCACCCGTAACTCTCGATAATTTCGAAAATGGGGTCATCGATCAATGTTTGGAACAAAGATTTTCGCCAATGGCTTGGTCGCCTCTTGGAGGTGGATCCATTTTCACGGCACAAACCCACAGGATATTAACGATTAAAAATGTACTCCATAAAATCGCTGATCAACTCAATTGCTCCATAGATCAATTGATGTATGCATGGTTAATGGCTCATCCTTCAAAAATCATCCCTATTGTAGGCACAGGAAAACTCGAAAGGATCACTAAGGCTGCCGAAGCCATGAATATTCAACTTTCAAGACAACAATGGTTCGAGATTTGGGTAGCAGCGCAAGGTGTGAGTGTACCCTAAGACATTGGGCTAATTGAATTTCAAAAAGTGGACGACTCATTTTAGGGCAGAGATCACTAACTAAAGAAAAAAAATGAACATGGATTTAAGGTACCCAATTGGAAAATTTTCAGCTCCAGAAGAAATCAGTAAAGAAGCGCTAAGCAAGGCTATTTTGGATATCGCCACCACTGCTGAGCGATTAAGATCGGCCGTTAGCGGCATGGACGAAGCGCAGCTCAATACCCCTTATCGCCCCGAAGGCTGGACCGTAAGACAGGTCATCCACCATTTGGCAGACAGCCATATGAACGCCTATATCCGCTTTCATTGGACATTGACGGAAAATCAACCCCGCATAAAAGCATATGACGAAAAAGCTTGGGCCGAGCTCACCTATCAAAACAATGTGAGTATTGACACTTCAATTCAACTATTGAGCAGTTTGCATGAGCGATGGGTTGTACTATTGAACAGCCTGAGCGATGCTGACTTAGAAAGGATCTATATTCACCCTGAGGGCGAAAAGGTATATGTACTCAGAAAAGTGGCATTGCTTTATGCCTGGCATGGCAGCCATCATATCGCACATATCACAGCCCTGAAAGAAAGAATGGGCTGGTAAGCCAATGTTAACTTGAGTAACCACATTTTTTAGCAAAATTATGACCCAAAAAGAAAAGCCTAAATATGGTACCATTGGTTGGATTGACCTAACCGTTCCCGATGCCTTATCGCTCAAAGATTTTTATTCAGAAGTAGCAGGCTGGCAGCCCGAAGCGCTGAGCATGGGCGATTACGATGATTTTATCATGTCGGCAGATGGCGAGCCTAAAGCGGGGGTTTGTCATAAAAAAGGCCCGAATAGCGATATCCCATCTCAATGGATGATCTATATCAATGTGCCTGATTTGGACAAAAGTTTGGCCGCATGTACCGCCAAAGGTGGCAAGGCCATCACCGCTATAAAAGGCATGGGTAACTCAGGCAGGTATTGTTTTATTGAAGATCCAGCAGGTGCCGTTTGTGCGCTTTTCGAGCCCAAAGTAGACTGATCTGATTTTCAAATTTCTTCGTAAGTTTAGGCTATCAACCTCGACACATGAAAATCATCTTTTCGCTTTTACTTATTTTTTTAGGATTTGAAACTCCTAAAGAGTTTGGTTTTGAAACCTGCAGACAAGACCCACAATACAATTGCGCGGCCAACATGTTATCCATGAATCATAGGCTTTGCATGGATTTTTCAGAAGTATCTGGCAGAATGTATAAAGCCTTCCTTTTGGATTTAAAAGAGCAATATGGGGCAGGTTCAGAAGAATTCTTGAACAACCTACCCGACTGGAAGCTTTGGGAAGAGGCCTATCCTGGACTAAAAGCAGCAGAGATCAGCCATCTTTTTTTTGAGTCTACCACTTTTGCATTGGCGCCCATCATTGGGGTAACCTACGAGCAGGCAAGCACCTTTGCTGAATGGAGGACCGAAGCCTTTAAAAAGGAGCTCAGCAAAATGGACAAGCGCGAAAGGGCTTATTTTCCAATAGAATTTGAGTTTAGGCTGCCAACGCCAGCGGAATGGTCACGCATAAGGTTTATGACCCAAGAAAAAGGAATGCTAAAGGCCGTGAGCAGCAAGGCAAGCGATTATAACAAAGAGTTTAAATTGAGTAAAAATGACCTCTTGAATGAAAAGGCAAAAATCAATTCTGTTTTTTCAACGATGGACGACAAATTAGGCATGTTCCATATCCACGACAATGTATCCGAGATCACCTCAGTAGCAGGAAAAGCCATGGGCGGCAATTGGAAGAAGGCCGAAAACAAAGTGGATTTCAATAAACAAATCGAATATACTGGAGCGCAATCCTGGTTGGGCTTTCGCTGCATTTTTGAGATTATAGAGTAGGTTTTAAATAAGAGGAGCTCTTCCTATTCTATTAATTTACTCATTGTCCATCAAGCATAGGATAAACCAAAAGATAGCAGCCAGCAATACCCAAAATCACCGAATTAAACTATATGCCCGTTACTAATGGCATAGAAATGCGCTTTTAATCCAATCCTAAAAATAGCGGTTAATCAAACGCTGCCAAAACAAGCACATCCATCATCAAGCTTAAATAAAAACCTCATTTTATAATTTATTAAGCTAAAACTTTGCTTAAGTTGAGTAATCAAATGAAAAGTTATTTCATAATAAGTTGACTCGCCTTTGAAAAAACAGAATGCGATGGAATTTAATAAAGAGAGGTATCAAATTTATACTTGGAAAAATTGGATGATGCTACATTGGATCCTGAATCCAGGATTGGCCATAAACGAACTGATTTTAGGTCAAAGAGTCCCAAAAATCAGTCTGGAAGATAAAACGATGGACAAACCTAGACTGGAAAGAACATTTGTGCCATGTCCTCATTGTGGAACACTTCACGATGGAAGAACTTGGTCTACACAAAATGGAACAGCATTTAAAAATTGGTTTGGCCTCTATTGTATTGATTGCGGAAACATAATTCCATGTTTAACAAATGCTTTTAGTTTTGTTCTTTTAGTCGTTACTTTCCCGATTTGGGGTTGGTTTTGGAAAAGCTGGCGAACCAAATGGCTTTCTGAACAACCAAAACGGTTTGAGGATATTGATATACAAAGTATCCCAAATTCCTTTGATGGAAAAAACTGGAAGGCAACTGGCTTGACATGGGGTGCATTTATGTTTTTGATTATTTCCATTGTCTTTCCTTTTATTGATGGACAAGAACTAAAGCTAAAACCAGTTTTGATAGGACTCGTAATTTGGACGATAGGCGGACTTGTGTTTGGTTATTTTTTAAAAGTATTTCTCAATAAAGTACCTCGTAAATAAGAAAGCTCAGCCAAGATATGATACCAGACTACCAATCCTTAATGCTTCCAATACTGAAACTGGTTTCAGATGGGCAAGAACATAAATACAGAGACCTGATCGAAAGATTGGCATCAGAATTTAAAGTAACTGACGATGAAAGAAAAGAACTTTTAGCAAGCGGTAACCAAGCCATTTTTTACAATAGAGTTGGTTGGGCAAAGACTTACTTAAAAAAAACTGGAAACCAGTCAACGTGGTTGGACGACCTGAACTTCACAAGTTCGTTGGTGCGCTAGCTGGGCAAGGTGCCAAAAAGGGCATATTCATTACAACTTCAAATTTCACAAAAGAAGCTTTGGAATACACACCAAAAAACGAAACGAAAATTGTGCTTATTGATGGAGAGCAATTAGCTCAACTTATGACGGACTATAACCTTGGATGCACCACACAGCAGGTTTATGAACTTAAAAAAATTGATAGTGACTACTTTGGGGAAGAGTAACATTTTAAACCGTGAATAAGACTTAAATAACAATAAAATCCTGAAAAAGAATGGGTTAAGACTCTAACTCACTATCATTCTGCTCTAAGATATCGAGCATTTGTCGCACTTCACTGACCTTTTCCATATTGCCCAGTTTTTCGTGAGACAGGGCAAGATTGCGAAGCACCCGAGCAGCTATGTCCACATTTGTACAAGGTTCATAGTATTGCGGTTTGGGTGAAAGTTTAAGGTTAGCAATATAGTCGTCCACTTCTTTTCGAGAGAAAATCAAGCCCCGATTAAAGGCATTGATATAAAATTGATGTTCGCCTTGCTTATAGGTGAGTACAAAGAGATTGGGAAGGTTTACCCCAAAAATGGGCAGTTTGAGCTTTTGGGCGACAAGGATATAAACTGAGCACAAGGCAATCGGATTGCCTTTTTTGGTTTGTAATACAACGCTCATCATTGAATTTCCGGGGGAATGGAAATTCTTGGTATTTGCGCCAAACTTAAGTTTATTGAAAATCACCGAATTCAAAATTTTCACCTGGTCCACGGGATGGATTTCCGTTTTGAATTCCATCCAAGCTTCGTAATAAATCTGCTCAAGCTCCTTTTTTAGGTCAGCATATTCGAGGTCTGGATATTGGTAAGTATTGATCAGCCAGAGGCCTTCGAGCAGGTCTTCGCCTCCACTTGCTTTCCAGTTGGTCAGTTTTTCCTTCAACAATTGAAACTGAAGCGAATGCACCAATTCCTCTATCCTTTTTTGAACGGTCGGGTTAAAACTACTCTCCCATTCAAACTCCAGATAAGGGATAATATGCGTGCCGAGTGACTTAATTCTGCCCTCTACATGCTCGATCACTTCTTGGTCGTCATCCTCTAAAAGCGACACCAAAGCTTTCAGTTCTTTATTTGTCAGGTTTTCTGCCTCGTTCATTGTCAGGTTTGAATCACTCCCACATTAAATTGCTCTTTGATTGGGGCATGGTTGGCCACCCTGATTCCCGTTGCAATTATCTTTCTTGTTTCCAGTGGATCGATGATGCCATCTACCCAAATTCTAGAAGCCGCATAGTAAGGGCTCAATTGCTCATTATAGCTATCTGTGATTTCGTCCAAAAGTTGTTTTTCGGCTTCTGGAGTAATCACTTGACCCTTGGCTTTCAAAGAGGCCACTTTAATTTGCAAAAGGGTTTTAGCGGCAGAAGCCCCACTCATTACCGCCATTTGTGCAGTTGGCCAAGCGTAAATCAGTCTTGGATCATAGGCCTTGCCACACATGGCGTAATTGCCCGCTCCATAAGAGTTTCCCACAATAATGGTAAACTTCGGCACCACCGAATTGGCCATGGCATTCACCATTTTAGCACCGTCTTTAATTATTCCACCATGTTCGGCACGAGAACCCACCATAAATCCGCTTACATCTTGCAGAAAAAGTAATGGAATTTTCCGTTGATTGCAATTCATGATAAAACGTGCTGCCTTATCGGCCGAATCGGAGTAAATCACCCCTCCCATTTGCATTTCGCCCTTTTTGGACTTCTTCACCAACCGCTGGTTGGCAACAATCCCCACGGCCCAACCTTCGATTCGGGCATAACCGCAAACGATGGTCTGTCCGTATTTTTCTTTGTATTCATCAAATTCAGAATCATCTACAATCCTGGCAATGATGTCTTTCATGTCATAAGGCTTTACTCGGCTATCGGGTATAATGCCATAAATCTCCTCGGGATTTAATTTGGGCGCTTTTGGCTCCTTTCGATCGAAACCCGCCTTTTCATAATCACCAATTTTATCGAAGATACTTCTGATATAATCGAGACAGGATTGGTCATCGGGAAATTTATTGTCGGTTACGCCTGAAATCTCAGAGTGTGTGGTGGCTCCGCCCAAAGTTTCATTGTCTATGTCTTCGCCAACGGCTGCTTTTACCAAATAAGAACCCGCCAAAAATATAGAGCCTGTTTTGTCCACGATTGCCGCTTCATCGCTCATAATGGGTAAATAGGCTCCTCCGGCCACACAGCTGCCCATAATGGCAGCCACCTGAATAATGCCCATTGAAGACATTTTTGCGTTGTTTCGGAACTGCCGTCCGAAGTGTTCTTTATCAGGGAAAATTTCGTCTTGCATCGGAAGGAATACGCCAGCACTATCCACCAAATAGATAATGGGCAGTTTATTCTCCATGGATACCTCTTGGGCGCGAAGGTTCTTTTTTGCCGTAATCGGAAACCAAGCTCCAGCTTTTACAGTAGCATCGTTGGCCACAATAACGCAGTCTCTTCCATGCACTTGACCGATACCCGTTACCACCCCTCCAGATGGACAACCTCCTTCGCTCTCGTACATGCCATCACCAGCAAATGCCGCAATTTCCAAGAAATCACTGCCCTTATCGATTAGATAATCAACTCTTTCTCTTGCGGTAAGCTTTCCTTTTTTGTGTTGGGATTCAATTTTCTTTTCGCCTCCACCGAGGTGTACTTGTTTTAGTTTTTCGTTCAATCGATACACCAATTGACGCATCGTGTCGTCATTTCTGTTGAATTCAATATCCATAAGAGCGTATTTTCCTCGATCCAAAAGCGGATCATTTCCATTGTTTACTTAAGCCTAAATTAGGCGCAAGATTGGTTAAATCAAACGATAAAATGACTGGAGGCCGAGTTTCCTATTTTTTCTTTGGGTCTGCCGGAGGCCTGTTCTTTCTGCCAAAGATGGAGAAGTGAACATAACGTTTAGGGTTGTATCTTAAATCAGCAAAAAGGCTGTCCAAGTCTACCATTGTTCTTGTCAATGAATTGTAAAGTGAATCATTGGTCATTAATTGCCCCAAAGTGCCTTCGTTCGAATTCAATCTTGAGAGGAACTCTTGCGTACCCAGCAACACTGAATCCATTTTCACTAACCTGGATTCTAGGTCAATGGCATTCATTTTTTGGCCTAATCTTGTGTATTCATCCAACAAAGGCCTTACTCCACCCATGGCAGCCACTAACGAATCGGTGACATAATCTACCCTTAATTTGACCTGTTCCATGGCAATGTTGACTGAGTCCGTCATGTAAACGAGTTTATCTGAGAAGGTTTTGAAGTTGTCGATGGCCAAGGCGATGGTATCAGCACGCGAGGTAAAGGGTTCTAAAACCGCACTGATTTTATTGACCACAGCTGTTAAGCTGTTGGCTGCGGAAAGTCCGCCTTCGGTAAGCAATTCGGTGATACCGCGGTCAATTTCGCCATCAATAAAGCCCTCTTTTGGGATGACCTCTCCGGTATCGCTCAAAATCAATTGTACTTCTAAGGCTCCTAAAAGATCAGGCTTCGCCAATCGGGCGATCGTACCTTTTCTCATTTTGATGGTATTGTCGATGGCCAATGTAACAAGGATTTCACTGTAGGCCTCGTTGCTGAATTTGCGATCTAGCACAGAGCCCACGTCAAGCCCGTTGAGGATGACCCTATCGCCCCTATTGAGTCCACTAATGTTGCTGTAGGTGACATAATAAGTATTAAGTGGCGAGAACACGTCTAGCCCCCTCAAATAATTGAATCCGATGTATAGCGCTGCTAACGTTACAACGGTAAACAAGCCAACTTTAAATTCTCTTCCTCTTGCCACAATCTATTTTGTTGATTCCAAGTAATTGATGTAATCCCTAATTCCTCTAAAAATTGCCGAAGCCATATAATCCTGAACTTCAGCCGTGCCCAACTCCTTTTCTTCCTTAGGGTTGGTAAGATAACCAAGTTCTATCAAAACACTAGGCATTGCCGTATTCCATAACACCCATAAACTAGATTGTTTTACTCCTCTACTGTTTCTACCTGCTCGCTTAGCAAACTGATTTTCAACATTTTGGGCTAATAAAATACTATTTTCCTGAAAAGCTTCTTGCATGATAGAAAAAGCAATATTCACTTCGGGCGAAGTAGGATCAAAGCCTTGATACTTCTCCTTGTAGTCTTCTTCCAACAGAATTACGGAGTTTTCCCTTTTGGCAACTTCGAAATTCCTGCCCTCGTTTTTAACCCCCATTACGTAGGTTTCAGTTCCATAGACATGCTCATTTCCGGGAGGCATTGCATTGGCATGGATGGAGACGAACAAATCGGCATCCGCATCATTGGCCAGGATGGCACGAACTTTGGGATGGCTGTACTCATCTGCTTTTCTGGTATAAATCACTTCAATATTGTCCGTGAGTTCTTCTAAATACTTCCCTACTTTCAATGAAACCGCTAAAACCACCTCCTTTTCGAGAAGGTTCTTCCCCCTTGTTCCCGAGTCCTTGCCACCGTGTCCAGGATCGATGACAACTTTATATTTTCTTTTTTGTGCTTTTGAAGGGGTTTGAAATGATGCAAGCGATATCAAAGCAAATAAGAGCAAAACAACAAGTCCAATATTTTTCACTTTGGTTCGCATAAAAATGGTTATTAGAATACCTTTACGCAAAAATCTGAATTTTTTCCATAAAGCGAAAAAGCCCTTGCGTCTAGTTAAAAATATATCTTTCATTGTAATCATGTTGATTTTATCGGCAGGACTTCAAGCGCAGGAAAGAAGATTTAAAAACGATTCCCTCACTGTAAAGCCTGTACAGTCTGTTTTAGATTCACTCAGAGCGCAATCCATAGCGCCAAAAACCGATTCTACAACAACCAAGCCATTAGGCACTGACACCTTAAAGGTAATGAGCAATGGCATTGAAACAACTATTGTTTATTATGCCGAAGACTCCATCATTACCAAAACAGCTACGAATGTAACGTACTTATACGGCAATGCTTATATCCAATACGGCAAGATAAAGCTAGATGCTGCCGAAATTGAAATTAACCGCAACACCAACGAACTCGTGGCCAGAGGGGTGCAAGACTCCACAGGGAAATGGACAGGTTTGCCCGTGTTCGAAGATGGCGGGGGCGTTTACGAAACCAGGGGCATTCGGTACAATTTTGAAACGAACCGCGCCAAAATCACGGGGGTTGTGACCCAACAAGACCAGGGCTTTCTTTCTGGCGAAGCCATTAAGAAAAATCCCGATGGCAGCGCCTATGTAAGCGGTGGTAAATTCATCCCCTGCGATGATCTTCTGGCCACCACTTATATCAAGGCCAATAAAATCAAAGTGATTCCAGGAGATAAAGTAATTACGGGGCCTTTTCTGCTCTACATTGGGGGCATCCCCACGATTTTCGGGCTCCCTTTCGGTTTTTTTCCAGAAACAAGCAGCAATAAAGTATCAGGTATACTTTTTCCAAAATATGGAGAAGAGCGAAGTAGAGGTATTTTCTTGAGAGAGGGAGGGTATTTCTTTGGCAATAGTGAATACATTACCACCGCCATCACTGGATCTATTTTTTCAAAAGGAAGCTATGGCTTTGGCGTCAGGTCCATTTATAAAAAGCGATACAAATTCAGTGGAAGTTTCGATATCAATTATAACCGAAATCAAACTCCTGAAATCGAAGAAAGCCCTTTGGATTCGAAAGATCTTTGGGTTTCGTGGCAACACAGGCCTGAAAGTAGAGGCGCGACCAGCTTTTCGGCAAGTGTAAATGCAGGAACAAGTACTTTCAATAGCAACAACATTTCCACTCAAAATTTTCAGAACAATATTCGCTCAGAGTTCAGGTCGAATATTTCGCTTTCTGGAAGTTTACCCGGCACACCTTTTACCTATGGACTTAGTGCACGACACAACCAAAATGTACAAACGGGGATATTGGACGTGTCATTACCAGAATTTTCGTTGAATATGAATCGTTTAACGCCTTTTTCGAGGTCCAAAACGGAAGTGCTCAAAAGGATCAACTTTGCTTGGAATTTCAACACCTCCAACAGCATTACTAACCTAGTAAGACCAAACTCCGCCAGTTTCGATATTGCCAATCAAACTGCGCAGGCCGATACCATTGCAGTTACGTTTGCAAGCCTTTCGGACTTGTTGCGCAATGCCCAAAATGGCGCAAGGCATACCATTCCGATTTCAACTTCTTTTCCTTTGCTTAAAAATCTAACCGTAAGCCCTTCTTTGCAATTTCAGGAATTATGGTACTTAGAAAGCTTGGACTATACCTATTTAGAAGACCAAAATGCCGTCAGGATCGATACCATTGCTGGTTTTAGCCGCTCGAATACCTACAGTGCCAGTGTTGGTATTTCCACACAGGTTTATGGTATTTTTAATTTCAAAAAAAGCAGCAGAATAGAAACCATCAGGCATTTGATGATCCCAAGTTTGAGTTTTAGTTACCGACCTGATTTCGGTCAAGAAAAATTCGGCTATTATCAAGAGATTCAGGTAGATACAACCTCCACAGGAGCTCCTGTCACGAGATTTCTCTCCAAATACGAAGGCTTCATTTTTGGTTCGCCCACTTTGGGTGAGTCTGCCTCCATTGGTTTTAACCTGAACAATAAACTTGAAATGAAGGTGAGAAGCGATACGGCAAAATCTGAAAAGGTAACTTTGATTGAAAACCTAACCCTTTCTACAGGCTACAACTTTTTGGCCGACTCTTTCAATCTATCTGATATGAACGTCACCGCCCGGACAAGCCTTTTCAAAAAGAAACTTAGTGTCAATGCAGGGCTCATACTCGACCCCTATGCGTATATTTCTTCGTCTGATGGAGAAACCACTACGATTAGACGGGTAGATGCCCTTGCGGTGTCCCGAGGTTTAGGTTTAGGAAAACTTAGGAGTGCCAGGTTTTCAATGAGTACCAATTTGAATTCCAAGTCGAATACGAATGCCGGTATTATTCAAACAGGTCCCAATTCATTCCGTACGGAAGAAAGCCTTTTTAGAGAAAATGACGGTTTTGATCAAGACCCGACTGGCACTTATGGGTCGATCAACGATGGAGGCAATAGGCCAAAAACACAGCAAACCCGGCAACCTCAGTTTTTCAATGACCCCAACGCCTATGTAGATTTTAGCGTGCCTTGGAACATTAGTTTTAGTTATGACTACAGCTTTACGCAATCATTGTTTGATGGGGAATTCAGAAAAACTACACGGCAATCGATTAGGATGAATGGTAACCTTGAATTGACCCCAAAATGGCAGCTGACTTTCAATTCAGGTTTTGATATTGACTTGAAAGAGTTTGTGCAAAGCTCGCTTGGTGTGTATCGCGATTTAGGCTGCTGGGAATTGCGTGGCAATTGGATCCCATTCGGGCGATTTACATCGTATACGGTAGATATTCAGATCAAAGCGTCAGCTTTAAAAGACCTTAAATTGAGCCGAAGAAGAAGCTTCTTCGACAACTAACTTTAGAAAGGTCCGGATTTACAATTTTCCATCAACCAAAAGCCCAACTTGCTTTTTTGCTACTCTAAAAATTGGTGATGACCTGCAAAATAACTTGGTTCGATCAGCGGAATAGCTGCGCAAATTCCTTGGCATGATAGGTCAAAATCACATCGGCTCCTGCCCTTTTAATGCTCAGCAATGTTTCGACCATGGCGCGATCATAATCTAACCAACCCTTTTGACCAGCCGCTTTCAACATGGCGTATTCACCACTTACATTGTAGGCCGCAATGGGCTGAGCGTAATTATCCTTCAATAATTTGATCACATCCAAATATGCCAAGGCAGGTTTTACCATTAAAAAATCAGCCCCTTCTTCCACATCTAAATCTGCTTCTATCAATGCTTCGCGCTGATTTGCGGGATTCATTTGGTAAGTTTTTTTATCACCGCTTTTTGGGGCAGAATCCAAAGCATCGCGGAATGGCCCATAAAAAGCGCTGGCGTATTTAGCAGTGTAAGACATGATGGACACGTCTTGAAAACCATTATCATCTAAAACTTCACGGATATAGCCTACCCTGCCATCCATCATGTCGGATGGGCCAATGATATCAATGCCCGTTTGCGCTTGTGCCAAAGCCATTTTGCCTAAAACCTCCAAGGTTTCATCATTCAATATCTTGCCATCCTTGACTAAGCCATCGTGCCCGTCACTGTTGTAGGGATCTAGCGCCACATCGGTCATGATTACTGCTTCAGGAAATTCCTTTTTGATTCGGCTTAGGGCCTTTTGGTAGAAGAAATTAGGGTCGTAACTCTTGGTGGCAGTTTTGTCCTTATAGCTTTCTGGGACTACGGGGAAAACATCGAAAGCAGTTACGCCAAGTGTCATGCAAGCTTCAATTTCCTTTAATAGCTTTTCTAAACCAAGACGATAAATACCCGGCATAGAATCTACTTCAATGCTTCCATTGGCATCTTCCAATAAAAAAAGCGGAAAAATAAAATCACTGGTTGTGACTTTAGTTTCCTCTACCATTCTTCTAACCCCTTCTGATTTTCTGTTTCTGCGCGGACGGATGTTCATAATTGAGCTTTGTGATTCTTAATTCTGAATTACTTCACAAAGGTAATGGTAATCGGATATTTATAGAGATTTCCTTTATCTGCTTCGATGGTAGCCAAAATCACACAAATCAAATTTACCAATGGAATAATAAATAGAAATGGTATGCCGATGAGAAGGAAAATCCCAATCCCAGCAATAAAAGTGTAGAGCAACATGGATAACTGAAAATTGAGTGAAGCCTTTGCGTGCATAGCAATTACTTCTGATTCTTCCTTTTTGGAAAGCCAAATAATCAAAGGCACTAAAAAACTTCCAAAAGCTATGGTATACCCCAACAAAGTGCCGAGGTGCGCCCCTATTATCCAAGGTTTTTCTTGTGATGACATTTACTAATCATTTTTAAATTCTAAAATATCTCCTGGTTGGCAATCGAGCACCTTACAAATTGCCTCGAGCGTGCTGAACCTCACTGCCTTTGCCTTTCCTGTCTTCAAGATAGAAAGATTTGCCAAGGTAATCCCAACCGCTTCTGCCAGTTCTTTACTCTGCATTTTTCGCTTCGCCAACATCACATCCAAATTTACAATAATGGCCATAATCAAATGGTTAGTTCTTGTTCTTCTTTCAATTTTAGACCATAGTCGAACGCCTGAGCAACAATCAGTGCGATTAGCCCTATAAAAAGGGTATTCGTGAGCACATCGGGTGTGAAGTTGACTTTCACAGTAGCAGTTTCCATCATATCTGCTTCAAAAAAACTTCTTGAAATCCAATTGATCCAGATATCGAATATTGAGCTGAACATGCCTAGCCCAATCAGAATCAAGCCCATCAGTCGAATCCTAGTGACATTTTGATAACTGAAAAAATCTTCACTCAATGCTGACTTTACGAACTGCAAAAGCAGATGAATGACATAAATTGAAAAGCCCATGAATACTGTGACTATTACCAAAACAGGTAGCCTCAAATAATTCTCAAAGGCAACTTCAAAATTATTGGTGACTGATACCAACTTTGTCTCCGCAATTAAATGCTCGTATTCAGGTTTGGGCAGCAATTCACCGCCTTGAATTGTCTCATTTAAATGATCCCTGTGAACTTCCATAGTTAAGTAGTCATCAGATTTACTGGTTAAAACAATAAAGATCATTACAATCACTCCAATGACCGAAGCTAAGCGCGCAAAGGTCAAGATGCCAATGCAAAATTTAATCAGTAGTTTATTCCTTTTCATCTTCTCAATTTTTCCGAAAGGTAAAATATATTTATTGATAAACAATAAATATGTATTCTTTTTCAACTAATACAGGCGGCTATTAAACCTTTATTTTCGCTTTATGTCCAATCCGCATTATGAAAAATAGCGCCACTAGGTTTACAATTTCTCTTTTGCTTTTAGCTGTTGCCCATTTTGCTCAGGCGCAATTTTGGGTGCTCAAGGGCACGGTATTGGACAGTGCCGATAAAGTGCCCATGATGGCCGCCACCGTTGTAATATCTAACCCAATCGATTCTACCTATAAGGCGAAAGTTACTGATCAACTTGGGCAGTTCAGGATCACGGGAATTCAGGACGGACGTTATGAATTGAAAATCAGTTTCGTGGGTTTTCTTGATTTCAAAAAAACGATCGTGATCAATGGCGCAACGCAAGATTTAGGGGAAATATTGATGAGAGCCGACATCAAACAGCTCGAAGGAGTTACTGTTGAAGGCTTAGTGGAAAGGGTCACTCAAAAAGGTGATACCACAATCATGAATGCCGAAGCTTACAAAGTAAACCCAGATGCCAATGCGCAGGACCTTCTGGAAAAAATGCCCGGGATTGTGGTAGTCAATGGCCAAGTTCAAGCACAAGGTGAAGCAGTAAGAAAAGTATTGGTAGACGGGCGCGAATTCTTCGGAAACGACCCTAATGCCGCATTGCAGAATCTTCCAGCAGAAATCATCGCTAAAATCCAAGTGTATGACGAAGCAAGCGACCAAGCGCAATTCACTGGCTTTGCGGATGGCGAAACCTCCAAAGTATTGAACATCATCACTAAAGCGAGCATGAGCAATGGTGAATTCGGGAAAATTTATGCTGGCGCTGGAACGGATGACACTTATAATGTTGGTGGTAGCATCAACTTATTTAGGCCTAAAAGCCGAACCACAATTTTGGCACAAACCAACAACATTAACATCCAAAATTTTTCCACCAGTGACCTTCTTGGGGTGACATCGGGAGCTGGACGAGGAGGCAGAGGCGGTGGAGCAGCCGCTGGGCGTGGTGCTGCTGGCGGAGGCCGAGGAGGTGCAGGTGGCGGAGGCGATGCTGGTGACTTTTTAGTGGGTCAACAAGGGGGAATTTCTAAAACTACTGCTCTTGGAATTAACTATTCTTTTCAGCCCGAAAACAAAAAAATTGAAATCCAGGCCAGCTACTTTTTCAATGAAAGTAACAACAATTCTGATCAATCCATTTTCAGGCAATTCACACTGGCGCAAAATGACGGACAGACTTATGAAGAAAACAACCTCGTGCCCAGCACGAATACAAACCACAGATTCAGTGCTAAAATTGATTATAAAATCAATGACAAAAACTCCTTGACCATTAGACCTCAATTGACTTTGCAGCAAAACAATGGTGCTTCGTTTTTAGATGGAATTACCATGCTTGGTAGCGATATCTTGAACACTACCAATACTGAAAATTCTAGTAACCTTTCGGCTTATACATTCTCGAACAATCTGCTCTTCAGGCATTCCTTTGAACAAAGAGGAAGAACGCTTTCTTTCAACCTGAATACCTCGTTGAATGGCAATGATGGGGAAAGCTTTTTGTTCTCTCAGAATGAATTTTTCAATCGGCAAGGCGCAGAAAGCCAATTAATCATGCAGAGGTCTCAATTAGACCAAACTGGAGTTTCACTCAGGGCAAACGCGACTTTTACAGAACCCATTTCGGATAAAAGTCAACTATTGCTTACCTACCAGTATGGCTATCAGTTCAATGATTCAAATAAGGAGACTTTCGATTTCAATGAAGGTGCGGATGACTATTCTGATTTGAATATCCCTTTAAGTAACATTTTCGAAAATGACTACATCACCCACCAAACCGCGGTAGGCTACAACCTTAGGGGAGCAAAAGCCAATCTAACTTTAAGAGCAGCTTACCAATGGGCCTCGCTGCATAACGATCAAACTTTCCCTACATCAGATAATGTCACTCGAAGTTTTAATAACTTTTTGCCCAACATCAACTATCGATTTAGGATTAGTCAAAATGAGAATATAATTATCACTTATAGAGCAAATACACAAGCCCCATCTGTAAGTCAACTCCAAAACGTGATTGATAATTCTAATCCGCTCTTCATAACGGCCGGTAATCCTGACTTGGAACAGAATTATCAGCATAACGCAACATTCCGCTATACAAAAACCAATACCGAAAAGTCGACTACCTTCTTTGCATTGTTGAACAGCACTTTCTCGAATAATTATATCGGCAACAGCACAACCATTGCTTCGAGAGATAATTCAACCGTCAATGGTGTGCAATTGGCGCCTGGCAGCCAATTTTCGCAGCCTGTTAATTTAGATGGCTACATCAATTTAAGAGGATTTATGTCTTACGGAATTCCTTTGGGAGCGGTAAAGTCTAATTTGAATTTGACTTTTTCGGCCAATTACAATCGTACCCCTGAACAGATCAACGACCTTTTGAATTACTCTTCATCTCCAACCTTTGGTTTAGGGGCAGTTTTTGGGAGTAATATCAGCGAGAAAATTGATTTTACTCTTTCCAGTAATTCTAGCTTTAGCTCAGTGAACAATACTGTTCAAACGCAAAACAACACGGAATTCTTTACTCAATCCACCAGATTAAGGCTGAACTGGATTTTTGGCCCTAGCTTTGTCATCAGGTCTGAAATGAACCACACTGCCAATCCAGGATTAAGTGACGGTTTTAACAATAGTTTTTTGGTTTGGAATATGGAATTCGGCAAGAAATTAATGAAGGAGAAAGCTGAATTAAAATTGACGGTTTTCGATTTATTAAAGGAAAACCAGAGCGTATCGAGGTCTATCAATGGATCCTACATTCAGGACACTAACACCCAAATTCTGACGCAATACTTTATGCTCACTTTCACTTATAATATCAGGAACTTTGGATCTGGAAACCTACCTAACCTACAAAATGATAGACTCCAGCGTTTTCAACAAATGAGGCAAGGAGCGGTGAATGGCCGCGGTACTGGTATTGACTAAAGAATTAATCTTGAGGTATGGCGAGGTCGTCTTGATATAAAGTTCGAGAGGCCGATGGAGCAATTTCTTTGACTTCCGTATTCGATTTTGAGAGTTCTTGACCGAGGTCACTTTTCTTGGAGTACTTTAGCACCAAACCATAGCCTACAGCAAAAATGGCTAAAGCAACAAAGCACAGGTTGACGATCTTTCTCATGGTTGATTTGGTTATTGATACTACACTTCCCGTTACATTAACCCTGCCAGAAAAACAGAATAAACTTAAAATTGAAGCATGTCCTTGTTTTGTCGATTTCATCTTTAGCAAATTTGATTTAAAAAGGACTAAGAAAGAATACCCATAAATGGGTATCCAAGCAAAAAGGAAGCCTCAATCGAGCACTTCCCTTTTCCACTGATCGACACTATAGTATTCCCGTTCGGAACAAACTCTTATAAATTAGCCTTGATTTGAGCTACAATTGCCTTTTGTGCATTGAGTACAATTTGTCGTAATTCTTCGATGTATTTGGCTTCATCGGCATGAATAGAATACTCACCTTTAGAGGATAAACCCCAAAATGAACCATCTCGTGAATCTGTTTCTACCAAGCCTTTACTCCAATCATTATTACCGTCAATAGGCTTATTGAATTCAATCCATCCCCATGCAGCCTTCGGATTGATTATGGAAATTGTAGGAAGTATGGACAGCCCAGCCGTAGTCGTTAATTTGTTCTTTGTCATGCTCTTAGAGCCTTCGAAAGAAGCAAAACGAACTAAGTATTTGATACTGATCATATTCACATTCGCCTTTTTAGCTTCGTTATTATAGAAGTTTCCTGGCACTTTAGCTGTGGTCAAAAACACATTTTTATCTCTTGGCCTAAAAATATTCTGCTCTTTGATATCCGGTGTATTATCAAGCACATTGGTTTTATCATAAACAACCTTACCATCCGTTTTCCCGATCATGGCATTTTTTCTGTCCGCTTTGCCGCTTGCATTTGAATTATCGATCACTTCTTGTCCATCAGTGATATTCAAGCCTATGGCTTTGAGCTCGGTCACGAATTCTGCGTGCAGTTCATCGATCAATTTTTGAAGTGCGTCTGCACTTACTCCAGCAAGCGCAGCTTCTGAGAATACCGAACCTACACCTTGTTTTTGCATCATTCCCGCCTGAGAAGTACCCTTCATCAATGAAGCTTGGGTAATGGAATAATCATTCAAAAAAGTAGGTTCGCTTTTTAGCGATTTTGCCACACCACCGGGAATCTTGGTTTGCACTTTGTATTTTTTTACAAAATCGACCTTAGACCAGTCTGTTTGGGCGTTTAAGCTTACCGATGCAATCGCAAGGGCTAGCAAGAGTGTCATTTTTTTCATAGTTGATTTTTTTAAGTTGTTATTGTTGTTAGAAAATGTTGTCGTTATGTATGGTTTTGGTTTAGAATTTCATTATCACATATCCTACTGATAAAGTGATCACAGCACCTTCATAAGGTCGCGTGCCCATTTCACCTATCGCGAACATATTGCCGAAGAAACCCTTCTTCTTGCCGTAATTATCTTCGATTTTATAAGGGCTGTTATACCATTTTACTCCAAACCTCCATCCGATGGACTTAGAGTCATCATATATTGGGTCTGCTATATTGGTGGGTAAAATCAGCACATCTGCGTAGAACTTAAAGATGCTTCCAAGCGCAAAACGTTCATTGGTTTCTTCACTCCTGAACTGGAAGAATGTGCCTTTTGAAATACCAATCCCTAAATAGCCACCAGTATGTGTAATTGTACTTATTGTCGTGGCAAAGCTGATTTCGTCAGATTCGTAGCTACTGTTCCTGTAATAACCTCCTCCTCTTACAAAAACTTCGGATCTAACATTACCTGGCATCGTAATCGTAGATGATTTTGTAGTAACTGTGTACACGGAACGAGACTGACTGAAACTCATCAAAACTTTGAGCTCCTTTTTCAATTTAGTCTTCGAGAAAAGCGTTTTACTTACACCAGCCTCTGCAGCGATAGCCAGAGAACCAGATGATTGGAGCTTTAAAAGAGGTGTCCTTAAACTACCTTCTAAACCAAGGGAAGGCAACAATGGATAATAAGTATTTACTCCTAATGCCCAGGCATAAGCACCACTTACGTTGTTTAAGCCTGCATCTACAGTCAAATATTCTAAGGCCACATGACCTTTGATAAGTTTAGAAGGGTCATCATTTAAAACTTCATAACTCTGACCAATTACAGCCTGACTGTAAGCGCAGATTAAAATGGCTATCGTATAAATTTTTCGCATCGCAAAGTCAATTATTAGTTATTCAATATTCTGGATTATGCACCACCGAAAACATCCCAACTACCAAGGGATTTCGTATCCGTACTAGTACTGAGTATAGCTTATTCTTCCACCCTAAATTGACCGTAATAGCCAGGGCCACTCGCGAAAATCATATTGATTTCTTCTATCCCGCCACTTGAATTAGCTGCGATTTGAAAAGCCAAATCCCCTATACAATCTGCCTTAAAAACAGGTGCAGTAAAAGGTGATCTTGTCACAGGGTTTATTATTGAGAAACAATCTTCTCCTGCTATAGCAATGGTAAGTTTTGTCTCGGAAATCGTAAAAGTTGCCCTAGTTCCTTCGGGATATGGCGAGTTGCTTTCCGCAAAAGTGATAATCATGTTGTAGGTGCCATGAAGCGTGGTAGGTACAGTAGTGGCCGCTTCGTTCGTTCCAGGTGTTGCCTCACAAACTTGCCCAGCGCAATCATCTTCAGTTGGAGCCTCCTCATTCTCACCACAGGAAATGACTGTTAGAAAAATAAAAGCGAAAATTAAGAATCTGTTTTTCATGTCTCAATAGTTTAGTGTCTACCAAAATTGAGACATTAAGCATCATTGGAACATACTACTGTACCCTCACTTTTTTGTGCGTACTAGCACGGATTAATTCGAGAAGATGAGTGAAGGATTAGATCAAATTATTGGCATAGGCAAATTTGATAAGCCCAACCAGTGTATTGGTTTTTGTTTTTCGGAAGATGTTTTTGCGATGAGTCTCTACAGTGCGTTCACTGATAAACAGCTCCTCGGCTATCTGCTTATTCGAATACTCCTGTGAAATAAGTTTGAGGATTTCGCGCTCTCGAGAGGTCAATAATTTACCTTCATCGGGTTCATAAAGGCTTTTTACAAGCATGGCATTAATGTCATTGGAAAGGTACATCTTGCCCGCGCGAACTGCATATATGGCTTCAATCAGTTCTGCTTTGGTATCTTTTTTAAGCACATAGCCATTGATGCCTTCTTTCAAAATTTCTTTTACCAAATGTGCCTCATCATGCATGCTCAAAACGATAAATTTAGTGTCGGGCAAAAGTCTTTTACCTTTCTGCACAAGACTTAGCCCATCGTCATCGCCTAAATTATAGTCTGTGATCACCAAGTCGGGTTGGTGTTTGTCTAAGGCTCGAATAGCATCTGGCACATTACCAACGGCCGCTACCACGCTGAGCATGGTATCTTCTTCAATAAGCTTTTTAAGCCCATCTAATAAAATTGAATGGTCATCTACCAGAAGAATTTTCATAGCATCAATCGTTTCTTCTCTGCCCAATGAATTGAAAAACCATTTTCTCATTAAGGCAAGGTAAGGTCTCTAATACTTTTAAAATATCCAATTAAGCCGTGATTTGTCTTTCCGTACTGGTGGGTATATCCTGATCAACACCGAATGGCACATTCACCGTCATCATGGTGCCTCTTCGCTCAGATTGGCTGTCCAAATCGAAGTGGCCTTTGATTAAATTCAACCTGGTTTGGATATTCCTCCAGCCATTTCCTTTGCCTTCAAAAAATATCTGAGGGTCAAAACCATGCCCATCATCTTCAATAGTGAGTGTAATTTCGCCTTCATCTCGCGTAAGCTGAATGGTGATATGCTCAGCTTTTGCGTATTTCAAAATATTGTTGACCCATTCTTGGCTTATTCTGAACAAGGAGATTTCAATAATTTCAGAAAGGCGTTCTTGATTGGTGAAAACGATTACCTCGCAGCTAACCTTTTTACTTTGATTGATCCGCTCTCCAAACTCCTTCAAAGCTAACGTCAATCCCTTTTTAATCAAGGTTTGAGGCATTAGGTCAAAACAAATTGACCTTAATTCGGCATACATATCATTGATGACCGATTCACCATTTTTGTAGACCTCCATTCGTTTTTCGGGATATTGCGCATCCTTTTCGGTGAGCATAGAAAGGTTAAGCTTCAACACCGAAATCAGTTGCCCAAAGCCATCATGAAGATCTCTTGCAAAACGATTCCTTTCCTTTTCTTGGGAGTTGATTACGGCATTCAATTCTGCTTCGCGAAGTTTAAGCAGAGCATCTTGTTTGATCAGTTGTTCCTTTTTATTGGCCCTGTTTCTGTTGAGCAGCACCAAAATAATCAGCAACAAGGTTATGGCAATGAGCCCAATGATCAAGGCTTGATTTCTCTCTAATCGGGCCTCTTGAGCACTTAATGTAGACTGTTGCAAGGCAATTTGCTGTTCCTTTTCCTTTGTCCTGAACTGAGTTTCTAAGTTGGCGATTAGTTCTTGCTTTTCAAGGTTCATGAAGTTGGACTCTAAGGTATCGTTCAATAACGACATTTGGAATGCTCGTTTATAATTCCCTGATTTAGCATACAAAAGCTTTAATTTTCGCGAAGCCAAATTGGGAATTTCAGTCCCTCCCTCTTTTTTGGAAATGGCCAAGGCCCTTTCATAAAAATCAATGGCCTCTCTAGTCAAGCCAAGCGTGTCCTTCAGTACCCCATAATTGAAGTAGGTATCTGCTAGCCTCATAGCAATCCCGGCCTTTTCAAAATTATCGAGTGCCATCTTATAATACTTTTCGGATTCAGAAAAACGTCCCTGAGCGCCTTGCGCATTACCCATTATTAAATTGGCATTGCCTAATATTCCAATATTATTCTTCAAAGTAAGGAAGTCAACTGCTTTGTGATAATAATGGGCAACACTGTCGTAATTTTTTAAATACTCGTGAACAGCCGCTAAATTGGAAAGCTCAAGGCCAAGGTTGATGGTATCTTTTTTAATGGCAGATAGCTTATATGATTTATGGAAATATTTGACAGTACTTTCATAATCTCCTGTAGCCGAATAGATCTGTGCCATTGTGTTATACACTCTGTTGAGAAACTTATTATTAGCGATGGACTCAAATATTTCCATGGCCTTTACATTGTTGACCATGGCTTGATCAAACAATCCTTTCTCAAGGTTTACTTGGGCCAAGGAAATATAGCTCGCCCCTACTTCCACACTATCTCCTAATTCTTCGAAGGCTTTCAATGACTTCGAGAAAAACTCCATGGATAAATCACTTTTTAGCTTCACTTGATAGTGATTCCCAATCATTCTCAATCCTTGGGCCTTTTGCCATTTACTACCAATCTCATCAGACCACCTGACAACATTTTCGGCATAAATCAAACTGCTGTCGGGATTGGAATATCGGATCAACCCAGACCTTTGAAGTTCTTGAGCGATCCGCAAGGAGTCCTGTGCTAATGAAATATTAGCCAGTAGAGCAATTAACAAGACATAGAAGGACTTCTTCATCAAATACAGAATTGATTAATAAGTGATCTGACCAAATCACAAACGGACAGAATAAAACTATTGAAAAAAAATGATTAATCCGTAATGCATTTATCCGTGGTAAGTAGAAGACGGCCTGAGAAGAATACTTATTTGAAATTCTAAGTCATTGATCTGAAATCATAGAATTTAGAATTCCATAAAAAACCGACTAGAGAAACTCCATTTTAAATGAGTTCAAAAGTCGGTTTAAGAAAGTGTTTGATTCTTTTAAGCGGTAAACTGCCTGATAGTTTTTTCAATAATATCGCAGCATTCGTGAAGTTGCTCTTCGGTCATTACCAAAGGAGGCGCAAATCGGATGATATTGCCATGAGTAGGTTTGGCCAAAAGACCATTCTCTTTCAAGGCCACACAAATATCCCAGGCTGTTGAACTGTCCTCGGTATCATTGATTACAATTGCGTTCAAAAGACCTTTTCCTCTGACCAATTTCACTAAGTCCACGGTTTTGATAAAGGCATTCATTCGCTCTCTGAAAATCTCACCCAGTTTGCGGGCATTTTGAGCAAGTTTTTCGTCCCTAACTACTTCCAAGGCTGTCATCGCCACTTGAGATCCCAGCGGATTACCACCGAAAGTGCTTCCGTGTTGCCCAGGCTGAATCACGTCCATGATTTTATTATCGCACAATACCGCAGAAACTGGATAAACACCACCAGAAATGGCTTTGCCCAAAATCAAAATATCAGGTCTAACATAAGTGGATTGCTGTTCGCAATGGCCTTCGCAAGTACAATTTCCACAAACCGCTAGAAGTGAGCCTGTTCTTGCAATTCCTGTCTGAATTTCATCAGCAATAAATAGCACGTTGTTTTCTCTGCAGAGCGCGGCAGCTTTACTCAGATAATCATCTGCTGGTGTATAAACGCCAGCTTCACCTTGTATAGGTTCTACTAAAAATCCTGCAACATTTTTATTCTTTAAAATGGTAGCTAAAGCATCTATGTCATCGTATGCGATTTTCTCAAATCCTGGAGTGTAAGGTCCAAAATTCTTTCTAGCCCCTAGGTCATTTGAAAAAGAAATGATGGTGGTTGTTCTACCGTGAAAGTTATTTTCACAGACCACTATGACCGCATCTTTTTCTGGAATTCCTTTTACCTCATAAGCCCATTTTCTACAGATTTTGATGGCTGTTTCTACGCCTTCAGCGCCAGTATTCATTGGCAATACCTTTTCGAACCCGAAATAATCAGTGATGTATTTTTCGTATGGGCCTAGTACATCGTTAAAAAATGCCCGTGAAGTTAGTGTCAACTTTTCGGCTTGGTCTTTCAGCGTCTGAATAATTCTAGGATGACAATGCCCTTGATTTACAGCACTATAGGCAGACAAGAAATCAAAGTATTTTTTCCCTTCAACATCCCATAGGTACACTCCCTCGCCTTTGGCCAAAACAACTGGTAAGGGGTGATAATTGTGAGCCCCATATTTATTTTCAAGGTTGATCGCTTGCTTACTGGTCTGTACTGCTTCCATTAATATAAATTTTATCTTTGCCGCCTGAACAATGAGGAGCAGACCAAAGTTACAGATTCTATTCTAGCTTAAAAAAATGTCTAAGGAAACTAAAGCCAAATCCACATTTGCGACACAAACGGAAGATTACTACCTTGACCCCTTGGGCAGACTGGTGTTTACCGAAACCTACCATTTAAAGCGCGGTTACTGCTGCCAAAATGGTTGCAAACACTGCCCGTATGGTTTTAAAAAATGACAACAAACTTTGAGAATTTATCGGTAGACCCGAAGTATCTCCCTGGGATATCTGATTTCGAATTTCAATCCATCCATCGGGATCATTTAAAAGTCAGCATACTCTCTTCCATATTATTTTTCATTGTCGTTGTGGCCGCTGCAATCGCGATCATAGAATTTTCCGAAATAGAAGATAAGTTAATCGGTTATCTTATTGGAATGTCTTCTATTGTCCTCCTTTTCTGTCTCAATTTTATAGTAGCAGTACTGGGCTTTAAGAAAAAACAGTACGCACTTAGGCAGCGAGACATTATTTACACGAAGGGGCTAATTTGGTCGGTACGCACTACGGTGCCCTTCAATAGAATTCAGCATGCAGAATTGAAACAAGGGCCAATCGAAAGAATTTTCAAATTAAATAGTCTTAAAATATACACTGCGGGTGGGCAGAGCAGTGATTTGGTAATTCCTGGTTTGCCAGAAGATGTTGCCCTGAATATCAAAGATTTTGTCCTCAAAAAAACTGCTGAAGATGGACAGCCAAAAGCCTGATTTTTCATCGCCACAAAGGCAGTCGTCAGTAGCCATAGGTATAATTCTGATTAAGTTTTTCAGAATGACCATCAGAGCATTCTGGCCTATTTTACTTAGTTTTTTTATTGGACGAAGGGCAGGTTCTACTTTTGAGGACGTCATAGGCTATGTGGTTTTGGCCTTTGCAGCCTTTAACCTCATCGGTTCAGTGCTGACCTATTTTAGGTTTTACTTTCAGATTGAAAACAACTCTATCGTTATCGATAAGGGTGTTTTGAAAAGGACCAAAACAAATATTCCTTTCGAACGCATTCAAACCATTAATTTCTCTCAAAACATCATTCATCAAATTTTCAATGTGGTGAGTGTGGAAATTGATACAGCAGGGGCTGGAAAAGCCGAAATCAGCATTGATGCACTGAACAAGGAGCAAGCCAATGCGCTTCGAGAATACATTTTAGCTGAAAAAGAACTTCTAGTGACGGAATCTAGTGACGCAACACTGACCACTGATGTTGAAATAGAAGATCCCCAATTGTTACTACACCTCAATCCTACCGATCTATTTAAGGTAGGAATTAGTCAAAATCATCTTCGCTCGATGGGGATTATTTTTGCCTTTGTATTCACCACCATAAATGAGATTACCAATAATATTGCCGACTTGGTAACAGAGCAATTCAGCCAATACGAGAAATATTTGGTCAACAATACCTTGTTTGCTTTTCTTGCTTCGGCCATTCTAGTGATTATCATCTCCTTTCTTTTTTCCCTAATCAACACACTTCTCAAATATTTTGATCTGAAATTATGGATCAATAAAAAGGGTTTGAAGCTTGTTCGCGGACTGCTCAACAGGGAAGAAATCAGTATCAATTCCAATAAGGTACAGATGGTTTCATGGTCAACCAATCCGATCAGGAAGATCTTTAGGATGTATACACTCCAAATCGCTCAGGCTTCGAGCACAGAAGTGAATGCCCAAAAATCTAAGATTAACGTGCCCGGAAGTTATAAACAACAGATTTCCAAAGTCATCAAAATGGTTTTTCCGAATGAGTATTTGGGAAATGAACCTAAGCATAGGATCAGCCCACAGGTGATATCAAGAATTTTTCTATTCTCAGGCATCATTCCAACCATTTTAGGTTTAAGCGCTTGGTTTATTGTAGATCAAAAGGCCTTCTTCGCTTTGCTCTTTTTACCTTTGTCGTTTTTTTTAGCCAAACTCTACTATAGAAAAAGCAGTTACGAAATCAATGAAGAGCTTATCCGCAGGAATCAAGGTATCATTGAAACTGAGCATGTTTTGACTCAAATCCATAAGGTTCAGGTAGTAAAAGTGACCCAGAGTTGGTACCAGCGCAGAAAACACTTGGCAAGCCTTAAACTATATACGGCCGCTGGCGAAATGAGTATTCCCTTCATTAGCCTTGCTGAAGCATTGGATTTAGAAAGGTTTATCCTTTACCGAATCGAAACTGACAAAAGGGAATGGATGTAGTGCATGAATTTTTCAGATTATTTTAGCTCTATAGTTGGCTGCTTTATAAATAATTCAGATATTTGCAGTCCGTTTGAAAAAGCGATATAAAAAGATCTACCATGGCAAGAGTTTGTGACATTACCGGAAAGAAAGTTCAAGTAGGAAATAACGTTTCCCACGCTAACAATAAAACTAAAAGAAAATTCTACCCAAATCTTCAAAAAAAGAGATTCTACCTTCCTGAGGAAGATAAATGGATCACTTTGAAAGTAGCTACTTCTGCTTTGAGAACCATTAATAAAAATGGAATCACTGCTGTAATTAAAAAAGCAAGAGAAAACGGTAACATTTTAGTATAATAGCGTTCTCTAACGTTATTATGCTACCATGAAATTTTCGTTCAAAACATTTCTAATCCTGATAACTTATACGTTTTCAGGATTTTTGCTTTTACAGGCACAAGAAACCAGAAAGGATTACCTCAGTTCTGATTTCCATAAAGGAAGGCGTGATTTGCTTCGCGAAAAACTTCCTGCCAATAGTGTCGCGGTATTTTTTGCCAGCCCTGTGCGCAATCGCGCCAACGATGTGGACTTTGTTTACCATCAAGATCCAGACTTATTTTACCTCACTGGGTACAACGAACCCCATGCTGTTCTTTTGGTTTTTAAAGAAGAGCAAAAAGACGGTCAAGGAAATAATTACAACGAAATATTCTTTGTCCAACCTCGCAATGCTCAGGCAGAAATGTGGACTGGCCGAAGATTAGGCTTTGGGGGAGCACAAGAAAAAATAGGCATTCTCAGTGCCTTCAACAATACCGATTTTAAGGCTTATGATATCGATTTCGAGAAATTCGATAAAATTCTATTCTACGATTTTCAGAATGATGTCAGGGACAACGCCCGAGATGAGGGCGATCTATTCAGCCTGATCCAACAATTCAAAACCAAGGTTGGTTATGGTGTGGAAGCCAACACCTTAGGTGCAGAACCAAAAAAGAATAACCTAGATTTAACCAGTCTAAATACGATCATGTCCGAAATGCGCGGCATCAAAACTACCGAAGAACTGGATTTGATCAGAAAAGCAGTGTTCATCTCCACCGTTGGACAGGTGGAAGTCATGAAGGCCATGAAACCGGGCATGACTGAAACGGAGGTTCAGGGTATTCATGAGTTTGTTTTTAAAAAATACGGATCAGAGTATGAGGGCTACCCTTCCATTGTAGGCGCTGGCAATAATGGCTGCATTCTTCATTATGTAGAAAATGCTGAAATCGACATCAAGAGTGACAAGATGATCTTGATGGATTTGGGGGCAGAATACCACGGCTATACTGCCGATGTAACCCGTACCATTCCAATTGATGGCAAGTTTTCTAAAGAAGAAAAGGCAATTTATGACTTGGTGTACAAGGCACAAGAGGCAGCCATACAAATGTCCAAACCAGGTACTACTTTTGGAGAAATTGGCGCTTTAGCTAAAGACATTATTAACAAAGGATTGGCAGAGTTAGGCATTATCCCTAACGAAAACGCACGACATCTATATTTCCCTCATGGCCTTTCTCATCATATTGGACTTGACGTTCACGACAAGGGTCCTTATGGCGCTATGGCAGAGAACATGGTGATTACCGTAGAGCCAGGAATTTATATTCCCGAAGGCAGCAAATGCGACCCGAAATGGTGGGGAATTGCGGTAAGAATTGAAGATGACGTCTTGATTACCAAGGACGGATTCGAACTTTTGTCAAGTTTCGCTCCAAGAAAATCTGATGAAATTGAAGCTTTGATGAAGCAAAGTAGTCCGCTTGAGCAATTTACTTTGCCAGCATTGAAAGGCAACAAATAAGCCCTAACCCAAATAGACAAAGGCCAGATAATCTGGCCTTTATTTTTTCTAAACTATACACTCAGTAAGAGATAAAATCACTTCGTTAATAACCGTAAATGGGACGAAATTGAATTTCATTAGAATAACTGCATCATCTGCATGAACTATTTTTAAAACCTCATTCCTCACACTGAGGAAAATCAATTTTTGGAGGCTGAAACTCATTTTTGACCCCCTAATAATTCACCTAAAAAATTACCAACGAAGGTTTCAAAATCAAAAACAGTTGCCTATATTTGCAGTCCGAATTTTAGAAGTATAGAGCAATGGCTAAGAAAGGCAACAGAGTTCAGGTGATCATGGAATGCACAGAGCATAAGACGAGCGGTAAGCCCGGCACCTCACGCTACATCACTACCAAAAACAGAAAGAATACAACAGAAAGATTGGAGTTGAAGAAATACAACCCAATTTTGAAAAAATATACTGTTCACAAAGAAATTAAGTAATCATGGCTAAGAAAGTAGTTGCAACCCTGAAAGTACAAGGTGGTGTAAAATACGCCAAAGTAATCAAAGCAGTAAAATCTCCAAAAACAGGTGCTTATACCTTTAGAGAAGAGATCGTTACTGAAGACTTAGTAAAATCTGTATTAGCCGATAAGTAATCGGTAATACGAATTAAGATAAATTTAAAGTCCCTCAAAAGGGACTTTTTTGTTGATGATTTAACACACGCGATTATGGGACTGTTTGGAATCTTCTCAAAAGAAAAAAAGGAATCGCTCGATAAGGGCCTTGAAAAAACCAAAGAAGGTTTCTTTTCCAAATTAGGTCGTGTTGTAGCGGGTAAATCAAAAGTTGATGATGAAGTACTCGATGAGCTCGAAGAAATACTCATCAGCTCCGATGTTGGGGTTGAAACCACCATTAAGATCATCGAAAGAATTGAGGCAAGAGTTGCCAAAGATAAATACCTCAATACCGCAGAACTCGATAGAATTCTTCGTGAAGAGATTGCCGAATTACTCTCCGAAAACAACACCGAAGACCTTACGGACTTCAGCTTGCCATCAGGCCATAAACCTCATGTGATTTTAGTAGTGGGTGTAAATGGAGTGGGAAAAACCACCACCATAGGAAAGCTTGCTGCTCAATTCAAATCCAAAGGCAAATCAGTAGTACTTGGCGCAGCTGATACTTTTAGAGCCGCAGCCGTTGACCAACTCAAGCTTTGGGGGGAACGCGTAGGCGTACCTGTCGTTGCGCATGGCATGAATACCGACCCATCCGCTGTGGCTTTCGATGCCGTTCAAAAAGGCATTGATATGGGGGCTGACCTTGTGATCGTGGACACCGCGGGGAGACTTCACAACAAAATCAACTTGATGAACGAGTTGACGAAGATCAAAAGAGTGATGCAGAAAGTAATGCCAGATGCACCCCATGAAATCATGCTCGTTTTAGACGGGTCCACGGGTCAAAATGCCTTTCTTCAGGCGCAAGAGTTCACAAAAGCAACTGAAGTTTCTGCTTTAGCCATTACAAAATTAGATGGCACAGCCAAAGGCGGTGTGGTCATTGGTATTTCAGACCAATTCAAAATACCTGTTAAGTACATTGGTGTTGGAGAAAAAGTAACCGATCTTCAAGTATTCAATAAAGCAGAGTTTGTGGACTCGCTGTTTAAGAAGTAATGAAGCCATCAACTTTTTTCTGAACGATCGCGGACAAAACACTGAGCTATTCCGTGCATGCTCTCAAACAATTCAATTTTAAACCATTCATTTTTAGCGAGTTAAACAGTTGGCATTTGTCTTGTTGTAGAATTGATGAATAGAAAACATTTGTTCATTAACGCACAACAACTATGGGAGCAATAGCCATTAATATTCCTCAAATATCTGGCGAACAAGAGATTGAGGTTGAAGTAAGAATCAACGGAGAAAAAAAATCCTACAATTACCGAGTCGAAGTTTTCCACTGGGCCGACTGCGAAAACCCCAGCGCAGACAGAGTAGATTGCATTCGACAAATTTTGGCCAAATATGATCCCGCTTGGGAGCTTTATCAAATTGGTATGCCAACGGATCATGTTGTACCCATCACTTTTCGGAAAAAGAGGACCTCGTAAATTAAACCAGTAATAACCGTGAATAACCCATCTGCATTTCCTTTATGATCCTTTCATAATCATTACCTTTGCGCTTTAACATATTTGAATGAAAACGAAGGGACTGAAGAAGGATAAGGTGAACATTGTGACATTGGGCTGTTCAAAAAATCTGGTAGATTCTGAAGAAATCCTCACCCAATTAAGAGGGAATGGGATCAAGGCAACTCATGAATCTAAAAAGGACGATGCCAATATTATCATTGTAAATACCTGCGGATTTATTGATAATGCAAAGCAAGAATCCATCGACACTATTCTTAGATATGCCGATGCCAAGGAAGATGGACTTATAGATAAGCTCTACGTTACTGGCTGTCTTTCTCATCGTTATAAAGATGACTTGGAGGCGGAAATACCCCAAGTTGATGCCTTCTTCGGCACGATGGAGCTTCCAGCCTTACTTAAAAAATTCAAAGCAGATTATAAGCACGAACTGGTTGGTGAAAGAATTATCACTACTTCCAATCATTACGCTTACTTAAAAATATCAGAAGGTTGCGATCGTCCCTGCTCCTTCTGTGCTATCCCTTTGATGCGAGGCGGACATCGATCGCGTCCAATTGAGGAATTGGTATTGCAGGCTAAAAATATGGCCAGAAACGGCACCAAAGAATTGCTTCTGATTGCCCAAGACTCTACCTATTATGGTTTAGATCTTTATAAGAAAAGGAACTTGGCAGAGCTGATGCAGCGGTTATCGGATGTGGATGGTATTGATTGGATTCGCCTTCACTATGCTTTCCCTACTGGCTTTCCTATGGACGTACTGGATGTGATGGCCGAGCGCAGTAACATTTGCAACTACATTGACATTCCGCTTCAGCACGGTTCGACCAAAATGCTGAAGTTAATGCGCAGAGGGACTACTAGAGAAAAGACTGAGGCGCTCATCAGTGATATCAGAAACCGTGTTCCAGACATTGCCATTAGAACGACTTTGATCGCGGGACATCCTGGAGAAACAGAAGCTGACTTCGCAGATATGGTAGATTTTGTGGAGAGATCTAGATTTGATCGTTTGGGAATTTTCACCTATTCGCATGAAGAAAATACGCATGCCCATTCGTATGTTGATGACGTACCTGATGAGGTGAAACAAGAAAGGGCTAACCACGTAATGCAGATACAGGAAGAAATTTCGAACGAGATCAACCAGCAAAAGATCGGCAAAACGTTTAAAACCCTTATTGATAGAAAAGAAAGCGGCAACTATTACGGTAGAACTGAACACGATTCGCCCGAGGTAGACAACGAGGTAATTATCGATGCCAAAGCGCACCATTTAAGAATAGGAGATTTTGTTGACGTTAAAATTACCGATGCCACAGAATTTGACCTTTACGGTGAACCAAATAAAGTTGATTAACAGTTCAAGTAACATTATGATGGCTTCTTGTAAAAACTCGATGACATTTCTTAAATCAATCGTTAATTGCTCCATGTTTCCACTTTGTAAATAGATCATATGGCTGTTCAGGAACTCTCTAAAGTTTTATTAAGTAAAATACCATTTGATCAAACGAACAGCTTTTCTAAGTCGTTTTTAGACTATATCGGAGGTGTTGAGGCCTTGGCGCCCTATTACAATCGCTTGCCCAATATCAAAAACTTCAAGGCACAAATTGAAGAGAAATCCTTTAGCCCTGAAGCCAGGAATACGCTCGTTCAGGTACTTAATGAACAGTATAATGGCTTCGAAATCAGTGAAAAAACCGCAGACAATATCACAAACCTAGCTTTAGAAAATACATTCACAGTAACCACTGGCCATCAACTGAATATTTTCACTGGACCACTTTATTTCATTTATAAAATCATCACCGTCATCAATGCATGCAAGGAACTGAAAACGGCTTACCCTGCATACAATTTTGTTCCTGTATATTGGATGGCCTCAGAAGATCACGATTTTGAAGAAATCAGTTACTTCAGGTTCAATGGCAAGAAATTTACTTGGGAAACAGATCAAAAAGGAGCAGTCGGCCGATTTGATCCAAAGTCATTAAAACCAATTTTAGATAGCCTGTTGCATATTCCAGATTTCTTTAAAGAGGCCTATTTAAAAAGAAAAACCCTATCGGAAAGTGTACGCCACTACGTCAATGCCATTTTTGGAGATCAGGGTTTGGTAATTGTAGATGCGGATCACAGCGCTTTAAAAAGTCAATTTATCCCTGTGATGTTGGATGATGTTTTTCAACACACAGCCAACGACTGCGTAAGCGAAACCTCTCAAGAGCTTCAGAATTTAGGTTATTCTACTCAAGTCTTTCCGAGGGAAATAAATTTTTTCTACTTAAAAGGGAATATTCGTTCGCGCATCGTGAAAGAAGGGGGGCAATACAAAGTACTCGATACCGACATTACCTTTACTCAAGATGAATTGCGATTGGAAATTAATGCGCACCCAGAGCATTTCAGTCCTAATGTCGTTTTAAGACCTCTATATCAAGAAGTGATACTTCCCAATTTGGCCTATGTAGGTGGGCCTGCAGAATTGGTGTATTGGCTTCAATTGAAAGAAGTTTTTGCACATTTCGGCACACCTTTCCCTATGCTAATGCCTCGTAATTTTGCTGGCATAATTACCCCCAGGTTATTGGCGAAAATCCAAAAAGCGGGTTTGAGTTTCGAAGAAATTTTCAAAAATGAAATCGAATTAACGAAAGAAAAAATCAAGGAAAACAGCGATCACGAATTGTCCCTTAATGGTCAAAAAGATCAATTTTCGGCACTTTTCGAAAAAGTAAGTGCGCAAGCAACAACTGTCGACCGTACTCTAAATCAGTTGGTGGCAGCAGAAAAGAAAAAGCTAGAGAACTCACTTTTGAAGATCGAAAAGAAGATTTTAAAGGCAGAAAAGAAGAATCAAGAAGTCTTGATCAATAGAATAGCTGCTGTTAAAGAAGCTTTGTTTCCAGGTGGAAGCCCACAAGAGCGTAAAGACAATTTCTTGAACTTCTATTTAAGCGATCCCAACTTTATTCAAAATTGTCTCATCAATTTAGATCCGTTCGATTTTAGATTTCATTTGATTTCAGCGCATGAATAAGCAAGAACTTAGGGCCATGTTCTTGGAAAAGCGCAAAACGCTTACCCCAAATGAGCATGCTTTAAGATCAAAAAAAGTTTGCGATCAAGCCATCCAATTCATTCAAAAAATAAATTGTAAAAGGGTTCATCTTTTTCTACCCATTGAAAAGCAAAGAGAGGTGGATACCACTGCCATATTCGCTTTCCTTAAACAATCCGACCAACACCATGTCATTCTCCCCAAAGTGAACCATCTCACCAATGAGTTAGTGCACCTTGAGTTGACCAACAAAACGGAGTTGATCAAGGCTAAATTTGGTATTTCTGAACCTAGTGAAGGAATAACAACAGCAGCTGATCAAATCGATTGCGTTTTCATTCCTCTTATCTGTTTTGACAAAAAGGGAAACAGAATTGGTTATGGCGGAGGTTATTATGATCGATTCTTGCGCAATACAGCTAAAGAGACCCTAAAGATAGGCTTAGCGATTACGCCTCCTCTCGACTTTATACCCTATTCCGAAATGCATGACGTAACATTGGACTATTGTATTAACCATCAGGCCATATACCGCTTCTAAACGAAAAGGGCCACTATTGCGGCCCTTTCAAATGAGTTTTCAATTTCCTTGTTTGAGCAATTTTGTACTGATAAAGCCTCCTGCTAAAGCGAGCTTGAATATATACACCCCGTTAGCAGCGTTGCTAAGGTCTATTCTCAAAACATCGTTGACATCATACTGTTGTTTTGAACCAACCAATGTGGATTCACCCAAACCATTGATGACTTGGTATTCAAAACCTTGAGGTACCGCTTTCGATAAACTAATTTCGAAAATTCCTTCAGATGGATTTTTTCTAACTACGATCGACAAATCCCTAAAGTAAGGATCATCAATTCCGGTAATCAAATCCAGAATGGTAAAGGTTTGTTCCGAAGAAATGGCTCCTTTGAAAATATTGCCATCCGCATCCTCGATATTATTAGTCGCTTTAATATTTAAGTCGATCAAGCCATCATCGTCTATTTCAATAACGTTCACCAGATAATTGGTTGCAGAAACTGCATTAATAGCGCTGAGCGTTGCTAAAACAGACGAAGATGAAAGCTCAAAATCAGAAAGGTCTACATTCTGCACGGCAGATGAAAAAGTAACTGAAAAAGTTACTTCAGCCTGATTGGTCACCTCGTCTGTTGGCACTGACCTGGCGATAGCAACCGTTGGGCCGACAGTGAAATCAATAGTAAAAGTCTCTTCGCTAGCAATTTCTCCATTGTAAGAATTTCCGCCCGTGGTGACAATGTTATTGGCGGCAGAAATATCCAATTCGATAGTTCCCTCCTCTGAAATTCCATTTACTGTAACTAAATAAATGGCACTTGATTGACCACTTACTTGAGCGATGGTACCCGCCACAGAACCTGTTGCTAACTTAAAATCCGCTACATCTACTCCTTCAACAGCTTCCGAAAAGGTGAGTTCGAAGATGACATCAGCACGATTCACCCGCTCCACCAAGGGAAAATTCCTTTTGACCGATAACGTAGGCGAAACAGCGGAAGTAATGGTGTACGTTTCTTCGCTAGTGACATTGCCAGCAAAAGCATTCCCTGATTCGTCTGTGATGTTTTGCGAACTGGCAAAATCCAAATTAACCAACCCCTCTCCCGTATAGCCGGTTACCGAAACTTCATATTTCAAAGCTGAGACTGTGTTAACATTTGATACATTGGCTGCAATGGAGCTTGAAGAAAGTGCAAAGTCAGCCAAGTCAACATTCTGTACAGCCTCGTTGAACTCTACCAAGAAAATCACAGTCGTTTTGTTAGTAGCCTCAGCCACTGGATTAGACCTGGAAATTACCGCAGTCGGTGGCGTTGAATCCACAATAGTGTATGTCTCGCTACTTTGAACCGTTCCTGCAAAAGCATTTTGAAACTGATCAGTTATCCCTGAATCCGTTTTAACACTTAGACCCAAAGTCCCAACTCCTTGTATGTTGTTCACTGTAACGTCAAACACGGTATTCCCAACAGATGCAGCTATTGCGCTGACAGTTCCTGAGGCTGTTCCAGAAGTTTCAAAAGACGTTGTTGCAACCCCTTCAACTACCTCATCAAAAGTAAGTCTAAAGGTGACTTCGCTCACCTCCACTTGTTCAGCAGTAGGATTCAGTCGAACAATTGAGGTCAAAACAGGTGCAGTTTTATCAAGAGCAATATTTATTATATTCGTTAGCGCCACAGGCCCTAACTGATCGCTCACTCTTAAGCGATAAGCACCGGGTGTGGTTGCTGTAAATTCCGAATTATTGGCTCCTTGAATATCTTCGCCATCCTTAATCCACTGAAAAGCAAAACCTTGCCCACTGACAAAAGAGACTGGCCCCCGCAATAAAGCCCTTTGCGCCACAAGGTCTATTGAGTAGTTGATTGCTGGCGAAAATGTAATGTCATAGTTGGCTTGAAAAACGCCATTGCCGTGCGTAGCAGCCACAACATCACCGGAAACTGGCCTGACTTTGACCATATTAACAATTGATTTCCCAATAACACTTTCGCCTTCTTGAGCCCAAACAGTACTGTTGCCGTTTAAGGTTTCCGTTTTGAACAAGCCTAATGAGGTACCTACGAAATAAATGCTCGCATTTTCACCATTGGGTAAGATTGAAATGTATCGAACAGATGGTCCACTGCCTGAACCGTTGCTGTTTTCTTCTAAATTACCCGAAATCGATGTCCATGTTTGACCGCCATTTTCCGAAGCCCAAACACTGATAAGCCCATAATTCCCATAAGTTAAATACACCTTGTCGGCATTTCTAGGATCTACTGCAATGCTGGTAATCGTGCCGCTGGGGAGATTACCGCCTGTTATTTCAGTTGCCTGCGCTAAAGCGTTGATATCATTAACCTTGAAAACCTTACCATTTTGGGTACCTATGTATAGCACGCCCTCAGGTTGGGTAGAAGCCCCTAAAGCCGAAACAAAATTGGTTTCTGTGCCCAAGGAAATTTCATTCCAATCCCCTGAGTTTGGATTGGTTCGGATGTCATTTGTATAATATACTTTGCCTTTGGCGGCCACATAAAGCCTGTCTTGATTGACAGGGTCATAAATAAAGGAATTGATAAAAAGAAATTCAGCGTCATCTGAGCTTGGAGAAATATCACCTTGAAACTCATAAGTGGTACCTGCTTCATTTAGAGTAAACCTTCTCATTTGCCCCTCCTGAGCCGAAACATATATGGAGTTATAGGTAATGGCATTATAAGATCCGTCACCACCAAATAATTCAACCCATACTTCATTGGCGGCATTTGATTGTGATCCCCAAGTTCCATTGTCCTGCATCCCACCAATCAGCAATGGGTCCCCTCGGTGATGTGGATAATAATCAATGGCATAAAACTGAGTAGTCAAATAACCATTATTGAGCGATTCCCAAACCACGGGACTGCTGGTACCGGTGGTCAAATTATTTTGGGTACGATGAACACCACCATCAGTTCCCGATAACATTCTGTTGGGTGTTGAAGGATAAAAGGTCAGCGCATGTTGATCAGGATGGTGATTGTTATAGGCAGGAAATTGATTGGAATTATTATCCTCTCTGTAACCACCTATGTTCACTCTGCCTGAACTTGTCGTAAAGCCATCGGTCGAACGCAACAAATTCGTACCCCCAACAAAAACTGTACTGCTGCTGGCAGGATGTACCTTTGTCAGTAAGTTATAGCCCCCCTGAGCATTATGTCCTTGGCCCGAATCCGTGGATACATTTAGATTAGAAGTAAGTGTAGTCCAAGCCCCTGTGCTAAGGGTATGCTTCAATAAAAAGCTCGGCCCCGCTGCATAAAACACATCTTCATTTTGAGGATCAAAACCTATCTCAATTCTTGAATACGAACTTGATAGCCCAGTTGGAGGATTTATATTTACCCAAGTTATTCCATCTGTAGATTTATAAATACCTTCTTGAGCATTGGCTCCGTTGTTCACATTGTTGGCAATGGTTGCGATGAGCACGCCTGTGCTTGATATGGCAACATCCGTAGCTCCAAATCCAGTATTGTTAGCTCCTAGCACAACAGAAAAGGTTTGGAAATCATCCGTGCTTCTGATGATTTGACTTAGGGTAGCTGCATACATCTCGCGTTGCGTTGTGTTAGAATTGTCAATTACTAACTCATTAACTATCCCAAAATCCCCCAAACTCACATTATCCCCTTGGGCCGTAGTGGGTATTAGAGCCCAAGTAACTCCATTGTCCGTTGATCTATAAATCCCATCTCCAAAATAAAAGCCACCAGACACAGACGCAGAATTCCCAAAAAATTCTCCTGCCGCATAAAACCAATTACTGGTTTGACCTGCTCTCTTGTCCTGAACCAGCGTGGAAACTGCTGGTAACTGAGTTACAGAAGAAGTCCTCGTCCAGGATGTTCCGCCATTGGTTGATCTCCAAATGCCGCCCGAAACTCCACCAGCAACAATTATATTCTCATTCGCCACATCTATTGCCAATCCCCGAGTTCTACCACCAATATTGAAGGGACCCCGACTTACAAAGCCAGAGGCATTTGATGCCTCTGAAGCATTCACATCGTTGGCAGACATTCTAATTTGCAATGGGTTTTGCTGGTTCATTTTTTCAGCAAAGGCGAGCTCCTTTAAATGAATCCCCTTCGGAATTTCACCAGACTTGGGGTCAGCCAGCATTTGGTATTCATACTGAAGCCTTTTTAGAGGGTTTTCTAACTCATTCTCTTCCTTTAATTCCTGATTCGAAGGCAAATCGAAGGCACTGAGCTGAACTTTGTTTTCTTGAACGATAAAAACCGAAGATTGGCGAGATACCTTAAAAATCACTGCGAGCACAAGCACGAGGACAATCGCAATGGAGATTTTTCTTGATAATTTCATGAATGCTAATTTAGAACCAAGGTTACACTAAGGAGATTTCCGATCCTTTTCAGGGGTGTTTTAATATCAATTTCTACGATCGAGCCTTCACTGAACCGAACATCGGCAGGTGTCGTTAAACTCAACTTTTCGCCAATCTTAGGTTCTATCGTTGCGAAGGTGGCTCCGTATTTAACAACTTCTTGAACGGTGAAAACATAGACATTGCTAGAAGCGGATTGCGCTTCGATAATATCTATACTTCCTTTAACCCTAATGGCATCTTTATCCATAGTCACTACATTTGGGCTATCCACAGCTCCATTTTCTATTGAAAGCTCTTTTTTTGTGTTCCTTTCAGTGGGTTTGCATGCATAAGCCCCCAATAAGGTGAGCGTGATGAGCAGCAGTAATAAGGCCTTGTTTGAATTCATGAATAAACTGATAAAACTTCGTTAATATACGACTTATCAAAATATGACAAATACAGAAACCACTGAACTAACAATTATTCTGCCTCTTTTAATTTGATGGCCCTAACCATTTCCTTTTTCCCCGGAGGGCCAGGTAAAGTCTGAACTTCCATGTCCAAATACTTTAAATCGCGTTTTAATTGCCCCTGAGCGCAATAGGTAACTAATACACCCCCATCAACTAAGTTCCCTACTGCCGTAGAAAGTACGGGCAATCCCCACATTTCGGATTGTTTGCTTGGGGCGAAGGCATCGAAAAAGATAATATTAAATTTATTTTCGGTGTTGAAATCTTGGAGTCTTTGTATGGTTTTGAAGATTGAAAAGCACTTGCCTTGACGCTCCAATACCTCCCATGAGGCCCTATGCAATTCCAGAAATTTTGCATGAACATTTTCCCCAGAAATAAACTGAGCATAATTCAGCTGTTCATACAACTCTGCCTTCAAAGGGAATGGCTCAAGGGTAGTAAAATTAACTTCTACTTGATTTTCGTTGGCCCATTCTAAAGCAAGCAAGGCATTCAGCCCCGTACCGAAACCTACTTCAAGCACATTGATTTGCTTTAGACTTTGTTCAGATTTCAAATAATCCAGACCTTCTTTAATGAAGACGTGCTTCGATTCTTGAACTGCCCCATGAAATGAATGATAGGTCTCGTTAAGATCGGCATTGTACAAGGAGTGAGAACCATCTTCTGTAACGATGATTTTTAATTCGCTCATGCTTTTTGAATTAGCACGGTAGCATAGGCAGCCACACCTTCTTCTTTTCCTACAAAACCTAATCGCTCTGTCGTAGTAGCTTTGATAGAAATATCTTCTTCATCAATTCCCATTACCTCTGCCAAACAAGTTTTCATGGTTGGAATGTGCGGGTTTACTTTTGGCCTTTCTAAGCAGATGGTACTATCAATGTTACCGATAGAAAAGCCTTTGTCGTGCACTAATTTCACAACATCGCTTAATAAGATTTTGCTATCAATGCCTTTGTATTTGGGGTCCTTATCGGAGAAATGAAAACCGATATCGCGTAAATTAGCAGCCCCTAAAAGGGCATCGCAAATGACATGGATCAGTACATCCGCATCTGAATGACCTACAGCACCATGCGTATGAGGCACTAAAATACCGCCCAGCCAAAACTCTTTTCCTTCTTCTAACCTATGCACATCGTACCCGAAGCCAACTCTGATTTTCATCTTACTTACTTTAGTGTAACCCTTACTTTTTTGAGAAATACCTCAAAACAGAAGCATTCTCTTTTCTTAGTATTTTATTCGCTTGTGCTTTAATGTCCTTTGCCATCACTGCCTGAATTTTCTCGCCTTCATGGTTCACCATTTCTGGGTCTCCCAAAGTCCAAGCGTAAGCCAAATTCATGGCCCTGTTGAGTAATTCAACTTCTCCGAAAACCATGGTAGATTCAGCTTTGTTTTTTACTTTTTCTAAAGCTACTTCTGGAAGTTCCGCCTGTTTAAACTTCTCTATTAATTCCCAGACAGCCTTTTCTCCTTCTTCAAGTGAAACGCCTTCACTTAATTTCCCATTGATCACAAAAAGACCCGGATCACTTGAGCCAGTAACATAGGCACTTAAAGCCCCAAAAAGTTGGTTTTCCTCCACCAATGCCTGATACAAAATGGAGGATTTTCCTCTTCCTAAAATATCACTCAATAAATCCACAGCATAGTATTCTTCATCTGTTCGGGCTGGCATATGGAAAGCCATGTATAAAGAATCTGCCGGAACAGGGGCATGAACCTCAATAGATTTGAATTGGTTTTGAGGCTTTTCCATTGGCAACGATCTGTTATTGATTTCACCGGCAGGGATATTACCAAACCATTTTTCGGTCAATCGCTTCACCTCGTTCAGACTTGAGTTTCCTGCTACTACCAAAACTGCGTTACTTGGATGGTAAAATCTTTTAAAGAAAGCCTTTACATCGTCCATCGTAGCGTTCTCAATATGTTCAATCTCTTTGCCAATGGTTGCCCATTTATAAGGATGGGTTTCATAAGCCAAAGGTCTCAACTTCAGCCAAGCATCACCATATGGCTGATTCAAATAGCGCTGTTTAAATTCCTCGATTACTACAGAACGTTGTACTTCTAGCACTTTCGGGTCAAAGGAAAGACTAAGCATTCTGTCAGATTCCAACCAAAAGGCGGTTTCAATATTTTCCGAGGGAAGGGTGATATAATAATTGGTGATATCAGGGCTGGTGAAGGCGTTGTTCTCACCCCCTACTTTTTGTAATGGCTCATCATAACTGGGCACATTCACAGAGCCTCCAAACATTAAATGCTCGAAAAGATGTGCAAAACCTGTACGGTGTTCTTCCTCATCGCGCGACCCAACATTATAGAGCACATTCACCACCACCATGGGATTGGTTAAATCTTCATGATAAATGACCTGAAGGCCGTTTTCTAATTCAAATCTGTCAAATTGGATCATAATTCTTGGGTAGGAAGGCAAAAATAAAAATAATGCACATTAATTTTTGGTATTGGGGCTTTACTTTAATTTTGTTCCGCATAGTGCGGCTATTTTTATGGAATTCAAAAGAGAAGGTTACTCAGATCAACAACTTTTAGCGCTTTACGAACAAATCCTAAGACCACGAATGATCGAAGAGAAAATGTTGATTCTACTTCGACAAGGAAAAATCAGCAAATGGTTTTCTGGAATTGGTCAAGAAGCCATCTCAGTTGGGGCGGTTAATGCCATCGAAAAGGATGAGTACATTCTGCCTATGCATCGCAATCTGGGTGTTTTTACTGGCAGAGATATTCCTTACCAAAGACTTTTCGCTCAATTTCAAGGAAAACTCTCTGGTTTTACAAAAGGAAGAGATCGCTCGTTCCACTTCGGGACAAAAGAGCATTTTATTGTAGGCATGATTTCTCACCTTGGACCACAAATGGCCTTAGCCGATGGAATTGCCTTGGCACAAAAACTTAAGCAAGCCGAAAAAGCCACAGTCGTTTTCACTGGTGATGGTGCCAGCTCTCAAGGTGATTTCCATGAAGCTATCAATGTGGCAGCCGTTTGGGATTTGCCTGTAATTTTTGTGATCGAAAACAACGGCTATGGCCTTTCAACCCCAAGCGAGGAACAATTCAGATTCAAGAACTTTACTGATAAGGGCCCTGGTTATGGAGTGAAATCTGTCAGAGTGGATGGCAATAATATTTTAGAAGTTCATTCGACTATTTCAAAGCTTGCCGAAGAAATTAGAAAAGACCCAAAGCCCATTATCCTCGAAGCCATGACGTTTAGAATGCGTGGTCACGAAGAAGCTAGTGGCACGAAATACGTACCTACATCACTGATGGAGGCTTGGGCAAAGAAAGACCCCGTTGAAAATTATGAGCGCTATCTTAAGCAAGAGAAAGTGCTTACCGCTAAAATCGAAAAAGACCTTCGTGCTAAAATTAAAGCAGATATTGAACAAGGACTAGAGTTGGCTTATGCCGAAGAGCTCCCTCCTGCTACTGAAATGGAGTTTGAGGATATGCATGCTCCATTTGTTCAGGAAGTGATTGCTCCAAAGTCGGATAAAACCACAGAAAAGCGTTTCGTGGATGCCATTTCCGATGGCTTAAAACAAAGCATGGAACGCTACGACAACCTCGTGTTGATGGGACAGGATATTGCCGAATACGGTGGTGTTTTCAAAATCACGGATGGCTTTGTGGCTCAATTTGGCAAGGCAAGGGTGCGCAATACACCTTTGTGTGAATCAGCCATTATTGGTACTGGGCTAGGGCTTTCAATCGATGGTTACAAGGCAATGGTAGAAATGCAATTCGCGGATTTTGTGACTTGCGGCTTCAATCAAATCGTAAATAACTTGGCGAAAAGTCATTATCGCTGGGGGCAAAATGCGGATGTTGTTGTAAGAATGCCAACGGGTGCTGGTGTAGGTGCGGGTCCTTTTCATTCTCAATCGAATGAGGCTTGGTTTTTCCATACCCCAGGTTTGAAAATTGTATATCCGTCTAATCCATACGATGCAAAAGGTCTTTTGAATGCTGCCATTGAAGACCCAAATCCTTATTTATACTTCGAACACAAGGCACTTTATAGATCGCTTAGCGAAGTAATTCCCGATGATTATTACACGGTAGAAGTAGGTAAAGCAGCCACCGTTCAAGAAGGTGATGACCTCACCATTATCACTTATGGAATGGGCGTGCACTGGGCAAAAGAAATCTCCGCGACAATTGACGCCAGTATTGAGATTATTGACTTGAGAACTTTGCTGCCTTGGGATAAGAATGCGGTGGAGACTTCCGTTAAAAAAACCAATAAAGTTTTGGTATTGCACGAAGACACACTTACAGGCGGAATTGGGGCAGAGATTGCTGCCTGGATTAGTGAAAATTGTTTTCAGGATTTAGATGCCCCTGTGAGCAGATTGGCAAGTTTGGATACTCCTGTTCCCTTCAGCAAAAACCTAGAAGAAAACTTTTTGCCTAAGAAAAGACTTACAGATAAGTTGAATGAGCTGTTAAAATATTAGACCATGTTTTGGAATAAGAATAAGGAAGCATCAGTTGAAATCCAATGGGTAGAATTAACCCAATTGAACCAGCTGGATGAAATTGTAGAAGAGAGCAAGTCACAAACAGTTCTTATTTATAAGCACAGCACCCGTTGTAGCATCAGCAGTATGGCCATGAACCGCCTTGAGCGCAGCTGGACGGAAGAAGGTAATAAAGTAAAGGCTTATTATTTAGACTTGATCCGCTATAGAGAAATCTCCAATGCTGTGGCGGATAAATTCCGAGTGTATCACGAATCTCCTCAAATCATTATCATCAAAAACGGTGAAACCGTCCACCACGATTCACATATGAGCATCAGCTTTGATGATATTTTGAGATTTGCTTAGTAGAACTGCAAAGGCGAAGGCCATGCATCGTTTGCTTCGGATTTATTTCTTCAATTATTTGGAAATTGTTAACCTTAATCTCTAGAAATCTCTAAGTATTTTGTGAGTTCATTGGCCGTTTGAGTCAACCCGTTTCTTCTAAATATCTCTATGTATTGCTGCTCATCGTATGGAGGCCTTTTCTTTGTCAAAACCATTTCTCTGAATGCATCACAACATTTTTCTGGCGATAGGTCTATCATATCAGCAATGAATGTATCAGGATCAACAACAGACAGACCCATTTTAACTAAATACTCGCTCTGAAAATCTTTCACGTTATAGGTAACAATGACATTGGCGTTGCACTTAATTGCCGCAGCTACAACATGTCTGTCATTTTCATCCTTAATATGAATTGAAGGAATTAAATTTTCATAGTCTTCAACTAAAGCATGATTACAGGCTTTTGTAATAAGGTCAACTTGTCTTTGAATTTGCTCATCGGTCAAATCCATCCCCTTCTTTTGAAAAATCGTAGCAAATTCTTCAAGCAACTTTTGACTCCACTTAGGAGTGTATAAATCATACAAAGCAAGCCAGATTAAATAATCTCTAATTACGACTGGAAAAAGCACATTGGCATCCAGAACAGCGGTAAACTTAGCGCTATTAATCAACCTCATAGAGCCCTAAGTCTTCAGATTCCTTCATGAGTTCAATCAATGCAGCCTTTCTCTCTTGGTTCATGCTTTTCTTGAACGCTAACAAATCTTGAAACTGGACTCTTCGATGCCTACCAACCATTTCAGCCTTAAGCTTTCCTGAATCAATCAACTTTACTACATGAGGTCGAGAACAATTTAAAAACTCGGCAGCGCTTTGGGTTGTAAAGGCTGTTCCAATAGGAACAATGGATACGGCATTTCCATCACGATAATTCCTTAAAATTTCGGCAAGCATTTTTAATGCCTTTAAAGGTATTTTAATATGTTCTCCTGTTTCCAAAATTGAAATCTGAGGAACATTTTCTGGATGATTCACTTCATCAATAATTTCGATTAACCTCTGAAATCCCTCTTGTGATAATTGCCTTTCTTGATGCGTTGGTGGAGTGTTTAATGTTAAATCGGACATGATAATGAGTTTACAAAAATTCAGACTTTCAATGCGTAAACGAAATAAACGAAACGCAAGTTATTTATTTCTTCTTTAATTCAAAATGATTTTGAAGCCATGTCGGTAATTTCAAATCATGATTTACGCATGCTATTCTTAAATCTCAACAAGCCGAGAAGTTGATAAGGTATGAAAGATTGCACCGTGTATCACAGTTACCTTATTCCGAGGGCCTTAACTTAAAATTTTAGATTGTTATTATCACGGCAGCAAGCGCAATTTTGATACAAATAAAACCAGCTAAAATTCCCCCTTTTTTATTGGAGTAATTTTGTCTAATTTCATGATCATCTAGTCCTTCTTAGGCTTTTTTCTTAATTGACAGTAAGTGAGCTCAGACCTCCCAAAATACTTAGTTGACATAATAGAGAATTTAAGACTTGATATATCCAACGATGTGTCTCTTTATTGTAGAATTGTTGAGCCAAAAGAAAAGGGCTTCTTAGTTAAAATTAAGGGGCTTTTTGCGTATTTACCCTATTCCCAAATGCCATGGTTTTATTCCGAAATTGATTGTTGGCATCATATCGGAAAACATTTAAAAGATCGTGTTTTTAAATGCAGTGTCGAATCAATACAAACTAACCCTCAAGTTGCAATAAAATTAAATGCTAAAAATCACGAGTTCCTTAACCTTAATTTAGATATCGGTGAAAAATACATTGGTATTATTATTAAAAAAACGGCTTATGGCTTCCTTTTCGATGTGGGTTATCAGTTCAAGTGGTCATCAGGCTCGTGTATAGGAATTTTACATCTAAAAGAAATTGGAGATTCAGATATATATGATTATCTGAATGAAGGTGATGAAATTGTGGCTACATATCAAGGGGTACATAAAAATGGCAAACATGTTTTTGGGAAGGAGTTAAAAAACAGAGACTTCATTTCGGGTGAAATAGACCATTTAATTGGTACGATTCAGGAGGTTCAGATTCGAGTTCACGACAATGAAAAAAAACAATTTTTTGTGCTAGGTAACTATCCTGGGCGCATACCAATAACCAAAGCTTATTATCCTAAAAATAAATCCCTTGTCAAAAACTTCTTACAAGGACTACATGATGGTGATGTGATAAAATGCGAGATCTTAAAAATTTCTAGGGATTACAATAGCTTTGATCTAAAATTAGACTTAGGCAGTTCAATCAAATAATTTCATTTCTAAATTAACTCAAGGCCTAACTATTAAGTTATTCTGCAGCCTCTAGCAGCCATTCATGGCTACAAAGTACTGAGAGTTATTAACTGAATACATCAACAAACAATATACTGCTTCGTGCATTGCAGTGGAATTACTGAGTTCAAGCCAGTTAAAACAGCCATACTTTACGCGTCTTTTTCAGGGAAACGGATTATGAGGTGATGAGCAAATCTTTGAAACGTGCAAAGATCTCTGCGAGATGACTGGCATTGTTGGCTTGGGTTGTTTTAAACAGTTTTAACGAGTCATTCAACATAGACCAATTTCGCAAGACGATTGGTTATTGACCAATGACTATTGACCAATTCACTTAAGCGTTACGACAGTAATCCCCGCTCCTCCTCTGTCTACATGCTCGTCTTTCATTTGGGCTACTTGTGAGTAAGAGCCTAAATGGTTGCGTACAATCTGCCTTAAAATGCCATTGCCCTTGCCATGAAGCACAAATAGCTCTCGTTGACCTAAAAGTAAAGCCTCATCAAACCATTGTTCCAGTTTTGGGATGACCTCTTCGGCCCGATAGCCACGGATATCAAGCTTTTGGTTGAAGTTGGCCATTTTTTCGTTCAACATAAGTCCTCTTGCAGGAATGCCGCTGGCCATTTTCTTTTGATCTTTGCGTGTTACTTTTTCCAATCGGTTCAGTTTCACAAAAGAGGTCAATTCGCCAAAAGTGAGCTCAACATCTTTGCCTCGGATAGCTGTTACTTTCCCAACGGTTTCCTGTCCTTGAATCCGCACATAACTACCTACCTCTATCTCGCCCGATGCTTTTTCAGCAATCTTTTCTTCCGAAGTGATTTTGGTTTTCTTTTTAGCAACTTCCAGCTTCTCTCTGGCTTGTTTTACTTTTTCTTTATCTGCTTGGGCTTCGATTATCTCGCGAATTACTTTTTCAACTTCCTTGTTGGCTTCATCCAGTAAAATTTTAGCCTCGCGCTTGGCATTATTGAGGATTTTCTTCTCTTGATTTTCCAAATGGGCTTTCAGGTCTGTGTATTGTGAAGTAAGCTCATCCAACTCCTTCTCTTTGTATTTAATGCGTTTTTCGGCCTTATCCAATTCGTATTGCTGGCTTTCTAATTGGCCTAAAAGCTGATCGACCGAAACTTGTTTGATGCCCACTTTCGATTTTGCATACTCTATGGTTTGGTTCGAAAGGCCAATCTTTCGAGCAATTTCCAAGGCAAAAGAGCTTCCTGGCTTACCAATTTCTAATTGATAGATGGGCTGAAGATTCTTCAAATCGTATTTCATTGCGCCATTCACCAAGCCTTGGTGCTTATCGGCATATTCTTTCAAATTGCCATAGTGGGTAGTGATCAGTCCCATGCCTTTTGAGGAACGTAATTCGTCAAGAATAGCCTCGGCAATCGCACCGCCAAACTGTGGCTCGGTACCTGTTCCAAATTCATCGATCAAGAAAAGGCTGTTCTTGTTCACATGGCCCAATAGGTTTTTCATATTGAGCAAATGAGAGCTGTAAGTACTCAAGTCATTTTCAATCGACTGTTCATCACCGATATCGATAAAAAGGTCGTTATAAATCCCAAACTCGGAAGCTTCGCCAACAGAAACTAAAAGCCCACATTGGAACATGTATTGAAGCAGTCCTACTGTTTTAAGGCAGACACTCTTCCCGCCAGCGTTTGGTCCAGAAATCACCAAAATCCTTTGTTCCCCATCCAATGAAATATTAAGCGGCACTACGCTTTTACCCAATTTCTTGAATGAAAGATGAAGCGATGGATGCTTGGCTTCCACCCAAGTAAAGCCTTTCTTTTTGCTCCATAATGGCTTTATGGCATCAATCTGCGTGGCAAATCTCGCTTTGGCACGGATAAAATCAATGATGCCGAGGAACTTCATTACCCCTGAAAGGTTTTCAATTTCAGGTCTCAATTCATCCGTTAATTGAACGAGTATTCGGGTCACTTCACGCTTTTCAGCATACTGCAATTCCCTTACCTCATTGTTGATTTCGAGTACTTCGCCCGGCTCTAAATATACCGTTTGACCCGTGGCAGATTCTCCATGGACGAAACCACGGATCCTGCGCTTGTATTCTGCCAAAATTGGAATTACCATTCTTCCTTCGCGGATGGTAATGGAAACGTCTTCTGGAGTAAAACCTTCCTTTTGTGCTTTTCTTAAGATGACGTCTAATGTCTTTCTTAGCTTTTGCTGCTCTGCCAAAATACCCTTGCGGATTTCATAAAGCAGATCGCTTGCATTGTCTTTTAACTTTCCGCGCTCGTCAAATTTTCTATCGATGGACCAAAGCAGTTGATCATTCCAAAGAATTGGGTGCGTAAGCTGCGCCAATTCTGGGTAAATTTCTCTTTTGACCTGAAAGAAGTCAAGGCATTTATCGGCAGTTTTGAAAACTAATAACAAATCGAAAAACTCCTCTTCCGAGAGAAAGGAGTTTTCTACCTGCGATTTCTTGAGCTGCGAAGTAACATCGATGTAGTTGTTATTGGGGAAAAGCTCACCGCTTTGAATAATGCGGGCGAACTCTCGGGTTTGTTCCAGCCACTTGTCTATCGAGTTGCGCTCCGTAGAAAACTTTATTTTCGAAACAAACTGTGCTCCGAGGTTACTCTCGCAATTTTCTAACAGAATGGCCCTGATTCTATCAAAACCTAATTTTTCTTCTAAATTCTGGGGATAAAGCATTAAACGAATTGGGGTTTTGCTTAATTGCCTGCGGCTATTTCTCGCTGCATTGAATTAAGTGAATCCAATACAGCATCGAAAATACCCACGGCTTTCTCGGGATGCAAAATATAATACTGATAACTGTTTTTATAGATTGTTGTGTCGATCTGATGTGCTTCGAACACCTTGCGCTCCAAGATTTTGAAAACAACAGCACCTGAGTCGTTCTTGATATTGAGGTTGGCCACTTTACCTTCTGCCACCCGAAAGTCAACGAGCAGTTCAACCATTTGAGCCTCTGACAAGAGCCATTCTGGAACTTCTTCCTTTTCGCTACAACTAAAAACGAAAAAACTGACCGCCAACAAAAAAACCTTTTTCACACTCAAAATCTAATACTAATTTCAACTTCAGTTTCAACAACCGTTCCAAAGGTAATGTATTCTGGCAAGTCTGATAAAGACTATTAACCAAATTTAAGAATGTTGACACTGAACAAACCCGATTTAATTCTATTTTTGGCCTTTTAGATATGGAACACATTATTTCCAAACTTAGGAAGTACGAAATACAAATACGAAAAGCCATCAATTCGAGGATGCAGGGGGATTTCCATTCCATTTTCAAGGGTTCTGGGTTAGAATTCGATGGAGTGAGAGAATACCAGTATGGCGATGATACGCGAAGCATTGATTGGAATGTTTCGGCCAAAGGCCATGGTACTTTTGTAAAGACCTTTAAAGAAGAAAAAGAACAGACCGTTTTCTTTCTGTTAGATGTCAGTGGTTCTCAAGAAATCGGAAATCCTGGGGCTCAAAAGGTAGACATCGGTAAAGAGATTGCCTCTGTGCTTACCCTTTCTGCAGTGAAAGAACAGAACCGAGTTGGCTTGATTTGTTTTTCGGATCAAAAAGAAAAATTCGTAAAGTCGGGCAAGGGTAACAAACATGGCTATGCCATTATTCATGAGCTGTATTCATTAAAACCTAAATCAGGTAAAACGAATATTAGCAAAGCAATTGGAATGGCTTTAGATGCTATTCACAAGAAAAGTGTCGTGGTGTTGATTTCCGATTTTATTGATGAGGGATATGAGAAAAATCTTCGCACCTTAGCCAGCAGACACGATTTAGTAGTAATTCAACTGAAAGACGATAGAGAAACAAACCTACCTAACTTGGGGATCATTCCGATCTATGACAAGGAAAGTAGAAAAACGGTTTGGGTGAACACCTCGTCAAGAGACTTCAGAAATAAATTAGAAAAAAGATACTCCACCAATAAAGATGACCTAAAACAATTCTGCCGCAAGCACCAAATCAACTATGTGGAAATCAATACCAAAGAATATTATGTCCCACAGCTTATCAAACTTTTCAAACTGAGAAATAAATCAATGAAACGTGATTAAGCTAGTTAGACTCACCCTTTTAATGGCCTTGCTCTTGGGCGGAATTCGAGCAAGCCAAGCACAAGAAACTAAGCCAATCGGATACTTTTTAAAAGACAGTGTCAAGATTGGTGAGCCTGTGCCTTATGTTTTCAGCTATAGGGACCGGAAAAACCGCACCGTAATTTTCCCTGATTCACTTTACAATTTCGCTCCATTCGAGCTGATCAGTAAGGAGTATTTCAATACGCGATCTGATACCACCAATAGTATTGATAGTGCCGTCTATTACCTTTCTACTTTTGAAATTGATACGGTACAAAGACTATCCTTGCCAGTTTTCTTGATTATTGGAAGTGACAGCATTCCTAATTTCAGCTTAACAGACTCTGTTATCCTTGATCAGGTAGTGACTCAAATGCCCGATAGTGTGGCCATGGAAGAGAACTCTTACTATCGCCCTGTTTCATTGGAGTTCAATTATCCCTATGCCATTATTGGGCTGATAATTTTGGGGATTGTGGCCATCATTGTGCTCGCTGTTTGGGGCAAGGAAATTAGAAAACGCATTAGGCTTTATAGACTTAGAAAAGGATTCGATAAATTCAAATCTGAGTTTGATATTCGAATAGAAGCTTTGGCGCAAGACACGACTAAACAGAATATTGAAAGGATCTTGGCATACTGGAAGCGCTACATGGAGACTTTGGAAAATTTGCCTTTCACCAAATTGACCACGAAAGAAATCGTGCTTTTAATGCAAAGTTCAAGCCTTGATGAAACGCTCAAATCCATTGACAAAAACATCTACAGCAAAGCTGTCGTTTCTGCTTTACAAAACGACTTTGAGTTTTTGAAGGACTATTCACAAGACAGGTACAATCACATTACAGAAGTAATTAAAAATGGTTGACGAATCGAAATACAACTGGCTTTCATTGGAGTGGTTTACTCCCGCTGCTTTTAAATCCTTTGATTGGGCTTTTTCCATTTTCCTGTATGCGCTACCGCTCTTGTTGCTGGTCTTCTTACTCAAATGGCTGATTGGTACGAAAATCAAACAAAAGCTTGCAGTTGCCTTACCCAAGCAAGACATTGACCGCAGCTGGACAAGCATGTTAAGAATCATTCCTAATGTATTGAAGGCGCTGGCCTTGGCGCTACTAATTATCGCAATGGCGCGCCCGCAACGCACGAACGAGCAGGTAGAGCAATGGACGGAAGGTATTGATATCATGCTCGTGATCGACATTTCGGAATCGATGCAAATCGAAGATTTTAAACCAAACCGACTTGAAGCCGCTAAAAAAACTGCAAGAGAATTTATTGCTGGCCGTTTTCAAGATAGAATCGGGCTGGTGATTTTTTCTGGAGATGCTTATTCACTCTCTCCTTTGACCACAGACTATGAATTGCTTTACAACTTTATTGACACTGAAATCAATTTTGATAAAATAGAAAACCGTGGCACTGCGATTGGAAGTGCAATTGCGGTTGGCACCAATAGAATGAGAGAATCCGAAACAGCTTCGAAAGTAATGATCCTTTTGAGCGATGGTGACAATACAGCTGGTAATATCGACCCTAAAACTGCGGCTGAATTAGCTGCGGCCTATGGCATTAAAATCTACACTATTGGTATCGGTAAGGATGGCAAAGTACCTTATGGCAAGGACTTTTTTGGCCGACCCAATTACATAGAAAATACACTTAACGAAACTACGCTTCGAGAAATCGCTAAAATTGGCGAAGGCCAGTTCTACCGCGTTTCGGACAATGAAGCGCTTCAAAATGTTTTCGGCCTAATCGATGAATACGAAAAAGCTGAAATCAAGGAAACCCGCTACAAAAACACCACTGACTTCTACCCTATTTACGCCAAATGGGGATTGGTTTTCTTTGTGCTCTTTATGCTTTCGAAAAGCACTTTTGTGAGCAATATTTTGGAGGATTAATTCTTTTGATTTAGAAATTAGAAGGCCCTGTTTTCAGGAATATTTCCCTTCATTTCCACTTCTATCATTGTAAGCAATTTGGTTTATCTTAACTTTAAGAATACCTAATCAAAAGTTAAATCTCATGCAAACAATCCTTGGAGCAGGTGGTGCAATTGGCGTAGAACTCGCTAAAATCCTTCCTCAATACACAAAAGACATTCGTTTAGTCAGTAGAAACCCTAAAAAAGTGAATCCAACTGATGAGCTTATGGCAGCTGACTTATTGAAATTAGAAGATGTAATGAAGGCCGTAAAAGGTTCAGATGTTGTCTATGCTACTGTAGGCTTTCCGTATAGTGTAAAAGTTTGGGTAGAAGCTTGGCCAACCTTCATCGGTCACGTCATAAAGGCTTGCGAAGAGTTCAAAGCCAAACTGGTTTTCTTTGATAATATTTACATGTATGACCCTGCCTATTTGGATGGCATGACAGAAGAAACTCCAAGTAATCCAGTCAGTAAAAAGGGAGCCATACGAGCTCAAATTGCTGATCAGATTATGACTGAAGTTGAAGCAGGTCGATTAAAAGCATTGATCGCTCGATCGGCTGATTTCTATGGCCCTGGCATTGACAAAACAAGTATGCTCAACGAGACGGTTTTCAAGCCTTTTCATACCGGAAAGAAAGCCAATTGGATGAGCTCCGTAAACTTTAAACATTCCTTTACTTACACGCCTGATGCAGCCAAGGCAACCGCAATTTTAGGGAATACCGATGGCGCTTATGGGCAAGTTTGGCATCTTCCAACCGCTCCTAACCCGTATACCGGCAAAGAATGGATTGAGGCAATTGCTGAGGAAATGGGTGTTGCTCCAAAATATCAAGTGGCTTCTAAATTCTTGGTCAAAATCTTAGGCCTTTTTGTTCCCGTTATGAAGGAAATGCCCGAAATGATGTATCAATACGATCGCGATTATGTTTTCGATAGCACCAAATTCGAGGAGCATTTTGACTTTACACCTACCCCTTATCTGGATGGAATCAAAGCAGTAGTTAAAGCTGATTTCGAAAAGTGAAACTAAAACCTCAGCGTCAAACCAATGCCATTGGCATTGACCGTAACTGTTTCAAGGATGTTATTTAGCGCAGCACTTTTGGTTTGAAGAGCTGTGAATAGCACAATGTCAAAAGCCAAGAGAAAACCACCTTGCAGAATCAAGGACTTTCCATAACCATTAAGGATATCTTGCTTATTGGCTCTGGTTTTGGCCATTTCTTTCATCAAGAAACCACCAGTGACATAGGCTACATCCAAAGCAGCATTCATCAAAACAATTTTACCCATCTGATGATATTCGCCAACGGTTTCGGCTAAGCCAATGGTTGATGGATCCGTGATTATGGAGTAACGCAGTCCAGGTAAGGCCAAGGCTAAATTGACTACGTTCCAATAAATATTCATCCTATAAAAATGCGCTTGTTCAGCAGAGGCAGGATTGCGAAGCGCTAAACCATTCACCGCGAAGTTTCCCATTGCCCAACTTCCTAAAACCAGCATCCCGATTTTATTCACTTGTAAACGCTCTGTATTAAAATCAGTGAGCTCGGAATTTTGCCCCATGACTTCGAAAGTAATGAAGATCATGAAAAGGGTAAGAAAGATAGACTTTTTCATTAGCTAAAGAGTTGAATACCAAAACCCTCAAGCACAAAATTGAGCAAACGAAGCGCAAATATAATCAGAGCTATCCCCACTATTCGGTTCATAATTTTCATGAATCGGGCGGTAACTATTTCCCTGAGCTTAGTTGCAAAATGTGACTTGAGTACATCAACAATAAACACTGTCAACACTAACGCAACAAAAAAACCAAGCGCTTGGTTATTGGAATATTCAAAATCTATTGAAACTTTACTTACAATACTTATCCAGAAGAACAGCACAAAAGGATTGATCCCATTAAGAAAAAACCCCTTTAAAACCTGATGAAACCTGTTCGTCTTCCCCACCTCCATGTGCATAGGGCCAGTTTTTGGCACTGGCTTTAGGAAATAAATTATACCAAAACCCAGCATAATCAAGCCTCCAACGCCACCAAGCCACATTTTAAAGCTTTCGCTATCTACCAATTGGGAAATCCCAAAATAGGTAATAAGAATATAAAAAAAATCGCTCAGCGCAACACCCATGGCCATGAACACACCTGACCAAAAACCTTTTTCGATGCTATTTTGGATCAATGCAAAAAAGACTGGGCCAATTAAAACGCATAGCAGCAATCCGAACAGGAAACCGTTGGCGATTGGATGCATTATTTAGGCTTAGCGTTTCTACTGATAAATTCCAACCAGCTGGTCATCTTCTCTTTTTTTAAGACCCTTGGAAACTTGGACTGCCCTCCTTCTTTGCCTTCAGACCTCATCCAATCGTAAAATACTTCTGTCGGTAGAACATCCAGGATCACATTTTTTAGCGCATGTTTTCGCTCTACAGCATAGTCATCGTTGAGCTCTTTCAAAAGTTCATCAATCCTGAGCACCAAAGCCTCTTTATCAACTTCATCGTCTGTTCCAATAAACCAATGGTGAGAGAAGAGTGTGCCATCAGGCACTCCAATAACGGTAAACTCTTTTATACCAATGTTGAATTCGTTGGATACACTTTCTATTGCCCGGTTCATATTATCCACCGAAAGGTGTTCACCGCAAAGGCTAAGGAAGTGCTTGGTCCTACCTGTAATGATGATCTCAGAATTGCGTTTGTCCACAAATTTTATGGTGTCACCAATCTGGTAACGCCAAGCCCCAGCACAAGTGGAAATCAACAAAGCGTAGTCCTTTCCTTCCTCTACCTCATCTACCATCAAAGTTTTGGGATTTTCAATTATGACTCCGTCCTGATCAAAGTTCTCATCATCAAATGGCACAAATTCATAGAAAATCCCATTGTTCAACACCAATCGCATGGAATGGCGATTGGGTTCGAGCTGGAAGGCCAAAAATCCCTCTGAAGCCAAGTAAGTCTCGATGTAATGGACCGGGCGGCCTAATAATTTTTCAAAACCCTTTTTATAAGGCTCGAAAGAAACACCACCATGCACAAAGGCCTCTAAGTTGGGCCATATCTCATGAATGTTTTTTACGCCATAGCGTTCAATAATTCTTTCCAACAAAATTTGCATCCAAGCAGGAACGCCCACGATCATCCCGATATTCCATTTAGGCGCAGCCTCAATGATCTCATCGAGCTTTGTTGCCCAATCTTTATGCTTTTTGATCTTAGGTGTGGGCCGCGAAAAGCCTTGCACCCAAAGTGGCAACTGACCCGTGGTAATTCCACTGAGATCGCCATAGTAAAAATTGCCTGAGAAGTTGAGCGCTGTACTTCCACCCAACATCAGCATTCCTGATTGGAAAAATTTGTCGGGCAAATCGTATTTGGAAAGTGTGTAGATATGTCTTGTTCCCGTTTTTCTGATTTGACGGATCATATCTTTGGTGACAGGAATATATTTGGAGGCGGCTCCCGAAGTGCCAGAACTCAAGGCAAAGAACTTTGTTTTTCCTGGCCAACAGACGTCATCCTCGCCTTCTCTGATTTTATGCCACCATCGCTCGTTGATTTTTTCATAATCCGATACCGGCACCTTGTTTTTGAATTGATCAAGAAAGTCATGACCACCATAACTTCTGAAAGATTCAAGGATGTTTACAAAATCATGTTCCCTACCAAAAAGTGTATTTCTGGCAGCGATCAATAACTTCGACAATTCCTTTTTCTGCAATTCATAAGGAGATGAGTAATCCTGTTCTAACGTTTCTCTAAGCTTTATTCCTTTTTTAAGTATGGTTCCTAATATGGGCATTCGCTAAAATTCATATGATTACTAACGCTGAGTCTCAGTTTAATTTCTTCTAACTTTGAAGCCTCAAACGGGTTTCAAAGATAATCAAAAGTACTTCTGAAATTAAGGCTATCTAATGAGTATAGAAAACAACATCAAATTTTACACTGAAAAAATTAGATCTTATGGTGCTCAACTCATTGCTGTGAGTAAGACTAAACCGAATGAAGATTTGTTACAGGCCTATGCAGTAGGGCAAAGAGATTTTGGCGAAAATAAGGTGCAAGACATGACCGCCAAATGGGAAACACTCCCAAAGGACATCCGTTGGCACATGATCGGCCATTTGCAAAGGAACAAAGTAAAATACATTGCCCCGTATGTTCACCTTATTCATGGTGTAGATAGTGAAAGACTTCTGGTAGAAATCAATAAGCAAGCAGAAAAAAACGAACGTGTAATCCCTTGTTTGCTTCAGGTTTTCATTGCCCAAGAAGAAACCAAATTTGGCTTTTCAGAAGAAGAACTAATGGCATTTCTGAACTCAGAAGAATTCGAATCTTTGAAAAACATAAAGATTATTGGCCTTATGGGAATGGCTTCTAATACTGAGAATATGGCCCGGGTAAAGGCCGAATTCGAAGGTTTGAAATCATTATTCGATAAAATTAAAGCAGATATTAAGGCGGAGAACATTGCAATGAAAGAACTTTCGATGGGAATGACCAACGATTATATTGAAGCTTGTGAGGCTGGCAGCACAATGGTTAGAATTGGATCAGCTATTTTTGGCGAAAGAAATTATTGATATGAGCGCAAAAACGATATTGATCATCGCAGGGGTTTTTGGAGTACTGTCTGTTGCTATTGGAGCATTTGGAGCTCACGGCTTAGGGGCTACTTTAACCACCAACAATCGGCTAGACACCTTTGAGACGGCTGTTAAGTATCAATTTTACCATACATTGGCATTGTTCTTACTAGGCATTCTAATGATCAACATGCAAAGCAACTACCTTAACTATGCGGCCATCAGCTTTATTTTAGGTATGGTAATTTTTAGCGGATCGTTATATACCTTATCACTGACCAATATGACTTGGTTGGGCGCCATCACTCCGATTGGAGGTTTAGGTTTTATATTGGGATGGATTTTCTTGATTTTTGGGGTTTCAAAAGGCTTGTAACCAACACATCTAAACAATACAGATAATGCTTTTTGGTGAATCAATTCACCAAAAAGCATGACTTTCAGTGAATCAATTCACCAAAAGTCATAAAAACACATTCGTTTGAAAGTTGAATTCTGAAAGCGCTAAAAGAATTTCTGGTGGAAGTTCACCAAGAAAAGCTCCTTTGATGCCCTTGTAATGGCCGTGTAAAGCCAACGCACATAATCTCGGTCTACCATTTCTTCATTCAAATAACCTTGGTCCACAAAAACGGCATCCCATTGCCCACCTTGAGATTTATGACAGGTGAGCGCATAGGCAAACTTCACTTGAAGCGCGTTCAAATAAGGATCTTTCTTAATCAATTTGATGCGTTCGGATTTTGATTCTACATCAGCATAGTCTTCTACCACCTGATCATATAATTTCTTTTGCTCCGCACTCCCTAAAGAAGCCTCTGGGGTATGAAGCGTATCCAAAATTACCTTCGCTTCGAAAGCATCATGGTCGGCATAATCGAGCAATCGCAAATTCAAGGTCGCAAAGCGGAGTCCATAGACCTCCTCGAACCGTACGATTTTCATGACTTCCACAAAGTCGCCATTGGCCAAGAAACCTCCTGCAGTATTTTCGGGCAAATAATGATAGTTATTGCGCACAATCATCAGCACATCGCCTGCCTCCAACTCATCTTCGCGGTATTGAATCGCCCTGCGGATGTACTCATTGTATTGCACTGCATTTTTATTCGATCGACAAACGATGACGGTATTCTCTGTTCCATATTTATCATAAGCATAGCGAAGTCCATCTTCCAATCGCTCGCCTGTCATTTTAAAAATGTCTTTGAAGCTTCCCGTATTGAATTTGATTTCGAATTTTTCCTTGGAAAGCTCTTTCCTCAATTGAGTGGCATTGAATAATATTCCCGAAGATTCTTCCTGACGCATTACTTCAGTGAGTTCGGTTGAAAAATTATCGGTTTTGAAATTATGTTTTAGATATGAAGCTTCTAATGCCGGACTCTCCATGCTGCCCACAGGAGGCAGCTGCGCCACATCTCCAATGAGCAAAAGTCGATTTCCCTCCTTTTCAAAAACATAATCAATGAGTTCGGTCAATAATCCTTTGCTTCCATAGTCTGATTGGTCAGAGAGCATGGAGGCTTCATCAACAATAAAGAGGGTATTGGTATGGTAATTTTTCTGACGAGAAAACCGCAGACTCCCTCCTGGCTCAGCCGTTTGCTGAAAAATCTTTTTGTGGATGGTAAATGCCGTTCGCTTAGAATACCCAGACATCACTTTTGCCGCTCGGCCAGTGGGCGCCATCAAGACATACTTCATATTAAAAAATGGAAGCATACTGACAATGGCACCAATTACAGTAGTCTTTCCCGTTCCAGCATAACCTCGAATGGTCAAAGTAGGCCTGTGTAAATCCTTCTTTAGTAAAAAGTCATCGAACAGCAGAAAAAGCTCCTTCTGACCAGCCGTGGGTTCAAAAGGGAATTTACTCCGCAGTATTTCTGATGGTTTTGCCAATTAAAGTTTATGGTTAATATAATCGTCAGGAATTATGGTGGCCATAGTAGTGGTGGCTTTTGCAATTAACGTTCTTTTATCACCATCAATACACCAAACTTCCGCTTCGCAAAAATTCAGTCGTCTACCTTGTTTCAGCACTCGGCCAATGGCGTGTAATTTTTGACCTTTGCCTTTGGCGAAGTAAGAAATCTTAATTTCGCCTGTCACCACATGCTGATCTTCGGGCACAAGCGTGTAGGCCGCAAAACCAGCCACAATATCCGCTACGGTGGCCGTTACACCTCCATGCACCAAGCCTGTTTGCTGTTGATGCTCTTGTCGAAGTTCGAGCCAGCCTTCGGTAGTTCCTGCTTCAATCACATTCAATTTGAACCCAACCAATTTCATAAAGTGCTGGCGCTCCAAAAAACGTTCAATTCTTGTTTTGAAATTGGGATTAAATACCTTTATCATCCTTTTAATTTTGGACAAATATATCGCATCTCCTAGTTATGGAAGCACTCGAAAACAAAATCAAATCTTTATATGGCGAAAAACTTCGGGTGAGAGTTTGTGGTATTTGCATAAAAGAAGATAGGCTTCTGCTTGTTCATCACAAAGGCCTCACTTCCTCTGGATCACTTTGGGCACCCCCCGGAGGAGGCATGGAATATGGCGAAGATGCTAAAACTGCACTGAAGCGAGAGTTTCTGGAAGAAACCGGTTTAGAGATAACCATTGGCAATTTCTTATTTGTGCATGAATATTTAGACAAACCGCTCCATGGCATAGAATTATTTTTCGAGGTAAAAAATGTTAACGGAACGCTCAAAAGTGGCTCAGATCCTGAAATGGGCAACAATTTTCAGATAATCACTCAAACCAGCTTTATGCCACTTGAAGAAATAAAAAAAATCCCTGAGGCAAGTCTGCACTATGTTATTCAAAATATTACTAGTTTCGAAAGTCTTTTAAAACTGCGAGGTTATTTCAAATTTCATTAGAAATGCATAAACTAGCGGTGCTATTAATTTTGGTTACCTAATAAAATAGTTATAATTGTAAAAAAGTCAACCTTCAAATGAACCTAACTAAAATCATTACTGCTGTCATTTTCATAGGCGCCATCGTATTAGGATACTATCTTTACGAAGGCATCAATTCCACAATTGAAAAAGCCAAAGAAATAGAACGAGTTGAAAACACGGTAAAAGCCAAATTAGAGCTTATTCGTGATGCTCAAGTTGCCTACCAAGGCGCCTATGGCGATTATGCCGACACCTGGGAAAAGCTGATCTCTTTTGTGGACAGCGGCAAAATCTGGCTGATCCAAAGAACAGAGAAAATCACCCAATTATCTTATGGTGTTGAGAAATCAGAATTCATCTATGATACGCTCGGTTTCAGAACTGTAAGAGATTCATTGTTCAATTTCCCGAATTTTGATCCAACCTCTTTGCCAAGATTGCCACATTCACCAGATAGATTCTTTTCGCTTTATGCCAAAGATTCTGTTCGTTCAGGCGTGAACGTAGATTATATCGAAGTGGTAGATACTTATCCATTCGACAGAACCAGGACTGAGGACAACGAAATCGAAAACAGAAGACCGTTGAAATTCGGTTCAAGAACTGAAATTACCATAGCGGGTAACTGGCAGTAAACCGGCAGCGTGACTACAGTTAGAAGCCATCAAAGCATAAAAATTAAAGACGAAAGGCTGGACATTGATCATATAGATCAATGTCGTCTTTCGTTTTTCATTGGTGAGCACGACTGCCAAATCACGGTTTTCGATGAAAAAAAGCAGAAGCTACTGCTTTTTGAAAACCATTCCATTCAAACCCCCATATTAGACTTCTTAGAAAAGCTAAATCATGATCATGAATTGGTGCCCGCTGGTTTTTGGCCAACCATTCACGTTCACATACGCAACAATAAGTTTTGTTTAGTACCTAACTTTCTTTTTGATGAAAGTGCGGCCTACGACTACATAAGGCTCAATACCGACACCAATCCCGAGGAAGATAATTATGCCATAAAGCAACATAAGCATCTAATGGCGACATATGTATTTGGTTACCCTGCAAAAATTCAGGCTTGGTTTTTCAAAAAATACAAAAAAGCGAGCATCCATATCTTCCATGAGGGCTCCTCATTCTTGGATAGCCTTGACCACCAACTTTTGAAAATCGCAAAACCTGCCATCTACTTAAACTGCACAGCCGAAACTTTGATGATCGCTGGATTTAGTGGCCAGAAATTGATGATCTATAATCAGGTGAGAATTAGTGATGTTAAGCAATTGCCAAAGATCATACTGATGTCTATTCAGCAGTTTAGCCAAGATGGGCAAGACACTCCCGTAGTTTTATGGGGCATTGAAAGCCAACTGAAGGAGATCAAACCACTGTTGAAAAAATATTTCAAGAACCTTAGTCTCGGAAAAAGGTCTACCAACATCAAAATGGCACATCAATTTGATGAGATTGAGCTGTATGAATTCGCTGAAATTTTTGGTAGCTTCTCCTCGCTCAATTAATCTTTAAAGTAATCGTCATGAAGCGTATAGCGATTTTTCCAGGTTCGTTTGACCCATTTACGAAAGGGCACGAGGACATTGTACTCAGGAGCCTTAGCCTATTCGATGAAGTGATAGTCGCCATTGGCTTCAATAGCTCCAAAAACAAGCGATACTTTGAAATCGACTTTATGGTAGATAAAATCAAAACTACCTTTAAAGAAACACCTCAGGTATCGGTGCTCGTTTACAATGAATTAACGGCAACGCTTGCCGATAAAGTCGGAGCCAATTTCTTGTTAAGAGGATTGCGAAATACCACCGACTTTGAATATGAAAACAGTATTTCTCAGGTAAACCGACACCTGAACAACGATTTGGAAACGGTTTTCTTGATTACTTCACCCGTATTCTCTTCGGTAAGCTCCACTATTATTCGCGAGGTGCACCGCTATGGAGGCGATGTTCAAGAATTTTTGCCTTACGAACTCTGAGCTTTTTTGCCCCTTTTCGCCCTTTTGTACTTTTTATAAACATGCTCTATTGAGCGATAGGCATTGTACAAAGCAACGTCTACTTCTTTGGTCGACATCCATTTTACTTCATCGATATCTTCTTCTACTTGGGGCTGCATTTTTGAATCATCCAAACAATCCATGGCAAACCATTTGGTTTTCTTTAGAATGTTTTTGCCTCCCCTCACGTAGGTGTGCCAAGTGGTGCAAATCTCACCTTTCACTTTGACTTTAACACCGCATTCTTCCTCTACCTCTCGTTTGGCGCCATCATCATTGGATTCTCGTGCTTCAATTTTTCCTTTCGGAAAATCCCAACTGCCCAAACGGTGAATCATAAGGATTTTGTCATCCTTAGCCACTACACCTCCCGCAGCTTTGATGATTTTGAACTTACTCTTGATGATGGTTATCGTTTCTTCATATTCCGCAGTAATCAAAGTAACCGAGTTGAGCCCTTTGAGCTTTTTGTTATGAAGAATAAATAAAAGTGATTTTATAATGCCTTGAGTGGCATTGGTAACCAACACGTTCCCCTTGAAAGTCTTTTCATTGAGAATAATATCGTCTGTATTCAAGACAAGATCAAACCCTGACTGGTCCGTAACTTCTTCGGGGCGCTTGATCCGAAGCGGTTTGTCTTTGATGTAAATTCTCATCCGTGAGCGCTAACTTTTTTGCTAATATGAAATTATTTTCAGAAACAATACCAGTGATGTCTTTATAAATTTCAGAAAAAAAATCTCTTAAATTCGTGCCATGGAAAAAAATGGCAACGCAAAAGACATCGCGCTGAAAGTAGCTTCTGATCTTTTAAAGATCGAGGCCATTCGACTGAACAAAGAAAAACCATTTACTTGGAGTTCTGGCTGGAAATCTCCGATTTATTGTGACAACAGAATGTCGCTCTCCTTCCCTGACACCAGAACTTACATAAAACAAGCCTTGGCCGATGCCTGCAAAGCCTATTTTCCCCAAGTGGAATCCATTGCAGGAGTGGCTACGGCAGGAATTCCGCAAGGCGCCTTGGTTGCCGATGAACTCAATATCCCTTTTATCTATGTGCGCTCCTCACCAAAGGGGCATGGCATGGAAAATCTTATTGAAGGTAAAGTTGTACCTGGCCAAAAGGTAGTCGTACTAGAAGATTTAGTTTCTACGGGAGGAAGTTCATTGAAAGCCGCAGAGTCGCTAGTGAAAGCAGGCTATGAGGTTTTGGGGATGTTGGCCATTTTCACTTATGGTTTTCCTTTAGCCGATGAAAATTTTGCAAAAGCAAGCATCAAACTTCATTGTTTGAGCGACTATTCCGTAATGCTGGAAAAAGCCAAAGAATTGGGCTACGTTTCTCAAAATGATCTGGCATCGCTCGAAGAGTGGAGAAAAGATCCCGCGAACTGGAAAGGTTAACACTACCTACTCATGGCCAAAAACAAATTGAGGCTTCTTTTTTTAACATACCAAGGCGGACTAGCAGGTTCTACCAACTCCATTGTGTATTTAGCTTCAGGCTTGGCGGACTTAGGACATGAAGTATTCGTTGGCTGTAGGGAAGATATGCTCATTTGGCAATTGTTGGAAGGCAGCAGAGCCAATCGCATTGCCATGACTTTTAATGGTAAATTCGATTTCAACAATTGGAAGCAAATCAGGGAGGCTGTAAAGCTCCATGATATTCAAATCATTAATGCGCAATCAAGTTATGATCGCTATACAGCCATTTTCGCCAAACTCGCTTTTGGCCTCAACGTAAAAATCGTTCACACCAGAAGACAGAATCCACTAAGCGCAGGCGGTTGGCTTCAAAGATGGTTTTATGTAAGGTTTACCTCTTCTATTATCGTCATCAGTGAAGGGCTCAAGGAAATTTTTGCAGAGAAAGGTTATCCTAAATCACACTTGAAAGTCATTCACAATGGAATCCCGAGTAAGCGACTTGATGAGTGGAACGACCAAACTGTAGAAGAATTCAAGACGAAAATCGGTTTTCAGGAGGGTGACATAATTATTGGCTGCGTTTCTCGAATCAAAGAGCAGTCACAAATCATAGAGGCCGTTGCCAGCCTAAAGAACCCCAAAATCAAACTCGTTTTCGCGGGAATTGAGTTCGATCAAATCGAGCCTTCTATCAAACAATTCGGCTTAAAGAACAAAGTAATCTGCCTTGGCGATGTGCCCGGATCAAAGGTTTTGAGCCTTTATAGAACTTTCGACCTTAATATTTTAGCATCAACCATGGATGGTTTTGGTTTGGTACTAATTGAAGCCATGGCCATGGATTGTCCAGTGATTGCGACCAACTTTGGAGGAATAGCCGATGTAGTCCAAAATGGTGAAAATGGCTTCCTTTTCGAAAATGGAAATATCACAGAACTAGCTTCCAAAATAGAGCTACTGCTATCCGACAAAGATCTTAGAACCAAGTTTATTGCTAACGGAAAAAATACTGCCTTCCAAAAATTCAGTATGGAAAACACAATTCAGAAATATGAGGAATACTTCCTGTATTTAGTGGCCGAAAACTAGAATCAAAGTTTAAATTGCAGGTTGAAAATTGTGCTGAATGGATTACCTATCGTCATTGAATGAACCTCAATATGAAGGGGTAGTGAATACAGAAGGCCCAACCATGATCATTGCTGGTGCTGGTTCGGGCAAAACAAGGGTGCTTACTTATCGAATTGCCTACCTAATGCAGGAAAAAGGCGTGGATCCCTTTAATATTCTCTCCCTTACCTTTACCAACAAGGCCGCCAAAGAAATGCGCGAGCGAATAGAAAAGGTGGTGGGCAATAATGCGCGCAATCTTTGGATGGGTACTTTTCACTCGGTTTTTGCCAGGATCCTCAGGGCTGAATCGAACCGACTTGGCTACCCCAGCAACTTCACTATTTATGATACCGATGATTCTAAATCGTTGATCAGAAGCATCGTGAAGGAATTGGGGCTTGACGACAAGGTCTACAAACCAAATACTGTGCTTAGTCGAATTTCTGGGGCTAAAAACAGATTGGTAGGCTGGGAAGAGTACATCAGCAATCCGCTGATCAAAGCCGATGACGACTCTGCCATGAAACCAGAAATGGGCAGGCTTTATAAGACCTACGCACTGCGCTGTAAAAAGGCCGATGCCATGGATTTTGATGATCTGCTCTTCAATACCAACGTTCTTTTTAGAGATCATCTCGATGTTCTGAACAAATATCAACATCGCTTTAAGTATGTTTTGGTGGATGAGTTTCAGGATACCAACGTTTCGCAATACCTGATTACTAAAAAGCTCTCCTCTGTTAGTCAAAACATTGCTGTAGTAGGTGATGATGCCCAAAGTATCTACGCTTTCCGCGGAGCGAACATCGAGAATATCCTCAATTTCGAAAAGGACTTCCCTGATTTAAAAGTAATTAAGCTAGAACAGAATTACCGTTCTACGCAAAATATAGTAAATGCAGCAAATTCAGTCATCTCAAAAAACAAAGGCCAACTCAAAAAAACCGTTTGGACAGCCAACGACTCTGGCAATCAAATCAGCCTGATAAAATCTGTTTCCGATAATGAAGAAGGCCGATTTGTGGCTTCAGAAATATTTGAAAAGAAGGCAAGCGAAAACTATAAAAACGAAGATTTCGCTATTCTCTATCGTACCAACAGCCAATCTAGGTCGATGGAAGAGGCTTTGAGAAAATCAGGAATTGCCTATAGAATTTATGGTGGCCTTTCTTTCTACCAAAGGAAAGAAATCAAAGACCTGATGGGTTACCTGAGGTTTGCTATCAATACAAACGATGAACAATCTTTTAGAAGAATCATTAACCTTCCTAAACGGGGTATTGGGGACACTTCAGTTGAAAAAATTGTTGTCGCTGCTTTTGAACATGACATTCCACTGTGGGAAGTGCTTACCAACATTAACTCCTTTCTACCCGGACGCGCAGCAAATGCGGTAAACGACTTTGTGACGCTGATCAAGAGCTTCAAAATTTCGGCAGAAACCAAAGATGCCTATGAAGCGGCTAATCACATTGCCAAAAATTCTGGCTTGCTGAAAGAACTTTACGAAGACAAAACCATAGAAGGACTTAATCGATACGAAAACGTTCAAGAGCTCTTGAATGCCATTAAGGAATTCGTAGATACGCCAGAATTGGAGGACAAATCACTGAGTTCGTTCTTGCAAGACATCGCCTTGCTCACCGACCAAGACAAGAACAGTCAAGAAACCGATGTGGTAACTTTGATGACCATTCATTCGGCCAAAGGACTGGAGTTTAAAAATGTGTTTTTAGTCGGGATGGAAGAAGACCTCTTCCCTTCTCAAATGATGATGAGCAGCCGCGCTGATTTGGAAGAAGAGCGAAGGTTATTTTACGTTGCCATCACCAGGGCTAAAGAAAATCTATACTTCTCTTATGCGCTCTCTCGCTATCGTTTTGGCCGCTTAATGAACTGCAAGCCAAGTCGATTTATCGAGGAAGTAGATCCGAGTTTTATCAAAGTCAACACCCGATACGGAAGCCGAGAACCCAAATTGGGGAATTCAATTACGACTCCAGGTGTGTCTTCCAATTACGCAAGAAACCTAATCGCCAATAGAAATAATGCTCCCAAGGCGCCACCACAATACCATAAGCCAGCGAGCGATTTCACGCCCAGCGACACTTCCAACCTTGAGGCAGGAATGAAAGTAGAACACCCAAAATTTGGTTTTGGCAAAGTGCATAAAATGGAAACTGAAGGCAGTAACAGAAAGGCCAAAGTTATCTTCGAGAATTTTGGCGAAAAGACCCTATTATTGAGCTTCGCGAAGCTAAGAATTGTAGAATAAAGCGTGAATCAAATATCAATCGTCCATAAGCCATTAGTCTTAAGGAATTATTGTTAATTTCGTCTTATAATCAGAAATATGAATTTAGAATACAATACACAGAGAGAGGACGTGATCCAAAAAGAATATGGCCGCAACGTTCAGAAACTGGTTGAATATATCAAAACGGTAGAAGACCAAGAAAAAAGAGATCAATACGCTTTAACGCTCACCGATCTCATGAGGCAGATCAACCCTAATTTGCTTCGCGAAAATCAAGAATACGATCAAAAAGTTTGGGATGATCTATACATCATGTCCCGTTTTGATCTGGAGGTCAATTCGCCATTCCCTATGCCAGAAAAGTCATCTATTGGTAAAAAACCACAAAGAATGGCTTATAAAACCAACGAAATCAAGTTCCGCCACTATGGAAGAAACCTTGAGGTGATGGTCCAGCGCACCATCGAGATGGAAGATCCTGAAGCAAAAGAAAACGGCATCATCCATATCGGAAGGTTAATGAAAAGCTTCTTTTCGAACTGGAACAAAGACAATATTGAAGACGAAGTAATAGCACAACATATTCACGCCATGTCCAAAGGACAATTAAAAGTGAATATTGAAAAGGTGAAAGAAGAAGGTTTGTTCAACACAAGCACCCGCGAACGAAGAGCTCCTTCCAATAGTTCTGGGCCTTCAAACCAAAACCGAAGAAAAAACTTCACTAACAAACGTAGACGCAGCTAATCTAATCCTACATGGCTTCTTTTTTAATCGAAGGTGGTACCAAACTTCACGGTGAAATTATTCCTCAAGGTGCCAAAAACGAAGCACTACAAATTGTATGCGCAGTACTATTGACTCCAGAGCCCGTTACGCTTCATAAAGTTCCAGACATTCGCGATGTAAATAAACTCATCGAGCTGTTGGAGGCCATGGGCGTAGAAGTGAAGTTTTTAGGAGATGAAAGCTATCGCTTTTGTGCAAAAGACGTCAACATCGATTATCTCGAAACCCTCGAATTTAGAACGAAAGCATCTTCATTAAGAGGCTCCATCATGATTCTAGGGCCACTTTTGGCAAGATTCGGCAAAGCCAAAACGTCAAAACCAGGTGGTGATAAAATCGGAAGAAGAAGATTAGATACTCACTTTATTGGTTTCCAGAAGTTAGGCGCACGTTTCCTTTATGAAGCCGAAACAGGGATGTATCATATCGATGCTTCTCATTTGAAAGGCACTTATATGCTGCTCGATGAAGCTTCGGTAACAGGAACAGCCAATATTCTTATGGCAGCCGTAATGGCAAAAGGCAAAACCACCATTTATAATGCCGCCTGCGAACCTTATTTACAGCAACTTTGCAAAATGCTCAACGCCATGGGCGCTAAAATCACAGGTGTTGGATCAAACTTATTACATATCGAAGGTGTGGATGCGCTCGGAGGAACCGATCACACGATGCTTCCAGATATGATCGAAATCGGTTCGTTCATCGGTATGGCGGCCATGACCCAATCGGAGATCACCATCAAAGATTGCAGAATAGACCAATTGGGCTTAATTCCTGAGACATTCCGCAGATTAGGCATTCAAATGGAGTTCAGAGGTGACGACATCTACATTCCGAGCCAAGAACGATACGAGATCGAAACCTTCATAGATGGTTCGATTATGACCATTGCCGATGCTATTTGGCCAGGCTTAACGCCCGATCTTTTGAGTATAGTATTGGTGGTAGCTACTCAGGCCAAAGGAACTGTTCTTGTTCACCAAAAGATGTTCGAAAGCCGTTTGTTCTTTGTGGATAAACTGATTGATATGGGAGCTCAAATTATTCTTTGCGACCCACACAGGGCCACTGTAATTGGGCTTAACCGTCAGCAAAAACTAAAGGGGATCAGAATGACATCGCCAGATATTCGTGCAGGTCAAGCCCTCTTGATTGCTGCACTTTCTGCCGAAGGCAATAGTGTGATTGACAATGTTGAACAAATTGATCGTGGTTATCAGCACATCGATAAAAGATTGAATGCGCTGGGAGCAAAAATCGTCAGGCAATAAGATCATTGATACCAAAAATTGAAGAGGCACATCAAAAATGTGCCTTTTTTATAAGCCTAGTTCGTAACTAAGTTTAATTTAGAACTAAAATTCAAACTCATGTCAAAGCACCATCACGAATCGCATCTGCATGGAAAATCCTCTTGGTTCGCTAAATTTCAAGAATACATTGGTGAATTTATTTATGGTGGCATTGATGGCAGCGTAACCACTTTTGCGGTTGTAGCTGGCGCAGCTGGAGCCAATTTAGATTCCGCGATCGTGATCATTTTGGGCTTCGCCAACCTGTTTGCCGATGGCTTTGCAATGTCGGTAGGAAGTTATCTTTCCACTAAATCAGAAAAGCAAAATTACGATAAACATAAAGCTGTTGAATATTGGGAAGTAGATCATCTCCCAGAAAAAGAAAGGGATGAAATAAGGGAGATTTATGCAGCCAAAGGTTTTGAAGGCGAGCTGCTGGAACAAGTTGTAGCCAAAATCACTGAGGACAAAGATCGCTGGGTTGATGTAATGATGAAGGAAGAACTGGAAATGTCCGAAGAGACCAAATCGCCATTTCAAATGGGGCTCGTCACCTTTATTTCATTCTTGATCATGGGATTTATTCCTTTGATTGTTTATGTGATCGATTATAGCAGGGGTTTAGATGGAGATTTATTCTTATGGTCTTCTATTTTAACGTTCATCACCTTTGCAGGCATTGGTTATGCCAAAAGTTATGTCACGGCCACAAGCAGGGTCAGGGGCGTGCTCGAGACTCTTTTCTTAGGTGGATCAGCGGCAGTTTTAGCCTATTATGTAGGGGTGATTCTTGAAAAAATCATCGCTTAAGCATCCTTATATCAAAGGACTTGTCATTTGATGAAATTGATTTACTTTAAGGATCAAATTCGAGCAATGGTCAAATTCGGAACTTCACGCAGGCTGAGCAAAATCAAGAAAGCCGATGTAATCACTTACATGATTGAGATTTTTATTGTGATTTTTGGAATCACTGTGGCCTACCAGCTTAATGTCTTTTATGAGGACAAAAAAGACCTAAAACTCGAAAAAGGCGCAATTGAAAAAGTGCATACCGAGAATGAATTGAACATGATGCAATTTGAAAGATTGGTAGACGAACGAAAGCAACTAGAAGAAGACACACGCCAATTGGCCAGAATTCTTTTTTCTGGAGGAAATTTAGAGGATGAGGGTATCTCGCATTATTTATTCGACATCAATAAGACCTATAAGCCCAATATTCAATTCGAGGGATTGAACTTTTACCTAAACACCAACTATACCACCAATAATTCAGCCCTTAAAAACGACCTGATTACCCTCAAAAACAAATACATAGAACTCCGCGAAGTAGCCCAATATTATGTACAAATGAAGGAGAAGTATTATAGCGAGTTTTTGGTAAAAGAGGTCGACTTTGGCGAGGAAAAAATCATCACTTTGGATAAAATCAAAAGCGTAGAATTTAAAAATTTGGTGGTCAACCTACTCTCCAACGAAATAGAGCTAAACACCCTGCTGGAGGAAGCTTACGGAGTCGCCAACGATATTGACCTGGAACTTGAAGAGAAAATGCGGTAGAAGTCGGAAGTCGGAAGTAAGAAAATAAGTACAAGAAGCCATCGACAATAAGAAACCTACTTCAGCACCTTAACATCAAAAAAGTGAACCCCAAACTGGCCGTTGAGGCCGTAGGCTTCTATGCTGCCATTGAAGATATTCCTGATATCGGAAGTGTAAAACTCAATCTCAGCCATACCATTTTCATCGGTAAGCACATTGGGTTTCCAAATAAGGGTATTCCTAAAATCCTCAATCTGCTTTAGCTCTGGCTGTGCATCATAGTTGGGCTCGTAAAAATTAACCTTAGGATAATAGCCTTTGAGACTAAGTGGCTTTGGCAAGGTATGAGGTTGATAACGCACCATTCCAACGATTCTAGGCTCGATCTGTATGATATATGGGTAAAGTTTTCCAATTATTGGAGGCGTTCCCGAAACATGATTAGGGCAATTTAAAAGACCTCTTACACATATATAGTCTTCGGTGTTATAATCCTTAAACCCTTCAAACTCCTTTCCATAATAATGGTCAACCCACTTAGCAGCCCCTTCAACGACAAAGTCCTGCAGTCTTTGAACATTGTCCATTGAGTTGAAAAAATCTTGGAAGCTTTTCTTGGTACTATCTAAATCTTCTAATCCAACTGTCGGAAATTGATCAATGTGATTTTTTAGATTGTAGTCAAAGGCCGATCTTTTATTCAGCCCTGAAATAGTGAAAGCATTATCTTCAGGCCTAAAACTAATATCTCTGCCTTTTCCCATGTCCAATGTGGCGGCATCTAAAACAAACCCTTGCAAAGAGTCTGTAATCATAACTGAAATACCTCCCCTGCCTATTACCTGAATTCCCAATCCCTTTCTAGGCTTTGGCTTTCTCCTTTCTCTGTCACGCGCAAAATCGATACCTACATATACTTCTTTTGGCATCTCAGCAGCTGAAATCTCTTCTCTATCCATATTCAGCAATTCGCTCCATTCATAATCTCTCCAGCCTTGGGTCATCATCAAGAGGTCAAGCTGTTCGCTTGCTTTTGTGTTCTTTGGGTCAAAGTAATGGGCAGGTTCGGTAATCGTCCCTCGCAGGTCATTGCTCAGCATATAGTAGGAAAGGATATGCTGTTTTGGGAATACTGAGGTAAAGGCCTCATCGACCAATGAAAAGCCAAAGGCGGTTTGCACTGGCTGGCCATTACTATCGGTCACTTTTACCTTGATCTTGCCCTTTTCCTTTACCCCATAATTGCTTTCCGATAGTTCCGTAGTAATCGTCAACCTTTTGTTTAGGTTGATATATGTCAAGCGCCCCGCCAAAGGAAGCTGATCCTTGTTCAGCAAAGTCACTTCAATAATGCCTTGCGGCATTTTCGCAATCGGCACTTTTACTATTTTCCCATTGCCATTTAACAATGTAGAAGCTTCCCAAAGCAAAAGCCCCCTTTGTTTAACACTCACATACACTGAGTCATCGGGAATGTCGTTGGTTTTGGTAAGCCCAAACCAGAGTTCGTCTTGATCTTGGCGCTGTAGGCTCAGCCCATGCCCACTTGTTTCAATTGACGGCAGGTAGAAAACGCTGTCCACCAAAGGCTCTAATATTTTAACCGAATATCGTTCGCCAGCTTCGGGAATCAGGTAAAAAGCACCCATGCCAGCATGTTCGGTAGCAAAGCTAGTTACTTCCTCTCCATCCTTTCTGTAGACCATAGCCCTAGTGATCTCAAAAGGCCTTCCTTGTACATCTACGGCTTTAAAAGCGATCCGCTTGCTTTGCATGGCAATCAGCTTTCCTCCTTCGGGCATCAGGTTGAACTGGATTTTCTTAGTTCTGTCAATTGGCACTGGGCTGCTCAGTTCGGCACTGTGCCCCTCTTTTTCTGATACTGATATATTGAGGCTTAATTGATCCAGCGACTTGGGCATATCAAATATGGCCTTTACTGTACCATCTTCTGCCAACTCCGTCTTTTGGTTCTTGATCCTTTTCCCTTTTTGATAAAGGCCGAGTTGTAATGCATGTTCTCCTAAAGGGTTGCCGTTTTTATGGAGCACTTTTACCGTGGCAGTGATTTGGACATCATCCAGCGTGTAGAAAGCCTTGTCGAACTTCGTTTCGATCAATAATTCTGGAATTACCTCTGCCCTGACCTGGACTTTTTTGATGGATTTTATTTCTTGGTCTTTGTATTGGAGTGAATTTGGGGTAAAGGCAAGCAGGCTATAATCACCAGGAAGGATTTTTTCGCCAATCAAGAGGTGGCCTTCGGTAAAGCCATTGGTAATGGGGTACATTTCTTGGAGCGCGGCTTCCCCTTCACTGTTCAACAATTGGACATAAAGCGTGGGGCTGGCAAGCGATGGCTGAAGGGTCTGTGCATCTAGCAGAGTGGCACTGAACCAAAGGTCTTCGCCAGTTTCGAACACTTCCTTATTGGTTTGGAGGTAGATGGATTCTAATCCATTGGACTGGCCAAGAGCTATTTTCACGACCATCAATAGGGTCAGTACAGAAAACCAGCTAAATAGTTTTATCCTGTGCATATTTATAATCATGTCAATGTAATTATAAACTGCTCTTAAACAAAATTAGGAAGTCGTAAGATAGGGGACGGAAAATTCAGTATGAAGCTATCAGCTATTGACTTTAAAAAACCTACTTTAGTACCTTAACATCAAAAAAGTGAACCCCAAACTGGCCGTTGAGGCCGTAGGCTTCTATGCTGCCATTGAAGATATTCCTGATATCAGAAGTGTAAAACTCAATCTCGGCCATACCATTTTCATCGGTAAGCACATTGGGTTTCCAAATAAGGGTATTCCTAAAATCTGGGATTGTTTTTAACTCAGGCTGAGCATCATATTGGGGCTCGTAAAAATTGACCTTGGGATAATAGCCTTTGATACTTAAGGGGTTAAGTGCCACTTTAGGCTGGTACACGACCATTTCAAACTTATCTGGAGTAGCTTTGCTGACGAAAGGGTAACGTTTCCCAATAATTGGAGGTGTTCCACTTTGGTGATTAAGACAATTTAAAAAACCTTTGACACAGATATAATCCTTTGAGCTGTAGTCAATGCGTCCATCAAATTCCTGACCTTTTGATTTTCCTATTCCGTCACTAGATGCTTCAACAACAAAATCATCCAGTTTTCTAACATTGTCCACTGACTGTGACAACTTTTGCCAATTTTTATCGGAACTACCGCTAGATGTAATATTCACACTGATCAAATGCCAAGGAATGTCGTGAATATCAAAGCTAAATGGAGATTTTTCAATTACTCCAGTGATAATAAAATCCCTTTTCAACGACCTGAAACCAATATTACTGCCTTGACCAAGTTCTAGAGCAAAATCGTCAATCTTAAAACCCTGTAATGAATCGGTTATAAATGTGGAAATGCCTCCTAATCCAATCATCTGAATCTCCAACCCTTCCTTAGGTTTAGGCTTTCTCCTTTCATAATCTCCAGCAAATTCAATATTCACATATACTTCTCTTGGCATTTCAGCAGCTGAAATCTCTTCTCTATCCCTATTCAGCAATTCGCTCCATTCGTAATCTCGCCAGCCTTGGGTCATCATCAACAGGTCAAGCTGTTCGCTTGCTTTTGTGTTCTTTGGGTCAAAATAATAGGCAGGTTCGGTAATCGTTCCCCGCAGGTCATTGCTCAGCATATAATAGGAAAGGATATGCTGTTTTGGGAATACGGATGTAAAGGCCTCATCGACCAACGAAAGACCAAAGGCCGTTTGTGCTGGCCTGCCTTCACTATCGGTCACTTTTACCTTGATCTTGCCCTTTTCCTTTACCCCATAATTGCTTTCCGATAGTTCCGTAGTAATCTTCAACCTTTTGTCAAGGTTGATATAGGCCAAGCGCCCCGCCAAAGGAAGCTGATCCTTGTTCAGCAAAGTCACTTCAATAATGCCTTGCGGCATTTTCGCAATCGGCACTTTTACTATTTTCCCATTGCCATTTAACAATGTAGAAGCTTCCCAAAGCAAAAGCCCCCTTTGTTTAACACTCACATACACTGAGTCATCGGGAATGTCGTTGGTTTTGGTAAGCCCAAACCAGAGTTCGTCTTGATCTTGGCGCTGTAGGCTCAGCCCATGCCCACTTGTTTCAATTGACGGCAGGTAGAAAACGCTGTCCACCAAAGGCTCTAATATTTTAACCGAATATCGTTCGCCAGCTTCGGGAATCAGGTAAAAAGCACCCATGCCAGCATGTTCGGTAGCAAAGCTAGTTACTTCCTCTCCATCCTTTCTGTAGACCATAGCCCTAGTGATCTCAAAAGGCCTTCCTTGTACATCTACGGCTTTAAAAGCGATCCGCTTGCTTTGCATGGCAATCAGCTTTCCTCCTTCGGGCATCAGGTTGAACTGGATTTTCTTAGTTCTGTCAATTGGCACTGGGCTGCTCAGTTCGGCACTGTGCCCCTCTTTTTCTGATACTGATATATTGAGGCTTAATTGATCCAGCGACTTGGGCATATCAAATAGGGCCTTTACTGTACCATCTTCTGCCAACTCCGTCTTTTGGTTCTTGATCCTTTTCCCTTTTTGATAAAGGCCGAGCTGTAGTGTATGTTCTCCTAAAGGGTTGCCATTTTTATGGAGCACTTTTACCGTGGCAGTGATTTGGACATCATCCAGCGTGTAGAAAGCCTTGTCGAACTTCGTTTCGATCAATAATTCTGGAATTACCTCTGCCCTGACCTGAATCTTTTTAATGGATTTTATTTCTTGGTCTTTGTATTGGAGTGAATTTGGGGTAAAGGCAAGCAGGCTATAATCACCAGGAGGCACCTTTTCACCGATCAAGAGGTGGCCTTCGGTAAAGCCATTGGTAATGGGGTACATTTCTTGGAGCACGGCCTCTCCTTCACTGTTCAGCAATTGGACATAAAGTGTTGGGCTGGCAAGTGATGGTTGAAAGGTCTGAGCATCCAACAAAGTGGCACTGAACCAAAGGTCTTCGCCCGTTTCGAACACTTCCTTATTGGTTTGGAGGTAGATGGACTCCGTTCCGTTGGACTGGCCAAAAGCAAACTCCACAACCATCAAAAGGGTCAGTACAGAAAACCAGCTAAATAGTTTTATCCTGTGCATATTTATAATCATGTCAATGTAATTATAAACTGCTCTTAAACAAAATTAGGAAGTCGGAAGTCGGAAGTCGGAAGTCGGAAGTCGGAAGTCGGAAGTCGGAAGTCGGATAAGGCGAACTTAATTATCGAAAAAGGGTTATGCTATCGACCAATTTTTAACCCAGTTCCCTAATCAACTTTTTTACTATTTTCCTGAGCCCACTGATTTTCTGTTTTCCTGATCTCCCATCTCACTAATTTACTTCACTGCATGAAGCCCACACTCCTTTTGGCTGGCTTCCCACCACCAACGGCCTGCTCTTGGATCTTCACCATCTACGATCGCTCTGGTACATGGCTGGCAACCAATACTGATAAATCCTTTGTCATGAAGTGTATTGTAAGGCACATTATGAACCTTTAGGTAATCAATCATTTGATCAAATGACCAATTGAGTAGAGGATTATACTTGATCACCTGGTTGGCATCATCCCATTCCAGCAGACCGAAGTTTTGTCGGTTCTCAGACTGCGAAGCCCTTAATCCGGTAATCCACACTTTGGTGTCCTTTAATGCTCTTTTAAGTGGTTCTACTTTGCGGATATAGCAGCATTGCTTTCGGTTTTCCACAGACTCGTAAAAACTGAAAAGTCCCTTTTCGTGGACCATCGGCTCTAAACTTTGTGGAGAAGGGTAATAGGTCTTTATATTTTGATTGTAGCGCGAGCGGGTTTTTTCGATTAGCTCATAAGTCTCAGGAAAAAGTCTTCCTGTATCGAGCGTAAAAACTTCGACCTCCAACTTATTTTTAAAGATCACATCCGTAATTACTTGATCTTCTTGCCCAAAAGCACTCGAAAATTTCACAGCGTTTGGAAATTGTTGGGCGAGAAAGGCCATTGCCTGCTCAATTGATAAATCAGCAATTTGTGCCTCAATTGATTTTAAATCTTCTTTCATAATCTATTTTTTTAGCTTGATAGATGTCCAAGCCCTTTCATGAAAATAATAGAGTATCAATTTGCTAAATACCTCAACAGAGCCAATAGATATGGCCATAGAGACTTCTCCTGTCACAAAATAAGAGATCATGATCGTATCTAATGTACCGACAATACGCCAGCTGATCGTTTTTAAAACGCTTTTAAGATTACTATCCCCCTTATGCTCCTTCTCTATCCTTCCCTTTATAGCTGTATCGAAAAACATATTGATCTCAGTTATTGTAAAACTTAACTCAGGCAAAAATATATAATCCCTACCATTTTAGTAGACTAATAACGGAAAAAAATATTTATCGTTCCCTCAACACATCCTTTAGACTTTTATTCTCTAAAACTTTCAGGGTGCTGTCCCTTACTTCGCTCATTACTACATTAAGCCCACAGATGTCCTCTTGGCAGTTTTCGCACTTCTCGTAGTAGTTCAAACTTACACAAGGCAATAAAGCAATTGGCCCGTCCAGCATGCGTATAATCTTTGCCAAAGGAATTTCCTCGGGTGACTTGATGAGGTAATAACCTCCCCCTTTGCCTTTTTTACTGCCAAGAATTCCAGATTTTTTTAGCTCTAAAAGGATATTCTCCAAAAACTTAAGTGAAATTTTCCTCTCGTCAGAGATTTCTGAGATCAAAATTGGGCCTTTGTCCATATTTTCGGCCAAATAGGTCAGTGCATGAAATGCGTATTGTGTTTTTTTCGAGAGCACGGCAGCAGGTTATAAAAACGAATTTATTAAAAAAATAGACTTTAAATAAAAAAGGAGCGCTGAGCTCCTTTCATATTTTCATTAAATGTCGATCGGCTTAGTAATTATTCAGCATTACTGGCATAACCAACATCAAGATGTCTTCATTGTCATCCTTATCTCCCGGAATCAAAAGACCCGCTCTATTAGGTGCAGACATTTGTAGCGTGATTTCTTTAGAATGTAGATTACCGAGCATTTCCACCAAAAACTTAGCATTAAAGCCGATTTCAATATCCTCGCCATCATGCTCACAAACCAAAGTTTCCTTTGCTTCATTCGAGAAATCAAGGTCTTCGGCAGAAACAGTCAATTCGCTGCCAGTAATTTTCAATCTGATTTGATGGGTCGTTTTGTTCGCATAGATAGAAATCCTTTTCAACGAACCTAAGAATTCATTTCTATCGATTTTCATTTCGATAGGGTTCTCAGTTGGGATTACGTTTTCATAATCAGGGAAACGCTCATCGATCAATCGACAAATCATTCTGATGTTATTGAAATGGAAGAATGCATTTGAAGCATTGTATTCCACGACTACATTCGAGTTTTCTGATGGCAAAGTTGACTTCAACAAGTTCAATGCCTTTCGCGGAATAATGATCGACATTCCTGTATCCGAAGCCACATCTACCCTTCTGTATCGCACTAACCTGTGACCGTCTGTCGAAACGAATGTTGTATTGGTTTCTGAAAGCTTTACATACACCCCAGTCATAGCAGGCCTAAGCTCATCATTGCTGGTTGCGAAAATCGTATTGTTGATAGCCCCGCTCAACACCTCAGTCGACATGTCAACCTGGTAAGCATCTGTTACATCGGGTACCTTCGGGAAATCCGTTGCGTTCTCACCGGCCAATTTATAGCGACCATTGTCGGAATTGATCTCTACACTATAGGTGGCGCTATCGATTGTAAAAGTGACTGGCTGCTCTGGCAAGTTTTTAAGCGTGTCTAATAAAATACGAGCAGGCACCGCAATGCTTCCATTTTCTTTGGCTTCAACATCAATTTCAGTGATCATTGAAGTCTGAAGGTCAGAAGCGGTAATGGTCAACAGACCATCTTTAATTTCGAATAAAAAGTTTTCAAGGATCGGCACCACAGGATTGGTTGTGATGACTCCATTGATATTGGATAGGCGTTTTAGCAATTCTGCTGAAGAAACGATAAACTTCATAAAAACCGGGTTTGTTACTGTGGGAATTATAAGCGCATAAAGTTAAAAATAAAATCAATATTGAGAATCAATTCAGTGCTTTTTAGCCTTGCCCAACAATTCCATCATTCCTGCACTTTTCTGAGCATATTCTGCGAAATCCGAACCTGAAACTTAACCGTCTTGCCGCCAATAATGAATCGTTGATTGGCCAATTGACAAAAGCCACAAATCAAAGTAGGCCTCTCAACCATTCCAATCTGGTTTTATCGCCTTTCCAGAAAAATTAAAAACAGCATGGAACCTTTTATAAATTATTACCCTACTAAATTGGTAGATTTTATATCCTTTTGATTTACTTTGCGTAATCAACAGCCTTGGCCAAATAAAAAGAAAAAAAGATTTGAGATGAGCTTGAATATTTCAACCAAAGTGAGTGCAGCAGCGAAAAGAGACATCGTTCAGCTTCAAGAGAAAATTAAAAATTTCGAAGCCGGAAAAATTGAAGAAGATAAATTCAAACTCTTCCGTTTAACCCGTGGTGTTTACGGCCAACGCCAGCCAGGCGTGCAAATGATCAGGATTAAGCTGCCTTATGGCAAAGTAACTCCTCAACAATTGATCAAAATTGCAGATGTTTCTGATAAATACGCGACAGGAAATTTACACCTGACCACGCGACAGGACATCCAGCTTCACTTCGTGAAATTAAAAGACTCCCCAGCACTTTGGGCAGAATTAGAAGAAGAGGATGTGACCTTAAGAGAAGCCTGTGGCAATACGGTTAGAAATGTCACCGCTTCACCTGATGCGGGCATTAACCCCAATGAACCTTTTGATATTTCGCCCTATGCCCATGAGCTTACACACTATTTCTTGCGCAATCCCATTTGCCAAGACATGGGTAGGAAGTTCAAAATTGCCTTTGCTTCAGATGAATTTGATACGGCCTATACTTATTTCCATGACATTGGATTCCTGCCTAAAGTAAGAATCGAAAATGGTCAAGAAATAAGGGGATTTAAAGTGGTACTGGGCGGTGGTCTTGGTGCTGTGGCCATGACAGCACAAACAGCGCATGAATTTCTACCTGAAGATAAATTCATCCCTTTTACAGAGGCGGTTATTCGTGTTTTCGATCGCTATGGCGAAAGGGTCAATAGAAGTAAAGCCAGAATGAAATTCTTGGTAAAGAAAATTGGCTTCGAAAAGTTGATGCACCTAGTTGCCGAAGAGCAAAAAGCGCTCAAAACCACACAGTATATTGTGGATAGGCAGATTACACCAACAAATATTCCTTCCATAACTCAAAGCCCAGACATTAACATTGAAGATTGGCAAGCCTTTGAAGATTGGAAACGAACCAATGTTTTCGAACAAAAGCAAAAGGGATATTTCGGGATTTGGCTGCGGGTTCCTTTGGGCGACATCCATTCTTCGACTGCTAAGAAATTAGCGCAGTTAGTGCAGGAATTTGCTGCAGATGATATCCGAGTAACGGTGAATCAGGGGCTTTTGATCAAGTATGTTTTGAAAGAACACCTGCCCCTATTCTTTCAAACTTTGAGCGAATTGAATCTGGCCAAACCTGGCTTCAATTCTACGCACGACATCACCGCTTGCCCTGGTTCTGATACTTGTAATTTGGCTGTTACCAATAGTACAGCGCTCACCACTAAGCTAGAAGAAATGCTTCAATCTGATTTTAAACACTTGATCGATGAAGCTTATATCAAAGTAAAAATCAGTGGTTGTATGAATGCCTGCGGCCAACACATGGCAGCCAATATTGGTTTTCACGGCAGCTCGATAAAGAATGGCAACTTGGTAATCCCTGCCATGCAAGTAGTGATTGGAGGAGGAATATCTCCTAACGGAGAAGGTTTTATAGCGGAAAAAGTTGTGAAAGTACCCACCAAACGAATCCCGCAAGCCCTCGCTACGGTATTGAATGAATATGAAGCAAAAAGTGAGGAAGGCGAATATTTCAACGACTTCTTTTTAAGGCTCGGTAAAATGCATTTCTACCACTTGCTTAAGCCACTTGCGGATGTTGAAACCTTGTCCGAAAGCGATTATGTGGATTGGGGTAAAACAGAAAATTTCATTCCTGAAATTGGTGTAGGAGAATGTGCCAGTGTTACCCTAGATGTAATTCAAACTGTGCTTGAGGAAGCTCAAGAAAGGCTTGAATGGTCAAAAGAAGGACTCGAAGAAGGTATTTATGCAGACGCCATTTACAACAGCTACAACACTTTCGTAATTGCTGCCAAGGCTTTGCTTTTAAGTGAAGATGTAAGTTGCAATACGCAAATAGGCATTCTCCAAAGCTTCGATGAAACCTTCGTGAACAAGGGAATCTTTACGTTCGAAACAAGTTTCGAAGCACTCGTCCTCCAAATCAATAAGCAAGAGCCTTCCGAAGCATTTGCCCTTTCTTTCTATGCTTTGGCAGCAACTTTCTTGCAGCAGGCCAAGTCATTCAGGCTTGCTCAGGTTTCTCAAAATAATGGACTCGATAAAACGGTCATTTCTAACTTTTACAAAGCCTAATGCGACATATCAACCCAAGACTCACCCTAGTAGGTGCCGGCCCAGGAGACCCTGACTTGATCAGTGTCAAAGGCATTAAGGCAATTGCTGAAGCCGATGTAATCCTTTATGATGACCTAGTGAGCAAGCAACTTCTGGCTTATGCCCCTAAAAGAACAGAAAAAATCTATGTAGGCAAAAGAGTGGGAAAACACAGCCATAGTCAAACAGCTATCAATGAGCTAATTGTATACTTCGCTCAAGAAAAGGGTCACGTAGTCCGCCTCAAGGGAGGCGATCCGTTTGTATTTGGTCGTGGATTCGAAGAACTGGCCTATGCACAACAATTCGGAATTAAAACCACAATTGTACCTGGCATTAGCAGTGCATATTCAGTTCCTGCCATGCAAAACATTCCCTTGACTTCCCGCGGCATCAATCACAGCTTTTGGGTGATTACCGGCACCACGAGTGCAGGAGATATCTCACCCGATATTGCTATTGCTGCACAATCTTCGGCCACCATCGTGATATTAATGGGCACCAAGAAACTCAATAAAATCTGCGAAATTTTTGAAAACGTAAACCGAGAAGAAACGCCAATTGCGATTATTCAAAATGGTACCATGCCCAATGAAAAAATGGTAAAGGGTAAAATAAATAACATTCGTCAATTGGCAGAGGAAGCTAAGATTGGCTCTCCAGCAGTCATTATCATAGGCGCAACTGTGAACGCCTACGATGAGCTTTTGAGCGAACTACTTAATGAAAAATCTATCCCGTTGGCATATGGCGAATGAACTTTACCCCATATTTCTCAAAGTACATAGTTTTGATACGCTAATCGTTGGTGGAGGGGAAGTAGGATTGGAAAAACTAAGCTTTCTTTTAAAAAGCAGCCCCAAGGCCAAGCTCACTTTGGTAGCCAAGGAGATTAAACCCGAAATAAAGGAACTGGCAAAATTGCACAGCTCGGTTAAACTGATTGAGCGAGAATTTTTCAGCGAAGACCTTACTGAAATGCAAATGGCAATCATCGCCACAGAAGATCGCGCACTCAACCTCGCCATTAGAAATGAAGCCAAAGAACGTGGCATTTTGGTCAATGTGGCCGATACTCCCGATTTGTGTGATTTTTATTTGGGGAGCATTGTCACCAAAGGAGATCTTAAAATTGCCATTTCGACCAACGGAAAATCGCCAACCATCGCCAAACGACTTAAAGAACTGCTTCATGATGTGCTTCCCGATGAAATCGATGATTTACTCCAAAATATGAAGGCTGTCCGCGATCAACTCAAGGGCGACTTTGGTCAAAAAGTAAGAAGATTGAATCAACTCACCGAGGCATTGGTCGTAAAACCGAAAGACCCAGAAATAAGGGATTAATGGAAAAGAGAAAATAAAATAAAGCGGTGGGGGTATATTTAATTAAATTAGAACGACCAAATAGAAGATCATAAAACAGCGTATGAAAGAAATCACAGTAAAAGAACTTGCGGCATTAAAGGCATCAGGAGCTGATTTTCAGTTGATCGATGTGCGAGAGCAAAACGAGTTTGAAATAGCAGAAATTGGTGGAGAATTGATCCCAATGAACACCATCCCCGGAAACGTAGATAAAATCAGCCGAGACAAACAGGTGGTTGTGCATTGCAGAAGCGGCAAAAGAAGTGGTGATGTAATCAATTGGTTAGAAGCCAACCACGGATTCGAAAATCTATACAACCTCAAAGGTGGGATTTTAGCCTATGCTGACGAAATAGATAACAGCTTGACAAAATATTAGAGAGTGCGCTCAAAATCGAGCGTACTTTCTTCTTCTTACCCAATCTCGCAATACTCCAAAAAGAACGATCAACACAATTGGCAACGCGAGGTTGATCAGTTGCCATTTGAATTTTTCTTCCCGCACTTTAAGCCTGTCGAGCGGTCTTAATTTAATCTCCTTATTCCGAGCGCTGATTAAACCATTGTCGTCTATAAGGTAGGCAAGCGAGTTTGAAAGAAAGTCCTTGTTCGCGAAAACTCTTTTTTCAGCGCCTTGGGCGAATGGATTTAAGCCTAAATCTAAAGGCTGTCCTCTTTGAATTTCATTCCGAATAATATCGCCATCGCTTATCACCAAAATCTTGGTATGGGGACTCTCATCTTTAAAATTTGTGGTTTTCACTCCATCTTTTGGCAATACCCTATTCTTGAAATTGCTACTAAAACGGCCTTCGAGCAAATATGCCCAAACCTGCTGCCCACCTTGGTAAATACTCGGGTCTGTTTCAGCGGCAATCGCTTCGAAAGAAACAGGAGCTGGTGCATTAAAAATTTTGGTATAGGCCGAAGTAAACGCCAATGGCATTTTTCTTATCCCCTTTGAGGCCACCGTGTCTAAACTGCCTGCAAACCTTAAATATACCGCGTCTAGGTTCTTTGTAATTGGGTGATCGCTGAATTGTGAAGCTCCAAAAAAGTAAGGCCAGCGCAGATTGGTTATAGTACCAGAATTATCTGTGATCACAGGATACCTACCAAAATTCTGCACATCTAACACCACATTCTTTTCAAACCTTACCCCATATCGAAAAAAAAGATCGTCCAAGTCAAGGTCATAAGGCATCGCAAATGTACCTGCACCACCCGCCTGCGTCATGTCCACACCAAGAGCGTCTAACATGAAAACCGCCTTTCCGCCCCGCATAATGTATTGGTCTATCTTATACTTATCTTCTCTTGAAAACATTTCCGTAGGTTTGGCCATGATAATTGCATCGTAATCCTTAATTTCTTGCTCGTCTTTCAGGTAAACGGGCTCGATATCATACGATTCAATAAAATCGCGCACAAACCAATAGATGGACAAAGAATCTAACTCGCCATGGCCTTGAAGAAGCCCAATGCGCTTGCGATTGATGTCCGCAATCCTCTGAATACCAGTGGCCAATTCGTACTCAATTCCTTCAATGGACTGGTTAAGTTTTACTTCTGAAGAAGCCCCTTGATTTCCTTTCAGCAATAATATCCCAGCGCTTCGACCTTGATAGCGCAGCACGGCATAAGGGAAAATCAGCTTTTGCACTTCTTTACCATTGTCATTATCAATGATTCTAGTGGGCGATAGTCCCAAATCCATCCAGCCTTGGTAGTTCTTGTTGCGCTCAGCTTCCGTACTGGCTCCACTTGGGTCGTTGATCGAATAGTAAATGGGCTGACTACTGTACATCCCAAATTCTTCTACTGTTTCTATAATTGATTTCTGAAATCTTTGAAATTCGGTTGGTAGGTCATTCCCAAGCAGGAGCTCTATGGTCAAAGACTCATCCAATTGGCTTAATAAGTCCTTCGTTGATGCTTGAAGTGTATATCGCTGTTCTTCGGTCAAATCAAATCGCTTAAAGTAATTAGCGGCAATCACATTCGCCACAAAAACCAGAAGAATACCAAGTGCAAAAACCTTCAACGCTTTAGCCCTGTGAGGTTTAAATGACATTCTTCGCGCAGCGAATTTCAAAGAAGTTAAAAGCAATACTACGGTGATAGTGCTAAAAAAGAAGACGAGATTCCGAGTATCAATAAGTCCCCTACTCATCGCATCATAATGATATGAAAGACTCATTTCTTCAATATAAAGGGATGTTTGGCCCGAAAACAGACCAGCAATTGCACTCACCCCAGTAAACATGAAGAAGCTAAAAAAGACTGCGAAAATGAAGGCTACGATTTGATTCTCGCTCAAAGCAGAGGCAAAGAGGCCAATCGAAGTAAAAACGCCCCCTAACAAGGCCAATCCAATATAAGATCCAATGATACCGGGTGAATCAATATTGCCAACTGGATTCCCTAGCTGACTGACTGAAAAATAGTAAACCAAAGTGGGAATAAGCGCAAAAATAACTAGGCTAAAAGCAGCTAAGTATTTGCCCAAAATAATTTGTATATCGCTCAATGGACGCGTGAGCAAAAGCTCCATGGTTCCATTTTTCTTCTCTTCCGCCAGCATTCTCATGGTAATTGCTGGAATGAGAAACATAAAGACAAATGGCCCAAGCGTGAAAAGTGTCTCTAAATCGGCATAACCGTAATTAAGCACGCTGGTTTCTGGAAAAACCCACATCAACAAACCAATACCTGTCAGGAATACTCCAATGACCACATAGGCAATCAGAGAATTCAGAAATTGCCTGACCTCCTTATTGTATATCGCCCACATCGCTCTTTCGATTTGTCAAATTATAAAAGATTTGCTCCAAGTCTTGTTCAATTAATTGCATGCTCAAAATCACCCATCCCTTTTCAGAGGCCAGTTTGAAGAGCTTTTCTCTAATATCTTCATTCAAACTAGCTGAAACCTCGTACTTAGTTCCGCCCAAAGGCTTGAATTTAAATTGCTGCTGATCTTGAATAAAACCGGCTTGAAATGAAGCTCCAAACTCAACATGAAGGGCCTGACTTTTTGTGGAAATTAATTTTTCTACCAAATCATCGGCTACGATTTTACCTTGATCAATAATGATCACCCTGTTGCACAATGCCTTAACTTCTTGCATAATGTGCGTAGAAAGAATGACCGTCTTATTTTTGCTGATTTGTTTGATCAAGCCACGGATTTCGGCCAATTGATTGGGGTCTAAACCAGTGGTTGGTTCATCCAAAATCAAAACCGAAGGGTCATGAATCAGCGCTTGTGCAAGCCCTACCCGCTGCCGATATCCCTTTGATAACGATCCAATTTTCTTGTTTTGTTCTAAAGTAAGCCCACATAATTGAATCATTTCGGCTATTCTAGACTTTCTTAGATTTCCCTTTATATGATGCAGAGAGGCAATAAACCCTAAGTATTCGTGAACATACATGTCTAAATAAAGAGGATTATGCTCAGGTAAATAACCAATCACTGCCCTCGCTTGCTTCGATTGCTTCACTATATCGAAACCATCAATAGTTACCGATCCCTCTGATGGAGGAAGATAGCCAGTAGCAATCTTCATTGTTGTTGACTTACCAGCACCATTTGGCCCCAAAAAACCTAGAATATCACCTTGATTGACATCAAAGGAAATATTATCTACAGCTTTCTGTTTGCCATAAATCTTGGTGAGCTGGTTGACAACTATTGACATTGGTTCGTAAACGTACCTTTAATTTATTTATTGGGTTTGCCATTCGGCCAAAGTGGGCGAACTTCTAAGTCCACCACATGATAATTGGCATAGGTTTGTACTGCCTGAACGATACTCGTTGCCACATCTTGAGGTCTCATCATATTTTCATTGGCATTCGCAAACTCTATATTATCGAAGAAATTTGTATTCGTAGAACCAGGGTATATCGTTGTCACTTTAATGCCGTGTTCACGCAATTCCAAAAATATGGAGTGTGAAATTCCAGTAACGGCATGCTTTGTGCCAACATAGCCCGACATCGTCTTCACCCCACTGGTGCCAGCAATTGAAGATACATTCACAATATGCCCTTCTCCAGCAGCTATCATTCCTGGCGTCACTATTTTGATGCAATAAAACAAGCCATGAACATTAATATCGAACATTTCTTTCCATTGTTGGACATGCATTTCATGAATAAGGCCTTGATGACCTAAACCTGCATTATTCACCAAAACAACTGGAACACCAATTTTGTCCACTGTAGCCTGATACGAAGATTGAACATTTTCCCAATCAGAAACATCTGTTTTGATGAAGGTAAAATTAGTATGAACTAAATCAGGAGCACTTCTTCCCCAACCCGCAACCAATGCACCAGCATCTAACAGCTGCTTTACCGTTTCCAGTCCAATTCCTTTGCTCACCCCCGTGACTACGGCTACTTTTTTATTTAAATCCATAAGGTGAAATTAACATGCTTTGCTTGAATAAGGAACATTTGCTTAAGCTTAATCTAAGGAAGCGATGAGTTGCTGAATGATCGTAGTCATACCCCTTTCCGCTTTGGCAGCAGCCGCTAATATCTTAGAAATCTCAGCAACTTCTAAATGATCTGGATCGCACAGGTCAGTTATGGCCGAAATAGCAAAAACGGGTAAATTCATATGCCTAGCCACTATAACTTCAGGTATGGTTGACATGCCTACCGCATCGGCTCCAATGGTACGAATAAATCGATACTCAGCTCTTGTTTCAAGATTTGGCCCACTTACACCAGCATAAACGCCTTCATGACAACGAATCCCAGATTCCTTTGCTATTTCCAGAGCTTTATCGATCAATTTTCGGCTGTATGGTTCACTCATATCAGGAAAACGTCCTCCGAATTCATCTAAGTTCTTTCCCGTTAATGGGTTTTCTTTAGTAAGATCAATATGATCTTCTATCACCATTAAATCGGCTACTTGGAAGCTCAAATTAACCCCACCAGCAGCGTTTGAAACAAAAAGAGTTTCAATCCCGAGTTGCTTCATAACCCTTACAGGAAAGGTAACTTGCCTCATATCATAACCTTCGTAATAATGAAACCGACCTTGCATGGCCACAATTCTCTTACCTGAAAGCATCCCGAAGATCAACCTACCACTATGACTTTCAACCGTAGATATTGGAAAATGGGGAATGTCCTTATAATCTAAATGGAATTCTACTTCAATCTTTTCTACCAGTGCTCCAAGGCCTGTACCTAATATTATACCCACTTGTGGCTTGAATTGAATTTGCGATTGAATATAATCAGTGGCATTGTTAATCTGAGAGATGTAATCCATTGTTAAAATTAAGTAGTTTCAAACTGTTAACTGTTAAAAGAATCCGCTGTTCTCGAGGAACTATTGATCAGAAAATAAGTTTCATGTACATACACGAACAAAGCATTGAATAAACTTATGCTTCTGAACTAAAGAATTTAACTTCGACATAAAATTAACCCAAATGATAACAATTGTTGTAGGCACGAACAGAAAATCATCTATGAGCCGACAAATAGCGAATTACTATCAAATATTACTTGAACAGAAAAACACACCTTCCCAAATAGTTGATTTAGCTGACCTTCCAAAGGACTTTACTGAAAATGCGCTTTACGAGAATAATGGGAAGAACATGGCGTTTAATATCCTTCGAGACAGAGTGCAGGCGTCTAATAAACTAATATTCATCGTTCCTGAATATAATGGTTCGTTCCCAGGGATTCTCAAGACATTCATAGATGGATTCAAATATCCCGAAGGTGTTCGCGATAAAAAAGCAGCATTAGTTGGACTATCCTCAGGGGTTCAAGGGGGTGTTTTTGCGATGTCACATTTGACAGATATTTTCAATTATCTTGGGATGCATGTTCTGGCCTTGAAACCCAAATTAGCGGGTATTGAAAAGCATTTCACAAATGGCAAAATAACCAATGACCTATATAATCAGCTTATTGATACCCAACTTAATAAGTTTATTGAGTTTTAGACGGATTAACTCAATTGACGATCAATACCAAATAAGGCTCGAAAATAATTTCTGAGCCTTATTTTTTTCCTAATATGACTAGACAATGTTAGACGGTATTTGATGGGGGGTGGGGTATGATATTTTAAGGGCATAAAAAAACCCCGAGCAAGTGCAAGGGGTTTAGATAAAGGAATGGCAGCGACCTACTCTCCCACCGGTAAAGGCAGTACCATCAGCGCTGGTGGGCTTAACTTCTCTGTTCGGAATGGGAAGAGGTGTGCCCCACCGCCATAGCCACCATAAGGCTTTTGTCCCCCTAGTTTTCACTTAGGTGAACCTGATTTCTTTGGGCAGTCCGTCCATGGACATCATCCATAAACCGACTGCCAAACATGACATATTTACTGTAAGAGTATCACACAAAAAAGGGCTTCAACGGAAAGCTTACGGGTAATTAGTACTGCTCAGCTATGACATCTCTGCCTTTACACCTGCAGCCTATCAACGTCATCATCTCTGACGTCCCTTAAAAGAAATCTCATCTTGAGGTGAGTTTCGCACTTAGATGCTT